>Ga0209697_10000021_pt1 | contig 220763 bp, 180 predicted proteins | sample AliMusrvi5mmetaG_FD_184115 | JGI IMG/M metagenome (GOLD analysis project Ga0209697, IMG submission 184115) | Freshwater lake bacterial and archeal communities from Alinen Mustajarvi, Finland, to study Microbial Dark Matter (Phase II) - Alinen... | ecosystem: Environmental > Aquatic >... | reverse complement strand
GCTGGCACCGGAGCCTTCAGCGGCGGATTCACCCAGACCACGCCGGTGACCCGCGCCGGCACCTTCAAGGGCATGCTGGTGAACCACCTCGGCACCTTTGGCGGCGATGGCTGGTTTACCCTGCCACAACTGCCCTTGCCCACAACCTCAGCTATTCTTTCGGGCAAGGTGCTGCTGGCCCCGCATTAGCGGTTTATCGATTACTTCTGTTTCTCGGATTTCCCCTTGTCCTTTTCGTCCGGACCAAATGTGATCTGAAAGGCGAGGTAGCCCAGAAACGCGCTCGCTCCTTGAACGGTGTGGCCTACCGACCCCATCAGATGGTAGTTTTCGCTGAAGTCATAGATGGCTCCCAGTTGTACGACAGTGTCCGAGCCACCATTTAGTGTCTTGGGCGTCTCGTGAAACACCTCCATGCCCAAGGCGAACTCTTCAGTGATCTTGCGCTGTACCTGCCAGCCAGTGTACCAATAGTCACGATTGTCGGTGCCAGGATGGAACCAGTACCCGCCGCCGCCATAGGTTGACCACGGACCAAAGCTCTTCTGCAGCCAGACCGGGAGAAAACCCTGGGTTTTACCATTGCCCAGCCCGCGATCCGCATCGCCAGTCGGCAACTCCAGCAGCGGAAATATCCCCACCATGGGACAGTCTGGTGTTTCCTGGATGAACCGGTACTTAAAGCCCAGTTCCGTGTCGCCGTAGCCATAATGCATGGATTCACCCCTGGGTTTGTCGAAGGCGAGTGGCGCGATCACATGCACCTGCAGGTCTGGTGCCAGACCATAATTAACTTCCAGATGCGGCAGGGTGCCGGACCACCCGTCAGCATTGTGGAAGGGCTGTGAGGCCAGATAGACCTCCCAATGATGCAATTCCACAGGCTCGGGATCATCCGTGATGAAAGGGGGGCCAGCATACGCGGTGCCCGCAAGTACCAGGGAAAGCAGCCCCAGCCGGCCCACCTGTGAAAAAAATCTTGTGTGTCGCATGGTGAATGTCGTGATGTTTCTGGCGGAATCAGGAGAGATTTAGTCGCCGATCAAATAGAACCCGGCGATCAGCAGGCCGCCGAGCACGACACCCGATACAAGTGTGCGGATCAAACGGCTGGCGCTCATCTCCATTCCGCGACCGCCCCTGGCGCGTGCGAAGAACCAGCCGAAGCCGGCGAAAATTATCAAAACAATGGCGCTGTGGGTCACCCAATGATGCCCGCTGAGCTTCTGCATCCCCGTCATGACTGCGGGGCTGCTTTCCTTGGCGATCACCATCAGTCCATTGATCACGCAGGCCAGTGCCAGTGACAGGCCGAAGGAAACAGTGTATTTTGAGATGCCGGTGTTATCCATGTGTGTGTTTCCCAGGTTGGGGTTACTTCGCCAGCAGTCCTGCCTTCACTCCCATCGCGATGATGCCGCCCTCGCCATCCATCGCCATGGCGATGAAGGCGATCATGCCTGACACCCAGAGCATCACCCGGCGCGCGTCCTTGCTGGCCGCCAGATTGTTGGAAGCAGCGATGGGCAGGTAGGTGACAAGAAGCAGTAGCATGATGACCAGGTGCTCCTTGGTTTCCATGAAGAAATTATGGGCGAAGGGCCATGGCCCCTTCAGGATGACGGTTTTGTCTGCCTTGTAGAAAAACACATACCAGTAGCCGGCGATCACAAAAGCCAGCCACATCGCGACTGCTGCTGCCCGGCTCATCAGTCGGATCCTGGCCAGGTTCGCTTCGGAGGCATGCAGCACATCGACAAAGATCCACACTGCCAGGATCAGGCAGGTCACGCCTAGCAGAACATGACTCATCAATATCAATTCATTCATATTCGAGCGAGGGTGGGCGGGTGAGAGGTTTGACGACGAGAGTGAGTATCGAATATCGTCTTCTAATTTCGTAGAAATGCGGGGTCAAGATTTATTTGCCCGGCGCAGGCAGGTTTGCCTCGCTGGCACGCCACTCTGGCAGGTCAAAACCGTTCTCGACAATGATCCTCTATGAGTCGCACGCAATTTGTTGCACACAGTCCCGCTCCATCGCGACGTTCAGGCCCACGACTCTGGGCGATGAAAAGTTCCACCCCGGGGCAGCGTTGGTCCACGTGCCGACCACACTCAACCATCAAGGCCCGGCTCGTGTAGCCGGAATCAAACGCGATCGGGGTGACCTGCTTGCGCACGACACCAACACCTGCCTTTCCTCCGTAGCACCGTCCCATCACCCATGAGCACTCTCCCTGCCGCACTCAACCGCCGCCAGTTCCTTCATACCCACGTGTTGGGCCTCGCCGCCTTCGCCACGGCGGATCTGCCTTTCACCTTGCTGGGGCAGGCTGCCGCGGACCCCTGGCATGGACTCAAGCTGGGCGTCGCCTCCTATTCGTTCCGGAAATTCACCCTGGATCAGGCCATCGCCATGACGGTGGAGCTGGGGCTCAAGTACATCAGCCTCAAGGATGTGCATCTTCCCCTCCAGAGCACGACTGCAGAGCGCCAGGAAGCCCGCAAGAAAGTCGAAGCCGCGGGGCTTACGCTCATCAGCGGCGGCGTCATCGCCATGCCCGACAAGGAAGAGGTGATTCGCAATGCCTTCCAGTACGCCAAGGATGCCGGCATGCCCACCATCGTGTGCGCCCCTGCCAAGGAAGCCATGGATACGGTGGAAAAGATGGTCAAAGATTTCGACATTCGCATCGCCATCCACAATCACGGCCCGGGCGACAAGGTCTTTCCCTCGCCCCTCGACGCACTGGCCGCCGTGGAACACCGTGATCCACGCTGCGGGCTGTGCATCGATGTGGGCCACACCGTGCGCATCGGCGACAACGCGGTGGACGACATCCAAAAATGCGCCAGCCGCTTGTTTGACTTCCATCTGAAGGATGTCTCTGCGGCCCGCCCCGTGGGCAAGGCGGTCGTCATCGGCACCGGTGTCATTGATATCCCCGCCGTGCTCAAAGCCCTGGTTGACGCGAAGTTCTCCGGCCATTTGGGCATCGAATTCGAAATCAACGACACGGATCCGCTGCCCGGCATGAAGCAGTCCATCGCCTACCTGCGCAAGGCGTTTGCTACGCTCGGCTAGCATTCGCCATTATTTTCTAATCATCACCCAAGCCAGCCGTTAGAAGCGCAACCACGTTCTCACGGTACGGCTTCTCAAGACGAGGGGCGGCACCCTCTCTCGATTCTCCACCCTTGATACAGGTCTTTCAGCCTGGTCCGGTCAAGCCCATGAAATCCACTCACGCCGCCCTCATGACGCTCTGCTGCGTCTCGTTTGGCATCTCCAGCCTGCGCGCTGAGGATGCTGCCACCTCCCGAACCTGGACCGACGCCAAAGGCCGTCATCTGGAGGCGGCGTTCGTTGCGCTCGATGGCGAATCGATCACCCTTCAGACCGCCGATGGCAAGGAGGTGCGCTTGCCGCTGGCCTTACTGTCCCCGGCGGATCAGGCACTCGCGAAAACGCTGAAACCCATGGAGGGCGCTTTTGTGCCCACCAATGCCACGGCGTCCACCGCAGCAGGCAAGATTGATGCGCTCGTGGCGCGGCGTATGGCGGAAGAGAACGCCCGGCTGGCCAAGGAAAAACTGCCAGCCATCAAACTCAACCCCCTGACCACCGACGAGCAGTTCGTGCGCCGTGTTTACCTGGACATTGCCGGACGCATCCCGAATTTTGAGGAGACCTCGGCTTTCCTCAACAGCCGCAGCGGCACCAAGCGCGCAGAGCTCATCGACCGGCTCCTGGAAAGCGACGGCTATGTCAGCCACACTTACAATTACTTCGCGGACATGCTCCGCATCAATGACAAGGTCGACAACCGGCTCCTCAAGGGCCTGCCCTACATCAAGTGGCTGAAGGACAGCTTGGCCAGCAACAAGGGCTGGGACAAAATGTCTTATGAGCTGATGACCGCCGAAGGCAAGCTCTGGAACAACGGCGCCTCGGGCTACCTGCTGCGCGATGCGGGCATGCCACTGGACAACCTGGCCAACACCCTCTCCGTCTTCCTTGGCACCGACGTGGCCTGTGCACAGTGCCACGACCATCCCTTCTCTGACTGGACGCAGATGCAGTTTTACCAGATGGCGGCGTTTTTTGGTGCCACTGCCACGAGGCTGAACGGTCGCGACTACCCAGCGGGCAAGGATCCCACCAAGCTCCTGGTGACCCAGATGGATGCCCTCATGAAGGAGCAGGGCATGGATGGCAAGCGCATGAAGCGCACGATCAGCGACGTGCTCAAGGCCAACGAAGTTTTCGTTCACGACGTGTCCGAGAACCGCATGCAGCTGCCCCACGACTACAAGTACAAGGACGCCAAACCTTTCGACCCCGTGAAACCAAAATTCGTCACCTGGGCCAAGGGCGACGACAAGGCCCCCGCCTACAAGCAGGATCTCAAGAAGAATGACAACCTGCGCGAAGCCTTCGCCGGCTGGATGACGCATCCGACCAATCCGCGCTTCGCCATGACCATCGCCAACCGCATGTGGGCGCGCGCCATGGGTGTGGGGCTCACCCAGCAGGTCACCAACATTGACGACCCGGACCACTGCTACAACCCGACACTGATCCGCCACCTCGCGAGCGAGATGGTGCGCCTGAAGTTCAATCTAAAGGAATTTCAACGCGTGCTATACAACACCAAGACCTATCAGCGCGAAGCCACCACCTACGAGGTGCCGATGGGGGAGGCTTACTTCTTTCCCGGTCCAATGCTGCGTCGAATGACCGCTGAACAAGCCTGGGACAGCTACATGACGCTGGTACTTGGGGACCAGGTCGACAAGATCAAGAACACCGGATCCGACCCCTATGGCCGCGCGCTGGACCTCGATCTCACCAAGACCACCGTCTCCACCCTGGCGCAAAAGATCGCCGCCATCGAGAATCTTGACAAGCTCGCCAAGGCCAAGCTCGGCGGCGGCCTCGCCGATGCCGGCAAGAAGGACGAGCCCAAGGCCAGGAACAAGAAAAGCAAAATGATGGAGGAAGACGACGATGAAGACAGCGACGCCAAGATCCTCCAGTACGGCGGCATGAAATTGATGCGCGCCTCCGAGCTGGAACAGCCCTCGCCCGCTGGCCACTTCCTGCGCGATTTCGGCCAGAGCGACCGCACCGTCACCGATGGCGCCGCCAAGGACGGCAGCGTGCCTCAGGTCCTGGTGATGATGAACGGTCGCGCCCAGCAGATGATGACCGAAAAAGACTCGCTCATGTTCCGCACGATCGCCAAGGGCAAGTCCGCCGCAGACAAGATGGAAGCCATTTACCTGAGCATTCTCAATCGCCGCCCGACGATGCGCGAGAAGGGTGTGCTCATGAATGATCAATCGCTCCACGGCGACAAGAGCTACGCCAATGTTATCTGGGCGCTCATCAACACCCGGGAATTCACCTTCATTCAATAAAGTCCACGCCCCCCAACCTTTACCGAAAGCCAGTCCCATGAGCCATCCCTTCCTCACCCTTGATGCGGCGTCCCGCCGTCAGTTCATGCTGAGCACCGCAAAGTCCGCCCTGGGCGTGAGCGTGCTTTCGCACTTCGACCTACTGCAAGCCGCCTCGGAGCCCGCCAAAAGGAAGGGCAAGGCAAAGGCCGTGATCGCCCTTTACATGGGCGGCGGCATGACTCACATCGACACTTGGGATCCCAAGACCGGTGAGACCAAGGGCTTCAAGGACCCAATCCGCACCAATGCGGACGGCATCCAGCTCGGCGGTTACATGACCAAAATGGCGAAACAGGCCGACAAGATCACCATTGTCCGCAGCATGTCATCGAAGGTGGGCGCCCACGCACAGGGCAATTACCTGATGCACACAGGCTATGATCCGCGCGGCACCATCATTCACCCGACGCTGGGCTCCTGGGCGCAGCACCACCTGGGCCGCTCGCATCGCACCCTGCCGTCCAGCGTGGTCGTCGGCGCAGGCACCTCCAACGCCGGCTTCTTTCCCCCGGCCCTGGCTCCTATCCCGATTAGCAATCCAGAGATCGGTCTTACCAATGCCAAGGCCACGGTTGATGACGCCACCTTCCGCGACCGCATCAGCCTTATGGGCGAACTGGACAGCGGCTTTCGCAGCAAGTTCAACGTCGCCCCGGTTAAAGCTTATTCCGAGTTCTACGACGAAACAATGAAGTTGCTCACCAGCGAGGATCTGTTGGCTTTCGACATCCGCAAGGAGAGCGACGCCACTCAGAAGCTTTATGGCCCGGGCTTTGGCCGCAGCTGCCTGCTCGCCCGCCGTCTCGTGCAGCATGGCGTGCGCCATGTGGAAGTGCACATGGGCGGCTGGGACATGCACAATGATGTGGATGCCAGCATGAGCAAGAACGGCGGCTCAATGGACGCCGGCTTTGCCGCCCTCCTTCAGGACCTGAAAGACACCGGTCTGCTCGACACCACCATGGTTGTCATGTTCTCCGAATTCGGCCGCACGCCGCGCATCAATGAAAACAAAGGCCGCGACCACTATCCCAAGGTGTTCTCCACGGTCTTCGCCGGTGGCGGCGTCAAGGGCGGCTTCGTGTACGGTTCCTCCGATGCCAACGGCACCGAAGTGGCCGACAAGCAAGTGACCCCCCAGGACTTCATGGCCACCGTCGGCGCCGGTCTGGGCCTGCCCATTGAAACCGTGGTCACCTCCCCCTCCGGACGCCCCTTCACCATCGGCGACAAGGGCCGGGCGATCTCCGACATCTTCGCTTAACCAGCGACCGCAACTCCTCCCAGCAGCAGCGCCTGGTCGAAAGACCGGGCGCTGTTTCGTTTTGAGGGATGCGTCGTCTCAACCCGAACGCTGGGATCAGCGGAGGATAGCTTCCGTAACGGTAGAATCTTGATCAAAGCAATCGGCTCAAAAAACGAGGAAGCCCGAACGGCCTCCCAACCGTCCGGGCTCCATCTCAACATAACAACAACACCCCTGATTCGCTCCAGCCCTCCTCGGTGGATGCATTATTTGTTTCTCATGCCAAAATCTCACGAATCACATGCCCTTCGACATTCGTCAGCCGCCGCCGCACTCCATTGTGTTCAAAGGTGAGCTGCTCGTGGTCGAGGCCCAGCAGGTGCAGAATTGTGGCGTTGAAATCATACAGCGGATGAATGTTCTGCACGGCTTTTTGGCCTAGCTCATCGGTGATGCCGTGGCTCACGCCCGGCTTGACGCCCGCGCCCGTCATCCAGGCCGTGAATCCGTCGGGATTGTGGTCGCGGCCTTGCGCGCCTTTTTGGAAGAAGGGCATGCGGCCGAACTCCGTGCACCACACCACGAGTGTGTCCTGAAGCAGGCCGCGCTGCTTGAGATCCTGGATCAGCGCCGCAGCGGGCTGGTCCAGGATCGCTGCGTGCCTGTCATACTGTTCCTTGAGCTTGTTGTGGCCGTCCCAGTTGAGTTCCCCACCGCTGGCATAGGCGCCGTTGAAGAGCTGAACGAAGCGCACCCCGCGTTCGATCATGCGCCGCGCAAGGATGCAGTTGCGTGCGAAACCGGCTTTGTTCGGATTCGAGGCGTCATCCGCCCCATAGAGTTTCAAGATGTGCGCGGGCTCGCTGCTCAGGTCGCTGATTTCCGGCACGCTGAGCTGCATGCGTGCGGCAAGTTCATAGCTGGCGATGCGTGCGGCGAGCTTGCCGTCGCCCGGATGCTGCTCGAGGTGGCGCGCGTTCATGCGCTGTAACAACCCCCGCGCGGCATTGTCGCCCCCCTTGGTGATCGTGTCCGGGGGCGAGAGATGGCGCACCGGTTCCTTCGCGCTCATGGGCGTGCCTTGGAAAACGGCGGGCAGAAAGCCCGGCCCCCAGTTGTTCGATCCCGCCTGCGGTACGCCGCGCGGATCGGGAATCGCGACGTACGCCGGCAGGTCCTGATTCTCGCTGCCGAGCGCATAGCTCACCCACGAGCCGACGCTTGGGAAACCATCGAGTACGAAGCCCGTCGAGAGGAAGTTCTCCGCCGGCCCGTGCGTGTTGCTCTTGCTTGTGAGTGAATGGACGAACGCGATGTCATCCGTCAACCCGGCCAGATGCGGGATCATGTCAGACACCCACTTGCCCGTCTGCCCGCGCGGGCGGAATTCATACTGCGGTCGCGCAAGATTGCCCGCCGGTCCCTGGAACGTCATGGCCGGCCCGCCTTGCAACGGCTTGCCGTCACGCTTGATGAGTTCGGGTTTATAGTCCCACGTCTCGAGCTGGCTCACCGCCCCCGAGCAGAATATCATCACCACGTTTTTCGCCTTCCCCGGAAAGTGCGCCCCCCGCGGCGCAAACGGATGCGCGGGATCAATCACCGGCGCGGACGCGCCGAGCAGCCCGTCCAGCCCGAGCAGATTCGTCAGCGCGATGGAGCCGAGCGCCGTCCCGCTGGTCGATAAAAAATGCCGGCGGTCAAGCAGGTGGCGGCCAGAGGCGGAGAGTTGTTCGGCGTTGATGGTCATGTAATGTCGGTTCACGGATGTAGTCTCCGTGAAAACTGCCGGTTTTACGGAGCTTTTTCCAGCCCCTGCTCCGAATCGCCACCCCGTCCAGTTTTAAAACGCGGCCTAGATCACTTCAATGGAGTAGGCGGACTGAAGTTCTGCGGGCAACGCCTCGACGCCAGCCCGCAACACTGGGTACGTCAATTCCACGACCAGTGATTCAGCAAGCTTGTTGTTCACCCTCCACTGCTCCGCCTCAGCCGCGTCTGCCCACGCCAGGATCTGGCGGGCCTCAGCCGGCATCGTTCTGAAGGCAAACGAGTCCAGCGATTCGGGCGCGGCCAAACTCGCAATACAGTAGAGGCTCCGCTCTCCCCGGCAAAACTGCTCAAAACTGGCTCTCTGCTGCTGCTTTCGCTCCATGGTATCAGACATGATTTCGCGGGTTCATCCCATTAAAATTTCACCCTCTTCGCCTTCGCCTTGAGGTTTAACATCTCCACTGCCATGGAGAAAGCCATGGCGAAATAAATATAGCCTTTGGGAATCTCGAAGTGACAGCCCTCGCCGATCAAGGCGGTTCCGATCAGGATCAGAAAGCTCAGCGCCAGCATCTTGACCGTGGGATGCCTCCCGACAAAGTCGCCCACCACCTTGGCGAAGATCATCATGAAGCCCACCGAGATGAGCACCGCCGTCACCATGATGGAAATGTGCTGCACCATGCCCACCGCAGTGATCACCGAATCCAGCGAGAACACGATGTCGAGTGCTGCGATCTGCATCATCACGCGGCCAAAGGCCGCTCCCTTGCCGGGGCTGCGGCACACCTCGCCCTCCGGGTTGGCTTCCAGCCGCTCATGAATCTCGTTCGTGCTTTTTCGGATCAGGAACAGACCGCCGACCAGCAGCACCAGATCCTTCCCGGTGATCGTGTGATCCAGCAGGGTGAAAAGCGGCACAGTCAGCGACATCACCCAGGTGATGCTTAGCAGCAGCAGGATGCGCGTGGCCATGGCCAGCGACAGGCCGATGAAGCGCCCGCGTGGACGCAGGTCTTCGGGCAGCTTGTCCACCTGGATGGAGATGAATACGATATTATCGATCCCCAGCACGATCTCCAGCACGCACAGGGTGAGCACCGCGATCCACGCCCCCGGGCGGGTCACCCAGGAAAAATCAAAAACATTCAGATTGGCGGTCACCACCGCAGCCTCAGTCATGGCGGCATGACTGTGGCGGCGATCCGGAAAATGGCAAACTCATGTGACGATGGCGGATTCGGCAGACCGGGGAGGGGAGCTCCAGGTGCTCTGGCCGTTCCGCAGGCCAAAAACGTCATCCGGCCCTTCTACCCAGCACTAGCGGGTGAACCAGCCCTCATAGAAAACCCGGTGCTCCACGGCATCCTGTTCCTGCTGCTGGGCAGTCTTGGGGGTGTAGTCGAGTTTTGACGACGCACAACCTGCCACGCAGAGCGCCGCCAGAGACAAGCAAACCATGGAAAGGGACCGGTGAGCGGCGTGACTCGCCGGAATTGCCACTGCACCGAACGTTGATTGCGAATTGCCACTGATCATTGCGCAGATTACATCGCAGTGCGCTCCCCGCAAGCCTGCGCGTCTTCACCTCCTCCCTGGATCGTCATTGGTGGAAAGATGAACCCCCATCTGGCGCTTTATCATGCTCGCCCCCGGCCCCCTCACCCTCATGAACCGACACTCACCCGCCTCCCTGTTTGCCGCTGCTTTGCTGCTTGGCTCATCCTTGTCCGCCCATGCCGTGCCGCAGTGGATCTGGACATCCCAGCCCCAGCCGGGCGCGGACAAGGTCCAGGTGGTCTGGCTGCGTCATGAACTGGACGTGCCGGCACAGGTGAAAAAAGCCACGCTCACGCTCGCGGCGGACCGGGATGCGGCCATCATTCTTGATGGTCGTGAGGTGGCAACCTCAAGCAACAACGGCCAGGCGGAAGCCATCGACTTGACCGTGCTGTTTGCCGGGCGTCCGGCAGAGAAACGGGTGCTGGGCTTTCGCGCCTCGAACAAGAGCGGCAAAGGCGGCGTGGTTGCGCAGCTGAAACTGGAAGGGGCCGCCGGTCCGCCCGTGATCGTTGAAACGGATGCGTCATGGCAGGTGCTGAACAAAGCCGTTTCTGGCTGGGACAAGGTTGGCACACCCGGCCTGCCAGCCGGATCAGCGTCCCTCGTGACCAACCTGGGCGGTGCCCCATGGCAGGGGCTCACAGCCGCGAAGTTCGCGCAGATCGCCAGCTTGCCTCCGGCGACGGCCACCCCGGCGGACAAGTTCACCACGCTCCCGGGCTTCAAGGTGGAGCAACTCTACAACGTGCCCAAAATTCAGGGATCGTGGACCGCGCTATGTACCGACCCAAAAGGCCGCCTCATTGCCAGTGATCAGTACGGACCTCTCTATCGCATCACCCCCGGGCCTGTCGGCGGCAAACCCGAAGATGCAAAAATCGAGGAACTGCCCATCGCCATGGGACATGCCAACGGACTTCTATGGGCCTTTGACAGCCTCTACGTGATGGTTTGCCAGGAGGGTGTGTATGAATCAGGCAGCGGCGTCTATCGTGTCACCTTCAAAAACGACCAGCCCGACAAAGTCGAACTGCTGCGCAAGATCAAGGGCTCCGGTGACCACGGTCCGCACGCTCTGGTGCTCGGCCCCGATGGCAAAAGCATCACCGTGATCTGCGGCAATGCCACGCAGATGACGGACATGGATGAATCCGCCGTGCCGAAACTCTATGACGAAGACCAGGTGCTGCCGCGCCTCATTGGCCATGGCTTCATGCAGAAGACCGGCCCGCCTGCCGGCCACATCGCCCGCATGTCGCCTGACGGCAAGCATTGGACTCTGTCCTGCATGGGCTTCCGCAATCCCTATGACATGGCCTACAACCACGAGGGCGAACTGTTCACTTACGATGCGGACATGGAGTGGGACCTGGCTCTGCCCTGGTATCGCCCCACCCGCGTGTGCCATGCTGTGGATGGTGCCGATTTCGGCTGGCGCAATTGCTCGGGCAAGCAGCGCGAGTACTACCCGGACACCGTGCCGCCAGTGTACAACGTCGGCATGGGCTGCCCTACCGGCCTGACCTTCGGCTATGGCGCGAAATTCCCGGCCAAGTACCAGGATGCTCTGTTCATCTGCGACTGGACGTACGGCAAGCTCTACGCCGTGCATCTCACCCCGCAAGGCGCCACCTACACCGCCGACCTCGAGACCTTCTTCGAAGCCCGTCCGCTGCCCATTTCCGACATCGTCATCAATCCTGCCGACGGTGCCATGTACTTCACCACGGGGGGACGTCGGGGCCAGAGCGCCCTCTATCGCGTGACCTACACCGGCAGCGAAAGCATCGCCCCATCCCCAGCGCGGCCGGAAGCGGGCAGGGAATTGCGTGCCCTGCGCCATCAGTTGGAATCCTTCTACCACAAGCAGGACCCGGCGGCGGTGACGCTGGCTCTGCCGTTGCTTGATCACCCGGACCGCTTCATCCGCTACGCCGCCCGCACCGTGCTGGAGTTCCAGCCCGTCGCCATGTGGGCTGAGATGGCCCTGTCAAAAACCTCTCCGGACGCGGTGTTGAACACCAGTCTCGCCCTCGCACGCCTCGGCCAGAAACCGCTTGCCGCCCGCATCTTCACCAACCTCCTCGCCCTCGACATTGCCAGGCTGGGCGAGCCCCAGCAGCTCGACGTCTTGCGCACCATCGGCGTGGTCTCCCTGCGCCTGGGCGATCCGGCCGCCGGCCAGCTCACCGAGATGGTCAAAAAAATAGACGCCTTGCTGCCATCCACCAGCGCGCGGGTGAATCACGAGTTGCTGCAACTCGCCGTGCGCTTCAAGGCCCCGGACGCGGCGGCCAAAGGCATCGCCCTGCTCGCCAAGGCCGCCAACCAGGAGGAGCAGGTCACCTGCATGCAGAGCCTGCGCTTGGTCAACTGGGGATGGACCTCCGCCCTGCGCGAGCCTCAGCTCCGCTGGTTCCTGCAAGAGAAGTACAATCGCACCGACAATCTCGGCAAGTTCGTCGCCAATATCCGCCAAGACACCATGGCCTCGTTGAGCGACTCCGAGAAAGTCGCCCTCAAAACCGTGCTCGAAGCCAAGCCTGAGAGCCGGCCCGCCCCGGCGGTGGCCTCCCGGCCCTTCGTCAAGCACTGGGAGACCAGCGAACTTCTGCCCAAGGTGGAAGCCCTCATCAAGAAGCGTGGACGCAGCTTTGAAACCGGCCGGAAGCTGTTCAAGGAAACCGGTTGCGTCGCCTGCCATGCCATCGCGGGCGATGGTGGTGCAGTTGGACCGGACCTGACGCTGGTCGGCGGGCGGTTCGGCGTGCGCGAGATCCTTGAAAGCATCATTGAGCCCAGCAAAGTCATCAGCGACCAGTACGGCACCGTCATCGTTACCCTGAACGATGGCACCGTTTACCTCGGCAAGCTCGCCGGGGAGAACCCCGAGATCGTGCAGATCCAGGAGAACCTGTTCGCCCCTTCCGATGTCCGCGCCATCGCCCGCAAGGACATCAAGAAGATGGAAGCCTCCCCCGTCTCCCTCATGCCGCCCGCGCTGATCGATACCTGCCAGCCTGAAGAGGCTGCCGATCTGGTGAACTATCTCATCAGCGGCGGCAAACAAACGGCTGCGGTCAAGAAGCCGTAGGCCAGGCCCTACACCGCCCGCAACACATCGCCAATCAACGCAGGCCCTGCGTACACCAGCCCGCTGTAAATCTGCACCAGGCTGGCACCGGCCTGCAGCTTGTCCACGGCATCCCGGCCGCGCATGATGCCACCCACGCCGATAATGGGGATGTGAGGGCGCAGAAGTTGGCGGAATGCGGCAATGACTTCAGTGCTGCGCTGCGTCACGGGTGCGCCGCTCAGGCCGCCCGCCTGCTCCGCCAGCGGATGGCCGGTCACCGCCGCTCGCGAAAGGGTCGTGTTGGTGGCGATGATGCCCTCCACGGCCAGTTCGTTGAATACACGCGCCAGGGCCTCGATGTGCAGCGGTTCCAGATCTGGCGCTATCTTGACCAGTACGGGCACGTGCCGGCCCTGCTGCTTTTCCAGGGCGGCCTGCTCCTGTTGCAACGCACCGAGCAGCGCTCGAATCGCCTCCTCGCCTTGCAAGTCGCGCAGACCCTTGGTGTTGGGTGATGAAATGTTTACCGCGATATAATCGGCCACCGGATACGCCGCTTTCAGGCAGTACAGGTAGTCATCCACCGCCTTCTCGTTCGGCGTGTCGAAGTTTTTGCCTATGTTGACGCCCACCACGGCCGGCGTGCGGCGCTTCGCCAGGCGTGCCACCGCAGCATGGATGCCGGGATTGTTGAAGCCCATGCGATTGATCAGCGCCCGGTGCTCCGGCAGGCGGAACAGCCGGGGCTTGGGGTTGCCCGGTTGCGCTCGCGGCGTCAGTGTGCCCACTTCCACCGAGCCAAACCCGAGCGCTCCCCAGGCCTCAACCGCTCCGGCGGACTTGTCCATGCCCGCCGCCAGCCCCAGCACGTTCGGAAAATTCAGGCCCAGCACGCTCACCGGCTCCTGTGTGCGCGGTGCCAGCGTTCCCAGCAGCCCCAGCTTGTGCGCCATCACCATCATCTTGACCGTCACTGTATGCGCGACCTCAGGATCAAGCTTGAACAGCACGGGCTTGATTGCAGGATAGAGGGCGGCGAGAACGGACATGTTTCGGTGCTTGATGGGATGGGTAATGTGAAATTGCCGGGAGCGATTAGGGAGGCAATCAAGGCACCGGCGCAGCCCGCTATTGATCCATAACGAGCAAGCTGTCAACGCAGCCAGCTCTCAAAAAGCGCCCGGCAAACAGCGCTAGAAACGAAGAAACGCCCGCCCTCCGCAGTGGCGCTCCCCGCAAGAACCCTGTCCTCGTGCCGTATGCTGCCCTGATATGCGTTTGTCCCCTGCGATCGGTATGTTCTGTCTGCTTCTCTCTGCGTCTGCCGTGCAGGGGGCCACGAGGCTTGATTTCAACCGCGACATCCGGCCCATCCTGTCGGACAACTGCTTCGCCTGCCACGGCATCGACAAGAAGCGGCGCAAGGCGGATCTGCGGCTTGACGCGCCGGACGGCGGAGCCTTCAGCAAAAACAAGGATGGCCTCCAGGCCATCAAGCCAGGCGATCCGGCGAACAGCGAACTGGTCAAGCGCATCACCACCACCGACGCGGATGACCTGATGCCGCCCGCGGATTCACACAAAAAACTGACCGCACCGCAGATCGCTACGCTGAAGCGCTGGATCAGCGAAGGCGCGGGCTACAAGAAGCATTGGGCGTTTGAGCCCATTGTCATGCCGCCAGTCCCCGCATCCTCCGGCGGCAGGCTCGGCACCGTCGATGAGTTCATCGCCCAACGCCTGACGGAAGCTGGATTGTCATTTTCTCCGCCCGCACCTCCTGAACAACTCCTCCGCCGCCTCACTTTCGACCTGACCGGGCTGCCGCCGACGCCACAGGAGGTGGACGCCTTCGTGGCCGATCAGAGCCCGGACGCCTATCAACGCGTGGTGGAACGCCTGCTGCGTTCACCGCACTACGGCGAGCACATGGCGCGCTACTGGCTCGACGCCGCGCGCTACGGCGACACGCATGGGCTGCACCTGGACAACGAGAGGAGCATGTGGCCCTACCGCGACTGGGTGGTGAAGTCCTTCAATGACAACCTCTCCTTCGACAAATTCACCGTCTGGCAGGTCGCCGGAGATCTGATCCCCAATGCCACCCAAGACCAGATCGTCGCCTCCGGGTTCAACCGCTGCAACGTCACCACGGGCGAAGGCGGCGCGATCAATGAGGAATGGCTGTTCCGCTATGCGGTCGATCGCACGGACGCCACGATCTCCGTCTGGATGGGGCTGACAGGCGGCTGCGCGGTCTGCCACGATCACAAGTATGATCCTCTGTCGCAAAAGGAGTTCTACTCCCTGTACGCTTTCTTCAACAGCGCTTCCGACCCGGGCATGGATGGCAACATCCTGCTCACCCAGCCCACCTTGCGTCTGTCCACGGCCGACCAGAACAAACAGCTCGCAGCGCTCGACGGCCAGATCGCCGCCACCCAGGCACGGATTCATGCGGCCATTGCCGGCCTCCATTACACCGACCCCGCCACGCAGCATCCGGCGCCGCCGGTGCAGACCAGCGAAACCGTCTGGTTCGAGGACAGCTTTCCGCCCGGCGTGAAGGCAGAGTCGACCGGCGCACCCACCACCTATGTCACCAAGGACAAGGGGCCCGTCTTCAGCGGTGGCAGCGCCTTGAAGCGCACGGCCAAGGGGGTTGAGCAGGACTTCTTCTCCGGCGGAGCCACCTTTACCATCCCACCCAATGGCCGCATCTCGGTCGAGTGCTACATTGATCCAGTGAACCCCCCGAAGTCCGTGATGCTGCAGTTCAACGTGGGCGGATGGAACCACCGTGCGGTGTGGGGCGAGGAAGGGGCCATTCCTTTTGGCAAGGTGCGCACGTTTGAGCACACTTCGTTGGGCGCTCTGCCCGAGGCTGGCAAATGGGGCAGGCTGGAGTTCCCAATTGAGAAAATCGGCTTGAAGCCCGGCATGAAGGTCACCGGCTATGCTTTCACCCAGTTCGACGGCACCGTCTACTGGGATCACCTGAGCATGAGCTCACGCGTGGACCCGGCAAAGGATCCTCAATGGTCCTGGAGCAAGTGGGTCGAGAAGAACCAGGGCAAGCGCGTGGAAGGCCTGCCCAATGACCTGCTCACTCTGGTGCGCGGCAAAAAAATCGCCGAGTGGCCGGCAGCGGACTTGAAGCGCGTTCAGGACTGGTGGCTTGAACACGAGTACCAGGGAGCCCGCGGCGTTGTCGAGGGCGCACGCGCCGAGAAACTGGCGATCGAGGGCAAAAAGAGCGCGCTGGAAAGCCTGATCCCGGCCTCGCTCGTCATGGGCGAGCTGCCGACACCGCGCGATGCCTTCATCATGGTCCGCGGCCAGTATGACAAGCCCGGCGACAAGGTATTGCGCAGCACCCCAGCGATCCTCCCGCCGCTGCCGAAGAAGGAAAACTACAACCGCCTGGATCTGGCAAACTGGCTGGTTTCACCCCAGCATCCGCTGACGGCGCGTGTGACGGTGAATCGTCTCTGGCAGCAGTTTTTCGGCATGGGCATCGTCAAGACTGCCAATGACTTTGGCAGCCAGGGCAGCCCGCCCAGCCACCCGGAGCTGCTCGACTGGCTGGCCGTCGATTTTCGCGATCACGGCTGGGATGTGAAGCGCCTCGTCAAGACGATCGTCATGAGTGCCGCCTACCGTCAGAGCGGCAAGGTCACGCCTGAGCAACTGGCTCAGGACCCGGAGAACCGCCTCATTGAGCGCGGCCCGCGCCTGCGTCTCGATGCGGAGGTCATTCGCGACCAGGCGCTGTTTGTCTCCGGGCTGCTCAACCCCGCCATCGGCGGCCACGCCGTGCGCCCCTATCAGCCGGACAACATCTGGGAACCCGTGGCCTACTCCGGCAGCAACACCCGCACCTACGTTCGCGACACCGGCCCCGCCCTGTACCGCCGGAGCCTCTACACCTTCTACAAGCGCACCGCGCCAGCACCGAGCCTTACCACCTTTGACGCGCCCAGCCGCGAACAGGTGTGCCTGCGCCGCGAACGCAGCGACACACCGCTGCAAGCACTGGCGCTCATGAATGACATCCAGCAGGTCGAGGCCGCGCGCAACTTCGCGCAGCGCATCCTGAAGGAAGGCGGCGACACCTTTGACAAGCGCGTCAACTTCGCCTTCCGCCAGGCCCTCAGCCGCTTTCCGCGCGCGGATGAGGCGGCCATCGTTGAGCAGACACTGGCCCGGCACCTGGCCCGGTACACAAGCAATGCGGAGTCCGCCAGGCAGCTCATCGCCTTTGGTGAATCGAAGGCCGATCCAGCCCTCAAACCCGCCGAACTGGCCGCCTGGACCATGGTGGGCAATCTGCTGCTCAACCTGGATGAGGAAGTGACGAAGTAACCATCGGCGATGATGGATGATGGATGATAGAACAAGAGATGGACCAGCGCAAAACAGCAGTCGATCACAAGGACCTCGAAGTGTGGCAACTGGCGAGGGATCTCTCGATCGGTATTCATCACATGACCTTGAGGGAGCTTCCCAAATTTGAAATGTATGAGACTGGAAGCCAAATCCGCCGCGCATCCAAATCTGTCCGCTTCAACATTGTGGAAGGTTTCGGGCGCAGACGCTACAAGCTGGAGTTCATCAAGCACCTCCAATATGCCCTGGGATCGGCCAAGGAAGTGGAAGACGAGCTCGACTGCCTCTTTGAAACGGGGTCCCTTACGAAGGAAAAACTATGGACCGAGTTGTCCGCGCTGAATCGAAAACTGATCGCCAAACTCACCGCTTTCATTCAAGGCGTCGAAAGGAACCACAGAACCACTCCTGACCGCCCGCCAGAGTCATGAATCCATCATCCATCATCGATCATCCATTATCTTCCTATCTGCTCCAGCAGACCCGCCGTCAGTTCTTTGGCGATGTCGGCTTGCGTGCCGGCAACATCGCTCTGGCTTCTTTGCTCGGCGGCGAATTGATGGCGAAAGCGGCGGGCACGGGCGGCGAAGTGCATCCGCCGCTGCCGGAACTGCCGCACTTCGCGGCGAAGGCCAAGCGCCTCATCTACCTGCACATGAACGGCGGCCCGTCGCAGCTCGACCTGTGGGACTACAAGCCGGGGCTGAAGGCGCAGTTTAACAAGGACCTGCCGGACTCCATTCGCAACGGCCAGCGCATCACCACCATGACCTCCGGCCAGGCGCGGCTGCCGGTGGCGCCGAGCATGTTCAAGTTCCAGCAGTACGGCAAGTGCGGTCGCTGGGCCAGCGAGCTGATTCCGCACACCGCCACCGTCGCTGATGATCTGGCGGTGGTGCGCAGCGTGTGGACCACGGCCATCAATCATGACCCGGCCTGCACCTTTGTCATGACCGGCAACGAAGTGCCGGGCAAGCCGAGCCTGGGTTCGTGGCTCAGCTATGGGCTGGGCAGCGTCAGCAATGACCTGCCGGCCTTCGTGGTGCTCACCCCGCGCTGGTCCTCCGGTGCGGCGGCGCAGGCCTTGTTCACGCGCATGTGGAACAGCGGTTTCCTGCCCACCAAGCACGCGGGCGTGGCCTTGCGTTCCTCCGGCGATCCGGTGCTGTTCATTGAGAACCCCCCCGGCGTCGAGCGCAGCGACCGGCGCGTCATGCTCGATGCGCTGGGGCAGTTGAACGAGATCAATTACAAGCGCTTCGGCGATCCCGAAACGCAGACGCGCATCGCCCAGTACGAGATGGCCTTCCGCATGCAGTCCAGCGTGCCGGAACTGGTGGACCTGAGCAAGGAATCCAAGGCCACGCTCGACATGTACGGCCCGGAAGCGACCAACCCAGGCACCTTCGCCCACAGCGCCCTGCTGGCCCGCAAGCTGGTGGAGCGCGGCACGCGCGTGGTGCAGATCCTGCACCGCGGCTGGGACCAGCACGGCAGCCTGCCCAAGGACATCGCCAGCCAGTGCCGCGACACCGACCAGGCCTGCGCGGGGCTGATCAAGGACCTCAAGGAACGCGGCATGCTCGATGATACACTGGTGGTCTGGGGCGGCGAGTTCGGCCGCACCGTGTACTCCCAGGGCACGCTCACCGACAAGAACTATGGCCGCGATCATCACCCGCGCTGCTTCACCATGTGGATGGCCGGCGGTGGCTCAAAGGGCGGCGTCATTCATGGCGAGACCGATGACTACAGCTACAACATCGTCAAGGACCCGGTGCACATCAACGAGATCAACGCCACCATCCTGCACCTCATGGGCATCGACCACAGCCGCTTCAGCTTCAAATTCCAGGGCCTCGACCAGCGGCTCACCGGCGTGGAGGAGAAGCACGTGATCAAGGCAGTGGTGGGATGAGCACGGTGACATAACCAAGATGCGCCGCCCTTCCACCTGTGAAACCACGGCATTAACTAATGGTGCAATCGCGCGCGCTGAGACTGCTGAAGGAAGTGCCCCATCTGTCAATGACACCATGGCGATCTTCCTTGGCGACCACGAAGGCGACTACCAACGCCGCCGATTCGCGCAAGGCCCGCTGCCGCTGGACATCAGACAGGCCGATGAGGATTTTGATCCAGTGCGCCGCAAGGTGTCAGGCTCCGGCGATGCCCTCAAGGAAGGCCATCCCCGGCCTTCATGAGACGCTGCCTGCGGCCAAGAGGCAGACGTCACAACGCTTGAAGGTTGATCGCCAGGGCCGGTCGTGAGCAATGCTCACTGCCATACGTACCCCTTGAGTTGCCAACCTGCGGCGAGTCGGTTGATCGAGCGTTCCACGGTCTCTCCGGATTGCCGGGCCTGGCTGCTGCTGGCGGCATCCAGCACGCCGGTGAGCGACAGCCCCTCCGCTTGCATTCCGCCTTCCAAAATTAGGCTGTCGAGTGTCCCCGCCAGTGTCAGCGGCCCCATTGTCTTGTCTGTGGCGGAAATTGTCAGCAGGCTGTCCCTCCCTTTCAACCACAAAAAGTCCAGATCCTCGCTCGGTGCAACGCCGGTCTGACCTACGCGCGAAATCACCGTGACGCTCGACGCCACCGGTCCGGTCGAATGAGCCCGCAGGCTTTCGTTGATCTCAGTGCGGAAGGTGTTCACAATCCCGCTTTTGCCGAACCAGATAAACCCACCCCGCTCATTGGCACGATCCACTACGAGCGTACCCGTCACTGCCACAGGGGTGCTTGTGGTCCCCTGAGCGGTGGTGCCAGTTGCCGTCACATTGTAAATTAAAAGACCCCTATCATTGACCCGAAGGCTGGCAGATGTGGAGGTGACTTTAAGCGCTCCAGTGGTCACGGTCGCAATGTAGATCCCCGCTACCGAGGCATCTGTGACAGGAAAGGTCAGCGTCGCGGAATTAGCATAGGTCATCGCCAGTCCATTTTTGTACCACTGGTAGCCAAGCACGCCGGGACCACTGGCCGTCACGCTGAAGGCGGCGGTGTCACCCAAGTTGGCCGTCACATCGGCAGGCTGGGAGGTGATGTTCAGCAGCGCGATCAATTGCAGGGCCGCGGGGCTGGAGATCACCGTCCCATAGCTGCTGTTCTTAACCACCACGTCGTAATTCCCCACGTTGGCGGCCAGCGCGCTGCTGATGGACAGAACGGACGCCGTCTTGCCCGCCAGCGCCACTCCGTTGCGCCGCCACTGGTAGGTCAGGCCGTCGCCCGTCGCCGTCACGGAGAACAGCACCTGAGACCCGGCATTCACCAGTTGATCTATCGGCGGAGACGTGATCACCGGCGGGGCCAGAATGGTCAAGGCGGCGGGTTTGGAGGTCACACTGCCCACCACGTTGGTCACCACCACGTCATAATTGCCGCCCTTGGTGGCATCGGCGGTGAAGCTCAGCGTGGCATTGGTCTCGCCATTCAAGGGCGTGGTGTTGAGCCGCCACTGATAGGACAGCGGACCGGTCCCGGTGGCCGTAACGCTAAGCGTCACCGGATCGCCTACGTTCGCCGCCTGCGAGATGGGGGGATAGCCAATGACCACGGGATCAATCCCGTGCAGGGTCGCAGCGGCGGCAGTGGTCGTTCCGTAGGCATTCGTCACGATCACATCGTAGCTTCCCTCTGCCGCCTTCTGCACGTTGGAAAGGGCGTAGGTGCTCGCCGTGGCCCCGGTAATTTTGACCCCGTTTTTTCGCCATTGGTAAACGAAGGGAGCGATACCCGAAACCACGGTGGCCGTGAATTTTACGTTTGATCCAAAATTCACTGTGATCGAAATTGGCGTGATGTTCACGGCAGGTGAGCGACTGATGACGGTGAGAGTGGCGGCATTGCTCTGCGTGGTTCCATTCGCGTCCGTCACCAGCACATCATAGCTGCCAGCGTCAGAGAAGGCTGCCGCACCGATGTTGTAGCTGCTGCCAGTGGCGGCAATACCGGGGATGTTGGCGCTGTTCTTCTGCCACTGGTAAGCGAGGGTGCCAGTGCCAGCCGCAGTCACACTAAATGTAGCGGGATGAGTTTCATAAACCGTTGAGGGCTTTGGTTGGACGGTTATTGAAGGGCCGGGGGGACCTGAGGTCCAGATATCGCCTCCTGCACCGCCCCCGCTGTCGCCCGCCGCGATCTTGCTGCCATCGGCAGACGAGGTGAGGGACCACCAGTAGAGGTTGGAAGCGCTGGTCCCTGTTGTCCGGTCCGCCCAGGTGGCGCCAGAGTCCGTGGAGGTCCAGATATCGCCTGGACTTGCCGCTGCCGCAAGCTTGCTGCCATCGGCAGAGGAGGTGATGGCCCACCAGTTGAGTATGCCAGCGTTGCTGCGGTGCGTCCAGTTGGCCCCGGAGTTCGTCGACGTCCAGATACCGCCGAAACCGCCACCGGAATCCACTGCCGCGAGCTTGCTGCCATCGGCAGAGGAGGTGATGGAATCCCAATTGAGGTTGGCAGCGCTGGTGCCTGTTGTCCGGTCCGTCCAGGTGGTGCCAGAGTCCGTCGAGGTCCAGATGTTGCCACCAGGACCCCTTTGATCTTCCGCCGCCGCCAGCTTGCTGCCATCGGCAGAGGAGGTGATGGACCGCCAAATAAGGTTGGAAGCGCTGGTCCCTGTTGTCCGGTCCGTCCAGGTGGCGCCAGAGTCCGTCGAGGTCCAGATATCGCCACCTGCAATGGTATCAAAAGAGTCCACCGCCGCGAGCTTGCTGCCATCGGCAGAGGAGGTGATGGAAACCCAGATAAGGTTGGAAGCGCTGGTCCCTGTTGTCCGGTCCGTCCAGGTGGCGCCAGAGTCCGTCGAGGTCCAGATATCGCCACCAGGACCGGCACCGCTGTCGCCCGCCGCGAGCTTGCTGCCATCGGCAGAGGAGGTGATGGAAACCCAGTTACGGTTGGCCGCGCTGGTCCCTGTTGTCCGGTCCGTCCAGGTGGCACCAGAGTCCGTCGAGGTCCAGATAATGCCATTATTGCCACCAGAGGCAGAATATTCCACTGCCGCGAGCTTGCGGCCATCGGCAGAGGAGGTGATGGACGACCAGTTGTGGTCGCTGGCGCTTGTTCCAGTGGTCTGGTTTGTCCAGGCCGCACCTGCGGCCACTGGCGGCGTACCATACGTATAGAGCCCGGCTCCGGTCCCTGAGCCGCCTGGGGTGGTCACAGTCACGCTAACGGCACCCGCTGCGTGGACTCCGGTGGTGGCGTCGATCATGCTGTCGTTGATCACAGTGATGGCCGTTGCAGCCACACCGCCCATCGTCACCGCCGTCGCCCCCGAAAAACCCGAGCCGACTATGGTGACAACGGTCCCGCCCGCCGTATTCCCATTGGGCGGCAGGATGGCCGTAACAGTCGGCAATGCCGCCGCAGCGATACCGGTGGTGACAAGAGCCACAGCAAAAGCCATCCACCTGAGTCCTTCTTTTAAAGCCGAGCCAAGCGCGCGATTTTGTGTGGGCGCGGTGTTTGAAGGTGCTGGAGAGTGCTTCATGATTATGATGGGTGCGCGGGATTGAAATTACATGGGCTGGATGCCTGGAAGCCCTAAATCTAGCCAAACAGAGCGAACAACGGCTGCAGCAAATGGGGTCTTAATCCGCCCAATAACCGGTTCCGGCCAGTTCGGATCGTTGAAGTACCCTGTTCCTCCGTGGTCGAAGTTCCTTCCTTCCGCCAAACCCTGTTGGAAACGCCGACAAATGGCATGGCAGGCCGATTCGTTGAAATGGAAGTCAAGATTGCCCACCCTACGCCAAACCCTCACTCCATGCGATGCGGGTTCAAACCGGAAAAGCAGGGGTTCCCTTCGTCCAGTCATCGTGGGAATTTCGACGCCTTCTTCAACGCGATAAGCGGGGTTCGTGCTCAGCTCCCTCCAAATAGGGCAAAACCCACAAGGAACCATTGAATTGCATTCAACCGCGCAGCACTTCGGCGGTTCAACGGGTGGCGCGAGTTGTGCCAGTAGCGCCTCGGGATCGTAGTTCATGTAAAACTCCTTGCGGTTGGTGCCGAATGCCTGCTGCAACGCCTCCTCCATTTCCAATCGCCCCCATTGCCCCTCTGTAGTAAAATAGCGAACGCCATACCGGCTGCAGAAGTCATGCACTTCTGGCATCTCCTCATAAACTTGCTCGTGCCGCTTGTGGCAAGGGTGCGGATTGTCGTTCCGGTGGCAACGAAACAGGTACTTCAATCTTTGATGAAGATCGCCAGCCTCGCCAATGTAGAAAGGCTTCTCTGGATTGAGCTGGTAAACCACATACACGCCAGGCTTCGTGGGAGGTTCGACCTCAAGCGCGGCCGGGTCTAAAAAGGTCAGCCCGATTCCGTTTCCATTGAAATCGGGTTTGCAGGTCACCAAGGATTCGCCTTTCAGTTTTGCGATGATTTCGACGGCGTTCATAAATGGGTATCTGCGGGCAATCGGGGGAGATTCGGAGTGGAAAGATTGTCGTCAGCGTTGAGAACACACGAGCGCCGATAATACGCAAATTGACTTAGTTATTAGCATACACCATTCAATTACGAATGTTTGCAAAATTTTGTTGAGGGAACCCGGTTTTGCGATTGCTGGCAGTAAACTTCGAGCGCCGCCCCCAAAGCCTCGTGGTGCCCGGTTTACGCTCCACCGTGCCGCCCCCTCTCCCAAACATCCGCGCCAGATCAAACCCGCCCGGCTTGCTGCCGCCATCGCCTCCACCCGCCGCCTGTGTCGCGGTCTTTTCCGGCGCGGCAGCCGCGTACCGGGCCAGCTCCTGCTTCAGGGCCACGATCTCCTTCGCCTGCCGCTCGCTTAGGCCGCGATACACGCCGAACGCCTCCTTGAAGGCCAGCGACTCCACCACCTCCGCCGGAGAAACATCCATGCCATGGGTGAACCGCGCATTCAACCGCTCCAGAGCGGCGCGACCATCAAGGGTCTTGAAAAAGATGTCGCCCTTCTTGCCGGCGACCTCCCGGGGCCGTATGAAATCATCGCTTACGATGCGGGACTTTGCCCCTGAGGCAGGGCCGCTTACTGGCGCTTGAACTGTTCTGCGTACTGGCGCTGCAATTCCCGGAACCGCCGCTCCAGCTCCGTCACCTCAAGCCCCTCAAGGTCTTGATCGCTGGAGACCGGCAAATGCATCATCTCCTGCAAGAAGGTCAGCTTGCCCATGACCAAGCCCCAAGTTTTCCCTTCGGCCTTTCCTTCGGCTTTTCCTTTGGCAATGAGTGCTGCGGCGGTGGACATGATCTCCTCCTTTAACTTCGGGTTGTTCTCCAGCGTACGGGCGATTTCTTCAAGGTCAAGGATGGGCTCGGCGTGCAGGGCGTAGAGAAGGCTCTTGCGCAGCAGTTCGTCGGGCAGCATGGCCTGATCGAACAGCCAGGCGAAGAACTCGACGAGCCGCTTTTCGCGGGCCATTTTCATCAGATGCAGCACGACACGCATCTGCGCATTCACCTCGTCACGCTGCGGATCAAACTGCGAGAGATCCAGAAGGGCGTGGCGGAACTTTGGCAGGTAGGGCATCAAGGCCTCGGCCAGGGGGGCGGGCAGCGCAAAGAGATCTTCGAAGCACGGCGATACCGTCCACCGGTCGGGCCCCTGATGCAGCACCAGGGGCAGCACCGGCGGCAAAGGCCGGCCATGGGTTTCCGCATGGGTGCGCAGGATTTCCAGGATGTAATTGAGCAGCCGCAGCGGCATCAGCTCATCCACCGTGGTCTGGTGCTCGGACAGCAGGTTCCTTGGCATTTGATCCGGCGAGACCCCAGTGAAGAGCGGCGATGAATCGCACGCACTGTCTTGCACTTTGCCCCACTTTACGACAATCTCCGCGCGCATGAGCGTCCCTCCCACTGAAATCACCAGCCTCCGCCAGTTGTCCAAATACCAGGTGCGCTCGGGGCTGGCGGCGTGGCTGGGCTGGTTGTTCGACGGGCTGGACATGCATCTGTACACGCTGGTCGCGACGGTGTTCGTGGCGCAGCTCATGGGCCTGCCGGAAAACGATCCTTCGGTGGGCATGCACGGCTCCCTCATCCAGGCGGCCTTTCTGGTGGGCTGGGCTCTGGGTGGCGCTTTCTTTGGCCGGCTGGGCGATGTGCTGGGGCGCAGCCGGGCGCTGGTGCTGACCATCCTGACCTATGCGGGCTTCACGGGGCTGTCGTTCTTTGCCCACACCTGGTGGCAGTTGATGATCTTCCGCTTCCTGGCCGCGCTGGGCATCGGCGGTGAATGGGCGGTGGGCGCTTCGTTGCTTGCGGAGACCTGGCCCAAGGGATGGCGTCCGTGGATCGCCGCCACCTTGCAGAGCGCCGTCAACTGCGGTGTCCTGGTGGCCTGTCTCGCCGGGGCGCTCAACGCGGGCCACGATCCGCGCAATGTGTTCCTGGTGGGCGTCATTCCGGCGCTGCTGACCCTGTGGATTCGTCATGCCGTCCCTGAAACCGAAGAATGGACGGAGGCGCGCAAGGGCAAGGTGGTGCCCAGGGTGAGCGAGCTGTTCAGCCCGGCCGTGCGTGGTATCACCTGGCGGGTGCTGATCATCTGCGGAGTGTCGCTGACGGCGCATTGGACCTTTCTGTTCTGGCAGCAGAAGCATGTGCTGAGCCTGCCGGAAATTGCCTCGCTCGACAAAGAAGGGCGCGATCATGCGGTGGTGGTGGCGCTGATGTGGATCATGTTTGGCAGCCTCATCGGCAACTACATCGCCGGGGCGCTGGCCAAGCTGATGGGCTATCGCAACGCCATCGTGCTCATGATGGTCGCCTACTTTGCCATCATGATGCTGGCTTTCTCCCGTGTCTGGGACTGGGAGACGACGAAGATTCACTTCGCCATCATCGGTGCCTGCCAGGGCGTGTTTGGTCTCTTCACCATGTGCCTGCCGCCGCTGTTCCCCATTCTCCTGCGCACCACAGGGGCCGGCTTCTGCTACAACATCGGCCGCATCGTGGCCGCCGGCGGCACGGTGTTTTTCGGCCTCTATGTGAAGGTGGGCAACTTCCGCACTGCCCTGCTCTACGCGGGTTTCCTGTTCATCCCCTCGGCTTTGGTCGCCATGATGCTGCCGCAGGAAAAGGAAGAGGCGGGCGAGGTGAACATGCTGGCGGATTGAACCCGAACGCCGCGATCAATCGCTCCGTTCGGGATCAACCGCGCTTCTGCTTCTTCCACGCCTTCCAGTCGGCTAGGGTGGCTTCGGTCATCGCAACGGCGGCTTTGCTGAGCCACTTGCTGCTCATCTTGCTGACGGCCTTTTCCAGGCTCTTGCGTGTACGGCTCGAAGCAAGATGGATGTTCGCGGTCTCCCAGCCCATGGAGTACAGCAGGGCCTCCTCGTCCCGACTATCGGGCAGTTGCGACAGCTCGACGCGTGAACAGTCTGGAGAAAGGCGGCGCACGATCCAGTGGCTGTTCACATAATTGAAGGGATCGGGACCGCGCAGCGGATGGGCGATCATCTTGCGCATATGCTCCGGCTGGGCGGCCGGCGCGGCGGTTCTCCAGTCCGCGCCGTTGGCCACGATGGCCTTGGCTTCGCGGGCAATCTTCGCTCCATCCAGGTCGCAGATAGCGGTATAGCGCGGCCTGCCCAGGCTGCCCAGGCCTGCCTGCCGGTGCACGATTCGAAGATTGGTGGCGCCCTGCGGCAACGCCGTGCGCAGGACTTTAAGCACAGCTGCGGGAGTCTTGCTGGTGATCGTTTGCCAGTGCGCCAACTTGTTCCAGAAGGCCGTGGGATTGCGCAGAACACCGAGCGCGATTTTGCGCAGCCAGGCGTGCTCCTCTTCCAGAACAAAAGCGCTGCCGCCCGTCTTCAGGCTCTTTGTGTAGCCCTGCCAGATCGCGTCGCACGCCTTGCGCGGCGTAAGCCTCAGATGATCCTGCCGGATGGCGAGCAGGGCACTGGTGGCAAGGCGCACGGCGTCATTCGCAAAAGGCAGCGTGCCGCATTCATCGAAGTCGTTGACGCCCCACACCAGACGCCCTTCGGCATCGCGCCAGGTGCCGAAATTTTCAACGTGCAGATCCCCCACGCAGGGCAGACGGGGCCCCCCTGCCCACTGCTGGCATACCACGGGCCAGAGCTGCGCCCAGCGATAGTAGGTGGCCCGCATGAAGGAGAAAGGATCTTCTGCCATCGCCGCGTGTTTCAGCTTCACGTCGGCCTTGATGACAGGTATCTGGGTCGCCAGCCACTGCTCATACGCTGCGCTGGCCGTGACAATGCTAACAGGTTGAGTCATTCAGGCATTCAACCGGCTTCCGGCTGGATTTGCAACCTTATTGACGCATCTATCCTCGTCCCACCAGCCACTGGATCAACCGCAGCTTCCGCGCCACCCCATTGGACAGAACATAGGGATACAGGGCCGGCTGGCCCACGCTCGCGGAGATTTCGTTGAGCACCGTCGAAAGGCACACCCAGCGGCCCAGCCATGCGAGGAACTTGTCATTGGCCTCTGGATCCGCCTTCAGCATGGCGGGGAGTTCACCTGCCTCCGTGGGAAAAGTGGCGGGGGGCAGCGCGATCCGTTCCGATTCCAGCCCCAGGCCATGCGCGGTCTCCAGGGCTTCGACGATTTGCAGGTAGTGCGCCCACGTCTCCGCCCAGTCCTCCCAAGGATGGCTGGTGGCATACGCGCTGATGTAGCTCTGCTCCCAGCCGGCCGGAGCGCCCCGCTCATAGTGCAGCTGCAGTGCGGTGCCGTAGTCCGCCCGCTCATCGCCGAAGCGCTCGCGAAATGCGCTGCGCCGCACATCGTCCCACGGCCACTCATTCACCCAGCGCTGCCAGATGTAGTGGCCGCTTTCATGACGGAAGTGTCCCAGCAGCGTGCGGGTGCTCTCACCCAGTTGCTCGCGATTGATCTGGCGATAAGTGTCGTCCGCTTCCTCCAAGTTCACCGTGATCACGCCGTTCAGGTGGCCCATCGTCTTGGTCGGTTCGGTGCGCACGCTCACGATGTCAAAGGCCAGCCCATGCTGTGGATTTTCCGCCAGGGTGGGCAGCGGAATGCCGAGGCCCAGAAAGTTGCAAACCATCCGGCGCTTCGCTGCTTCCATGCGGCCCCACAGCAGGATGTTCCGCGGATTGGTCAGATCCGGAATCGTGCGGTTGAGCCGGCAGGACTGGCACAATTCTTCGCCATGGCGGCTCCACACCAGCCAGTTGCACACGCCATGACGGATGCCGTTCGCGCAGCGTTGCAGCCCATTGCCAGCCTCGATCGTGAGCATCATTCGGGCCAACGAATCATAGCCCACCTCGCGACTGCATCGCAGGCATTTCCAGTTTTCAAAGAAGAGCGTATTACCGCAGTCGCAGACGAAACGTTCCATCGGGAGGTGGGGATCGACGAAAAGCGCAGCCACACCAGCCACAGCCCCCGCCAGGCATTCCATGGCACCGTTTCGGGCGGAGTGCACTGGGGTTTTCACCCCGTGGCTCAGGAATCCCGCTGTTCGGAGCCCGATTGGACGGACGTCGTGCGCGCCCGTAAATTCATTACGGCGCGGTGGGCATCGTGCCGCGCGCGTTGACGTGGTAGTCGTGTTGCTTGATGTACTGGTCTCCCGGCAGGAAAGCATCGCCGTTGGCCTTGAGTTTGCGCTGGAGTTGCTCATCCAGTCTCGCCTGCAACGCTGCCTGTGCCGGAACACCGATGAGATTGGTTTGCTGCCATGGGTCGGCCTCATTGTCAAAAAGCAGCCAGGGGCCGGCCAGATCGCGCACATAGGTGTACCGTGTCGTGCGCACACCGCGGTATTCCTTGCCACCACTGAGCCTCTCGAACTCGCCGAACGGGGCGACGCAAGTGATGACCGTCGCGTCATCGCCTGGGTTTGGACCGCCTCGCGCATAGGCGCTGTAATCGAGTCCTTCCACGCTCTTCGGAATGGGGGCGCCCACGAGGCCCAGCAGAGTGGGCATGAGGTCTTCGGAATTGATCGGCGCAGCGAGCGATTTTGCCTTGTCGCCCAGTCCCTTGGGCCAGCGAAACAGCATGGGCACCCGCACGGATTCCTCGAAGGGCTTCTGCTTCTTCCACAGGCCCTGTGATCCCAGCATGTCACCATGGTCGGCACTGAAGACCAGGATGGTGTTGTCATCCAGGCCACTGTCCTTCAGTGTCGCCAGCAGTTCACCCATGGCGTCATCCAGGGCGGAGCAATGCGCATAGTACCCGGCGAGATTCTTGCGCACAACCATCTCCATGGCCGCGGGAACGTTGGGCCGGAGGGTCAGCTTGTTCGGTTCGTACATGGCCCGGTATTTCTGCGGCGCCGTCAGGTAGGGATCGTGCGGAGGCCCCCACGCCAGCCACAGCAGGAACGGCTTGGCTGCCTTGGCATGGGCGCGCAGGTAGTCGCAGGCATCGCGTGTCTGATCCAGCGCGTCATAGCCGGACCACACGTGCTTCTCGGCGTCATCGGCAAAATAGGCCGAGGCATTATAGTCGTGGCTGCATTCCAGCACCTTCCAATAATCAAAACCTTGGCGGCGCTCACGTGGGATGAAGCTGGCGCGGCCATGGCCGTCGATGTGCCACTTGCCGATGGCACCTGTGTCGTAACCCGCGGACTTCAGCACCTTGGGCAATGTGACGGCCTGCGGGTCCAGCGGCACGTCATTGAGAAAGACGCCGTGGGTGAGGGGGCGCTGGCCGGTGAGCAGCGAGGCGCGGGTGGGAGAGCACACGGGCATGCCGGCGACCGCGTTGACGAAGCGTATGCTCTGGCCTGCCAGCCGGTCAAAGTGGGGTGTCCTCACATTGGGATCACCGGCGAATCCAAACGCCTGAGGCCGCCATTGGTCCGCCAGCACCACCACGATGTTGGGCTGCTTGCCGGCGGCGATGGTCGCGCCAGCAAGACCAAGGATAAGGCTCAGCTTGCAAAGCCAGGGGCGGAGGGAGAAAATCATAAAGATCGATAACGTTGCCACCCGCCCGGACTGTCGGAAAAGATTCTTGCCCGCGGGCCCTGAGTCTTGGTCAGATCGTCATGAGGGCATGGGAAGCATCTTCTCGAAGCAGACGCTGATTGGATTGCCGATGTAGCAGCCGAAAGGCGGGATGCGCGAGTAGCCGGAGGTCTCGTAAAGCGCGATCGCCTCGATCTGCAAAGTGCCGGTCTCAAGGCGGGCAACACGATATCCCGCCACTGCCGCCAGCCGTTCCAGCTCTTTGAGAATGAGCCGCGCGAGCCCGCGCCGACGACCGGCTGGAGCCACATACATCTGCTTGATTTCAACCGCGTGCTCATCGAACCGGCGAAACGCGCCGCAACCCAAGGCCACCCCTCCCACCCATGCAACGACGAACCTGCCATGAGGAGGCGATACTTCCTCCGGGTGAAAAGCGCTGGCATTTGTGCCATAGCGGCGGCCAAGTTCCATGCGTGTCGCTTCCACCAGCCACAGTGCGTCTGGGGTGCGCGCATCTTCGACACCAATCGTGATGGGGTCCTGGCGGGAAGGGCTAACCTCTGGATCGGACATCAGGTTGGGGACGAAAGTGGCACCTGATAAATGTCCGGGTTATGAATCGTCATGAAGTTCTCTGGCTGCGCCAAGGGCCGGAAACCGAACTGGGCATACAACCCATGGGCATCGCGCGTGGCCAGCACCAGCCGGCGCAGGTCTTGCAAGCCGGGGTGCGAACGAATCGCCGCCATGAGCTGTTTGGATATGCCACGGCCGCGATGTTCAGGCAGGACGAACACATCCCCGACGTAGCCGAAGGTGGCGTAATCCGTGATCACCCGGGCGAAGCCCACCTGGCGCTCATGCTGGAAGGCGCCGAAACATAGAGAATGACGGATCGAGCGCTCCACCACGCTGCGCGGGATGTTCTTCGCCCAGTAGGATTCATTCAGGAAGGAGTGGATCAGAGCAATGTCGAAGCGCTCCGTGTCGGTGGTGATGGTGTATGAGGATTCCTCGCTCATGGCAGGCGATTACTTCGTCTGAGGCTGTAATTGCCACTGTTCATCAAAGAAGCCGGCGGCCACGACGCCGCCGGGTGAGTGCGCGGTGGCGGGCACAGCCACATCAATGACGGCATAGTCCGGCAGCTTCGGAGTCTGGGAAGCGTTGCTGCTGTAGGCATCTTCACGGAAGGTGAAGCCGCTGTTGAGCACGACATAGCGCTTCGGGTTCAGCGGATTGGGGAAGATCATCACCGGCACGTGATGCGCCGCCGCGAACGACTGGCTGCCGGCTTGCACGCCTTCAACCGTCCAGCGAACCGGCAGTTTGCCGGCGATGCGCGCCAGCACCTTGTTGCTCTGCGGGTCGCCCCAGAGGATGAGATTGTGCGCGGCAATATCCGCATCCGTCACCGCATCATCACGCATCACACGCGCTTCACCACGGAACTGCCGGTGCCACTCCTTGGTCGCGCGGGCCTCCTCGTCGGCGGTCCAGCGGCCGGTCTTTTCATTCATCGGCTGGCCCGTGGCATGCACCATTACGAAGGCATCAGTGAAGGCGTCGTCAATCGGTCCCTGCAAGCCGTGGCGTTTACGCAGCGTGGTTTCGTCAATGGCGTCGATGAGCGTCCATTTGGCGCCTGCTTTTTGGAAGTGCGCCGTCCACGAGCGGTCTGACCAGGGCTGTGAACCCTTGATGCTCTGCCCGTCAATGACCACGCTCAAACGCTGTGTCACATCGAACGGGCACTGCCCGGATTTCATTGCCAGGGTGAGCGCGGTAACGTTCTTCGTGCTCACGGAGACGCTGTTTTGCGCGACCTGCAGTTCTGCCTCCACGCGTGCCTCTTGCCAGTGCTCCGCCATTGCGTCCACCGTGACCCACCCCATCTGGTTGTAACGCAACGTCCAGGTGGCGAAGCGGATTTTGCCCGGCAGCGGCTCGCGACCGCGCGCGGCAATCGCATCAATGCGCTGGTTGATCAGTTCCTTCGAATCGGGGTGATACTTGTGCCCGGTCTGCGGTCCGATGATGTGGACGAGCTTCATGCCTTCGGCGGCCATCGCCTTCTCCATCAGCAGGGTGCAGGGCATTGCCGTATCGATCCCGCCGGTGTAAGCGACCACCGGCACGTTGGAGAGGTTCACGGCATATTCGGGACAATCATACAAGTGCCAGAGCTTCTGCTCATACCAGGGCGGCGGCGTGCCTTTGCTCAGGATGCCCGTGTATTCGGGAGTGTCGGTAAAACCCGCACCGGGGGCTGCCGCGGCCCACTGCCAGGCATAGTGGCAGGCGAACTGCCAGCACGCGGCGCCGCCCATCGAAAAGCCGCGCACCACGACGCGGTTGTCATCGACGCGATAGCTGCGTTTAACATGTGCAAGAGCTTCAATAGAATCGACCTCGCCCGCGAAACGGTTGGCATTGCAATAACGGCCGTAGGGATGCAGGACGATCGTGTCTGGTGGTGTGAACTGTCCTGGGTTCTTGAGATGATCGGCGAGGAAGGCCACCTCGCTCAAGTTGTTGCCGCGCCCGTGGAACCACACATCGAGACGGTGGCGGTGCGGGCTGTCAGCGTGGAACGATTCCGGAACCACAAGGCCGTAGGGCTGCACCGAGCCATCAATGCGCGACACGAAGCCGCGCACCACCAGACCGGAGGCAGTGGTCCACGGTGACAGCCCCGCCCGCAGTGCCGCGGCGCGTTCCATGCCCAGCCTCAGCTGGGCCTGCGCAGCCGCGAATTCGCTCGCGCGGTAAAAGATGTCGTCCGCCAGCGCATAGCGCACGGCGTTGTGAAAGATTTGCGCGTCCGGCAGCAGATCGAGCAAAGCGGGCTTGGCCTTGAGAGCCACGCGCAAGGATTCGATCTCCTGGCCAAGCGCCGCCACTTCCTTCTCAAGGTCAGCTCTCATGGCGGCGGGCACCGCGATTCCCTGGGGCGGCGAGACGGAGGGCGCAGCCCCCGTTGCGACGGCGCCAACACAGGCGAGAGACATCGTTAGATGACGAAAGCTGAGGCGCGCGTGAAAGCTCATGAGGCAAATTATAACGCCGCCTGTCCGGGCACCTTGCCGCGAAAGATCAGTTCATCCCCGCGCGGCTCAAGGCCGTGTGACCTGAAGCCGCATGAACCGCCGCGTCGCGGTGGCGTACGGCACGATATCACGAACGACGAGGGTCGTGCTGGTGTTGACTTCCACCACCGTTGCTATGCTGCTCCACACGCGCAGGTCTTCGCTGACCTGTACGACATACGTGATGTCAGTCGCCGCAGGGTTTTTAGGGATGGTGAGCCGCAGGTACTGGTCGGCGACGATGGTTTCCAGGTCCGGCACCTGGCTGGCCCTGCCGGTGGCACCGTCCAGGGGCGATGTGCCGAGGGCGTACTCCATGAGGTTGGCCACGCCGTCACCATCAGGGTCCGCCGTATCACCTGAGATGGCCGGAGTACGGGCATTGGCCCCAAACTGCTGAAGGCGCCATTGCATGTAGGGGGTGGGTAGATAATGGGCCGTCACGGTCGTCTGGGCGTTGGGATTGGACAGCGTGATGGTGGTTTGGGCGGAGGCCGTGCTGGCAACTGTGGCACCTGTCCACCGGTCAAACACATATTCCGGAGGCGGAGGCGCGGCGGCTATGCTCATGGTGACCGGTGCAGAGGAGGAGGAAGACACCGAGGCCCTCCCAAAGCCGCTGCCATGGCCGTTGACCACGTTAAGATAATAAAGCGGCAGGGCGCTTGGGTCCTTGTAAGTCGTAGTCACCACCACCGTGGCGCCTGCGACGGTTCCCTTTACCGTTGTTTGAGGAAGGCTGGAATTGGCGATGGTGCCCCCGCTTGTAACGCTCCAATTGGAAAGCACATTGTAAAACTCGCTGAGCGGCGCGGTTTCGGCTCCGAACGGAATGGCTGTGTTGAGCGGGTAGGAAGGGCTGATCAGGTTGCCGGCTTCATTAGTCGCGTAGCCGCCCGTCGTGCTGGGAGACGCCACCGCGTTCACCACGAGGTAGAACTGGGGTGGTGGCACACCGACCGTCAGAGTGGCGCTGGCGCTGGTGGCTGAGCCAAATAGATTGCTGACGACAACACTATACGAGCCGGGCAGGTTGGTGGTGAAGCTTCCCGCGTTGTTTGTCGCGGCGCTTCCGGTGGTGATGGGCGCGTTATTGCGGAGCCACCGCCACTGAAATGGCTGGGTGCCGGTCGCCGCCACGCTGAACACAGCATAGCCGCCTGAGGTGACCACCTGTTTTACGGGACTGGTGGCGATGACTGGCGGCGTGCCGAGCATGGCGCAGTTGCTGACGACCCTGCCATAGGCGCTGCTAACGATGCAGTGATAGGCGGAGCCATTGTCCGAAAATTGATCGGCGACGGTGAGCGATGCGGTTTGGGCGCTGGCGTTGTTGGTGATGTCAATGCCATTGCGCTTCCACTGGTAGCGAAGCGTTCCCGAACCCGCGGCCTGGATCGTGAAAGTGGCGGAGCCTGTCCCGGTGGTAACACCGATCTGATTGCGCGGCTGGGTGGAAATCGCTGGCACCGCGCCTCCTGCGGCCGGCAGCACATGCACGATAACGCTGGCGCCGGCGCTGAGCTGCGTGACGCCGTCCACCGCCCGGAGGTTCAATACGTAGTTGCCAGGTACCGTGAACCAAACCCGTGGCGAGACTGTATTCGCATCCTCAAACACCGTGATGCCGGGTCCTCGTGCCGACCATTGCGCGGTGGCCGTATTGTCGCTGCTGATCGTGGCGCTCAATTGCGCCGATGCCTGGCCCGTAGCCGCGTCCAGCATGGTGCTGGGGCCGGCTGTTGCTGAGGTTCCACCGCTGATGGCGACGCGCGGAGGCGCTCCGCCGCTCAGGTCTGGAGTCCACATCCGAATATCAGCCAGGCCGTTGTTGATGGTGGGGGTATACAAATGCGCGCCATCTGACAGCAGGCTGTTTGCCACCGTGGTGCTCCATCCCAACACCCCGAAATCAGCGGTGAGAATCGTCCACGAGGCACCGTCCCATTTGTAGATGTCAACGCCATGGCCGGTGGGTGAGTCTGGGAGGGGATGTTGATTGGCCGCCGTATAGTTGGACCACATCACCGACATGAACGTGTCACCCGAGGCCGCGACCGTGGCAAACTGTGTGCATAGGCCTGGATAGATGGTGCCGGTGGGAAGACCTTGGGCCGCCTCAATCACGTTGCCGGCGGCGGTCCAGATGAAAAAGTGATGCCCGTCGTTGCGCTGGCAGTTGAACATGACTTCGCCATCCTTCGTCGCAACGGCGTCAAAGGTCTTGCTGATACGGAAGCAGGCGGGATTGGGATAGCTGGGGATGCCTTGCGCATCCCTTTGCGGCAGCGACATCGCCGGATCAAACCATTCCCAGGTCTGGCCATTGTCCAGGGAGTGCACATACGAGCCGCATTCACCTCCGATGAGGATTTCACCCCAGGGCATGCGCGCCATGCCGTAAACCGGCCCGAACGTGTCGGGGTTGGGTCGCGGGATGTTGGTGATGTAAGTGGGGGCCTGAATCCACGAGGGCTTTCCCGATGCCACGCCCACATTGGTGTAAGGCGGCGGGGCCATGATGAACTGGCGAAGATCGCCCTGTGTGGTCCAGTTCGCACCATCGGTGGAATGCAGGACGAGATTCGCTCCGGCGGCGAGGGGGTCTCCATTGTCGTCAATCACCATGCCCGGCCCGCCGACCCAGTTGCTTTGTTCATTGGGCGGAGTGGTCGAGGGACTCCAGGAGATAGAGGCGGTGGAATCGTAGAAGTAGAGAAACGGGCCCAGGGAGGAAGGGGGAGGCACCCCTTTCACCGAGAGCACCGTGCGAATAGTTTTGGCCACGGGTATCCCGAGCTTGTTGATGTACAGGCCCGATACGGTGAGATCCTGCGTGGCGTTGGTAAGGCCGTCGGAGGGATAGTTTGCGAAGGTGCCGCCATCGCTGAGGCTTCTCGACGCAATCTGAGGCATCAGCAAAAAGCCGCCGCTTCCATTTGATTCCGCAGAGACGCCCGCCACCCATATCGTGCCGTCGGCGGGGTTCAAAGTAAGCACCGAAGCATCGAATCCGCCTGGCGAGTCAAACACGCTCCAGGTTCCTGAGGCCGCCTGCAAGGCACCCGGGTCCAGCACCACCGCGAGCAGCAGACCGAAGGTGGAAGCGAGGAGTAACAGTGGCCTGGGCATGGAGAGGATCACCGGCGTTTGCTTCAAGCATCCGCCAGATCCATGGCCGCGCCATACGTCTTTCGACGAAGCCTGGGCTTTTGGACGAATTCGCGGCGGGGTGGGCTTTAGGCGCCCGTTTGCAGGAACTCCACAGCTCGTAGGGCTGCGGAACCGCGGTTTTCCAATCCTAACTTCGCAAAGATATGCTCCAGGTGTTTTTTCACGGTGCTAGTGGTCGTGCCGAGGATCTCGCCCGCATCGACGTTGGTCTTGCCCTGGGCGATCCAGAACAGCACGTCCGCCTCCCGAGGTGTGAGGCCGAGTTTTTGCAAAGGTTCGCTGCTGATGAACTGCGGAGCGGCATCACTGCGCTGGTCTTGTCGCCGCTTCAGGCGAATGTTGATGGCGGCGACAAGGTCATCAACACTGATGGGCTTGGTCAGATAGTCGTCAGCCCCCAGGTTCATGCCCTTGCGCAGATCGCTCTTTTCACCGCGCGCGGTGAGGAAGATGAAGGGCATGTTGCGGGTGGCAGGCTCGGAGCGCAAGATGGCGAGCACATCGTGGCCGTTCATGTCCGGCATCATCAGGTCGCAAATGACCAGCGAAGGAGTCTCGGCTTGCGCGAGAGCCAGACCCTTGCGACCATTGTCAGCGGCCAGAGCGCGATGCCCTTCCATCTCAATGATGGTGACGATGTTAGCCCGCATCTGCGGTTCGTCTTCAATGACAAGGATTTTTTTCATGAGGTCTTCTGGCTTTTTGCGAGAGGTTAATCAAAAGGGGGCTGCCACCAGCGGTAGTTCCACACGCACCGTTGTGCCCTGGCCTTCCTTGCTTTCGATACGCATGGCACCACCGTGGCGCAGCGCACAGCGCTGCACAATGGCGAGCCCGAGCCCCGTGCCTTTGATATCCTGGGCGTTTTTGGCGCGGACGAAGGCGTCGCCCAACTTTGCCTGATCTCCCAGGGGAATGCCGATGCCGCGGTCCGCAATTTCAAACACCAGCAAGCCTGCCTTGGCACCCGCGGTGAACCGTACCACCGCTCCGGCGGGCGAATACTTCACGGCATTTTCCAGCAGGTTGCGCAGGATCGGGCGCAACAGCTTCTCATCAGCCTCCGCAATCTCAGGCAGGTCATCCCCCTTTAATTGAATGGCGCATTTCTCCCCGGTGGCGGAATTGACTTCGTCCACAATGAGCCGGCTGAAGGCCCGGAGATTCATCGGTCGGGGGTTGAAGTCCAGCCGATTGGCCTCCGCGCGGCTGAAGAGGAGCACGTCCTCGACCATTTCCGTCATGCGCGAGACAGCCCTGTCAATGGCGTCGAAGTGCTCCACTCGCTTCTCCGCGGGAAGGCGGTCAAGATAGTTCTTGAGAATGCCGTTGGAGGAGAGGATCACGCCAAGTGGCGTCCGGAACTCGTGCGACACTGTGGAGATGAAATTGCTTTTCATTTCACTTACCTCCTGCTCCTGGGCGAGCGCGTTTTCGAGCTGATGGTTGGCCGTGACCAGATCAGTGGTGCGGGTGGCAATTATCCGGTCGAGCATGATTCGCTGGCGCAACTGCCACGCCGCGAGCAGCAGCGCGAAGATCAAGCCGCCCGCCAGCTGGATGGTTGGCAGCCGGTGCTGCGGGACGAGGAAGAACGAGGGGCTCGGCTTGAAAAGGACGCGCCAGGTATGGCCGTTCAGCCCTCTGCTGATAGTGCGCATCATCGGCTGGTGGGCGTCTGGCTCCGCATCATCCAGGAGCTTGTGGCTCAGCGCCTGGGGAAATTCCTTCGAGGCTGTCTCATAAAGCATGAACGTGTCCACCGTGGCGAACGCCATGCCAATGAGAGACTCCTCGGCCTCATTTTTCGCGCCAGGCCGGACATCGTACTTGTAAGCCGGGGACAAGAACAGGACGCAGCGCCGGCCATAGGCCTCGAAATAAGGCGAAGCGTCCGGGCGGGTCGATTTTCTGGCCTTATCAATGCCCTCGCGAACCTCGGGCACGGCGACAAGGTCGTTGCCGACGTGAGGCCCGGACTCAGGGCTCCGTGAATCGAGGTATTCAATCACGAAGGCGTCTTTGCCATCATGCTTCACCCGCCGGGCGAAGCCAACGTCGAAGGCAAAGGGCGCGCGCTGCCGCCATTCGTCGGGGGCGGCGGGCGTTTCGCCCTTGGCGGCCTGTTTCCGGACGGCCTCGATGGGTTCGCCAACGTGGCTCATCGCTTCATCCAAGGGCTTGCCAAGGCGCTGAAGCTCATCTTGGAATCGAACCCTGTCGGCCTCGGCCAGGATTTGCAGGAGCTGCACCCGGGCAAGGAGGGTGACAGATAAAACGACGGCAAACATTGCCAGCGGCATCGCCAGCAAGCGCGCGGTCCTGGAATGAATGAGGTGTCGGATCATCGGTGTGTGTTTGATGTTGAAGGCTAACGCATCCAAAAAAAATAAAAATTCGTCCATCGACGAATAACGCTGTTTTGAAATGGCGCCCAAAGTTGTCGGCGTATGAAAAACTTAACACGACTCCTGCTGGGTTCGCTGTGCTGCATAGTTTCGACTATGATGCTCAGGGCGGACAATACTTCCCCCATCATCATCACGCCGGCCACCCTTCCTGCGGTTGCCACTGGAACGCCCTTCACGGTGGCGTTCGCGGCTTCCGGTGGTACGGCGCCCTATACATTCTCGGTCCTGTCCGGAGCGCCGCCACCCGGCCTGACCTTCAACGCGACAAACACAGCGCTGAGCGGCACGCCGACGAAGGCGGGCAGCTACGTGGTGTTCATTCATGTGACCGATTCGCCGGGAGTGGCCACACAGCATGGGTATAGCTTTTCCATTGCCCAGGGTTCCGGAGGTGGGACCACGACGCCACCAGCGACTTACTCCGTGACGGTGACCAATGGCAGCGCCAGCACCGGCAGCGCCCAGCCCGGCGCCACTGTCACCCTCACTGCCAACGCCGCCCCGGCGGGCCAGTACTTCAAGCAGTGGTCGGGCAACGCGCCGGTGGCCAGCAGCTTCGCGGCCAGCACCACCTTCACCATGCCGGCAAGCAATGTCACCGTGGCCGCCCAGTACTACACTCCGCAGCCTGTTCCCCAGCCCGTGGCCACTCATCCCCGCCTGTGGTTGACCCCAACGAGCGTCCAGAACCTGCGCCTCTGGGCGGTTTCAAGCAATCCCCTGTACGCAAACGTCATGCTGCCCATTCTCAATACCGCCATCAATGACTACAACACCAAGTTCTTCCCCAACGGCCAGCCCAATGCCGTGTGGCCGGATTTCGGCGATTCCCAGGGCTATGCGGGCCTGCTGACCGAGCAGTACGCGCTGGTCTTTGCCTTCTTCTCGCAGATCGATCCCGTGCCCGCCAACCGCATCCTGCACGCCCAGCGCGCCCGCAATTTGCTCATGTACGCGCTCAATGCCGCCGACGGCCCGCACGATCCGTCGCTGCCTTTTCGCGACCCCAACATGGTGATCTACAACCGGGGCAACTTCACCGGCGAGGCCTGGGGGCTGGCGTTGGACTGGATCTACAACGCCACGGATGCCAGCGGCAGCAACATTCTCACCGCGCAGGACAAGCGCGTGGCTCGCGATGTGTTCATGATCTGGGCCAATGACTGCCTGAATGCGAACACCACTGGCGGCGACCATCCCGGTCCAGTTGGCACAGTGAACAGCCCGTTCCTGCTGCCGGGCGGCAATGCCTACCGCATGGCGGCCAACAATTACTACCTGGGCCACGCCCGGCTGCTCACGCTCATGTCCCTGGCCATCGATCCAGCGGATGATCCGGTGGTGACCCCGGGCAGTGCTTCCTCCATGCTGGGCAACACCTTGCGCAGCTACATCCCCGATGCCACCGGCGCCTGGTTGTACCAGGAATACGCAATGTTCGGCGATCCGCAGAGCGTGGTGGCTGACTACGGACTCAGCCCGGCGGCCAAAGTTGGCGTGGCGAGCGGCGGTTTGCCACCGGAAGGCATGCTCTACGGGCACTCCTTTTCGTATCTGTTTGGCCAGTTGCTGGCCTTGAAGACGGCGGGCTTTGCAGATACCACACTTTCGGGGCCGCAAGCCAAGCTTGGCACTGCCAATTTTATTGACCGGTTCTGCACGGGCTTCACCAGTTCGCTCGCCCCGGCTGCGCAGGTCGTTCCTGGCTACTCCTACCTGGGTCCTGTTTACAAGATGCTGGCCTACGGTGATGTGCTGCGAATCTGGGTCACCCCGGACTTCACCCAGACGTTCGCGTTGCTTGGCCTCCTGGACCAAAGCAATGGCAGCGCCGCTCACGCCAGCGCTTCGAGCTGGTTCATCACCAATGCCTGCGAAGGCGGCTCCTCCGCGCTCTACTCGAGGCTGACGAACACCTCCACCTGGGGGGTGCAGAACGGCATGCTCGCCTTCATGTTCATGGACCCCAAGGCCGCTCCAGCAGCCGATCCACGGCCGAACTTACCACTGACGTTCACGGACCCTCAGGCGGGCCGCCTGATCGCGCGTTCCAACTGGGGGGGCAACAGCTCAGTGTTCGACTTCCTGGGCTCATGGATCACTATCAACCACCAGTCCGCCGCCTGCGGCGAGTTTGAGCTGTACCGCAACGGCGAACCGCTTACCAAGGAGCTGAGCAACTACGACAGCAACATGTACGGCCAGTCCAGCATGTGGCACAACACCCTGACGTTGCAGAACTACTGCACCAATGGCACCCCGGCGCTCAGTTGGTTTGAAAGCCCCCTGTGGACCAACGGCAGCCAGTTTGTGCTGGGCATGAGCAACGGCGATCCGGTGACGACCACGAGCACGGGCGCTGGCTATGCCTTCGCTAACACGGACATGACGAATCTGTATAACCGCCCCGACCATTATACCCCGGGCAACAACGCCGTTGACATCACCCAGGCAAGTCGGTCGGTCCTTTGGCTGAACAATGACGATGTGGTGCTATACGACCGCGCTACTTCGCAGCATAGCGGCCTGTTCAAGCGCTTTAACTTGAACTTCGTCAACGCGCCGGTTTTGAACGGCAGAACCGCCACCGAGACAACGCCCGGAGGTCAGAAGCTCTTCGTGCAATCCCTGCTGCCGGCCAATGCCACCATGAACGTGCAGACTCCCGCTGGAACCATCTCCTATGTGGCCCAGATGGAGACAACGACCTGCCGGTTGGTCGTCGAAGACCCGGCCAAGCCTTCGGATACCCGCTTCCTGCACATCTTGGAGGGTGGCAACGGCAATGCCACCCTTGTGCCCGCCACTTTGATTCAAAGCACTTCCGGGACAGCCTTTGACGGCACCGTCTTTGGCAGCTCGCTGGTAATGTTTGCAAACAATCTGAGCACCCTGTTCACCTCCACGACCTACACCGCGCCGCCCACGGCGACGACGCACTATGTGACCGGACTCACTCCGAATGCGGGCTACAACATCATCTCACAGGATGATGCTGCTGGCAATGTGCAGGTGACGGTGATGCCGGGTGGACCCTTCACCGCAGATGCCGCTGGCGTGCTGGTGTTTCTGCCATAGCTCATTGCAAACCTGAACGCTCCGCGCCGCTGTGGCGCGGAGCGCCTTTATCTTCTGCCATCATCGCTTCGCGTTGATGGCTTCAATGAACGTATCAATGTCCTCGAAGCGTGTGCGCGGGTTCATGAAGACCGCCTTCTCGCCGGGCAGCGCACCGCAGCGGCCCAGGACATCGTAATCGGTGTGGGCGATGAATTTGACCCAGTTGGTGTAGAGGCCGACCTTGCCTCGCTTCAGGAACACCTCCCGATGGAAGCGGCTGTTGCGTTCCACGCGTTCGCGATAGCCCGGGTCGTCATGACGATGGCGCTCAAAGTCGAACTCGGCCTCGGGATCGCCCACCACTGCCGGGTCATACATGCGGAATCCCACGCTGGGACCCTGATTTTGTGCGACCATGACTTTCACCCCGGGCACCTGGCTCAGACGGAAGCGGAAGTAGTTGGCATTTTGCAGCGTGTTGGCGATGAGGCATCGGAAGCCCTGCACACCGAGATATTGCAGGGCGGCGGACGCACCGAAAAGTCCGGCGGCACCGCGCGAGCATTCGATCGTCGAGTGCAGATGCGTCTGGCCTTCGATGTCTTTTTCGAAGTAGCTGAAGTACTCCTCGTCGTGTTCGAGTGCCTTCAGGTCCTCGCCATTCTTGATCATCACCAGGCTGGAGGTGTAGGGTACATAGCCCCACTTCTGGAAATCAATGGTGAAGGAATCGGCAAACTTCAGCTCGCTGAAATGCTCCGCATGGCGCCGCAGGCCGGGCAGCGTCGCCTCATTGATGCGCAAGGGATTGGCGGCGAAGTCATAATCCAGGAAAAAGATCAGCGGCCAGCCGATCGCTGAATCCACATGGATGTGCGGTTTCACCGTCACCTCGAACTTCTCGCACAAGCGGTTGCGCAGATCGTACACCGGCTTCACCCGATCAACCCCAAACGTGTCGGTCGTGCCCATGGTGAGCATGATGGTGGGCACCACGCAGTCGAGCTGGAAGCAGGCCGTGAGCTGCTGCTCAAGGTAGGCGAGGTCGATGTCGTTGTTTTCAGTGGCGCGAATGCGAATGGTCTTCCGCCGGATGTTCACTCCCAGCAGCGACAGGTTGGTCATGTTCGAGTAGTGCCCCACCCCGGAGTTGATGATGCGATAGTCCTGGCCGTACTCGAGGCCCAGATCTCGCGACTGCGGCAGCGATTTGCGGATGCCCAGCAGGTAGCCATACAGATTGCAGAAGGTGCCTCCCTGCGTGAAAATGCCCGTGGCCACGGCCGGGTCATAGCCGGCCAGCGTGGCCATCTGGCGGATCACCATCGCCTCCAGGTCGGCGGCAACCTCGGAGTATTCGGGGTGCACCAGGTTCGCGTTCGCAAGGATGCCGGTCATGCTGCCAAACAGCGCCGGGTCGCAGGGCGTGGTGACCACGTTTTCCACGCTCGCCGGGTCCTCCCAGTTCTTCGACAGCGCGGCGGCAAACTGCAGCAGCGGCTCGACTCCATTCCTGGGCTCTCTCATGCCCGGCGGCACCCGGTCTTCCTGGCGCAACCGCGCTAGCAAGGCCCTGCCCTCAGGGTACTTTTCCAAACGTTCATGCACGGGTGCCCGGGCTTTGCGGAAGTTGATGATATCCGCGAACACCGGATTGCCAAAGACCGGCCAGCAGGCCGGATCGCGTGAGAAAAACAAGGTGCGGACGCGGTCGATTTCGTCGCTGAATGCCGGTGCGATTTGATGCGTCGAAGGAATGGTCATCACCAGTAGTACGAATGGACTTAGTTTACCTTAGCCACTGGCGTGAGGTTTAACCGATGACGACGCATGCTTTCATCGCGTTTGAATATCGGGCCCACCTCCACCACACAGTTCTCACCATCGGCCTTGATCCAGCAGCAATCCGGTGAACCCGTGGTGCCTACGGCTTCGTTGGGATAAAATGCAGACGCTTGCTTCAATTCGGCTTTCTTGCCGTTAAGACGTGGCCAGCCGAAGGTGATGGTCACCTTGGGAATGTTCGAGTGCGGGATTTTGCCGGTGCTGTACACCTCGACGAACGCTGAGTGCTTGGGCCAGTAAGTGAAGTCCGTGCCTTCAAAACGCAGGCTGCCCACGTCTTGCGCGCCGCCCTTGTGATCCTTTATCCGGCAATCGAACCAAGTGCAGTCCACCCCGTTCACCTTTTCTGTTTTGCCCTTGGTGATCTGGTAGGTGTAGGTTCCCTTGCTCCAGACAAAGGGCCGCCGCACGCTGGCAAACTCGCCTTCGTAGCCGGCGCTTTCCACCAGGCTGTCCATGCTGGCGGTGCGTACATGGTCGAGGCCAATAAATGTCTTTTTGTTGTTTGACCAACGCGAGAAAATGGCACCTTTGCCAGGGAAGATACGTTCGCGGCTTTCCTTGTCAGGCCACCCGTTGATGTTAGTCTGGAGGCCGCCGTAGAACTGCTTGTCATTGATCTTGGCGATGCCCACAGGCGAGACATAGAGGTTGTAAGTGGAGGGTACGTCGCGGTCGATGGTAACATCCACCTCCAGCGAAGTGAAATGCTCCACCGGATTGTTGAAGTCCCACCAGATGTTTGCCACATGCCAAGGGGATTTTGGCAGCGTGACGCCGGCGGCTTTGGCCATGTCCGCGGGTGAAGGTTGAGCGCATAGATCTTCTGTGGCGTTGGAAACGCCTGCCAGTGCGAACAGGGCGAGAGTGGCGGTCAGGTGACGTTGCATGGTTGAGAAAGAGGAGTGTGGCTATCGTTTCATGTAATGCTCCAACCCGTTGAGGAACATCTGCACGGAGATCATGACGAGCAGCATCCCCATGAGACGTTCGACCGCCATCGAGCCTTTCTGCTTGAGCACGCGGGCGATGAGGGGCGAGAGCAGCAGGACTGTCGCCGTGATGCTCCACGACACTAGAAGGGCGATGAGCCATTTGCCCGTCGCCTCAGGCTCTGAATTGACCATGACGAGGAGCGAAGCCAGGACGGAGGGGCCTGCGATGAATGGCGTGGCGAGCGGCACAATGAACGGTTCGGAGGTCGTTTCGTCAGCTTCGTGCCGGGCATCGGGAAAAATCATCTTCAGGGCGATCAAAAAGAGCACGATGCCGCCGCTGATGAACAACGCCTCCTCTTTCAGGTGCAGCAGGCCCAGCACCCAGCGTCCGCAGAACAGAAAGCCCAGCAGGATCACCAGCGCGAACAGCAGTTCCCGCGCGATGACGCGCAGGCGGCGCTCCGGCGGCACGGGTTGCAGGCCGCTGATAAAATTGGCCACATTGCCCAGCGGGTCCATGATCGTCAGCAGCAGGAGGGTGGCGGAGAGCGTGTCCATGGTGTGTGTGGGGGGCCTCAGGCGGGTTCGCGGCGCTCCTCGGCCGCACGCATGCCGAGATTGCCATGGCGATGATAGTCGTGGCTGATGCTTTGCTCCCGCAAGTACCAAAGCAGTTCGATGCGGCCTTCAGCCAGCACTGGTTCATCGGCAACATAAGCACCCGCCGCTGCGGCGGCCAAACGCACGCTGCAGGGCACACGGTCAGGCCCGGCGTATCGAAGGCGTTCGACGGCGTGGGAGGGGGCGGCGGCGAGATGCGCGTTCAGGTCCTCGCTGGTTTCCTCCACAAATTCGATCGCCGCCGCCCATTCCTCCGTAGCCTGGTCAAGCCAGTCTGTCACGACGCTCTCAATGCCCGGCGGCATGCTCACAACCACCCGCGCACCGGTCACGCGCGCAGCTGCCACACGGGCGATGATGTCGAAGGCGGTGTCCAGCGCATCCACCCGCACCCGGACCTCGGCATACGGCAGGTAGCGGCGGAAGTTGTCCTGGCCCAGCAGGCGCAGCGCGTCGTGCTCGCGACCAAACTCCTGCGCCCAGGCGCGATCATAGCTGCCCATGGCGCAGAGCAATCGAGTGCGCTCCCCGGCGAACAAAGGGGAGCCCTCCCCCGTGATGCGCTCCGCCAGTGACGCCAGCGCGGCATTGGCCAGAGCTGCTTCTCCCCCGGCCACCGGCGCGCGATCCTCAAAACGCATGAATTGCGCCACATAATTGGGACCACCCGCTTTCATGCCCGGTCCAAAACTGGACTTGCCCAGCCCCCCGAACGGCTGGCGCAGCACGACGGCGCCCACCGTGCTGCGATTGACGTACAGGTTGCCGGCTTGAATGCCGTCACGCCATAGCGCGACCTCGCGTTCATCGAGACTGTGGATGCCGCTTGTCAGTCCATATCCCGTTTCGTTGACGATGTCGATAGCCTCCTCCAGCGTATCGAAGGGGATGACCGCCAGCAGCGGGCCGAAGAACTCAGTCATGTGCGTGAAGCTCCCTCGTGTCACTCCCCACTTTACGCCGGGCGACCACACATGCGGGTTGCTGCCGGTCTGGCACGGCAGCACGGCCCATGACTCGCCGGGTTCGAGAGTGTTCAGCGCGGTCCTCAGGTCTCCGCCCGGCGGGCGGATCAGAGGTCCCATCCGTGTGGGCAGCTCCCACGCACTGCCGGTTTGGATGCTGCGCACCGCGTCGCAGAGCATGCGCTTGAAGCCGGCATCTTCATGCACCTCGCGTTCCAGCAGCAGCAGCGATGTGGCGGAGCACTTCTGTCCGGCATGGCTGAAAGCGGAGTGAACCACGTGCTTGAGCGCCAGCTCCCGGTCGCTCAGGGCCGTGATGATGCTGGCATTTTTGCCGCCGGTTTCCGCGCACAACCGCATCTCCGGCTTGCGGGCGAGCATCTGCCGCGCGGTGTCGGTTCCACCCGTGAGGATGACGGCGTCCACGTCCGCATGGCTGACGAGGGCCGCTCCCGCACCCGAGCCTGGACACGGCACGAACTGCAACGCACAGCGTGATACACCGGCGCGCCAAAAGCACAGGCACAGCTCCCAGGCGATCAGCACCGAATCCGATGCCGGCTTCAGAATCACCGTGTTCCCCGCTGCCAGCGCCGCGGCAACGCCTCCGCACGGAATCGCGATCGGGAAGTTCCACGGTGGCACCACCACCACCACGCCGCACCCGCTGGCGTCAATGCTCGGGAGTTCAAACAAGCTGCGCGCGGATGCACGGTAAAACTCCAGAAAATCCACCGCCTCCGAAACTTCCGGATCGCTCTCCGCCAGAGTCTTGCCACCGTTTGCGAGTGCGGCCCACATCAGTCTGCCGCGCGCGTGGCGGAGTTCAGCCGCCACGCGCCCGAGGATGGCGTTGCGTGCCTCCAGCCCCATGGTGCGCCAGCCGTCCACATCAGCCCTGGCACATTGCACCGCCCGCTCCGCGTCCTGCTCGCCCGCTTCGACGTGGCGCGTGATGACCAGGCCGGGCCTGGAGGGATCACGACACTCGCGCACATGGCGTTGACCTCCGCAGATCTCCTCACCTCCGATGACCAGGGGAATCAATTCGACGCCGGCATCCTGCCGCATGACGAGTTCCTCCGCCCACCGGCTGTTTTGCGGCAGTGACCAGTCAGTGTCAGGCTCATTGTCGAAGTGGCCCGCCTCGCTCTCCTTGAGCGGCCCGAGGTCTTCTTCGGTACACCGGTTCTGCTGGCGTCGCGGCAGGTCGGAAACCGGAGTGGTGAAGGACGCACGAAAGCCAGCTTCCAGCCGCCGCCATTCCTCGGAGCCGGCCTGGAGCTTGAAGGTGTGCCGCAGGAAGTTGTCGTTGCCCGTGTTCTCATCTAGACGGCGGATCAGATAACCTATGGCATTGAGGAACTCCACGCGCCGGCATGCTGGCGCATAAAGCAGCACGTTGCGCGTTTCTTCCAGCAAGGCGCGGCGTTGATGATTCGCCATGCCTTCGAGCATCTCGAATTGCACGCGCTCACCGGCATCTGTCGTGCTGACAAGCACCAGGGCGTAAGCCAGGTCGAATAGATTGTGCGATGCCACCCCCACGCGCACCGCGGCCAGATTGTCGGGCCGCATCGCCTCGTTCAGCATGCGCTTGTAGTTCGCATCGGTTTCCACCTTGCTCTTGAAAGGCGCCTGCGGCCAGTCGCGCTGCGAGGCCTCCACGCGCTCCATCTCCATGTTAGCCCCCTTCACCAGGCGGATGGTGACCGGCGCGCCACCGCCTGCCACGCGCTGGCGCGCCCAGGCATTGATTTCCCGCTGCACCTGCGCCGAGTCCGGGATGTAGGCCTGCAAGGCAATGCCTGCGGAGATGCCCTCAAGCCCTGGCAGGTCCAGCGTGCGCATGAACGCCTTCGCCGTCAGTTGCAAATCGCGATACTCCTCCATGTCGAGATACACGAATTTTGGCACGCAGGTGCCGTCCGCGCGCCTGAACCGAAGTCCTCCGGCAGCGCGGTAAAGAACTTCGAGCCGCCCGCACAGCACCTGCAGGGTAGCCTCGCGGGCAAGCGGGGATATCTGCGAATACAGCGTGCTGATCTTTACCGAAAGCACTTCCACCTCAGGCAGTTGCAGCGCGGCCAGGTACCTGTTCAGGCGATGCGCGGCCTCTTCCTCACCCGCCAGCGCCTCGCCCAGGAGGTTCAAATTCATCCGCACCCCTTCCGCTTGGCGCGCGCGCAGGTGCTCGGTGAGATGCTCCAGTTCGGCTGGCAGCACCACGTTCGCCGTCTCGTGGCGCATGTGCTCCTTGACCAGCGGTACCGTCACCCCGGGCAGCCAGTTGCCAAACGTCTGGAACCCGCGCAGCATCGCCCGGTCCAGCGGGCTGAAAAAGCGCGGAATGCCCTGCACATCAAGGATGTGGGTGAACTGCCCGGCCACCCGCGAGGCGCGCTTCGATCGAAACGCCTGATCGGTTAGTTGCACCATCGTCGCTTTGTCTTCGGGCGTCTGGCACATCCGGTCCAGCTCCAGTTGCTGGCGGCGCTCCGCCGGCGTCTGCAACTCGACCGCGCGCCGTTGCAGCCGGCCCGCCAGCGCTACGGCCTGGTCAATGACGGTGAAGTTGGGAGTCATGGGCAGCCGGAAATTCAGGGGGTTCACGCCACCTCGTTCGATTTGAAGGCAGGCAGGGAAAGGCGGTAGCGAATGGCTCCCAGGCGCAGCACGATGGCGGCGCTCACCGCGATCCACGTCGCCTGGTCGTCACCCAACGGTACGCGCAGCAGCCAGTACACGATCCCTCCGAACATCGCCGCCGTGGCATAGAAATACGTGTCCTGGCGAAACACCAGTGGCACCTGGCCGGTCAGCGTGTCGCGGAAGATGCCTCCCGCCACACCGGTGATGACCCCCAGCGCGATGGAGACCGAAGGCGCGAAATCATGCGTCAATCCTTTGCGTGTCCCTACCACCGCGAAGAAGCCTAGCGCCAGCGCATCCGCCACCAGCAGCAGGCTGGCAGGAGGTGCCCACCAGCGGCACAGCACAAAGGCACTGACGGCAGTGATGCAGACCGTCGAAAAAAACTCAGGCGACCGCAGCCATGCCGCTGCGCCGTCGCCCACCAGCATGTCACGCAGCGAGCCTCCTCCAAACGCGGTGACCAGCGCCAGCACCAGCACCCCGAACAGGTCCAGCCGTTTGCCCCTTGCCGCAAGCACTCCCGACAGCGCCGAGACGGCGCAGCCGAAGTGATCAAACAGGACGGGAAGAGTCATGGCGTGCGGTACAGTGGACATGAATCCAATAAAGTGGCAAGTGAAACTTTCCACTTTACAAGACAAAGCGTCCAAGATACTGCATGCCTATGGCCGCCAGGAAACTCCCCAAGATCAAGACCGCTGCGGATGCGGAGTCCATCAATGAGAACCTTGGCCGCCGCGTCAAGAAGCTGCGCGCGGATCGCGGCTGGTCACTGGAGGAGCTCGCCTCCGCCAGCGGCGTCAGCCGCTCCATGCTCAGCGAGATCGAGCGCGAGCGCGCCAACCCCACTCTCAGCGTCACCTATCGCATCGCCCGCGCCTTTGGGCTCACCTTGCAGGACTTGATTGAAAGTGCCGGCTCCGCCTCTTCCATCCAGATCATCCGCTCCACAGACCGCGCACAAATTTTTCGGGCGGACAAGCAGTGCCAGATCCGCACGTTGTCGCCGCTGAACCTGGAAAAGGACGTGGAGTTTTACGAGGTCCGCCTGCCGGTGGGCGGGGCCTTGCGCAGCCAGGCCCATGTCGATGGCACGCGCGAGTTCCTCACGGTGGAGGAGGGTACGGTCGATCTTGAATCCGGCAGTTCGCGCGAGACCCTCGTCAAAGGCGACTCCGCCACCTATAGGGCGGATGTCGCCCATGCGATTGTTAATGCCGGCAAGCGTGAAGCCGTGCTGTTCCTGGTTGTCATCTACCGATAAAAGATTTTCATGAACGCCGTATCCACACTGCTCGCGATTGTTAGTTTGCATGCTTCGGCAACCTGTCTCCAAGCCCAGTCAAAAGGTTCCGGAGCGCCGCCCGGCGCAAGCTGGCAGAGCGTTGAGCGCGCGAAGCTGCTGCAAGGCGTGAAGGAACTTCCCAAGATGGGTGCGCCCGGGCCGGTGGCGATCTTTGGCGCCTTCGCCTTCCCTGTGCTGGCTGCCAATGCGGACGGCAAGGCGGAGCTCGCGCTGGCCGCCGCCGCCGCCTATGGCAAAGGCAAGGTGCTGATTTATGGCCACACGGGCTACATCGACGGATCAAGCATCGGCGGCAGCGATGCGGGGACGCTGCTGGTGAATGCGGTGAAATGGTGCGGTGGCAAGGAGAAACCTCGTGTAGGTGTTCGCAACGGCGGTTCGAACGCCTTCCTCGACAAGCATGGCTTCAGAACGAAGAGCTTCAAGGTCGTGGACAGGAAGAACCTCAGTGAGTTCGATGTCATCATCCTCGGCCCCAGCGATCTTAATGATGGCGAGGTGACGCTCCTCACCGATTATCTCAAGGGCGGGGGCGGGGTGATTGCCGCCGCAACCGGCTGGGCCTACGACCAGATTTCAGGGGGACGTTCGTTAAATGATGAGCACCCTGGCAACCGGGCGTTGCGGGTCGCCGGTCTTGGCTGGACGAACATGACTTTCCCTGATCAAGTGCGCACTTTTCCGGCCACCACCGAGCTGACTGTGATGATGAATGCCACCGAAGCCGTGCTCGCTTTGCGCAGGCACAAGCAGGCGGGCGCGGCGGACGAAGCCGCGCTGAACCAGGGCGTGAATGCATTGCAGGTCGCCTTGTCCTGCCAGCCCTCCCTGGGCAGTGGCTTGCAGGCTGCGGTGATCAGCGCTCTCGGAGAAGGATCGAGCATCGTGCCGACGCGCGAGAAGCCTTTGCTGGAAAGCGATGTGGGGCCGCGCCTGCGACTGGGCATTGAGACCCGGATCCTGAAGCTGGCGAGCGGCACCGACATCAAGGCGCATCCGGCCGCCGCGGCCTTTCCGGGCATCGTGGCAGGGGATGCGAAACGGGTAAGCCAGGAGATGACCATTGACCCCTCGGTGCCCGGCTGGCAGAGCACGGGGCTGTATGCGTCGGCAGGCGACAAGATCAGCGTGCACTTGCCGGAAGCTCTGGCGGGTCAGGGATACAGCCTGCGCATTGGCTGCCATACGGACTCGCTCTACCACCTGGACAAGTGGATGCGAGCGCCCGAAATCACCCGCGCTATTCCTTTGAAACAGGCGCTCACGGAAACCGCCAGCGGCTTTGGCGGCCTCATCTACATTGTCGTTCCGGACAAGGCGTACGGCACCGTCCCATTCACCGCAACCATCAGCGGGGGTGTGCCTGCGCCTTTGTTTGTGTTAGGCAAGACGACGGATGAGCAGTGGAAGACCGAGATCAGCAAGCGCCCCGCGCCGTGGGCTGAGTTCGCCTGCAAAGGCGTCGTGCTCTGCTGCCCCGCCGAAGCTGCGCGCACGGTCAAAAATCCCACCCAGCTGATGACCTATTGGCAGAAGGTGATCGACGTGCAGGATGAACTGTCCAACGTCACCAAGGAACGCAAGCGTCCTGAGCGCATCGTCGCCGATGTGCAGATCAGCGCCGGGTCCATGCACAGCGGCTATCCCATCATGGTGCCCGTAAGCGCGGCGATGGAGATGGTCAGTTTCAACCGGCTAAAATGGCCAGGCTGGGGCTTCTACCACGAGATCGGTCACAACCATCAGAAAGGCGCGTGGACTTTTGAAGGCACCGGCGAGGTGACCAATAATGTGTTCGCACTCTATTGCTTCGAGGCCGCGTTGGGCAAGCCCAAGATCATCGGCCACACCGCCGTCACCGAGGAAGCCCAGAAGGAGCACTGGCTGAAGCACAAGAAGGAAGGCGCTCCTTTCGCCGCCTGGAAGAAAGATCCTTTCCGTGCCCTCACTACTTACATTCAGCTCATCGACGGCTTTGGCTGGGACGCCGTGAAGAAGTACTTCGACAGCTACAATGACAGCAGCTTCGGTCCGCTGCCGGCAACTGATGATGAGAAGAGAGACCAGTTCATGGTGCGCTACTCAAAGATCACGAACAAGAACCTGGGCCCCTTCTTTGATGCCTGGGGCATCCCGGTGAGCAGCGGCGCCAAGGAGAGCATCAGCAAGCTTGAGGCGTGGATGCCCAGGCATATGCACTAACAACGGTGTTGCCATACCGCGGTTAGGCGCTGGGGCCGCGCTTTGCTTCATCGTTGAAGGCCTTGGTTCCGGCCCCGCCGCGCTGAATCCGAAGCGCCTGAATACTGCGTTTCAGATCGCCCAGTGCCGTCGGATCCCCGGCATAGCGCAAGCGCACATAAAGGTCCCCGATGTGCTCGATCTGCACCGCCATGCCCGGCAAGGCGCGGGCGGCGCGTTGCGCGAATGTTCGCGGTGCTTCGCTGGCGGCGTTGGCCACGCCCGCCCGGGCGAGCTTCTCACAAAAGGCCCGCCACGCACGCACCGCCGGATCAGGATGCCGCGTCTTGCGCCGCAGCCAAAGCCACACCAGCACCATTGGCGTGAGGACCAGGACGAGCGCCCCCATAATGAGGGTGGGCGCTCGATAACTCAGCAGGTGCCAGGTGTTAAACATGCTGTCTTGATCGTCCTCATCGAACTGCACCACATGCGAGTACCACTGGTAATTCACGCCGTCCCAGAAAAGCTGCGTTTCGCTGATCGCGCGACCCCACCACGTGTCGTGGTTCCGGACGAAGGCGCTGTCCAGGCCGCCTTCCAGGTAGGTGCGCAGATCGGAGCTCAGCCGGCCGGGAGCCAGGGCGGCGGTGGGGTCCACGCGGGTCCAGCCTTTCCCTTCATACCACAGTTCACACCACGCGTGCGCATCGGACTGCCGCACGATGACATGGATGCCGCCCTTGGTTGAGTCTTCGCCTCCCAGGTAGCCGATCACCACCCGTGCCGGCACCCCGCACTCGCGCATCAGCGTGGCGAACGAGGCCGCGAAATGCTCGCAGAAACCCAGCCGCCGTTGGAACAGAAATTCATCCAGCGCGTGTTCCCCATATTTCTCTGGTTCCAGCGTGTAGCGGAAGCCCTGCTTGCGGAAATAATTGATCGCGTTGTTTGCCACCTGAACGTCGGCCGCTCCGCCCGCCTTGAATGAGGCGGCCAGCGCCTTCACTTCGGGCGAAAGTTCAGGCGCCTGAAGCGCCGCTTTGCGCATGGGCGGCGGTAACGTCTTTTCATAGGCACCATGGGTGCGCGAACCCACGTCATAACGTCGCAGGCTGGTCACTTCACTGCGGCTGCGCAGCGTGTGGTCCGCTGCCACCAGCGAATGATCCGCGACGTTTGACATCACATGGGTGGGTGTGTCCAGCGCCGGCAGCCACGTGTCGCCATGCGGCTCCAGCAGGATCCGCTGATGCAGTTCGCCATCGAAACGGGGCGGCGTTAGTGTCTCCGGGCTGCGAACCAGTCCCCTCTGCCATTTCAGACCCCTGCAGTCCCATAGCACCAGGCAGCGCCAGTAGCGGTCCGCGAGATCCGGCACGTTTCCTTCCACGAAGGCGGCGCGGAAGGCCAGTTCCGTGGACCGGGCCACCTCGGCCACGGAGCCCGGATCAAGCGAAGACGAGATGCCGGTGCGATGTTTGAACTGGCGGCTCAGCCGCATCACCATGCCGCCCGTGCCGCGCGGGAAGAACAGGAACAGCAGCACCACAAATGGCAGCGCCTGCACCAGCAGCGCCCCCGTGGCTTTCAGCGGTGTTCCCAGCCCAGCCGCGCCGTGCCTGAAGCGCACCAGCGTGGCCGTGATCAGTGCGAACACCACCAGCACGTACAGCGAATGTCCCAGTGCCTGGTCCAGGGTCAGCGCGCACAGGCACAGAAACCAGCCCAGCAGCAAAACGATTTGAAGCTCACGCGCCGTCCGCACTTCCAATACCTTGCCCGCAGTCACCGACAGCATGATGGCCACGCCCGGCTCCAGCCCCAGCAACGAATGGCCCTGCAACCAAGTGCCCGCCACGCCCGCGCTGATCAGCAGCAGCCGCCAGGCCTGCGCGCATGGGCCCAGCCCCTGCCATTGCCGGTACCATTGGATGGCCAGGGCCAGGTAGAACACGATCACGCCCGCCAGCGGCACATCGCCGGTCACCGGCAGCGCCGCGAGCCCCAGGCCCAGCGCTGCCATCTTCACCAGCCCGCCGGGTGCGGGGGCCGAGCACTCACGCGTCGGTGCCCGGGCCGCCCGCAGCGGCAAGACCTTGTCCTTCGACTGCAAGCCCGTGCCGGGCGAGTGCAGCGCCAGAGCATCCAGGCACTGGCGGCGATGCCCAGGGCCGTGGCCGGGCTCGATCACCACCCCGGGCAGGCGCATGCCATAACGAACTCCCCGCGTTTCGGCCTGATCAATCCAGGCCGCGAACTGAGCGATTCGGGCCTCCTCCGGCAGCGGCCACGCCTCCCACTCCAGCCAGACCGCTCCACCTGCCGCACCGTTCCATAACTTCACCATCATCGGCCGGCCTCGCGCCACCGCCTTCCAATCCACCTGGCGCAGGGAGTCGCCAACCTGCCATTCGCGCACCCCGGCGAAATCATCGCCCGCCCCCGTCTGTCCGCGCTCCCCAGGCCCCGTCTCGCCAGCCCTCTCGCGCACCGTCTGCACCGGCGGTGGCAGCGGCAGCACGCCTCCGGCCCGGGGATGGACAAGATGCTCCCGCGAAACTTCGATCACCCGTTCCGCCGTGAAAAACCCCAGCGGATAGCGGCTGCGCGCGATCACCGTCAAGCTGCCGTGCCGGCCCGGCTCCGCAGCTGGCAGCCGCAGTTCCACCTGCGTCGGATGATCGACCGAAAGCGACTCAATAAACACTGGTTCGCCGGCTCCCGGAGCCGTGAGTTCCACGCCATAGGGGATCGGTCCGTCGCCCGCCGTCAAGGTCAGCGGCAGGCGCAGACGTTCCCCCTGCTGCGCCGTTCGAACCGTTCCGGCCCTGAGCACCAGACCCCGCAGGTTGGCCCTGGCATGCAGCCAGGAAACCAGCACCACCGAGCCGGTGAGAAAGGCCAGCAGGTAGGCCCCGCCATTCTGCTGGGCCGCCCCCGCATACCACATCGCCAGCACCACCGCCGCCAGGGCGGCTGTGTGGGCATTGGGACGGACGGTGAGCATGGAGGAATGGAAAAAGGTCCGAAATTAATGAGTTCGAAATGGCCACTTCATCCATCATCCTTCATCGTTCATCGTTCATCACTCTTCACACCCTCGTCTCCCGCAGCACCCGCGCCGCCACTTCCCTCCCCGTCATCCCTTCCACCGCATGTTCCAGGCGATGCGCCATCACCGAGGGCGCGATGGCTTGCACGTCTTCGGGAATCACCATCGGGCGGCCCTGCATCAGCGCCCAGGCGCGCGACGCGGCAAGCAGGGCGAGCCCGGCGCGTGGGGACAGTCCGTGGCCATGCTGGCGGCTCGTGGCCAGCAGATCCTGCAAGTAGTCCAGCAGCGCCGGGGCTGCATGCACCGCGCGCACCGTCCTTTGCAGGTCGATCAGTTCCGCAGGCTCGATCGCAGGACTCAGCGCCCGCATCATGTCGCGGCGGTCCTCGCCCATCAGCATCGCGCGCTCGGCGGCGCGTCCGGGGTTGCCCAGCTCTAGGCGCATCAGAAACCGGTCCAGCTGCGATTCCGGCAGCGCGAAAGTGCCCATCTGTGTCGCCGGGTTCTGCGTGGCAATCACAAAAAATGGCTCGGGCAGGGGATAGGTGGCCCCGTCTGCCGTCACCTGCCCCTCTTCCATCGCCTCCAGCAGCGCGGACTGCGTTTTGGGTGTCGCCCGGTTGATCTCATCCGCCAGCAGCACCTGTGCGAACACCGGCCCCGGCCTGAACAGGAAACTCGACGAATCGCGGTCAAAAATCGAAGCCCCGAGGATGTCCGCCGGCAGCAGGTCACTGGTGAACTGAACCCGTCGGAACTGCAGGCCCAGCGCCCGAGCCAGCGCCTGCGACAGCGTCGTCTTGCCCACGCCCGGCAGATCTTCGAACAGCAGGTGGCCACGCGCCAGCAGGCAGGCAAAGGCCAGCCGGATCGCCTCAGGCTTGCCCACGATCACCTCGCTCACCCGCTCAACCAGCGTCTGGATGTGGGCGCGCGCCCGGCCGGGTTCAATGGGCAGCACGGCAAGGCCGGAAGAATGAGAGGGGGTGGACACAGGCAGGGATACGCCCGGACAACCCGGGTGTGGAGCAAATCTCACCCGGGAGCGGCAGTCAACGCAAGCAGGGAAAGCTGGCGCGCAAAGAATCCCCATGGAGATGCGTTGCAGCGCTTGACAGCACGAAGGGCAAGGCTAGAATCCGCGCCCTCCGACAGTCCGGCCCCGCCGTGACTGGCAAGTGAACGGCAGAGTAGCTCAGCGGTAGAGCAGGGGACTCATAAGCCCTTGGTCGGGAGTTCGATTCTCCCCCCTGCCACGTTCTCTGCCAGTCCCAAAAGTGGGAGGGGCATCCTGCCCCTCTCGGTGCCCTCACCACGACCAGGATTCAGTCGCGGCCACATCGAAGGCGTTCGGCCGAACGATTGCCCCCCTCCGCCGCCGGAGCACTCGGCAAAAATTCGTTCGACAAAGTCGGACGAAGTTCCCACTGATCCCTTGCCCAGGACAGGAACCATCGCACCATGAAAACTCATCGCAGGCACCCGGGCTCATCGGGGCAGGGACCCGAAGCGCGCCAGCCCGGATCTGTCCAGTCCGTCCAGGCCCACCTCCGGTGCTGGCTGGCCCCCCCGCACTGCCTGCCAATCCGACCCGATCCGACCCGATCCGACTGGATCAAACCCGCAAAACGGCCGACAACCGGGCCACCGACCCTGAGGACCCTCCTTTTGCCGGATTGTCTGCCCCCAGCTGCGAGGCGTATCTCTTTGCAGCCGGAATTTCCCGAATCGGAGAATTTTGGGGGGTAATGTAATTACAATGCCACAACCAGAAATTGGCTATGTGTTGCAAAATGGTCTTGTCTTGCACGAACATTTTTGCGAAAACAGAGTCTGAACAGGGCATAGAATCCCGCTTTCTACAATGAAATTGACCCTTTACTCCCGATTTTTAGGGCTTGGCTTGGCTTTGCTGGCCTCGGCGGCGATGGCGCAGGCGCCCACGCCCCCGATTACTTCGTTGTCGTCGACCGCCACCGGGGTCTCCTCGACCAACAACATCCAGTGGTCCATCCCGTGGTTCGATTACCACAATTGGTCGAATGGCTTTGTCAATGGCGCGGGCTCGGTGGCCTGGCTTAATCAGCCCCTCTCCATCAACCCCACGATCGCGGACTATACCCAGAGCGGGACTAGTGTCGCGGGAACAACGGCGGCCATTCCCCTGACCGGCGGGATTCCCACCAACAACTCCCTGACCGTGACGGACGGAGTTGCCACCTGGAGCCAGTCCAAGGGCAGCAGTTCCCCCACCACCTTCAACGTCAGCTATGATCCCAGTACCGTCCCCCCCTCCATCAAGGTGACCGACAACACCAACGGTCTTAAGCTGATCATCAGCTATTCGACCAGCACGGTGCCCCCCGGGAAGTTCTATGAACTCGTTGGCACGACCGACGGCATCCATACGGTCTTCACCAAGACGCTCAGCGCCACCCCGTTGCTTACCACCACCAACGCCATGCAAGTCGCGGATGGGACTTATGTCTGGACGGCGGACGGGACGGTGACGAACGGGATGGCCAATGGGCAGAGCGTTGACCCCAGCGCTGATCCGACCAGCGATTTCATGGTCCAGTATGTGGTTGCCACCCGCCAGATGACCGTGACTTACACGGCTACGGGAGCGGCAACTACGGGGGCGGGGCAGGCAATCAACGCGAACTACACTCCGACCAACTCTGGGGCGCTGGGCGTGACTCTGGGCACCCTCGGCATCGGCGACCAGTCGGGTTCAAATACCGTCAGCCTGCGGCTCAATTCGCTGACGATGAACAACAACGGCGCCATGGCGCAGCTCAACAAGAGCATTGGCGCGACGGGGGATGAAATTGCCTCCGGCATTCATCTGGTGAACCCGTTGGGCCTGGCCGTGCGCACGGGGGGGGACTTCACCAGCAGCCTGAGGCTCAGCGGCAACGTCGATGGCCCCAGCGGCATCGTCAAAATGGACAGCGGCAACGTCACTTTCACTGGCAACAACACCTTTACCGGCCCCACCATCGTCCGCGACACCGGCGGCACGGTTTACCTGCGCTCGGGCCTGATGTTGTACAATTGCACCACCACCCTAGGTTCTAACAGCGTCACCTGTCAGAGCGTCTCGGGCCTGGAAGTGGGCATGTCGGTGTCTGGCACGACCGCCACCGCCAACTTCATCCAACCCGGTGCGGTCGTCACCTCGATCTCTCTCCCGGTTGCCCCGCTCTTCATCTCTTCGTTCACGATGAACTTGGTGGCGACTGGCACCGCCAGCTCGCAGACCCTCACGGCCAAATCCACCTCGGGCGTGACGCTCGCAGGCTGCAAGGCGGCGGCGGGGTCCACGACGGTGACTGCGGCGAGCACGGCGGGGCTGGCGGTGGGTATGTCGCTCACTGGCACCAGCATGCCGACCAGCGCGGTGGTCATGGGGATCAGCGGCGACGGCGTCACGTTCTCCATCAACCATGCGGCTCCTGCCACCACGACAGCGGCGGCAGGGGAGACCATCATCGCCACCCAGGTGCCAAGGCTGAATCTGACTCAGACTCTGACGAATGCCACGACCACGGCTGGTAGTCCGACGATCACCCTGGTCCCCCTTCCGGCTGGTGCCGGTGCCTCCACCACCGCTGGCTTGGTCCTCGGGGCGCCGGTGACAGGCCCGGGCATCCCCGGTGGGGCAACAATCGCTTCGATCACCAACTCCACCCAATTCGTGATCACAGCACCAGCTACTGCGGCTGTGGGAAGCACGCTCAAAATAGGCAGTGCCACCACGGCGGCGAGCACCACCGTCGCCTGCGCGAACACGGCGGGCCTCTCGCCGGGCATGACCATCACCGGTGTCAATATGCCCAGCGGTGCGGTGGTGCTTTCGGTCACCGACGCCACTCATTTTGTCATCAACTCGGCGACGGCGCTCAGCGGTACCGCGCTGACTCTGATTGCCCAGGCCCCGGCCGGCCTCGCGATCACGAACTGCGTCATGGACCCAGGCACCGGCCAGGCGTTCACAGGCTGCGCCACGACCGCCGGGTCCGCCACGGTCACCACCCCCAGTACGGCGGGGCTGGTGGCGGGCATGACCCTGACCGGCCCCAATCTGCCGGTAAGCGCAGTGGTCAGTACGATCACCAGCACTTCGTTCACCCTCACCAACGTCGCCACGGGTACCGGCACCGGGCTCACCTTGGTGGCCAGATCCGTGCCGAGCTTCAATTTGTCGCTCACTCTCACTAATGGCTCGACCGTAAGCGGCAGCGCGTTTGTCTCCTGTGCGAGTCCGCTCACCGCCGGCTTGGTGGTGGGGGCACCGATATCCGGCCCCAACATCCCTGTGGGCGCGACAATTGCTCAGGCGCCGTCTGGCAACTCCTTCCAGATCAGTCCGCCTGCCACCGCAACGGGATCCGGCCTCACCTTTGTGGTCGGCGGCACGACCACGGCGACCAGCAACATCGTCGCCTGTGCCAGCACCGCTGGCCTTGTCTCGGGCATGTCAGTCTCCGGCCCCAATATCCCAAGCGGTGCCACGGTCCTCTCGATCACCAATGGAACCACCTTCACCCTCAGCACACCGGTGGTGATCGGTGGCGTGGGACAGCCGCTCACGGCGCAATCGGTGGCCAACATTGACCTCATTACCTGCACCAGCACCACCAATCTCGCGGCCGGCATGGCGGTGAACGGTCCCAACATGCCCAGCGGGGCCTTCATCACGGCGATCAATTCTCCCACTTCGTTTTCAATCAATACCGAACCCCTCCGCAGTGCCTCCGGCGTGATGCTGTTCGCAACCTCGGGCGGCGATGTGACGCTGACCCATGCCGCGACCACCAACAACTCCACGACTGTGGCCTGTGACAGCACACTCGGGCTGGTGGTTGGCATGGCGGTGACCGGCACCAACGTTCAGTCAAGCGCAGTGGTCGCCGGGATCACCGATGCCACGCATTTCACGCTGAGCCTGCCGGCGACTGCGACAGCCACCGGTCTGACCCTGGCGGGCGGCACCTATGCGCTCTCTTCCAGCCAGATCTACCTGGGCACCGCCAACCGCGACGGCAACTCGACGGTGGTCCTCCAGCTTGCCGCGTCCAACCAGATCAATGACACCTCAGTGATCTACTTTGATGGTGCAAGCAGCCGCAACCCCTACCTGCGCACCGAGGGCTTCAGCACCACCATCGGGGGCATCGTTGACGACACCCAAAACGGCGTGATTGAAAACACCGAAAGTGAAAACGGCGTGTTCAGGAGTTCCGTCCTCACAGTCAACAACAGCAGCGATTTCAGCTACAGCGGGTTCGTCCGCAACAAGTCGGGCGGCGACAGCACGGGCCTTCTGGGTCTGACCAAAGGGGGCCCCGGCGTGCTCAGCCTGTCGGGGGGTAACGTGAATTTCACCGGCGACTCCACTGTCATCGCGGGCACCCTGCGGATTTATAACACCACGAACTGGGCCAGCAACATCACCACCCGCGCAGCGGCCAATCTGGAACTCGCCACGATCGCCACGGACTGGCAGTTCAACTCCCAGCTCGTGGGCGGTGGCGGGGTGGTCAAGACCGGGCCTAACATGGTGACGCTGACTCAGGATGAGACCTACACCGGTGCCACTACCATCACGGGGGGCGGCACCTTGGCGCTGACCTCGGGTTTCAACCAAGGCGTGGCCACCAGCGGGGCGACCTCGTACACGATCACCCTCCTGCGCATGCCCTACCCGGGCACGATGTTCATTTCGGACGGTACGCTGGGAACGACCGGCACCTCCACCTTGGCTGAACCGGCCGGTGGCTTTGGCGTGAGCACCTACTCAGGCACACCCGGGGGCACCGGCAGCATTTCAGGCGCGATCTATAACCCCGCGACCAAGGTATTGACCATCAAGTACAGCTCAGCCCCCCCTTCGGGTTCTACTCTCCGAGTGAATTATCAGCCGGCGGACAACCAGCGCATCGGCAATACCGATGGCGTGGACAAGTCATTCTCGGCCACCTTGATCAGTCCTCCCGGGGGCACCTCCCTCCTGGTTACGGATGGGGTGGATACCTGGAGCCAGGCCAATGCCACCAACAACGGTGGTAGTTTCACTGGCACCAGCGGCCCCGGCGGTCTTTTCTCGGTGACCTACACCAGCGGCACTCGGCTGCTGGCGGTGACCTACGTTTCCACACCGGCCTACGGCAGGGCAATCACCGCGTTATGGACGGCAGGTCCGGGCTTGCTTGCGACTTCCGCCATCAACCTGGCCAATGGCAACCTGCTCATCAACAACTCGCCAAACCCGCAAATCACGGGGGGGCTGCAACTCAACTCCACCGACCGCATCAACAATAATGCCCCGATCAACAGCACCGGCGGAATCATCAGCTTTAGCAATGGCGACCCCGGGGGGGCGGCCAGTTACACTGAATCGCTGGGCGCGCTTAATCTGACCAGCGGTCTTACCACGATCAACACCCAGCCCGGGGGCGCGGGCTCGTCCAGCGCCCTGACCTTTAGTATGTTGTATCGTGCCGACGCAGCGGGATCATCGGTGCTGTTTTCCGGACCCAGGTTGGGAGGATCTGCCTTCAACCAGCTGTTGTTTACGCAGCCGCTGACCCTCGGAACCAATGCCGGCCGTCTGATCGGCGGCTGGGCCGTGGCTCAGGACGCCACCAATTATGACTTCGCCACCTACGGCCCCAACGGTGTGACTTTTCTGACCGCGTCTAACAGCAGCCGCAACGTCAGCATTGGCTCGTGGAGCGCTTCCGTCGATGCGATCATCAAGGCCAACCAAGTCTCCACCAAGGATACTATTGTCAATTCCGTGGAGTTCAATGACCCTACGGCACGCACGCTCAGTCTCGGCACGGTGGCCGCCCCGCGCAAGCTCACCATCAATTCCGGGGGCATGATTTTCGAGCTGGCCACCGTTCCGATTATCAGCGCCTTCGGCACGATCACGGGCAGCCTGACTCCCGGCGGCCTGACAGGCAATGAACTGGACTTGTGGACGACGGCCCTGACCATGTCCGTCCAGATGGGGGCGGTCCTGGCCAATGGCACGGCGGGAGTCAATACCGTCAATAGCGGCATGGTGGTGGTCAAGAACGGTTTGGGCGAGGTGAAATTGACCGGGTCCAACACCTACACCGGCGGCACCCGGGTTTACGGCGGCGATCTCGACGTGGCTTCGATCACCAGTCTTGGGCAGGTTCCTGGAGCGGCTGCCATTCCCTCCGCACCCCAGTTCAAGGCGGATTTCCTCACCCTCAGCGGCGGCACCATCCAGTTGAGCGCCGGCGTGGTCAATGGTCAGCCCACCAGCCCCGTTCTCAACTTCGATACGAACCATGGCATCGTTCTGGGGCCAGCCAGCGGCACGTTTGCCCTGGACCCCACCTCAACCGTCAACATCAACGCACCAATTACCGGCCCTGGCGGCCTGGGCGTGGGGAGCAAGACAATCTTTAGTTCCGGGGGCATTATCAACCTCTACGGCACCAACACCTTCCAGGGCACCGTCACTGCAACCAGCGGTACCATCTCCTTCAACAGCGGCTCCAACTCGTTCACGGGCGGCTTCTCCATCGGCACTTCCGGCACCGTTGTCATCCATGACAGCAAGACCGTTCCCGCCAATCAGGTGGTCACCATGGCGGGCGGCTTCTTCACCCTGGGCTCCAGCGTGACCATCGGTGCCCTGTCCGCCTCTGTCGGCAGTACGATCACCTTGCAGCCTGACACTACTCAGGGAGCATTGCCGGGCACGACGACGGTGCTCAATCCCCATCAACCGGTTCTGCTGACCATCAATCAGCTGACCAATACCACCTTCGCCGGGACGATTACCGACACGGTTTTGGAACCGGACGGCGTTACGTTCAGTCCGGTGACACTGGGCATTGAGAAAAAGGGGGCGGGCGTGCTTACACTCACCCAAGCCCTGGGCGATATTCTGTCGGACTATCGGGGTACCACCAAAATCTCTGAGGGGGTGCTGGCCACCTCGTTGCTGGGATTTCGCGGCCAGGCATCCGCCATTGGCACGGGCGGAGGCACCGGTTTCAGTCCCGGGGACCTGGCACGCAATGTGGGCTCGGCCTCGCTGCTTTACATTGAGAACGGTGCCGGGCTGTCCTACGTCGGCACGAACCCCGTCTCAAGCAACCGGCCCTTCACCATCGGCGTGGGTGCCCTGGGCGCGGGGTACTATGCCAACGGCGTCGGCCTTGGCAATACCGTGAGCGTGCTTCAGGGGCGCCTGTTTACGGTGGACCAGAATTCCAATGTGACGGATCTGGGACCCGATTCGATCGGCTTCAGCAAGCCCAATCAGGCGGCTACCCTCGTGCTGGGCGGTCGCAACCTGGGCGACAACACCTTCAGCATGGACCTTCACGACAATGGCCGCGCCCCCTTGTCGTTGCAGAAATCCGGTGATGGCAACTGGGTCATGGGCCTTCCCCTGGGCCCCAATGTGACTCTGACCCACTGCACAACCAATGTGGCTTCACTGCCAGCCTCTTCCGACCCCTCTTACGTGGTGACCTGCGACAGCACCGCCGGACTGGTGGTGGGCATGACCGTCACGGGCACGGGCATTCTCGAAGGAACCACGGTTTTCCAGGTTAATACCGGCTCCCCGCCATCCTTCGTGCTCAGCCAGCAGGCCGCCCCTCTCACCTTGCATGCCAACTCCGGGGCGCTGACGCTGACGCACTCCACCTTCCATTACGACCCGACGGGGACGACCTTGAACGTGGTGGTCTGCGACTTTGTCGCCGGCATGGGGGTGGGCTTTGACATCACCGGCCCCGGCATCCCGTCGAACACAAGTGTTTCGGCCTTCACCTCGGATTTAGCTAACACCCAGTTGACGCTCACTCTCAGCCAGGCCGCCATCCCCGTCACCGTGTCGATGCCGGTGATCGGCGATTCCTTCAGTGATTTCACTGGCGGCACCACCATCTACCTGGGCACGCTGGCGATTCAGCAGAACGGGGTTCTGGGAGCCCCCGGGGGCGGGCCTGTGCAGTTGCTGGGCGGCAACCTCGACCTGCGCAACGTCGCCTACACCAGCAGCAAAACTCTCGCGATGGATGGCGGTCGCCTGCGCTCCATCATCGGTTCCAGCTCCTGGGCGGGGCCGGTCGTGGCGGATGTGTCGTCCACCATCGAAGTGGACACGGGATCACTGCTCGATTTGCAAGGCGGCATCAGCGGCCAAGCTGGCATCACCAAGGTGGGCCTGGGCACGCTAAGCCTGGACGGCCTGAACACCTTCGTTGGTGGCATGAACGTCAACGAAGGCACCCTGCAGCTTGATTACACCCATAACCTCGGCAGCAAACTGGCCAATGGTGCCACGCTGACACTGGGTGGTGGGCGCTCGGGTGCCACCGTGAACTTGGTGAGCTTGCCGAGCGGTGCCTCGGGAAACGTTGAAGTGGTCAACACCCTGTCCCTTGGCTTCGGGCTTAACCGAATCACCGCCACCCCCAACGGCACCACCCTGCGGGTGAATGCTATTGCCATCGCCCAGGGTGCCACGCTGGACGTGCAAACCTTTGGCCCGACCACCAGCGCGGCCAGTTCCACCCGCCCCAATGAGGCGAACAGCGGCATCATCGGCACCTGGGCGACGGTGACGTCGGGAAATGTTTCCGACTGGGCGTACAACCCCAATAGCACCTCCTCCACCAGCACTACCATTGGACCCTTCGTGGCCTACACCGGCTATTCTACTGATACCTGGGCAGGATTGTCCTCGAACGTCAATGTCACTACCAACAGCACCCCAACGACTGTTAACAGCCTCGGGATGAATGCCGTGGCCAGTACCTTGAGATACGCCACCAATGCGGCCACCACCTTGACGCTGCAGCAGAACAGTAGCAACCTGCTCAACGACGGCGGTATTTTGCAGTCAGCCTCCGCCGGGGCGGTGAACAACATCATCACCGGCGGCACCCTTGTGCTGGGCAACAATGCGCAGGGCGGCAATCTGGTGATCCAGCAGTACGATGCGCTTGGCGGTTTGCAGATCAATTCGGCGATCGCGAATGCGCTGGATATCACCTCGCTCAGCATCACCTACAGCAGCGCCGTGGTCAACCGCATCAACCTGGGCGTGGGTCTCAATACCAGCACTTTCTATACCGGAATGGTGGTGACAGGACCCAACATCCGTCCTGGATCGATACTCAATGGCATCACCAACACCACCGCCTACACCCTCTCCCAGAATATCGCGAGCCCGCTCACCTTCACCCAGAACGGGTCGGCGACGACCCCTCCGCCCTCCACTTACACGGTGACGACCCAGGCGGACGGCGTGCCCAACGAAATCAGGCTCTCCGCTCCTCCCCCCTATCAATTGGTCGTTGGCGAGCTGGTGACCGACACGGGCGGCTACATTCCGGCGGGCACGGTGATCACCGCAATAGTGAACCCGACTGCAGGGGTCAATGCCACCGATTACCTGGTGAGCAACCCTCTGCCTGTCGCCTCCAGCGGAGTGACGGTGAACATCAATCTCTGGGGTGAGTTGTCGGTGGGCAATGTGTTTGTCATGGCTCCTCCGACTTTCCAGTTCACCGCGCAGACCGCCAACCCCAATGAGATCGTGCTCTCCTCGACTCCTGCTGTGCCACTGGTGGTCGGTGAGCAGGTGAGTGACGCGGTCACCGCCGGTGGGCAGGGATTGATTCCGCCTGGAACGACGGTCACCACCGTAGTGAGCCCGACCGATTATCTGCTGAGCAACAATCTGACTGGGACCACCTCAGCGGACACGCTCACGCGCAGCACCATGGCCTACCAGGTGCATTTGTCCGTGGGCGGCACCTCGGGCATCACCACAGGCAGCAGCGGGGGCACCGCCCCAAGCATCGCGGTAGGGCAGACCGTGTCAGGCCTGGGCATCCCCTCCGGGGCCACGGTCATCGGCCTTGTCCCTGGCAGCACGACGGATTTCTATTTTACCTTCAACCAGACCCGTAGTCTCATTATTGGCGGCCATTCCACCGATATAAACGGCGTCCCCTTTGTGGGGAATATTGCCGTGGGCAACGGCGGGCTGCAGGTTCATCTTCTGAACGGCGGAACGACCAGCGGCATGGGCTCGGGTGCGGCGGTGCCGGTGATCGGTACGGATATTCAGCCTGGTACCTTCGTGTCGGGCCTGGTCGCCGGCACCACGGACTTCACGCTCAGCATCAGTGTTTTCTCCCCGGTGGTCAATGTCACCGTCTCCGGGCACAATGGCCTGCTGAAAGCGGGCCCAGGCACCGCGCAGTTGGGCGGGGTCAACACCTTCACCGGTCCGGTCACCATTTCGGGGGGCGCGTTGAGCGTGCCCCAGGTGACCAATGGCGGCGTGCCGGGTACGCTGGGGGCCTCCACCTCCGCAGCCGCCAACATCACCATCGGTGGCGGCACCCTGCGCTACACGGGTGACAGCGCCACGGTGGATCGCGGCTTCACCATCAACTCCCAGGGTGCCATTGACGTGGCGAACAAAGGCGTGACCCTCAATTTCACCGGCAACCTGTCCGGCGGTACCGGTGCGGCCCTTGGCATCCTGCAAAAAACCGGTGCGGGCACGCTGGCCTTGTCGCGCTCGGTCACCACCGGCGGCGCGACCAATTTTGGTGGCTTTGAGGTGGACGGCGGCGCTCTCCAACTGGTGTACATCGATCCCAACGATCCCGCCGCCAGTGCCACGACGCCAGTGAGTGACAAGTTTGCCGCCTCCGCCAACAACGCGACCTTGACTTTGGGGGGAGGCAAGTTCGAGCTGGTGGGCGTGGCCACCGCACCGGTGCTTTCCGGCACTGATTTTACCGAGGACCGCGTTCAAAACCTGCTCGGCCAGTTCACCCTCAACACCGGTGCCTCGCAAGTCTGGGTCACCAGCGCGCCTGGCTCCAATACCACGCTGAACCTGCAAAACGGCCTCGCTCCCACCGACGTCGCCCGTCAGCCGGGAGGCACCGTCCTGTTCGTGGAGAATCCCAATGGCGGTGCCAGTGCCAATATCACGCTGGCGGTGAACTCCATCGATCAGGCGACGGTGCTTCCCTGGGCGACCTACCTGGATACCAGCTTCGTGTCGCAGCCGGGGGTGAACAACTTTGCCTCCCTCGAACCGGCCGACGACGGTGTGATTTCCGCAGATTCCAAACGCCTCTACACCACCACCTCCGATGTCTCCGCCTGGGGCTCCGGGCAGACCGTGTCGGAATCCGGCACCGCTTTCAGCGGTTTCACTCCCTCAAACCTGGAAGTCTATGCCATGCGTTTCTTCGCCCAGGCGGCTGGCGTGGTCAATATTACGGACAACATGGTGCTGGCCGGCGGGGCCATCCTGGCGGGGGCGAACTCCGGCAATAATTCCAAAATCATCCAGGGCGGATTGATTACCAGCGGCTTGAATGATCCGGGCACCAAGCAGAATGACTTTATCATTCACAATTACAACCCTGTGAGTCCCTTGCAAATCGCCTCGCAGATTGCCGACAACTCCTTCGTGTCTCCTCACGTCATGGTGAATCTAGTGCATACGGGCACTGGCACGACGATCCTGTGGGGCAATAATTCGCCCCTGATCACAGACCCTCACTCCACCCTGGGCAATGTCGGCGATCCCAACCCGCTTTACGGCGAGAACACCTACTCCGGCACCACTTATTTGACAGGTGGGGTCCTGCGCCTTGGCACCCTCCCCACCGTGAGCACTACCGCGGGTACTGTCAGCGCGACGCCCGGGGCCGCCCTGCCGGGGGGGATTCTCGCCTCCGCCTCTGGCGTCGCGGGGGCCGGGAATCTCGTCCTTGACGGCGGTGTTCTGGGTATTTCCAGCAGCTTCACGCGCATTTTGGGAACGGGCCTCGGACAGGTCCAGTTCACCGGCAGCGGCGGCTTTGCGGCGTATGTCGCCGACGCCACGGTGAACTTTGGCGGCTCCCTTGTTCCTGCCCCGGTCGTGTGGGGTGCGAACGGATTCGTGCCGGAAAGTTCAGAGCTGATGCTCAGCTCCTCCGATGCCACCAATACCATCACCATTGCCAATCCGATCAATCTCGGCGGTTTCGCCCGGGTGGTGGATGTGGCGAACGGTGCGGCGGCGGTGGACGCGATATTCTCCGGAGGCCTGTCCGGCAATGGCGGGTCCATTCGTAAAACGGGCTTTGGCACGCTGCGATTGACTGGCGGATCGGGCACGCAGACAGGCGGCGCGGTGCTCGGCCAGGGCACGCTCAGCACCAGTGCCAACGCACTGGGTATCGGCGTGCTGGCCGGCCCGCTCGGCATCGGCAATACGGACCTCACCAATGCCAACAATGCCCTGGTGCTCGAATTGCGGGGGGGCACCTTCAATTCCAGCATCATCGTGGGCAACAAGAACACCTCAGGCATCACCACCATCAACGCCACCAGCAGCCCGACCCTCAACGGCCCGATGATCCTTGGTCGCAATATCTTCTTCGGCCCGCAGGCGGGTCGCAAAATCACCCTCAATGGCGGCATCACCGGCACGGGTGGTTTCACGGTGGTGGATGGGGGTGTGGTGGCGCTCAACGGTCCGGCCACCTTCCCCGGAGCCCCCAGCACGCCAGGCACGACACAAGGGCCGGCCGTGGATGGGGCTGCTGTGATCCGCGCCGGTGCCTTGTACCTGGGCAACAGCACCGCCCTGGGCAATGCCAACGTGGAATTGGGCGATACCACCACCACCGCCCCGTTCTCGGTCGATCGCACCTCTGCCGGCCGCTCCGTCCTGCTGCAGGGCGGCTCCTTTGACCCGCGCAGCCTCGGCCGCCCCGGCACCAGCAACGGCAGGGGGGGCTTTATCTTCCCCAATACCACAGTGACCATCGACAACCGCATTTACACGGAGGCGGATTCGATGCTGGATGGTATCATCACCCCCGGTGATTTGTTCCACAAGCGCACCCTGATCCTGCTCAATGGCGAGGACAGTTCCCCGGATCGCAACGGCATCTATGAGCTCGTCTATGCGCACGGCGACTCCTTCAACCTCTCCCCCTGCGTGACCTCGCTCAACCCTGCTATCACCCTGGTGAATATTGGGATTGCCAGAAGCCAGTTCACTGTCACCACAGGCATCGGTGGGACCAGGAATCTTCTGGTGGGCATGACGGTGAGCAACCCCACCCTCCTCGCCGCCGGCAGCAAGGTCCAGTCGATCATCGATGATCATACCTTCGTGCTGAGCCTGGCTCCCATCGGAACAGGAACAGGCAATCTGGTCTTCACGATTGGCTCCAATACCGTCACCTGCTCGCCCAGTGATCCGAACTTCGGCCAGTTGGTCATTGGCATGCCGGTGTCGGGTCCCAACATTCCGGTCGGTGCATCGGTCACCGGGGTGTTCCCCTCGGTGACGGACCCCAACACGGGATTGCCCACCACCCCTTCCTTCACGATCAGCGCGCCGGCCATTGCGGCCAATTCAAGCCTGGTATTGACGTTCAGAGCGGGCGACACCATCGGCCTGAACCGCATTGCTGAGTTCGATCAGGATTCAGAGATGACCTACGGTACCCGGGTGTTCGTGAAGAACGACGGCACCGGTGCCACCGATACTGGCAAGACCTTCTTCCTCGCCGCGGACGTGCATGTGACGTTTGGCGCGGTGACGCTCACCAGCGCGGCGACCACGATCAACAGCACTACCGTCACCTGTGCGAGTACCGCAGGACTGGTGATTGGCATGCAGGTGGCAGAGTCAGGTGTCCTTCCGTCGGACAATGTGGACCTGGCACCCAACGCGACGATCACCGGGATCGTCGATACCAAGACTTTCATCGTCAACTCGCCGTCCCAGCTTACCGCCGGCCCCCTGACCCTGATCGCAACCATCAACCCGCCGGTGCCGCAGTTCTCGCCCACCTGGTGGAAGGTGGACACGCTGGATCCTAACATCGGTCTGCTGGCCTCCACCTCGGGTCTGACCATTGGCAACTCGATCGACATCAACGGGCCCACCGGTTTCGGTGTGACTTCGCTCGGCGGAGCTGCCTCCTTGAGTTCAGGCTCTTCCACTTTCAATGGCAATGTGGTGCTGCAAAACGCCGCACGTTTGATTACGAACGCCTCGACTTTGCCTAGCAGCACCACCGTCAACTGTGACAACACTGGCAGTCTGCTCGTGGGCATGACCATCTCAGGGGCCAACATCCCTGCCAATGCGACGGTAGTCTCCATCACCAGCCCCACCGCCTTTGTCATCAGTGCGCCGGCCACGGTCAAGGCCACCGTGACCTCGCTTACAGCCACCCTCAACCGTACCGTCAGGCTGCTCTCCAATACATTGGACCCCGGTGGCGTCGTCTTCAACGGCATCTTCTCGGAAGCCAACAACTCGGGCGACCTTCTCGGACTGCAAAAGCTGGGCACTGGCGTGGTGACCCTGACCGGGGCCAACACCTATCAGGGCGGCACCAGCGTGCTCAGCGGCTCCCTGATCGTGGACAACACCATCGGTTCCGGCACGGGCACGGGAGCGGTCACCGTCTCCAACCTGGGCTCGCTTCTCGGCGGCAATGGCACCATCTCCGGCCCCACCACCCTGTCCGCCGGCGCGATCCTCTCGCCCGGGGATCCAAAATATGGCGGCACGGGCAATCTCAACTTTAACAACGGCCTCACGCTTGGGTTGGGGGCTTCCGTCAATTTCGATCTGGGCTCCGGGGGCTCACCTCTGGACTACGATACGATCAATGTGACGGGGCAGTTTAGGGTGGATCCTACGGTCGCCTTTGACGTGCTGTTGAATTTCCCTCTGCCAGATCCCAATGGCCCTAACGCAAGTGACTTCACTTTCAACCTGCTGCAATGGACTCCCGGCAACCTCTTTGCCACCGGCAACTTGTCGAGCCAGCTCGATCTCCCATCCCTGCTCAGTGGCTACTACTGGGATACCAGCCTGTTTAACAGCAGCGGTGAGATCATCCTGAAGCTGCGCCAGCCAGGTGCCCCCCCTGTCGCACGTTTCGCGGTCAGCTCGGCCCATGTGATCGAAGGCGAGATGTCGGTGAAGGTGGCGGTCGAACTCGACACCCCTGTTCCCAGCAACAGCAGCGGCATTACCGTTCCGCTGGTGCTCGGCGGCACAGCCACTCAGGGCGTTGATTATGACCTGGTGCAGCCCTCGGTCGCCTTCATCCGCGGTTCGACTTCGGCGGATGTCACCATCCTGGTGCACGACAACGCCCTCGCTCAGCCCACCAGGACGCTGGTCCTGAGCTTGGGGACACCGTCGCCGGCTGGCACGCTGCTCATCGGTTCGCCCGCTTCCTTCACCCTGAGAATTGAAGACAACGACAGCAGCGTTCCTCTGGGCACGCGTTGGAAGGTGCGCAACCCCTTGCCCACCAATGAGACGCTGCTCGGGGTCACCCAGCTTGGGTCCAAAATCTTTGCGGTGGGCACCTCGGGCACCCTGCTCACTTCGACCGATGGCGGCACTACCTGGAGCCGCGTGGCGCTGGGCATCAACCCCACCCTCCACGCCATCGCCTCCACACCGAACATCACGCCCGCCATTACTCCTGCCGTGCCTCTCATCGTGGCGGTGGGTGACGACGGCAACATTGTCACCTCCCCTGACGGGGTCGTCTGGACCTATCGCAATGCCAGCGGTGCCAAGGCCTTGCAGAGCGTGATCTGGGTGGACACCTTGTCCTTGTTTGTCGCCGCGGGCCAGGGGGGCTTGATCTTCACCTCTCCTGACGGTGCCTCCTGGACCTCTCAGAACTCGACGATCAGCTCTGATCTGGAATCGGTGAGCTACGGCAATGCCACCCTGGTGGCCGTGGGCAAGAATGGTGTCATCATCACCTCCACCGATGTCCAGGCTGCCTCCTGGGCGCAAGCGACGTCGAACACCAACCACTGGCTGCGCAGCGTGGCGTTCAACGCCAGCAAGTTCGCCGCCGTCGGGGATGGCGGTGCGCTGGTTACTTCCGCGAACGGTTCGAGCTGGACGGTCGGCTCCATCCTCAGCACCACGGCCAACCTGCGGTCCGTCCATTACGATGGCGCGCGCTTCATTGTCGCCGGGGCTGGCGGGGTGGTGTTCTATTCCGTGGATGGCACAACCTGGAACAGTCCCGCCGTCCCCTTCGGCGTGACGGCCGATCTCCAGGCGGGCGTGTCCCTAAGCCTTAATTCGTCCATTCTGGTCGGGTCCAGCGGCACAATTGTGACTACTAGCACTGGCACGTCCTTCGCCAAGTCTGCCGCCTCGTCGGGTCCCATCGATGACTTCCAAGCCATCACCTACAATGGCACTCAGTTCATCGCCGTCGGCAAGAACGGCCGCATCGCGACCTCGGCCGCCACCACGACTCCAACGGTCAATCCTGCGGGCAATGTTTGGACGGTGCGGACTACGCCCGGCGCCGTGACTGGCGTCCGCCTGGCTTCCGTTGCCTATAAACCCGGGCAAATCCTGGCCGTAGGCGACAATGGGAACGTCGTGACCTCCCCTGATGGCGTCACCTGGACGGCATCCTCTGCCAGCGTGGCGGTGAACTTGCACGACGTGATCTACACGAACGGTGCTTACTTTGCCGTGGGTGATGCCGATCTCATACAGGGCACCATCTTGAAAAACACCACTGGCACCACCTGGACCCCGCTCACCTCGAACACGACTGAAAACCTGCAGGGCATTGCCAGCACCAGCGATGGATCATTGATGGTGGTGGTGGGGGATGTAGGTGCCAATGGCGGCACCATCCTCACTTCTTCCGATGGCGGCGTCACTTGGGAGGACAACACCCCCGGCGGCCTGCCCGCTTTGAAGGCCATCACCTGGACCGGTTCACAGTTCATCATCGTCGGCGCTGGCGGTACGTTACTCACCACTCCGGATGGCATCAACCTGACCGCGCAGAACTCCTTTGTAACCGCCGATCTCAGCGGTGTCACCTGGACCGGCACCACCGCCCTCGTGGTGGGCGCCCGCGGCACGGTCCTCAGCTCCCCGGATGGATTGAGCTGGACAGTGCTCGACGCGGGCACCTCCCAGGACCTGACTGCCGTCGCTTACAACAGCACGGCTACCCGCCTGGCCGTGGTCGGCGCTGCCGGATCGATTCTCACCAGCGACCCGGTCGTCGTCCCGGCTCCCTCTGTTTACTTCGCCTCCGCCACCATGACGGTCGATGACCTGATCGGAACGGCCAATGTGCCGATTACCATCAGCGGCATCCCCAGCACCGATCTGCACATCACCTTCACTATCGTGCCTGACGCTGGTGTGCCGACGACCGCCTACAGCGCCGTCTCACCCTTCGTGATCAAGGCGAGCGGCATTAGTCAGTCGGAGATCTCGGCCGGCATCTTCACCCGCAACCTTCCCATCAAGCTCACCAGCAATGCGATCAAGACCGCTAAGTCGTTGACCATCACCATGACCTCACTGGCCGCGGCCGATAATGCCGGGCTCGTCTTGCCGACTCGTTGCATTCTCACTGTCACCCCTGCCGTCGCGCCTACCATCACCCTGAACCCTGCCACTCAGAACCAGATGGTGGCCTTGGGCAGTGCCTTCAGCCTCACGGCGAATGTCACGGGATCCACCCCGATCACTCAGTGGTTGAAGAATGGCTTGTCGGTCCTGGGCGCCACCAATCCGGTTTACCATGTTGCCGCCGCCACCACTCTCAACGCGGGCAAATACACCGCCAAGGCCACCAACGTGGTCGGCACCTCTCTCACCACCACTGGCCAAACCGCCCCGGCTGGTACCGCCGAGATCTCTGTGGTCGATCAAACCAACCGAATCGTCCTGGTCAAAGTCGGCCTGAGCACCACCTTTACCGCCGTCGCGGCAGGCGATGGCCTCACCTACGCGTGGTTCAAAGTCGGCACGGGTCTATTGACCAATACCACCAATCCCGCCAAATTTGCCATTGTCGGTCCGAAGCTGACGGTGAAGACCATCGGCTCGGGCGACGAGGGCACCTTCTACTGTCAGGTGAGCCAGACAACCACGCCCAATACCGGCCTCACCGCCAACACCGGCAACTTCAGTCTCTACGTCGCCGCCGTGCCCGACATTGTTGTCCCACCTAGCATTCCTGAGGGAAGGGTGGGCGCGGCCTACTCGCTGCCGATCACCCGCGCTAGCAACGATCCGCACATGACGCCGGTCACCTACACCGCCAGCGGTCTGCCCACGGGGCTCACCATCAACGCCAGCACCGGTGTCATCAGCGGCATACCGACGGTCGCAGGCTCGTTCAGTCTCGCTAAAGTCACCGCCACCAACGCGGCAGGCTCCACCATCCTGCATGTGTTCACCATCGTCATTGATCCGATCGACGCGGGTGCCCTGGGTGCCTTCGTGGGTCTGGTGGATCGTTCGGGTGCCCCGACTCCGGGTTCCACGGTTGCCTCCGTCATTGGCACGCTGGGTCTCGGTGCGCGCTTCGACCTGGCCACCCTGGCCAATTCCAGCTACACGGGCAAGCTCACCATCGGCCCCACCGCCTATGCCTTCCTCGGCAAGCTGGTCACCTCCGCAGTGGCCGACCCCAGCCCGCACAATCCGCAGGGCCAGGTGACCGTTCTCCGCACTGGCAAGTCCACGCTGACCATCGCGTTCAGCCTTGATCCGGCGACCAACCTTCTCTCCGGCACCGTGACTGATGGCAGCACCAGCGCCTCGATCACCGGCTGGCGCAATGAGTGGAAAACCCTGGCACCGTCTCCGAATCCTGCTCTCGTGGCAGGATTGCACAACTTCATCGCTGATGTCCCCGGTGGGCCTCCCACCAATGGCAGCCAGCCCGAAGGCTCCTCTTATGGCGGGCTCACCATCGCGGCGGCAGGCACCACCACCATCCTCGGCAAGACCGCCGATGGCAACGCCCTCGCCACCACCGGCGTGATGGGGCCCACCGGCCAGGTGCTGGTGTACCAGTCCCTCTATGTTCTCCCCGGCACCTTTTGCGGTATCATCAACATTGATACCAGCGGTTTTGCCACGGGCGGCACCCTCACCGCACAACGTACACAGCAGGCCACCGGCTCTCTCACCTGGAGCCACCCAGCGCAGACAGCGACCACCAATCGCACCTTCAAAAACGGCTGGCTGCAGCCCATCACCCTTGGCGTTGACGGCGGCCTGTATTATCCCGCCTCCTTCGGCGCGATTGTCATGTCGTTGCAGGATAACACCGGAAGTCAGGACCTTACCAATGCCCAGCTCAATTTCACCGGTGGTAACGTGACCGGCACTGCGATAAGCCCCAGCCTCAACGCCGCTAACAGCAAGCTGTTCCAGGTCAAGTCCCTGGCCACGCCGGTGATCCCAGCCAATGCCACAAGCACCACGCTCGTCATTGATAACACCCACGGCACCTTCAGCGGCAGCTTTACGCTGACCGACCCTGATCCGACCTCAACCCAGTTGGTCAAAAAGCCTGCCGTGGTGCGCAAGGTGCTCTTCCAGGGCATCATTATTCCCAATACCCTTACCACGGATACTTTCTCGGATGGCGTCGGTTACGGTTACTTCCTGCTGCCCGAGCTACCTTCCCTGTCACCTGTCACCACACCAACGACCTCGCCGATCCTGTCCGGCTTGGCGATCTTCGAGTCGAAGTGAGGGCCGCCCGCCTCCGGCTGTAGTTGGCCTCTCAGTTCGGAGCCCTGCGCAAGGGTAGGGCGGCTTGTCCCAAGCCGCCGTCTTTGCCGGGCCAAGGGATCATCGACGATCCCTTGGCGGAACCGAAGCCTCTCGGCCTGCCCGCCATGCGGCGCAAACGAGACTTCCCGATCGAACAGCCCCTGACAACGCCGCCAGGCTCCCGCTGTAGCTGGCCTCTTCGAGGCCGGACCTGCTGGCCCGCATTCTCGCACCAGACCTTGTTGGCCAGTGCTCGGACAGCGGTTCCGGATTCGACAAGTCCCGCGCCTCCGGGGTCACAGACCCCAGCTACAGAACCGCCGTCCCTGCCTCACTTACCACTTAAAACTGGACACTCCCTACTCCCCCTTCGCCCGCGTCTTGTGCCAGTCCGTCGATTGCTCATAGGCCCACGCTGCGCGCAGCAGGGTGGCCTCGTCGAGCGGCTTGCCGACCAGTTGCATGCCAATGGGAAGGGGCTTGCCAGTTTCCATGGCGAAGCCGCAGGGCAGGCTGAGGGCGGGCAGGCCGGCAAGATTGGCGGCGATGGTGAACACGTCCTCCAAGTACATGGTGAGCGGATCGTTCTTCATCTCACCCATCTTGTGGGCAGGGGAGGGGCATGTCGGCGAGAGGATCAGATCCACCTTTTCAAAGGCGTCTTCGAAGTCCTTGCGAATCAGCGTGCGGGCGCGCTGGGCCTTGAGATAGTAGGCATCATAGTAGCCGCTGCTCAGGACGTAGGTGCCCAGCAGGATGCGACGCTTCACTTCGGGCCCAAAGCCTTCCGCGCGCGTGCTCATGTAGTGGTCCAGCACATCGGTGGTGTTGGCGGCTCGATGGCCGTAGCGCACCCCGTCGAAACGCGCCAGATTGGACGAGGCCTCGGCGGGCGCGAGCACATAGTAGGTGGCCACACCGCAGTCGGTATGCGGCAGCGACAGCTCCACCATCTCGGCACCAAGCGATTCGTAATGTTTGATGGCGGCCTGGAGGGCGGCGCTGACCGCCGGGTGTGTGCCTTCCACAAAGTACTCTTTGGGCAGGCCGATGCGCAGGCCCTTGACGCTATTGCGCAGCCCGGCGGTGAAGTCTGGCACAGGCGCATTCAGCGAAGTGGAATCCGCCGCATCCCTGCCGCAAAGGTGATTGAGCAGCAGCGCCGAGTCTTCCACAGTCTTGGTGATCGGGCCGATCTGGTCCAGTGAGGACGCGAACGCGATCAGTCCATAGCGCGACACGCGGCCATACGTGGGCTTCAGGCCCACGCAGCCGCAGAGCGCGGCCGGCTGGCGAATCGAGCCGCCCGTGTCCGAACCCAGCGCGGCGATGGCCAGGTCCGCGCCCACCGAAGCTGCCGAGCCACCGCTCGAGCCCCCCGGAATGCGCTCAAGATCCCACGGGTTGCGAGTGACGCCGAGCGCCGAGTTTTCGGTGGAGGATCCCATGGCGAACTCATCCATGTTCATGCGCCCAAACGGCAGCGCACCGGCGGCCCGCAGCTGCTTGGTCACGGAGGCATCGTACGGCGCGCGGTAGTTTACCGCGAGCATCTTGGACCCGCAGGTGCAAGGCTGCCCGGTGACGTTGATGTTGTCCTTCATCGCGATAGGCACGCCGCCGAGAGGCAGCGTGGCATCGGCCTTGGCGGCTTCGGCCAGCGCGGCCTCGACATCATACGAAAGGTAGGCTCCAATCACGGGATTGCGCTGTTCGATGGTCTGCGCGAGGTCGTTGATGATGTCCGTGGCGGTGATCTCACGGGAGGCGAGCCGGCGGCGGAGGGAGGCGATGGTTTCGGTGGCGAGTGACACAGGCGTGAAAGTGAGGCGTTTAGGAGGGGGCTTACTCGACCACTTTGCCGATCATGAACTGATCGGCGGTCTTGCGCGGTGCATTGGCCAGAGCCTGCTCGCAGGTGAAGCCGGGAACCACGACGTCCTCCCGCCAGACATCGAATACCGGGATCGCATGGGCGCTCGGTTCTACGCCGGAGAGGTCATGCTTCTCCAGGGTCTGCATATAGTCGAGTATCTTGCCCAGCTGGGTGGCATATTGGGCTCCCTCTTCTGCGGAGAGCTTCAGGCGCGATAGCGTGGCGATGCGTTGGATGTCCAGCGTGGGGGTTGACATGGCGGGTGCTACATGAGGAGTGGCCGGGGGAATGTCAAACGTGTAGTCGTGAAGTTCCCGGTTCAGGGTTCCCGGTTCTCGGTTTGGAAGGAATATCTAATGTATGGTCATGCGGTTCAGTTACTCCCTGTCCTGTGCAGTCCAACCCTGAACCGGGAATGTCAGCTTCTCTCCGCCCTGCGCAAACCGGCACTGGCAAGACCGAGGCCCAGCAGCAAATGCACGGCGAGCACTGTTAAAGCGATCGAGGGTGTGGCAAACCAGGTGGCGTTGAGCTTGGTCAGCGGCTCATAGATGCCGCTGCCTTTCAGGGTTTCGACGCAGCCGGACCAGCCATAATAGGTGGTGACCAGGGGATGCAGCGCAGTGCTGAACCAGCTTGGCAGGGCCACGAGGGCACCGCTGAGCGGGGCTTGCAGAAAGGCGAGCAACCACACGCGCGACGAAGCTTCGTCACCGCTCTTGCTGAAGGCGGAGATGCCCAGTGCGAGGGCCGTGAAGGCGGCGGAAGTGAGGATCATCAACGCCAGTCGCATAACGCCGTTGCCGGGCAGCCCGCCGCTGATGGTGTCGATGCACAAGCCCATCCAGATGCTCTGACCGAGCACAAGCGCGCCCACGAAGGCGATCTTGCTCGCGAGGTAGGCGCTGCTGCGCAGGCCGCCCAGGTGCTCGCGCCGCCAGATGCTGAGTTCACCGGCGATCTCACGCGCCCCGTTGCGGGCAGCCATGAAGATCAGGCCGAGGATTTGCAGCAACAGCAAGAGCGAGGCAAAATGGCCGGCACGCATCAGGGATTCAGGCGATGGAGCGGCATTCGTCTTGATCACCACGCGCAGCGCCTCCATGTCGCCCCACGCCAGCACGACAACGATGAGCGGCAGCCCGAGGAGAAGGGTGACGTGCTGCCACAGCTGGCTTTTGCTCCGGCGGAACATGGTCCAGCGGCGCTGAAGAAGCACCTGCAGCTGCGTGCCGAAGGTGGGACGTTGCGTCGGAGGTGGCAGAGTCTGCTCCTCGTCATCGCTCATGGCGTGTCTGGCACCCAGGATCACCCGGTCGCCGTTGCCATTGGCCGGGCTCGAATCGTCTTCATCGTCGGCGGCGGACCCCAGGTCAGCGGCCGTGGCAGCTCCGGTGGAGAAAAGCTTGAACGCGGCGTAATACGAATCGCGATGGCGGTTCCAGGAATCCTGCCAGCGCTGCGAGGGGCGCTTCGCGAGCCGTTGGTACAGATCTTCCGTGTGCGGCACGCTGAAGTAGTGCGTGAGCGCGCGCCCGGGTCCATGGAAACACACGCGGCCCTCGTGCAGCACCACCACGCTGTTGTAGGTGGCAAGGTCGGCGAGATCCTGCGTCGCATTGATCACCAGGCGCCCAGGCTTCTCTCGCGCCACCAGTTGCAGCAGGGCGGCGAGTTCCCGTTCGGACTTGGGATCCATGCCAGCGGTGAAGTCATCGCACAGAACCAGCAGGGGGGCAGGAGCAAGCGCCAGGGCAAGTGACAGGCGCCGGCGCAGCGGCCGGGGCAGGGTGGCGGCACGCTGGCCTGCAACCGTGTCCAGGCCGCAGAACAGCATCAGCTTGTCCGCCCGCACCAGGGCGTCATGCTTCGACAACCCGCCCACCCGCAGCAGCAGGGCGCTGACCAGATTCTCCTTCACACTCAGAAGGTCGTGCAGGGCTGAGTCATCGCCGGAGACGTAGCCGGTCTCGTTGGGGTGGAAGGGCTGTTTCGTCGAACCCACATCGCGGCCGTTCCAGACCACCGCGCCAGACTGCACCCCGCAGAGGCCGGCGAGCGTGTTGATCAAGGTTGTCTTGCCGCTGGACGTCGCGCCCAGCACCGCCAGCAGGTGCCCGCCGGGAGCTGTGAAGCTGATGTTGTCAAGAATCGTCAGGGGCTCCGCTCCGCGACGCTGAACATGGTGCGAAAGATTGATGAGTTCGAGCATACAGGGAGGAAAAGGTCTTGACTGGTACTTGGGGCCTGGGTGCGGTGCCAGCGGTTTTGCATCCACTCCTCTTCCTCCTGGCCGCCTGCAATCTTTCTCCTCGCATCGCGCCACCCCCTGCGCTAAACCCGGCGCCGTGGACGACGATTACAAGGTCAAACTGGAGATATTCGAGGGGCCCCTCGACCTGCTTTTGTATCTCATCAAGAAGGATGAGATCGGCATTTATGATGTGTCCATCGAGCGCATTACCAAGCAGTACCTCGGCTACATCGACACCTTCAAGCTTCTCAACGTCGAGCTTGCCAGCGAGTTCATCGTCATGGCCGCCAACCTCATGTACATCAAGAGCCGCGAGCTCCTGCCCAAAAATCAGCAGCCGCCCGATGAGGAAGGCGACGATGATGATCCGCGCTGGGAGCTGATCCGCCAGCTCGTGGAGTACAAGAAGTTCAAGGACGTCGCGCAGTTCCTGGGCAGCCAGGAAGTGAAGGCGGATGAGTTCTTTGCCGCCAGCCCCGAAATGCCCGACCTCGACGCCGCACCCGAGGTCCTGGGCCAGGTCGGCATTTTCGACCTGATCCGTGCCTTCCAGAAGATGCTCAAGCGCTTCGACAAGACCGATGACATCCGCGAAATCGTCAACGACCAGTGGACCGTCAGCGCCAAAATCGACTTCCTCCTGGAAACAGTGCTGCCGGGCGCGCGCGTGAAATTCGAGTCGCTCTTCACCGATGCCGGCAGCCGCAGCGAACTGATTGTAACCTTCCTGGCCATGCTGGAACTGATCAAGCTCAACCACTTGCAAGTGGAGCAGGAGACCTTGCTCGGTGAAATTGTAGTGGTGCGCCCTGAGTCCTGAGTCGTTTTACTTTCGTGATATGCCGCCGCTGACCTCCGAACAACTGGAATGGATCTGGCGCGTTGCCGCCCTCGTTCTTGGTGCCGTCATCATCGGCTTTTATCTGCACCAGCGTCAGCGGGTCGTTTGCAGCGTACTGCAGGAAAGGCTCAGCCAGCAGCAGTTGCGACTTGAGGAATCCTCGGCTGAGATCGCCGGCCTGAAGAGGACTCTCGACGCGTCACGGGACGTCGAACTTGATCTCCTGTCCCGGCAGGCTCAGTTGGAGACCTCCCTTGAAGACGAACGCAGGGCATCCCTGGAGAAACAAGAACTTCTCCAGCGCGCCGAGCTCCGTCTGACAGACACCTTCAAGGCCATTTCCGCGGATGCCTTGCGCAACAGCCAGCAGTCCTTCCTGGAGCTTGCCAAAGCCAATTTCGAGAAGCATCAGGAGACAGCCAAAGGTGAACTCGAATTGCGCCAGCAGGCCATCGGCAATCTGGTGAAACCCGTCGCCGAGTCGCTCACCAAGGTGGATGAAAAAATCCATCAGCTCGAGAAGCAGCGCATCACTGCGTACGAGCAGCTGATCGCCCAGGTCAATTCTCTGGCACTGACCCAGCAGGCACTGCACACCGAGACCGCCAGCCTGGTCAGCGCTCTGCGCCAGCCTAAAGCCCGCGGTCAGTGGGGCGAGATGCAATTGAAGCGCGTCGCTGAGATTGCCGGCATGATCGAGCATTGCGACTTTCAACTCGAGGTCAGCATCCTTGCCGAACAAGGCCGCCTGCGCCCGGACATGATCGTCCGCCTGCCGGGGGGCAAGAAAGTGGTGGTCGATGCCAAGACTCCTTTGACTGCCTATCTCGAAGCGACAGAGGCGAAAACCGAAGGCGAGCGTGACGCGGCGCTCGCCAGGCATGCGCGCGCGGTGCGTGAGCACATGAAGCTTCTCGGCCAGAAGGCATATTGGGAGCAGTTCGAGAACAGCCCCGAGTTTGTGGTTCTCTTTCTGCCTGGAGAAATGTTCTTCAGTGCCGCCCTGGAGAAGGATCCTGAGCTCATCGAAGCCGGTGTCGAGAACCGCGTCATCCTCGCCACGCCTACCACGCTCATCGCCCTGCTGCGGGCGGTGGCCTATGGCTGGAGGCAGGAGGCTTTGGAGAAAAACGCAAAAGAGATCAGCGCTCTTGGTCGCACGCTCTATGAGCGTCTCAGCGTCATGGGCGAGCACTTCCAGAAAATGGGCCGCAGCCTTGGTGCCGTCGTTGACTCCTACAACAAAGCCCTCAGCACCCTGGAGACCCGTGTCCTCGTCACCGCCCGCAAGTTCAAAGACCTCGAAGCTGCCCCGGAAGATCGTGATCTTGAGGAACTGCCTTTGCTGGAGAACGTGCCGCGCTTGCCGCAGGCATGCGAGACGGGCGAACCGTCGGACGGTTGACGATTGAATAACGCATTTTAGTTAAAACCGACGGGGGATACGATGAGAGCGCCAGCAATCAGGAAATTCGCAGAAGGCTTTCTCTCAACCCAGGACATGAAGGATTTTCAAAAATGACCCACAGAACTGACGTGGCGTTTGCTTATTTCTGGTTGTGGTTCGTATAGTGGCACCCATGCCGACCGTTTCACGTTTTCGTAACATGAAGGTCCCGATGTTCTTCTTCGACCATCAACCTCCGCATTTCCATGTGCGCCATGCGAAAAGAAACTGCATCTGCCTGCTGGATGGCTCGCTGCATATCGGCGAGCTGGCGACCGACCAACAAGGCATCATCAAAAAATGGGCGGCGCTACATGCGGTGGAAATCGATACAAACTGGCAGCTCTGCCTGGAAGGCAAGAGCCCCAACTACATCCCCGGCCTTGATTGATGCCGGATGTTGAGCCATTATCCCACCATGAGCACCGAAACAGCCAGTGCAATCAACCTGGACCACTGCGAGGTTGTCACGGTTCGCGCGACCGATCCGCATCGACTTGTCTTGCGTTTCCGCGACGGCCTTGTTGCTGAGCTGGATTTTGCCGATACCATCGCCGGTGCGCCTGGCCCTGTGGTGCTGCCTTTGCGTGATCCTGCCTACTTCGCCACCGCCACCCTCGACGACGGTGTGCTGATTTGGCCTAACGGCTTTGATATTGACCCAGTCACGCTCCGAACTTGGGCGGAGCGTGGCTACTGCGCATAGCCATGGCGTTGGGGCAGGGGAGTCCTGAGGGCGGTCACTTCACCGCTGTCACCCTTCGGTCTTCCTGCATCCATTGCTTCGCCTTGCCAATAAACTGCTCCATCGGCAGTGCGAAGGTGGTGACACGATCAACCCGCGAGATATTGAGCCCCAGGGCGTTGCCTTCAAGATCGAGCAGCGGACCGCCCATGTCGTTGGGTTGAAGGGGGATCTCGTGCTGGATGACCTCGGGAAAATTATCGGTGCGCAGGGACACTCCACTGTTGGCATAGTCCTCGCCATACCAGTTGGCGAGAACCTTGCTCATGCTGGCCAGGCGCACGCGGAAGTCGCTCTCCGCTTTGCCGCGCCGCACGCGCAGTTTCACTTCCTCCCCGGCGTGAAATTGCGAGATGAGCTGCTTGACCTGCCCGGAGTGGGTGACGGGCTCACCATCCAGCGCCACCAGCAAATCGTTTTGCAGCAGGCCGGCAGCTTCGGCCGGGCTCTCGCTGGCCACTTCGACGATGAGCACGCCTTTGTTGATCGATGTGTCATTCATCTGGATGCCCATGGCAACTCCGTAGCCCGCGATGGGACGGCGTCGCGCACTGACGACGCCGAGACGCAGCGAGCAGCCCCGGTCTCGGGGCGTGGTCGTGGCCACAATCCAGTCCCCAGGCGCAAGCGTGGTCGAAGCTTTCCACGTCATCGCGGAGCCAGTGATCCTGGGGGCTTTGGCCAGTAGAAGGTCAAGTTCTCTATCGGTGTGTACCCGGCGTGCTTCGCACACGCTGCCGTCAGGCCAGGCGACGGTGAAGGTGCTGCTCATGGGCGCCTCACTGGCCTTGGTGAGGAAGAAACCATCGTTGGACAGGATCACTCCGCGCGCTGCCAGCTTGCCATCGGCAGTAAGCACCTGCACCAGGCTGGGGCCGGCGGCCTTCTCCAGCAAGCCCAGCGTGGCGAGTGTCTGCTCGCCGTTGGTTCGTTGTCCATCGGGCAGGGCGGAGGGAGTCTGTGCCAGCACGCCTGAAGCGGCGATCATGGCACCCGCGATCAACGCAACTGCTGTGTCGATGCGCCGTGCCATGGTTCAATCGGGGGGACGTTGAGCCATTTTCAGGGTGAGAATGCGTTCGCCGGACCGGTTGCGAACCACCAGCACCACTGGATCGCCTGCCGCGCGGGCGTTGATCATCGCACTGAAGTGGGGCCGGTCGCGCAAGCGTTTGCCATCGAGGGAGATGATTGCGTCGCCGCTGCGCATGCCTGCATGCGCGGCAGGCGAGCTGGGTGCCACCTGATCGACCTCCAACTGCCCGGCTTCACCCAGGCGGGTGGCCACGCCGAGCCAGCCACCGCTGCCCTGGCTCCACTCGCGTACGACCTCGGACTCTTTCATCACCTCCCAGGAGCGGAAGAACGGTGCCAGCGACACGTGCACGTTCTGATCGCGGCCCTCCCAGATCTGGCTGTGAATGCCGATGAGATCGCCATGCAGGCTGAATAACGGGCCTCCGCTGTCGCCGCCCATCAGCACGCAGTCCGACTGCAGACTGTTGGCCGTGGTTTTGAGCACCTTGCCCACACGCAGGACTTCCCCGCGATCCGGATCATAGCCCCCCGGGTGCCCGAGGGCGAAGCACCACTGGCCGGGCTGGGCGGCGGCCGCATTGCGGTTCAGAACCACAAACGGCCAGTCTTTGCGCTCCCCATCCATCCGCACCATCGCAGCATCGGTGGCGGTATCCATGCCCAGGGCGGTGCCCATTGTCTGGCGGCCATCGCTCAGGATGATCTTCAGCCGCAGGCCCGGCTTGGCCGTGGAACCCGGTTCGGCAGTCACGTGCGCGGCGGTGAGGATGATGCCTTCAGGTGTAACGATGACACCACTGGCCGCGCCGTCATGCGTTTCCAGGGCGACCACAGCCGTGCGGACCAGAGGCAGCACGGATTTCACGGCCTTCTGCACATTGAGCAAATCCTGCCAGCCGGTGGAACTGGAGGGGGTGGGCAGTTCACGGCTCCGGCCAATCACAGGCAGCACCACCGCGAAGGTGATCGAGCATAGGATTAAACGATTGCTCCGGCGCGGCATCATGCGAACGGCTGTCACTCTATCGCCGGGGACCCGTTGCGGCAAGCGGGAGAATGTGCTCCTTCGGGCCTCGCAAAGTCCCCGTCTCCCGGGTGAACGACGATCATGCAGGATCGTGCGACGGCTCTTGATCGGCAGTCCCGTGCCCTCTAGAGTGAAGCCTCGCCTATGTCTTTGGAAGCCTCCCTCACCCAAGCCGTCGCTGAAGGCCAACTCCTTCAAGCCAGTCTCGCCAACATCAATGCCTTGCTCGGTGCCAGCTCGAATCCGCTGTACCGTCAAAGCATCAAAGAATTGGCGGATGCCGGGCAGTGGAGTGAATTGAACGACCGCTTCTTCCAGACGCTGAAATTCGGTACGGGCGGCCTGCGGGGGCGCACGATCGGCAGAGTGGTCACTTCCGGCGAGCGCGGCGAGGCCGCCACCGGCCAGCGTCCGGATCATCCCTGCGTGGGCACCAATGCAATGAACTTCTTCAACGTGTTGCGTGCCACGCGCGGGCTGGTGGAGTACTGCATCAAATACCGCGCGGCCGATGGAGTCGCGGGCAAGGCCAGCATTGTGTTCGCTCATGACACCCGGCATTTCTCCAAGGAGTTCGCGCAATTTGCGGCCAAAATCGCCACCGATCTGGGGGCCAATGTGTACCTGTTTGACGGCTGCCGCGCCACCCCGGAGATGAGTTATGCCGTGCGCATCCTGCGTGCCGATGCCGGTGTGATGCTCACCGCTTCGCATAACCCGGCGCATGACAACGGCTACAAGGTCAACTTCAACGATGGTGCGGGCATCGTCGAACCGCACGCAACCGGCATCATCAAAGAGGTCAACGCGATCACCAGCGAAACCTATGAGCCCGTGCCGGAAGCTGATCGCGGCCAGATCACCGTGCTGGGCAAAGACATGGATGAGGAGTACCTCACCCGCGTGCAGACGCTGATGCTGCGCCCGGAACTGCTGGAAAAGGCCAGGGGGCTCAAAATTGTCTATACCGCCCTCCACGGCACCGGCGGTGTGCTGGTGCCCACCATCCTGGGCAAGTTGGGCTTCGACTACGTCACCGTGCCGGAGCAGGACATTCAGGATGGCCGCTTCCCCACCGTGGAATCGCCGAATCCCGAGAACGCGCCGACCTTGAAAATGGCCGCTGATCTGGCGGACAAGGTGGGTGCGGACGCCATCATCGGCACCGATCCCGACTGCGACCGCATGGGCGTGGGCGTGCGTAACAAAGATGGTAAACTGGTGCTGCTTACCGGCAATCAGATCGGTTCGCTCATGGCCTGGTACCGTACCAAGACCATGTTTGGAATGGGCTGGCTCACCCAGGCTAACAAGTCGCACGCCGTGCTCTTGAAGACCTATGTCACCAGTCCCATGCAGGACGCTATCGCGGCGAAGTTCGGCATCAACTGCGTGAACACTCTCACCGGCTTCAAATGGATCAGCAGCAAGCTCGCGAAGTACGAAGCTGCGCTCGGTTTGGGAGACAAGTATCGCGATCTCGACGAGGCCGGCACGCGCAATGTGCGTCTGGAGAAAAGCCAGTTCCTGGTCTTCGGTGGCGAGGAAAGCTATGGCTACATGGGCAGCGACTTCAGCCGCGACAAGGATGGCAATGGCGCAGTGGTCATGTTTGCCGAACTCGCCGCGTTTGCGGCATCGCGCAGCCAGACAGTCGCCGAATTGCTGGACGAAGTGTACGCCGAAGTAGGCTATTTCCTGGAAGTGAACAAGAGCAAAACCTTCGAGGGTGCCGAAGGCGCCGCGAAGATCGCCAAACTGGCCGACAGCTATGGCAGCAACCCGCCAACCGTGATCGACGGCGTGAAGGTGACCAGCGTGCGCGACTTCCGCAAGGACGTGATCCACGATGAGGAAGGCGACCGCGTGCCTGCCGAAAAAATGCTCTTCGTTGATCTCGCAGATGGGCGCAGTTTTGCCGTTCGTCCTTCGGGCACGGAGCCGAAGATCAAGTACTACATGTTCGGTCGCAGCCTTCCGGCTTCTGGTGCGAAGTTCAGCTCGGATGAACTCGCCGCCGCCAAGGCCAAGGCCGCGCAGGCCTTGACGGATCTGTGGACCTGGCTGGACAAGGATATTGACGCGCGCCTGGCGTGACCCGCCATGAACGCTCTCCAGCACCGCGGCCTTCAGGCCCTCCTGGCGGCCATCAGTGGCATCATCCTCTATTTCGCCATTCCGTGCTGGAGCGTGGAAACCTGTGTCTGGATCTGGATGTATCCGCTGCTGGCCGTGCTATGGCTCGTTGACCGCAAGCCGCCCGTTTACACACGTCCAGCGGGGCGCCTGCGCCGCTGCTGGCGGGCGTTTGCGCCGGTGCGGGTGCCTTTCCTGTATGGCTGGCTGGCGGGTAGCTGTTTCATGGTGCCTGCCTTGCGATGGGTGCGCCATTCCCCACGTGTGATCGCGGGAGCAATCGACAACACCTGGGTGGGCTGGGGACCGGAGGTAGGAGGGTGGGCGACATGGGCGGCCATGGCCGGATTCATGGCACTTTATTTCGGCGTGTGGGCGGCCTTCGTGGTGAATGTGGCCAGGCCGCGCCGGGCGATATTGCTGAACGGCTCGTGGCTGGATGTCTCGCTCGAGTCCTTGCGTTGCGCGTTGCTGGCTGCGGCGTTCTGGGTGGGGATGGAATGGGCGCGAGGCCTGATCATCACGGGCTTTGCGTGGGATGGCCTGGGCGTGGCGCTGCTTCACAACCTAGTGCTCGTTCAGGTCGCCGATCTGGTGGGCATCGCTGGCACCTCGTTTCTGCCCGTGTTCGTTTCGTGCATCGTGTTCAACACCGTGCATCGTCTGGCCCTCTATTGGCAGGCGAAGAAGCGTTTCCGACTCTGCTTTGACACCAGCATCGCCGTTCTCCTGCTGGCCTTGACCGCAGTTTACGGCATCAAAAAAATGGGTGTGAGGTCGCAAACCATTCCCGTCAAAGTGGCCTGCGTGCAGTTGAACGTGCCTCAAGCCGAATACTGGGCCGGCGCGAATGTGCGAGAACAGTATCAGCGCTACGCCGAACTGACGCGACTGTACGCCGAAGACCGCCAGGGAGCCAAATCCTCGCCCGTGGATCTGGTCATCTGGCCTGAAGGCGCAGTTTACCTGCCCTTCACCCACCCGGAACATCCGGGCTATTTCAATCAATTGCTGGGGCTGGGCGATTTCTCCCTGCTCGCGGGTTGCAGTTATCAAGGTCCCTCCGGCAAGCCAAGCTACAACAGCGCCGCCTTGTGGAAGGGGGATTGGGATCACGTGCAGCTCTACCACAAGGTGCACTTGGTGCCCTTTGGCGAGTACCTGCCGTTTCGCTGGGTGCCTCTGATGAACACCCTTTTGGGTGGGGTCCTGCCGGGAGACTTCGACTTCGGTCCCCGCATGGAACCCATGCAGCTGGCCAAGCCCAAGGTGCAGATCATTCCCCTCATCTGCTTTGAGGACACAGTGGGCGACCTCGCCCGCCAGTTCATACGTGATGCGCCTCAGTTCATGGCGAATTTATCCAATGATGGCTGGTTCCTGGACAGCGATGAAATGGAACAGCAAAAAGCCGCGGCCGTGTTCCGCTGTATCGAGCTGCGCCGCCCCATGGTGCGCGCCACCAACACCGGAGTGACCTGTTTCATTGACGAACGCGGTGTCGAAACGAAGCGGCTCGCCGATCCGGACACCGGCAGTACCTTGATTGAAGGAGTGCTGCCCGGCACAATCCAAGTGCCCCTTCATCCCGAGATGTCGTTCTATGCCCGCCACGGCGATGTATTCTCGATGGCGTGCCTGGGCGTTTGCCTGCTGGCAACGGGCCTGAACTGGCGCGGGCGGCGCGAGTAACCATTGGCCTGACCTTATTAAAGCACCTGCGTGTGCCGTGCCTGCCGGCGGGCGGCGCGGATCGCTGCAGGCTTCGATGGTGGGGCTGCGGCAAGCATACCGCGGAGGGCGAGGGTTTCGCGGCTAGGCGTGCGGTGCCAATCGGCTTGCAGCGTGGCGGCGGCGAGTTCGCGATTCACGCCCGCCTCTTGAGTGAGAAAATCGAACAGCGCCTGCGCGATGACGTGCAGGGCAATCTGATGCGTGCGCCGCAGTGTGGCGTGGAGCCAGTTGCTGAAGCGCAGGAACTGGGCGTAGGGCGAAGCGCCGTCGCGCCATAGCAGCGTGAGTGTGCCGGTGAAGTTGCCGCTGTTGGCGACGATGTCCCAGTAGCGGGCGAAGCGCCTCATGCGCTGCATCTCGGGGAAGGCGATGTCGCGTGTGGCCAGGATCTCATAGGGCGGATTCGGCGCATAGATCATGCCGTATTCCTGGTCGTGCCGGACGATGGGCGTGCCGCGCAGGCGCTTCAAAATGCCAACCTGGATCTCCTGCGGGCCCAGGCGCACGAGGCGGTCGAAGCCGCGCCCGAAACTCTCCATCCCCTCGCCGGGCAAGCCGACGATGAGGTCGGCATGAATGTGCACGCCGGTTTCTTCGCGCAGGAAGCGGAAGTTATCTTCCAGGCGGTCGAGGTTCTGGCGGCGGCTGATGTTCTTTGATGTGGCGTCATCAAAGGTCTGAATGCCCACCTCGAATTGCACCGCACCCGGCGGGAAGCGGCGGATGAGCGCTCGGAGCTGTTCGGGCAGCCGGTCAGGGACCATCTCGAAGTGCAGGAAAAGGCCGTCGCGCCAGCGGTCCAGGAAGAACGTCAATATCCCCGTGCTCGTCGGCAGGTGGAGATTGAAAGTGCGGTCAACGAACTTGAACTGCGTGGCACCGCGATCCAGCAGCCGCTGCATGGAGGCCAGGAAAGCATCGATCGGAAAGGCGCGCACCGGGATGTCGAGCGAGGAGAGGCAGAACTCACAGGTGAACGGGCAGCCGCGCGAGGCTTCAACGTAGATCACGCGATGGGCGAGGTCTTCATCGGTGTACAGCTCATAAGGGGAGGCGAGCTGGTTGAGCGGAGGCAGCTCAGCGGAGACAATCTTTGGGAGCGCGGATTTTTCCAGCAGCGCGCGGCAAACTTCTGCGAACTTCACATCCGCTTCCCCGATGATGACGTGGTCTGCCAGTTCCACGATGGGCTGGCCCTCCGTCTCGTAAGATACCTCCGGCCCGCCGAGGATGATGATCAGATCCGGCCGGATGCGCTTGAGCAAGGCCACGACCTGGGTGGTCTGCTCGACGTTCCAGATGTACACGCCAAAACCGACGATGCGCGGCTCATGCGCCACGATGGCCTCGGCGATTTCAAGCGGCTGCTGGTTGATGATGAACTCCGCCATACACGCCCGCTCACGCAGCTCACCGAGGTTCGCCATCAGGCAGCGCAGCCCGAAAGAGGCGTGAATGTATTTCGCGTTGAGCGTGGCGAGGACAATGTCCGGCATGGGCGGGCAATGTGGCCGATTGGCGCGGGCAGAGCAATCGGCACTTCTTGCCGACGAGACGAATCCGGAGAACTAAAGCTCCGGCTTGATCGCCGCCATCAGGTCGCCGTAGACGTCGAAGGCCTTGTACTGCGGGAACTGCGCCTTGATGCTGTCGGGGGCGTGGAAGAAGAAACCGACGTTCGCCGCACCCAGCATGGCGGTGTCATTGAACGAGTCACCGGCTGCGATGATCTTGTAGTTCAGCCCCCGCAGGGCTTCCACGGAGTGTTGCTTTTGGTTGGGCTGGCGCAGCTTGTAGTCGACGATGCGGCCCTCCCTCACTTCCAGCTTGTGGCACAACAGAGTCGGCCAGCCAAGCTGGCGCATCAGCGGCTGTGCGAATTCTTCAAACGTGTCGGAAAGGATGATCACCTGGGTGATCGAGCGCAGTTCATCGAGAAAGGCCTTGGCCCCATCGAGCGGGCTGAGCGTGCCAATGACTTCCTGGATGTCCGCCAGCTTCAGACCATGCTCATCAAGGATTTTCAGGCGGCCTTTCATGAGCACATCGTAGTCCGGTTCGTCCCGCGTGGTGCGGCGCAGAGCCGTAATGCCAGTCTTCTCGGCAAAGGCGATCCAAATCTCCGGCACGAGAACGCCTTCGAGGTCGAGAGTAACGATGGTCTGCTGTTTCATGGGGGAGGCGCTCTCTTGTCATGCAAACTGCCGCCTGTCCACCCTCAAAGTGCAGTGCCGTCAACGGCCGCATTTGGCGTTGCACCCGAACGCCGCGATTCAACGGAGAACAGCTTCGGCAAAGCCTGATCCTCAGGCGGTTTGGCGGCGCCGGAATTCCGGGGTGCCGTGTCCATTTTGACATCCGTTGTTCGTCGGTATTACGAAAGCAAGAGTGACTGCTGAAAGGAGACCGCATGAAATCCGCCAATGCCCACGACGAACCGCCACTGACCCACCTGCCGAAGATTGTTTCGCGAGAAGAATGGCAGCGCGCTCGCGACCAACTCCTGATCAAGGAGAAGGCGGCCACGAAGGCGCGCGATGCGTTAAACGCAGAACGGCGGCGGTTGCCTATGGTCCGGATCGAGAAGGATTACGTCTTCGATGGGCCGGGCGGGAAGGTGCGATTGCTGGACTTGTTCGAGGGGCGGCGGCAACTCATCGTTTATCACTTCATGTTTGCGCCGGGCGTGCATGGGTGGCCGACGGCGGGTTGCCCGGGCTGCTCGATGGTAGTGGATCACATCGGCCCGCTCGAACACCTCCATGCGCGCGACACGTCGCTCGTCCTGGTGTCGCTCGGTCTGCGGGCCAATCTTGACGCTTACAAGAAGCGCATGGGCTGGAAGCTGCCGTGGTATTCCTCTGCGGGCACGAGTTTCAATGCGGACTTCGGCTTGAGCACGGACGAAGGCGAAACCTTTGGCCTCAGTTGCTTCCTGCGCGACGGCGACGCGATCTATCATACCTACTTCACCAACCAACGCGCGATCGAAGTGGTCGTTTCGAGCTTCATTCTCCTCGACTGGACGCCGCTCGGGCGTCAGGAAACGTGGGAAGATTCCCCGCCCGGCTGGCCGCAATCGGAGCCCTACGACTGGTGGCGCCGCCACGATGAGTACTGAGGATCTGAATGTCGGTCCAAGGCCCCCTCGAATGGTTTGTCAGGCGTCCCCTGCGCCGGATTCAACGGTCCAAGCCGGGACGACGCCGTGAAGGACTTGTTCGGCCCGCAACCAGTGGTCTTCTGCGCTCCCATCGGGGCGGCCTTCTTCTTCATAGTAGCGGTAGGCGAGACGGGCGATGTCGTCTTCCAGAGGCACGTAAGTCGCTGGGTCAGGTGAAGGTGCAGGTTCTTCAGACATAAAATTGCAGTGTTGCCATTGATTACGCTTCCAGTGTCGTCTGTGCGCTCATAAGAACTGTCGGGTTGACCAAAAAGTCGGATTTGAGGATTGGGAGCTGAGCTGCCGAAGGGCCCCGACAGGGAACCTGACAGACAACGTATTCAGAGGCATTTACGTAAAAAATCGCATTCACTTGGCGTGTGAAGCCGCGGAATTGCCGGAACCCTTCGGATTCTTGCTCTCAACACTCAACTCCGCATTTAGAGGCGCTGGTCGGTAGTGGGCGCCATCGGCAGGGTAATACGCTTGAACCGACGGACCCGCCTTTGTTAGATATTTGAGACAGGAAACGGGAGCCTGCTAGCATGCTGTATGCGCATGGCGCTATGAACTTTCGGACATGCGATGAAGGAGCGGAACATCATCATCATTGCCGGCCCGAATGGGGCGGGGAAGACGACCTTTGCGCGGGAATTCCTGCCGCAGGAGGCGGATTGCCCCACCTTCATCAACGCGGACCTAATCGCGCAGGGCTTGTCCCCCTTCCGTCCGGAGGCGGCGGCCGTGCGCGCAGGGCGGCTGATGCTGGAAATGATCGCCGACTGTGTGCGGCGCGGCGAGAGCTTCGCCATTGAAACGACGCTGAGCGGGCGCAGCTATGCGCAGATGATTCCCGCCTGGAAACGGGCAGGCTACCGGGTGACGATCTTCTTCCTCGAACTGCCGAGTGCCGACTTGGCGGTGCAGCGTGTGGCCGATCGCGTGTTTCAGGGCGGCCACCACATCCCGGAGCCGGTGATTCGGCGGCGTTTCCGAGCCGGGAAGGAGAACTTTCTTGCCCTCTACATACCGCTCGCCGATGCGTGGAAATGCTACGATAATGCGGGGCCGGAGCCTTTGCTCATTGCCAGCAGCGACGACCTATGAAAACGAACACACCCCCCTGGTTTCAACAAGCGGACAACGCGCTGAAGCGCGCAGCCCTGCGCGCTCGTGAGGTGGCGGAACAGACGCGCACGGCGGTGCATGTGATCAAGGACGGCAAGATCGTGAAGCTCACGCCGCCTTTCGCGAAGTCGTGAGGCCAGGAGGTGCTTCCCACCTGAACTTCATCGAACGATGAATGCACTCGAAGAAGAACTTATCGCCTGCGAAATGCTGGAGCGTCCGGAACGGCTAGGTGCCCGGCTCAAGGAGAAACGCTGGGCCGATGTGGCTGCGCTGGTTCGCTACGCAAGGCGGGATGTTCCTGTGGAACTGGCGACTACTGATCCTGTACTCTACGGCACCCTGCGTAAAGGGGTGACGCGTTTTTTGCTGCGTGGCGGCGGCGCTCTGAATCTTGCGAGGCTGGAAAAACTGGCAGGGGCGGCCGTGGGCTAAAATCGCGCAACAGAAACCACCTGTCCCATCTGTATGAGCGAAGGAGTATTTCAGGTCTCGCGTGTTTCTGGACAGCCTGTTAAAGATTGCGAGTTGCTTGCAGACTTGTGCCGCGTGGCTCGACTGTTCAATGCATCAGTGGTTTCTCAGCCCACATATAATGAGCATGGCCAGTTTGACATTACGACGGTTGCCCGCCGCTTTGGCAGTTGGAACAAGGCAATTATTGCGGCGGGTCTTTCTGTTTCCAACGAGGTTGATATTCCAGACGAACGGTTGTTCGAAAATCTGCTTATCCTCTGGCAGCACTACGGTCGGCAACCGCGCCGAAGCGAGCTTTCTGCGCCACCGTCCACGGTGTCGCAATCGCCATACTGCCGACGCTTCCGGGGCTGGACCGCTGCACTAAAGGCATTTGTTAGCTATGCGAACGGTTTAGATTTCGAGGCATCAGCCCAGAGCGGGCATTTACCCGTGCAGAGTCGCCGCACCACAGGACGGGACCCGTCGCTTCGACTGCGGTGGAGGGTTCTCGTGCGGGACCGTTTCACTTGCTGCGGATGCGGCAGAAGTCCCGCAACGAGCGCTGGCATCGAACTGCATGTGGATCATGTTGCCCCTTGGAGCAAAGGAGGTGAGACGGTGCGTGAGAATCTTCAGACCCTTTGTTCCGACTGCAACCTCGGGAAATCCAATGACTGCATCGCTTGACCTTATACGCCGCACCAAACTTGCTCCTCACTTGCCCACGCAATACAGCTTGTCCTGGGTGCGGATGAACAGGCAGCCATTCGCGGCGGCGATGCTGCTGCGGCAGCTCCGGGAGTTGCCGTTGGGCTTGGTGCCGTCGCCCATCTCGTTGATGCTCAGGAGTTCGAATTTGTCGCCGCCTGCCTTGGCCACGTACACGTCGCCCCAGAAGTTGGTCATGTACACCTTGCCGTCGGCAATGGTCGGGCTGCTTTCAAACTTGGACTTGCTGCCCGTGTCGCCGCTCCAGATGACCTTGCCGGTCTTGGGATCGACGCAGATCAGGGTCTTATGGTCGCTGTCCAGCACATAGAGTTTGCCTTCATAGAAGGCCGGCGTGGAGACGTCGCTGGTGAACTCCTTGGGATCGCTGGTCCAGGCCAGATCGCTGTCGGAAAGCTTGCCATGCAGGCCCAGCTTGACGCCAAACACCGGGCGCTTCTTGGGGGAGCAAACGACGGCAATGCCATCGCCGGCCACGACCGAAGGCACCAGGCGGAGGTTTTTGTTTTGATCAGGGTTCCAATTGCCCCAGCGCGACAGTTCCTGGCCGGTGGCGGCGTCGTGAACCGTGATGCAGTCGCCGCCGACGATGAGCAGCTGGCGCTTGCCTTCAAAGGTGAAGGCCACGGGGGAGGCAAAGCTTTCGCGTGTTTCCATCTGCGCATCGGTAGGGCGGATCACTTTCCAGACGTCCTTGCCGGTGGCGGGGTCGAGGGCCAGGATGTAGCTGGACATGTCCTTGCCAGGGGTGCCCTTTTTGAAGCCCTGAAACTCAAAAGGGGCGTCACGCTGGAGTACCTGGATATAGAGCTTGCCACCGTCGAGCAGGGGGCTGGACCCATAGGTCCACTGCGTTCCGAAAGCACCGTGAGTCTCGGTGAAGTCGCGCTTCCACAGCTGCTTGCCGTCAAGATCAAAGCAGGCGGCGATGGCATTGGCAAACAGGAAGACCACACGCTCGCCGTCGGTCGTGGCGGAAGGCGAGGCGAGATTGCTCTTATTGTCCCATTGCAGGCCGCCTTCAGCAATGACACGGCGCCAGAGTTCCTTGCCGGTCTTGGCATCGTAGCAGAGGCCGACAAGCTGCTTCTCGGCTTCGATGGGAGCGGTGATGAACACTTTGTCGCCCCAGACGACTGGCACGCTGGCGGAAAGACCAGGCAGTGGGACGGCCCACTTGACGTTCTCGGTCTTGCTGAACTTGGCCGGGAGGCCCTTCTCGCCCGCGCTGCCATCCTGCTGGGGCCCGCGCCAGTTGGGCCAGTTGCCGGCCTGGAGGGAAGTGGTGCTGGCGAAGGCGACGACGAGAAGGAAGCTGCGTGCGGTCATGGTGTGGAGAATGAGTGCGGACAAGAGCAGGCAAAACGTGGGGTGCGAGGGGCATTTATCGCCAGGAAGACGATTGGGTTGATCATTCTCGCAACCCGGTCTCTTCTTGCACCATGCTTCCCCACCTGCTTCTGCTCGCCCCGCTGCCCGATTTCCTGCGCAACCCCCTCGGCCAGCGGTTTACCGTGCATGAGTATTTCGGTGTCACGGACAAGGACGCGCTGCTGCAGCAGCACGGGCCTGGCATTCGCGCCATGGTGGGCCTGGGCGGCAGCGTGGCACCGCCCGCCTTGCTTGACCGGCTGCCCGCGCTCGAAATCATCAGCGTCAACGGCGTGGGCTATGACGGCATGCCAGTGGAATACTGCCGGGCGCGTGGCATTCGGCTGACCAACACCCCGGATGTTCTCACCGAAGACGTGGCGGACATCGCAGTGGCGCTTGTGCTCATGAGCAGCCGGGGTCTGGTTCGGGCGAACCGGCTCTTGCATGCTGGTAAATGGGGGGAAGGTGCCAACACGCTCACCACCAAAGCCACCGGCAAACGCGCAGGTATCGTCGGCCTGGGCCGCATCGGCAAGGCCATCGCCCATCGGCTTGCCGCCTTCGACATGGAAATCGGCTATCATGGCCGGCATGCCCAGCCTGACGTGCCTTATGCCTACCATGCCAGCGCCGTGGAACTCGCTGCCTGGTCAGATTTCCTCATTGTGGCGACTCCGGGAGGTCCGGGCACCCTCCACCTGATCAACGAGGAAGTGCTGAGCGCGCTCGGTGCCAATGGCACGCTCATTAACATCGCCCGCGGCAGCATTGTCGATGAGTCGGCGCTGATTCGGGCGCTCAGTGATGGCACCATCAAGACGGCGGGCCTCGATGTGTTCGAGAATGAGCCCCACGTGCCTGCTGAACTGCTGGCGATGGGAAACGTGGTCCTGCTTCCCCACATCGGCAGCGCAACGAAGGAAACCCGTGCAGCGATGGCGCAACTGGTGCTCGATAATCTAGCAGCGCATTTCGCCGGGCAACCTTTGCACACACCCGTGGTGTAGCATTGAGCAACCTCCAAAACCCCTGAGAGAGGACAAAAAATGGGAGGACAAAAAAATGGGAGATGCCGACACGGACGACGAGCAGTCGCTCGAACGAGCGTTGTCGGACGACGACGTATGGCTCGATTGTGGGTACAGCGGTGAGAAGACCGAACGCTCGGAGATGTTCCATTTCGACGGTTTCTGGATCGCCGTAGCGCATCGAAACGAGGCGGTGGCCTTTGTTCGTCAGGGGGGGCGACTGCCGCGGGTGCAGCCGCAGAGCGCGCCGTCGGGGTGCGTGGCGGTCAGCTACTTGCTGCGCCGCACCAAAAGAGTGCTTGCGACAGGTGGCCTGTCCGCTTGTGCACTGTATCTAATGGTGAAGATGCCGGCATACCTGCTGATTACAATGTTGGGTCGCTTGATCCACAGTTACAACGTTAGCATTCTCCCCCTGCTGGTGGCCCAGAGCGTTGCTCATGGCGGTTGCATGTTTTGGTTCCGCCAGCACGCGTGCGGTTGGCGTCCGGGATTGGGCGATGGTTTGGCAGCGGCTTTTCACCTCGGCTTTAGCATCATGTTGACACAGGTGCTGTTTTATATCCTGTTCCCCGGTCCGTTGTTTCTGGCAGTCTGGCTGGTCGTCCCGAAGGACGAGAATTCGTTGTTTGGCGTGATGATGCTGGTGGTCGTGGTATTTTGCTTTTACCTTTTAACTCGAATCGCACTGGCTATCGCCGTCGCAGCGGATAAGCAAGCGGGAGCACTGAAGGCTGTGCGACGAAGCTGGACGCTCACGAAAGAATACTTCTGGCGCACTTTCGGACTAGTGACCTTGCCCACGGTCGGCATGCTGCTCGCTCCGCATCTATGGGGAGCCGTTGCGCGCCTTGTTCTCGCACGGGGGCTGGTGGGCGTAGCCACAAGCTGCATGCTGGAACTGCTGTGCCTCCCAATCATGGCTTTCATCACCTGCTACTATGGGGAGTTGCAGGCATTGCACGAGGCCCGAGCACAAACTGACTGACGGGACAACTCGCCAGATCACCCCATCGCCGCATTCAGATCGTTGAACACATTCAGAGGCACGCTTCGCGCCGAGTCAGATACAGCGGCAGGCGATGGCGATGAGGACGGTAAGAACGGTGACAACTCGGTTCAGGCGCAAGCAGGATACCGAATGCGGCTATTGCTGAGATGGTGATTGGCGTTCGCCCGGGCCGCCAGGAGGGGGGCTTTGCGTCCCCCAGGCGGTGGTGCGCCGGGCCCGCCGAGCCTGCCCCCGGGGTCTTCCGGAGTATTGCCGATGACGATGTCCCGGTGGCGACGCGTTCCTTGCTTTCGGAACTCGGGGGCTTGAATTCGCTGGGATCACGGACAGCTTCCGCACTTGATCGTGGATGCCTGTGCTAATTTTCTCAGTCGTGGCCTTCCCCGAAGATCTCTTTGGCATACTGCTGGCGCAGGAAGAGCAGGTCGGGGGCGTCCTTTTCGCGATCGGTGTTCTTTTTCATCCGCCACAAGAGACTTGGCGAGGCAAAGGGGATTGTTACACCATCAATTTCGCGTGTGATAATGTCTTTGCAGGCCTGGGCATAGTCAATGCCCGATGCTGAAGCCATCAAATCAACGACGATCTCGTCGCCAATCCGGACGACCACATATTCGGACACCTCGCCGGGCTTGAGCTGTAGAACGGCCTTATCAGGCAGTATTTCGAGAGCCCGAAATACTTTGGCTTCATTGGCCAAGTCCGTATCTATGAGAAGGTCCAGGTCGCCTGTTGATCGCGGATAACCAGCGCTGATGATGGCGAATCCTCCGACCACCAAATACAGGGCTCCTTCAGCATTCAGTGCGCGGGCCAGGGATACCAGGTCTTCTTGCGTCGGAGCGCGCGAGATCAGTTCACTTTTTTCGGGCGTGTCATCTTCTCCATCCATGCGTTGGCCTCCTGATGAGTACGAAACCGGAACACTCCTTTTGGGGACAGCTTGTGCCCAAATGATTGCAGCAATTGATTGGTGGTGGCCTGCATGGCAAAGCCCAGCTTCATCGGATCAGCCGGCGGACTCCGGCGGCCCACGGTTTTGCCAACGAACTCCTCGATGTTGATGACTGTCTTGCGTTCGCTCACATCAAAATCTTAGCGCCGGATGGACGCCAGCGCCAGCGGGACCTGAACTAGATGACTGCTTGGGCGGAATCACTGTTCGATCAGCATTTTCCCCGACAGGATAGGGGAGGTGAGAATGGTTTGTCCGGTGCTTGGGATTTGCGGCAGCAGGAAGTATCCCTCGGCCCGGGTCGTGCCGGTGGCAGAGCGCACGATCATGCCCTGGAAGGCGGGCTTCCGGGTCAGTAGTGGGGAGGTCTCCACCATTGTGAATGTGCCGGTGACGAGTCCAGTGTTCCGGTTGATCGCCAGCGTGGCCTTGCCCGGATTGTCAGGGCCTCCCGCAGCTGGCAAAACAATGGCATAGGCCGCCGTGTAAGTGAAGCCGGTGACGTTGGGATTGACCAACGAGGCTGCCAATCCGCCATCCACAAACACGACGTTCGCCAAGCCCGCACTGGGCAGGCCTAGAATGATCTGGCCGGTGGCCGCCTTGGCGAGGTACATGCCAGAGGCGTTGATACTTGCTGGGCCAAACGCGGCCGGGTACGTGCGCCCAGCCGTGGCGGGCTTCAGCCATGTCAGCGTTCCAGAGGCGGTGTTGTCGGCCAAAAGGGCTGAGGGAGTGGCAAGCGTGAGGGTGCCGACGATGGAGCCGAGGTTGCTATAAAGCGGCGCGTACACGGGTATTTCGCCATTTGGGCCGATAGGGCCGGCGCTGGTGAGGGATTGCCCGTCGGCTGTTTTGCCTGACACGATCAGCGTACCGGCAGTGGTCACGGTGAACGTGGCGTAGCCGCTGCCTTGCGGAAAATTCGCCGCGCTGGAGTCGGCGACGGCGGCCAAATTCAGGCCTATACTGTAGTAGCCTGCGCGGCTGGTGGCCGGCCGGGTGGTCGCAATCCATGTTTGCCGCCAGCCGGAGACGCTAGCCGTGTCAAGGGTGCCGCTGAGCAGGCTGGTGTTGCCGTCCAACGTCAGAGTGAGCACATGGTGGCCCACCAAAGTAGTGATTTGTGGCGCCGAGGCGGCAAGGTAGCCGGTGATTGATGTGGTGATGGCTCCCGTGGTGATTTTGGCGGTATAGACGCCTGTGGATGACGTAGTGAGCGTGAGCCGGCTGCCCAGGAGGCTGTTCACAGAGGCATCACGGGCGACGACGCCAGTGAAACTGCCCACCAAGCCCCTAGCCAGGGCATTGACCACCAGTTGTGCGGTGACCGGCAGGCTCGTGCCGCTCGGATTGGTGGCTTTGACAGTGGCAGTAAAGGTACCGCTCACGACGGGGCGGCCGCTGATGACCCCGGTGGTCGTGGAATAAGTCAGTCCGGCTGGAAGGCCGGAGATCGCGAAGCTCTTTGGGTAGTTGGTGGCGCTGACGGTGTAGCTGAAGGGTACTCCAATCGTCGTGGTGCCCAGAACCGGCTGGTTCGCTACTGGCTTCACATAGCTGCTGGTGACGGTCACTTGAAAAGCCGCGCCCAGGGTAAGCTGGAAGCTGTCGGTGGTCGTGGCGGTGAAACTGAAAACACCCGCCGTTGTCGGCGTGCCGCTGAGTAGTCCTGCGCTGGTGAGATGCAGGCCGGGAGGTAATGTCCCCGTGCTTATCGTCCAAACATAGGGAGCCGCGCCGCCAGAAACGGAAAGTGTTTGTGCAAGGTAGGGAACGCCCTTCACCCCAGGGTTGAGCTGCGAACTGGTCGTGATAGTCAACGGCAACGGTTCAATGGTGAGAGAAAAAGTTTGCGTCGTCGTCCGCGCCCCGCTGTCTTCCACCTGTGGCACGAAAGTGAAAGTCCCCGCCGCAGTGGGAGTGCCGGTGATGGATCCGGAAACATCCAGGCCGAGCCCGGGAGGCAACGAGCCTGAACTTACGGACCAGGTGAAAGGTCCGGCTCCACCTGTCATCGTCAGTGACTGTGCATAGGCGAGATTGATGGCGCCCGTAGGCAGCGGGGATTGTGAGGTGATGACCATTGGCAGCGGATCAACGATGAGGGTGAAGGCCTGCGATTGAGTCAATGCTCCGGTGTCGGCCACCTGTGCCGTGAATTGATAGGTGCCGTACGCCGTCGGCGTGCCCGTAAGGCCTCCAGAGCTGCTCAGGCTCACTCCGGCTGGCAAGGCTCCGGCGGTCCTGGTCCAGGTATACGGAGAAGTTCCACCGGCGGCCACCAATGTCCCCTGGTAGCTGGCATTTACCATGCCATCGGCAAGCTGAGCGCTGGTGGAAATGGAGAGTGGGATGCTTGCCACCATAAGGGTGAAGAGCTTGCCGTTGGTGGCTGCTAAATTATCAGTCACCAGAACGGAGAATGAATTCCCCGCAGCCGTGGTGGGCGTGCCCGAGAGAACACCGTCGGAGGTCAAGGCCAGGCCGTCTGGGAGAGTGCCGTTATACACACTCCATGTATAGGGGGCGGTGCCCCCGCTGGCCACGAGGGGCTGCGAATAGGCACTGCCCACGACGGCCCCCGGCAGCTGGGTTGCTGTGGTGACAACTGGGGCGTTCGGATCGGACTCCAGCCAGTCCGGAACACCATCGGAATTGGCATCCACGATGCGGAGAAGATTCAGCCGGCCATTGGTGGCCACCTTGCCCTGAAGGCCGGGTTTGGCCTCCGCACTGCCCAGAACGCGATGAATGCGTTGCGCCACGCTGTCGCCGGGGAAATTCAGGGCTGCGAAAGCCACCGCTCCCGTGACATGCGGAGTGGCCATGGAGGTGCCGTCAAGGTATTGATACAGGCCGTTGGCGACCAGCGTTGCCGAGGTGGGCAACGCCGCTTTGATCGCCAAGCCGTCCGCCTGAGTGAGGGCCAGGGCAGGAATCCACTCACCCATCTGCTGAAGGGTGCCGTTGATGACGCCTGTGGTGTTGTTGTAGATGATCGCGGCCGTGGCGCCGGCGGCCATCGCATTCGTGACTTTCTGTGAAAAATACAGGGTGCCGCGGGCGATCAGGGCGATGTTGCCTCGAACGGCGGTGGGAAAATCGCCTGGATTGCCAATGCCGCAGTCATACACGGCGCCAGTAAAGCCTGCGGTTACCCCGGAGTAAGTGAAGGGAGTGGTAGCATACGTCGTGGTGCCCACCTGGACGGAGAGGGTGGAGGGCTGCGTCGAATAGATGTTGGTGCCCGGCGCGGCAATATCCACGGTTGTGGCTCCATAATTGGAAAAACTGGCCAGCGCATCGTTCTGATCCGAGGCGGCGACGACGATCATGTTGGCAAGGCGGTAGCTGGCGGGATAGCTGGGGGTGGTGTCGTTGTTTGCCGTGTCATTCCCGGCGGCAACGCAAAAAACGATGCCCGCGTCTCCGGCCGCCTGGATGGCTGCGATCTCGGCACTGCTGGAGCCGCCGCCGCCATAGGAACCATTGAGGGCCACAATGTTCACGCCCCGCCCCTTCATCAAGGTGGCGTACTGGAATGCGGCGATGATCGCCGAACTGTTGAGGGTCTGCCCGTCGGCGGACACTTTCAATGCCATGATCTTGGCGTGGTAATTGACACCGATCACCCCTTGCTGGTTGTTGCCCACGGCAGCGATCGTGCCAGCCACGTGAGTGCCGTGGTAGCCCGAGTCGTCGGGGTGGGAAAGCCCGTCCACGAAGTCATAGCCGTAAACATCGTCCACGTACCCGTTGCCATCGTCATCCACGCTGTTCCCTGCGGTTTCCGCCGTGTTGACCCACATATTGGCGGCGAGATCCGGGTGGCCAAAGTCCACGCCCGTGTCCACCACGCCCACCACCACGTTGTCGGTGGTCGACCGCGCCTGGTTCCAGGCTTCAATGAACTTCACATCGTCTCCAGCGGTGCCCGTCGTGCCGTTGACGCTCTGCCCGGTGTTGTGCATCGCCCACAGGTTGGCGAAATTCGGGTCGTTAGGCTGGCCGTTCACCCAGCGAATGTAATCAGGTTCCACGGACTCCACGCTGGGATCGTTTTTGAGGTCGGCGATCAGTTGGACCGTGGTCTTGGTCGGATGTTTTACCAAGCCTGTGTGCCGGTTGCGCTTGGCGGAAAGAAGGGAGTAATGGCGGGCGAACCCCAGAGATTTGTTTGCCAGCACGGCCTTCGCCTCATTGAGTGATGTCGCGGGCTTAAAGGTGACGATGACGGACCCTTCCACGTATTTCGTCGCTGCCACGGAGAGAGTAGGCCAGCCCAATAGGCCGAGCACCAGGGTGACTGCCAGAAAAGCGGCCCTGCGCACGGCCTGCAGCAACGGGTGAAGGCGAGAGTATTGAATCATGTCCAGAACAAGTTGCAGGAGATACGCCTGTCAGCAGCGGCCTTCGCAGGGTGATCGAATCTGACCGCAAGATGACAGCACCGTTCAATAGCAATTGGCCGACCACCCCACAAGAACCATCGTGGCGTTCATGATCTCGTCCTGAGCAGGGAAAGCCTACGTGGTGCTTGAGTGCCATGGATCTGTTCGACAAAGCCCGGCCCCCACCCACAGTTTTCATGCCCCAGGCTCTTCAGGGGGGCAAAAGCACTAAAAACTGGGAAATGACACCGCCCCGCCTTCAAAAAAGACTCAAAAATGTCAAAAAGAGTGAAAAAGGGGTTGCGCGGCATAACCACCTCGCTAGTCTCCGCGCCTCCACAGCCGGGGCGATCTTCAAAGTTGCCCCGAGAAAAGGCCCGTTTCGGCGGGCCTTTATTATCGGCAGCGACTCCGGATAACAGGCGCATCTTGCTGTGGGATGGGCAAACTGTCTTCTGGTGTCGTCATGATAATGACTTGAGTGCCAGAGAAGACTTTTTTAAATCAGTATGCCCACCATCAACCAACTCGTCAGGCACGGCCGCAAAACACCTGCGGACAAGTCCAAATCGCCTGCGCTCGCCAACTGCCCGCAGCGTCGCGGCGTGTGTCTCCAGGTGATGACCAGGACCCCGAAGAAGCCGAACTCCGCTCTTCGTAAAGTCGCCAAGGTTCGCCTTACCAATGGCTTCGAAGTCATCGCTTACATTGGTGGTGAAGGCCACAATCTCCAGGAACACTCCATCGTGCTGGTGCGCGGCGGTCGTGTGAAGGATTTGCCGGGTGTGCGTTATCACATCGTGCGTGGAACGCTCGACTGCCTGGGTGTTGAAGCCCGTCGTCGTGGCCGGTCCAAGTACGGCGCCAAGCGTCCGAAGAAGGGTGCCGCCGCACCTGTTGCGAAGAAGAAGTAATCGAGCGATTCCGCTGATTAAGCCCCAACCGAACACGAACTGAATTTCACGTCATGGCCCGCAGGAAAAGAGTATACGCCAAACCGGATCTCCGCGATTCCCGGTACGACAGCAACCTGGTTGCCCACTTGATCAACAAGATCATGGTAGGCGGCAAGAAGTCCCTCTCGGAGCGCATCGTGTATGCCGCCATCGAGAAGCTCAATGAGAAGTCCGATGCCGTCGATCCGCTCGAGCTGCTCAACCGGGCCGTCGAAAACGCCAAGCCCCGTGTGGAAGTCAAGGCTCGCCGCGTTGGTGGTGCCACCTATCCCGTCCCGCTGGAAGTGTCCCCGGCCCGTTCCGAGGCCCTGGCTCTTCGCTGGCTCATCGGTTATGCTCGTGGCCGCAAAGGCACTCCGATGCATCAGGCGCTCGCCAATGAGCTGCGTGACGCCGCCGGCAACCAAGGTAATGCCGTCCGCAAGCGCGATGACGTGCACAAGCAGGCTCAGGCAAACCGCGCCTTCGCCCACTTCCGCTTCTAGTTTTCCCTCGTCCCGTTAGATCCCCCACGCTTCGTATTATCCCCATGTCCGTCGAACGCAATTCCCCCAACCGCGAATACCCACTGGAGCGCACGCGCAACATTGGTATTTGTGCCCATATCGATGCAGGCAAGACAACGCTCACCGAGCGTATCCTGTTCTACACCGGCATGATTCACCGCATTGGTGAAGTGCACGATGGTGCTGCGACGACCGACTGGATGGAGCAGGAAAAGGAGCGCGGCATCACGATTACCTCCGCCGCCGTGACCGCCCGCTGGAAGCAGCTTCCAGAGAAGGACATCTACAAGGCCTTCGAAGGCCAGGACATGCGGGTGAACATCATTGACACCCCTGGTCACGTGGACTTCACCGCTGAAGTGGAACGTTCCCTTCGTGTGCTTGATGGTGCCATCTTTGTCCTTTGCGGCGTGGCCGGCGTACAGCCACAGTCCGAAACCGTCTATCGCCAGGCTGAGAAGTATGGCGTGCCTCGTATCGCCTTCGTCAATAAGATGGACCGTACCGGCGCCAACTTTGATGCGGTGGTGAAGGATGTGCGTGAGAAGCTGGGCGCCAATGCCTGGCCGATCCTGATCCCGATCGGTGCGGAAGACCTCCTCATTGGTCAGATTGACGTGGTCAACAAGAAGGCCGTCATCTACTCCGACAACGACAAGTTCGGCTCGACTTTCACCGTGCGTGAACTGGAAGGCGCTGAAATTGCCAAGGCTGAGGAAGCCTATGCGGGCCTCCTCGAAGAGTTGTGCAACCAGGACGACGAGCTCGGCACGATGTTCCTTGAGGAAAAGCCGATCAGCATCCCTCAAGTGAAAGCCGCTCTGCGCCGCGCCGTGATCGAAAACAAGATCATTCCGATGGCCGGTGGCTCCGCCTTCAAGAACAAAGGCGTGCAGTACCTGATCGATTCCGTGATCGATTACCTTCCGGGCCCGATCGACATCAAGCCTGCCCAGGGTATCAATCCTGATGACCACTCGATCCACGTTACCGCTGAAGCCGGTGACAATGCCAAGTTCTGCTCGCTGGCCTTCAAGCTTTGGAGCGACAAGTTCGGCCGCCTCGTTTTCTTCCGTGTCTATTCCGGCCACGTCAAAAAGGGCGACCAGATCTACAATCCCCGTACACGGCGTTCCGAGCGCGTGGGCCGCTTGATTCAGATTCAGGCCAGCGTGCACAAGGATATTGAGTGCTGCTATTCCGGTGATATTGCCGCCATGGTTGGCGTGCGCGATGTCCGCACCGGCGACACCCTTTGCGACGAATCCTTTGAGATTCAACTCGAACCCCCTTCATTCCCTGAGCCGGTTATTTCGATGTCCATCGAGCCGAAGACCAAGGGCGACCAGGAAAAAATGGGCAATGCCCTCCAGCGCCTCTCCGAAGAAGATCCGACCTTCTTTGTGAAGACTGACGAAGAAACCGGCCAGACGATCATTGCCGGCATGGGTGAGCTTCACCTTGAAATCCTTCGCGACCGAATGCTGCGTGAGCACAAGGTGGACACCAACGCCGGCAAGCCCCAGATCGCCTATCGTGAAACCATCACCCAGGGTGCTGGCGGTGAAGGCAAGCTGGTCAAGCAGTCCGGTGGTCGCGGCCAGTATGGCCACGTGGTCCTCGCGATCTCCAAGAACGAGCCAGGCAAAGGCCTCACCATCGACAACAAAGTGGTCGGCGGCACGATTCCCAAGGAATTCATTAATCCGAGCAAAGCGGGCATTACCGAAGCCGTCATCAATGGCATCATCGCCGGCTACCCCGTCATTGATATTCACGTGGATCTTCTGGATGGCTCCAGCCATGACGTCGATTCGAATGAAAACGCGTTCAAGATGGCGGCTATCTTCGCAATGAAGGACGCCCTCAAGAAAGCTAAGTGCATTCTTCTCGAGCCGATCATGGCGGTGGAATGTTCCACTCCTGAAACCTATCAGGGTGATCTCATGGGTGACCTTAACCGTCGCCGTGGCAAGATCCAGGGCATGGACAGCCGGGGCAACCTTTGCATCCTCAAGGCTGAGGTGCCGCTTTCCGAAATGTTTGGCTACTCGACCGCCATTCGCACCCTGTCCAGCGGTCGTGCCAATTACTCCATGCAGCCTTCTCACTTTGAGCAGGTTCCCAATAACATCGTTGAACAAATCGTGGAACAGCGCGGCGGTAGCAAAGCCTAACCCTCACGAATCCTGTAACAAACCTTCGCTCACCCTACGCCATGCAGAGCCAACGCATCAGAATCAGACTCCGCGCATACGACTATCGTACGCTCGACAAGTCCACCGCGGACATCGTGGAGACCGCCAAGCGCACAGGTGCCAAGGTCGCCGGCCCGATCCCGCTTCCTACCCGCATCGAAAAATTCACGGTGAACCGTTCACCGCACGTCGACAAAAAGTCGATGGACCAGTTTGAAATCCGCACGCACAAGCGCCTGCTCGACATCGTCGATCCCACGGCGCGCACGGTTGATGAGCTCAAGAAGCTCAATCTTCCCTCCGGCGTTGACATCACCATCCGCATTTAGTTTCAGCCCGAGGAGCAATATTTATGAGTCTAGGTCTCATTGGCAAGAAGGTCGGCATGACCCAAATTTACAACAAGGACGGCAGCGCCCTTGCGGTGACCGTCATCTCGGTGGCGTCCAACCAGGTTTTGCAGGTCAAGAAATCCACCGGCAAGGACGGCTACAGCGGCATTCAACTCGGTTTCGACAACCAGAAGGATCATCGCATCAACAAGCCCGAAACTGGTCACTTCAAGCGCTGGAACGGCGCGAGCAAGAAGCAGATCGTCGAGTTCCGCATGGAATCGGATGAGAACCTTCCAGAACCCGGCACGGAACTGAATGCAGAACTTTTTGCTGCCGGAGCCTGGGTCGATGTCATCGGAACCACCAAGGGCAAAGGTTTCCAGGGCGTTGTCAAGCGCCACGGTTTTGCTGGTCAGCCAATGTCGCACGGTCACATGATGCACCGTCGGCCTGGTTCCATCGGTTGCCGTCTGACCCCGGGTCTCGTTTGGAAGAATCAAAAAATGCCCGGCCATGATGGCCAGGTGCGCCGTACGGTGCAGAATTTGAAAGTCGTGCAGAGCCGTCCTGAAGATGGTGTGCTGCTGGTCTCCGGGGCGGTCCCCGGCTCCAACGGGAGCTACGTGATCGTGCGCCCGGCCAAGAAAAAGCCGGTTACGAAGTCAGCAGAATAAGGAGGAACTGAATCATGGCAGCAGGAATTTTAACGGCTGAAGCCGCCAAGCAGGCAAATATCAACCTGACCGAAGACCCCCATAAGGGTCGGCAGGCAATGCACGACGTGGTGGTGGCCCTCCAGGCTAATCGCCGGTCCGGCACCGCATGTACAAAGCGTCGCGGTGAAGTGCAGGGAAGCGGCAAGAAACTCTGGAAGCAAAAGGGTACCGGTAACGCTCGTATGGGCAGCCGTCGGTCCCCGATCTGGAGCGGTGGTGCCACCGTCTGGGGCCCACGCCCTCGTGACTTCTCAAAAATCACCACCAAAAAGGTGCGCCAGCTTGCGCTGCGCGCTTCCCTCACCGCCCGCATCAGCGATGGCGATGTGCTTCTGGTGGAAAACCTCGCGGTTGCCGATGGCAAGACCAAGAACTTTGTTTCCACCGTCAAAGGCATCACCGATGCCCGCAAGGTGCTCATCGTAGGTGCCTTCGACGAAGCGACCTTCCGCGCCGCCCGCAACGTTGCCAACGTGCAACTGGTGCGCGCCGAGGAAGTGAACACCGAACATCTGCTCAATTACGCCAAGGTGGTCCTCACCAACGGCGCCCTTGAAATCCTTGCCCGGAGAACCGCCACCGAGTAACCGCCATGCGAGATATTTTCAGCGTCATCAAGACCATTCGTCTCACGGAAAAAGCCACCGTGCTGGACGAGAAGAACAACGAATTCGTTTTCATCGTCGATCCCCGGGCCAACAAGCTCGAGATCAAAGAGGCGGTGCAGAAGCTCTTTGGCAAGACCGTCATCGGCGTTCGCACCGCGAACTACGACGGCAAGAAGAAGCGCAAGAAGCGTGCCGACGCAGGTCGCACCAATCATTGGAAGAAAGCCATCGTCCGCCTCAAGGAAGGCGAGAGGATTGATCTTGTCTAAGGCCCAAGGCCCCGGAACATCGCGACAACACTTTAACTGAATCGCAGCCATGGCGCTCAAAGTATTCAATCCCACCACCCCGTCGAACCGCTACAAGCAGTGGAACTCGTTTGACGAGATCACCAAGCACACGCCGGAACGCAGTCTCACCGTCGCCCTCCGCAAGACGGGCGGACGTAATAACACCGGTCGTATCACCTGCCGCCACATCGGCGGCGGCCACCGTCAACGCTATCGTTTGATCGACTTCAAGCGTGCACGTCGTGATGATCCGGCAACCGTGGTCGGCATCGAGTACGATCCGAACCGTTCGGCCCGCATCGCCTTGATTCAATACAAGGACGGCGAAAAAGCTTACATTCTTGCTCCTTCCGCCCTTCAAGTGGGTGCCACAGTGCTTGCTGGTGAGAAGGCCGCCCCTGATCTTGGCAACGCGCTCCCGCTTGGCAATATCCCTTTGGGAACGTCCATCCACAACATCGAGCTGATTCCCGGCAAGGGTGGCGTGGTGGCACGTGCCGCCGGCCAGGAAGCGATTCTGTCCAACCGCGAAGGCAACTACGCGCTGGTCAAAATGCCCTCCGGCGAAATCCGCAAGATCAACGCCCAGTGTTATGCGACCATCGGCAAGGTGGGCAACATTGAGCACATGAACGTGGTCAGTGGCAAAGCCGGCCGAACCCGTTGGAAGGGCACCCGCCCGACCGTGCGCGGCATGTGTATGAACCCGATCGACCATCCAAACGGTGGTGGTGAAGGCCGAAGCAAATCCGGTGGTGGCCGTCAGCATCTGCTGAGCCCATGGGGTCATGCAAAGGGTCAGAAGACACGCAACAAGAAGAAGGCCACCGGCCGCTTCATTGTTCAACGTCGTGGTGCCAAATAATTCAATCCCAGTCAAAACCCTCTTTTACTAACTATCATGGGACGCTCACTCAAAAAAGGCCCGTATGTGGACCAGAAGCTTCTGGCAAAGGTTGACAAGCTCAACGATGCCGGTCAGAAGAAGCCCTTCAAAACCTGGGCTCGCGCCTCGATGATTACGCCTGACCTCGTGGGTCACACGTTCCTCGTCCATAACGGCAAGGATTTCGTGAGCGTGTACGTCACCGAAAACATGGTGGGACACCGTCTCGGCGAGTTTTCTCCCACCCGTATCTTCAAGGCACATGGTGCCCATACCGTCAAGGCGACCAAGTAATTCACCCCCAAGGTAACCGCTCTCTTCGTTCATGTCTGCCGCCCGCCATCATCACATCTTCCTTCCCTCGCTGCTTGCAGTGGCGTTGGCTGCAGGTGGTGTGTGTGCGAGCGCCCAGCAGACGACGAATGTGGAACTCCTGGAGTTGAAAACACAGGTAGAGACTTCAGGTCGTCTTATCAGCCAGCTCGAAGCGCAGCTGGCCGCGCAGAAATCAGAAGCGGCTGCCCTTTCTCAGGGACTTGCCGCGGCCAACACCCAGGCCACCCAGGCCCATGAAAGCTATGAAAAGCTGCGTGGGGTGATGGAAGGTTTGGGGGTGGGTGCGCTGGAAGGCTCCACTGACCAGGTGCAGGACCGGCTGCTTGTCGCCCTGAAGGACTTCCGTCTCGTCAACGACCAGAAGCAAAAGGTGAGTGAAGCACTCCTTTCGCTGAGCGAAGCCGCCATGCTGTTCGCCAAATCTGCCCAGTCCGGGGACTTGGAAGCACGCAAAAAACTGGAGCAATCACTGGCCTCTGCCGAACAAGCCATCCGCGTTGCCAATGCGACCGGCGCCGCAGAGGCCGCTCCAGGTGACCTGCATAATGGCCGGGTCGTAAGTTACAAGGATGAGCAGGCTGTGGTCGTGCTCAATCTAGGTGCCAGGGATGGCGTGAAAATCGGCATGCCTTTTTCAATCTACAGAGAAGATCACCCCATCGCGAAGGCCCTAGTGGTCGATGTCCGCAAGTCCGTTTGCGGCGCGGTGGTTCAGGAAGTTATAAACAACAAGATCCCCGTCCAGGTTGGGGATCGTGGCAAGGTCGCTACCGACCGCACATTTCAATAAGGAAGCAGGTTATGGAGGTAAAGTCCGTTTACAAGTATGCGAGAACCTCGGCCCAAAAGGTCCGTGAGGTTACCCGTGAAGTCCAGGGTATGTCAGTGTCACACGCACTGAGCATTCTGAATTACACACCCAAGAAGGCCGCCTTGCTCATTGGCAAGACGCTTCAATCAGCTGTGGCCAACGCCGAGCACAATCACCAGCTTGATGCTGAAGATTTGTTCGTCAAGTCCGCCATTGCAACGGATGGCCCTGCGCTGAAGCGGATCATGCCGCGCGCTCGTGGTTCTGCCGCTGCGATCAAAAAGAAGACCTGCCACATCACCATCATTTTGGCCGCCAAGGTCGAAGCCAAGCCTGCCGCCCCTGAAGCGGTGGAGGAGTCTTCCACAGCTGGCACCAAAAAGAAGGCGGCAAAGAAGAGCCCCGCACCTGCCGAGGGCGAAGCGAAAGCCAAGCGCGCCCGCAAGGCCAAAGCATCCGAGTAACCGCACTCATTTAATCAGCCCCCGACCCAAGATCACGCCATGGGACAGAAAGTAAATCCAATCGGTTTCCGCCTCGCCGTCCAAAAGGACTGGCGCTCCAAGTGGTACGCCCCCGAAAAAGAATATGTGGAGTTCCTCCACAGCGACATCAGGATCCGCAAGTACCTCAAAGACAAGCTGATGCAGGCTGCGATCTCCAAGATCGTCATTGAGCGCGCCTGGAACCTGGTCCGGGTCACTCTGCACACCGCCCGTCCCGGTCTGGTGATTGGCCGCAAAGGCCAGGAAATCGATGTGATGAGCCAGATCATCTCTGACATGTGCGGTGGCAAGCAGGTGAAGATCGACATCTTTGAAATCAAGCAGCCTGAACTTGACGCCCAGTTGGTGGCGGAGACGGTCTGCATGCAGCTTGAACGCCGCATTTCCTTCCGCCGCGCCATGAAACGTGCCGTGCAAACGGCCATGGACATGGGCGCCGATGGTATCCGTATCCGTTGTGCCGGCCGCCTTGGTGGAGCTGACATTGCCCGTGCCGAATGGTATCGCCTTGGCAAGGTCCCCCTTCAAACCTTGCGTATCCCGATTGATTATGGCTTCTCCGAAGCTAGGACCGTGTACGGGATTATTGGTGTCAAGTGCTGGATGAATAAACGGCCTGACATGGAAAACGGCGCACCCCGCCAAGGTGGCGAGCGTCGCAATGACCGTCGTCCAGGCGGTGATCGTCGCGGCCCAGGCGGCCCAGGCGGTGATCGTCGCGGCCCCGGTGGTGGCGGTTATCGTAGTGATGCCCCTCCAGCAGCCCAGGCTCCTGAAGCCGTGCCAGCACCCGCCCAGGTCGAAGCTTAGTCCCCCCCCCATTTTCAGCCCCTACTAAACAGGAGAAGACATTTTATGGCCCTTTTGCCCAGCAGAACAAAGTATCGCAAATCCCAGCGCGGCAGCCGCGCCGGCATCGCGACCCGTTGTAACAAACTCGATTTCGGTGAGTTCGGTCTCCAGACGCTTGAGCGCGGCTGGGTCAAGAACTTCCAGATTGAAGCGCTGCGTGTGGCGATCACCCGCAATCTCAAGCGCAAGGGCAAGGTGTTCATCCGCATCTTCCCGCACAAACCCGTCACTCAGCGCCCACCGGAAACCCGAATGGGTAAAGGCAAAGGCTCCCCCGAATTCTGGGTGGCCGTGGTCAAGCCCGGCACGATGATGTTTGAAATCGCCGGTGTGAACGAGGCAACGGCCCGTGAAGCCTGCCGCCTGGCCGATAACAAGCTGGGTATCCGCACCCGATTTGTGGTGCGCCAGGGTGCTCATTAAGCCTCGACTGAACCCTTTTGCCCTACCAGAGCCATGAAAATCAAAGAGCTGCGTGAACAAGCCGTCGAAGAACTCAACGCCCGTGCGCGTGAGTTGAAGATGGAAGCCCTGAACCTGCGCCTGCAACAGCAGAGCGGCCAGTTGGAAAATCCGGCCCGCCTTCGGCTGATCCGGCGCGAAGTGGCGCGGATTGAAACCATCCTGTCGGAACGAGCCAACAAAGCGCAGGGCGCCGCAGCCTAACGCAACGACCACGAACCATTCGAGCAATGAGTGAAGTAACAGCCCCAGCGACCACCCCTGACGAAATCCCGGCCACCGTGCGCAAGACGCTCGTGGGTGAGGTGGTCTCGGACAAGATGAACAAGACCATCGTGGTCGAGGTGGAGCGCCGCGTTCCCCATCCCACGTTTAAGAAAATCGTGCGCAAGACTTCCAAGTTCTATGCCCATGACGAAAAAGAAGAGGCCTGTATTGGCGACAAGGTGCTCATTGAAGAGACCCGCCCGCTGAGCAAACTGAAGCGCTGGCGCCTGGTTGAAGTGCAGAAGCACTAACCCTTGCAGCAAACGACAACGAACAATTTAATCGCAGGGAGGATCTGGACTTATGCTTCAAATGGAATCTGAAATTCTGGTGGCTGACAACACCGGAGCCCGTATGGCCGAAATGATCGGCGTGCTGGGAAAAAAGAACAGCCGGTTTGCCCATGTGGGTGACATCATCACGGCTCACGTACGTGTTTCGACGCCTACGGCCGCAGTCAAAAAGGGCGAGGTAGTTCGCGCCGTCGTGGTTCGCACCGCCGCACCGATCCGTCGTGCCGATGGTTCGATCCTGCGCTTCGACCGCAATGCGATTGTCATCATTGACAAGGACAACAACCCGCGCGGCAGCCGCATCTTTGGCCCCGTGGCCCGCGAACTGCGCGACAAGAACTTCATGAAAATCGTTTCGCTCGCCCCAGAAGTGCTATGAACCAACCCAAGACACACGTTAAGAAGGGCGATCTCGTCAAAGTTATCGCCGGTGCCCACAAGGGCGTGCAAGGTGTCATCCTGGCCGTCAACCGGAAGAGCAGCCGCGTCTTCGTGGAAGGTGTTGCCAAGATCAAGCGCACGATCAAGCCATCCCAGGAAAAGACGGAGGGCGGCTTCAAAGAAATCGAGCGCCCCATCCATATTTCCAACGTCAAGAAGGCCGAGCCCACTGAGGCCAAGCCAAAAAGCGCAGCTAAAAAGGCCGCGAAGAAGAAGTCAGTTGAAAAGAAGAAATAGCAAAGCACAGTTCCCACCCCCTCCGACCCTTAAGGCAGAGGAAAGGTGACCAGGACACAGCCGTAAATCAAAATGGATTCCCTACTGCATAAACGTTATAAAGAGCTTGTCCCCGAACTGCAGAAGCAGCTCGGAGTGACCAACATTCACGAAGTTCCGCGCCTGGCGAAGATCGTGGTGAATTGCTCGATCGGTTCACAGCCTGACCGTAAGGTGGCCATCGAGGATGCCGTGAACGAGGTCAGCCTCATCACCGGTCAGAAGCCTGTCATTTCTTACAGCAAGAAGGCCATTTCCAATTTCAAGCTGCGTGAAGGCGAGCCCCTGGGCGTCAAGGTGACGCTGCGTGGACGCCGCATGTTTGATTTCATGCTGCGCTTGGTGAAGACCGCGATGCCCCGTATTCGCGACTTCCGTGGTGTCCCACCGCGCGCCTTTGATGGTCGCGGCAACTACACCCTTGGCGTGAGTGACCAGTCGATCTTCCCAGAAGTGGAACTCGACAAGGTGAAGCGCACGCTGGGCTTCGACATCACTTTTGTCACGACCTCGAACAACGATGACCACTCGCGGGTCATGCTCAAGGCGCTCGGAATGCCGTTCCGTGAGCGGACCGTGAAGAAGGAAGACAACGCCGAAGCCCAGGGCTGATACCGGGAAGCAAGCAACGACTGATTACGATACATGAGCGCATTGACCGACCCCATCGCCGACTTCCTGACCCGCATCCGCAACGCGGGCGCGGCCCAGCTGCCTGAAGTCCTGGCCCCCTATTCTAAGATCAAGGCGGACATCGCCCGCATTCTTCAGGAAGAAGGCTACATCTGGAGCTACGAAGTGGACACCAAGACTGCCCACCCGAGCCTCAGGCTGAAACTGAAGTACGAAAACAAGGCACCGGTGGTGCGCCACCTCAAGCGGGTGAGCAAGCCAGGCCTTCGCAAGTACGTCTCCGTGGATGACATCCCCCGCGTCCTTGGTGGCCTGGGCATTGCCATTCTCTCCACTTCAAGAGGTCTCATGACCGGTTCAAAAGCCCGCAAAGCCAAGGTTGGCGGCGAGCTCCTGGCCACAATCTGGTAACCCCGAGGACTGTCTTAATATGTCGCGCGTTGGAAAACAAATCATCAACCTCCCCGCCAAGGTGGCCGTCAAGGTCAACGCTGATCGCAGCGTGCTGGTCGAGGGCCCCAAGGGCAAACTTTCCTGGACTCTGCCTGCCGGCGTCGAGGTCAATATCGAAGGCACCGTCATCAAGGTCAACCGCCTGGACGAAGAGCGCCGCACCCGTGCGATGCATGGCACCAGCCAGCGCCTGATCACCAACATGATCAAGGGCGTGAGCGAAGGCTATCGCAAGGATCTGGAAATCCATGGCGTGGGCTTCCGTGCCTCCGTCAAGGGCACCAACCTTGATCTCAGCCTGGGCCAGTCCCACCCTCGTCTGCACCCCATCCCGGCCGGCCTGAAGGTCACCGTGGCGGAAAACACCAAGATTGCCGTTGAAGGCATCGACAAACAGCTCGTCGGCCAGTTCGCTTCCGATGTGCGTGCCTACTACCCGCCGGAGCCTTACAAGGGCAAGGGCGTCCGCTACACTGGCGAACACATCCGCCGCAAGGCAGGCAAGAGCGTCAAGTAATCGCTGAGGACTTTTCACATGGCTATCAAAGATCGCAAAACCATCCGCCAGCGCATTCATGCGCGCATTCGCCGCAAGCTGCGTGGCACCGCCGAGCGCCCCCGCCTGGCTGTTTATTTCTCCAACCAGAACGTGTACTGCCAGGTCATCAACGACGATGAGGGCAAGACCATCGCTTCCGCTTCCACCAAGGAAAAGGGCGGCGTCAGCAAGTCCAACATCGAGGCTGCCACCAAAATTGGTGTCGCCATCGCCGAGCGTGCCACCGCCAAGGGCGTGACCGCTGTTGTGTTTGACCGTGCGGGCTTCTCGTTCCATGGCAAGGTGAAGGCGCTGGCCGACGCGGCTCGCGAAAAGGGCCTCAAATTCTAATTCAAAGGATTCCGTTATGGCAGAACAAAGAAGATTCAATGATCGCCAGTCTGATGGTGATGATCGTGGCGGCATGATCGAAAAAGTGGTGCACATCAACCGATGCGCCAAAGTCGTCAAAGGCGGTCGTCGTTTCAGCTTCAGCGCCCTCGTGGTGGCAGGAGACCAGAAGGGCAAGATCGGCACCGGATTTGGCAAGGCCAATGAAGTTGCGGATGCGATCAAAAAGGCCACCGAGGCCTCCAAGAAGGACTTCATCCAGATCAATCTCAAGAACAACACCATCCCCCACGAAGTGGTGGGCCAGCATGGTGGTGGTCATATCCTCCTCAAGCCAGCCTCTCCAGGTACCGGTATCATCGCCGGTGGCGGTGCCCGCGCCGTTCTTGAAGCAGCCGGCGTGAAGGATGTGCTTGCCAAATCCCTTGGATCAAGCAACCACGCCAATGTGGTGAAGGCCACGATCGACGCCTTGATGCAGCTGCGCATGGGCGATGAAATCTTCCGCGCCCGTGGCAAGAAAGTGGCTGAAAAGGCCGCCCTGTAATTTCAACCCCCATTCATTTCATGAGACTTCACGATGCAACACCCCGCCCTGGTGCGAAACACCGGCGCAAGCGCGTCGGCTGTGGCGAGAGCTCCGGCCATGGCAAAACCTCGTGCCGCGGGCACAAAGGCCAGCTGGCACGTTCCGGCTCGGCAATCCGTCCAGGCTTCGAAGGTGGCCAGATGCCAATGCATCGCCGTCTTCCCAAGAAGGGCTTCAGCAATGCCGCCTTCAAAGACAAGATCGAAACCATTTCGGTCGATGATCTCAACCATTTTGCCGATGGTGATACGGTGACTGAAGCAGCTATCATCGAGATGGGTCTTGTGACCCGCACCTGTGACAGCATCAAGATTCTGGGCGACGGCGAACTGACCCGCAAGCTCACCGTAAACGTGGGCAGTCTGAGCGCTTCGGCCAAAGAGAAAATTGCAAAAGCCGGTGGCACCGTTGCCGCGGCTTCTTAGAATCAGCATCTCAATTTGAGCGGCGGGGCGCTTGCGGGGCTACCGCGAGCGGCCTGCCGTTTTCAGTTTTCAGCCTTCCACCATGATCTCAGCTTTTAGCAACAGTTTCAAAGTACCGGAGCTCCGCTCCCGCATTCTCTATACCCTGGCGATGATTGTTGTCGTCCGCCTTGGTGCCACGATCACACTTCCTGGAGTGAACCCGGAGGTGCTTCGCGCCTGGGTGGAGACGCGCAGCCATGACGCCAACAACGCCGGAGCCGCAGTTGCATCCCTTCTGAACGTGTTCAGCGGCGGTGGTCTGCAAAACTGTGCGCTCTTTGCTCTCGGAATCATGCCGTACATCAGTGCATCCATCATGCTGCAATTGCTGACAGCGGTGGTCCCGAGCCTCAGCAAGATGGCTCGTGAGGAAGGCGGTCGGCAGAAGATCAACCAGTACACCCGTCTGGCCACAATTTTCCTGTGCATCTTCCAGGGCTACCTGCTGGCGCGTTCGCTGTCGGCACCTGGTCAAAATATCTTCCTTCAGGGTCTTCAAGACGCCATTCGTGATCATGGACCGCTGGTACCCAACTTCGGGTGGGGTTTCATTGTTTCCACGGTAGTCAACATCACCGCCGGCACTTTGCTCATGATGTGGCTGGGGGAACAAATCACTGAGCGGGGCATCGGCAACGGTGTCTCCCTGCTGATCTGTGTCAATATTGTGTCTGCGCTGCCCGGCGCTCTGGTCCAGGTCTGGCAGACCTACGTTGGTGGTGTGAAAGCCGATCCGACCAAGGCCGCACTGTTGGTGGTGATGCTGGCCCTGCTTATTGTCGTGATTGCGGGAGTGATCGCATTGACTCAGGCGCAGCGACGTATTGCGATTCAGTACGCCAAGCGTGTGGTCGGTCGCAAAGTCTATGGTGGCCAGACACAATATCTGCCGCTGAAGATCAACTATTCCGGCGTGATGCCCATCATCTTCGCGCAGGCCATCATGCTTTTCCCAACCCAGATCATCAGCTACATGTTCCCTGACAGTGTGGGCGTGAAGCAGTTTTCGGCCTTTCTTAGCTCCGGCACGTTCTATTATGTGGTCTCCTCGGCGCTGATCTTTTTCTTCAGTTATTTCTGGGTGGCCACGATGTTCCAGCCCACGCAGATTTCGGAAGACCTCAAGAAGAGTGGCGGTTATTTGCCGGGCATCCGCCCAGGCAAGCCGACTGCGGACTATCTGGATTTCACCATGAGCCGGCTCACATTTGCCGGCGCGATATTCCTGACCATCATTTACATCCTTCCTGGCATCATGAGCAAGGGGCTGCAAATCCCACCTCAGGCGGCTCAGTTTTTTGGCGGCACCAGCCTGCTCATTTTGGTTGGGGTGGTCCTCGATGTGATGAAGCAGCTTGAGACCCATTTGCTCCAGGCGAACTATGATGGCTTCCTCCGCAAGGGCAAGATTCGCGGACGGAGCGAGCGTGTGCAGGGTGCGACAGGGCGCACCGCCGATGACACGACCATCGTTTATCTTTGGGCAGGCATCGCCATTGTTGTTCTTGGTGGAATCGTTTGGTTCCTGATTAAGCCCCAGGGCCATTAAGCCCGGCTTCTCGCTACTTCTCCGTCTTCATGGCCTTCTTCAGCGCCAATAAAATACCAGTTCGGCACGGTTCCCAGCAGGACGGCATCCGGCGCGCGTGCGCTATCGCCCGCGATATCCTGCTCAAGACTGCGGAGCAGGTGAAACAGGGGACCACCACCAAGGAGGTGGACCGGTTTGCCGCAGCTGAGATCAAGGCGCGAAACTGCACCAGTGCTTTTCTCGGGTATCGTAACTTCCCCGGGAACATCTGCATTTCAATCAATGAAGAGATCGTGCATGGCATTGGAGGCCCTCGCGTGATTCAGGATGGAGACGTGGTGAAGGTGGACATTGGGGTGTCATACGAGGGCTGGATTGGAGACAACGCCCTCACCGTTCCTGTGGGCGATGTCGCGGCTGAAACAATGCGCCTGCTTGCCGCCACGGAGGAGTCGCTTCATGTGGCCATCAGCCACGCCCGTGATGGCGAGATGTTGGGCACACTCTGCGCTTCGGTGGAAGAGCATGTGCTGCAGTATGGCTTCACGGTGGTTCGCGAGTTCGTCGGCCATGGAGTGGGACGAAAGCTGCATGAGGAACCGCAAGTGCCGAACTTTGGCAAGCGTGGTGAGCGCCCCCGGCTGAAGGCGGGCATGACCCTGGCCATTGAGCCCATGGTTAACCTGGGCACGGCAAAGACGAGAATTTTGTCTGATAAATGGACGGCGATCACTCAGGACCGCAAGCCCTCCGCACACTATGAGCATGTGGTGCTCATCACTACCGGAGAGCCCGAAATCCTGACGCTGCGTGACCGCATGTTCCCACTGGGCGTGGCGTCCCTGCCTGCCATGGTTCCATGACTCGTTTCCGCCCATGCATTGATTTGCATGCAGGCCGTGTGAAGCAGATTGTAGGTTCTACGCTGCGGGACAGCGGCGAGTCGCCCCGAGAGAACTTTGTCAGTGACCGCGGCGCGGCGTGGTATGCGGAGCAGTACCAGCGTGACGGCCTTGCAGGCGGGCATGTCATCATGCTGGGTGCGGGCAATGACGAAGCCGGTTTGAGTGCCTTGCGGGCCTATCCTCAGGGTTTGCAAATTGGTGGAGGAATCCGGCCCGACAATGCAGCGCTCTACCTTGAGGCCGGTGCCAGCCATGTGATAGTGACCAGTCACATGTTCGATGCCGATGGGACGTTTAATCCCAGCAAGCTGGCGGCGCTGGTGGCCGAAACTGGCGCCGGGCGTCTTGTGCTGGACTTAAGCTGCAGGCGCGTCGCTGAAGGCTGGACGGTAGCGATGAACCGCTGGCAGACTCTGACCAGCCTGCAGGTGGACCATGCCACGCTGGATCATCTGGCGGCATATTGTGATGAGTTTCTCATCCACGCGGTGGATGTCGAAGGCAAGTGTGAGGGCATCGACGAGGAACTGGTGCGTTTTCTCGGCCAGTGGGGCAGGAAGCCCATGACATACGCGGGCGGGGCGCGGACACTGCAGGATTTGTGGCTCGTGCAGCGCGCCAGCGAAGGCCGGGTCGATGTCACGGTGGGCAGTGCTTTGGATATGTTCGGCGGCAGCGGCATGCGCTATGCGGACTGCGTGGCTTTCAATGCTCGCCTATCAGCATCCTGATCCGCCGGGCAAACTTGGTGGTTAGCGCCAGTCCAGCCGCATCACGCGGCACTCGAAGCCGCAGCCACTCAGCCGCTTGATGGCGCAGCCAGCCTGCAGCGGTGAAAAACATCCGGGCTTCGTAATTGTAACGCACCCCGGTGGCGAGTGTGCCCTTGTAGGCTTCTCCGCCGCGAGTGAAGTCGAACTCTTTCAGACCCATGCGCTGTGCTTCGGCCATGAGCCGGCTCATGAGCACCTGACCCGCCCCTCTGACTGCCGGGTCATACGTGGGCTTGTAGTAGATAAAGCGGTCGCCAGCCACGAAGCCGAGGTGGCAGGCCACCGGGCGCTCCCCGGCATAGAGGATGGAGAAATGCAGCATCGACATGAGGCCGGGCGCCTCGCACAGCCGGCGATAGAAGCTGCAGGTCGCAGGGTCATGAAACTGGCTGGGCAGGCCCTGCGGATCCCAGCGTGAGCGGTGCTGGTCGAACAAAATCTCCAGCGCTTGCACACGTTCGGCCGCGGATCCTATGATACGCAGGTCCACGGCGCCCAATTTCGCCAGGCGCCGGACATTGTCTTTGATGCCGCCTTTGCGTTGGATGCCGGCCACCGTCTCCGCTGAAAGCTCAAGATAATGGCAGGTCGAGGTTCGCTGGATCATCAACTGTGAGTGATCGCAGGATCGGAGTGACTGCAACAAGGTGGATCCTTCCGGCATCTCCTCGAACTGCGCGACCTTCATGCCCAGCACGGCCAGATGGCGGATCATCGCCTGTGCGACGCTTCCTTCCATCAGGGCGTGCTGGTAATCGGCGTTTGGCGAGCCCAGCAACCGCCATTGCCCGGGCTGCCGGGTGCAGGCCAGAGGTAGCAGGCCGACCACTTTGCCTTGCTCGCGCGCCACCAGCACTTTCCATTGGAGAGGGGGACAAAAAGACTGAATATAGGAGCAAGCCCAGTCGAAGTGCTGGAACACGTGCCGCCGTTCCTGTCTGAGCCAGAGCTCCTGCCAGGCCGATTCCAGCGCGTGCAATGAATCCAGGGAGTCAATGATGCTGAATTCCATGGGTCAGTGGAGGGGAGCAGCGCGGAGGTTGGGGGGAAGGGCACGCCACGCCTGAACAATCTGGCTGGCGGCGGCAGGATTGACGGGCAGCACCGAGCGGCTCCAACGATGCTGAAGCGGTGACCACGTGCCGCTCCAGTTCTCCATCCACGGCGCAAATTCATTCAGAGGCGGATCATAGACCGGCGTGACAAAGACACGGTGCCCTGCAAGTGCAGTGATCGCCGCCTCGCGCTGCTCGACGAACACCGGCACACGAAGCAGACCGCAGTCCGTGGGCAGCGCCATTGCCGGGTCCACCAGCCCCTCGTTTATAAGGGTGAGCGTCCCCTTGAGCCGTGGCTCATGCTGATCGTCCAAGCTGGCGAGCAGCTTGAGCGTACGAGCCTGTTCGGCTGCACCGGGCATGCAACGGTATATCGGGCCATCATAGGTCAGAAAGCGGTCAAATGCCTGGATCTGGGGAACCCCCTGCATCGAGACCTCCAGTGCCGTCCGATCCAAGCCTTGCCTATGTCCTATCATGGGCACCGCGGCTTTTTTCACCCCCGGCCACAGGCGCTGCCAAACCTGGCGAATCGCCACGCGGGCCTTCACCCCCAACGTCGAATCGAGGGTGCCGCGCAACAATTCCACAAGCTCGCGGCGGTCCGTTTCATCGCGAAACAGCAGTATCGCGCCAGAGCCTAAAAAGTGTTTGGCCAGGCTGAGTACCGCACAGTGTCCGAACAATCCCACGCGTCGGCCTCCGAGGCTGCTGTCGAGCGCGTGACAGGCATCCTCAATGATCTGGACCTGATGTTCTTCGCATTTTTGGCTCAGGTAGACCAAATCATCGGGAACCCCGTATAGACTGGTTGTGATCACCGCCCCCAGAGAACGCCACTGCTCAGCTGAGATGAGGTGTGGATCAAGATTGCCCGTGGCCGCCATCACCGGTCCGAACACGGGGATCATGCCTGCCGCCAGAGTCACCAGCAGCACCTGATCGCAAGTGACGGGAGACATCAGCACCCGGGAGCCGCGCTTTAACTGATGTCTTAGTGCCAGATAAAGTCCCAGCCGCCCGCTCGGCACATACAGTGCCGGTCTGGAATCATACCTTCGGGAGAAAAACGATTCAAGTTGGCGGGACAATGGCATAGGGAGCTAAGCGGCGTGATGCACTCAGCTTGGGACGCCTGCGATGCAATGCCAAACTTTGGAGTTGATGGACCGGCCCTGCCTGATTTTGCACAACAGCCTGCGGTGGGAGATGTGAGAAACGCGGACCCGTCCGTCAGCTTGCGCGGCGCCATCGAGCCGACGAAAGGAGTCGTTTAACGGGGATTTCAATGACAAGGCGGGCGAGCAAGGCCGCCACCACAGCCCCGAAAATAAGAGCCGGTCCACTCCTGATGGCTAGTTTTTGGTAGAGCAGGTTGAATACGGGGATATGAAAAAGATACAGCGGGTAGGATACGTTACCCAGCCCTTTGCAGAAGGAGCTGAGCCAGGGCGGCACCACAATGAAATCACCGGTGATCAGTGCCAGGCACGCCATGATGAGCGTGGTTTGACTGTGGCCCTCCAGGTTGTCCTGATTGAGTCCAGTCAGCAGCCAGACGGCCGCCACCAGCATCAATGACGCCCTGGCCCTGCTGCGGTTCAGGTAGTACCAAAAACCCAGCACCCAGAAGACCGCCATGAACCAGATTTTCAACCCCCAGTAGGGGTGGATATAGTGTCCGCCCAGCCGGTGTCCCAAGAATATCCAGCTCAGGTGTCCCACCGCCAATGCCATTATGATCGGCAGCAGCAGGCGCTCCTTCATGGCCAGTAACAAGGGGGCGGCCATGTAACACCACCATTCCAGACCGAGCGTCCATAGCGCCGAATTGCCCGGGAGCGTTCTGGTGACGATGCCATCAAGCATCAGTGCCTGTCCCAGGATCTGGGACAGTTGTGGCCAATTATGGTGGATGTCCCCCTCAGGCCCGCTGATTTCGGCTCCGATCCCCCAGACGCAGGTCAGAAAAATAGCTGTCAAATAGAGAGGATAGATCCGCACGAAACGGCGCCACACATAACGCTTTGGTGAAGAAACCAGCGAGTGGGAGATGGAGAAGCCGGAGATCAGCAGGAACCCAATCACGGCAGCCTGGCTGTTGAAGTGGCCCACGGTGTCGATCATCCGCCAGGGGTCTGAACAGGATCCAAAGTAAAGTTTGACGTGGATCGCGGCAACGATCAGAGCAAGACAAAACCGGGCGACGGCAAGGACTTCCCACATGTGTGGAGAAGGAGCGGGAGGTGCATTGTCCGCCGCTTGAGTGGGAGACGATGGGAGGCGGCGATTGGTTGGGAATGTCATCTTTGAGAACCGATGTCGTGGAGGGAATGGTGAGAAGATGAGGCAGTCCCTGCATGAGGGTCAGCGGTATGAGAGGGGGGCCGCGCTGGCAATGAACTCATCTCAATTCCTGGGTGAGGGTTTTGCCCGCGCTTTCGGTTCCCAAGCCGCAATCCTCGCACAAGGGACTCGGACTGTCGCCGGCTGGCTGTGCATACAATATGAAGAATTGGAGAAAAAAGGTCAAATGTTGGGTGCCGGGATGCGGAAAAAGGGCTCGAAGCCTTCGTTGATATGCTGCATACGCATGGAAGAATGCCGCTAGCTCTGAGCGAAAGAATTTTACCCCATTATGCCCGTTTCCCTCCCGCTCAAGCGCATCCTCCTGGTTTCTCACAATTTCCCTCCCACTCTTGGGCCTGAGTCTTCGCTGGTGCGGCTCAATACCATTGACCTCATTAGCCGCGGTTGGAAAGTCAGTGTGCTTACCACCACCATGGAGCACGTGCACCAGACGATGGATCCAGGCATGCTCAAGGGCCTGCCTGAGGATCTTGAGATCATGCGCACGACCAGCTATGACGCCACCCTGCGCAGGCTCGGATGGCTGGTGGGTACGATCCTTCTCATGCTTCTGCGCAGGTGGCCTCTGCCAGAGGTGTTCTTTTTATGGCTGTTCTCCTCTGTTCCTGCAGGCAGGGGTTGGCTCAAACGCAGCGGCCCGGCGGTTATATACTCCCGTGCTACGAAGCACGTAAGCAACGTCGCGGGCTGGGCACTCAAACGCTCCTCTGGGCTGCCCTGGGTTGCGCACTTCAGCGATCCCTGGCAGGGGGACCATCTCAACCCTGTTCAAGCATGGGTCGCCCGGTGGCTGGAACGCCGCATTTTCCGCGATGCCGACGCTATCGTGACCGTCAATGAGCGGCTTCGGAGCGTCTTTGCCGCCACTCATCCCGGTGCAGCAGACAAGATTCATATGATTCCCCATGGCTATGCCCCCTTGGAACAGATCCCGCCGCCTAGTGCCGGGGTTGGCGGGCGGCCATTGCAGGCCATTCATGCGGGCTCCTTCATGCCCAATCTGCGCGAGCCTGACCAGCTCTTTAAGGGGTTGGCGCATCTCAACAAGCGTCTGCCGCTCAAAGGCCTCCTGCACCTTACCTGCGTGGGGGAGGAGACGATCCGGTATCAAAGCATGGCCGATGGCTTTGGCCTGCGTGACGTTGTCAGCCTGTGCAGTTCCATCCCTTATCAGCAGTGCCAGGACATGGTGGCGGCCAGCGATCTTCTGGTGGTGATCGACGCGCTCAACAAGGGAGGCATTCACCTGCCGACCAAGCTTATTGAATACCTGCCTTATGAGAAGCCGGTGCTGGGTCTCACCGAAAACGGCAGCGCCGTGCATCAGGTGTTGCAGCATTGCGATCTTGCCTTCGGCGATCAGAACAGTGTGGAAGAGATCGCCACCGCTTTCGAGCGGCTCATCAGGCAGTGGCAGTCGGGTACCTGGGGCGTATCGGCCCTGAATCGTGAGCGGGTGGCAGACTATCGCATTGATCGGGTGAACGCCAAGCTGCATGACCTGCTGACCCAATTGAGCGGCACTTTCCCGGCATGAGCAAACACCGCATACTAGTCCTGCTTGGCACCCGTCCCGAGGTGATCAAGCTTGCTCCCGTCATCATGGCTCTGCGCGAGCGCGCGGATGCCGTGGAAACTATCGTCTGCTCCACCGGCCAGCACCGCGAGATGTTTGCGCAGGCCATGGAGGGCTTTGGACTGAAGGCCGATATCGACCTCGGCCTGATGACGCCCGGGCAGACCCTGGCCGGCATCACCAGCCAGGCCTTTGCCGCCGTGGACCGGGTGATTGAGCAGACCCAGCCCACCATGCTCATTGTGCAGGGCGATACTACCAGCGCCATGGTGGGTGCGATGTGCGGCTTCTATCGCCGGATCGCTGTGGGCCATGTGGAGGCGGGCCTGCGCACGGGCGACACTTGCTCACCCTTTCCAGAGGAAGTGAATCGCTGCATCGTCGGCAAGGTGGCAAGCCTGCACTTTGCCCCCACCCGGCGCTCTGCCGGCAACCTGTTGCGTGAAGGGGCGCCTTCGGCGAGTGTGCATATCACCGGCAACACCGTGGTGGATGCCCTGGGCTGGATGCGGGCACGCCTGCCTCGGGACGCCCCGGCGGAGCTTCCACGGGGAGTGGCAGAGGCGATACCCGGGCACCGGATGCTGCTCGTCACCGGCCATCGTCGCGAGTCATTCGGTGAAGGTATTGCCGGCATCTGCAAGGCCTTGCGACAGCTGGCCGATGCTTTCACCGATACTTACATCGTCTATCCCGTCCACCTCAACCCCAATGTCCAGCAGCCGGTTCGCGCGATCCTCTCCGATCATCCGCGCATCGCCCTGTTGCCGCCCGTGGCCTACGCCACCCTGCTGTGGCTGATGGAGCGCGCCACCCTCATCCTAAGCGACAGCGGCGGCATTCAGGAAGAAGCACCAAGCTTCGGCAAGCCTCTGCTCATTCTTCGCGACACGACGGAACGACCGGAGGTCGTGGAGGCCGGATGTGCCAGGCTCATCGGCACCACCCAGGACGCGATAGTGGAGGCTGCGAGCACCCTTTTGACGGATGCAACCGCCTACCGTGAAATGACGGCCAAGCCCAATCCTTTTGGTGATGGCCAGGCGGCGCAACGAATCGCGGACCTCATTGTAGGCGCTATGAACAGGCCTTGAAGTCGGTGGGCCGCCATGCAGTTTGGCTTGCCATCCTCCTCAGGCGTGAGACTGATGAGGCCGCTGTACGCGAGAATCTCCGTTCCAAACCCGATGACAGAGCCGATCCCCAGCCCCTCCCCAGCCCTGCCTGGAGTGTCCGTCGTCATTCCCTGCTACAATTACGGCGTCTATCTGCGCGAAGCCGTGGATTCCTGCCTGGCACAGCAATATCCAGGATTGGAAGTCGTGGTCGTTGACGACGGATCCACAGACGACTCGGCTGCCATCGCCCAGTCCTATGGGCCGCCCGTGCGTTGCATTTCGAAACCAAACGCAGGACTGGGTGCCGCCCGCAACACGGGACTGGAAATGGCTGTGAACGGTCTGGTGCTGCTGCTGGATGCGGACGATACGCTGGATCCCGGAGCCGTGCACGCCCTGGTGGAGGCCTACATGACCAAAACGCCGGCGCCCGGGCTCGTGGCAGGGCGGCTGCGACACTTTGGTCCGGCGGCGACGGGTTTGGCCCCTGGCTGCGACATTTCTGGAGATTGCCGTAGAGTGACGCTTGACGAAGCGCTCATGACAACGCCGTTTTCTCCCACTGTTCTGGCGGAACGTGACCTGTTGTTGTCCCTCGGGGGATTCGAGACGGATTTCGTCAAATTTCGGGGCAGTGAGGACAAGGACATGTGGATTCGTGTGGCGGCTTCAGGCCGGTCAATGATTCAGCTTGCCAGAGTCATTGGCGGATACCGGTGTCATTCCGGCAGCATGAGTGGCAGCAGTGTACGCCAGTCTCAATCCAGCAGAGCCGTTCTTCGCAAAGCTCAGCAGATGCTGGGTGCCAGAGTGTCTGCGCACCAGTGGAACCGGGTCTGGGCGGTGGCCTATTTTCAGGCGGCGGCATTGCATGGCCTTGCAGGAAAGAACTGGGAGGCGATCCGCTATGGACTGCTCTCCCTCGCCCGTGCGCCGGTGCTCAGAGACCCGACGATGACCCTGCGCTACGGGAGCTTCTGCCGTAGTCGGGTGCTGCTGATGCAGTTGTGGAGACTGCTTTCCGGGCGGAATCCGCATCGGGGCGCTTGATTCTTGGCAGTCCGGGCTTGGTTCTTCGAGCTTGATGCCGGCCCATGGCAAAACCGTCTTGCCAACGTCCTGCCTCTGCACACTGTGCCCCATGGGCAAGCTTCAAGACAAAATCGCAGTCGTCACCGGCGCAGGCCGTGGCATCGGAAAAGCCATCGCGGAACGCTTCGTGGCCGAGGGTGCCAAGGTCGCCGTCGTCAGCCGTACCGAGGCCAATTCAATTGCCGTCGCCGATGCCCTGAATGCCGTCCATCCAGACTCGGCACGGGCCTATGCCGTCGATGTCGCGGACTCGGCCGCCGTCGCTGCAGTTGGCAAGACCATCCTCGCCGACTTCGGCAGAGTAGACATCCTCGTCAACAATGCCGGCGTCACACGCGACAACCTGCTGCTGCGCATGAGCGATGAGGAGTGGGATGTGGTGCTCAATACCAATTTGAAGGGCGCATTCAACCTCGTGAAAGCTTTCCAGCGGTCGATCCTCAAGCAGAAGGGCGCGCGCATTATCAACGTGGCGAGCGTCATCGGCGTCATCGGCAATGCCGGACAGGCCAATTACGCGGCGAGCAAAGCAGGCCTCATCGGTTTTACCAAGTCGCTGGCGCGCGAGTTTGCCGGTCGCGGCGTCACTGTCAATGCCATCGCTCCAGGCTTCATCGTGACCGACATGACGGGCGTGCTGGACGACAAAGTGAAGGAGGCCATCCTGACCAAGGTCCCGCTCGGCAGCATGGGCCAGGCCGAGGACATTGCCGCAGCTGCGGCGTTTCTCGCTAGCGAAGAAGCCCGTTACATCACCGGCCAGGTGCTGAAGGTGGACGGCGGCATGGTCATGTGAGGCGCTAAATCTTCTGCAGCACGATGAGCGTCACGTCATCGTGCAACGCCTTGCCGGCGGTGAAGGCGTTCAAGTCCTCCATGAGTTGGTCCAGCACCGCCGTGGCTCCCTCGGGGGCGGCTTTGGCGAGCGCACGCCGGATGCGTCCTTCACTGTATTCTTCGCCCTCGGTGTCCAGCGCCTCATTGACGCCGTCGGTGTAAAGAAGGAGACAATCGCCAGACTCCATCTCGAAAGTGTGATCTTTGGTCACACGCTCAAACACCGCACCTTCGTCAATGCCCACGCCGAGGCCCGGCGACTTCACTTCTTCGACCTGGCCGGTGCGCTTGCGCCAGAGGAAGGGGTCCGGATGGCCGGCACGAGCCAGCGTGATCTGTGAGCTGCCCAATTCGAAGACAAAGTAGATCATGCTGACGAACATGTCTTCCCGGATGTCATCGAACATCTGGCGGTTCACCGCAGCGAGCACCGCGGCTGGCGAGAGCGCCTTGCACGCATGCGCCTGCAAGGCACTGCGGCAGGTGGCTGCCACAAGGGCGGCGGGAAGGCCCTTGCCAGAAACATCGGCGATCACTGCGCCGAAGTGCGCAGGATCGCAAGACACATAGTCATAGAAGTCGCCACTGAGGATGCGGGCAGGCCGGTTGCGGCCGACGATGACAAATCCCTCCAGTTCGGGATCGGCCTCAGGTAACAAGAAGCGCTGCACGTCGCCGGCGGTCTGCAGTTCCGCTTCGAGCTGGCGCTTGGTCTGCACCTCCTGATGGGCAGTGGCGTTCGCGAGCGCAAAGGCCGATTGCTCGACGAGCGAACTGAAAACTTCGAAATCGTTGATGGAGTATCTCCGCTCATTGAGGCTGGCCGTCACGGCCAGAAGGCCGAGTTTGCGCCCTCCCGAACTCACCGGCCCGGTCATCACCGTGATGTTTTGCTGAAAGGGATTGGCCGCACTGTTCAGATCGGGGCGGCCAGCCAGGTCGCCCACCAGCTCCGGATGCCGGCCCATAAAGATGTCTCCGAGCATGCCGCCATCCGCCGCGACAGATTGCCGCCGCAGCATGCTGAGCAATGATGATGGATTGGCCTCGGCCTGGGCCAGCACGGCATCCGTGAGTCTGATCAAAGGGGCGCACTGCTCCGAGTGATAGCGCGGCACCAGGGCGTTTTTGGCCTCGTCATAGGCATAGAATACCCCACCTTTGCTGCCCGTGACCTTGATCGCGCCTTCAACGATAAGTTTGTGAAGCCCGCTCTCGCGACCCTCCTTGGAAATGGCGATGCCCAGATCGTGAAGGAAGCTGAACATGCGCCGCTCCTTGCCGACGATGGCCTCCTGCTCGGCCTGCAAACGCTCCAGGGTATGCCGGCGCTGATGAGCGAGCCGTCCGGAGACAATGAAGCCAATGCCGGTTGTGAGGGCCAGCAGCAAAGTGATCAGCAATCCGACGAACATGCGTGTGGCTGTCGTTATCGCGCGATGCGATGCTTTGTCAATGTGATGGCTCAGAAAGGATCAATACAGACTGGGGAGTAGAAAATCGGTGGATCCGTCCTTTTCTAAGCCTTTGTTTAGTAAAATATATGTAAATAACCAGTTTTTATTCCTGAGTTAAGTTTGTCATTTACCTATGTATGAAGTGAATAATTCGCCCCGTCCCTTGCGGCTTAGCCCTCACATTAACGGTGCCCCCTCCCAGCAATCTGTCGTGATCGGAGTGCTTCAGCCTCAGCCCATCCTCCGGGCAGGTCTTGAAAAGGTGTTGTCACATCTGCTGGAAGGCGCGGAAATCCATGCCTGGGGCAGTGTCGCCGAGTTGTTGGAAAACAGTCAGCGACTGCATCTTGACATGGTGATCACCGAACTGAATTTGCGTTTGCCAGAGTGCAGTCTGAGCTGCCTGGAACGGGTTCGCAAGAGTCTGCCGAAGACGCAGATATTGACTCTTTCCCCCCTTTCAGAACGCCAGTTTGGCCTGGCTGCATTGCGTGTGGGAGCGAATGGCTTTTTGTCCCTGTCCACTTCAATGGAAGAATTTAGCAAGGCCATTCAAACCGTCCTTTCGGGTGCGGGCTACATCTCCAACGAGATGGCTGCGGTGGTGGCGGACGAAGCGCAGGGCCGGAATCCCCGGACTGGCTTTGACAGGCTGTCTCCCAGGGAGCTCGATGTGATGCGGCACCTGATTTGGGGCATGCAGCTCAAGACCATCGCCGCAACGCTGGGATTGAATATTCGAACGGCCTCCTGCTACAAAAGAAACGCCTTGGTCAAGCTCGGCATGAGCTCCATCGCGGAAGTGGTGCGCTATAGCTCAGAACAAGGTCTCACTGTCTAAGCGACAGTCCCGCTGCTGCAAAGGCGAGGGAGGATTCCAGGGCGGTTCAGACCAGCCCGTGCGTCTGGCAATACTTCAGAATTTCAACCATGCTGCGAAGTCCCGTTTTGCGGCAGAGATTGTGCTTGTGAACCCCTACGGTTTTGGGGCTCAACGACAGATCGCTGGCCACCTGCTTGAGACTCTTGCCGCGCGCGAGCTGCATGAGTACTTCCAGTTCGCGGTTGGACAGCTTCTCATGCACGTTGTCGACTGATCCGCGCTGGATCGTTTGATGGGCAAATTTTTGCGCCAGATCCTTGGAGATGTAAGAGCGCCCTTCACGCGTGTAGCGGATCGCATCAAAGAGTTCCTGCGGCGGCGCATCCTTTGCCACATAGGCACGGGCACCGAGCTGCAAGGTGCGGGTGACGAAGGTCTCCTCCTGGTGCATTGAGACCGCGACGATGCGGGGCGGGTTGGGCAGGGTGCGCAGCTCCGTCGTCAATTCCATGCCGGACCGGTCGCCCAGTTCAATGTCCACCAGCGCGATTTCGTAACTATGGAGGCGTGCCTCTCCCATGGCTTCGGCACAGGAACCCGTGGCTACCACGGTGGCCTCCGGAAATTCTCCACGGAGCATGGTCGTGAATGCTTCCCGCACCAGAGCGTGGTCATCGACCACCAGAATTCTAAACGGGGGGGGGGTTGCATAAATTCTTTGGAGTACGGGTTGGAACAGGGGCGAAAAATCAGGCGCTTACGGGGGGAACAATCAGTCTGATTTGCAGACCATTGCCAACGGCAGAGGGAGTGGTGTGGAAGGCTCCTCCCAAAATATTGCAGCGAGCCTTGATCATGGTCAGCTCGGCATTCTCGCACGAGCCGGCCCACAATTGGTTGTCGCCATCATAATCGATCGTGCATTCCAGGCGGCCCTGCGCGGCAAGATACGTCATTTCCACTCGAGACGCTTGCGCATCACAGACACAGTACCTGAGCATCATCTGCAAAATACGGAACAGGTTGAGCCGCCGTGCAGGGTCGGGCGCAATCTCATCTTCCTTCACATGCAGAATCAGAGAGCCTGAGAACTCTCCCTCCAGCTGTTTGATCAATTGCTGCAAGGCTGCGCCCAGACCAAACGCAGTAAGCATGGGTGGCAGCTGCTCCTCGGTGAGCTCGCGCACTATCTGAAGAGTTTGGCGCAACGTGCCATCAATGCTCGCCAGCATTCCAGCGACGCTTTCATCGGCCAGCTGATGACGTATCATTTCATTGACTGCGGTGCATGCCACCAGATTGCCCGCGACGTCCTTGTGAAGCCGCTTGGCGAGGTCCAGCCTGTGCCAATCGTCGCTCTGCAGGCAGCGCTGAAGGGCATCGTTGACGCAGCGACCACCGTTAGCCAGGGCCATGCGCCCGCCATCAACTGGCACGGCTGCAACGTCATGGCAGGGGCTGCCAGCGGTTGGATCACGGGGCTTGGCTTTTTTGGCGGAGCTCATCGGTGCTGGATAAGTTGAGAGTTCCAGCGCGCGAGACTGGGCAGTCCCCGTAACGGCACCAAGCCACAGCCCTCCCCAACATTGATGGGGAGTGCATCGGAGCCCTGGCAAGGCAAGGAACCTTCGGGTTTCAGCATGGTGGTGAGATGGTGATAGGCTGTGTCAACGGGAAAAAGGTAGCACCTTGCTCTGGACGGTCGATAGTCAATAAATGCAAGGCTATTTTAACCGCATCAATTAAATTGTATATACAGTGAGAAATGGGGGCCGCGTAGATTTAACCACATTAACGTGAATTTAATCTGGATAATAGCTCAATCCACTCAGAGCGTTTATCGTTTTCACGACAGCCAAAGGATCTTTGGCATACTTAATAGAGCGTGTCTAAAGAAATATTTACGTGAGGTTTATGGTGAACGCAACCATTTTACTGAGTAGCGCGGGCCACATGCAAGGCCACTTCAGGAAGGGCGAGCTCCCCGTCACCGACTTGAATCGGGACTGAAATGTGACGTTGACCTAGCTCTGCGCTTTGCTGGTGATTTCAATGACCACCCTTGTCGTGTCTCATTCCAGGGACGTTGCGAGCTCGTTTTGTCAGCTTCAGAGATGGTCAGGTTCTCAACCATCGGCTAAATCCAACCGGGCACCCATCTTGCCGAGCTCAATTCCTGCCTTGCTGACCCTTCCGTCGCTGCTACGAGCTGGGCGGCGACCGGTGCTCGATCTCGCTGATCATCTGGGTCACGTGGCTTTTGCTGCCCTTGCTAGACTTCATGATCGAGAGGCTTTGAGCAAACGAACCCCAGTGAATCACGTCGATATTGACACGTCGCGCACCCCAGCCGTTCATCGTTTCCATGGAGGGCCTGTACAGATCAATCGTGCGCGTGCCCACCAGTGCTGAACCATAGTCGTCCACTTGGTACAAATAAGGCTCGCCCTGGACCTTGAACACCGTGCCCACCGGATAGACCGACCAGTCCGCTGCGGCACTGCGCACGTTCCCGTACTTTAGATCGCTGCCGATGGCGCTTTTGACACCGTACGGCAGATGATCGGCTTCTGAATGGGTATAGGCGGTGGTCTTCACCCCGTAAATCAATCGCCCAGAGCTTGCGATCGTGGAGTTCCTGCCATCCCAGACATACTTCTTGGGAGAGCTTTCGCACGCAACGGAAACCGCGCAGAGTACGGCAAGCAGAGGCAATCGTAGATCGGTCATGGGTAAAACAGATGGAATCTTCGGCAATCCCCCGGAGACAGGGGGCGAAGGCGGCATCTGATTACATCCATTCGCGGTATTTGCGACGAAGAAAAAATGACAAAATGGTCCAGTATTGGTGGTGCCACGATTCAATGCCAAAATTATGGAAATTAGGAAAGGCGCGTGGTGACAGGGGACTGTCCTGGGCCCGCCTGGAGGCGTTGCAACTCATCCGTTTTCACTCTTCTCCCCATGCAGCAGTTCGTGCAAGATGCTCAGCAAGTTTTCGAAGTCATAGGGCTTGAGCAGGAAATGCTTCACTCCCATATGCACGGCCTGGGTGCTGAGGTGATTGTTGAGGCCGCTCGTGGCAATGATCGGCAGCCCCGGCTGGATATTGAGCAAAGCCTGGATCATTGACGGGCCATCCATCACGGGCATCATCATGTCGGTAATCACCACTGCAGGCCTCTCCTCCAGCTTCAAGAACTGGGCGATGGCGTCCGAGCCGTCGCGAGCGGTGGCGATCCGGTAGCCAAAGGCTTCCAGAGTATGCGTGGTGGCCGTGAGAATGGAAATCTCATCGTCCACGACCATGATCAGTTCGCCATTGCCATACTGGCGTATGGGATCAACGACGCTCGCATCGGAGTTGGTAACAGAGGTGCTGGCCGGGATATAGATGTGGAAGATTGTGCCTTTGCCCACCTCGCTCGACAATTGGGTGAATCCGCGATGAGACCGGACGATGCCCAGCGTGGTGGAGAGCCCCAGTCCTGTGCCTTTGCCCACTTCTTTGGTCGTGAAAAAGGGGTCGAAGATGCGGTCGAGCAATTCCTGGGGAATGCCAGAGCCGGTGTCGCGCACTTCAAAGAGGACGTGGGGGCCGGGCTTGGCCTCTGGGTTCAGGATCGTGAACGGTTCATCAATCATCACGTTGCTCACGCAGATGTCCAGCCTGCCGCCGTCTGGCATGGCATCACGGGCATTCAGACAGAGGTTGAGCAGCACTTGGTGAAGTTGGGTGGGATCGCCTTCAAGATTGGCGACGTCAGGCGCATAGGTGACGCTGAAGTCGATGGACTTGGGGAAAGTCTCCACAATCAGGTGCTCGATCTCCTGGACCACATCCTTGGGTCGCAGCAGCAGGCTGCGACCTTCCACGCCGCGGGCAAAACTGATGATTTGCTTCACCATGTCCGCCCCGCGGTTGGCGCTGCTCTCCAGGGTCGTGAGCAGGGCCAGATCGCGCGGCTGCGAAAGCCTCAGGCGCAGCATGCTCAGCGACATGAGAATGGGGGTCAGCACATTGTTCAGATCGTGGGCGATGCCGCCTGCGAGCGTGCCCAGGCTTTCCATGCGCTGTGCACGCAGGAATTCCAATTCCATGCGCTTTTTCTCGGTCACGTCCGTGACAAAACCTTCGAGACACTGCACTCTGCCGTTTTCCGCGAAGATGCCCTGGCCGCGCTCCCAGATCCACTTTTCCGTGCCGTTCGCCGCCCGGATCCGGTAGGTGAATTCGAAGGATTTGCGGCGTGCGAGCGCTTCATTCACTTCCTTGCGCACCTCTTTCGCATCATCGGGATGCATCAGGCTGCGGAAGTTCATGGGCGCATCGCCCGCGAAGGCGGATGGCTCGTATCCAGTCACCTCACGCCATCCCTGGCTGACGAAGTCCAGCGACCAGGCATCATCGTTGCGTGCCCGGTAGGCGGCACCCCCGGGCAGGTTGCTGAGCAAGGTCGAGATCATCCTCTCCTTTTCCACCAGCGCCTCCACTGCCTCCTGGCGCTCCTGTTCTTTGTGGGCGGTTCCTGCCGCAAATGAGAGGTTTTCAGCCAGAGCGTTGAGAACACGAACTTCTTCCTCTTCGAAGTAATTGCGTTCGCCCGCATAGATGATCAGCACCCCCGTGGTCGTGCCGCCTGGCTTCAGCGGGAAGGCGGCACAGGACAGAAAACCGCGCTCCAGGGCCAGGGCCTTGGACAGAAAGGTGTCGTCGTTTTCAATGTCGTTGGAGACGGCATGAACGCCGGTGCGGAAGGCACGCCCGGCCGGGCCTTTTCCTTTGACCACATCGATGGCTGAAATGGTGACAGACCGAACGTAGCCCCTGTCAAAGCCCGCGCAGGCCATGGGCTTGAGATGCGAGGTTCCCGGCTCAAGCAACCCCACCCAGGCCATGCGCGCCAGGCCTTCCTCGACGGCGATGTGCGCGGCCGCTTCATACAATTGCTGCGGATTGCGCACACGGGCGATGGCTTCATTGATGCTGCTGCCCACGGCATAGAGGCGGTTCAGTCGCTGCACGCGTTCCTCCGTGTGCTTGCGCTGATGAATGTCCAGGCTCGATCCTGCCATGCGCAGCGGTTCGCCTGACTCGCTCCACAGAGCCTGGCCACTGGTTTCGAACCAGCGGTATTCGCCTGACCGCGACTTGATGCGATAGTCCACGCGGTAAGGCGCCCGCCGCGTGAGGTGACCCTCGAGGGCTTCACGAACCCGCGGCAGATCGTCCGGATGAATTTTTTGCTCCCAGGCGGTGAAGGAGTTGGGAAACTCATCCCCCGCATAGCCGAGCAAATCCCGGAAACGCGGCGAGTAGTACACCCCACCCGAGGCGATGTCCCAGTCCCAGACCCCGCCCGTGGATCCGCTGGCAGCCAGGGCATAGCGCTCCTCGCTCTTGCGCAGGGCGTTCTCGGCCTGCTGCCTTTCCATCTCCGCCGCAGCCCGTGCGGCAAAAATCTGGAAGATGGCTTGCAGGCGCTCCCGCGTGTCCATGACATTGCTGCTGAAGGCGGCCATGACGCCCATGACCCTGCCGTCCGAAGCGCGCAACGGGATGCCCATGTAGCTCACTGCACCAGCCTGGCTGAGCTGGGAATCCTCTGGGAAGTGTGCCTGCACATTATGGTCGTAGTGGCAGGTTTCGCCGCCAGAAACGTCATAGCCGGGGGTGCCTGCCAGCGAGTAAACGAAGTTCTCCCGCACCTTGCCGTCGGCACAGCAGCCCAGGGTTTGCACGCATCTGCCAGGCTCGGGAATCAGCATGGCCACCTGTGCATGGGTGGCTTCCAGGATCCTTGCGAGGTGCAGGCACAGGCTCTGGAAAAAGGCTTCGCCGCTGGCGGCGGTGAGGCCCTGCGCCATCGCCCTCAGCGCTTCCTCGACCTTTCTCTCCAGCGTCACGTCCGTGGCCAGGCACAGAATCGACTGGATCTCTCCCTGCTCGTTGGTGAGTGCAGAATTATGCCACTCGCAGACAATCACCCTGCCGTCGCGGCTTAGATTGCGATTGACGCAGCTGTTGCGTGATTCGGACCGGTCCAGCAGGCGGTGCAGCGCCGCTTCCACCATCGGGATGTCATCCGGATGAATAAAGCTCCAATCAAACGGGCGCAACCCGGTGACTTCTTCAGCTTTCCAGCCAAAAATTTTTTCCGCTTGCTGCGACCAGCGCCGTACGTTGAGCTGGGTGTCGCATTCCACCAGGCCCAGGGTGGTGTTTTCGAGATGAAACAACAGCGCGGCATGCGCTTGCTGCAGCGCTTCCTCCTGTTCGCGGCGTGAAGTGATGTCACACAGATTGCCGATGATGGCCACCGCCTTGCCCTCCGCGTCCCTGACCACCGAACGGCTTTCACTAATCCAGCGATAGCCGCGGGTCTTGTGCAGGAAACGAAATTCGAGGGCGGGTTCAAATCCCTCATCCACGGGGTGATGCAGAAGCTTCTCCATCTGCTCCTGGCGCTGCGGCTGGTCGTCAGGATGAATTCTTGATACCAGGAAACGCATGCCGCCGGCGATGCATTCGTCCACGCTGAAGCCGAGCACATGCTCCACCGCAGGGCTCACATAGTCGTATGTCAACGCGGGCAGGTTCAGGCAGTACACCGGATCACGGGGATTGCCCACGACGGCGTGGAAACGTTCCTCGCTCCTGCGCAGTTCGTTCTCGGAACGCTTGCGCTTGGAGATGTCGCGGACAGTCACCACCAGCCGGGCATCACCCATGATGGTGGCTTGGCGCATGTTGACTTCCACCCAGAAAATGTGTCCCTGGCGGTGGCGTGCCTGCCATTCAAACAGTTGCGGCCCCTCGGTGTTGGCCCTGTGGATCCAACGCAGCATATCCTCCTCGGTATAGGGAGGCACATCCACACTGAGCTGAGCCGGAGGCAGCTTTTTCAGGTCATTCGCCGCATAGCCGTACATTTCACTCGCCCGCTCGTTGACATCCAGTACACCCCCTGTTTCGGCGTCCACGATGAACAGGGCATCGTTGATGCAGTTCAAAATACTGAGGAGCCGCTCTTCGCGCTCCAACAATACTTGCGAATCTGTGGTCAGGACCTCCATGCGGCAGCGGTGTCAGATTGTGATCGGAGACCGCGCCTGCTGCCTGGAACTCGTCCGCCCCGGGCGGGAATTCTCCAAGGGTTCATTGGTTGGGTGGTCACGCATGAAGTTCGGAGTGTATCGCCGCCTGGACTGCCTGGGCAAGCACTTTGAGGCCGCGTGCCTTCTCTATAAAACTGTGAACGCCGGAACGCTCCAGCACGGGCAGCATATCCTCGCGTGAATGATTGCTGAAGACAATAATATTGACTCCCTGACGAAGGGAATCTCGTGATCTTTCAATCAGGTCAATCGCTGATCCGTCTGGGAGCATCATGTCACTGACCACCACCCTTATGGGCTGGGAGCGCAAAGCGGCTGCGGCGGCTTCCACCGTGGAGGCTTCGATGATCTCGTATCCGGGCAGGTACAAGCTCAGCGCTGCCACCGCCACCTGCCGGTAGGCGTCGGTATCCTCCACCAGAAGAATTTGTCCGCCGGGGAAGGGTGGGGCTGGCGATTGATTTGCCGGGAGCATTGATGGCTTCTCTGTCACAAGTTGAAGTGGTGGAATAATTATGGAATGCATGCATTATACACCCTGACTGGCATGTTCAGGGAGATGAAAATTCATTCAGAGTGGCCCAAAGATCTGCGGAGTCGTTTCGCCGGGCATCCTTCAGGTGCAATAATCTGATCTCATGAAATCCCTGGAGCACGCCAGCTCCTGCTTTAGCAAAGGCCATATATTTTCCAATGAAAGACCACTGTGAGACCATTCTGTCGACTGTTAGTGAAGGGGATGTGTTCCTTGCACACATGGGGCACGAACTGCGCACTCCGCTGACCAGCATCCTGGCCATTTCCGAGGCTCTGCACGATGGCGTCTATGGTTCCGTGAGCCAGGCCCAGATGCGTTCCTTGCTGGCGATCAAGGAAGGCGTCGAAAGACAGATCGACCTGATCGCAGACATGGTCGATCTGAGCAGGCTCGCCACCGGCCCGCTGCAATTGATCCCGACAGCCTGCCCTCTCGATGACCTGGTTGAGCGCGCGCTTGCGGTCGCCCGTGAACTCGCGCGCGCGCGGTCGATCCAGCTCAGCAGTGAAATCAGCCCCGAGGGGGGGGCAGTGATGGGGGATGCCAGAAGGCTCAGGCAGATGATCGTCCACCTCCTCATTGGCGGCATCTGTGCCGCACCGGCGGAAGGCCAGGTCAGGGTTTTTGTCAGCGAGAGCGCAGACCCTGGCTGTCTGTTGATCCAGGTCGTCAGCAGTCCCCCCGGCGCTGCTGTAGGCCTGCCGGACATTGCCCAGTGCGATGCAGGTACTGCCGGTGACGCTTTGAAACGGGCAGGGCAGGGCCGGCCGGCCGGGCTGACTCTGTTGCAACAGCTCGTTCATTTGCATGGTGGCGTGTTTGCCGCCCGGGAAACACCGGACGGCGGGGTCTGTTTGTCTGTCAGCCTGCCCTTGAAGATGGCACCGCTGGAGACCGTCCCGCCACCCTTGTCTCCCCAGGAGTGCCTGCCGACTACGGCTGTGGCTGCCGCCCCCTTGATTCTTCTAGTGGACGACCAGGTGGCGCTTGTTGCCATCCTCAGTGACTACCTGTCTCATCAGGGGTTTGACGTGCGCACCGCCGCCAGCGGACGTGAAGCGGTGGATATGGCTGAGGCCTTGCAGCCTGATCTTGTGATCATGGATGTGCAGATGCCGGGGATGGATGGGCTCGAAGCCACTGGCCATATCCGCAAGTCCAGTAATCCGAATGTTGCGACCGTGCCGGTCATCAGTTTGTCCGGCCTGGGCGGGCCTGGAGACAGGGACCGCTGTCTGGCGGCCGGGGCCAGCACCTTTCTTGCCAAACCTTTCGGCGTGAAGGAACTGGAAGCCGTGATCCTCGGCATGGTGAGGCCGCCCTCACCACGCTAGTGGGTTGAGGCTAAAACGTGTTAATGGCCTCCTGGACGTCACTGAATCCTCTGCCGGTGCTGTCCGTGTAGTCGGCGTCATGAGCCAGGAGAAAAGCCATGCCCATCGAGATGCCTGGAGTGCTGGAGGCCAGCCTCCCATTCGCGGGGTTCGTCGCCTGGTAGTCCGCCCAGTCAGGAATCAGGTCGCCATCGGTGTCGCCAGCGAGCGGGCTGGTCTTCGCCTTGACCTCGCTGCCATCGTCAATGCCATCGCCGTCAGTGTCATAGGCCAGCGGGTTGGTGCCCAGCCTATACTCCTGAAGGTTGGTGAGACCATCGCCATCGGGGTCATCGTTCGGGCCGCCTCCCACTGCATTGCGACTGCCAAACCAAGCCCGCTCCCACCAATCTGGCAGAGAGTCCTTGTCACGGTCCACGTTGTTGGTGCGATAGGCGGCCGTGAGATAGTCCTCAAGTTGTTCGCGATCCGCGGTGGAAAGCACGTGATCATAAAGCAGGAGATCGCCCAGCCGGCCCACGAAACCACTGCCGGCACCGCCGTAGCCGCCGATATAGCGTGGGTTGGCCACGGAGCTTGCGCTGGAGGCCGCTCCCGTGACCGTCGAACCACCCGCCAGCCGGAGAGAAGGCAGGCGCGAGCTGACTTCGGCCTCGCCCAGAATGTAGGCCCCGGTGGCGGCTGCGGCGCTCGTGCCAGGGTAGTAGTTGTAGTGCGATTCGAACGTCCCCATGGAGTTGGAGCCCACGGACAGGCCGAAACCCACCGTAGCCAGGTTGGCGGAGGCGAAGGTGATGGTGCCTCCCGTGCCTTTCCACGAGCCCGCGTCCACCCGATAGTAGTCCTCCTCGGTGTAGATCGCGCCAAAGAAAGTGGTCGAGTAAGCGCCGGTATAGACAGCGCTGTTGGTGTTGAAATTGACCCAGTAGGCGGCCAGGGCGGTATCAAAATCGGTTTGGTGGGCGGCCACGGATTTGCTCGTATGCGGGCCCGCGGGGGCAGGGTAATTGCGATAGCCGACAGTATTGTCACCTCGATACAAGGGCTGCTGCGCAACCGGGAGGCTGGGATCCACGCCAGAGGGCAGGTCCGGCACGTTGTACTGCCGCGTCGGATTACCGTTGAAGTACACCTGGTGCCAGATCGAGAAGTAGCGCGAGGCCGGAGGCTTCGGTGGGACAACCACATACGGGTTGCTGCCCGTCGCATCCGAGCCCAGCAGATAACGCTGCCCGCTGAGCCCGGCGAGCCTTGAGGCATAGGCGATGCTCGGTGCGGGTGCCGTGCGCGTGGCCGTGGGTTCAGCGACAAAGTAGGCGCTGAAGGTGTCGCCATAGCTGCCTGTGCCCATGTCGAGCTTCTGGGAACCATTGAAGCTGATCCAGGGCCGCCCATTGTACATCACCGCCGTGGGACGCGTGGTGGCCGTGCCAGTCGCACCCGCCGAACCGTCGGTATGCAACCACGAGTTCACCAAGGTGGAGCCTGGGGCGGCGGTCACATTTTTTCCGGCACTGTACCAGCCCTGCAATCCGGTGACCGGCACGCTCAGGTAGGGAGTGGGATAGGCGATGAACGAGGTCGCCTGCACCTGGCCGTTCACCTTCACCAGGCACATCCCTTGAACTGCCACGAGCGGAGTCGAGCCCGCATCAAGTTGCAGGAACGCCGTGGCTGTGCCCGTGGCGTCTGCCCGCGTCTTGAAAATGGCGCTGCCGCTGCCGCCAGGAGTGGCAGCGAACAAGCCCTTGCCGCGCGTCATGACAAACGTCACCGGGGCATTGGCCCTCACTGCATTCGTGGTGGTGCGCACGCTCACCCCGATGCTTGCCGGCAGCCAGCCTCCGGGTTGCTGATACTGGCCGTTGCCCGCCACGGTGGTGAGCACCGGAAGCTGGCCGTTGTAGTAGTCCAGGGGATTTGTTCCCGCCAGGATCTCGTTGCGATCCGAAACCCCATCCCCGTCGGTGTCACGCACCAGCGGATTGGTGTGGTAAATATTGATCTCCTCATAGTCGCTGACCCCGTCTCCATCCGTATCGGTCGGAGGCATGCCCACGACGCGGTAAAAATGCGGCATGCGGTCCACGAAAGTGTAGGGATCGTACAAGGTCTTCACCGTGCCATCACCATCGAATTCCGTCACCCCCGCGCTTACCGGCACGCGCCGCCAGGCCGTCTCGTCGCCGCGCCTGGTCTCCACCCTATAATGGCACCAAGGTGCCGTCTGCACGCTGATCGACACCTGCTTGGCCGCCCCTAGCGTTACGAAGTCAATCACCGGCATGGCGGGATGATCAAAGGTCTGCGGATTGCCCCCCAGCAGATATTCCTGCAGAGCCGTGAACCCGTCGAAATCGAGGTCATCACCGGAGTTCATTTTGGCCGGGGCATACAGCGCCTCCCAGAAGTCCGGCAGATTGTTATGATTGCGGTCAATGATCGGCAGCGCCGCAGTGGAAGTGGAAACAGCGTTGCTCAGCGCCGGCATCTTGACCTTGCCTGCGGCCAGGGTCAGCGGCCGGTCCACGAAGGCGATGCTCGACGCCGGGATGACCGTGGTGGCGGGATTGGTCGTGACGTTGCCGATCGAGATCCAGCGCCGCAAGGTCGTGTTGTAATACACCCAGTCCCACGTTTGCAGCGCTTCCACCCAGATGCCCAGGTGGTCGGCCTTGTCCGGCGTCGTAGCGCCCACCAGACCGGTCGCCGGATTGTTCGTCAGAAGTCCGGCGGCCGTGTTGGCAGCGGTCGCAAGGGTAAATGCCGCGCCATCGGTGCGGAACAGGCCGCTGTGCTGCCAGTCGCCCGGCACGATGTTGAACATCACACTGCCCGTCGCGGCGGACCCCTTGAAAGTCATGGTCACCGGCCCCGCACTGCCGGCGTTGCGCAGGAAGGTCACCCCATCCTTTGGGCTGGTCATCGCCACATTCCCCAATTCGTCCGGCGGCATGCTGCCAGCCATCGCCCAGAACGTATTCGTGCCATCGTCGTTGGCCCAGGCTTGCAACGTATCAAAGCTGAACTGGTCCGCCTGCGCCTGGCTCGTGGCGGTGGTGAAGGGAAACAAACTGTGGGGAGGCAATGAGCCCGCCGCTCCCAGGAATTCATCCACCAGCCAGAACGGCGTCAGTTTCACCGCATCGCCCACTTGCAGCAGCGAGGCCTTGGCAAGGCCCGTGCGCGGTGTGCCGCCAAACTGCGTGGCATAGGCCAGGGTTCCAGTGACTGTATCAAGGGTGCCAAACAGCCCCGTGCCCAGCGCCTTGCCGGAGGTGGGATTCCACCAAGAGGTGGCCGCATCCGTGACATCGCCACCCAGCGTCAGGACCACCGTGCCTTCATTGGTCACGCTCTTGACGCGCCCCCCCGCCGTGGCAGCCGGGGTGAACAGCGGAGCAATCGGAGCGGACTGGCCTGCCGCCACCTGCACTTCCACGAACCCCCTGATCTCGCTCGCCGCCTCATAGCCATGCAGGGCCAGGGAGCCTGGGAACGCCAGGAGCAAAAGGCAGAGGGAACGGTTAAATCGCATGAGCACAGCCAACCATACGCCATTCGCCCCGCCATGGGGAGAACGATTTTGACAAGTACTGACAGGTCCGTGGTATAGGGTGCAAAGGCAGGCGATGGATTACAGGCTGTGGCAAGGCGCGAGCGAGGCGGCTATTGGACGATAGCCAACGAGCGAGCAACGCGGCCACAGCTTGAAAGGCGCGCCAGAATTGTACTCTATACCACGGATTTGTCAGTGTGCCCCGCAGCCGGTTTTTGCTGGCAAGAACGCCCTTCCCAACAAACTATCCGGTCATGCCCCAGCCCGCCTTCCGCCTTGCTTCCTTCAGCGAATCCGTCATCCGCGCCATGACCCGGCTGGCGAACCAGCATGGCTCCATTAATCTCGCCCAGGGATTCCCCGACTTCGATCCGCCCGAACTCCTGCTGGCGGCCCTGGAGCGCGCCACGCGCGGACCCTTTCATCAGTACGCCGTCACCTGGGGAGCCCCCCGGTTCCGCCAGGCGCTGGCGGCCAAGATCAATCGCGACACTGGGCTGGGCATCGATCCCGATCAGCACCTCGTCGTCACCTGCGGCAGCACCGAAGCCATGATGGCCGCCATGATGACCGCCTGCAATCCCGGGGACAAGGTCATCATCTTCTCGCCGTTTTACGAAAACTACACCGCCGATGCCGTCCTCTCCGGTGCCGTGCCCATCTACGTGCCCCTGCATCCGCCCGGGTTCGGCTACGACCCGGCAGTGCTCGCCGCCGCCTTCGCCCAGAAGCCCAAGGCCATCATTCTCTGCAATCCCTCGAACCCCTCCGGCAAGGTATTCACCCGCGCCGAACTCATGGAGATCGGCCACCTCGCCGAAGAGCACGACACCTTTGTCATCACCGACGAGGTCTACGAACACATCGTCTATCCGCCGCACGAGCACATCCGCTTCGCCACCCTGCCCGGCATGTTTGAGCGCACCATCACCTGCAACTCGCTCTCCAAAACTTATTCCATTACCGGCTGGCGTTTGGGTTACATCATGGCCGCACCCGCCATCATCCAGGAGGCCCGCAAAGTGCACGACTTCCTCACCGTCGGCGCCGCCGCGCCCTTGCAGGAAGCAGCCGTCACCGGCCTCGAACTCCCGCCTGCCTACTACGACGAACTGCTCGCCAGCTACACCGCCAAGCGCGATGTCTTCCTCAGCTACCTGCAACAGACCGGCCTGCCCTTCACCACCCCTCAGGGCGCTTACTACGTCATGGTGGACATCTCCTCGCTCGGCTTCGCCCATGACCATCAGGCAGCGGAATGGCTGACCAAAGAGATCGGCGTCACCGGCGTACCCGGCTCCAGTTTTTTCCGCGAACCCGTGCATCACCTGATCCGCTTCCATTTCGCGAAAAAGGAGGAGACCTTGCATCGGGCCGGCGAGCGGCTGCTCAAGCTGGCGAAAAGTTAGGACGGCAACACAAGGCTGCCGTCTTCTCCGCACCAAGCAGCCGTCCGCAAAGTAGCCATCACGCTCCGCGTGATGAGCCATGCGCTTCGCCCGCCGGACGATCGCCAACCCGCCAAAAGGCATGACTGTTTTACCATAATCCCGGATACAGCGATTCAGCGGGAGCCCGGTTCCAGCAAAGCCCGAGACACAGGCGGTTCGGCGTGCTGCGGGCCTGTATTTTATAATACCGAGCCCGCAGCCGCCGGGCCGCATCGGGCCGGGATCTGCGGAAGATGGGTCCGATCAATCGCGGTGTTCGGGATAATGTCACCGCGCCTTCTGAAGTGGCGCTTGATTCTCAAGAACCGGCAGAGGGCAGAGGAAAATGAAGCTATTCCCGGAGCGAGCGCGGCAACTACAGTTTGCCCGGCATCTTTTCTGGTCACGCTCATCCAGGCGGCTCGCCGCTTACTGTGTCTCCAGCACCATGCTCATGCCGACAAAATGGCGGAACTCACCGCGACCGGAAGATCTCGCTCATGAGGCACTCGGTGATGAGGGTGCGCAGGCCCAGGCCCTGTTTTTTCAGCTTCTCGTGGAGGTCGTCGATGACGAAGCTGTCGGCGAATTCCATTTTGCGGCCAGTGCTGTAGGCGAGGAGCTGGCGGATGAGGTGGCGGGTGAAGAGCTCTTCGCGGGTGTCGCTGATGAGCTTCCGGAAGCTGGCGAAGTCCTGGTAGGTGTCGCCGGAGGAAAGCTCACCGGACGGATCAATCTTGGCCGCGGGTGCCTTGGCGTCCCTGGGCTTGGGATAGTTCACGCGCCAGCGGCCGACAGGATCAAAACTTTCCAGGCTGAAACCGAGCGGGTCGATCTTCCGATGGCACTCGGCGCAGACGGGATCGGCACGGTGCTTGGCCAGGCGGTCGCGGATCGTCTTGGTGCCAGTGGTATCGGTGTCAATGGCGGGCACGACATCCGGCGGCGGTGGCGGCGGCGTGCCGAGGATGTTCTCCGCCACCCAGACGCCACGCGTGACGGGCGAGGTCTCGACGCCGTTGGCGCTGACGGTGAGCACGGCGGCCATGCCGAGCAGGCCGCCGCGATGGTTGTTGCCCGCCAGGCTGACCCTTTTGAAGCCATCGGCGAGCCGCAGGGTGTCCTGCCCGGGCAGGTCGTAGAGCTTCGCCAGCTTCTTGTCCACAAAAGTGTGATCGGCATTGATGAACTGTGAGACAGAGCCGTTGTTCGTCAGCAGGTCGCTGAAAAACAGCCGGGCCTCGGTCTTCATCGACGCGGGCAGGTCCTCGGCATAGTAGGCACGGTTCGTCTCGCGCGGCGGCGGCTGGGAGCCGAGGTCGCGCAGGTTCAGCCAGCTGTCGAGGAAGCCGTTGATGAAGCCGCTGAGGCGCTCATCGGCCAGCAGGCGCTGGATCTGCTTCTTGAGTTCGGCGTCCTGCGTGAGCTTGCCCGACTTCGCCGCGGCGAGCAGCGTGGCATCCGGCGGCGCGGCCCAGAGGGCGAAGGAGAGGCGGGTGGCGAGATCGTAGGGCTGCAGGGCCTTTGCGGATTCCTCGGTGATCTCGCTGAGATAGAGGAAGGAGGGCGAGCACAGGATCAGTTTCAGCGCGTCGAGCGCGGCCTGACGCGGCGCGACCTGCTCGGCGATGCGCTTGTGATACAGGGCGCGGATGGGCGTGCGGTCCGCCTCCGTGAGCGGACGCCGGTAGGCCTTGGCGGCGAAGGCGTTCAACTGATCAAACGCGTGCTCCGCCTGGAAGCCGCCTTGGCCGAACACGGCGATCTCCTCGACGCTGCCGCCTTTCTCCGGCACGGGGCCGTTGATCTTGATGTCGCTGATGCGGATGTGCGGGAGCTTGCCTTCGCGCAGCAAGGTGGTGCGGCTCACGTCGAGCCTGGTCACCTGATCCTTGAACTCGCTCTTGTAGCGCTGATTCACCGTGATGACCGAGGCGCGCGATTCATACGGGCCGTTGGGGAAGATGAAGCGCGGTGTCTGCCCGGCCTCCAGCCACACGCGGAACTTGAGCACCGTCGGCTTGTCGTCCGGCACGACGCTGCTGGCCAGCAGCGGTTCGATGGGCTGCGGGTAATGGATGTGGCCCTTGGTGATGTCGCCGGGCACGACGCCGAGAATAAAGGGCTCGGAGAAGTCGATGCCGAAGATTTTGGCGTCGTAATGCGTATCACGATGCAGGGCCTGCGCCTCGGCTTCGAGGTCATACATGCCGGCGACTGGCACGCCCTGCAGGAAGTCCTCGATGTGGCCGTAGCCGCCTTGTCGCGTGTCGGTGTTAGGCTGCTCATAGAGGTTGAGGTAGCGGAAGTTGAAGGCGTCCTTGTGCGGCCCTTGCAGCTCCTCGTACTGGACGAAGTGGTGGTCAAAGTGCCACTCCTTCGGCTCCATTTGCGGCTTGCCAAGACGGGCCTCGACGAGGCGGTTGGCAGACTGGAAGTACTGGTCCACCAGGAAGCCGGAGGTGACCAGTCCCTTGCCGATGGTGTCCATGTGATCGGTGGTTTTCTCCTTGGGGAAGTCGGCCGTGAGCCCCAGCGTGTCCACCCGGCGGCCGAACAACACGGCGAGCGTGTTCTCATACTCGCGGCTGGAGAGGCGGCGCATGACGGTGCGCGAGCCGGTGCTTTCGAGCTTGCGGAAGGCTGATGCGCTGCCGTCGCGCAAGGCCCGGATCATGGCGAGCCGTTCCTCGGACCGGGGCTGGTCCGCCTTCTTCGGCGGCATCTCCTTCAGCGTGAGCTGGTCAATGATGTCGCGCGCAGCGGTTAGGTCGTTGACGGTCTTCAGCGGCAGCGCGAACTTCTCGAAGCTGCGGTCGCCCTTCTGGACATCGGAGTCGTGGCACTCGGCACAGTACTGGTCGAGGAACTGGTGCACGAGCTTCGGCGCGGGCTGCGTCGTGGAGATCTTCGGGAGCTGCGGCTTCGGTGGCTCCGGTTTGGCGGGTGGCGCTTTGGCGGGCTCTGCTTTGGCGGTCTGCGGCTTGGTGGATGGCTCTCCTTTGGCTGGTGATGCCTTTGCAGGCTCTGCTTTGGCGGTCTGCGGCTTCGCTGCAGGTTCCTTCGGCGGCGCGGGCTGGGCCTTTTCTTCGGCCTGAACCGACGACATTAAAATCAGCGCCGACATGACGGCGAACGCATCTGCGTGACGAATCATACCCATTGAGAAAGAAAAGAGCTAAAAATAGGCGCTTGGTCAGCGGTGAAGCAATAGGAGCGCGGACACTCTTGTCCGCAATGGGCTCTGCCGAAGAAAAAGCGCTTCATCATTCCCAGCGCCGTGAGGCCGGTTTGGCGGCTGCACCGCCGGTTTTTTGAAATGCGGACAGGCTGCGCAGCCGCGTAGCGAATGTCCGCGCTCCTTTGGGCCGCCCATCCCATCACGCGAAGCGGCCTGTGCTGTTCCCGAACGAATCAATCTCCACGCCCATCTTCTGCGCGATGTCGACGAACAGGTTGCACAGGCGCACCTTGCTGATGCCGGTGTTCGGCACTTCACGGAACTCGCCGTGCTGGTAGCCGCCGCCGGCGAGGATGATGGGCAGGTCGGAATTTTTGTGGGTGTTGCCATCGCCCATGCCGCTGCCGAAGAGAACAGTGGTGGAGTCGAGCAGGGTGCGGTCGCCGTCGTTCATCTTCGCCAGCTTGGCGACGAACTTGCCGAAGTGGTCGATCTGATACGACTCCAGCGTGATCAGGTTCGCGATGGCCTCCGGGTCGTTGCCATGGTGCGAAAGGCCGTGCCAGTCCTTCTTGATGCCGAGGTGCTGCGGCATGAAATCGCCGCCGATCTCCAGCGTGGCGATGCGCGTGCTGTCCGTCTGCAAGGCCAGCGCGATGAGGTCATACAGCATGGGCAGGTCTTCCACGGCGTTGTGGTTCGCCGGCTTGTCAAACGGGGCCTTGGGCTTCGGCTGGCTGGTCCAGCGCTCGCGCAGTTCCAGGCGCTTCTCCACATCGCGCACGGAGGTGAGGTACTCGTCGAGCTTGTCCTTGTCCTCCTTGTTCACCCGCTTGGAGAGGCGGTTCGCCTCGTCCATCACAGAGTCGAGAATGGAGCCTTGCACGTGATTCTCCTGCACGCGCCGCGCCTGACGATCCGGCGAATCGCTGACGAAGAGTTTCTCAAACAGTTCCGCTGGATTCGTGACCGGCGGCACGCGCACGCCCGATTTGGTCCAGGCGATCTGGCAGCCCCCGTGAATGCCGCCTTCCGATCCGACAGCGAGCGATGGGAACCGCGTCTGAAAACCAATCTCGTCCGCCATGTACTGGTCGATGGTCACATTCCCTTGCGGCCGGTTCTGCGCCTCGGATTGCAGCACGCCGGAGAGGAACGAATGCACCGCGAAGTGCCCGCCCTTCACACCATGATCCAGCCCGCGATACACGGTCATGTGCTTGCGATTCTCCCACAGCGGCTCCAGCAGCGTGGTCTTTTCGTAGTCGCCGCCCTTGATCGTGGGGAAAAGCTGCTTCGTCTGGTATCCCAGCAGGTTGCCGATCGCCACAAAGCGCCGCGCCCCGATGCCCGCGCCCTTCGCCGCTTGCACGGAAGAGTTGCCTCCGACGGACTGGGCCATCAGCGATGGCAGCCCCGGCAACGCCAGCGTGGTGCCGAGAGAACTAAGAAGGAAACGACGACGATTCATGAGGGAAAAAGGGGGGGGATTACGGCAACGAAGCACGGCGGCGTGTTCTTGCAGCACGGAACGGACCAGCGCGGGCGATTACAGCCGGACCGGAGCACCGGGGCAGGCGGTATGGATGGCCGTGCTGGTCGGTGAACTCGAGGACGCGCATCTGGCGGAAGCGCGCCTCTTTGAAGTTAGTTGTCTGCCGAGACGAAGAAAAACCCGGGCGAGGGCGTAGTTATTGCTCATGCGTCCCTCCTTTCATCCTCGGTGCCTCGGGCTTGCCGCGCTTTTTCTGAGCGCGATGAGCGCCTTCGCTGCGGACGTCTTTCGCGACCAGGTGGAGCCGATCTTGCGGCAGCGCTGCTACGAATGCCACTCGCACGCGGGCAAGATCAAGGGAGGGCTGACGCTGGACTCGCGCTCGGGATGGCAGAAGGGTGGGGAGAGCGGTCCGGCGCTCGTCCCTGGCGCAGTGGCGAAAAGCAAGCTCATCAAGGCGGTGCGCTATGCCGCGCCCGATCTCGAAATGCCGCCAAAGGCGAAGCTGCCTGCCAGTGAGATCGCGATTCTCGAACAATGGGTGGCGATGGGCGCGCCAGATCCGCGCGAGTCGGCGGTGGTTATGACGAAAAAGGGCGTCGATATCGAGGCCGGCCACCGCCACTGGGCCTACCAACCGGTGCGTGAGGCCGCGCCGCCGCCCGTGCGCGACCATGCCTGGCCGCTGAACGAGGTGGATGCCTTTCTCCTCGCGAAACTGGAGTCCGCAGGCATCAAACCCGGCGCGGCGGCGGATGCGCACACCTGGCTGCGGCGGGTCACGTTTGACCTCACGGGGCTGCCGCCGACGGAGGCGGAGATTGCCGCATTTGTCGCGGACCGATCACCGCGCGCACACGAACGTGCCGTTGACCGCCTCCTCGACTCCAAAGCCTATGGCGAGCGCTGGGCGCGGCATTGGCTGGACCTCGTGGGCTACGCGGAGCAGATCGGCACGGAGGGCAAAGTCTTCGCCGAACATGCGTGGCGCTACCGGGATTATCTGGTGGAGTCCTTCCGTGCGGACAAGCCTTTTGACCGCTTCATCCGCGAGCAGATCGCCGGTGACCTGCTGCCTGCCGCATCGCCGCAGGAACGCCGTGGAAATCTCATCGCCACCGGATTCATCGTGCTCGGCGATGTGGACATCAACGCGATCGACAAGCTGAAAATGGAATATGATTTCGTGGACAATCAGGTGAGCAAAGTGGGCATCGCCTTCCTCGGCATGACGCTGGGCTGCGTGCGCTGCCACGATCACAAGTTCGACGCCATCGGCCAGCAGGACTACTACGGGATCGCGGGCATGTTCCGCAGCACCAAGACCACCTTCAAAACGCAGCACGGCATCTGGAGCAATGTGAATCGCGTGGCGCTTCCGGAGATGCCCGAAGACCGGGCGGCAGCCACCGAACACCAGAAGCACCTCGCGGCTTGGCGGCAGGAGAAGGAGAAGCTGGCGACGGAATTGAAGCCACTCGCATCCGCAGCGAAGGACAAGGCCCAAACCGAGGCTCCAGAGGCGAAGAAGCGGCGCGAGGATCTCGCCACGCAGATCACGGCGCTGGAACTCCGCATCGCCCACGCCGAGTACTTTGATCCGGGCAAGCCGCAGGCACTCGCCGTGGCCGATGTGGCCGAGCCTGCCGACATGCGCCTCACCATCCGCGGCAACCCTTATGCGCTGGGCGACACCATGCCACGCGGACTCCTGCGCGTGGCCATGTGGGGACCCCAGCCGCAGATTCCCGCCAAGCAAAGCGGTCGCCTGCAACTGGCGGATTGGATCGCGGACGCGCGCAATCCCCTCACGGCCCGCGTAGCGGTGAACCGCGTGTGGCAGAAACTTTTCGGCGAGGGCCTGGTGCGCAGCGTGGACTACTTCGGCACGCGTGGCGAGCGGCCGAGCCATCCCGAGCTGCTCGATTACCTCACGCATCGCTTTGTGAAGGAAGGCTGGTCGCAAAAGAAGCTCATCCGCCTCCTCGCGCTCAGTCGTGCTTACGGGATGGCTTCCACGACAGGCGACAACTCCCGCTCCTCGGAACTCGATCCTGAAAACCGCCTGCTCTGGCGCATGAACCGCCAGCGGCTCGACGCCGAGTCCATCCGCGATGCGATGCTCGCAGCCAGCGGGCGGCTTGCTGCGCCTGCCGGCGGGCCGGGCCTGCCGCTGGAGTTTCCCGAAAACATCAGCGGACTCCCCATCACGCCCAAGAGCAACCACCCGCAGTTCGCCATCAAAACCGAGCGCTCGTCACAGAACTACGAGCGCACGCTCTACCTGCCCGTCGTCCGTACCGGCACGCAGCCCGGCACGGCACGCCTGCGTGATGTCTTCGACTTCCCCCAGCCCGCGCAGGTCACCGGCAAGCGCAACGAGACCACCGTGCCCACGCAGTCCCTCTATCTGCTCAATGCGGACTTGATCCGCCAGCGCGCCGCCGATCTCTCGGGCGATCTGCTCGCCTCCGCTGGCAGCGACACCTCGCGCCTCGAGCGGCTTTGGCTGCGTGTTTTGAATCGTCCGGTCACCGGGTCGGAGCAGGCGGACGCACTCGCTTTCCTCAACGACGCCCGCCCCAGTACGGCTGAGCCCGCCGCCTGGACTGAGCTTGCCCGCGCCTTGTTTGGCACCAACGAGTTTCTCCTTCGCTATTGAATTGAATCCGCCATGAACGCCCCGTTGCCACCTCTTTCCCGCCGCGCATGGCTGCGCCACTCCAGCGCCGGATTCGGCGCCCTGGCCCTGCATGGGCTGCTGCACGGTGCCGCGAACCCGCTCGCCCCGCAACCACCCAGGCTGATGGCAAAGGCCAAGCGCGTCATCTTCCTCCACATGGCTGGCGGTCCTTCGCAGATGGACCTCTTTGATCCAAAGCCGCTCATTCAGAAAAACCACGGCCACAGTGTCGCCGCGCCGCTGCCAGAGAAAGACAAGCACGCAAGCACGGCCAAGCTCCTCGCGCTCGGCACTGACATCCCCGTGCGGCCTCGCGGGCAATCAGGCGTCACCATCTCCGATCTCCTGCCGCACACGGCCGGCATCGCGGATGAGCTGTGCCTGCTGCGCGCCGTGCAGGCCGACAACAACCAGCACGGCCCTGCCGCGCTCCAGTTCCACACCGGTGTCACCGCTGAGGCCCGGCCCTCCATGGGCTCATGGATCAGCTACGGCCTCGGCACCGAGAATCAAAACCTGCCCGGTTTTCTTACCATCCATCCCGGCATCGATACCCGCCTCTACGGCTCCTCCTTCCTGCCCGCCGCGCATCAGGGCACGCCCGTCATCCTTCCGGCCAAGGAAAGCGATCCTGCCATCGATTTTCTCACCGACGCCACCACGGATAACGCCACGCAACGCCGCCGTTTCGATTTCATCCAGCGCATGAACCGCCGCCTGCTCGAGCGCGATGCCGCCGATGCTCGCCTCGAAGGCATGGTCCAAAGCCTCGAAACCGCCTTCCGCATGCAGACCGCAGCGCCGGGGCTCGTGGACCTTTCCAAAGAAACCGAGGCCACCCGCAAGCTCTACGGCATCGGTGCGGGCAAGGCCACGGACAAAAACGGTCGCGCCTGCCTGCTCGCCCGTCGTCTCAGCGAGGCCGGCGTGCGCTTCGTGCAGGTGACCATCGACGGCTGGGATCACCATGGCGACATCCGCAGCGCTCTGCCCAAGAGCTGCGCCGCCGCCGACCAGCCCTGCGCCGGATTGATCCGCGATCTGAAATCACGCGGCCTGCTCGATGAGACCCTCGTGGTGTGGAGTGGCGAGTTTGGCCGCACCCCCTGGAGCCAGGACCTCAGCGGCACCTCACCCATCGAGAAGCACGGCCGCGAGCACCAGCCCGACAGCTTCTGCTCCTGGATGGCCGGCGGCGGCGTGAAGGGCGGCCTCATGCACGGTGAGACCGACGAGTTCGGCTATCGCCCCGTCGCAGGAAGAGTGCACCTCCACGATCTCCACGCCACCATCCTCCACCTGCTGGGCCTCGATCACGAGCACCTCACCTGGCGCCAGCTCGGCCGCGACTACCGGCTCACCGATGTGGCTGGCGAGGTGGTACGGGAGATCATCGCGTGAGCTGGAGCGATAGTGGTGGGGATGTCCGCCCTGCCCCAGATGCGCGTTTGCGCTAGACCTTGCTTGAACCCGCACCCTTATGGCTACTACCGGGGCGATTCTGGGCATGAATCACCCGTTTCTCCTGGGACAAGGGATGCAGGAGCGAGAGTTCATGCTCAGGGGGTTACGGCTTCATTGCAGCACAGAACATGAACCCGGTTTCCCGCAGAGATTGTGCGCGACAAACCAGCGCCCTACGAAGCATTGAAGATGATCTCAGTCAGGAAAACGTATCCGTCAGGACCTCGCCGGCACGGGAGCAGGAGGCAGTCCGACGAAATACGGGTTTCACCCCATGGACGGCCGGCATTTACGGGGGTAGAGTGAAGGGCTTGGCGGGAGCATCTCCATCAATCGGTGCCCCGAGTCACGATCAAGTTTCCTTCGACGTCTAAGTTTTCCAAATGACTTTGTCACCCAATCATAGCCTTCGCAGGCCTCTCCACCCAGCTTCAGATCCGGTAGTACAGCAACCTTCATTGCACATTTGGGAAGTCCTCGCCGTAACCAGGTTTTGTCTCGCCTTGATCGTGGCCGCCTACCACATCCAGATGTACTTTGGGTCCAGTTCTGATCCGTGGAAGGTGGTCGGAATCGTGGGAAATCTCAACGGTCAAGCTGCCGTCGTAGGCTTTTTGCTTATCTCAGGCTTTTCCATCTGCCACTCCCTGGTTTCCTCGCCAAGAAACTATTTGTGGCGCCGTTTTTTGCGCATTTATCCTCTGTACCTGACCGGGATTCTATTGACCTGCTGGTGGTGTGGAGACCGCCCGAGTGGGCCCATGGGAAACGCATCCGTTGAATGGCCCCCGGGGTCCCAGATTTTCGGACAAATACTGATGCTCGATGGCGTTGTCACCCGGACCTTGGACGGCAATTTGGCGTTGTGGACCATTGGACTCGAATGGTGGTGTTACATGGCAGCCCCGTTGCTGCTGGCAGTTAACAAACGCCTGATGTTGCCGATCTTGGTGATATTAGCAGCGGCACACCTCAGCTGGATATTCTTGGGACCAAAGCTTGGAGGGCACTACATGCACACAGCCTTTGGATTAAAGATATGGTTCATGTCAGTCTTTTGGGTGCTGGGTTTTTGGTATTACCTGAACTGCAGCAATGCCGGCACGCCATGTAAATTGGTGCTGGCAGTTTGGCTGCTTACCGGAGTAAACCAGGACAATCTAGGCGCCCACAGCCAAATCACACTGATGCTTTCATGCATGGCCTTGATCGCCGCTCCTCACGTGGTGGTGCCGCGATGGCTATGCCCCTTCTGCACATGGCTGGGCAACGTCTCTTACCCGCTCTATCTTTTACATCTTCCCGTTTACACCCTGCTCTATCATAAGCTGCACCTCGAAAACGGACCGCTGCTCATTTTGGGCTCTATGGTCGCCGCCATGATTGCACACCTTGTCATCGAGCAGCCTCTCAAACGAATCCTTTCCACGGCTCGATTGAACCGCGCATGCTGACTGCGCAGCAATGTCGCGCTTACCAGTGCGATCTTGCATAGAGGCACTGGTCTTTTCCGCTTCGCCACGAACCGCTTGCGAGGGCAGGGACAATCAATAGCAGGCTGGCCGCTCCGTCACATGCCACCCATGCGCTCCTGCGTCGGACCGTTCTTTGCCGTCAGATTGCGCGCTGTGTTTGCCAGTCCCACGTGTGAGAAGGCCTGGGGGAAATTGCCCAGCATGCGTTTCGCCCGTGGATCATACTGTTCGGCCAGCAGCCCCAGGTCATTGCGGATCGCCAGCAGCCGCTCAAACACTGCCCGCGCCTCTCCCTTGCGCCCCATCAGCACGTAGTTGTCAGCCAGCCAGAATGTGCACAAAAGAAAGGCGCCCTCGCCCGGCGGCAGGCCGTCCACATCTGAGCATTCGGAGGATCGGTAGCGCAGCACAAAGCCATCCACGAGCAGTTCCCTCTCGATGGCGGCAATAGTGCCGCGCACCCGTTCATCATCCGGAGGCAGAAAGCCCACGATGGGCAGCATCAGCAGGCTGGCGTCCAGTTGCTCGCCATCATACTCCTGCACAAAGGCTGCCTTCTGGCGGTTGTAACCGCGCTCGCAGATTTCCTGGTGGATGTGGTCGCGAAGTTCGCGCCAGCGTTCCGCAGTCCCTTCGCAGCCGTGCTGCTCCACCGCTTTCACCGCACGGTCAAACGCGACCCAGGCCATGAGTTTTGAATGGGTGAAATGGCGGCGCGGGCCACGCACTTCCCAGATGCCCTCATCCGGCTCATGCCACGCCTTTTCGAGATATTCGAGAATGGCGCGCTGCACGGCCCAGGCGTGCGGCTGGGTTTCGATTCCGATTTGGCGAGCATGGTGCATGGAGGCGATGACCTCGCCATACACATCGAGCTGGAACTGCCCATGGGCCGCATTGCCGATGCGTACCGGGCTGGAGCCCTCGTAACCCGGCAGCCAGGGGATCTCGTATTCGTCCAGCCGCCTCTCGCCCGCCGCCCCGTACATGATTTGCAGCTTGGAGGGATCGCCAGCCACCGCGCGCAGCAGCCAGTCATGCCAGGCATGGGCCTCGTCCCTGTGGCCGCCATTCACCAGCGCATAGAAAGTGAAGGTCGCATCGCGCAGCCAGCAGAAGCGGTAATCCCAGTTGCGCACACCGCCTAGCTGTTCTGGCAGCGAGGTGGTGGCAGCCGCAATCACGCCGCCCGTGGGCGCATAAGTGAGCGCCTTCAGCGTGATCAGCGACCGCTCGATCACATCCCCCCACTCGCCATCCACATGACTGTGTGAACTCCACTCACGCCACCATTGCCCGGTTTGTTCGATGAGCTGGGCGACATCGCCCCGGCTTTCGGTGGGTTCGTGGGAAGGGTGCCAGACCAGCTCAAACGCCACGCTTTCGCCTTCACCCACTTCGAACTCTGCCACCGTGGTCAGGTCTTCGCCGCATGTCTCCACCCCGGACCAGAAGCTCACCGCATTCGGTCCCGCAACGGCCTCCAGATGACCGTCCATCCGCCGCACCCAGGGCACCACGGATCCATAGTCGAAACGCAGCACCAGCAGCATTTTCATCTTTACCCTGCCTCTCACCCCCTGCACCAGGCGCACCACGTCCGCCTTGCCATCCCGCACCGGCATGCAATCCGTCAACCGCACGCAGCCCCCTGCCGTCTCGAACTCCGTGTCGAGCACCAGGGTGCCTTTGCGATAGGAGCGCCGGGTGGCCACGATTTCTTCGGCCGGCGCGATCTTCCAGCAGCCATTCTCCTCCGTGCCAAGCAGCGCTGCGAAGCAGGCTCCCGAATCGAAACGCGGCAGGCACAGCCAGTCGATGGAGCCGTTGCACCCCACCAGCGCCACCGTGTGCGTGTCGCCGATCAGGCCGTAGTCTTCAATTTTCATGAGTCGTGGAAATGGCAATGCCTTGTATCACCATGTCTCCGATCGTTTCTCCCCGCTTTTCTGGCCGCAGCGTGATTCGTTATCATCCGGCCAAGGGCAATCGCCGTTCCGGGCGCGCGAACCCACAGGTTGTCACTTGGCTTGCATATGCCATGAATCGCCAGTTTGCCCTGTGGCGAGGAATACAGGAGAGAGAATTCATGTTCAGGAAGGTAGGGTTTCATGGCAGCACCGAGCACGAGCCCAGTTTTCCGACGGAGAGGAGCCGAAGAGTTGTGTTTGCGCCAGTCCCCTTCGCTTGGCCGGTATCCCTGCGGTACAGGCACGGCCTAGTGTCATGTCAGACAAGCTCCTTGAAGAACATCCCCCGTCGTCAGCGCCCGGCGCAAGGTAGGGCACTGTGTCCCCACAGTGCCGTCGTCGCAGGCCGCAAAACTTCGTTTATTCCCACCTCCCTTCAACGCTTGGCGGCCCAAGGCGGCGGGCTAGGGATTGCCTCGCTGATACCGTTTCCAAAGTTATTCATCAATCGGCGGAGGGGGGCCTTCCGAACAGCGGCAAGATGCCACTGCCACTTTGGACTGCCCCCATGCTCCCGCCTGTTAGGATCCATTGGACATGTTCGGACAAGAACCCCCATTTTTTTGCCCGCCAATTTTTTTGTCATCTTCAGTGCGGGAAAATCGGGACGCTCGGGCCGGTCACCCAGCAGCGATACCGCTCAAGCGAGCGCTTCTTTGCAATACTGCACGCACTTGGCGACTTCCTTCACGGCGTCTGAGCCTTCGGGAATCTTGTACTCTAGTTCGATGTCCGCCGGGAACGTCCACTTCTCCTTCTTCATCAACTGAAGGACTTCCTTGATCGGCGTCTGGCCTTGTCCCCAGGCAAGGTTGCCCCCCTCGGCGGTCCGGTCCTTCAAGTGCAGGTTGAGAATACGGGCGTGATATTTCTCCAGCACCGGAATCGGCGACAGCCCCTTGGAGCCCGCCACGTAGTGGCCAATATCCACATTGAAGCCGATGTAGGCGCCGAAATCCAGAAGGGCATCAGGCTTGTCGATGACCGGGATGTTGGTCGTGTGGTTATGGAACGCGACCCAGATCTTGTGCTTGTCGGCGAAGGGCGCGACCCGCCTCGCCAGCATGTCATTGCGCTCAGTGGTGATGCCCACGCATCCGAGCGCCTTGGCGACGAGGAAATTGAATTCAATCTCCTCGTCCGAGGGACCGAAGCCAAGCTTGTGCAGGTGAATGTTCACACCGGCCTCGTTATACATTTTGCGCAATTCCCGGCACTTCGCCAGTTGCGCCTCGCGATCGGCGTCTGTCACCTTCGCCGCCGGCGCCCCGGGAGCCGCCTTCCCTCCTGCAATGCCCGCATACTGCTGGATCGCTCCCCCCATCAGTTCCACCTCGCTCAGCCCGTCCGCCAGAAGGGCCTTGAGCGTGTCCTCGGCCGAGGTGGCCATGCTGCGGTAGCTATAGGAGATGCAGCCGATGCGCACACCGTTGAACACAGAATTGGGCTTGGCAGATTCTGCCGCCAAAACGTGGCGAGGCAGGGCAAGACCGGCCCCAATGGCCGCCACGCTGCTGAGGAATTCGCGCCGGGTGCTGGTCTGATTCATGGCAATAGGGGTTTTCATAGATGTGCTTGAGGGAACGAAGCAGAGCAGACCCGAAAGGAACAGACAATCCTAATTTCGAATCTCTTTGTGACTCTGGGGAGAGCGGAAGCAGCGGCTGGAAGGGGGGCGGATTTGTGGAAGTAACGGGTGCCACCCTTGGCGCTTGATGCGCTCAGCCTTGGCACTATCCTCCTCATCGGCGAACACCGCTGCCAATCGAATACCCTTTTCGGGACAGTCGCTTCGCTTCCGTGATTTGGTCGAAAGTCATCTGCTTCCCTAGCCGGGCAAGAGGCTCTTTTGCGGCTCTGTGACCCTTTTTGGCGCTCATGTCGAGCCACTTGTAAGCCTCCATCACGTCCTTGGCCACCCCCACACCATTGGCACAGGCGAGTCCGAGATAATACATAGCTCGGGCATCGCCCAAATCCGCACCTTTGCGAAACCACTCGACCGCCACCTCTGCATTCTTGGCAACGCCCGTGCCGTGGGCATAGGCAAGTCCTAGTTCGTTCTGTGCCAGAGTGAAATCTGGGTCTTCCGTCGCTTTGCGATACCAGTTCACTGCCTCAACGTCATCCTTGGCCACGCCTTCACCGTGGGCGTATGCGAACCCAAGATTGTAGGATGCCTGGCCGAAGAAAGGCAAAAGAGGGGCATTCGCTTCGTCGTCGATTGCTTTGTGCCACCACTTCACCGCCTCCGCTGCGTCTTTGGCGACACCTGCGCCAGTGGCGTAGTGGGTGCCGAGGAAATACTGTGCAGCGATCTTCCCTTGTTCCGCCGCTTTGCGATACCACTTCACCGCCTCGGCTTCATCTTTGGTCACTCCCGAACCATTGTCATAGTCATACCCGAGCGCTCCCTGTGCTTCGGCATTTCCCTGTTCCGCCGCTTTGCGATACCATTTTGCTGCCTCAACGTCGTTGCTGTCCGCGCTTGCTCCACTGCCATAGTGGGCATAGAAGCGCCCGAGATGGAGCTGTGCTTGAGCATTTCCTTGATCCGCCGCTTTGCGATACCATTTCACCGCCTCTGCCTGATCCACGGCCACTCCCATGCCGTTATCAAGAGCGAACCCAAGATTGAACTGTGCGTCAGCATCTCCACGCCCTGCCTTCACCTTTAGCTCCTCGATTTCGGCGGCAGTAAAATCCTTGGAGGTCTGGCGGGCAGGATCGATTGCCGCGGCCTTCGCCACGTCAGGGCTATCCACTGGCTCCTGTGACTCGCAGTGCGCTGGCATCCCTGCCACAAGGATGAGGGCGGCAACACTTGATGCCGATTGAACGCATCGCTTCATCCTGCGAGGCTGCCAGAGAACGGTTGATCGTCAAGCATGCGCATCATTCTAGTACGTCCGCTACGCGCTAAGATCTCCGCTGGTGCGGAGCCTTTCAAGAGGGACGTGTTCAAAGAGAGTATCGCATGACTACCGTACGGTCGCGACGCCAGGGCGAGGAACCGGCCGATGACGAGCGCGCCGCAGCGGCTTGTAGAGTGACTAGATGCCGCTACCACTTTGGCCTGCCGCCATGCTCTCATCTGTTAAAAGCCCTTGGATCCGCTCAGAGGAGATTCCCCATCTTTTTGTCCGCCAATTTATTTGTCATCCTCAGGGCGGGAAGATCGGAGAGCGAAAAATTCATTCGACATTGGAACGCGAGATTCCCACTGGAGTAGAAGTGAAAACGGATAAGCGAAAAGAGAACAGGAGTGAGGGTCGCACCCTGCCCTCCGCCATCAGCTATCAACTTCCTCTGCGCAGGCCAGTTGGCTCACGCTCTGGACCGCCGAATCGCCCATCCTTCATCGTTGACTCCCTCGCTTCCCCGCTCGTGTCGCCCTTCGGGCTTCGCTTCGCTCAGTCTATCTCGGCTCGCCCCTCGCCTCGGTTCATCGTTGACTCCCTCGCTTCCCCGCTCGTGTCGCCCTTCGGGCTTCGCTTCGCTCAGTCTATCTCGGCTCGCCCCTCGCCTCGGTTCATCGTTCATCGTTCATCACTCATCACTCATCACTCATCACTCATCACTCATCACTCATCTTCCCCAAGCCCCAATCCGACCCAATCAAACCGAATCAAACCAGATCAAACCTGAAAACGGCCCCGCTGAACGAAAAAGCGTGGGGCGGCGTAGTTGCCAGGATGCCCATTGCCACCATGAGAATGTTTCGCCTGCTCCTCCTTGCCAGTCTCGGAAGCCTTGTCTTTCCGGCACACGCCCAGATCGCCAACCAGCCGCCGGTGCCGCAATGGCTGGACGGCCCGGCGGTGCAGAAGCACTTCGCCCACAAGGGCAAGCTGCTGAAGGCCATTCTGCTGGTGGCGGGTGATGGCGAAACAACCGTAACCCTGAACGACCAGCCGGCGGGCCACGCCGTGGCACAGGACCAGGCGACATCGCTGGATGTGACGCGTTTCATTCGCGCGGGCGACAATGTGCTGCACTTCCAGACCAAGGGGCATCGGGTGGCGGCGTTGCTGGAACTCAACGGCGACATGGCGAACAAGACATGGCTGACCACGGATGCGACTTGGAAGGCGGCAGGGGGTGGGGCGGTGAAGACGGCGCCCATGGATGCGCAGGCGAACCCGTTTGATTTCAAGAAGACCTTCGACGCCTACAACTCCTGGCAGCTTGCCAGACCCGGAGCGCAGAGCCTGGCGACGGATCCTGGCACCTTCACCCTGCCTGCCGGTTTCAAGGCTGAGCTTGTGCATTCGGCGTCGGTCGAGGAGGGCTCATGGGTGGCGATGACCTTTGATCGTCAGGGGCGTATCACACTGGCACGGGAGAAGCGCGGGCTGCTGCGGCTTGATCCAAAGACCAAGCGCATCGAAGTCATCGAAGACACGCTGCTGGAATGCCGCGGGCTGTTGTATGCGGACGGCGTGTTGTTTGCCAACGCTAACAACAGCAAGGGCCTCTACCGGCTGCGCGACCTGGATGGCGACGGGCGTTTCGAGGACGTGCATGAAATCATGCACACGGAGGGCGGTGTGGGGCATGGCCGTAACCACATCAAAATGGGGCCCGATGGCTGGCTGTACGTGGCGCATGGCAATAATGTGCTGCTGCCGAAAAACATCTCGGCGAAATCGCCGCTGAAGAACTATGCCAATGATCAACTCATTGCCAACCCGTGGGACAACAGCATGTTTGACGGCAATGTGAAACTGCCCGCCGGCCATGTGCTGCGCGTGAAGCCCGATGGCAGCGAGATTCAACTCATCGCGGGCGGCTTTCGCAATCCGCTGGACGTGGCCTTCAACAAGCAGGGGGCGCTGTTCACCTTCGATGCGGACATGGAGCGCGATGTGGGTGTCCCCTGGTACATGCCCACCCGTGTGCTGCACGTGGTGTCCGGCGCGGACTATGGCTGGCGGCGCGGCACAGGCCGCTATCCGTCCTGGTATGCGGACACGCTGCCCAGCGTGCTGGACATCGGGCTGTCATCGCCCACGGCGGTGTTCTTCGGCTACGGCGCGAAGTTCCCGGCGAAGTATCAGGACGCGCTGTTCTGTTTCGACTGGGCCTATGGCCGCATCCTCGCGGTGACGTTGAGGCCGAAGGGCGCAAGCTTCACAGGCACCCAGGAAACCTTCATGAGCGGCCGGCCGATGAATGTGACGGATGGCTGCATCGGCCCGGATGGGGCGCTGTGGTTTGCCACCGGCGGGCGGGGCACTCAGAGCGGACTGTATCGTGTGGCGTATGTGGGGAGCGAGAATATCGCAGCGAGTGCCGTCATCGTGAAAAGCACGGCGGTCAAGCCTGCGCTCAAGAGCAATGATCCCTTCGCACGGCAGGCGGCGCGCTTGGAAATCGAAGCCCACATCGGCGACATGAAGGTGGAGCAGATCCGTGGGCAGACCCACGGCTGGGAGGCATTGTCGCACTGGCTGATCGCAGTGCGCTCAGGGCGCGCGGAGCTTCGCGATGCGGCCATCGACATGGCGCTCGGGATGCCTGTGAAGGGGAACTCGCTGGAGCAGCAGCGCGCCGCGCTGCGCATCATCGACATTGGCATCGCCAGAGGCGGCAAGGCGAATGGTGCGCTGGCGGTGTTCGAACCACGCTTTCCGGCGCGGGATGCGCATCTCAACTGGGAGCTGTGCCGGCTGCTGATCCATCTCAAGTCGCCGACTATTATTGCCAAGGCGACGGAGCGGCTGAAGACCGCCACCAGCAGCGAAGATCTGCTGTTTTACCCGATGAACCTGCGCTACCTGAAAGAGGGCTGGACGCTGGAGCAACGGCGCATCGTTTTTGAGGCGCTGAACCGCGCGGAGAAAATGAATGGCGCGAGCAGTTACTTCAAGGCCATTGCGGACACGCGCAGCGAACTTGCCGCCGCGCTGGCACCGGAGGATCTGACCAAGCTCGGGGCGGTGGCCCACCCGGCGCAAGCCGTGACCTTGCTGCCCACGGCGCTGCCTGCGCATACCTTCAAGGAATGGAAACTGGCGGACCTTGAGCCCCGTCTGGGAGAGGTGGGCAAGGGGCGTTCGTTTGAGGGCGCGAAAGCGGCGCTGATCAGCAGCCTGTGCGTGTTCTGCCATCGGGTGAGTCCGGATGCCACGCTGCCGGCGGGCATCGTCGGGCCGGACCTGTCGCAGGTGTCGAGCCGCTTCAACCGCCACGATCTCTTAATGCACATTTTGCAGCCGTCGCTGGTGATTGATGAGAAGTTTCGCAGCACCATCCTCACACTGATGGACGGCAAGCAGGTGATCGGCAGCCTGGAGCGTGAGGACGATGAGCGCGTGGTGTTGAAACCCAATGCGCTGAGCCCCGCAGTGGTCGAGGTGGCCAAGGCGCAGATCAAGGAGCGCAAGCTCTCCGACGTGTCGCCGATGCCCGTGGGCCTGCTCAACCCGCTGAAAGCGGAGCAGGTCTTCGATGTGCTCGCCTGGTTCGAGTCCGGGGGCAATCCGAAACACCCGGTGTGGGTGAAATGAACCACTTACTGAAGTCCTGGGCCTGAATCCGATTGCAACGAAATCGCAATCCGGCGAAGAAGGGCGCGTCGTTCCAGGTAACACGTCAACTGGGACATTCCAAAGGCAATCAGGGGAGCAATCACAAGGCCCGGCCAGACGGGACGTTCTGGAAACCAAGCCCGGTACAGCGTGGATGACATCACCAGTGTCCCATACCATAAAGCCACGCCGAGCACGGACAGTACGCCTTCCAGGCCATGCTTGCCCGCCTTGTCCGCAGCGAGCAGGATCGTGTCGAGTCGTGCGGATGGAACATGCGCAAAGCGGTCAAGCGTACGTCCCAAACTTCGACGAACGCGGCTCACCTCGGGCTTGCGCCGGCAGGCAACCCAATGGCCGATGCCCCCGCCAATCAGTGCTGCACCAAAAAATAATACGCAGTCTTCGGAAAGGACGCCGGCAAAGTCGGGGGAGTTCATCTTTTTGGGACCTGAATCATTGGTCTCATTTCGCCGCATCAAGCGTGCGCTTGATCGAGTTCACAAATTCCTGATCGGCTGCTGAAAGCCTGTCGAGCGGCACCTCGACCGGCTTATGGTCCACCAGCAGGCGCACCTTGCCGTCGCGCAGCACGGTGGGTTTGCCGGGCGGCATCACGGGTTTGGCATTGAGCGCGGCGATATCGCTTTTAGGCACCTCGGTGACCACGTCTTCGAAGCCGATGAGTTTGGCGAGCAGAGGCCTGCCATCGTTGCTGGTCCACTGGCGCGAGGGGGAGACCGCAATGTAGGTGGTCGTGCGCACCATGGCTTCCGTTTTCGGCTGGGAAACGCCCGCAGTGGCGGAACCGGTGCCGGAGTTGCTGATGCTGGTACTGCTGGAAGCGCCGGCACCAACGTCGCGCTTGCCGAATTTCGTCGGTGTGGCGGGCACCACTTGGGCGCGGGCCGGCAGAGCTAACGCACCCAGGCAGAGCAGAACCGGTATCGCATTCATGCGGGCATGCTACGACACCGCGCGGCAGGGTGGCAAGCTTTTGCGCGTTGCCCACACGCGGCTCCCGTGCTTCCTGTGCGGCACATGTTTCGTCTGCTCCTCACCCTCGCCTTGCTGGCTTTCAGCTTCAGCCCTGCGCAGGCGGCCACGCGCCGCAAGAAGTCCGCGGATCCGGCAACCCGGCCGTCGGGGAAGGCGGCTGTAAAGGCCCCGCACCTCTCAAGCGCGCTGGGCCGGCGCAACGTAATCCTGGTCCTCGTGGATGATCTGAATGACGGCGTGGGCTGGCTGGGAGGTCCGGCGCAGACACCCCACATGGATAAGCTCGCGCACCTGGGCATGCGTTTCACCAACGCGCAAGCTGCTCACACCCTGGGGAATGCCTCGCGCATCGCCTTGTTCACCGGCCTGCTGCCGTCTTCCAGCGGCGTGTTCAGTCCACGGCAGGAGTGGTGGCGTGCCGTACCGCTGCAGGGCACGCTCACGCTGCCGGAGTTCTTCCTGGCAGGCGGCTACATGACGGCGGCGGCCGGCAGTGTGTTTCAATCTGGCCACGGCGGTGCACACAGCGTGGAGCGGGATGATCTCTGGGAGCAGCGCCTGCCAGGCATCACTACGGCCAATGAACAGCATGTGAATGGTCTCAACCTGTGGGATTGGGGCGCGCTGGATGTGCCGGATGAGGAGACGGCCGATGGCAAAACGGTCGCCTGGGCCGCTGAATACCTGGGGCAAGTGAAGTCCAAGAAGCTGTTCTTCCTCACCGTAGCCATCGACAAGCCGCACGCGCCCTGGTACGCGCCGCGCCCTTATTTTGACGCGCTGCCTGCTGACTCACTGAAGCTGCCGGAGGTGCAGGCCGACGATTTGAAGGATGTCCCGGACTTCGCAAAAAAGGAACTCGTTGCGGCGGATGGGGAACACTCTCGCATCGTCGCCGCCAAAGCCTGGCCCGATGCCATGCGCGCCTACCTTGCCAGCGTCGCCTTCGCCGATGCGCAGGTGGGCAGGCTGCTTGCCGCGCTGGAGAAGAGCGCGGTCGCGAACAACACCATCGTCTGCCTCACCTCCAGCCGTGGCCTGTCGCTGGGCGAGAAGCAGTGCTGGCAAAGCGGCAGCCTGTGGGAGCGCGGCACCCATGTGCCCCTGACCCTCTACGACCCTGGTGTCACCCATCCGGACAGCGTGAGCGATGAGCCGGTGAGCTTGATCGACCTGTATCCCACTCTGGCCGAACTCACCCGGAAGGACGTCCCCACGAATCTCGATGGCTCCAGCCTGCTGCCGCTGCTGCTCGACCCCAGCACCAAACGGGTGAAGCCCGCCATCACCGCCATGGGCGGTGCCGACCACGCCAGCTATGCCGCCCGCTCCGCTGGCGCGCGCTACATTCGTTACGCCGATGGCAGCGAGGAGTTCTACGACCACGCCACTGATCCTCATGAATGGACCAACCTCGCGGGCCAGCCTGAGCACGCGGACGAGAAGCAGGCGCTGGCGCAGTTCTTTCCCAAGGAGTGGCACTCTGCCGAGCGTGCTGCGGCGCAACTGGCCGGCAAGCCCGGTGCGGACGGCAGCATCGGCTTCGATTTGCAGAGCGGTGACAAGCTGCCTGCCGAGACCTCTCCCGCCATCGCCGCCCATGGGATGGACGTGGAAGTGAGCTTTGATGGTTCGTCAGACATCAATCGGGACAGCCTGCTCATCGCCCAAGGGGATGCGCAAAACGGCTGGGCGCTGCACTTGGTCGCGGGCAAACCGACCGCGACGATCTTCATCAACGGTCAGGTCACCACGATCAGTACCGAGGCCCCCGCCCCCGGCCGGGCCCGGCTGCGGTTGTTCGTTCCCGGCAACGGCACCCTGATATTGGGCGTGACCGGCCAGAGCGAGATCGTCGAAAAGTGTCCGTTTCCAGGTGGGTTCCCCGTGCAGCCCGCGGGCGGGCTGGGCGTGGGCGTGGCCTTCCCGCCGCTGCCGGAGAGCAAGCCCTTCAGCGGCAGCATGGGCCATGTCTGGCTCACGGTGCTGCCTCCGTGAGGGGAGACGAAGGAAAATGTAACCGCAAAGAACGCATAGATCGCAAAGGTGGGCCTGGGGCGGGAAAGGAGCGTGGGCACTCCTGCCCGCAATCATAAACACAGGCGGCGCAGCCGCGAAGCTCTTCCCTGAGGCTTGCCCGATGATGGCGCTGCTCTTTGAGAGGGTGGCGGCTGCGCCGCAGATTTCTTGATTGCGGACAGGAGTGTCCACGCTCCCTTTTTCGGGCTGTGCACCTTTACCATTTTTCAATCGTAAATGGCATCACAGCAGCCGCTCGCGCTTCGCTTGCAGTAGCTTCTCGATTTTGCCCAGCGGCAGCGTGTTGACTACATCGCCACGCTCCAGCCAGCCTTTGCGCGCGGAGCGGATGCCGAAGAACAGGTCCTGCAGGCCGTGGACGCTGTGGGCATCGGGATTGATGCTGGTGCGCACGCCTTTGGCCTTGGCGAGCTTCCACCAGCGCCAGTCCATGTCGAGCCGCCAGGGGCTGGCATTCAGCTCAATGATGGTGCCAGTGGCGGCGGCCGCATCGATGATGGCGGGGATGTTCACGGCATAGGAGGGGCGTTGCAGAAGCAGACGGCCCGTCACATGGCCGAGCATGGTGACATAGGGATTCTCGATGGCCTTGATGATGCGTTTGGTCATTTCCGCCTCGGGCAGGTTCATGACGCTGTGGACGCTGGCGACGACGTAATCGAGCTCGGCGAGCAGGTCGTCATCGAAGTCGAGGCTGCCGTCCTTGAGAATATCCACCTCGTTGCCGGCGAAGAGCTTGAAGCCGTCGAAGTCGTCGTTCAGAGCGCGGATTTCGGCGATCTGCTTGCGCACGCGGGCGGCGTCGAGCCCGTTTGCCTGGAAACTGCTTTTGCTGTGATCGGCAATGCCGAGGTACTGCAGGCCCAGCTCCTGCGCCGCTTCGGCCATCTGGGCGAGCGTGGCATTGCCATCGCTGGCGGTGGTATGGTTGTGGAAGGTACCGCGCAGGTTGCTGAGTTCCACCAGCCGGGGCAGGGTGTTGTGCAGGGCGGCGTCCAGTTCGCCGGTGTTCTCGCGCAGCTCGGGTTCGATGAATTCCATGTCCAGCGCGCGATAGAGGTCGCGCTCGTCATGCACGGGCGGCGGCGGCTCGGCACCCTCGCTGGTGGTGATGGCATACTCGTTCAAGGACCAGCCACGTGCCAGGCAGCGCTGGCGCAGGGCGACGTTGTGCTCCTTGCTGCCGGTGAAATACGTCAGCGCGAAGGGGAACTCCTCGTTGCTCACCACGCGCAGATCGCATTGCAGGCCGTCCTTGGTGCGCGTGCTCGCCTTGGTGCCGCCCTTCGCGATGGTATGCACGAAGAGGGGAAGCTCGACAAAGGCATCAATGACTTCCTGGGGGTGCTTGCTGGATACCAGGAAATCCAGGTCGTGCACGGTCTCCTTGCCGCGCCGGTAGCTGCCGCAGACTTCGACCCGGCCCACCTGCTTGTTTTCACGCAACGCCGCCAGCACCTGTTCGACGACTGGTGCGACATCGCCGAGGCGGAACTCACTGGCGTGCTGCTCGTGGAAGGCGATGGATTCCAGCAGCTTCACCACCGTCTTGTCGCCGAAGCCGCTGAGCTTGCCCGCCTCGCCGCTTTCACAGGCCCGCTTCAGGTCTGCCACGCCGGCGACTTTCAATTCCTTGTAGAGCAGGGCGATCTTTTTGGGACCCAGGCCGCTGATGTCGAAAAGGCCGAAGATGCTCTCCGGGAACTCCGCCTTGAGCTTGTCGTAGAACTCCAGCTTCCCCGTTGTGGCCATCTCGTGCAACTTGTCGCGCAGGGCTTCGCCAATGCCCTTGATGCCCCCGAGCTCGTTGGCCGCCGCCAGTGCCACGATGTCCCCGGCAAAACCTTCCACGGTTTCGGCACCGGTCTTGTAGGCGCGGATCTTGAAGGGGTTTTCACCCTTGAGTTCCAGCAGTAATGCGATGCGGTGGAAGACGTCCGCCATGTCCTGTGCAGTCATGTCCGGAGGGTGGCCGGAGTTTGCCTGGGTGCAACGATGAATACCGGGCCGGGATTTTGCCGCCCACCACACAGACACATGGGACGGCGAAGGTTTCGCGGAACCTGTACTTATTTAGAGCAGAGCAGCAAGGCTTTGCCGATAGGAAGTAACACGATCGTCCCGACCGTGGGTGTGGTGGCCCACTCGGCTGCTTCGGGTTGGGGCGATACCTCGCATACACCCCGGAAGGGACGGCATGCTACTCCGTGGCTGGCAACACATGTTCCATACGAGAGTCAATAATTCAGCCATGAGCACGTGAAAAGGACGACCGTTCTGCCTGGCAGCCATGCATTTTTCGCTTAAATTAAGAATACTACGGATGCTGGTTTCCTTTAAAATCAAGGCACAGGTGAAATTCGGATGCAGTTGTCATAAAAACCTTCACAAGTCAGTGATTTTTTGATTTGATTTCAGCACTCCTCCCAAAAACGGGAGTTCAATCCTGAACCTTACCTCAAGAATTCGGTTATGAATATCCCGTTGCCCCCCCCCTCCTCTCGGTCGGCCTCCCTTTAGGCAGGCTCGTGGCACCATGCGGCCGTCGCGCTTGGGCTTCAACACAGTTGCAGGCACCCCTGATCTGGCTGGTGTTCCTGTTCGGGCTGGCCGTCACGATCCACAGCCGGGCCGATGACAGCGGGCTCACGTGGAGCTTCACAGGTTCGCAGAGCTCGCTCACAGTGAATCTCTCCGCGCCTAATGGCACGCAAGCAGGTGTTCAGGGTGACCAGTTGGCGCTGGCGGTCGCCGCCACCCAGGCCACCTGGGATCTGTACACCTGTGATCAGGACAGCACGCAGACAATGGTCCAGAATTATTCCACGGCGGTGCTGCCGGGCGGTTCGCTCACTTGGTCGGTCACATCAGGAGACGGAACCTTTGTCAATTCTGCGCCCGGCGTGAATTCCGATGGCAGCGCCATTGCTGCCATTCAGATGGGCAGCAAACCCACCGATGTGACCGTGAACTTGAGCGCCAACGGTGTGCAGGCCTCAGAGTCCTTGCATTTGACGGTGGCGGACACGGTCACATGGCAGTACTTGCGCACCGAGGGCGTGCTGAACGCCAACCTTGGCACCGATCCAATCAGTGGTAATATCCCCCTTGGGGAATCGCACACCGTGCAGGTTCATGCGGATTACAATACCTGGGAGGTATGGCAGGGGAGTAATGGCCAAATGATCACGCAGAACAATCAAACCGGCCCGGCATCATCTGCGTCCGTGGCGTTTTCCACCAGCGGCGATGGTTCCATATCGGGTTCAGCACAGCTCGACCAGAATGGCAACGGCACGGCAGTGTTCACCATGGGCTCGGAGCAGTCGATCGTGCAGGCCGTTGTTTCGTACTTCCAGACCAACAACAGCACTGCCTGGCTGGAGTTTGATCCCGCACCTCCCGCTCCTGTACCCGGCCCGACCACCACCCCTGATCCCGGCACAACAGGTGATCCGGCTCCAAACTGGCACTACGACCACACCGAAGCCACGATTGCCGCCCAGGTCAGTGGTTCCACTCAGTTGACGGCATACGTGAGCTACAGCTCTTGGGAAGCGTGGACGGATGGATTGGGGAACTGGAATCAACTCAATCCCAGCTCCGGCCCGGCCTATGGTGCCAGTGTTAGCTTCGGTCTGCAATCGGGCGACGGCTCCTTCTCCAGTGCTGATTCATCGACAGACCCAAACGGCAACGCCTCTGCCACCTTTGGTGGCAACACAATGGCCTCCACGGTAGTGGTCACAGCTTCCTACTTAGCCAGGTCATCCACGACCTCGCTGTACATTGCGCCTGGGCCCCCGCCCGTTGATCCAGGCACGCCACCCGTTGACCCAGGCACGCCACCCGTTGACCCAGGCACGCCACCCGTTGACCCAGGCACGCCACCCGTTGATCCAGGCACGCCGCCCGTTGATCCCGGGACCCCGCCGGTTGACCCCTGGGTTTGGAGTTCCAATCAAGGATCGATTTCAGCATCGCCCGACGGCTCCGTTACTTACGACACCTGGGAAGTGTGGACGAACAGTGCCACGGGTGAGGTTAGCACCCGAAACACCACCTCAAGCCCCGCCATCGGCGGGGCCGTCAGTTGGAGTGTAACGTCGGGCGATGCTAGCGTTTCTAGTTCCGGCGACCTCACGCCAGGGAGTTCCAACTCAACGGCCACGGAGACGGTGACTTTTGCGGGCTATACGACTACAATCAACGTTGATGTGCCTCCGGCGGCACCTGTCGATGATACCAACGCAATCGAAGCCGCAAGAACAGCCTACCTGGCCTGGCAGGGCCGGCAAGCGGACCTGGAGGCTCAATATCAGGCGGCTCTTGCCGAAGAGTCGCAGGCGCAGGCGGATGACGATGCAAACTCCGCTGCCATTGCCTCCGAATCCGATGCGCTAATTGCGGCGCAAGCAGGCGTAGCCGAGGCGGAAGCGGCCGTCTCTGATGCGCAAGAAGCGAACGACGCCGCCGTCGAGTACGCTTACCCGGACCTCAGTGGATACGCGGTTGCGCTAGCCGGGGCCAAGGCTGTGTTAGCGGCAGTCGTGGCTGAAATAGTCGACATAGGTGGTATAATTTATACTCTGTTCGAACATCGTGAAGAACTAATAAGTACGGGAATGGATGTCCACGCGAGGTCCAATGGTATTCAAAAGATGATGCAGGATAATGATCGCGACCTGGGAAGCGGTCATTACGTAGGACCTAATAATCCTTAGCATTATATGGGTAAATCAATTATTGTTAACAACACCCAAACCATGGATATAAGTAAAAAAATGGCGGTTGCCGTAATATCTGGCGCGTGCATTGTATCGTCGCTGCTCACCCTTCTAGCTGATCCAACGTTACGCCAGTTGAGACGACATGGCGTATATGTGGCCGAACGACTCTCCTCTGATGGAGGGCGTTCGTTGGTGTTCCTTGTTGAGGCTAATAATGTTTTTATGTCGATGGACTTCGAACAATCCCAGAAGAAGCCTTCGGCATATAGCGTTTGGGATCTGGGCGCGACACGAGTAACAGCGAGTGACAAAGATCAAAATGGACGAATTGACGCGTTGACCCTCAATGTTACCCGTGATGGTATAGACTATGCATACAGTGACACACATCTTGAAGGGGATTACTCTCGGATGATCAAGGTGAGGGGTAAACAAATTCTTGAGAACATGCTCAAGATTGACGGGAGGTGGCTGCCCGTAAAACCCGCTGGGGCAAAGGCCATCGTGCCGATTGATGGAAAGGAGAACCTGGTAGACCCTCACAAGTCACCCGCTGCCATTCGTAGCCCAGTTGCACCCAAACCTGCCGCTGTCACTGAAAAGCCATAACGGGCTGAAGCAGTTCTCGTGCCGAAGCAAGGGGCACCTTGCCATTTGCTGCGGTTCCTGAAGGCTCAATCTAAGGCTGACAAGTAGATAATGAACATAAACAAAACAGTGGCGATTGGGATCGTGTCTGGGGCATGCATTGTATCGTCGCTGCTCACCATTCTAGCTGATCCAACATTGCACCGGTTGAGACGACACGGTGTGCACGTGAAGGAACGAACCATTGGTGGAAAGCGTTCACTGTTGTTTCTTGCGGAGGCTAATAATGTTACTATGCGGATGAACTTCAAACAATTACAGAAGAAGCCTTCTGCTTATGAAGTTATCGATCTAGGCGGGACACGAATTACCGTCGGTGACAAAGATCAAGATGGAAGAATTGACGCTTTGACCCTAAATATTACTCGTGATGGTATAGACTATGTGTACAAAGACCCCTACATTGAAGGGGATTATTCCAGGATGGCCAAGTTGAAGGGTACCACAATTCTTGAGAACATGCTCAAGATTGACGGGAAGTGGTTGCCCGCGAAACACGCGGGGACCAAGGCCATTGTGAAGATTGAGGGAAAGGAGGTCCTGGTTGACCCTAACAAGTCACCCATTGCTATTCTTGGCCCAGTTGCACCTAAACCTGCGCCTGCCCCCGCAAAGCCATAGGGGGCTGAGGCAATTTTCGATGTCACGTCTATTGGACGGCACTCTCAGTGATTTTTACAGGGCGAAATGATCAAAGGTGCGGAACGGTTGTTTTACGACGGCAGCAGCGCCCAGCACGATTCCAAGCGCTTCGCGCAATCATTTTTCGTTCCCCTCCGGGGGCGAGGTGAGAACTTTGGAGCGCAGCCTTTGCGATGCGGCAGGCCATGTCTTGACTGCAATGATGGAAGTGCTTAACAGTTTCGAGTGTACCTGTGATCCCCCTGCGGTCGGTGCTCCGAGCTATTCTTCGGGCACTTTTTTCGTATTCTGGGGCCGGCTGGGGAAAACCACCCCGATTGAGCCCGGGATGATTACTCCCCAGCACCACGGACAGTTCTCCGGCTGGCACTGTTTTCGCTCTCCAGACAACTTTGCATCACCCCCATCCCACACTTGCCTCTGCTGGCAGGCACGGACATGTTCAGCTCTTTTTACCACCCCATGTCGGAGCCGAGTCTTTTCAGGCACTATCAAATTGTCCAGGACGCTGAGGGCAGCAACGTCGAGCTGATCCGCACCGCGGAACAGGTGTGCGTGCTCGCATTCGACAATAAGCGCCTGGCGTTTGTGCATTGTCACGTGCTGCTGGAGCCGCTGGTGAACGGGTCGCTGTTTGAAGATTCCTGCCGCAAGCTGCAGCAGCGTGGTCATCCTCTGCTCGCGAGCCTCGTCGATTACGGCGAGGACGAAGGCAATCCGTTCTACATCACCAGCAATGTGGATGGCGAAACGCTGCGCGGCTATTTGCAGCGCCAGACGGAGATACCTCTATGGCTGGCGGTCATGCTGGCTACGCGGGCGATCGATGCCGCGATTGCGCGCGGCGACTTCCTCACCGATCAGCCGCTGGACAGTCTGCGCGTGGTGCAGGTGAGCACCTCCTCCATCCAGGTGATGGCGGGAGATTTCCGCGTGCTCCAGGCCGGTGCCGGGAGGGGCGAGGACCCGCCGGTGAAAGCGAGTTTTGAACGGCAAGCCAAGTTCCTGCACGCGTTCTTGAACGAGCAGGGCGGCGGCCCCACCCTGCCGGATGCCATGCTGCCCGCAGCGGATTTTGCCGAACTGCTCGGCGGGGTGATGGCGGCCAGCGGGCCAGGGCTGGGCGGCCCGATGGCCGATTTGCACAAGGCCTTGCGCAAGTTTGCCCCCGATCATCTGGCAGGTGAGATTCCCACCGCACAGAAGCCGCGTGCGCTGGTGGCGCCGCTGCTGGCGAGCTACCAGGATGTGGCGCGCGGCGTGGTCAACTTGGTGCGCATTCAAAGCCAGCGCCTCGATATGACCAATCCCTACTCCATGCGTGGGACGCTGACACGCACGGGCCGGGCGGTGCTCGTAGAGCAGGTGCCGCCGAAAAGACTGTGCGGCATCCTGGTGGAAGAGACCGACAAACGGGTGCAGGAACTGGGCAAGAAGCCCGGTTATGACTCGCTGGTGACCCTGCCGCTGGTGAACGAGGTCGACGGCCTGACCTGTCTGGTGGAGGAAATGGTGGATGGCGTTGCCCTCGCCGATGTCTTGCGGGAACGCGGCGCGTTGAGCGTTTCCGAGGCATTGCTGGTGCTTGCCGGCCTGGATTCGGCGCTCTGTCAGTTGGAGTACGCCGGTTTGGCCACCTGCAAGCTGCGGCTTGAGGATATGTTTCTGCTCACGGGCTTCAGCCGGGATGACTCCAGGTCAATCCGGCTGCTGGCGACCCGGCTCCATGAATGGCCGTCAGTCGCCGTGGTGCTGCGCGTTCACCCCACCCTGGCCTCCATGTCGGGACGGGGTATTAATCCGGGAGTGCTGCTGGCTCCGCCGGTGACCCATGGCAAAACCACCATCTGGCATGGCGGCTGGATGGCGGCCGTCGGCAAGTTCTTGCTTGGTCTGGACGATGGATTGCCCGAAGGCAACCGCGACGTGGAAGCGGCGGAGCGCCTGCTGGAAGCTGAAATCGAGAGGGCTCGAGACCAGCAGATGAGCGGCCGCATTGATTTTCTTGCCAGATTCGCGCGGGTGATTCAGCGCGATGGTCAGGCCTCGCCCGCCCCCGCCCCCGCGCCTGCTCCTGCGCCCGCCGCGGCGGTGGAGCCTGCAAAGCCCAAGATCGATTCCCGGCCGGAGCCCAGGCGGACCGCACCGGCGCCTCTGCCGCCTCTGGCAATGGACCCCGTGTCGCCTCTGGCCATGAGCATCCACGTGTCCGCGTTCACGGCGGACATTGATGCCGGAGAGGAAAAGGCCACGATTGGCTTCGCCGAACTGCTCTTCCGAAGCCCGCCGCCGGCCCCCGCCAAGAGCGGTGGGTGGTGGGGTCAGGGCGCAAGCGCGAATCTCGCTGGGGGGCGTGGTGCAGACTGGGGTGACGCTGAAACAGATTCCAGCCCCTGGTGGCTGAAAGCGACGGTATTTGTTGCGGGCTCGATGATGGCGGGCGCCGTCTGTGCTCATCTCATGGGGGATGCGCTGTGGCAGAAAAACAAGCCTCAGGCCCCTCCGAACGAGCCCCCGTCGGCGCGGGCTCCTGCGGTGCCTGGATCCACGAAGAGCGTCAAAAAAACCCGTTGAATCGGCCTGCCGTTTTCGAAACCTGCTTGTCACAACGCTTGGAACCCAGGGAAAACAAGGCCTTCAACGTGACGTTTAAAGATACAGTTGTTCAAACACCCGGACTGGCGGGCTGGCTGCAAATCTTGCATTCGAGGTGCATCCGATGCGTGGCCACAGACGAACACAACCTGAATTCCACACCATGAATACAACGACCATCGTAAACACCGCCGCTCTGGCTCTGTTGCTTGCAGGCGGCATCTGCGTCCAGGCACCTGCGGAAGCCCCGGCGGCGAAGCTCACGCCGGACGCATTTCGCGCCAAGCTCAAGAAGGACGACGCGTCGCTGCCGGGCGGCGGGCAAATACTCATGAGCTATGCCAGTGTGGCGGAAAAAATCCTGCCCAGCGTGGTGCGCATCACAGCCTACGGCTCGAGCAAGGAGAACGCCCTGGGCAGCCTGGGTGGCAATGGTCACGGCGGAGTACCACCGGAAATGCGCGACTTTCTGCGTCGTTACTTCGGCCTGCCTGAAGGGGCGGACGGCGACAACACCAACCCTTTCGGCGGCGGCAACGATGACGAGGATCAGCCGCGTCCCCGCGGTCGAAACAAGGGCAGGACCCAGCCTCTCCCCGGCAGTCCGCACGCCGAAGAGAAAAAAATGGGCACCGGCTCCGGGGTCATCATCACCACCGATGGTTACATCCTGACCAACAACCACGTCGTTGAAGAGTCCACCAAGCTGGAAGTCAATGTGGGCAACGAGACCAAGACCTACCTCGCCAAGGTCATCGGCCACGACCCGCTCACGGACGTTGCGGTGATCAAGATCGAAGCCAGCAATCTTCCTGCCGCCGTCATCGGCGACAGCGCCAAGCTGCGCGTGGGTGACATCGTGCTCGCCGCCGGTAACCCGATGAATCTCTCCCAGTCCCTGACCCATGGCATCGTCAGCGCTGTCGGCCGCATCGGCATGGGCATCGTCCATGACAGCCGCAGACTCGGCTTTGAGAACTTCATCCAGACCGATGCCTCGATCAACCCCGGCAACTCCGGTGGTCCGCTGGTGGACGGCCTGGGCCGGGTGGTCGGAATCAACACCGCGATCATGACTCAGAGCGGTATGAGCGCCGGCATCGGCTTCGCCATTCCGATCAACATGGTGCTGTCGGTGGGTGAAGACTTGCTCAACGGCGGCAAGGTGTCGCGTGGCTTCCTGGGCATCAAAATGAAAAACCTGGATGTCGATGAGGCCAAGGCCCTCGGCGTGGGAGACTCCGGCGGGGTGCTGGTGGAAAGCCTGGTGCCCGGTTCGCCTGCCCAGAAGGCCGGCATTATGGAGGGCGATGTGATCACCTCCGCCTCCGGCCAGCACCTGGAGAACATCATCTCGCTGCGCAGCGTCGTGGGTGGCTCAAAGCCGGGTTCCAAAATGCTTTTCGAAGTCATCCGTGACAACAAGACATTGCCGCTGACCGTCACCCTGGGCGGGGCATCCGATGAGGAACTTGCCCAAGGCAGAGCGGGCGGCCCCAAGAAGGACGTCGCTGAGACGCTTGTCAAAAGCCCGGGCAAATTCATTCCTGGCGTGACCCTTCAAGAGATCAGCCCAGCGCTGCGCGAACGCTACGACATTCCCAAGGACGTCAATGGCGTCGCCGTGGTCAAAGTCGAACCCAACACCCCTGCCGCAGGAGCCGGCCTTGAGGAAGGAGACGTGATCATCAGCGTCAACAGCCACCCGGTCAAATCGCAGGCAGAAGCCAGCACCGAAGCCAAGGATTCCGAAAAAGTGATCGGTCTGCGCGTGAACCGCAAAGGCGAGCGCAAGTTCATCATGGTGCGCAAAGACGGCTCTGGCGAGTAACCTGGGTTGCCGGCAAGCCCGTGCTCAAGAAAGTGGAAGGGGCATCCCTGCCCCTCTCTCTTTCCGTCCGGCTCAAGCGTGCCCGCGTTGCGAGCGGCCGGATTGCGCACTGAAAAACAGCGCCGCCAGCTCGCCGAGTTTGCGCTCGTAGCTGTCACAGGCAGGGCAGTCGCCCTCGGGTGTGACCCATTCGGGATGCTGATCCCGGATCGAGAGCAGAAGCAATTGGTGCACCTGCTCAAGGCTCAGCGAAGCAGGCGAGAGAAACGCGGGTGATGGCAGGTGCATGGCGGTAAGGTGATTGTTTAGACAGACAAGTCAGTCTGATAAGAGGCAAAGGAAAAAACCCATCTTCAGGATGAGGGTGGCTCCGCGCACAGCGCCAGGGCTGCCGCTTTTGCGGATTCCACCGGCCACATCGCCTTGGCGTTCTGCGCTTCGGTGACCGCGCCTGAGTACAGCAGGAAAAAGGCATCGCCCAGTGCCCGGGCCGCCGAGGGGTCGCGCCGCAACTCCAGCGCCAGAGCCTGCCAGAAAAGCCGCACCCCCGATTTGTAGTCGCGTACCACCTCACGGACCTCGTTGTCCTCGGTCATCACCGTGGCCGTGTTGGAAAATGCACAGCCCCGGAACTCCGACGACACGAGATAATCGCGCACACGGTTGAACTTTTGGACGACTTTCTCCTGGGCTGGCAGGTCGCTTTCCAGCAAAGCCCGGGCCGCCTGCTCCGCTTTCGACGCCGCCTGTTTCAACCACTCTGCACAGAGCTTTTCCTTGCTGCGAAAGTGCTGGTAGAAGGTCGCCTTGGCCACGCCTGATTTTTCAATCAGCTCGTTGATGCCCACCAACTCGTACCCGCGCTCGGCAAAGAGCTGGCCGGCGGTTTCGAGGATGCGTTGCTTGGCTTCGGACACGGTGCATGAATACAGACAAGTCTGTCTGCCTGCAAGCGACTTTTTAAAACCTTATTTGCCAGGACGCCGCCCTCACGCCTCGCATGGTGACAAACCCCAACCTTGGATCAGAGTTGTTCCAGCAGCATCTTCAAGCGCTCCGCTGTAACCGGCTTGGTCAGGTGCTGGCTGAACCCCGCATCGCGGGACAGTTCCAAATCCTGAGCCATGCCCAGGCCCGAGACGGCAATGGCATGGGCGGGGCGTTTGGTCCCCAGTTTCCTGAGCAAATCCATGCCCGTCCCGTCTGGCAGCCCCACGTCGCTGAGAAGCACTTCAAAAGGCCCCTGTTCTTCGGCGGCGGTGAGCCCTTCCGCCACAGTCTGGGCCAGCACAACGGTGTGCCCCCAGCGCTTGAGCATTTGCGCAAGCACCCGCCCTGTGTCGTCATGGTCTTCCACCAGCAGCACCCGCAGCGAGCGGCCGACGGCTGGCAGGGCGGGGGAGAGGCTGGGTGTCACGGAAACAGGCGGGGCGATGGTGTCGAAATCGACCCCGATCGTGGTGCCGCAGTTGGGTCCGTCGCTCGAGGCTTTGATGGCTCCGCCATGCGCTTCCGCCAACCCGTGTGCTACGCTCAACCCCAGACCGAGGCCTCCAAAGCGGCGGTTCATTCCTTCGCCACCCTGACGGAACGGCTCAAATATATGTGGCAGCAGGTCCGCAGTGATGCCGATTCCGTTGTCAATCACCTCAAGTTTGACCCGGTTCTGTGCTGAATTGCTGGTCCTCATCGTGATGCAGCCACTGTCAGGAGTGAATTTGACGGCATTAAGAAGAAAGTTCCACGCGATCTGCGACAGCCGCGCCGAGTCCCCCAGGATCCAGTGCGAGGTGGCGGCAAAGTCGGTTTTCAACATCAGATGCTTGTTCTTGATGAGCGGTTCACACATGTCCAGGGCGTGTTTGACCGCCAGATGCAGGTCCACCGGGGCCATGTGCATTTTCAGTTTCCCCTTCGCGATCCCCGTATAGTCCAAAAGGTCATCCACCAGGCGCGCCTCCAGTTCGATGTTTCTCCGGATCACCCCCATGGTCTCGCGCACCCCTGCTGGATCAAACTCCTTCGCCGTCTCCAGCATGATCGCCGCAGCCAGCGCCGGGGTGAGCGGAGTGCGTAGCTCGTGGCTTAATACCGCCAGGAAGTGGTCCTTGGCCTGGTTCGCCTCGGCAAGCTCCCTGGCGCGCCCAGCCAGCTCACGGGCAATCTGGGCCACGTCGTGCGTCTGGCTGTCCACTTCCATGGCCAGCGCGTCACGCGTGAGTTTGGCGGTCAGCAAATTGTGCACACGGGCGCGCAGTTCCTCCACCAGGAATGGCTTGGTCACATAATCCTGCGCACCTTTGAGCAGCATCGATGGCTGGTTGTCATCCGCTGGCCGCGCGGTGAGCACCAGCACCGGGATGTGCTCCAGGCGCTCGTCATCGCGCATGTGCGCCACCAGTTCCTCGCCGGTCATCGCCGGCATCATGACATCGGTCACCACAATGTCCGGCCGCTCGAGGTGGATGAGATCGAGGGCTTCCTTGCCGTTGGCCGCCGTCTTGAGGCGGCCCTCCTCGCCCAGCACGCGGCAGATGAAATCACTCATGTCCCAATTGTCCTCAACCACCAGAATCAGCGGTCTTTTCAAGTCCTGTTTGTGGCCCTGTTCCTTGCTGTGGGGTGTCTCTTCGCGCTGCTCCCGACTTTGAAGGACCATGCCGCCATCCGGCCCTGACCGTGGATACATGACGTGGGTGGAGGCCCAGTTGCTGTCTTGTACGGAGCAATCGCGCGGTGCCTGGACTGGCAGCCGGACCGTAAACATGGCTCCGCCGAGAGTGGAGTCTCCCACCTCAACAGTGCCGTGATGCTGTGTCACAAATTCTTTCACAATCGACAACCCCAGGCCGGAGCCTCCAAACCGTTTTTTGGTATCAGGATCGCCCGTCTGAAAACGTTCAAAAATCCTGGCTCGATAGCCGGCGGCGATCCCGGGCCCTGAATCCTCCACGCGGATTTCCACCTCTTCTCCGATGCGTTCCACCGCCAGCAGGATTCTGCCTCCCCTGGGCGTGCAGTTGAGGGCGTTGGACAGGAGATTCAGAATCACCCGCTGAATCTTGTCACCATCCACCTCCATCACGATCTCGCCTTCGGCCCTCACTTCCATCTCCACGCGCTGGTCCGAAAGCGTCGAATCAAAGACGCTCTCCATGAACCGGGCCATGGTTGTAAGGCTCACCTTGGAGTAGTGAAGTTCCAGTGCGCCAGTCTCAAGTTTGGAGATGTCCAGCAGATCGTTCACATACTTGTGCAGAAGCATCGAGTTGCGCCGCACCATCCTCAAATCCTGCAGCGCACCGGCGCTGGTCTCCGTCTTCATCAGCCTGTCCAGAGGAGCGGCAATCAGGGTCAGTGGCGTGCGCAGTTCATGACTCACGTTGGCAAAGAAACTGGTTCGTAGCTCATCCAGGCGTTTGATCTCGCTGTAGAGCCTCTCCAATTCCAAGTAGGCCGTTTCCAGCTTGACCTTGCGTTCACCGGCCAGCCGCGCCCCTTCCAGAAGCCCTTTGATCCTGGGAATGAGCGGCGGCAGAAGCACCGCAGTCACCACCGACGCCGTCGCAGTGAGCAATTTCACCCAGCCCGAAAGCCAGTACTGCGGGCTGGCGGCCTGCAGGGTCCATACCTCAAAGAAGTGCGTGGCTCCGCAGGCCACGATGAAAAGCGCAAACGCCAGCATCATCCAATGAAACGGCAGTTCCTTGCGCGCGTCGAATACCAGCCAGGTGAGCGTGGTCGAGATGGCCACGTAGGCAAGCCCGATGAACAAATCCGAACCCCCATGCAGCAGCATCAGCGGCTTGTTGAAGAGGTAGCAGTGCGCATGCGGCATGAAAACCTCCGCCGGAGCGCCGGGATAACATGCAACGGCAGCAATCATGAGCAGCAACACCGCTCCGGCAGCCAGCACGCGAGTACGATAGGATTCCATGGTTCAGCCTTAAGGGTTGGATGGGTGGAAGAGCAGGGCAGCGGACCGCACCTGTTCTCTCGCGGTCATTGCATAGAACCGCGAAAACTGCCTCACCTGCCTCCCTTTCGCAACCGATCTGCGCAAGCCTTGGGTGCATACCGAACTCTAAAGAATCCTTCCCCCCCGCGGTACGCCCACTTTTCTGAAGTCCCGCGATACCGGGAGAGTTTCAAGCATGCGACCAGTCGGGTCTTCTCCTGGGCCTTTTGACCTGATACAGCCCCGTCGCATCATTGGCGATTTGCACTGTCTTCGTGCTCGCAGAAAGTGGATGCATCCTGATCGAATCCATGATACCGAAACGCCCCCGGAGCTTGATGGACATGGCAAGAATATTTTCTTGCTCTCATCAAATTTGGGGTCTCGAGGCCGTCAAATCCTTGAAATACCAAGCGTCCCCGTAGTTCAATGGATAGAACGAGGGTTTCCTAAACTCTAAATACAGGTTCGATTCCTGTCGGGGATACTTGCTTCGAAGGGCTGCGCCTTCGCGTTAGGGACGATAAAGGACGATAAAGGACGATAAAAGACGCTAAGGGACAGAAAAAGCGTACCGCGAACGTATCGTGCAGGATGAAAATCCGCGAACGTAAGCACAAATCTGGAGGGGTGAGCTGGCAGCTCGATCAGGGGGTGGTGGACGGCAAGCGGCGGTTCAAGCTGTATAAAACGGAATCGGAGGCAAAGCTAGAGCTGGCGAAAGCCAAGGCTGCACGCCTGCGGCATGGGAAAAGGGGGGCGGCGCTCACGGTGGCGGAGATGGCAGACGTGATTGTCGCGCGCGACAAGCTGAGGCCTCTGGGGGCGACGTTGAGCCAGGCGGTTGAGTATTACGTGGCGCATCACGCCGGCGTCGAGGAATCGGTCACTCTGGAGGTGCTCTCCGCTCGTTTCCGTGACTCGCGTGAGGCGGTGTCGGAACGCTACTTGCGGCAGTTGAAAGTTTCGGTGGGCAGTCTGGCGGCCCTCTATCCGGATCTGCCGGCGGATGAGGTGGAGCGTTCGCATATTGAGGCCTGGCTCGCGGCGCGGGGCTGGCAGTTGAAAACGAAAATCAATTATCTGGGCGACGTGCGGACGATGTACAAATGGGCAATCGACAAAAAGTTTGCGGCCCGCTCGCCCTGCGATGGCATCGTGTACAACAAGAAAAAGCTCAGATCTGGGGAAATCCAGCGGCTCAATGTGGAACAGTGCCGGGCGCTGCTGCAGGCTGCGAAGGCGCAACCTGATATCATGGCGTTCCTGGTGCTGGCCTTGTTTGGCGGGATCCGGCCGGCGGAGATTGGCCGGATGGATTGGAGCCTCATTGAGCTGGGGAAGGCGGGTGAGTCTGAGGCGTTTGTTCCGGGTCGGCATTCCAAAACGCGGAAGAATCGGGCGGTGGATTTGAGCGCGAACGCGATAGCCTGGCTCAATGCCTGCGGTGGACGTGGTGAAGGCAAGATCTGCAAGCGGGGCTTTCAGGATCGTTGGGCGGCACTGCGTCGCCGTTTGGGCTGGCGGGTGGGTCTCGACAACACTTTGCGCACAAAGGCGCGCCAGGCGGCCGCGCAATGCGCCATCACGCACGGTATTTGGCCGCATGATGGGCTCAGGCATACATTCGCCTCGATGCACTACGGCATGCATCGCAATGAACACGCGCTGCAGGCGCTGATGGGGCACGAGTCCGCGGACATGCTGCACACTCATTACCGGGGCCTGGTCAAGCGTTCGGAGGCGGCTTTATTTTGGGCGCTTGTGCCGCAAGGGTGAAGATGTGATATTGAGATATGACATCTCATTTTGATGACCTTCCTCAATGGCTCGCCTTGATCATCGGTTTTTTCATGATCTTTTGGGGCATCGCGCTTTTTCTGCTACCGTTTGTCATCTGGAACATTCGCGACTCGAACCGGGAGATGGTGAAGCTGTTGCGTGCCGCCTGGGATAAGCATGACAAGGAGGTGGCGCAACAGGTGGGGCAGCTCAATGGCCTTACGGCTCAGGCAAAGGCGGCGGTGGATGAGTTGCGGAAGATTAGCACCGCCTTGGGTGGGGCTACTGTGGAGCGGGAGCCGTTGGAATTACCACCGGTGCGTCGCTAACCGAAACTAACGTGTATCACGTTTTGGGGCCCTTGCCAGACGATGCGTTGTAAACCTTCGGATCCTCGGCTACCTTCGTCTTCGGCGGTGGAATAAAATTTAGGACCTTCTCACGCCCTTTTTCGGCGGCCTCTTTTTCCAGGATCCGCTTGGCCATGTTGGTGATGGCATAGTGATAGAAGTCGCGCCTGGTAGGACAGCCGACTTTGCCTTTGGCTTCGTCGATCTCGTCCATCTCGGAGGCGGTGAAAGTCACCTCCAGGCCGGCGCTGAGATCGCTGGCGGGATTCATGAGGCGCTCGATGCTGCGGAGCGCCCACTCGGGAAAGCCGCGTTTGGAGAACCAGCTATCGGCGGTGGATTTCTCCACGCCGCACTGAGCCGCGAACCAGACGCGGTCCTTGCCTATCGAACTCAACCATTGGGAGATTTCGGCTTTCTTGTCCATGCCGGTGAAAATGCGGGCGTTTTAGACATTGTCGAATGTTTTTGTTTGACGATTGGATATTGTCGAATCATAATTAGACATTATCGAATTAAGCTCATGAAAACGACAATCATTGACGATCTGGAATTGGATGCCGAAACCCGGGAGGCGCTGACTCGGGAAGCCGTGCGCCAGCGGCGCCCGGTGGCCGATATTATCCGCGATGAACTCATTGCCCTGGCTCGTGCCATCAATGGCAACGGTAAGCCGGCGCGGGCTGATAGAAAGGCCGTGGCGGCATGAGTGCCCTTGTTGATTCAGTGCTGTTGAATCGGCTCATGTGGGCTGTGCGCAGCTTCGTGATGGAGCGGGAAGTTGCTTTGAGGGCTCGGAGTCGTGGGGACTTCGCTTTTGCTCGCGAGTATGCCGGCATGGCGCGTGAGTCCTGGGCTGCGGTGAAGCGCTACAGGCTGCAGATAGAAAAGGGGGTGGCCGCGTGAGCGACTTCTTCAAAGTGGAGGTCCTGCGCGGTGATGAGGCGGAGCAATGGGCGCTACGGCAGGATCTGGCGGCGGCCATCGACAAGGTGAAGACTGAGGCCATCGGCCGGCATCCTGAGAAGCTTGGGGTCACGAGTTTTTCGGTGGGCTTCCGCGTGGGGCCTAGCGTGATTTGCCAAATTCTGTACAGCTTTAGCATCACGGATCCGAAGGATGTGCGCTGGTTTATCGTGGTGGCGTCGTGCATGAACAGTGTGGATGCGATACATCTGGCGGCCTCGGTGCTGAGTTCCTATATCGAGGCGGTGCAACACTCGGCGGGCGTGCTGAAAGCTGAGCAGGTGACGATGGAGCTGTCTCAGAAAGGAGCGCGCCACGGATGAACACGGCTTTCGAGGATTGGGATGGCGGCATCTGGCTGGCGTTCTTCGTCGTGCTGGTTTGCACCTTGCTCATCGGTATGGCGGTGGGCGCTGGCCTGGTGCTGTGGGCGCGCCGTGGCAGTGGCCGGCGGCCGTGCTGCCCGGAATGCCAGGGCAAGGGCGACCGGGTGTCGCGCTCGCCGGTGGATGGGCGACCTCTGCTGTTTGTGGAGTGCTTCGCCTGCGGGGCGGATGCGCGCTGCCCGGCCTGCCTGGGTGAGCGCGGCCGCTTCACAGGTGATCCCCAGTGCGGCAGCGCTGATTTCATTTCGTGCGGTGAGTGCAAAGGGAAAGGAGTACGGGTATGACGGATAAAATGAGCGATATGGGGGGTGAGGTGGCCCGTGCGCTGGAACACTTTGGGGTGCAAGTCCATCCCGTGGCGGGTGTGCCAGGGTTCGTTGAATTCATCCCTTCGTTCCTGCCACCGGATAAGTCGGATCCGTTTTGCCGTATGCCGCGCGTGACCCTGGAGCGCTGTGCGGAGTGCTGGTCACTCAACAGCCTGTACGTGCCGCTGGGATACCGGCGGGCGGGCGTGGCGCGCGCGCTGATGGATGCGGCATTAAAGTATGCGGGAGAGATGCTCCCCGTGCTTCTGGAAACGCGTCCATTCGGGCCTGAGGCGCCCACGGTGGCGGAGTTGCGCGTCTTCTATGCGAAGTTTGGTTTTGAGCGCTGGCCGCTGCATCCGGTTTCTATGTGTCGCTGGCCAGGCCTGACTTGTGCGCCGGTGGTTGCGGGATCCGGCATGGAAAGGCGGGCGGCATGAGTGTGGCCATAGAATCCAGTCCCGTGCTGACGGTGGCGGATCTGGCCACGCGCTGGCAGGCTCCGGGCAAGAGTGCGGATGCACGGCGTAAGTTCGTTTGGCGCCGGGTGCATGAATGGTCGGTGGCGCATGATGGCATCCGTTATGCGCGCTTCTCACTGGCGGCTGTACGGGCGGCAGAAAAACGACACCTGGAGGCGAAACGATGAGCTTGCCGGCGTCCTTCCCTCCGCCGGTGGATGACAGCATCGGGCGCATGCGGTACTTCGCGGCCGCGTGTCTGGCGCAACTCGTTAAGATGCGCGGGCTGTTGTATTTCAAAGGCCAGCCCTGGCTTGAGCATACGATCACGGGTGCGCGCACTCTGGATCGAGCAATAGGTGCGGTGGGCAAGGTGCGCGGTGGCGCCCGATGGGTGCTGCTGCGGGTGCATGTGTGCGTGGCGCGTCTGGAGCAGGTGCGCTGCTATGCCTGCCGCCTGGTGGCGCGCATGTGGTTTCAAGCGCTGCTGGATCTGCGCTGCATCGAACTGGCGGCGCGTGCCTGGATGCGGGCGGTGGCGCTCAAGCTGAATGGAGGGCTGAGCTCATGACGGCTCCCACTCCTGAATATGAGGCGGAACAGCGTTTGCGGGCTTTTGGTGCCGTGATTGGCACTGCGATTCTGGACCATCTGGAATCGCAACGACGCGGCTTGCGTCGGCATGTCTGCGGGCTGCGAGGCCTGGCGGGCGATGTGGATGGCAATCGCTTCAAGCTGCCGGGATACGTCGAGAGCCGTCCACATGAACAGTCTGAAACTGGAGGTGCTGTCTAAATGGCTGGGCTTGATCAAGAAATCGAATTGCTGTGCGCGGGCATTGATAAAGGCCTGGCCACGATGGGCGTCGGACTTGATCAAATGCGGCGCCTGGCGCTGGTGGACGGGCGCTCCGGTGCGGCCCTGGAGCTCTGGCTTGAAATCAAAATCCAAGGCTGCCAGGTGGCGGGCTTCTGCGCGGCCCTGCGGGATCTGCGAGGCGTGCGGCGCACGTTGAGCGGACAGCCCTGGCCGGTGGCCGGCGGGGTGCGTGCGGCCGGCGGTGTGATCGAACGCCTGGCGACGAAATCAATAGTGCGGGCGCCAGTCTATCCGGATGGAAAGACGGCGGCGGCCCATGATGACAGCTTTAACCCGGAGGATCGCGAATGAGTGAGGAAAGAGACGCTTACGAAATGGAGGTGCATAAGGTCATGCAGCGGCTGTGGCAGCGTGAGGGTGAAAACCTGACGGTGAACGCGGTGGATCTGAACACGCCGCTGGTGCGCCTGCTGCAGCGCGAGCGCGAGGAAACGGGGGCGGCGGGTCTGGATGTGGAAATCGAAACGGAACTGCGCGATGATGAGCGGCGCAAGACGCTGCGGGTGCTGCTGGATTTCCTCGGCGCTGATGGGCCCTATCCCACAAAGATGTTGGCCAGGCTGTACCTGCTCTGCGATGCGGCCTCTCCGGATCACATCTGGCGCATGAACCTTGCGGAGATGGGGCGTCTGCTGGGCTGCACGCGGGCGGCTATGCAGGCGCGGCGGGATCGCATCATTCTAGGGATGGTGGAGGAATCGACGGGCCGGCGGGTGACGGCGGCAAACGGCAAATCGGCGAGCGCGCGTGATACCTATCGCAAGGGCAAGCTGGGCAACAATTGCCGCCGGGGCGGCAAGCGGGCGACACAATTTTCAATCAAGCCAAACTAATACCATGAAGACAAACAACTATTCAGTAACCGAGATCCCGCGTGTTCTCATCGACAGAAATCCCTTCAACCGCGTGGTCGGTCCTGAGGGTGTGATCAGCATGGTGGACAGTATCCGCCTCAACGGCATTGAGACGCCGCTGTGTGTACGCGAAGTGGAGGGCGGCCGCTATCAATTGATCAAGGGTGAACGCCGGCTCGTGGCGGCCGGTGAGTTGGGCTTGGAATCGGTGCCCTGCTTTGTGGCGCAAAAGGGTGACACGGAGGCTTTCATCAGCCTGGTGCGCGACAATCTGGAGCGTGAGAACCTGACGCCGATGCAAGAGGCCTCCGCGTATCAGCACATGCTTTCGCTGATGGGATCCGATGGGAAGCCGTTCACGGCGGAGACCATCGCGGTATCGCTGTCCAGGTCGGTGGAGGTGGTGTGGAAGAAATTGAAGCTGGTGGATCTGCCGGTAAAGATCGCGGCCGCCCTGGCTTCGGGTGATCTGGCGGAGCGTGTGGCGTGGATGGTGGGTTCCATGCCAAAGGGGCCGATGCGTGAGCAGTTTGCTCAGGCGGTGCTGCACGGTGAGTACGGCAACGGTACGCCTCTCACGGTGCGTGAGGCGGAGCGAGTGCGGAATCGTGATTATCTGATCTCACTGCGCAGCGCGCCGTTTGATGTGGCGGATCTGAACCTCTTGCCAGAACCTGGCATGGAATCATGCCTCAATTGCAAATGGCTGGCGGGCAACAATCCGGCGTATGCGAACGACATCAAGGTGGGCAAAGGTGGCGCGGGCCTGGAGGCGCGTACTTGCACGAATCCGGCGCATTACCGGCTCAAAGTGAAAGAGCACGGCCGCCTGCAGGTGGCGGAAGCAAAGCAGGAAAAGCGCGAGGTGATCGAGGGTAAGGCGGCGGAGTCGCTTTTCGATTACAACGGCAAGCTGAACGCGAGCTCGAAGTATGTGGCCCTGGAAAGCAAGCCAGGGGATCGTGAACTCGGTCACTATGACAACGCCAAGGCGCCGACGTGGGGCGGCATTGTTAAGGAGGCGGCAAAGAAAGAAATCGAGGTGCCGGTGAAGCTGGCCGTGAATCCGAAAACGGGTGCCACGGTGGAGATCGTTGAGCGTCAAGTGGTACTCGCTGCAGCGCGACAGGTGAAGTCGGATGTCTTCAAAAAGTCGAAGGCCGGCGGTGATGATGACAACAGCGCGGAAGCCAAGGCGCGGCGTGCGCAAAATGACAGGGAGAAAGATCGGCGTGCGGCGACGCTCATCGGCATGGACGAGTTGCGCGACGTGCTTAACGGTAAAGGCCTGGGGATCGAAGAGTGGGAGCTGATATTGCACCTGGCACTGACTCACGCCGCCGCTGACGGCAACGCGCTGATGGCCAAATGGCTGCAGGTAGAACGTCCGGCAAAGATGAACTCAAACCATGACTGGCCGCCCCATATTGTGAAAGCCTGCGTGGCTACGGGCGCCACGGTGGAGCAGTTGCAAACGCTGGTAGTGATGGCGCTGCTGTCGCAGGGGTTGAAATGGAATGGTGTGAGCAGTGATTGGTTCGGCAAATTTGCCAAGCACTACGGCCTCGATGCAAAGACGTTCGAACGGCGCGCCACCTCGGAGCGTGTGACGGCCGCAAAATTGAAACAACAGGCGGCCGCTGCGAAAAAGGGCGGCGCCGCGAAGCCGAAAACGGGCCTCGATCAAACGATGGCGGCGAATGAAAAGCTCGGCACGAAGGCGGTGCTGGCGGATGCGAAGAAAACGGACAAGCGCAAGGCTAAGGATAAGCCTGAATCCCTGTTCGTACGGTTCAACGGGGCGCGTAAGACTGCGGGTTTTGAAGCGCTGACACCTGCTAAAATCGTCAAACTGTTCGCACATCCTGGAGCGAACCTCGATCACTGTATGCGGGATGCATTGGACTGCGGGCGTGTGAGAGCGATTGAGGAATACAATTGCGACAAGTGCGCCTGTGAATTGAACATCGTAGCGCCCGATGGCACTGATACCGTCTGCAAGCTGCCGAAGGGGCAGTTGCTGTGCCGGAAGTGTGGCGGGAAGTGGCCTTCGCGCGAGTCGCTTGGACTGCCTGATAACCGCAAGCGTAAGACGGGCAAGCCTGCCGGTGATGAGGTATCGGCGGTAGCGCCTGGCCTGATTGCTCAGGTGGGGGAATACATCCAGGGAAACCCGTTCTACAAAGTTGCGGAAGTCGGCAAGAAATTTGGCCTGACGAAATCTGTGGCGTTCAACGTGATTGACCTGGCTGCAAAGAAGATCCTGGCGGCTGAAAAGAAAGGCGGGTCCGGAAAGAAGAGTCTCCCTGGGCCTGATGCCGGCGGCGAGGTGGTCTATGTCGCGCCGGATGCTGCGACGCCTGAGAGCGTTTTGGCAGAGTGGGCGGCCCTCGAAAGCAAGCCAAGGGGTCCGATTGGCGCTGAGGCACTGAAGCTCTGGAACGCGAGGCGCAACCGCATCATGTACACGGCGAAAAAGCTCGGCGTGACACTGCCAAAGAAAGGAGCCTCTGTATGAGCTCCCAAAATCCTATCTACGGCCGCCGGGCTACGTTCGTCGGTATCTGCTGCGCCCGAAAAGGCTGGAATCGCGACTCGCTGACGGTGGAGCAAATGAACGAGATCCGCGCCTGTCCTGGCTGGATTGATCCTGAGCCATCGGCGGATCAAATGAAGGGACATGAGGTGTGGTATGACTTTGTACGCGGTCTATGGTTGGAGGTCATTCGGGGTAGGCCTGGTGTCTCGCTGGCAGAGTTGACCCATGGCCTCGATGAGCGCGGCATCACTTCGGGACAAATGGACGGGGTAATAGAGGCAATCGAGGAATTTCCAGAAGTCTGGGAAACTGAAGACATGGGTTATTTGAACCTCCTTTGGCGGCCTGAAATCTACGGCAAACAAGGAGTGATTAGCTCGATGTTTGGAGGGGCGTATGCCAGCGTGCCGGTAGTACCTGCGGGCCGTGGGTTTGAGGGATTCCGTTTTGCGGATTTTGAAAGCCAGGTGAATGCATTATGGGCTTTGCGTTGGGCTGAAATCGCTCAAGATACCGCGCCTGGTGAGGCCTTCCGTCCTCCACTGGTGGTGATCTCCGGGCCGCAGGGTTGTGGTAAATCCTCGCTGGTGCGGAGATTGTGCGGTGGTGAGGGATATCCACAAAAGTTGCCAAGCAGTGTTGATGGTATCAGTTCGGGACACATGGTGGCCGTGGCGTTCGGTGGCTGTCGAGTGGTGGAAATAGAGGGGCGTGCGTTGCCAAAGTTTCAGGCGCAAGTGAGGGCCGGCAGGCCTGGTTCGCTAGCGTCTTTCCAGCCTTTGATTCAGTTCCTTACTTCGGCAATCTGGTGGAGAGCGCGATCTGGTAAGGGTAAGCCGACGATGGTGCATCTATCGACGCTGATGTTCTTGACGGGAGCTGAAGAAATGGAATTGCCTCCAGAATTGCTGCGGCGCGCGGTCTTTATTCGCCTCCGTGAATTCATTCCTGATGTGAATGCCTTTGGAGATTCGGACTGGGGCTCAACGCCGGAATAATTCTGCGATGGCCAGGGTGGGGCAAGTTTCATTTTGTGGGTGGTAATAAAAACGACGTATGCAAGCAAAGCGGGGATTTTTTCAATTGGTGGACGTGCTGCGTGCGGCGCGGGGTTCGTGGCCGTCTGTGATCGCTCACTTCGGCTATGACCTTGCTTGCTTCGTAAATCGCCACGGTCCGTGCCCGGGCTGTGGCGGTCGCGACAGGTTTCGCTTTGATGACAAGGATGGCGAGGGCACCTTCATTTGCAGCCAGGGCGGCGGTGGGTCGCTCTCTGGCAACGGTCTGACGCTGCTGCAGCACTGCACGGGCTGGGATTTCAAGAAGTCCCTGGAAGAACTGGGCAGCTATCTGTTGCGCGATGAGGATCGCGTGACATTCGGAGCGGGCGGCCTGGCCGGCGGAGTGTCGAGGGTGAGTGATGAGGGTCCTGTGGAGCGGGAAACGCTGCCGCCGGCGCCTGAGGCTGACAGGGTGGATATTCCTCCCTATGATGAGGCGAAATTGCGGGCCTATGTGGACGGGATCCCGGAGATATCGCGCGAGGATCTGCGGGCGATGTCGCCGGTGGCGGTGGAGGGCGCTCAGGCAAGCGATTTTCTGGAGATGCTGTACGGCAATGAGGAGCGGGTGCTAGTATTCACGAACTTCTATTCGCAGGGTGATTTTCTCTGGCGTGTGGGCAAGGGCGGCTATCGCCTGGCCGCGCAACCTGGCGTGCATGCGGTACCTTCGGGAATGCCTAGCACGGGTCGCAACGGTGTTTGGTTTCTGGTGAATCCGGTGATGGGCACCTGGGAGCCGGCGCAACACAAGCGGGTGACGAAATGGCTCCCGAAAGATCAGCACGGGCCGCCGCAAATCGTCGAGGTGCCTGCCAAGGTGGGCCGGCGCTCGTGGCAGTGTGTGACTACCTATCGTTATGCAATGATCGAGAGCGACACTGCTCCGGAGGATCTATGGCGGCGGTTGTTGTACAAGCTGCCGGTGCCCATCGTGGCCATCTATTCGAGCGGTGGCAAGAGTCTGCATGCCCTGGTGCGTGTGGATGCCGGCGGCAAGCTGGAATGGGATATGCTGGTGCGCGGCCGCAATGCGAAAACCTCGACGCGTACGATGTCGCTGATGGATCTTGTCTGCCCGCTAGGCGCGGATCCGGCGGCGCTAACGGCGGTGCGGTTGAGCCGCCTGCCGTGCTGCTATCGTGAGGGCACGACAACGAAGGACGGCGGTTATCTGCGTTATGGAAAGCCTCATCTGCAGGAGCTTATTTACCTGAATCCGATTGCCTGTAATCAGCCGGCGCCGTGGCGGTCGCTGCAAATGCGCCACGGGTCGCGGCTGCGTCACTCCATCCCCGCATGAGTATGGTGCCTGAAAACGGTCATTTTCGCATGCCGATGGAGGCCATCCAGGCACTCATGCCGGCAATGCGTGAGCTGGGCTTGCCGATGCCTGGTAATGAGAACCTGGTGCCGAAAATCAACCTCGATACGCCGGTGCGTGAGATGGGCATTCAGGTGGGTCAATTGCTGCGGCGCGCGGGATTGTATCGCTACGGCACGGAAGAACGGCTCATCATTTTCGTGAAGAATCGGCGGGTGGATATGGAGCCGGTGAAGTTTTGCTCGTGGATAGAGAAGCATGCGATTGTGGTGAAGGCTTACAAGGGCCGGGGCAATGAGACGTATGATGCGCCGGTGAGCATGGGGAAGGACCTGGCCGCGAAGCTGCTGGCCTGTGAGGAGCTGTTGGGTGAATTGCCACGGCTGCAGGCCATCTTGCCGACACGCGTGCCGGTGCTGCGTCGTGACGGCCGCTATGAGCTCTGCAAGGTGGGGTGGGATGAAGAGGCGGAGATCTTTTGTCAGCATGAGATTCATTTCGAATTGGATTGGACTTTGGAGCGGGCGATGAAGCATTTCGAGTCACTGCACGAGGGCTTTTTGTTTGCGGAGTTGGGCGCCGGCGGCCTGTGGGCAAACCGTTCTTTCCTGGTGCATTTCTCGGCATGCGTGGGTGTGTTTGTGCGGAGCTTGCTGCCGCCTGGTACGATGCGGCCGATGGTGCTGTATCTTGCCAATGATCAGGGCTCCGGAAAGAGCTTGCTGGTGGCGATGGCGCTGGCGGGCTGCTTTGGCCTGGCTGGATCCGCGGACTTGCCAATGAGCAAGGGTACGGTGAATCCTGAGAAGCTGACGGCGTTGCTTGAAACGGTGGCTCAGTCGATGCTGGAATACCTCTGGCTTGACGATGTGCCGCCTACGGTTTTCAGCAATTCATTGAATCGCTTCATCACGGCCTCAAAGCATACGGGCCGGAAGTATGGTGGCAATGATGAGATGTTCCAAGTAAAGGCTGTCACACAAGTTTTCATGACGGGAAACCAAGTGGAGCCGACGCGAGACTTGATGCAACGTGTGCTCGCTTGCGAGTTGTTTTTGCCGATGGATTCGCAGACTCGGAAGTTCACTAAAACGATGACGCCTGAATGGCTGGCGGAGACTGAACAGCGGGCGGGGCTGCTATCGGCGTTGTGGGCATTCGTTCGTAACTGGATCGAACAAGGGGCGTCGATGGGTGCTTACATCCAGGGCCGCGCGCCGAATTGGTCCTACCTGGTGGGTGGTGTAATTGAGGCTCTGGGTGTAATACAGAATCCTTTCGCCGTGCCTGAGCTGCCCACTGGTGGCGACCGTGAAACGGATGAATGGCAGGCGTTGCTTGTGGCTCTGGCGGATCTGGCGGAAGCTGAGGTCACTGGCCAGGATGACAAACATTACGAGGTGGATACGACGCGCATAGTGGACATGGCGCGCAAGCTCAAGCTTCTGGTGGACCTGGTGGGCTCAAGCACGGACAAGGATCTCAAAGGCGGTGAGCTCAAGAAGCTCGGACGGCGTCTCGGCAAATGGCGCGGCCGCGAGGATCTTGTCACGTCGAGCGGCCGTCGCTTTCAGTTCGGCAAGCGCAAGCAATCGAGCCATTGGGTGTACCCCATCTCATGGCTGGATCCATGGCCTGCTGATGATGATGACGCTGAGGCACCGGCCGCCGGTGCGGTGGACTTCGCTGCGAAGCTTGCGGACTCGGCACCGGCGGCCGCTGAGGGTCCGGATGAGGCGGATCTGTTGGCGGCTTCGGTCTCGGCCGAAGAAATCGCGCTCGCTGCCGGCGAGGATCCGTTGATGCAGGATTGATCTGCCCATGTGTACAGCCTGCCGGCGGTCACCTGGCCTAGATGAGTGGGCACGACGGCAGGGTCCATGCGCGGCCGCAAACGGCTCGGCGCATCGAGAGCCGGGCGCGCATGCGCGATGATAGGGGGCCTCGTGCTCCATTGAGATCCATAGCCCCGGCCGTCTTGCCAGGCTGAACGCGCACTGCGGCAGGGTCCATGCGCGGCCGCAAACGGCTCGACGCATTGAGAGCCGGGCGCGCATGCGCGACGATAGCGGGCCTCGTGCTCCATCGAGATCCAAGATGCCAGCGTCTCGCCATGTCGATCCCTCGTGCTCCCTGTTGACTCAGGTTCGTCGCGGTCTTGCCACACTGCCGGCACTCATCGACCGCACTCCGGGCCTCCCGTGCGGGGTATGAGGCAAGTTCTCGTGCTCTTAATGACGGTCTAGGTGTACCTTCTTGCCATCCTCACGGCCCTTGATTTTGCTAGGATTCTGACAAGTTCACCATGTGTGGTTAGATTTTCTGGGATTGTATTGTGCTGAGAGACTTTCGGAGAACTGCTTCCGCGCGAAGGCGAAAGGGAGGTCTAGGTGCGATGAATGCCATACAGGGCGTTTTCCCGTGCAAATCGGCACGGAAAGCTCACCTTTGACTCGCATCCATGAGAATAGACGGGGGTATAAGGAATCTTTTCGCCTGTCGCAATTCACCAGACGGGAGCAGAGTCCCTTGTGATTTTTGAGCGAGGGCAATTTAAACCCTTTTTCGCCCTTTGTTTTTGACACTTCGCAGGGCGTGTAGTGAACGCGACCCTGGAAAATACCTCCCTTCTTGAACTGGTGCCTCCGCCCTCAGTGGTGAAGCGTGGCACCGGCAAGGCGCGTTACGCGGGCACCAGTCTCCGCGAGGTGGCGGATCGTCTCATTGCGGCCGGCATGGAACAAACGCGAGATCCCACGCGCAAGCTCAAAGAGTGGATCCACGCGGGCCGTTTCGGTGCCGATGGCGTTTTGCGTGCGGAGCCGGACCTTCCGCCATTCCACGATTTGAGCAAATTGGCGGAGTGGTGGCGTCGAAACATGACGTGGCGAGTGCCGGCCTATATGACGGCCCTGGAGCGCTCGGGCCTCCCGGGATGCTCGGAGCCTATCCCCGCTGATTTGCCGCCCGGTACGAGCCTCCAGGCGCCGTCCATGGCATGCGCTGGCAAGACGGCCCTGTCATTTGATGTTGCGCAGGGAGGCGAGGATTCCTCTATCGAGTTCATTCGCGCCCTTGTGCGTGCCGGCAAGGCGGAGATGGATCGCGCTCAGAAAGAGAACGACTCAAAAGCCTACTGGCAGGCGCGCCGGCAGTTCGACACCGATATCGAAACCCTCCGCCGTTGGGAAAAGGACCATCTCAAAACTCAAGAGGGCAAGGGTGAGCTCGTCCGGGCCCGCGTCGTCAATGCCGCTGTGAGCCGCATCTTCGGCGTGCTTTCTCAGACGTTCACCTCCGCCATGCTCAAGCTCGCCGGTGAGCTCGCTCCGGAGCTGCCGGCCGCCGCGCTTCGCGAGATGGTCTATCCGCATCGCGACCGTGCTTTCGCGCATTTGAAGTCCACTCAATTCGCCCTGGCCTACGAAGCCCGCGGCGCAACCTCATCCACCTCTATTGCTGCCTGATGTCCCTCATTCCTCCCCCGCCCGAACGGATCGCCGATTTTGAAGCCGTCATCATGGCTCTCGATGAGGTCAACCATCCCCATCCCGATAATCCCCGGGATCTGCCGGCGGAAGGATCCCCGAAGCGCGAAGCATTGAAGGCCTCGCTCAAGCACGATTACTTTGATCCCATCATCTGGAATCGTCGCAACGGCCGCCTGGTGGCCGGCCATGTCCGTACGCCGCTCATGATCGAGCTCGGCTTCACTCACGCCAAAGTGATCGTGGTGGACTACGATGAACCAACGCACCTGGCGCGCATGAAAGCGGCCAATGAGCACAGTGGTAAAAATAATGAAGGGCGCCTCGAATCCCTCCTCATCAAGCTCCGCGTCGCTGAGGTAGATCCTGTGCTCGCGCTCATGACGAGCCTGGTGAAGTCGGAGCCGAAACCGCGCAAGCCTCGCCTGCAACCGCTCTCCATCAGCGGCTATGATATCGCTGTCGAGTGTCCTAGCCAGGCGGAGCGCGAGCGAGCCCATAAGCTGCTCGGTGAGCATGGCTTCACCTGCCGCCTCGCTTAAACCGTGTCTGTCGAAACGCCATCGTTAACCGATGCGGCGGTCCTCGATGCGCTCTCCAGTCAGCGCCTGGCCGCGTTGCTGGACAAGTACCGCAACGGCCGTGCCACAAAAGCGGACCTCGCAGAGCTCCGCATCCGTCTCGGCGGCCGTCTCCCTCACGAGCCCGCGCGGCCCGCTGAGCCCCCCGCTACGGCGCCCGTAGCGCCTGCCAGGCCTGCCGACACCGGGCCGCCTATTCCCCGGGAAGTGCCTTTCCTGCCCTTTTCGGCAAGTGGGGCTGCAGATCTCGATTTGTTTCGCGACGCGCGCGAGCGTCACGCCGCGCAAGCCCTGCAGGGCACGCCTGAATATCAGCTCATCATTGCCGCTGCCGGCAGTGCCTTTCATGAGCGCCCCACCGTGCCCCCGTGGCAATGGGCCGATGATCCCACTGAGGGCGTGTATCTCGATGAGAAAATGACCTCTGAGCCGGGGCAATACGATTCCTCCAAAACACCATGGACACGCGAGATCCAGGCCTTGCCGCTGGATCCGAACTGCCGCGTCGGCGTCTTCAAAAAATCCTCGCGCTCTGGTGGATCTGAGGCGGCATTCAATGTCGCGCGCTGGATGCCTCGCCACTGGCCCGGCAATGTCGGCATCGTCTTTCCCGATGATAAGCAAGCCCGCGATGTGGCAGATCGCCGGCTTGTCGATTCCATCAAGAAAAGCGCGGAAGCCGTGCTCACCGATGATCCCGATGATGTCACCCTTTCCAACATCACCCTGGCTAACATGGTCGTTCGCCTCGGCGGCTCCGGTTCGCCGCGCATGTTCACCGAAATCTGGTTCCGTCTCGGTATTCTCGATGAGTACGAGGAACACTCGCAGCGCGACACCACCACCACGCTGAGCCGCATGCTCTCGCGGCAAGCCGACGTGGCCGATGCACTCACGCTCGTCATCAGCAAGCCCAAAAGGGCCGGCGGCCCTATTGATCTCGCGTACATCGCCGGCACGCAAAAGAAATACCTCGTTCCCTGTCCGCACTGCAGCGGCCTCATTGAGTTCAAACGCGAATATTTCCAGTACAACCACTGCCGCAACCCTGACGGCACCTGGGATCTCAATCGCGTCATCAACGAAACCTTCTATCAGTGCCAGTTGTGTGAGAAGCCCATTTACGAGCGTTCCAAAGTCGCCATGTGCCAGGCCGGGAAATGGGTACCCACGCCGGCCGCGCAACGTCGCAAGGCGCCCGATGGGCAGTACGTGCCGCCTCAGCCTGGCTGGGAGAGCTACCAGATCAGCGATTATTACTCGTTCCATGCCCCGCTCGCCTGGGGGCAACTTATGACCATGTACCTCATGGCCTTCGAGATCCAGCCAAAGCTTGAAGATCAAACGCATTACATCAACAATCACGAAGGCGAGGCCGATGAACCTCAGCTCATCGCCGTCGATATCCTCACCATTGCCGCGCTCGTCGCCGGCCGCGTTGAGGAACGCGAGATCACGGCGCCGGATGGCACCAAAGTCATTCAGACGCAAACCCTCGGCCTCCCTGGTGGTTTCAATCTCGCTTACCGCGATGGCGTTCCGCAGGCGCCCTTGCCTTTCGTTCCCCTCACGCTGCTGCTGTTCATTGATAAGCAAGAGAGCTGCCTGAAATATCTCGTCTATGCCGTCACGCCCGAAGGCGATGCGTTTGTGATTGACCTCGGGCGCGTCGATGATGAGGATCAATTGTATGATACCGTGCTGCAGCGCCAGTACCGGTTCGCCGGCCTCACTGAGCACCTGGAAATCGCCAGCGGTTACATGGATGCCCGGTACCGGCCGCAAGAAGCCTATGCGTTTTGTCTGCGCGCCATCGCCCTCGGCAAAAGGATCTATCCCGTGCGTGGTGAAGGCGACAATGAAAAATACAAGGGCAAAACCATCCGCAAGATGGAGGATCGTTGCGAAAAGGGTCGCATCGTTGTCCGCTACTTCAAAGACGCCCCCGTTAAAAACGAGTTCTACCAAAACAAAATCCAGAAGCGTGCCGGCTGGCGCATCTGGCTCCCCGTCGATTATCCCGATGGCCTGGCACGCGAATGGACGGCGGAGCGTTGGGACGAGGCAAACGAGGTGTGGGTGCATGACAAGGTCAAGCACGGCCCGAATGACTGGGGTGACTGCGGCAAATACATCATTCTGTGGATGATCGAAAACCGCGAAAAACTCCTCGCCAAGCGTGCCGCTCCGCCCCCTGTTGAAGTCGAAGCAATCGAGGTGGAACAAGACGCCGCCATCCCTCCCGTTCAGCGCCCCGCTCGTGAATACCTACTCCGCCCTCCCGGTGAATAGCTTCCCGCTGCCCTTCGGCTTTTGACAAGCCTGCCGTCACCGTGGCCGTTCGCGTATCCCCAGCCCTATTGATCAGCTCCCTGCTGCGGTTCGCCCGTACGCAGACGGATCCGCTCGTCTGGCTTACTGCCCTGCAGACGGCAACCCTCAATGAAGCCACTGGTGGTGCCCCCTTCGCCACCGGAGTCACCAAAGAAAACGAGGCTACAACGTGGATCGAAAATCTTCCCGCTCCTCAGCGTCTCAGCCTTATTGAAGCCGCTCTCATCCAGTACGAGGCGGAAGTCGCGAATGCCCTCTGCGGCATCACCGGCGTCCCTGGCAATGTGTCCTATGCCATCTTTGCTCGGCCGCGTCCTCCTATCGAGGATTTCCCCCAGTTCTACCCTCCCGCTTTTTGATTGATCCGCCATGATCCGCCAGCGCCCCCGCCATCGTTCCGCTGCCGCTTCTGTCCATGTGGACAGTCCGCCGGCGGGTGCCATTTCTGCACCTGACATGCAGCCTAGCGCCGCATATGGCAATTTCGCCGGTGCCATGTGGTCATCGGCCCGCGAGTACATCTATGTGCCGGAAGAAAACTCCCGGCGCATGATCGACTCATTCAGCCGGCGCGAGATCTACCGCCGCGTTGATCACTTGTACAACAATACCGGCGTTGGTCGTGGCTTGATCAACAATATCGCCCGCATGGAAATCGGCACCGGCCTCATCCCGGAGCCCGTCACCGGTGATCCTGTGTACAATGCCAACATTAAGCGCTTGTGGCGCGAGCGGGCCGAATCGCAAAAGGGCTTCTCCATCTGCGAAAAGTTTAGCTGCGGCGCCGCACAACGCGCTTTGAAGCGCTCTCAGCGCAAGGATGGCGATGCCGCCCTTATTCCCGTTCGGGATCCCGGCGGCCGTCTGCGTTTTGCGCTGCGCGAGGGCCGCGAGTTCAGCAATGGTACCGAAAAGCCGGGCAATATGTGGGATGGCGTCTCCCTGGGGCTGTCTGGCAATCCGCTTGCCTACCGCGTCGTTGGCCGCGATTTCAAAGGCATCGTCTCGCAGTACGATGTGCCCGCCTCCAGTTGCTTCTTTCTCTGCGAATACGAGCGCGCTGGCCAGGTGCGCGGCACCTCCATTCTTACCCACGCCATTGAGAAGCTGCAGGATCGCGATGAGATCGACAAAGCACTCACCAAAGGCATCAAGACATCCAGCCAGATTGCTTATTACATCAAGCAACAAGCGGCTATCGAAGGTGATCAGGTCCCTGGATCTGAGGATGTGCTCACCGGCCGCCCGTCGATGCTTGTCGCGGATACCGATGGCAAGCCCGTCAAACTCGAAAAGATGCTCGGCGGTGGCGAGATTCACAAGCTAGGGCCTGGCCAGTCATTCGAGATCGTTCATGATGAGCGCCCCCATGCCAATGTCACCAGTTACAAGGATGACATGATTCGCGAGGTCGCTGTCGGCACCGGCTATACCACGGAAATCCTTTGGAACATCGAAGCCCTCGGCGGTGCCAATACACGTTTCATCATGGCCAGCGCTCAGGGCCGCATTGATGAAGTGCAGCGCGAGTTCTGCCAGCAAATCCTTTCTCCCGCCTATCTCTGCCTGATTCAAGACTGGGAAGCCTTCGGAGATCTGCCGCCTTGTCGCACCTCCGATTGGTGGAAGCATCAGGTGCTCAGTCCGGCCCGCATGACTGTCGATTTCGGCAAAGACAATAAGGTCTATCTCGATAATTGGACACGCGGACTCATCACGAGCAAAGAGATCTTCGGCATGCGCGGCCTCGATGATGATGAGCAGGAAAGCATTTGGCTCGATGAGATCGCCCGTAAGAAAAAGAAGATGGAAGATCGCGGTCTCACGGCCGCCGATTTGCCCGTCATCATCGGTGCCCCTCCTGCCGCTGAGGATCCTCCCGAACCAACGCTGGCGGATCCACCCAAAAAGCGCGGTCCATAACTCCACCACTCACCTCCGCCATGCAGCCTCCCCATCAGGATATCGCCCCTTTTCAGACTGAGCAGATCAATCTCCCTCTCATCGCCCGCGCCTTCTACTTCGAGCCGCTGGCGCTGGATATCTCCACCGCGTTGAGTGTGCATGCCTGGCTCTGGCCCCGCATCACGGGCAAGGATCCAATGCCCACCCATACGGCCGCCGGGCCCAATACAAACTCCATCCAGCGTGGCGGGGGCATGGCGCATACTCGCCAGCAAATGGCGGCGCCGGCCATGCAATCAAACGGGCCTTTCGCTCCGGCTACCATGCTGGATCCAAATTACTTTTGGACTCTCGATGACAAGCCGAATGTCGCCGTTATCCCCATCAACGGCATGATCTGCAAGGGCGCCAGCGGCATGCAGGAAATGTGCATGGGTGCGGTGAACACGGATCGCGTCGCCTTCGCTCTCAAGCAAGCCATCGCAGCCAAGGCCATTGATACCATCGTTCTCGATGTGAACAGCCCCGGCGGCAAAGTCACCGGCATGCAGGAACTCGCCGGCCTGGTTAAGCAAGCTACGGACACGCGCGGCAAAACCGTCTATGCATGGGTGGAGCAACAATGCGCCAGCGCGGCGGAGTGCATCGTCTGCCAGGCGGATGAAATCGCCCTCACGCCCTCCGCCTCCATCGGCTCCATCGGCACCTATCTGGCCTTTCTCGATCCTAGCATGGCCATGCAGCTCCAGGGCTACGCGCTGCAGTTCTTCGGCAGCGGCAAACATAAGGGCCTCGGCCTGCCTGGCAAGCCCCTCACGCAAGATGATCGGGCGTACCTGCAATCCAGTGTGGACAAGATCAATGCTCAGTTTGTCGCCACCGTCCAGGCCGGCCCGCGCAAGGTCGCGAGCGAGGCTCTCACCGATGCCAAAATGTACAATGGTACCGATGCTGTCACCGTCGGCCTGGCCGATGGTATCATGGATGACTGGGATGAGTTTTGCTCCCTGCTTTGACATTAAACCACGTCCCGAAGTTCCGCTCCACTCATGAAAAACACTCTCCGCCTCTTCTCTGCCGCCGTTGATCTAGCCGCCATTGATCCCGGCATCGGCGGCGGTGGTGCCGCTGCCGAAAGACCGGGCTTCATGGCCCGGTTTCAAGCCATGACCGCCAGCAACACGGGTCTCATGACCAAAGTTGCTGCCCACGAAACCACCATTGCCGCGCATGTCGCCACCATCGCTGAACGCGATGGGCGGGTCACGGCCCTGGAAACGGAAAGCGCCACCCTCAAGCAACAGGCACTCGAAGCCGATGGCGCGCTCCAGTCCGCTGCCGATGAGAACGTGGCACTCGGCAAAAAGGTCGCGGCCTTGGAAGCCTCCGAAAAGGATCTCGACAAGCGTGCCGCTGAAAAGGCCAAAGAGCTTGTCCGCGCTAGCGGTATCGCTGCCACCGTGCTCCCCGGCTCCGTCCCTGTCGCTGCCGGCGGCAAGGAAGAACCTGATGCTTCCGCCACTCCTGGTGCTCGTCTGCTTGCTGCTTCACAAGCCGCCTTCACCAAACTCGGCGGCAAAAACTAATCCCGTCCCTCCTGTCTTCAATTTCACGCTTCTAACTTCACTCTTCACTCTTCGCTCCCATGCCTAGCATCAACATTCTCGATCTCCAGAAAGCCGGTGACTCGGACGTAATGCGTCCTATCATCGAGCTCAATGTCGGCAAGTTCCCCGAACTGCTCTACTTCCCTGCCGAATCCCTCGGGGCCGGCAAGTTCGGTTACAAAACCCTCAAGCGCATCGGCTATCCCACGGCCGCCTTCCATGACTTGGGCGCCGGTGTCGCCTCGTCGAAGTCCATCACGAAGCTGGAAACCTTCGAAACGTTCTCGATCTCCTCGCGTGTCGAGTGCCCGAAGCAGACCGCTGATGACTGGCCTCGTGGCGGTGCCGCTGGCTACTTTGCCTTCGAATCCGCCGGCATCGCTGCTGCCTCCATGTTCCAGATCGCAAAGCAAACCTGGTACGGTCGCGGTGGCAACAGCAACAAGGGTTTCCCTGGCATCAAGAATTTCTGTGCCTTCGCCACCACGGTCACGGATCCTCTCAGCGGCAAGGTCTACAACATGGTTGTGAATGCCGCTGGTACCACGGCCAATACCGCGTCCAGCGCCTACCTGGTCAAGTTCAGTGGTGATCCCACCACTCAGCCGGATGGCATTCAGTACGAGTTCGGTGGCAAATCCCCGTTCGAGCTGCCGGATCCTCGTATCGGCGACATGACGGATCCCCAGAATGCCGCCCTGCGTATTGAGGCTTACATCGCCGTCATGACCGCTCGCGCCGGCCTGCAGATCCCTTCGGAACATTGCGTGCGCCGTATCGCCAATCTCACCGATGATGCCGGCAAGGGCATGACGGATGCCCTGCTCGGCAAGGCCATGGCGGAGTTCCCTCAGGGCTATCGCCCTGACCGGATCTTCATGAGCACCCATCAGCGCTACTTGCTGCAGCTCTCCCGCACTGTGGTTCTCCAGGGCCAGGGCACCGATCGCCCGAATCAGCCTAACATCGCCCCCGTCCCCACGGAGTACGATGGTATCCCCATCTCCGCCACCGATGCCATCGGCGATACCGATGCCATCGAAACCACCGCCGCTGCGGAAGAATAATCCTCGGCCGTCTAGTTCTCAAACTCTCCAGTTCTCCAACTCTCCAGTTCCTCACCCTTCTGCCTTATGAGCGCCTCAAACGCCAATCTCTTCCGTCGCCTGCGCGACAACGTACTCACCGCCGTGATCGCCCTCCCGGCGGCCGCTGGCACGGTGGTTTCTCCCTCCATTGATTTCCAGACCACTGTTCTCGGTGTCGCTGGCGATGATCTGGAGTATGAGCTCAACATCCCTGCTGCCCCATCCCTGGCCGATGCTGCCACGCTGATTTGCACCCTGCAAGACAGCGCCGACAACGTCACCTTCGCTGCCATCTCCGGCGTCGGTACTCAGACCATGACGGGTGCCGGTGGCGTGGGTGCTCCCGCCAAGCTGTTCCGTGGCCGCCTCCCTGGTGCCACTCGCCGTTACTTCCGCGCCTCCATCATTGAGAGCGCGGCTGGCGGCGACAACAGCGCCGTTTCCGCCACCCTGGCCATCCTCGCCGCTCCTGCGGAGTAAGCCGTATCGTTGAGGGCTGAAAGTACCGGTCGCAAGGCCTCGCTTTCAGCCTTTATCGTTCATCTATCATCCATCATCCATCATCTTCCCTCATGCGCGCTCTTTACCATCAGCCAGGCGTTGCCGCCGGCCAGGAATTCACCGTTGTCCGCACTCACGGCGACACTCATGTCGATCTCGCTAATGATCAGCGCAAGGTCGTTCTCACGAAGGTCCCGCTCAAGGCTCATCCTGGCCATGGTCATGCCGTGCTCATCAAAGAAGAGGCTGGCAAAGCTCCCATAAAGCCCGCGCCTGGCCGCGCTAAAGGTGCCGTCAAGGTGCCTGCCGCCGGTGATGAGGGTGGTGACGCCTCCGCTGCCGCTGCCGGGTCCCTGGAGGGCTCCGCTGCTGATGCTGGCGGTGATGGCGCTGGTGATGGTGCCGGTGATGCCGCTGCCGCTGGCGACGAATCCGCTCTGTAAGTTGTCCCCGTTGTGTTGTTGTTGAAAGCCCCGGGCGCCTGGCGCGCCCGGGGCTTTTTCGTTGACACTACCGTTCTGCCGTATGTCTTCCATCCTTCCGCTCATCCTTGTCCTCGACCTCGAAACCACCGCTGAGGATCGCGAGACGGCTGGCATTGTGGAGATAGGCGCCCTCTGGCTCGATGAATCCATGGCCGCCGGTGGTCCTCTCAGTTTCGAGATGAAATGCCGCCCGCGCGCTCACTGCGAAATCCAGCCCGAAGCGCTCAAGGTCAACGGTTGCACCTGGCTCAAAGACAAATCCCTTCCCTCCGAAACCGAAGCCCTCGCCGCCTTCGCCAGTTGGCTCGAAGGTTGCACTGATATCATGATCGCCGGATGCCAGCCAGGTTATGACTGGCACATCCTCAAGAACGGCTGGCGCGACGCCATGCAGGATCTCGCCTCTCCGCGCGTCATCTCCACGCCCTTCCCGTTTAGCTTCCGGACCATTGATCTCCATACCGCTGCCGTCGTCGATGCTTTCCAGGCCGAGTCCGGTGATCAGATCCCCGCCGGCGGCCTCAAGTCGCGCCAGATCTGCGCGGCCTTCGATCTGCCGGAAGAACCAAAACCCCACCGGGCCCTCGCCGGCGCGGCCTGGGAATGCCGTATTCTCCGCCAGCTCATGGGCCTCAAATAATTTGCAATGTCCACCCCTTCTCAACTCGCCCGCCAGACTGCCCGGACAAAGGCGCTCAATAATCAGCACGACGCCCTCAGCGTCGAGCATGGCGATACCGCCATGCTCGACGCCACCGATTATGCCTGTGCTGCCACCGTGGGCGCCGTCAAGTGGAAGGAAAACCTCAAAACCGGCGGCTTCGATCTCGATCAAGAAGCCAATATCTCCATTCACAAATCCCTCTTAGCCGACAAGCCCCCCATCGGCACTTATATCACACTGCGCGGCAAGCGCTTTCAGGTCCGCTCCATCACTGGCGAGGATTACGTCGCCTGGCAGATCCATTCCGGCCGCAAGCCAGACAAATCCGAAGCCGCCGCTCCGTCTCCGCTCTCGGCCTGATCGGCATCCCTTCAGGCCATCAACTATCAGCCATCAGCTATCAACTTCCGATGCTTACCGCGAGTTTCGACATTTCCACCCTCATCGGAAACTTGAGCACTGTGGCCAAAGTCACCGGGCAAGAGATGAAGGATCTCGTCAACACGCATGCCGCGCTGTTCATCTTCAATGCCAATCGGAGTGCCCCCGGTGTCATCAACATCACCGCACCCTACAGTGCCGGCAAAGGCAAGGAGGCGGAGCGCGCTGGCCAGGCCGGCATTGATCGTGATCTCGGCGGTGTCTTCGTTGGCGTCCGCTTGAAAGGCTTTCGCACCATCAAGCAATGTTTCGGCAAGCCCATGCGCAAGCCTGTACGCGTGCCCACTGTGGAACGATATCCCAACGTCGAAGCCATCTACAACTACCGCCGCTCCCGCCAGTCCATCAATGGCCGCAAGCTCCTATCGCGTGGCCGCAAGCAAGCCTTCTATGTCTCCAAGCCAAAATTGAAGGCACTGCGCAAAAAGCTTTATGGTCGCATCGGCTGGGCCTGCGGTGCCTGGCATCAGGCCGGCATGCAGGCGGGGCTGTCCATGCGTGGCGTCCCCTCGTGGATCCGCCGGCATACCGGCGCCCCCGGCTCCGCCTCTGTTCGTATCACGCCCTCCGGATTCACCATCGAACTGCGCAACCGCACTCCCTACGGTGGCCCTATCCAAATGGCCAATAAAGCCCGCATCGCCCTCGGCTACCGCGAAGCCGCCATGCTCCGTTCGCTCCCCAGTCTCAAGCGGGCCGCCCTCAGAAAAGCCAAACTCGCCGCCTAAATGAGACACGCTATTTGCATTATTGGTCCTGGTTGCAATACGGATTTCGTTCGTGCCATTCATGAGCTTGCCGCTATGGAGATGGCTTCGCCCGGCCTCCTATTATGTGTTCTGGATCCGCCGGCGATTCGTGTGCCTATTCCTGTGATTGATTGGCTGCTATTTTCTTGCGACGCCTCGGCTCCCCCGATGCTATACGGCCAAAACTACGAGGCGCGGAAGCATTACAATTCACTCTCCGCTCGCCGGCAGCGCTTCAATACGTTCACTCGCAATCTACGCCCCGAACGGCGTCCGCTCCGGTCTTAGCACTGAGCACTTAACGTATAGCACTTCCCCCTCATGGCCATCACAAGCACCTCATCCCTCGAAGAACGCGTCGCCACCCTGTTCCTCGCTTACCTGCAGGGCACTGCTGCCGCTGCCGCTGGCATCCCGCAAGCTGCCGGTGGCATCCTATTCCAGTTGTCCGATGATTACAGCACCATCACCTTGCGGCCTTGCATTGCCGTCCAGGTAGAGCGCCAGCCTCACGCCAACGTCGAGCTGTCGCGCCTGGCCTTGCACTTCGTTGTAGCATTCGAGAGCCCCGCCACTACGCCCCTGGCCGCGCGTTCGTGGGTGCTTGCTATCCGCCGGCATCTCTGCGACCAAACTGCGCTCACGGCCTTCATTGACGCCTATGATGCCACCACGCGTACCGGCTGGGATATCCTCAATCTCACCGTCGATAACGATATCGCTCAGTCAGAAGACGAGTCTGAACAAACTCGCGAATATCTCGCGCGCCTCAGCCTCTCGCTCCGCGTTGTACCTGGCATGTAATCACGCGCGCAGTCCACTCCGTCCATCTCGTCCATCTCCCCGCGCTTTTTGACATTCGGAACGGTGCATGCAGGCCTTGTTTCATTCTCATCCCGCCACCACTCAGCTCATGGAGGTCATCGCTCAAAATGAGACCTCTGCCGATTTGGCCCGTACTCCAGGCGGTCCCGTTGAAATCACCGCCTGCCCCATCTCCGCTGCTGCCACTGTCGGCACCTGCACATTGATTCCCGATGGCAGCTCCGCCGGCGCCGTTCGCATCGCTGCCGAAACGGCCGCCAAGCTCATCAGGCCTGCCGCCCTCTGATTTCCTGCGCTTAGCACTTCTTACTTCCCACTCTCCCCCTCATGGCCGCTCCCACTGACATCATCGCCTCGGGCAGTTATCCCCGCCTTAACATCGTCATCTCCACTGCCGATGTCCTCATGGATTCCGTCACGCGGAGCGCCAAGCGTACCGAAGATCTCTTCATCGGTGCGGTGAGCAAGGCTGTCATCATGGCCGATTACAGCAATCCTGTTCTGGAGCTCGCCTTCGTTGGCTTCGTCGCTGCATGGTCCGGCTTCGCTTCTCAGCATCCCGGCACTTCCGTCGCTCTTGCCGATATCCCCGGCTGGCCTTCCGGATCCGGTGCCAACGTCCATGGTTTCGACGGTTCCACCGGTGTCTTCATTTTTGAGGAGCCAAAGTCCAGCGGCAAGCGTGAGCAAAAGCTCACGGACATTGATTTCAACATCAAGCATTATCCCTTCATGGGCAGCGGCAGCTAAAGCCGTTTGCCTGTTTTTCGGTTTATCAGTTCTTCGGTTTCAAGCCGACAAACCGATAAACCGATAAACTTCCCTCAACTTCTTCTATTCTTCTATGTTTCGCCTCCCGCTGGGTAGTTCACGCGAAGTCGCTACTCAAACCACCGCCCTTGCGGCGGCCTTCGCCACCCTGGGCGTCCCTGTCCGTACGCATCGCAAGTTTCGGGTCGGCACCAAAGAAGATCAGGTCACGTTCATTCTCGGTGAATCCGGCGTCCTGGCCAATCGCGAGATCAATACCTCATCTCTCCACGCGCAATATCGCAGTGGCGCCCTGGAGGCTGCAGATCCGCGCCATCCACTGCTGGATTGCCTGCGTGCCCTCCACAATCGCCGCTGCCTGCTAGATTGGATCGCTGTCGGCAATCCCTATCACCTGGCCATAGAAGCCACCTGCGCGCGAACTCGCTACATCGCCGGCGCCCACGTCCAGGCGGCCGCTATCCAGCAATCCGCAATTCAAACCACGGATCTCTCGCTCGCCTCCGCGCTCGGCATCGTCGGCATCCCCATCCTACGCATCGAAGGCTCTGCTCCCTCGCGTCGCTTCACCTTGCCGGCCACGGGCCTCGACATGCGCGGCGTCACCCTCGATGCCTCAGTCATTCAGGCTGGCATTCTCGATGGTACGCTTGCCGGCTCTGAGCCTGAGCATCCCGTTCTCTGGGGCCGTCAAGCCGTGGCCAATTACGACGTGTTGCGCCGCGTCCTCAATGCGGAGCCCACGATGCTCTTTGTCGAGGATGACAAATTCGGCAGCGGCCGTGCCGCCCTCCTTCGTGAAAACCATGCCGGCATCGCCATGGATCATACTCGCCGATTCTTCGCCCGCCGGTGATTCCTAATTCTCAATTCTTCTATGCAAACACTCGACCCTCTATCGCCTGCCCCTCCGCCTTCCGCGCGCCCCGCCATCGGCCCGCAAGCTGCCAGCGCCCCCGTGGCGCCCGTTTCCGTCCCCGCTGGGCTCGTTCTCGGCGGTTCGCTTTATCAAGACGCTGATGCGCCTCCGGATGCCGCTCAAATGCAGGCCTTGCGCGAGCGCGCCTTTAGCGCCCGATTCTCTTTCGCAGGCCATCCGCTGCATCTGTTCGGCAGTGGCCGCAAGAGGCAATTGCTTGATATCCGCGGTGCCATGGGCGCGCCCCCGTTTGGCAGCATCAATGCCCTCCACGGTGATGCCATCCGGCTCCTCTGGCTCTGCCTGCATGACGGTAAAACCCTCGAAGCCATGCAGGCTGGAATCGGCCTGCCTGGCAATGTCCGCATGCCCATCACTGCACGCTTCCAAAATGCCATGGATCGTTGGGCCGATGCCAATGATGAGCTATTGCGGGAGCCTGGCACGCCCGATGATGAAGGTGATTCATCGCCGCTTATTATCGAGCTGTTCCTCGAAATCTGGCAGCAATCCGAAGCCCCGCGCGCCATCTCAGCCTCTCCGGATCTGGAGGCCGAAACCTCGGGAAACTAGCGTGGCCTGTTGGCGAGGCTCAATACATTTTCCTCGTCCATCAGGCCACCGGCCTCAGTCCCTTTGATATCCGCTGGAATCTCTCCCTTGCTGAAGGTCATACTTACGTTCACGCCGGCAACATCTACGAGGGCGCCAACATGCTATGGCCCGAATCTCTCGAAGCTTGGGAAGGCGAACTCGAAACCGCCATCAGTGACTACCGCCAGAACAAGCAACCTCTCCTCATCGACTAACATGAAAACGGGAATTCAATTGATCATGGAAGAACGCGAGCGCCAAATCTCACAAGAGGGCTGGACTCCTGAGCACGATGATCAGCACGTTCATGGTGAGCTAAATCGCGCCGCGCAGCGCTATGCGCAGTTGGCTGCTGTCCAGGTGGTTAATACTGCAATGCCAGGCATGGCGCCCACGGGATGGCCGTGGGAAAGCGCTTGGTGGAAGCCGTCCGAAGATCCTCGCCGGAATCTAGTGAAAGCCGGCGCTTTGATTGCTGCTGAAATCGACCGTCTGAACCGTGCTGTAGGAAAGTAGCGCGGCCTGCCCTCGTCCGTATCGTCCACTCCGGCCATCCCTCTCCCATAGGTCCTATCCGTCCTATCAGTCCTATTCCCTCAGCCCCCGTTGACAACCGTCGCTCCATAGCCCCCTTCGCTCCGCTTCCATGTCAGACGACGCCATCATTCGCATAGGTTACGACAACGCCAAAGTACGCGAGGGCGCGGCCAAAACTCAGGCCGTCATGAATGATTCGGCCAAAAACATCGAATCACGCTTTGCCAAGCTCGGCAATTTCATCGGCGGCGCCGTGCTCGTGGAAAAGGGTCGTGCCGCCCTGGACTATTTTGCCCGCGTTCAGGATCAAGCGGAAAAGCTCAATGCCACCGCCGAAAGCATCCAACACCTCGATATGTTCGGCAAGGCCACCGGCACGGATGCGGAGCAGATTGTAAACTCCTTGCTCAAAATGAACAAGGCGCTCTCAGATCCCGAAAACGACAAGGGGCGCAAGGCTCTCGATGATCTCGGCATCTCCATCCAGGATCTGGTGCGGATGCAGCCAGATCAGGCCATCTCCGCGCTCAATGAAGCCTTCCAGAAAGCTCAGGAAAGCGGCAAGGGTTTCCACGATATCTATGATCTGCTGGGCAAATCCGCCGGCGATATCATCCCGCTTCTACGCATGTCCCGGGAGGAGATGGACAAGCTCTCGTCCACCCCCGTGCTCGGTGATGACAAGGTGAAGCAGCTCCACGACGTGAATGTTCAACTCGGTCTCATGGGCCAGAACATCACCATTGGCGTTGGTGGCGCGCTCGCGGCCATGGGCAAGGGTATTGAGATTTTCAGCCGCAATGTCACCGGCTGCGTTATGACGCTGGCGGAGGTCCCCGGCGTCTGGAAAAAGTCCGGTGATTTCGGTGATTTTTCCGCGCAACTCGATTTGCTCTTTGGCAAGCTTACCGAAGTGAATGAGGCGGTCGCCAAGCCTAAGGTCGCGCCGAATATCATCGACCCCGCGCAATCACGGAAGTCCAAGCTCAAAGACGATAGCGAGTCCTTCCGTGCCGGCAATGAGCTCGCCTTGCTCGAAGCTCGCGCCGGCAAGCATACGAAGCTCACTCAGGAACTCGAAAAGCAGGCGCGTATTCAAGAGAAAGCTTTCGCCCTGCAGCAACAGTTCGACAAAATGACGCCTGAGCAGGCCATGGACATCGCCAAAACGGCTGAACGCATGCGCGACAGGATTGAGCGGCCCGGCGTCATCCGCTCAGATCCGCAGTCCATGGCCGATGCGAAAAAGATGAAGGACGATCCTTTCCACGGCCTCTTTGGTGGCGGCCCCTGGAATCACGGTGGCAAAAAGCAAGCCGGCCTCACGCCTGCCGACATCGCGAAAGGCATGGCCAAAAACCAGAAGCCTCAAGATATGTCCCTCGCCAATCGTGCCGTCTCGGCCCTGGAGAGCATGAAAGCCATCTTCGAAAAATCAGACTAAATCCGCAATGAGCCTCCCCACCGCAATCCTCCCCTATGGCGGCTCCAGTCTCGTGCTGCTGGCTGAGAGTATCCGCGAAAACGCCTTCGCTCTCGACACCGGCAATATCGAGTTTCTCTCCGGCGATGAGTTTGCGCTCGCCACTGGCCAGGCCTGCCCGAATCGTGCCGGCCTCTACATCCGCGATATCAACAAGCGTCGCTCTGGCGTGCGCTGGCACCTTACCTGCGATGTCGAGGGCATCAATGGTGCCAAAACAGAGCGCCACCTGCCGGGCTCGCCCGTCGAGAAAACGAGTGCCGTAGATTGGGATACCGTCAATATCGAGAAGATCACCACCGGCCGCCCCTATACCGCCGGTGTCTTGTATCCCTTCGGCATGGCCATGGCCTGCACGGATGTCTCATACAAGCCCCTCGATGATCACGGGACGTGGAGCATCTGCAGCGCCTCCATCAAGGGCATCAAGAATTTCAAACCTGCCGCGCGTACCATCACCTCCGGCGGTCGCACCATCTCCGGTGATAACATCACCTGGTCACTGGATCCCGGCTGGACAACGGCCCGTGCCGGTGAAGTCCAGCTCTCGGAAGTCACCGTCACGGATGTCACGTTCTCCACCTCGCCTCCCGATACCGCTGCCGTGCCGGGCAACCGCGTTCCGCCCAACACGCCCGGCCTGCGCCAATTCAATGTCTCGATCACCGATGGCCGCCAGTTCTGGCCCAACGGCTGGGTGTACACCGTCGCCGGTGAGCAGCTCCTCAATTACACCGTTTGGAAGATCACCGAAACCTACCGCTGGCAGTATCGCGTGCTGCCCAAATAGGCGCCCTCTTCCCCGAACCAACAAACCGACAAACCGATAAACCGATAAACTTCCCCGCCCATGCCCGGTATCTATCCATTCGCGGAACTCGTGAAGCGCCCCGCCGGCGACAAGGGTATCTTCGTTCGTGTTGGCGGATTCTACCGCCGGATGAAAGCCATATTCTCCGATTTCGAGCTCACCGCCACCGGTGCCACCTGGAGCAACAAGCCGCCGAATGGCCTCCATCTCGACATTGAGGGCTCTGATTCGCTGCCGTTCGCCTGGCGTATGCAAGCCTCAGCTGATGGTATTACCATCACGCCTGGCTTCGTGCTGCTGCAGGCGCCTATTTTCACCCCGGATCTGCCCTCCACCGGCTTCTTTGTCCCCGCCATCAATTCCGTTTCTCTCGATGCTGAGGTACCCCCTGTTCTCGCCATCAGTTCACTCGGTGATACCTTCATCGTGCTGGAATGCGTGATCTCCGCCGCTGACGGCTCGCCGCTGAATCTTCCCTGGCAGATCAAGGCATATTACAATACCCCGCCCACCGATACGCCGCTCGTCCGCAGTTACAACGGGTCGGCTGGACAGAATGGCACCCTGCATCTGCCTTTGGCAAAGTTCACCAATGGCCTGCAAACTGTTCAAGGTTTCCTTGGCCGTCCTGTCAGTGTCACATGGTGGTATAACACGGTGATTTTCTCATGAGTACGCCCATGGGTGCCGTCATCGCTGAGTTCGCTCAGGATATGTCTCAGGCGCCCTCATCGGCACGGGTCGGCATCAGTTGGGATGGCGATGGATTTCGCGGCATGGTGCAAATCACCGAAATTGATTTCAGCCTCAATGTTGTTATCGACGGCTTTTTCAGTGCCAATTACAGCGCCACTGGAGCGCCTCAACTCTCGTTTCTGGAAGAGATTCCGCCGGATATCATAGGCGGCACTCCAACGCTCAATGTGACTCCGGTGCCTCCTGGTGAGCTGTCCCCCCTCTACGGCGTTCCTCCCCTTTCTGCCGGCCCCGATGTGGATGGTCTCGGGGTCGTTACCAATCTGGCTTATGCCATCCCTCTCAATGCCGTCTGGTCGGGCACTGATGGCAGCGGCTCGGCTATCGGATGGCTGCTTCTCTTTCCAGGTAGGTTGTTGTTCGGTTTCCCCGTGTTTGGCTTCGCATCGTTTTTTGGAGTGCCCGGGCCAAAGGTTGAAATGTCTTGGAATGAGCGTGGCTTTCTCGCCGCCGGTGGCAGCGGCTTCGACTCCTCAACTTTCCTGGCCTCCGATATCACCTTTACCCCCTGGCCCTGACAGCGGTGCCGCTGCCTGGCCATAGGTCCTATCGGTCCTATTCGTCCTATCGGTCCTATCTCCCCGCCTCTGCACCGATTCACTCTTCTTTGACACTCTCGTGTCATCGTGGATTTCTTTTTCAATTCCCCGCTCAATCAGCTCGTCAACGGTTTTGGGGCCAATGTCCCGTTGTCGAGCAGTTTCATTCCTCCCGCCGTGCGCGGCTCGCCCGTCCCGGTGCGGTTCATCCCGTTCACTGGCATTGGCAGTACAGCGCTGCCGTTCGCGCTGCCGGCCTCGTATGATTTGCGACTCACCGCCAAGCTGGCCAGCGAATCGGGCGATGATCCGACGGCCATCCTCAGCGCCAGCGGTTTCCTTTACGACCCTGTCACCGGCATCTATTCGGGACTGTTGGACACCGGTACCGTGCAGGTCGTGCAAGCCTTCGTGGGTGCCTCGCTGGTGAACGCGCAAGCCGCCTCGTATGCGCCGGTGGCCACCGATGTCACGAAGCTCATCACCGTCGCCACGGCCGGGGCCTCGAACATCACCCTGCCGCTGGATGCCGTCATTGCGCCTGGCACTCCTGCTCCGAAGCTCTGGCTGATGGCCACGGGCGCCGGCCCTGTGACCGTCCTGGTCGCGGCCACGATGAATGCCCTCGTGCTGTCTGGCCTCACTACGGCCGTCTTAACGCCTGGTGTGCCTGTGCTGGCGATCAAAACGGCCGCAAATACTTGGACTCTCAGCGTGCCACCTGAGGTTGCCTCCATCAACCTCAATGCCGAATGGTCGTATGCGGATATCACCATCACGCCGCTGCGTTACCAGCGCATTCCCGCCTTCGTCCTGCAGGTGTCCAATTGGATTTTCAACGGCGGCGAGGGCAGTCCTGCCAATACTGGCGACCCCTCCGCCTACGCCCTCGCTGCCACCGTCGCGGCAGAGGTCACGCGCGCCACGGCCGCCGAATCCTCTCTCGGCACGGCCATCACCACTGCTGTCGGCGCTGAGGCCACCGCGCGCACCAATGCCATCAATGCGGCCATCGGCACGGAAGTCACCAATCGCAACAGTGCCGTTGCCACTGAGTCCACGCGCGCCGGCAATGCCGAAGGCCTCCTTCTGCCAAAGCTCGCATCTATCACTGCCCTTGTGGATGGCAGTAATAATCCTCTCGCGGCCTATACACTCGCCACCGGTACCGCATTCACGCGCCTGCAGGCGGCTTACGCTGGCCCGTTTGCCCTTACGGTCCCGCTCAACAGTGTTATCCCGCTTGCTGTGGGGTCATGGTGGGCGCTTGATCGCCAGATCGGCGGAGGTACGACTATCACCCCTGTCGCCGGCGTCACGCTCAACGCTCTTGATGGCGTGCTCGCCGTGGCCGCGAATGACGCCGGGTTGAGCGCCGTCCTCGTCAAGACGGCCATCAATACCTGGCAGGTCGTTATAGTGCGGCCGCCCATCGCCTACGAGGTCGAACGCGCCGTGCGTCTCAACTCCCTTGCTGATGTTACTGTCAGCGCTGCCACGGTGCCGATCAACCTGGCCAATGGCACGCACTTAAAGCTCCCGTTCGGTGCCTTCGCGACGCGCAAACTCGGCAATCCCACCAATCGCATCGGCGCTGGTTCCGAAGGCTGGCTCATCATTAAGCAAGATGCTTCGGGCGCGCGCCTGCTGACATTCGATACGCTCTACGTTCTGCCTACCGCAATCACTCTCAATGCCGGCGCCAATGCTTATACCGTCCTGCGCTGGTTTGATGACGGCACCAACATCTACGTCACGAAAGCCGCTTAACAATCATGTTTAATATCTGGGTAGATACCATTTCCGGCGTCGTTACCAACGCCAACACGGACGGCACCTATGGTGCGACCAATGCCGTCGCCCTCGCTGCCCCTGTCGGCCTTCCTGTGCCTCTCATCGTTAATTTTCACACTGATGGTACCCCCGTCAATCTGGACATCAACAGTGCCTTCATCCTGGTCGGCAAAGACGGCACGATCACCGGCACGGGTGCTCTAAGCGCCGCGTCCTTCACTGGCGTTCCACTTGTGTATCTCGCATCAAGCAGCGGTGCTGGTGCCATTGGCACTATTATTGACGGTGCTACGAATAAGTTCGAGCTCGTGCTTCGCCTGCAGAGCAATCCGCTTGCCACCGTCATCGGCAACCGCGTTAGCATGGTGCTCGACCTCCAGCTCGTCTGGATAAATCCTGGTGTTCCTGATGGCCGTCGCAGCCTGGTATTCCCTCTCACTCTGAGTAATTCCGTAGCTCAGAACTCCGATGTCGCCCCTGCCGCTACCGGCCTCGGTCCCCGTAATTTCCAATGGATAAGCCCGTATGCAGGCCTGCTTAATGCCGTGGGCATTAGCGCCTGGGATACCATTCAGGATGCCGTGGCAGGCTGGGGCTTTGAGACGGAAGCCATGGACGCCACTTTCTTTTTCGATTTTGCACCCACCCCGGCCGATCTCGCAATTGATCCCAACATCACCGGCTCCCTCCGCTTTATTGGTCCTCCTCAGGCGTGCGTCGGCAACATCACCGCCGGCCTCGGACTGCACATCACACTCCAGGATATTACCGTTGCCAGCGTCGCCTTCTCCGGTGGCGCTGGTGCGACATCTCAGCTCACACTTCTCGGCAGCGCTGCTGTCACTGGTGATGTCACCTTCGCTGCCGCCGATGGCGTGGTGGGCGATGCCGGCATTGATGGCCCCAACGGTGGCACTGGCCCTACTGTCGGCGCTCCAGGTACCGCTGGCACCTCGCTTGCCAGTTCCATCACTGGCGATGGCTGTATTACCGGCAACGTCGCGGTATCTGGTGGGGCCGGCGGCAATGGTGGCGTTGGTGGCAACGGCGATCCTAGCACCATCTCCACCACTGGCGGCTCTGGTGCTACTGGTGGCGATGGGGGTGCCATGGGAACACTCACACTTACCATCGCTCAGAGTCTCCAGATCGCCGGTACTGTCACTCTCGCGCAGCCCGCAACGGCTTTAGGTGGCACCGGCGGTGCAGCCGGTGCCGACACCTTTAGCATGGGTACCGGCTCCGTGGGTGCCGATGGATCTAACGGTAGTGTCATCACTGCTGTTCTCAGCCTGCAGCCCATTCGCACCCTCGGTGGAGTGGCACTCTCCAATCTCCATTCTCACCTGCCCACCGCTGCGCCCACCGGCACGCTGCAGTTTTTCAATGACAACGGCATCGCCAAAATCATCGACGATGCCAGCGTAGTTAGGATCATCGAAACCGGCGATACGAATGTGGCCGCCACCATCCACGATGCTGCGAGCAAAACGACGCCCGTCGATGCCGACGAGCTAGGGCTCGTGGATTCCGCCGCCTCGAATGTCTTGAAAAAGCTCACATGGGCGAACCTCAAGGCCACGCTCAAGACGTATTTCGACGGCATTTATAGCACGTTCAATGGTGCCTATTCGAGCCTTTCCGGAAAGCCCACGCTCGGCACCGCCGCCGCCCTCGATGTCGGCACAACCGCAAGCCATGTCGTGCAGCTCGACGGGAGCGCCAAGCTTCCCGCCGTCGATGGCTCGCAGCTCACGGGAGTTACGGCGGATGTCGCGGGTGCCGTTCACGCCGCCACCGGCAAAACGACGCCCGTCGATGCCGACGAGCTAGGGCTCGTGGATTCCGCCGCCTCGAATGTCTTGAAAAAGCTCACATGGGCGAACCTCAAGGCCACGCTCAAGACGTATTTCGATGGCATTTATAGCACGTTCAATGGTGCCTATTCGAGCCTTTCCGGAAAGCCCACGCTCGGCACCGCCGCCGCCCTCGATGTCGGCACAACCGCGAGCCATGTTGTGCAGCTCGACGGGAGCGGCAAGCTTCCCGCCGTCGATGGCTCGCAGCTCACCGGCATTACTGGCGGCGGCGGTGTAATAGTGGGAACCGGCACTGTGCAAGGTTACACTGTGGCGGATGCACCCGCTACTTCACCCAATGATATTACCATCACTTGCGGGAACAGTCCCGATGGGTCTGAAGGCGGATCGGTGAACGGTGTATCATTTGATGGGTTTAATGGTGCCCACGTTGGCGATCCAACGGGCACCGCCGCCGCCCTTGCGTCTGCGATCACTAGCCTTTCTTTGTCAGGCATCACGGCCACGACGCTGTTTTCAACTTATGTTGTGATTAGCAATTCCAACACTGGCGCGGCGGCTGAATTAAATGTGGTGGTATCCGGTCCCGGTCTTTCTGGCGGCGGTGACAACTTCGGGACTGATGACGTGCCGGCCCATGGCGATATTGACAGTGTATTACCCGTGATTGCGGCGATTACTGGCAAAACATTGTTGCCCGTCGCGCTTCTGGCGCAAACCGTCGGCGGCACGGGCCTAAGCGGTTGCACTGTTTCTTTGAAATGGTCTGGCGGTGCGACCATTTGCCCGCCGCTTGATATGTCGAGCGGGAGCGCCGTCTATGACCTGGCCAGTAGCGGCGCGGCCATATCCGACCTCATCGCCGCGCATGTCGGCGAGAGCATCGTTATTGCCATCAACGGAACCGTGCCTATGGGCGGCATTGCTTCGGTTATGGTCGCCGCAATCCCTGTTTAAACCTGCAACGATATGTCCAATACAACCATACCTCTCACCCTTTCGCTTACCCCCGAACAACTCGACGCGGTGACTGCCGCCGTGGCCGCCGCCAACGCTGCCGCCGTGGCGGGATCGCCGCCAACGACGGCGCATGCCTACCTGACCGGCATTGTGACCGCCAAAATAAACGCCCTGGTGCAAGCCGCTTATCAGGCCAGCGTGGCGGCTCTCGGCACTGCCGCCGCCGGTCTGGACTACGAACACCGGAAAGCCCTCATTGCCACCGTCAAAGCTGCCATTCCATCTGCCTGATACAATCAATCCAGTCTCTCCCAACGCATGACCTCCGAAGGCCTCCTCATCACCGCCATCACTGCTGTTGTCAGCGCCCTATGCTACGTCTGCAACCTGCTCTGGCAACGCAGCGGGGAGTGCGAAAAAGACCGCCGGGAGATGCGGACGCAGATTGATGCCCTCAATCGCGCCAGCGGCCTCGCTGATGGCACTCTCCAGGCCTACCAGCGCTGCCACGTCGATGAGTGTCCGTTCCGCCCTGGTGATGAGCAGGGGCCGCCGAAACGTATCGCTGCCCACTCATCCCTCGACCCTTGTTGAGCTATGACTCTCGCTGATTTCATCGCCTGGCTCGTCATCACCGGCATCGCCATCCCGCTCATCGCGCGCCACTGGCCAAAGTAGCCATCACGCTCCGCCGTGATGAGCCCGCCAGTTTTGACACCTGGCAACGATTGCATGAAAACCAAATCGTTCTCCATCCTATCGCTTCTTCTCCTCGCCGTTTTCGCCATCGGCCTCATCTCCTGCAGCGCCGCGAAAAAGGCCGGTGCGGATATCACTGCAGGCCTCGGTAAAATCGGTCCCGCCCTGGGGCTTACGCCGGCCGCGCAAGCCAAGGTCAAGGTCACTCTGGAAAACGACGCCCTATCCGGCCTCGCGGATCTCGCCCTCCTCAAGCCCTCCTCAATGAAGGACGATGCCGCCAAGGCCATTGATGATGTCGCCGCGCAAGTGCAAGGCAACAGTACCAGCAAGGTCGTGGTGGCCATCACTGCCGGCGGCCGCAAGGCGTTGGCGGATTACCTGGCTGGCGACAGTGCCGCCAAGGATCTCACGGATGCCGGGCTTGCCGCTCTCGCTGCGCTCACGGCTCCCGCCGCTCCTGCCGCTCCCGTTACTCCCTGACTGCCGGGCAAAGCGGCCTCTAGTGCCGAACCTTTGCACATCATCCTCACGATTGATCAGCCTCCAAAAAGCACTCTCGAAATCGTCCTCAACGCCCTCGGCGGCGTCCTCGCCAAAGTCATTCCGTTTTAATCCCTGCATTCAATGAAAACGAAATCTTCATGGAAAACCACCCTCGGCGGCTCCCTTCTCGCCGCCGGTCCTCTGCTCCATCCCATCCTTCCTCCTGATTGGCAGTGGGTATCCGCCGCCTGCATGAGTATCGGCGGCCTCATCGTAGGCCTCGCCGCTCGCGACAACAATGTCAGTAGCGAACAGGCGGGTATCAAATAGCTCGCAACCTCCCCTCATCCCTGCGGCCGCTGATTGCGAAATCAGCGGCCGCTTCATTTTGACACAACGCCTCAGACCTCAGTCAAGATCCACAATCCATCCATCCCCTCATCAAATGAACAAAGGTCTCATCGCTAAATTCGTCTGCATCGCTGCCGCCCTCAATGCCTACGGCGGAGAAGAAGTGGAGTTCATCCCCGTCTATGCGGATGACGGCCCGAACAAGGCATGGTCGCAAGCCTCGCCAAGCGGGTCGCTCAAAATGATGATCACCAATCCCGCTGCTCAAGGCCAATTGGTCGTGGGCAAGGAATACATGATCAATATCTCGGAAGCTGCTCCCGAAGCTGCTCCCGAAGGTGCCCCCGCTGGCGACGCTGCCCCCGCTGGTGACGCTGTCTAACCTGGCATAGTTCTCAGCTCCTACGGCCGCCGGATCCTCGTGATCTGGCGGCCGTTTTGCGTTGACATGCCGTATGGCGCATGACTCCCTTTTCCACCACCGGCAAATGCAGCACCTTCGGCGGCCCCAAAGACACCGGCGTAGGCGTTCACGAAGATCTGGCGCTCTATGAGGTTGGCCAGCTTCATGCCGCCCCTCCCGGCCTGTTCCTGCCGCAACAGCCCGCCGGCACGACGGGCACCGCGCGCCGGCTCAATCCTGCGGCCTATTATTGCGCCATGCGCTGGGCTTATGCCGATAGCATGCGAAGCACGCTCAAGCCCGGCCTCGGTGTCTGCCTGTCTGTCACCACGTCCCGCGCCTGGTTATTGCAAAACCCCATACTCGTGAGCAATCCCAAACGTCCCGATTTGAAGCCCATCAAGGTTTATGGAGTCGATTGGGGCCCTAATTCCGATACCGGCCGCATCATCGACCTTTCGCCCGGCGTCGCTGCCGCCCTCGGTGTCGAGACCAATGGCCAGGTCACTGTAACCATCGCGTCATGATCGTTGTCGATGAACTGGTGCCATGCCTGCCGAATCGGCAGTGGCGCCACAATCAATCCTGCCACCTCACCTGCGGCCCCGGGGAGGTGGATGAGCTGCACGCCTTCGCGCTGTCCATCGGCCTCCGCCGCTCATGGTTTCAGCCCCGCAAGGAATGCCCCCATTACGATCTCACCAAAGGCATGCGCGCTCAAGCCGTGGCCGCCGGTGCCGTCCAGGTGGACAGATTGGAACTCGTGGCCATCATGCACGCCTGGCGCCAATCAAATTCCGAAACGCGTACCGTAGGCGTTCCGCAATTGGAGCTAGCCCTTGTAAATCAATGATCCCGGGCGTGTTCGATTCCTGTCGGGGATACTTGTCTAGGCACCGGGTTCTTGGGCCAGTTCAACGTCATCCTCTGCAAGGGACGGTTCCTGGGCGGCAACGGCCGGCTTAAGGGTGGCGTAAAGTGCCAGAC
>Ga0209697_10000019_pt1 | contig 227886 bp, 194 predicted proteins | sample AliMusrvi5mmetaG_FD_184115 | JGI IMG/M metagenome (GOLD analysis project Ga0209697, IMG submission 184115) | Freshwater lake bacterial and archeal communities from Alinen Mustajarvi, Finland, to study Microbial Dark Matter (Phase II) - Alinen... | ecosystem: Environmental > Aquatic >... | reverse complement strand
CAGGGATACCGCAAGGGCAGAAATTAAAGCAATGAACTTAAAACAAGCACCAGAGCTGGCCTTAAAATCATAAAAACAGGACATTTCTACTTTGGTGGCAATAGGACATTTCTATTTTGGCTTGACAATCCCTCTATTTTGACTTATTAATCTTCAGCCAATCTGGTATAATCTACCCATGTCAATCAAGAATATTCGAATAATCACTCCAAGCTGGCTCGTTAAGAGCAGGAAAGAGCTGGCGCTTGGGGTTAAGACGCTGGAACGGCTCGGATTCACAGTCAAGAACGGCGGGTTTACAGCGAAACTGCCTTCCGAAAAAGAGAGAGCCGCACAGATACACGCGGCATTCAAAGACAAAGCCACCGACCTTATACTCGCCCAGCGCGGCGGGTACAGTTCACTTAGGATACTCCCTTACATTGATTACGCCCTAATCAAAAGAAACAGGAAACCTATAGCTGGATTCTCAGATATGAGCACCCTGCTAAACTCCATATATGAGCGCACCGGGATGGTAACTTTGCACGCGCCGATGCTCTGGAACTTATCAGAGCCGACCACTTTCACTATGAATTCTTTTCTGAACGCGCTGGACGGCTTCCCGAACAGGGAACTTTTCAGCGAAGCCCCTGTAAATGTTTTAAAACCCGGCAAGGCATCCGGGACTCTCAAGGGCGGGAACCTGGTGACATTGACATCCATGACCGGAACTGAATGGGAGATAAATACCGACGGGACAATATTGTTCCTTGAGGACATTGACGAGAAACCGCACCAGATAGACAGGTGGCTCTCGCAGTGGATACTTAACGGTAAGTTCAAGAAAGTTAATGGCCTTATCCTCGGAGATTTCCGCGGCACCGAGACCGCGCAGGTGTTCAAAGTGCTGACTTCGCAGTTAAAACTAAAGATACCGGTGGTCCATTGCCCGTACATCGGACATGTTAAGAATAAGATAACGCTTCCCGTCGGGGCAAAAGTTACGCTTGATACCGCAAGGGCGTCTCTCCTTGTAACCGGCCCGTCGCCAATCCTTCCCTCAAGGCAGGCCAAATGAACTATATCTGGGCAGGCCTGATGATTCTCAGCGTGATCTTCGCCGTGATAAACGGGAAGACCGCGGATTTCACAAAGGCCATCTTTGACGGAGCCAAGTCAGGCGTTGAGATATCCCTGACGCTTGCCGGAATAATCGCCATCTGGCTCGGCATCACGCAGATAATTGAAGATTCGGGCCTGAGGGAAAAGATATCACGGTTTTTCCGTCCCGTTATCTCAAAACTCTTCAAAGGCATACCTGAAGGGCACAACGCGACAAGCTCAATCACCTTGAACATCCTTTCAAACATGCTCGGCACCGGAAACGCCGCCACGGCGCTCGGCATCAAGGCGATGAATGACCTGCAGACGCTTAACCCGTCAAAAGAGACCATCTCCTTTGACCAGATGCTCTTCGTCGTCATCAATACTTCCAGCATCCAGCTTGTGCCTTTTACCATAATAGGCCTGCTCTCGGACTTTGGCTCAAAGAACCCAACGATTGTCATAGTTCCGATACTCATCGCGACCGCGCTTACGACCACTATTGCCGTCACAAACCTCTTCATCTTCAGGAGGTTCTTTAAATGATGGACGCGGTCAAGTACATATCGGCGCTCATCATCCCGGTTTTCTTCCTCTTCGTTATAGTTTACGGGCTGGCAAGAAGGGTCAAGGTATATGATTCCTTCATCACGGGCGCGAAAGAGAGCCTGCCGACAATTTTCAAGATCTTCCCCTATATAGTCGGGATATTTATCGCCATAAAATGCTTCCAGGCCTCCGGAGCTTTTGACGCGGTCAAGAACCTGCTCTCAGGCGCCTTCTCTTTGGCCGGCGTCCCGGCTGAAGTAATCTCGATTGCTCTAATTAAGCCGCTCTCCGGCAGCGCTTCTACTGCCGTCTTTACGGACATGCTGAAAACATTCGGCCCCGACAACATCACGGTGCTGACAGCGGCGATAATCATGGGAAGCACCGAGACAACTTTCTATGTCATCTCGGTCTATCTCGGCTCAGTCGGTATCAAGAATTCAAGATACCTGGTGGCGGTCTGCCTGATATCGGACCTCATCGGAATAGTGCTGGCGGTGACCATCGCGAGGAGATTCTTCTTTAATGTGTAGGTTATTCGGTATTACAAACTTCGATTATGCTGAGCATCTTGAATTAGCCCTTGATTTTTTCGCTCTGGCAGAGAAGGGCAACGTTCCTCCGGGACATAAACCGGGGCATCTTGACGGCTGGGGAATCGGCTGGTACAAAAGCGGCCGGGGCGAAGTTGTCAAGAGCGGCAAACCAATCACTTCCGAGAAAGAACTTTTTATATCAACTCTCAAGTCCATCGGCAAAGCCGATATTTTGATTCTACACCTCAGATTATCCGCCTGGAAAGGAACAGAGTACAAAGAACATGCTCACCCCTTCCTGATTCATAACGCTATGCTCGCGCATAACGGAACAATCAAGGATTATAAGGATATGCTCGGCGAGCCGGCATTCAACGGATTTGACACAGAGGCACTGCTCAGGTTTGCCTTGAAGCAGAACAGCTGGAGCGTAAAAAAGGCGTTCACAGCGGCGGTCTCAAAGATACGCGAAAAACACTCTTATTCCGCGCTTAACCTGCTTTTTTCCGACGGGAAAACTCTATTCGCTCTGAGAGAATTTACGAAATGGCCGGATTATTACACGCTTTACGAGTCAAATTATCACGGCTCAAAAGTTGTCTGCTCTGAAAGAATAACCACAAAGCTTGACTGGACCTCTCTGCCTAAAGGAGAAATCACCGCTTTTTAGCAGGCTACTTCTTCTCCCACTTCAGAATATCCATCACGGAAGAAAGCGTTGACCCTTCAAGTATCTCTTTGCGCAGGCGGTTCTCTTTCTCAAGCACATCCATCGCCCTGTTAGTAAACTCTACGGCCTTATCGGAAGGGATTACCATCACGCCGTCATCGTCTCCGATTATCCAGTCGCCGGGAAACACCTTTTGACCGCCAATCATAACAGGAACATTCAACTCGCCAAAACCTTTCGGCTCACCGGCGTGAGAGGTAACGAGGCGCGAGAACGCCGGAAACTTTAAGTCTGCTATCTCTCTTGAATCCCTGATGGCGCCGTCAATGACGAGACCGCCGAGTTTTCTGCGTTTAGCGCTTTGCGTGGCAAGCTCGCCCCATACCGCGGGAGCAACGCCGCCGGCGTCTATGACAATAATATCTCCGGGTTTCGCGATATCAACAGCTTCCACCGGTTTCGCCCAGTCGCCGGGATAGGTCCTGACTGTTACCGCTTTTCCCGCCATTCTCATTTTCGGGGCCAAAGGCTTGATACCTGAAAGGCAGGGCTGCCTGTGAAGCGCGTCGGAAATATTGGCGGTTGAAACAAGCGAGAGAACCTTAAGTATATCTTCTTCACCCACGCGCTTGAAGAACTTACTGTCCACCTTCTTCAGTGAAAGCATCGCTTTCTTAATCTCTGAGGCAGCCTTCTTTGCGTCTTTTGATTTGGTTATTGAACCTCCGGCAATGATGATAGAAGCACCGGCATTTACCGCTTCAACCACATTCTCGGAGTTTATGCCGCCGGCAACTGCGACAGGGATACTGACTGCCGAGACAACCTTGCGGAGCATGGAAAAAGGTTCTTTCCCCTTCATCTGCTCGTCTATCGGCGTGTGTATGCCAATGTAGTTAACGCCGAGCTTTTCAACTTCCTTAGCTCTCTTTACCGGATCTTTTACCTCAATCATATCAACTATTACTTCAGCGCCGTAGTTCTTCCCGGCTTCAACACATTCCGCGATGGTGGAATCAGAGGCCGCTCCAAGCACATGAACAACCTTTGCTCCTGCCTTCGCCGCTATCTCCACTTCCGCCCGCCCGGCATCCATAGTCTTCATATCCGCGACGATTATATGTTTTGGGAAGGCTTTATGCAGTTCTCTGATGATATTCAGGCCTTCGGCTTTAATAAGGGGAGTTCCGGCTTCTATCCAGTCGACTCCGCCTGCAACCGCTTCGCGGGCGCAGCCGAGAGCCCTGTGCATATCAACGAAATCAAGAGCAACCTGAAGTATTATCTTGCGGGACATAGTTCTCCGGTATCTTTCGGCTCTTTTCAGTATCGTGCCGTTATTGTATATTATACAATAACTATGCCGACCTTTCTATTGTTTACAGGACTATTTAATTCCCGGAAATCCGGATTATCTTGCTTTTTTCAGTATGTCCGACAACACCTTTCTTTCAAAAGCGCTTGAGATCAAAGGACTCTTCCTGTCACCGGATGGATCTGAAGGTTCTTCTTTTATGCACCCGCGAAAATAACGCGAAACTAAGGCGTGTTTACCGAGGCCTTCAACAAATTCAGGTATGCCGACTTTTGATTGCGCCATATTCCGGTCCTTAGCACCATAGTGTGCCGGCCATTTTTCCTTTACATAGCACTTTACAGCCGGCGTCTCATTGACAGTCGCCTTAAGGTTTTCCGAAGCGCCGGACACAAGCTTCCGGACAGCGGACGATATATCATCTCTACTCTTTCCGCAGACTGATGAAGCTCCGGTAAGACTGCCTGCGGAACCAAGCGCTTCAATTTCCTCCAGGCCGTCTGACGCGGATGTTCCGGCCCAGGTTTCAATTTTTGAGACGCGGGCTTTTACGGCCTCGAGATCTCCGGGGCTTAGCGCGCTGAATATGCCTCCAAACTCTTTTTCAAGTGTTGCAGCAACATGCTGCTTGCACCTCTTTATGATACTGCGGGCGCTGTTTTGCTTCTGTCCGAAGACATCCCCTAAATCTTCGTATTTAAGCGCGGCCCCGCTCATCAGATAGAGAAGATATAAACCGCGGTGCATTTCATTCCTGATAGACAATACTGCTGCCCTGATATGCCTTAACATTTCGTCTGCCAGGACGGCTGAATCAGGCGCTATTTCCCCGGATACAAGATACTCTTCCGGCGCAGACGCTTCTATTCCTGCTATCGGGGCGGAAATTGAAGTTGTCTTTGACCTCTCGCGGGAGAGTGTTTCAAGCATCGCGAATACTGCGTTTCTGACAATCGCTCCTATATATGTCTCTGCCATTGCCTTTGCGGGATCAAAAGCCTCAAGAGCGCCTCTCACAAAAAGCCTTTCCATGCAGTCTGAGTAGGCCTCTTCCGCCTGCTCGCGCGTCAGTTTGAACCTGTAGAGGTCCGCTTTCACCTTCCCGCTTACCGCATTGGCAAGGGCGCGCAGATTCTTCTCGCTGCGCTCCTGTTTTAAAACACAAAGAAGTTTCTCTATTTTGCCTTTGTCGGGATTTGCCATTACGGGATAGTACCTGAAGAGGCGCTATCCCGCAAGGCAATCCGGACCGAACGGAGAGGTTTATGTTGCCGCGTTCATATCTGAACTTGGCCGTGGGCGGCTAAACTCCCGCAGGTTCCGGTATTTCAAAATGCTCTGCTGCTTTCTTCAGCTCTTCAATGAAGGGAGAAAGCTCATTATTAAAGATCATGAGTGAATTTCTCCGTTTGTTGCCCTCTTTGTCAAACGAGGACTCGCTGACAATAAGGTAGTTGGTGTTGTTAGACGCCTTCTTGACATCAAAGAAAAACACCCTTTTACCCGACTTGCATACCCCGGAATACACCGGCGGTTGTTTCACTTTCTCTTGCATATTGCCTCCTTGGCGGGATTCCGCCTGCGTGTATATATACAGACAATGAGGCATTTCGTGGCAAAAAAAAACACTGAATAGCATCTTGGCTAATCAGTGTTTTGGAAATACTATTTTTAAAAGAGCTTTACTCGCCTACCATCTGTACTACCAGCTCGCGGTCTCGGGGAATGTTGTCAAAATCTATGAAGATTATCTGCTGCCAAACCCCAAGTTTCATCTTGCTGCCAACCACGGGAATAGTTATAGAAGGCCCAATGAGACTCGCCCTTATATGCGAGTGCCCGTTTGAGTCAGGGTGAGTCAGGTTATGATTATACATTCCATTTTCAGGCAGGACATGGTTAAAGAAAGACTTAAGATCCGCAACAAGCCCCGGCTCATACTCAATGGTGGTAAGCGCGCCGGTGGCCCCCGGAACAAAAACATTGAGCAGGCCGTTTTTGATAGCGCTGTCCTGCACCTTGCGATCCAGAAAATTGGTAATATCAATAATATCAGTGTGACCTTTGGTCCCAAACTTGATCTTGTCAGAATAAACCGCCATTATTTACCGCCTCCCTCACTATAACCCCTCTCCAGGGCCTTGATATTGATCGCGATCATATCCTTGTGCCGTGAAGACATTACTTCTTCCAGTCCTGCCTTCAACGAATCGAGCTTTACCGCTTTCGAAAGCGCGGCATAAACTCCGAGAGAGACCATGTTTACAACACGGTTCGAACCGACATCCTTTGCAATATCGCTGATTGGCAGTTCAACAACCTTGCAGCCGGAAAGACTCTTTCCGTCCTTAACCAGGGATGAGTTTATTATGAAAACCCCGCCTTTTGAAATACTGCCTTTGTAAACATTGAAGCCGATTGTGTCCAATCCGATTATATATTCAACGAGTCCCAGCACCGGAGACATGATCTCTTCATCGGAAATTACCACCGCGCAATAGGAGAGTCCTCCCCTCTTTTCGGCGCCGTATGAAGGGAGCCAGGTTACTTTCTTCCCTTCACTGAACGCGGCCACAAGCGCAAGGCTTCCTCCGAGGAGAATGCCCTGCCCGCCGCTGCCGCACATGATTAGACTTCTTTCCATTTTACTTATCCTTTATGCTTGTGACTGAACCGTTTCGTCCTTTATCACGCCTAACTTAAAATACTTTGTCATCTCTTCTTTTACGAACTTTAAGCCGTCAAGCGGGGACTTTCCCCAGTTTACCGGGCAGGGCGAGAGGACTTCCACGAGGCTGAATCCTTTTCTGTCTAGCTGCGCCTGAAAAGCTTTCTTAATGGCCTTTTTCGCTTTGTTAATGTTCGCGGGATCGGTAACCATAACGCGTTCCAGATATCTTGTCCCTTCAAGAGTGGCAAGCAGCTCGCAAACACGGACGGGATAACCCGATACTTTCACATCGCGCCCGTTTTGGGTGGTTGTAGTCTTCATGCCGGGAAGAGTAGTCGGAGCCATCTGGCCTCCGGTCATCCCGTAATTGGCGTTATTGATAAATATGACGGTAATGTTATCGCTTCTATTCGCAGAATGGATTATCTCATTCGTGCCGATGGATGCCAGATCGCCGTCTCCCTGATAGGTGAAAACCACCCTGTCAGGCAAAACACGCTTGATGGCGCACGCAACAGCCGGCGGCCTGCCGTGCGGAGCCTCGGTTACGTCAAAATTCCAGTAATCGTATGCAAAAACCGCGCAGCCTACCGGCGCAATACCAATGGTCTTCTCTCTGACACCCAGTTCATCAATCACTTCCGCGACAATCCTGTGTACTATCCCGTGACCGCAGCCCGGGCAGTAGGAATTAGCGTTATCTTTAAGGCTCTCCGGCCTGCAATATACCTGTTTCACTTCATTATCTCCCTGACCTTATCCGCGATCTCTTCAGGAACGGGACATCCGCCTCCCGGCCTCCCGAAGAAACTGACTTTAGAATCATCCAGCAGAGCCAGCCTTACATCTTCCACCATCTGTCCCATGTTCTGTTCAACCACAAGGACCTTTTTAGCTTTCGCGGCTGCGGCCTTAATCTCACTGTACGGAAAAGGCCACAGCGTTATCGGGCGGAAAACCCCGCACTTGACTCCGGAAGCTCTTAAAAGATTTGCCGCGCCCTTGCTAATCCTGCCTATTATGCCGTTGGCTATTATGAGGATATCCGCGTCTTCTGTCTTGTAACTCTCAAACTTCCTGACTTTGGATTCTATCTCCGCGTATTTTGCCGCGAGTTTGAAATTATGTTTCTCAAGGGCGCCCGGCGCCATCATTAGAGAAAACAGATTCCTGGGCTTCCTTCCTTCACAGCCGTCCAGGATGTAATCTTTGGGCGGAAGTTTAGGAAATTTTTTCTCTGAAAATTCAACCGGTTCTATCATCTGACCGAGAATACCGTCGGAAAGAAGCAGTACCGGGTTTCTGTACTTGTCAGCCAGATAAAACGCTTCTGCGGTAAGATCCGCGGCTTCCTGCACCGTTGACGGCGACAGGGTTATAAGCCTGTAATCTCCGTGGCCGCCGCCCTTTACCGATTGGAAATAATCGGCTTGAGAACCCTGAATGTTCCCCAACCCCGGGCCTCCTCTTTGCATGTTTACAATCAGCGCAGGAAGTTCCATGCCCGCCATGTAAGATATTCCTTCCTGCTTTAAGCTTATGCCTGGACTTGAAGACGAGGTCATTGCCCTCGCGCCGGCGACGGACGCCCCAAGCACCATGTTAATGGCGGCAAGCTCGCTCTCAGCCTGAATAAAGGAACCTCCGGCTTCAGGCATCCTCCAGGACATATACTCGGGTATCTGGTTCTGGGGAGTGATAGGGTAACCGGCATAAAAACGGCAGCCTGCAAGTATCGCGGCTTCCGCTATAGCCTCATTTCCTTTCATTAATTGTTTTGCGCTTTTCATTTGTCCTTCCGGACTTCTATGGCGGCTTCAGGGCACATCAGCGCGCAGATAGCGCAGGAAGTGCACTTCCCCTCATCATTAATTTCGACAAACGCGTAGCCCCTTGCATTCGAGCCTTTGCCGACAACAAGGGATTTCCTGGGACAAAATTCAATGCAATAGAGACACCCTTTGCATCTTTCCTTGTCTATTTTTATCTTTCTCTCCGGCATCTTTAATCTCCAAATTCGGCCATCTGTCCACTGTCTTCTGTCCTCAGCAAACGCCTGCCGCGCATCCGCGCATCTGCCCATGAACCACTCGTTACAACTCGGGTTCATGGCATGCCTTCTGCGCTTCAGACCTAAGCGTTCTCCAGCAGCTTTTTAATGTTCCTAATCGCCTGCCTGGTCCTGTCCTCATTTTCAATAAGGGCAAACCTGACATAACCCTCGCCGTACTCTCCGAAACCGACCCCCGCGGAAACTACCGTGTCGGCTTCAAGCAGCAATTTTTGAGCGAAGGCCTGAGAACCCATGGCCTTGAATTTTTCCGGTATCTCGGCCCAGATAAACATCGTAGAGTTCGGCTTAGGTATAGTCCAGCCGGCCTTCGCCAACCCGTCAACAAGCACATCCCTTCTCTTCCTGTAGGTCTCCGCGATCTCTTTGACGCAATCCTGAGGACCGCGAAGCGCCGTGATAGCCGCCACCTGAATGGGAATGAACATCCCGTAGTCCATATAACTTTTCAGCTTTGCAAGGTTCGCGATCATTTCTTTGTTTCCCATGCAGAAAGCGACGCGCCAGCCCGGCATGTTATAGGACTTGGACATTGAAAAGAGTTCGACTCCGACATCTTTCGCTCCTTTTACCTGGAGGAACGAAGGGGCTTTGTAACCGTCAAAAACCAGATCTTTATAAGCAAGGTCGTGCACAATCATAATGTCATTCTCTTTCGCAAACGCTACCACATCCTCGAAGTATTTCAGGTCAACGGAAGCGGTCGTGGGATTCTGGGGGTAACTCAAGACCATCATCTTCGGCTTCGGCCAGAAGTTATTCTTTTTAATTTTCTCAAGATCAACCTTGAACCCGTTCTCTTTGGTAAGCGGGATGCTGACAAGATTGCCGCCGGCTATGACGACACTGTAAAGGTGTATTGGATAAGTCGGGTTTGGAACCAGCACGACATCTCCCTCGTCAATCATGGCCATCGCCAGATGCGAGATGCCTTCCTTCGCTCCAATAGTTGCTATAATCTCGGATTCCGGGTCAAGGTCGACATCAAAATCCTCTTTGTACCTGTGGGCCATAGCCTTGCGGAGGTTAAGCATGCCTTTTGAGACAGAATACCTGTGCGCCTTGGGGTCGCGCGCCACCTCGCAGAGCTTGTCCACTATGTAAGCGGGTGTCGGCTTGTCGGGATTCCCCATGCCGAAATCAATTACATCAACGCCCTTCGCCCTCTGCTCGCTCATGATAGCTTTTATCTTTCCGAGAGAGTAAGGCGGCAGTCTTTTTATTCTATTGGAGTCTATCATTGTAAGTCCCTCTTATATGTCTTTGAATTGTGTGAAGTTCCTTATTTCCTTGAAGCGCTTGTTGATACTTGCCCGGTCCGCCTTCCTGAACCTGTTCACCGAAAAATCTTCCACGCAGAAAGAAGCCGCGGCAGTTCCGAAAACAAGGGCCCTCTTAATCTCCTCTTCGTTTATCTTCTTCACGGTAGAGATATAGCCCATAAAACCGCCGGCGAATGAATCTCCCGCGCCGGTCGGGTCAATTGCGTTCTCAAGGGGGTATGCCGGCGCCACAAAATGCCAGTCACCGGAGAACAGGATGCTCCCGTGTTCGCCTTTCTTTATTACGACTATTTCCGGGCCAAGCTTCTTTACCTTTACCGCGGCTTTAATGAGATTTGCCTCTCCCGAAAGTTCCCTTGCCTCGGAATCATTAAGGAAAAGTATGTCAACTTTCTTAAGGAGCTGCAGGAGTTTTACCCTGTCGGATTTTATCCAGATATCCATTGTATCGCACGCTACAAGCCTTGCGGAGCTAATCTCTTCCAGTACCTTTAGCTGCAGACCGGGGTTTATGTTTGCCAGGAAAAGATGACTGCTGTTCCTGTAAGAAGCAGGGACCTTCGGGGAAAAATCAGCAAAAACATTCAGGTCCAGTTTTAGGGTTTCTCTCACATTCATATCAAACTTATACTCGCCGGTCCAGCTGAAGGTTTTTCCGGCGGCAACTTCCACGCCTTCGGTATCAATACCGCGCCCCTTAAGCTCCCGCAGATATTTTGCTGGAAAATCCTTTCCGACAACGCCGACCATCTTCACCGGAGTGAAGAAGCTCGCGGCATAGGAAAAATATGTGCAGGAACCTCCAAGCACCCTGTCAACAGATTTGAAAGGGGTCCTGACGGAATCCAGAGCAACCGAACCTACAACCGCAAGACTCATATTCATCCTTTTGAAACTGCTTACTTGCTGCAAACTCTGTTCCTTCCAGCTTCTTTAGCTTCATAAAGACCGCTGTCCGCCTTCTTAATCAGCAAATCCGGAGTATTGCCGTCAATCCCGAAGGCCGAAACACCGAGACTTACGGTAAGCCTGCCTCCAGGCTGACCGGCGCGGAACTCAAAGGCGTGTTCCTCTATCTCTTTCCGTATTCTTTCCGCCAGGATAATCGCGCCGTCTTTTCCCGTAGAGGGAAGCATTATTATAAATTCTTCCCCTCCGTACCTGGCCACCACATCCACCTGCCTGCAGAGGCTCTTCAGTATCTGCCCGATTTCAACAAGCACCGCGTCTCCGGCCAGGTGGCCGTTCTTGTCATTGTAGGACTTGAAGTGGTCAACATCCAGCATGATAAGCGACAACATGCCTTCCTTCTCGTACCTGATCATCCTCGCGAGTTCTTCCCGCAGGGAGTCCAGAAAATACCTGTGATTATAAACATTGGTCAGGCCGTCGACAATCGCAAGATATTCTATTTTTTGATAAAGCTTGGCGTTTTCTATGCCCATTGCCACCTGGTTCGCGAAAGAGGTCAGCGGCACAAGATCGATCTCTTCAATGCGTTTCTTATTCAACACATTATCCGCAAGCAGGACTCCGACCGCCACATTCTTAACGACAAGGGGAAGAATAATATATTCCTTCAACCCCAGCAGGTTCACGAATAACTGAGAGCACCTGTAATCATCCGCGGCGTTCTTTATTATGTAGCCCATGCGCTCTATAGCTACGCGGGGCACCATATCAAGAGACTTGTCAAGCTTGAAAGTAAAATTCTTAACGCTTTCAAAATCTATGCCTATCGCCGAGACCGGCCGGAGAAGCTCTTTCTTGTTTTCGTCCGTTTCCAGCGAGAAGATCAGGACTCTGTCATACTTAAGTTCTTCCGTAAGATTCTTCAACACCAACCCGAGGACAGCATTCAGATTTGTTGAGGTCCTCAGAGCCTGGGTGAGCTCCTCGATGTAATGGAGCTGTTTGTTTACCGTAGTCAGGTTGTTTATCTTGTGATTGTTGCTGATGTCGACAATAACAACGCTCGCCGACGCGACAATAATCCACATAAGGAAAAAATCAGGATCCCAGCCGTTAATAAGGAATTCCAGCCCAAGCAGTATGATAAAAAAGGTTCCGGAATACGACAGCAATACCCCCGGGCTCCTGCTTTTCATTTCATTCAAGCTGTCTATGATATCCAAGGCGGCTCCGTGACTATAGGGCTGCGCCGAAGAATCCGTCTTAGCGGAAATTCGGCATGATTAATCTCATCACTACGATAAAAACACTCCTGCCTTCAAGCCGGGAGGCTCATTTTTCGTTGAGCGCGGCAATACCCGGCAGTTCCTTTCCTTCGATAAATTCAAGTGAAGCCCCGCCTCCGGTGGAAATATGCGTAATCTTTCCGGAAACTCCTGATTTCTTTACGGCAGAGACTGAATCCCCGCCTCCCACAACCGAGACGGCTCCTGAGTCAGCTATTGCTTTGGCAATAGCCATTGTTCCTTTCGCGAACTGCGGTATTTCGAAAAAACCCAACGGCCCGTTCCAGAAGATAGTTTTTGATCTCTTAATCTCGTCAGAGAAGAGTTTTATGCTCTCCTCGCCTATGTCCAGCGCTGTCAACCCGTCAGGGATATCTTTCACGCATTTCGCGTCCGAGGGGTTATCCTTATTTGCCGTAACAATATGGTCAACCGGAAGCAGCAGTTTAACTCCCTTCTCCGCCGCCGTCTTAATAATGCTGGCTGCCAGGCTGATCTTGTCTTCCTCAACAAGCGACTTGCCGGTATTTTGTCCCTTCGCCCGAAGGAATGTGTAAGCCATGGCGCCGCCGATGATGAGCGTGTCAACTTTTCCGAGGAGATTCGTCAGGACATCAATTTTTCCGGATATCTTGGCGCCGCCGATTATCGCAACAACCGGTTTCTGAGCTCCGCCTACAATCATGCCCAGATACTTAATCTCTTTTTCGATAAGGAATCCGCAGGCTGCGATCTTTACGAACTTTGCCACTCCTTCGGTTGAAGCATGCGCCCTGTGCGCCGTCCCGAAAGCGTCGTTAACATAGACATCGCAAAGCGCTGCAAGCTGTTTTGCAAATGCCGGGTCATTTTCCTCTTCTTCAGCGTGAAACCGGACATTTTCAAGCAAGAGCACATCCCCGTCCTTCATTGCCGCGACGGCTTTCTCTGCTTCCGGGCCAACGCAGTCTTTCGCAGTAAGCACCGGTTTTCCGAGCAGCTGTTCAAGCTTCTTGGCTGCAGGCGCCATTCTCAACTTCTCAACAACTTTTCCGTCAGGCCTGCCCATATGGGAAACCAATATAACTTTACCGCCTTTTTCGGCGATGTATTTGATGGTCGGAAGCGCTTCTTTTATCCTGGTATCATCCGCCACATTCAGGGAAGCATCAAGCGGAACATTGAAGTCTACACGGACAAGAGTTCTTTTACCTTTAAAATCAACATCCCTTATGGATAACTTTGGCATAAAACCTCCGAGAGAAAGAAAAATTCTAAATTCTAAGTCCGCCTGAAGTTCTTCACGCCAGATCCCGCCTATTTGCAAGCAAATAGGCGGACACGAAATTCTAAACAAAGTACAAACAACAAAGACAAGAAAAAAAAGATATAAGTATGTTTTCTGTATTCTTTAGTGCTTAGCGCCTATAATTTGCTTTTTGATTTTCTTAGTATTTAGTGTTTAGAATTTGCTGTTTGATTTATTGGGAACGGCAGCCCCGGAGGGCTGCCGCGCCCAATGTCGTCAATTATAATCCTTTCTTTGCGAGTATCTGGGCAAGGTCAACAACCCTGTTTGAATAGCCCCATTCATTGTCATACCACGCAACGACCTTAATCATCGTTCCGTCTATCACAAGCGTTGACTTAGCGTCAACGATTGAAGACCTCGGATCGCCGCAGAAATCCATGGAAACAAGCTCTTCTTCCGTGTAGCCGAGAATGTTCGGCATCTTGGAGGAAGCTTCCTTAAGCGCCGCGTTGACTTCTTCAACCGTGACCGGTTTATCAACATCAGCAACAAGGTCAACAACCGACACATTGGGGGTCGGAACTCTCATCGAGAAACCGGTAAGCTTTCCTTTAAGCCCCGGGAGCACAAGACCTACGGCCTTCGCCGCGCCTGTGGAAGTCGGGATCATATTAATCGCGCCTGCCCTAGCCCTTCTGGGATCAGAATGCTCAAGGTCAAGTATCCTCTGGTCGTTCGTGTAGGAATGAATCGTGGTCATCAAGCCCCTCTTAAGTCCGAACTTCTCCATAATAACTTTTGCTACCGGAGCAAGACAGTTCGTCGTGCAGGAAGCGTTGGAGATCACATTGTGAGCTTTCGGGTCGTATTTCTCGTCGTTCACGCCGATGACCACAGTGAGGTCCTCATTCTTCGCGGGAGCGGAAATAATAACCTTCTTCGCGCCGGCTGTGATGTGCGAAACAGCCTTTTCCTTGTCCGTGAACCTGCCGGTGGACTCGATGGCAATATCAACGCCCATCGCTTTCCACGGAAGAGCTGCGGGATCCTTCTCTGAAACTATCTTAATCTTCTTGCCGTTGACGACGAGCGTATCGCCTTCAAGCCTTACTTCACCCTTGAAAGTTCTGTGAACGGAGTCATACTTGAACAAGTGCGCAAGCATGCTTCCTTTCGCGAGGTCATTGACCGCGACGATATCAAGAGCCTTCCAAGCTTCCGGGTTCTGCGCCGCTGCGCGGAGAACCATCCTGCCGATCCTGCCAAAACCGTTTATTCCGACTTTCACTGCCATACTTTCCTCCTCTTAATAAATTAAAATCTGATTTTTATTCCATATATTGCGCCGGCGTTAACCGGTTCAACATAAAAACTTACCTTTGAATCAGCCTGTTTTTTCATGCCGGCCGCGTGCGCCTCCCCGACAATTGAACCCAGCAATGCCCCGAAGAAAACATCGGATGCCCAGTGCTTTTCCTTGTAAATGCGTCCTAGCCCTACCAGAGCTGCAAGGGGATAAGTAATTATCCTGCAGTCATACGCCCCGCCTATCACCGCCGCCGTTGAAAACGCGGCTGTAGTATGCCCGGAGGGAAAAGAATTATCACCGAACGAAGGGTTGAAGCTGTAAGGATTTCCTCCATCGGGAGGCCTTGCCCTTCCTGTCGCGCATTTTATGGCTATGCCCATCAGTCCGGACTCAACAAAAGCCTCAATCGCGTTTACCGCCACATTCTTTTCTTTATCTGCGCCCAGCAGATAGAGGGCCGCGTAGGACGGCAGAAGGAGCGTCCCGTCTCCCAGGTAATCAATATTCGCAACCGCGTCCAGAAAGGGGCTTTTAATATTCAGGAAGATATCGTGTATCGCCTCATCCTGCGTGAAAAGAACCGCTCCGGCCGCGAGTATTATAGCCGGATTGATAAGCTCTTCAATTTTTATTCCGGATGCCGCGGAGACAGAGCCAAGCGGCCGGTTGTCTCCGTCAATCAGACCGATTTCAGAGCAGAAAACAGTTTCAAAGAGCAGTGCCAAAACAAGCAGAGCAAGAAAACTGACCTTCACCTACTTACTTCCAACAAGCTTGGTTTTGTTCTCTTCTATAAGGCGTTCGTAGATTTTCAGCATTTTTCTCGCCATGTTTTCAGAGGACATCTCAAGGGCCCTTTCTTTCGCTTCTCTCGCCTTGATTTCGTACAGGGAATTATCGCTCAAGACTGAGACCACTTTATCCGAGAAATCGTTTACGTCATTTTTTGTCAGGAAACCGCCGGTCTGTTTATCAAAACCCTGCAACACATCTATCACGCCCATCTCTCCTATCGAGACCGCGGGCTTTCCGAAATACATCGCTTCAAGAAGCACCAACCCCTGCGTCTCCGTGACGGACGCGAAGGCGAATATATCCTCGGCGGCGTATGCATTAACCCAGTCCTCCGGGCTCAGGAAGCCGAGGAAAAGGATTCTGTTCTCAATACCGAGCCTTTTTGCCTGCGCTTCAAGTTCCGGCTTGGCAACGCCTTCTCCGCAGATTACAAGCTTTGCCTCCGGTATCCGCTTTAGGATAAGCGGCAGGGCGTCTATAAGAAAATTCACGTTCTTCTCGCGCCCGAGGCGGCACATACAGAGCAACATCTTCTCTTCCTTTTTTATGCCGTATTTCTGCCTGAACGCGTCCCCGCTGTAGTTTACCTTGAACCTGTCGAGATCAATACCGGTAGGCATAACCTCTATCGGTTTTTTGACGCCGTACTTGACAAGATCTTCAGCCATCTGCGGCGACGGGGAAATTACCAGGTCGAATTTATTCAGGACCCATTTCGAAAACTTTTTTGTGATATAGGAAAGCGGTTTTTTAACAAGCGGCTGATTTATGTAGGTGTTTATGTATTCCGGATAGAGCGTGTGGTACGTATTCATCGCCGGTATACGAAGTTTCCTGGCCCAGGTCAACCCGTGATAACCCAGCGGGAACGGCGACTGGGAGTGAACTATATCAAGGTTCCAGTCTTTCCAGTCAACTTTAGTCTGCCAGGTAAAGGTAAGCCTGTATTTTGGAGGAAAAGGAGCCGATCTTGAGACATACCTTATAATATCCGGCTCATTGTCCGTATAATTCTTTGCGGGGTCTTTAGGGTCCGGATAGACAGGGCAGGGAATGTAAACCCTGTGGCCAAGTTTCCTGAATTCTTTGGCGTAAGCTCTTATAGATGTTACGGCGCCGTCAAATGACGGTAAATAATCATCCCCGGGCAGGCATATGTTCATATGAACCTCCGCAACATGGCTTTTTTGTTTTCCCGGCAATTTTATCACATTGCTGAGGGCTTTTCAATTGAAATGACCCTTGATGAACCGCTGGCGCCATAGGACTTTTCCCGCTATTCCCCTCTCGCCAGCGTGAAAACACGCACCAATTTGGCATTGCTGCCGCTCAAAATGGCAGCCGCGCACTCGTTGGCGGTTGCTCCTGTGGTAAAAATATCATCAACCAGCAATATTGAAGCAGAATCGAGTTTTTGCCTGTTTTTAACGGAAAAAGCCCCGCTTACATTCTGCCTTCGCTCGCCGCGGCTCAGTTCGTGCTGCGGCCTGGTATCCTTCGACCTGACGAGCACATCAGAGTGTACCGGAAGCCCAAACCCCTCCCCGATGAACCGGGCAAGAACCTCGGACTGGTTAAAATCACGGCGTTTTTTTCTGTAGATTGGGACAGGAAGAACGCAGTCGATGCCGGCAAGGCCGCCGGAAGAACTCAGCGCCTGAACCGACATCTCCCCGAAGTGCCGTCCGAGTTTTCTCTTGTCCTTGTATTTGAAAAGATGGATGGCGTTCCGCATAACACCGTCGTAAACGGCCGCAGAGCGGTTGTCCGTGAAGAAGCGGGTTTCCGTCCGGCAGTCCCCGCACAACGGATCCAGATCGCTCGCAAGCTGTTTGCCGCAGGAGACGCATGACGGCGGTTCTATCAGCCTGATGCGCGACCAGCACCTGCCGCACAGACAGGCCCTGCGTTCTTCATCCAGTTTCCCTCCGCACTCAAGACAGCGCGGAACAAAAACCAGGTCCAGCAGTTCTTCAAGAAAGTTCACTCTCCCCCGCATCAGAAAATGGCGCTGACTTTCAGGTTTACGCCGTAACCTATATAGTTGTTAATACTGGAAACATTGTCTGTAAAATAAGTCAGAGTTACCCCCATGTCAGCCTGAATATTCTTGGAGAATTTGTATTGCACGGTCGTTCCGGCATTGTAGGCGTCCGTGTTAATCTGGCTGTTAAGCGTAGAACCTGTGACCAGGTTCCTTGTCAGGGCAACATTAACCCTGTAGTTCATCCTCAGGGCCTGGTCTATCCTTATAATCGCGCCGTTGAACGGCCAGAAATCAGGGAGATGGATCGGGTCGCTGAAAACAAGATTCTGGTTTATTTCCATGCCCGGAGTGTAGGTCCTGTTCTGGTAGAGAATATTGTTCTCAAGCCTGTCCTCTATGGCTGCCGCGAAACTTATCGAACCGTTAAAGTCGTCGGAAATACGGAACGGCGAGGTAACATTGCCTGTGTGCAGGTAATCATCCGAGATCTTAAGATTGTTTGAGTCAAATCTCTGGATGTTCTTGAAATCATAATCCACGTTAAGCGAGACCGGTTTCAGAAAACCAATGAGCGGGATCGGCGGGTTTTCCATTACCAGCCCTGTGCCTAAAGAATATATGCCGGTACGCGTGAGAAACTGGCTTTGCAGGTTTCTTTCGCTGGAGAGGCTTCCCCTGGGGTTAAGGGATATAGCGCCCAGTTTCACCCGTCCGTTAAGGTTATCGGAAACCACCTGCGAGCTGTTCAAGGCAATTTTTTCCAGGGGCAGCAGGCCCCATTCATCCATTAACTGAAGAGAGGTTATCGGTGAGCTCGCGCCTCCGGAGTATTGATCGTAAAGGGCGTTGGATCCTATGCGGTGGCTTATATTGATAGAAGGCGCCATGGAAGCAAGTTCCGAAAACCACTCGCCCAGCCGAAACTCTGACGCTATTTCAATGGAGTTTGTGGTCCTGAGCTGGTTAACATTGTAGTCCCTGTCTACCTGTCCGGCATAGTTCATCCTCGGAGTAAATCCCGGCATCCGTGTAAAGGCTGCCGTTAGCCCGGCGGACTTTGAATAGGTCTGCGGGGTGAAATAATCCACATAGGGATTGGCGATGTTGATTGAAGTGTTTGAAACATAGACATTCCCGCGTTTTTCCTGGGTCCTGTAGGAATAAGTCGGGCTAATAGGCACGCCGGGAATAATCTCATAACCTCCGCTCCACCTGTAAAGAGTTTCGCGCGTGACAGTGTAAGTATTGTTCGCGACAAGAAGGTCATGCGATATCTTGTTTTCCCCGAAGTTAAAATCTGCTTCCAGGTCATTCTTGCCCAGCGGTATACCCATGATGTCTGAGGGCAGAGAATAGGTTGCGCGGGAAGTCAGCTGATAGGCCTTAGATTGTGTGTTGTCAAGATTCAGCGCCTGGGCTCCGGGCAGGTATTTTGATGTATCCTGCATATAGTTGCCGTTCACCGAGACCAGGAAAGGCGCCAGAAAATTCATCGCTATGCTGCCGGAGTAGGATTCCGTCTGTCTTTCGGGATAGGATTGATAATTCGGATTGCTCTTGTCCGCGTCATCTGTCAGCAATTCGTCCTTTCTGTATGTAAAGTTTATGGGTATGCTGGCCAGCGGCTTTAATGTTCCGGAAGCCGCCGTGTACCTTATAGTCTGCTTGACGCTCTGATTGGATTGCGCCAGAGAAATTGCCATGTTTGAGCTGGCATTCTCGAAAAGGGTAAACCTGCTTTGCATGTTTTTATAATCAAGGTTAAGGGCCAAAGTGTCCCCGAACTTCACGCTGCCGCCCAGCCTCTGCGCTATGCCCTGGGTAGAGATAGAATCCGCAATCCTGAGATTATTCACCCAGACCTCGCCCCCTCCCCCTCCGGTGGGACTGTAAATGCCGATGCTTATCTGTTTCACGTTGTTTATATAGAAAGTCCCGCTTCGGACATCCGGGGCGGAAAGCGCCGCTGAAAGCGTCTGCCAGCCCTGCCCCGCGGAATCAAGCTGAAAAATATATTGAAAGTAATTTGTCTCGTCGCTTCCAAGCCTCACAAACAAAATATCCCCGGGGAATGTGTTCCTTTTATAGACATCAAACCTAAGAGTGGCATAATCCATAAAGCTGACCGGCTGGGAATAGAGCTTTACGGCATAATTTGAATATGTAGTTGACCCCGTATAGGTAAGAGTAATGGATTGCTCTTTGGTAATATCCGCCGCTGTGTTGACCGTGTAGAAAGTGTTAGTCAACGGTATGTACGAAGAATCAATATCCTTGCTTATTGCTTTGACGTTAAAGATTGCGGCATTTGTGACATTTTTCAACTGCCATTTGTTGCCTGTAAGCTGCATCGACTCGAATACAACATTACCGGCAGGGCCCGCTCCGGATTTGTTCTTTAGCCAGAGACGGACATGTTTGATCAGAGTCCTGGAAGGACTGTTTACCTTGCCGGTCGCGGGGTCATCAAAACCTATAGGAATTTTCAGGAGTTTCCACGTGCCGGTAGAATTGGTAACAGTATTTGCCACCCATTGATTCGCGTTTGCGTTATTCAGGTCAAAATTGTAATAGTAATACGATTCGTTTGTGTCAAGTGACCCGTTGGCATCCATATCTTCAGTGTCGAGTATGTTGTTTGAAGCGCCTTCATTCATAATACCGGAACCGTACCTAACAGGAATTCCTATGTCCTCGCCGTTATCAAGCACCCCTGTATGGTTAAGGTCCTCTGTGTCGAGGGCGCCATTACCATTGCTGTCTTCTGAGATTACACCCAAGTCCATGTTGAAAGAAACCGCCTGTGTCCAGTCGGCGAGCATCCAGACCTCTATATACCGGTAATTAGTATAATCCGCCCCGGATTGGGAGACCGGATACCTTATGCCGCCCCACAAACCGGAGCTGAAATCATAATCCATTTTCAGAAGCTGTTTTGACCCTCCGGACGATTCATCATGCCCGTTGCCGTTGAAATTTGAAAGGATGAACCTGGTCCTGTTATTCTGGGTTGGATCCGTAAAACTGTTCTTCAGGGCCGCATCGTCAACCGGTACGCTGGAAGGAAACCAGGAAGTAAACAGCGTCGGGAAACCGGAGACATTATCAGTCCCCTCCATGCTGTCTATCATGGCAACACCTTTCTCGCCGTTCTTCGCCGCAAATGTATCCGGATTGAAGAAACTTTGCGCTATCTCACCTGAAAAACTGATATCGGTGGGCAGTATCCAGGAAGTCCCAACCGCCCCGCGTATCATGTCCTGAGTCAGGGTGATTTTTGAATCGATGTCAAAGACATTAAGGCTGGTCGGCGTGGCTCCGATACTCGGGACTTCAATCGGAGACTGGCTTCCTGAAAAAAGATAGGTCGAACCGAGCGAAAAAGAGGTAAGGTTGAGCTCCGCCCTTGCTCCGAACAGGTTGCTCTGCCCGGAACCGCCGAAAGGCGAGTATTCATAAGTAATGACGACATCCTTGCCCGTTATGTCGTCCAGGTTGAAGAACGATATAAAACCGCTGTCGTAGTCAATACTGTACTGCGAGTCCCTGGTGAACCTCACCCCGCCGACGGTCACCACTTCGCTCCCTTTAATAATGCTCATGTGCTTCAGTTGGTAAGAGTTTATTTTATATTTGTATTCAATGTGAAGCCTGTACCTGGAGAGTGTCGTCGGGTTGGCAAATGTCGGATAAGCGGCAGGCGGAGTGACATAAGAAAAAGGACGGTCAGGAGTCGCAGTATTAGACTGGATGCGCAACAGGCCGTTGTCAACATCAATGGCGTACCCGTAATTTGAAAGCGGTTGTTCTGCATTGTTGTTGTCATATATTTTAAAGATAAATTCCGAGTCGTACTGCGGGAGAAGAATTTTTTTGTTTCCAAGACTGTAATAGTTCATTACCTGCTGGTCGTAATACTTGGTGTCGGCCTGCAAAGGCTGGATGGAGTTGGTCAGGTGCGGCGGAGAACCGGCTTCCGTGAAATCAAACTGGCCGATCAGATCGCAGCCTGTTTTCACGCCGCCAACCGAATACGCAACGGCAAGAATGTAATTTGGCTGCATATTCTTATTCACCGTGATTATGCCGTTCACATAATCAACCACGTAATCTATTCCGGGATGCAGGTAATCAAGCGAGAAAGTGCCGTTGGAACTGTGCTGTGTATAAAGCGTCGGATCGGCGCCCCTGTCTGCGGGCCAGCCGGGAGGATAATTATTGTTCGTTCCGTTTTGATCATCCATCCAGAGCTGCACCGAACCCGGGTCTATATTGGTGACCCGGGTGGTACCAGACAATATCTGGTAGTACTTGTAGCGGATGAAAGCCGTGTCCGGGATGTCCAGCTTGACCGGAGTGAATCCTCCCGTGAACTTATCTACATCCGTGGTTCCTTTTGATTGCGCACCGATTGCCTTAATATTAAGCGGCCCTAGTTTCATCTCGACATCGCCGCCGAAAATACTCTTATTGTATCCGGTGAATTCAGTGTTGGGCAGCGAGAGCGTTACGTCTCCGAACTCGGCTTTCTGGATAAACTCCTCGCCCTGCCCTTTATAGACAAGAGAAATATCCCTCTGCTGGATCTTTGTGTCATCATAATCCACATTAACCACCACGCGCTTGCCGATGGTCCCTGTGAGCCTTACCTGAAGGTCCTGGGTAAGCGTAAACCCGTTGGTAATGCCGGCCGCCGCTCCCGGGATATTCTCCTGTCCCGCCGGAGGGTTAGTCCTTATTACATTTCCGTAATTGACCGTCACCCCTTTTCTGCCGGATATTTCAAGTTTAGACTCAAGCGGCAGGTCGAAACCTATCTTTCCAATTCCTTCCGGCAGCTGATCCCGCATCGAAACATCAATATTGCTGTCAGGCTCCTCTTTGGGCAAGCTCACCTTCCCGGCGATATTTCTGTATAGCCTTGCGCCGCTATCGAGCCGGTCTAAATCAACATTGTAAATGTATCTGAGTTCTCCGTCCATCATGCCGCGGAATGCCATGAACATATTGGATAGAAACGCGCCGCTCATCTCAGTGCCGGAATGGTCTTCAAGCGACCACGAAATATCTTCAATTACCGGGAAATCCGAGATAAGAGGAGAAATCCAAGGCTCGTTGCCGTAACCGGACAACTTCAATCCATTCCCGCAGTCAGCTCCGTCAAAAGGCAGCATGGAAGGCAAAAAGGCAATCTCATCGGGGGAAACATCAAGAAAAGCAGAACTACCAGCGGAAGCAGGAAAAGCAAGGCACGCTGACAGCCAGGTCAGAAACAGCACGGCCGGTGTTGTAAACCTGTTCAAGGACCCCTCCTGTCAACGCGTGCAGTAAGTGATTTTAGCAAATTACCCCTGCGTTTTCAATGACGGCGTGTTCGGCCGCAGGCTCTTAATTATGGCTTTTGAACGGCTTTTGGGGTATAATTTCAAAATGAAGATCATTAACAGGTACATAGTTAAGGAGATCACAGCTCCTCTCCTTCTCGGGTTCCTGGTCTTCACGCTGATCTTCTTGATAGACAAAACAAGGGAACTTTCAGAACTGATTGTCCGGTACGGCGTCGGGTTTCTCCCTGCTGTCCAACTTTTTGCCTATGTACTGCCGGCATATATCGCTATAACCGTTCCTATGGGCCTCCTTTTTGCCGTTCTTTTCGCGTTCTCAAGGTTCAATTCTGACAACGAAATCACGGCAATGAAGACAAACGGCGTGCATGTAAACAGCATAGCAATGCCGGTCATAGTTTTTGGGCTTTGCATCTCGCTCCTGATGGTTTTGTTTAACGGAACCCTGCTGCCGAGGAGCAACCTGGCATTCAAGAAGCTCTATTTTAACATTGTTGAGAAGAGAGCGAATGTGGCAATCCAGGAAAAAGTATTTATCAATGATTTTAACGGCTTCATCTTTTATGTCGACAAAAAAGACGAAAAAACAGGAGTTCTGCGCAATATCCTGGTCTATGTGCTGGAAAAGAGCAGCTCTCCTGTCTATACCATAACCGCTCCGGAGGGCCTTCTCGCTTCTGACAAGGACGAGAAAAGGCTGATACTTAAACTCAAAAACGGCAGTATCCACCAGGCGCTGGGACCGGGCCTTTCCGGGTATAACCTTATTAATTTTGACTCTTACGACATTGACCTGGACATAAACAGCGCTTTAGCCGGGGCCTCAAACGCAAAGGGTTTCCGCGAAATGACCTTCTCGGAACTTTCGGAAGCAATAAACAGGTTCAAAGAGAACGACATAAAAGACGTAACTCCTCAGATAGAGTACCACAAGAAGATTTCCATCCCGTTTGCCTGCCTGGCGCTTACCCTGACCGGCATAGCCCTTGGTATTTCTGTCAGGCTTAAGGGAATGTCATGGAGCATGATCATGAGCCTGGCGCTTATAGTAGTTTACTACTATTTCCTGATCACGGGCGACGCCCTGGCGCAGAAAGGAACCCTCTCCCCAATCATGGGCATGTGGCTGCCGAATATTGTCATTGGGACGGTAGGGGCCGTGCTGCTTCTGCTGGCAATGAGGGAAAAGATTAAGTTCTAATTGATTACTCTGATTACGAAAAGAGATTGCGCAGATTAAGACAATAGGTGAGCATGAGAGAACCAAGGACAGTTTACATATACATAGCCAAGGAATTTTTCAAGGCCTTTGCCGCCTCTATAGCGGCCATTACCATTATAATGCTGGCTAATGAATTTTTTGAGGCCATACACGAAATGCTGAATTACCACGCTTCTGTCCTCTCGATTTTCAACTATTTCGCCTACAGATCCGCCCTCACAGCGCTAAAAATATCTCCGATTGCAACCCTTCTCGGCGTACTTTTCACCTTAAACAGCATGACAAAGAACAATGAGATAACCGCGATGAAGACCAGCGGCATGAATCTCGCCAGGATTGCGGCGCCGATCCTATTATCCTCCCTGCTTATCAGCGCCGCAGTAATAATTGTGCACGAATCCTTCGCGGCAGACTTGTACTACAAATCGAAACTCCTCAAACATAACCAGATACTCAAGACAGGATTTGACGACAGGGTATCAAGCGCGGATGACGTGGCCTTCAGTTCCGGAGACGGCATCACCGCCTATGCCAGGCACTTTGACTCCGACAAGGGAATCCTTGAAAATGTGTTTCTGTTATACCGCAAAGCAAATGGTACGGTCTTTCGGCGCATTGATTCACCGCTCGGCCGGTGGAACGGCAAAGAATGGCAGTTTTTTGACTGCATCATAAGGGATTTTACAGGACCGCGGCTGGAAGAAACTCTGAGAAAAGCCGCGATTCTCTCCATATCCCTCCACGAGCGCCCGGAAGACCTGGTTAAGAGCAAGAAGCTTTTTGAAGAATTCACGCTCTCTGAAATGCGAAATTACATTGACAATCTCAAAAAATCAGGAGGAAAGTTCAAACAGGAAGAAATGAACTACCAGTTCAAGATCTCCCTCGCTTTCGCTAACGTGATACTGGCTCTTATCGGAATTCCTTTCGGGCTGGGAGCGGGAAAATACAGCGGTATTATATTCAGTTTTGTCGTGAGCCTGGTATTCGCGCTTATCTACAACAACCTGCTTTTTATCGGGCAGTCCCTGGGCTCAAATAACCTGCTAAATCCTTTTCTGGCGGCGTGGTTCGGGAACATAATCTTTCTGCTTTTTGGGGCGGGAATGCTTTACAAGGCAAGGAAATAATTTTTACTTAATGAGAGTCACAATCCCTTTCTTTTTCAAAGCAGTGCCGGCAGTTAACTTGTAAAGGTAAATTCCACCAGGCAGCACATTTCCGAGGTTATCCCTGCCGTCCCACGATATCTCCGTCGTAGAACCTGTGGTTACATCCCTTATGTACCCACCCGAAGAATTAAAGACTTTAAGTTCAAGCAGGTCTCCGGCGGCATTATCAGTGACTGTAAACTTTATGTTATTATATCTCGCGTCTGACGATAAAGGAGTAAAGACATTGACGGATTGTTTAAGCGCCTCAGTTATAACAGGGAAGGCCTGAACCGCAGGCAGAACAATATCGGCTGTATTATCAAAATTTACCGTTAGGCTCGCCGGGATAAAATAGTATCCGGCCTTGCTAAAATTTACCGTAAAAACCCCTGCAGAATCAAAAAAGGGTCTGTAGTTCCCGCCAACCCCGCTCTGCGTTGAGTAGGTATACGAGCTGGACGCCTTGGTAACGCTTATCTGGACGCCTTCTATTCCGGTGCTGTATGACGCAATCTGCCCGGAGACGCCCATAATCTGGGAAACCGCTCCGGCAACCAGCGAAGGCTCGGCATCTGTAGAAACCGTCTTCCTTACTCTTATCCAGTCCCAGACAACAGAGCAGGACTGTCCAACATAGGTATCATCCGCTCTTTGCCCGATCATAATAGGCATATTGCTTACGCTTTTGACGGCCGGATAGATGCTGCTAAAGATATTAAAAGTACTTCCTGTTGAATAATTTTGAGAATATATCGTATAGGTTCCATCTCTTCTGCAAATAATACCTGCGAGCAAATCAATGTTGGTTGTGGCAGTGGAGCCCATTGACACATAAGCCGCGGAATCAACTTTGCGGTAATCAAGAGCTGGATTATTCAGATAGCTTATGGTGTTAATCGTTGACAGATGACAGCCTATCAGCGTCATACCGTTTGCGGGAATGGTTATTGTCCTCGCCTTAGTTTCAAATACAAGCCCGTAAGATGATGTCGTGCTGAATACCGGAACGCTTGTTACTCTTGATGTGCCGGTACAGGTCAGTGTTCCGGTGCCTGACAACTTCCAGTTTGCAGGCACTGCTGCCGACCATAGGTTATTGTTAAGGGTTGCGCTGGTGAAATCGTCGTAAAAGTCAAAAGTCCTGGCTCCGCTTATTAAGTTTGGATAGCCGGAGGAACCATAGAATAAATCAAGTTCCGCTGAGGCGGAAGATCCCAGAGAAATAAGTTTAACATAGATAACCGCGATGCTTCCGGCATAATTCCATTTATCAATGAAACACGGCAAATCGTTGGCATTCTGATCCCGGAATCTTATATCGCTGCCATCGCTGCTGACATTTGCCCAAAAGGAGGTAAGCGACGGAGTTATGGTAACCGCAGTTTGGTACTGGGTGAGCGGATAACCGGAATTATTTGTTACCGTAAAAACCTGCTTATAATACGCCCCGGCCCGGGAGCAGAATAGAAGGGAACCAAGTATGACAAGGAAAGTTATTTTTTTCATTTTATGAGCGTCACCGTTCCGGATTTTACAGTTGCCCCGCCAACGCTGAGCTGATAGAGATAAATGCCGCCCCTGGCAAGTGTTCCCGAACCATCAGTCCCGTCCCAGGAAGTGCTTGTTCCTGCGCTTTTTATTTCCCGGTAAAATCTGCCTCCGGAATCGAATATTCTCAGTTTTACTTCAGCATTGCCGGGATTGATTACCGCGAACGAAACCGAGTTGAACCTTCCATCGGTCCCTGCCGGCGTGAATATTTTTGTCGAGATTGCAGCCTGCGCTGTTCCAAGAGGAACCGCGGACGCAGAATTCACGGCCTGGTCAGAAGTCACGTTGGACTGTATTGAAGCAGGGAAAAAGCTATACCCCGTCTTCGAGAAAGAGACCGTGTAGGAACCGCCGGCGTAAGACGGTATCCAGAATTCATAAGCCCCTCCAATCTGCGAGGTATAATTCATTGTAGACTGGTCTGTGTTGTTAGTCAGTGTAACAGAAACGCCGTCAATACCGTTTATCCCTGAATAAATGCTTCCGGTAAAATGGTACAGCGAATATGCGGACGCCAAAGTCGTTCCTGTTGTGCTGGCGTCGTGGTCATACTGTTTTGCGAGGTATATCCACTCATACTGCTGATGCGCCGTAGTGCTGGTATAGGAGGAAGTCCAGTTCCAGTTTACGGAAGACCAAGCGGACGCCGTGACAGTTTGAGTGCTTGATCCCGTCCCATTATCAGCCGTTACAGAAACGCTATAAACAGTCGGAGATCTCTTGGTTACTGACATTCTGTTCCAGATATTGGCAGGCGCGACCAGAAGCGTGAGCAAGGTCCCGCCGGTGACTCCTCCCACCTTGACAGAAGCTTTAAAGATATTTGTGGCAGTGCTTGCGCTTGTGTTGTCCGAAACTCCGAATCTGTCCGTGTCCGGAGTAGCGGAAGAAGTTATCAAGAAAGGCACATTGACCGAATTGGCGGTAGCAAGCGTCCTGGCGCCTATCCTGAACACATTCACGTTAGTCGAAATCACGGTATTCATCGCAAAAGTGCTCGTGCCCGCGGCAACGCCTAGCACATCAACTATGGAAACACCCGTAGTTATTGTCGGAGAGATAGTGTAACCGGTGGATTTCGTCCACTTGGTCGGGTCGACAACCGACGAGGAAAAATCATCGAAGAAATCAAAAACCCCGTTGCCGTTAGCAGTTGAAACGGTCTGTGTGGGGTCTCCATAATCAATCCTGACTTTTGTGGAGGCCAGCGGAACCAGCGGAGACGGCAGCCTCACCCAGATCACTGCCCTTGCCAGCGTAGAGAGCGAGCCTCCGGTATTATTGAAATGTTCTATCCAAAAGCAAGCCGGATTGCCGTTTATGTCCCTTACTCTGATATCCCCGCCGTCAGTATGAACATTGTTCCAGAAATCCTGTTCTGTAACATACGCAGCGTCCGACGGATAATTTGTAATGTCAATTCTGCTCTGCGTAATCGTCATGTTGCTTAGAGTGGTGTTGGTGGTGTTGACAATGGAGACATCCATCCGGTGAACCGCCGCCGCGGCAGAAAAAGCCAGAAATAACGCGAGTGCTAGGGCAGGAATTTTATTCATTTATCTAAGCCCTTCTTCAGGATTGACCTTATCATCCTTGAGCTTGTAGAGCTCGGTAAAGGTGAGGGTAAATTTGTGAGTGCCGGCGGTTCCGTCCGCAAAAGCGGTCGGAAGCATGAATCCGTAATCAAACGAACAGCCCGCGCCTATAAGGGGTATGTTGAATTTAAGTCCTGTGCCGGCAGACAGGTTAAAGTAACTCCCGTCGCCAAATCCCGCTCCGAGCCTGAAACTCATAATCCCAAGGTCACCGGCACGAAAACCGGTAAGTTCCGTCCCGACCTGTACTTTGGACAGGTTTCCCCTGGATATGAGCTCCATAGCCACCACCATATCTTTCTGCCGGTAGGAGATTCCGCCCTTAAGCGTAACCGGAAGTTTTTCTTCGGATGAAAGGCCGATATCAGGGGAATTGAAATCATCTACAAAGAGCCCTACCGCGAAATCATTGAAAAATTTAGAATGGAAGGATAGTCCGAAGGAGAGCACACTTTTCGAGAGCGTGTTGAAATACGGATTTATGTTTGTCCAGTCGTTCGCGGCAAACGTGTTAGACATGTACTTTATGTTAACGCCAAATGAGGAGTTGAGCGCGGAATAAGCGTAAGCAAGCTGGTAAACAGTTTCGGAGTAGACGGTGTCACCGAAGGTATACATGCTGAGCCCGAAAACCCCATTGCCTTTTGTCGGGTAAACCACTCCGACATAGTTCTCGCCTAGATCATCCCCGGTCCCTATCATGAGTTTATTATAGGTAAGCTGCGCTTCCCAAACCTTCATATTCGCTATGCCCGCTGGGTTCGCATAAAGAGAGCAGGCATCATCCGCCACTGCCACAAAAACATCTCCCATGCCGAAAGACCTGGCCGAATAGTCCAACTGGTTGAAGGCGGCATAAATCATGCCTGGGAGCAGAAGCATAATGGTTAAAACTCCGGCAAGAAGACTTGTTCTATTTCGCATCTTCACCCTCTTTCCCCGTCTTCTTAGGCAGTTCTCTGAAGGTCAGGGTTAAAATATGAGACCCTATCGCGCCGTCTATAAATCCTAACTGGTAACTGAATCCGTAGTCAATCCCAACGCTTACACCGGAACCCGGCAGAGTGTAATCATAGCCGAAGCCCGCATTCAGCCTGGAATATGAATCAGAACCGACGCCGCCCCCGATCCGCACGCACAGGTTGGACTTATTTATGTTATATTCTCCGCCGGCGCTTGCCACCCAGGAGTTTCCGAACATTGAATAATCCGCTTCCGCTATCATTCCTGCCATTATCCTTACTGCAGCCCCTCCGGTTATTCTCATGGAGACCGGATCAGCAGCCGTGCCGAAGTTTATGTCAGGCTGATTGATATTTTGTATGGCCAACCCGAAGCTGGCGCTTCCCATCCTGTAAATCGCTCCCGCGTCAAAACTGAAAGCGGAGACGCTTCTTTTGCCGGCAAAGACGGGATTAGCGTCAATGCTGTCTCCGGAACCCAGCTCTTTTACAAGATTTTTTACTGAAACACCCAGCGACAGGTACTGCTTATTTCCCAGGGAATTCTTGTAGCCGACTGTGACCGCGTAGGATTTCTCGGTATATACGTCCAGTCCGAACCCCGTATAATAGATGCCTGCCGAGATATTTTCGTCAATAGGAACGGCCATCGCAAGGTAACCGTTGGAAAGGTCATCTCCGACGCCCGCGTAGGGTTTGCTGTAGGAAAAGGAAACGCTCTTCTTGTTGATAAACGCCGTTCCCGCCGGATTGATATACATCGCAGATACATCGTCCGCCATCGCGGTGAAAGCATCCCCGAACCCGACAGCCCGCCCGGAATAGTCGTAGTATTCAAAAGCCGCCTGCGCGGATCCGGACAAAAGCAGTAATAGCGCGAAAAATAACTTTTTCATCAATACCGCTCCTTGATTATCTGGCTACCGCAACGGTGCCTTTACCGACCTGAGCGCCGCCCACCTTGACCTCATAGATATAGAGGCCGGTTTCCATGTATTTTCCGCTAAAATCTTTCCCGTCCCATGTTACCTGCGTTGAACCGTTGTCGTTTAAAGTCTTGAGTAGTACTCCGTTCACATCCCACACTTTGAACACAACAGCGTTCCCGCCCGGATTCGGGAAAGAAACAGTCAGCCGGTTGAAAAGAGGATTTGAACTCAAAGGAGTAAAGGGGTTAGGCTGGGCCTTTACCATTATGGCGCTCGGGGAGGCCGCCACAATAGCGTACTTTGAAAAATGAGAGACCCTGGCCGAAACATTTATCACGTAGGGCGCCGCGGTCGTCACCGTTGAAGATACAGGCACCCAGTTCAGCCCGTTCCAGAAAGCAAGCGCGAGGCTTACGGGAGCGGAGAACAACGGTATGCTCCCGGATGTATTGTCCACATAGGTGTGGTTAATATTATTGTAGCTTATAGTCAGCGTCAGCGGGTTATTGAAGGTTGTTATAGGGCTGCCTGTAAGGTAGTTGGAAGCGCTTACATCAAACGCTATGATCGCCGATGAAGGCGACGAAGCGGCAACCGGAGGAATAGTGTCCTGCGTAATCGCGTACTGGACATCAACATTAGAAGAAGCGTTTGGCACTACAATACTCACTGTCGCGGAACCGGTTCCTCCTGATGCCACCACACTTGTGACTACCGTCCCGCCGACACCTGCAGGGATTATTGACATATCCGTTGTAAGGTAGTTTATCGCGATCTGGGAAAGTGTCGGGGTTGTCATCCCGCCGTTAAAGACCGCCTTCCACTTAAGGACATTCCCGGTTGCAGCCAGGGAAGCTTCAACTCCGCTTGAGACCTGCTGCCAGGTCACGCCGTTATCAGCGCTCAAAAAGTAACGGATAGAAGTTCCCGACGGCTGGCTGTCGGTCGCAGTTAAAGTCGCTTTGTAGATGCGCCCGGCGCCAATATTTACCTGCTTGGATTGAACCCTCATTTCAGTAGATGTGGCATAGAGGCCGCTTGAGCCGTCAAGGTCGCCGTTTGAACTTCCCAGCATAAAATAGTTATTCCCCAGACCGGAGCTGATAACATCGTAGGTTAACCAAGTTGAATCCAGGAGCCAACCTATATTTGAGAAGTTCGCTGTCGTGATTCCGTTCCCGTCGTACCTGCAGAGTTTTCCCCCCGTGGTTCCTATAAGCCACTCCGAGCCTGTCCAGAGAATAGTACGAATAATCTGCGAGCTGAAAGTGCCACCCATAGCTGCGGCAATTGGCGTCGAAAGATTTGTAAAACCGGTCGCGTCATATTTTCTGAGCAATCCGTTGCTTCCGCCTATAAGAAAATACGACCCGTTCCAGGCAATCGAATAGACAAAGCCGGTGCCAAAGTACAGGTCCGCATTAAGATTTGTCCAGGCCGCCGTTCCTGTTTGGGAGGGATCGTATTTCCAGAGCCGCCCTGTTCCTGAAGCTCCGGACCCTCCGCCTATAAGAAAATAGGAACCGTTTGAAGCAACCGCGCGTATTGCCTCGGTGTTGTAAAACCAAGGCGCCACACCAGTCGCGAACGTCGAACTAAGGTCAGCCCAAGGGGTGGTTACGCCGTCGGTCCTGTTTATCGCGCCGTTGCTTGAGCCAAACACAAAGTAGGACCCGTTGAAAGCGCCTGCGCTAAAGAGATTATAGGGCGGCGGAGTACCGCTGAAATTCTTATTCGAGGTTGTCCAGTCAGTCAAATAGGGTGTGGAACTTAAATGAGCGTACTGGTAACAACTGTTGTTGTTTAGAAGCCAGAAGTAATTGTTGGCATATAGAATATTGATTATGTTAAAAGCTGCCCCCCCGGTAAGCCCGGAGACGTCCCCCTGCAGCTGCGTAAAGTTCGTACCGTCAAACTGAAGCAGTTTTACATTACTGGTTCCGACAATTGTCGCATTGTTTGCTCCTATCAGCCAGTAACCGGAAGCCGAGCCGTAGGGCTGCGACCCATAGCAAATGGCGTTGACGCTGGCAAATGTGGAAGCGCCGGTATTCTGCAGATAAGTCGCGATGCTGGTTCCGAGGTTGGTGAACGGCTGGAACGGCATTGAAATTTTCTGATTTGAAGTGTCTATGCCTGAGGTGGATGAAGTGGTGGTAGAAGTTATAGTGCTGCTGCCGGCGTCGATATAATTTGTGTTTGTAAAATTGTCCGTGAAAGTATCGCAAAATGCCGCGGCTGAAAGAAAAGCGGCAAGCAGGATAACCGCAAGTATTCTTTTCAAATTGGCACCTTCTTTTGAGGCCCTTGTGAGCCGTTTTTTACAGGCAAACAGACAGAAATATGAGAACGTTTTGAAGAAAGAAGACGGGCTTGAGCGGACGGACTTATTTACCCACACTAAGATACCCCCTCATTAGAATCTTTTAAAAATTATAGCAAACAAGGGAATGGAAGTCAACAGAGCAGAGGGTCAGAGGGTCGGAAGGTTGGACGCCGGATGGAACGTGGGACATAGTATAGGCGGATACTCGGAGGCTCAGACGCATTATTGAATATTTGGGCTACATACTTCCGACCATCCGACCATCTGAACCTCTGAGCATCTGCTTTTCTAAAGAAAAGGCCTCTGTTCTTCAACAGAGGCCCTATTATGATGCCTAAAGGCCGCCGCAAAGAATGCGGCGGCCTGTCAAACTTAATATGTGGTGAATGAATTTCCTTTCGTGTCGGTAGCAGTTGAATTGGCAAACACTGACCCTGCATACACGCTGGTCGTATCAGTAATATACGCCCAACCTGTGCCAGCCGCGGCCGGAGCAACACCTGTACCTGTTACGGTGGCGACGTTCCCTAGCGGACTTGCTTTTGCAGGCGGTATCGGATACAAATAGCTGGTGAACGCTGTTGTCATGTCACCGGGCCATGTACCTTCCCTCTCCGAGTAGTAAATCGAAACAGCGGAACGCATCGACGAAAGGTTTCCCTTTGTCGCGCCTTCCCTCGATTTCTCAAGCATCTGAGCAAACCTCGGAATCGCGATAGCCGCGAGAATGCCGATAATCGCTACGACGATCATGAGCTCGATAAGGGTAAACCCTTTCTTGCTCTTTTTCATTTTCTTGCAGCAGCAACCCATAGTTCTCACCCCCTTCTTTTGTTTTGACGTTTGCGGGTCTTACCCGCTCTATAATAGTAACACCACTTTTCTCATGTGTCAACGTCTAATTAGAGCCCTATTGCATTCGCCTTGTTCGGGCTTTTGCTAACAACGCGTTTTCAACACCTGATGCGCGGATGCGCGGAAGTTCGGATGCTCAGACGCTTCATTGAACATAGGAATCACCTACATCCAACCATCCAACCTTCTGACATTCCAACCCTGTACCACTCACTTTCGTTCGGGTACAGGGCACGCCCTCTGCCCTTAAGTTCCTTCCTGCCAGGATGCAAGGTACTTTTTCTGTCTCGGCGTGAGTTTATCAATAGTCACTCCGAGAGATTTGAGTTTAAGCGCTGCTATATTCTCGTCTATATCCGCGGGAACCGAATATACTTTCTTTCCGAGTTTTTTGCTGTTTTTCTTCATATACTCGGCGCTAAAGGCCTGGTTCGCGAAACTCATATCCATCACGGAAGCGGGATGCCCTTCCGCGGCGGCAAGGTTTATCAACCTGCCTTCACCGAGGAGGTAAATGCTCCTGCCGCTCTTTAAAGCAAACTCTTCAACTCCGGATTTTACTTCTTTTACAGACTTTGAGAGTTTCCTGAGCGCGGGTATGTTTATCTCGACATTAAAGTGACCGGAGTTGCAGATTATCGCGCCGGACTTCATAAGCTTGAAATGTTTTTCATCAAGTACATTGATGTCGCCGGTAAGCGTCACAAAGATGTCTCCAATCTTAGCGGCTGAGACCGCGTCCATAACCCAAAAACCGTCCATATGGGCTTCCAGCGCCTTTAACGGATCTATCTCTGTTACGATCACATTGGCTCCCATGCCTTTTGCTCTCATCGCGAACCCGCGCCCGCACCAGCCGTAGCCGAGCACGACCACTGTCTGCCCCGCTATGAGCACGTTCGTAGCCCTGATGATGCCGTCAAGCGTGCTCTGTCCGGTGCCATACCTGTTGTCAAACATATGTTTGGTGTCTGCGTCGTTAACCGCGATGATGGGATACTTAAGGACTCCGTCTTTTTCCATTGCTTTAAGCCTGATGACGCCGGTCGTGGTCTCTTCCGTGCCGCCGACGATGCCCTTTATGAGGTCCTTTCTTTTAGAATGGATAAGAGAAACAAGATCCGCTCCGTCATCCATCGTCATTGCCGGCTTGGCGTCAAGCACAGCGTTTATGTGGCTGTAGTAGGTGCTGTTATCCTCACCCTTAATGGCAAAGGTCGGGATGCCGTAATGCTCAACCAGCGCCGAGGCTACATCATCCTGAGTGCTGAGCGGATTTGAAGCGCAGAGCCAAACATCAGCGCCGCCTTCTTTCAGGACTCGCGCCAGGTTTGCTGTCTCGGTGGTCACATGCAGGCACGCCGCAACCGTGATGCCTTTAAGAGGCTTCTCGCGTTTAAACCTCGCCTTGATGAGATTCAAAACAGGCATCTGCCTGTCGGCCCATTCTATTCTGAGCTTTCCTGTTGCGGCAAGCCCCGGGTCTTTAACATCGTGTTTTATCATATTCCCGCCTGCTTCCGGAGCTTCGCCGCCATATCAGTCTTTTCCCATGTAAAAAACTCCAGCTTGCCCTTCTTCTCGTACTTTCTTCCGAAATGGCCGTAAGAAGCGGTCTTTGAGAATATAGGGTTGCGAAGTTTCAGGAATTTGATAATCGCTTTCGGGGTCAGGTCAAAATTCTTCGTGATTAGCTCTCCGATCTTTGCTTCGCTGATTTTTGCCGAGCCGAAAGTGTTGACAAGCACGGAAACGGGTTCCGCCCTGCCGATTACGTAGGACAGCTGGACTTCGCACTCGGCAGCCAAACCTGCGGCAACTATATTCTTTGCCACGTACCTCGCCATATAAGTGGCGGACCTGTCTACCTTTGTGGGATCCTTGCCCGAGAAAGCGCCTCCGCCGTGCCTGCCGCGTCCGCCGTAGGAATCGACTATGATCTTTCTGCCGGTAAGCCCGGTATCGCCGTGAGGACCGCCAATCTCAAACCTTCCGGTCTGGTTGATATAAATGCTCTTTGGGGAAAGCAATTTGAAAAACACCGGGCCAAGGACCGGTTTAATCACTTTTTCAGTAATCTCTTTTCTGAGCTTTGCCTGCCCGACTTCCGGAGCGTGCTGCGCCGCGACTACCACCGCGTCGACCGCGGCCGGCCTTGAATTCTCGTATACGACCGACACCTGAGTCTTGCCGTCCGGCCTCAAACCTTTTATTATGTTCTTCTTTCTGACATAGGAGAGCCTGATGGCAAGCTTCTGCGCCAGCGAGATGGGAAGCGGCATCAACTCCGCCGTTTCATTGCTCGCATAACCGAACATTATTCCCTGGTCGCCCGCGCCGCCAGTGTCAACACCCATGGCTATGTCCGGAGACTGTTTGTGGAGCAGGTTATAGAACCTGAAAGTCTCGGCGTCAAAACCCATATCGCCGCCCACATAACCGATGTTTCTGATGACCTGTCTTACTATGCTTTCGTAGTTTATTGCCTCTTTGCTCTTGTTGGTTATCTCTCCCGCGATTACAACCGTATCGGTCGTTACCAGCGTTTCGCAGGCAACCCTGGCCGCGCTGTCAAGCGCGAGGTTTGCGTCAAGCACCGCGTCAGATATCTGGTCCGCGACCTTGTCAGGGTGTCCTTCCGTTACCGACTCGGAAGTGAAAATATATTTCTGGCTCATTTATTGTTCCTCCTTATGAAATATTTTTCTTTTAAAATCAGCGCAACAAAATTGAAAAGCCTGAGAATGCGTTTCATTCTCCACGGCTCCAATAACAGCCTGTAAGCCCACTCAAGTCCTGCTTTCTGAAACAGATAGGGCGCGCGTTTCAGCCTGCCGGAAAGCACGTCGAAACTGCCGCCTACTCCGATCAGCAGCGGGACACCCAGTTCAGCCATGTGGCTGTTAATCCATTTCTCCTGAGCAGGCTGTCCGAGGCCGATAAAAAGCACCTGAGGAGCAGCCTTCTTGATTCCTGAAACCACATATTTTACATTTTTCTTGTCAAAATATCCATCGCAAAAACCTGAAACTTTGAGGCCGGGGAACCTGGCCTTCATCCTCTTAACTGTACCAAAAACAGCCTCTTTCCTCGAACCCAGGAAATAAACTCCAAACCCTCTTTCAGAGCAAAATCCGCAGATGTGCGGTATCAAGTCTATTCCGCTAACGCGCTTGATATCCTTGCCGTAAAGCAGCCGGACTGCAAGCTTGACCCCGGTACCGTCACAACTGACAATTGCGGCATCCCGGATAATATGCGCGAATTCAATGTCAGCTCTTGCCAAAAGCACGGTAAGCGCTGAAAGAGATATTATGTAGACCGGCTTGCGCCTGTTTATCAGCCTCTCGGCCTCAACAATCGTATCATAAAACGACAGGCTGTCAACCCTTATCCCGAGCACATTGAAAGTTCTCATCTATTTCGCGAGTTCTTCCTTAAAATGGTTTATTGCCTCTATCGGGGTCGGATCAATACCGTAGAGCAGGCTGAGGTAGACACTGGTAAAATCGCCGAGGTAGATGAGCGAAAAAAGCCTGGCCAGAGGGGACTCTCCTATTGAATTAACCTCTCCCGCCCAGTTTGCCCTCTTGCCGAGCATTGCTTTTGTGATGTCCATGCGTTTCTGGACTTTCGGCTCATCCTGCTTGTCTCTAATGAATATCACCGCGAATTTTCTCAAAACCTTTCTCAACAGGTCCCAGCCGACTATTTCGTTATGGTTCATCTCCGGTATAACGCTGTGCATCGCGAAAACTTTTGAATTCTCAGCCAGCTGGCATTTCCAGCGATTAGCGACCACCTCGGTAAAATCCGCCGAGCCGTAGACTATCACGGCCTTGGCAAAGAGTTTGTTGGCGAGCTGCTTTGCCAGATTTTCCGCAACCGTCACTTCCGGCTTGAAATTCTCCCTGAGTTTGACAAGAACTTTTACCGTCTCTTCCAGCTCCGACCCGGCTATTTCGGCAAGCCCGAGGCGGGAAACTATAAGCGCAAGAGGAAAGAACAAGTGCCCGAGCGCCGCGCGGGGGGGAAATCCTCCCGGAACTTCAACAACAATACCGCCGGCTTTGGAAACGAGTTCTTTAATCTTTCCGCCGGAGGTGACCGCGATGACAAGGGCTTTTTTCTCCAGCGCCTCTTTGCAGGCAGACAGGGTCTCTTCCGTTCCGCCGGAATAACTGATAGCAAAGACAAGGGTATTTTCGCCGACATAAGCGGGTATATGATAATTGCGGTTTACAGCTATCGGCACGCTGCAGCGTTTTGAAAGAAAACAGCGAAGGACATCTCCTCCTATCGCAGAACCTCCCAAGCCGGTAACCAATATATTTTGTATTTTCCTGCCCTCGGGAAGCTTGACTTTTTTCCCGGTTTCTATGCCTCTCTTAATATGTTCGGGCATGGCCAAAACAAGGCCGAGCATATCCGACGCATCAACGGATTTTATGAAACCCAGGTCATCTATGTTGGCGGTCGTTGTTTCCTTGTCTTCGTTCCAATCTGACGTATTTGACATTGCCTTTGAACCCCCTTTAATCCCGCAGATTTTTTATCCACTCAAATTCTTTTTTCAGACCTTCAGCTATATTTGTTTTTGGCGAGTAACCGAGCTGCTCCTTTGCCTTTGAGATGTCTGACCAGGTATGCTTCACATCTCCTTTCGCCGCGGACTTGCTTAGGACCCCTGCTTTCCTGCCGGCAAGGTCCTCTATTATCTTAATCGCGCCGTTAAGGCTTATCCTGTTGCCGCCGCCGAGGTTATACACTTCGCCGGGAACGCTTTTCTGCGCCGCCAGAACCATTCCTTCGGTAATATCGTCAATATAGGTGAAATCACGCGTCTGGTTTCCGCCTGAAAATACCGGCAGGGGCTTTCCTTTCAGCAACATCTTTATGAATATGTTGAATGCCATGTCAGGGCGCTGCCCCGGCCCGTAAACGGTGAAGAGCCTCAGCACCGAGGCGGGCACGTTGTAATTTTTTTTGTAGAGCAGGCATAATTTCTCGCCTGCAAGCTTTGAAACGCCGTAAGGCGAGACCGGATTTGCAGGGGTAGTTTCCCTTACCGGGAGTTCGTCAGCGTCGCCATAGACCGAGGATGACGACGCGAAAATGAACTTTCTGAGAGCGCCGGCATCTTTTGCTGCCTCAAGTAATTTCTGCGTCGCAAGTATATTGTTGTCAGTATAGATTTTGAATTCTCCGCCCCAGCTGTTCCGCACTCCGGCCTGCGCGGCAAGGTGAAAGACATACTGCGCTCTCTTAAGAAGTTTCGAAAGATCTGTTTTCAGGATATCGCCGCGGTAAAAAGTGAATTTTTCATATTTTTTAAGCAAACTGATATTTGTCTTTTTCAGGTTTTCATGGTAGTAAGGCGAGAAATTATCCAAACCTGTCACGCAATGCCCGCCGGCAAGCAATTTTTCTGAAAGCGCCGAACCTATGAAACCCGCAGCCCCGGTAACCACGCAATTCATGATTTCTCCTTCTCACGCGTTGCGCCGAGAATATCCCCGAACTTTAAACTCTCTTTTATAAGGAAATACCAGCCGGCAAGCGTAAGTACCGCAAAGACCATGAAATTGCTCACAAGCGAAAAGCTCAAGGCGTCCGGCTGGCCGACATTGTACCAGGAGAGGCAGTATATTGCGAAGAACTGCGTCGTGCCTACACCACCAGGAGAAGGCGGAATCACGACCCCGAGAGTCATTACTATAAAAACAAAGAAGGAGGAAACCGGGGTTAAGTTTATTCCGAACGCCAGCATCATAAGGTAGGTCATAAGGCCGGAGAGACACCACTGCCCGAGCGAAACTATAAATATTTTCGCGGCATTCCACGGGTCGTCAAGGGGACGCAAACCCTCGGCAAAAGAAATGACAAGACCGGAAATTCTTTCCGCTGCCTGCTTTGAGAAAATCCCGGCGGCCTTTCCGGCATATTTTGCGGCTTGCGCCGTCCAGAATTTTACAGCCAAAAGCGCAGTGAGTATTCCTATGAAACCGGCCGCCGTAGTAATGAACCCGGCGAGCATGATGCCGGAACTTTTGAAAACTATTCCGCGCTCAACCGGCGACGCGAGGGCAATTACGACAAGGAAGAAGATCAGCGCGAGAAAATCAAAAACCCTTTCCAGTATTATGGTGCCGAAAGTCCGGCTCACATTCACGCTATCGCTCTTGCCTATGATAAAAGCCCTTGCAACTTCACCGAGTTTGGCCGGAAAGATATTATTCGCCATAATACCGATAAGGATGGAAGAAAGGCGGCCGCGGAAGGAAGGAATCCGGCCGGGCCTGAAAATCAGCCCCCACCTGTAGGTTCTAACGACAATATAGAGAGCAAGCGCAGCCATTGACGGGATAATATAGATGTAGTCGGCTTTTTGGAAAGCGGCAAGAACGTCAGAAAGGTTAACACCCTTAAAAGCGAAATAGAGAAAAGCGCCCCCGATAACAACACTCAGGAAAAGGTTCAGCTTTTTCATAGCCGCCTGAGATAATCCCGCAGTTTCCTCCCGACTTCTTTGTCCCGCAGGGCATATTCAATTGAGGCCTTCATGTAGCCGAGCTTGTCGCCTGTATCATACCTTTTGCCTTCAAGCTTGACCGCGTAAACAGGTTTTTCGCGGCAGACTGCCTTAATAGCGTCTGTGAGTTGTATCTCGCCGTTCTTACCGCTCTTGACCGTGCCGAGAGCGGATAGGACATCAGGGGTCAGGATGTATCTGCCGATTATTCCGAGGTTAGATGGAGCTTCTCTGCGCGAGGGTTTTTCCACGAGGTCTTCTACCCTGAAAACGTTCCCGCCCAGGCTTTTCCCTTTGATGATGCCATAGTTTGAAACCTGATCGCCCGGCACCTCAACCACCCCGAAAACAACACCCGGGAATTCGGAGTATACCTTCTTGAGTTGTTCAATGCCGCTGGACTTTACGTTGTAGATGAGATCGTCCGCCAGAAAGACCGCGAAGGGTTCGCTGCCGATAGCCGACCTTGCGCAGTAAACAGCGTGCCCCAGGCCCAGGGGTTGCTTCTGTCTGACATAAAATATGTCCACCATTTTGGCCACCTGCTCGACTGTGTCAAGCAGTTTTTTATATCCACGCTTCTTCAGGTAGTACTCAAGCTCAAACGATTTGTCAAAATGGTTCTCAATTGCCTGTTTTCCCCTGCCGGTAACAAGCACTATGTCCTCAATGCCGGCGTCAACAGCTTCTTCAATTATATATTGTATGGCCGGTTTGTCAAAAATAGGAAGCATCTCTTTTGGCTGGGCTTTCGTCGCGGGCAAGAACCTGGTTCCAAGCCCCGCCGTAGGTATGACCGCTTTTTTTATTACGAATCTCACTTACTTGCCTCCATTGTCATGCTTAATTATATCCTTGTCTTTCTTGATCTTGTCCAATATGCCGTTTACGAATTTGCTTGATTCCTTGCCGCTGTAATCCTTGGCTATCTCAATAGCTTCGTTGATAGTCACGGCTACAGGGATCTCGTCACGGAACACAAGTTCATAAACCGCGGACCTTATGATGTTTCTGTCAACGCTCGCTATCCTGGAAAAATCCCAGTTCTTGAGCCTTTCTTTGATGAGCGCGTCTATCTTTTCAAGGTTTTCCAGCGTGCCTTTCGCAAGCTGGTAGGCAAAATCTTTTATTTCAGGGTTCTCATCCTGATTCTCGAGGAAATCCTTCCTGCAGTCCTCCAAAGTTAAAGGCTTCTCGTCCTTTCCCAGATCAATCTGGAAGAGTATCTGCAAGGCAAGTTCTCTTCCTCTGCGCCGGTCGCCCATATTTTTCCTTATACGAAAATCGCGTCTTTTAAAAGTTTATAAGGTTCTTAAGGTTTATGAGCCTCCCCGGCCTAAAGTCCGGGGTGTCTCTGCTGTATTGTAAACATTATTCGTGCCAAATTCATCCCCGCCATGAATGGCGGGGTGTTCTTTGGCACAAGCGCATAAAGTTTGTAAGGTAAGGTCAAAACCAAAACTGAGCACTATACACCTTACAAACCTTACAAACTTTTTTTCTTTTACCTTACAAACTTTTATAAAGATTTACCATCTCTATCGCCGACATCGCGGCTTCCGCGCCCTTATTCCCTGATTTTGTTCCCGCGCGTTCAATTGCCTGCTCAAGGTTCTCCGTGGTAAGCACTCCAAAAACCACAGGTATTCCGCTCTCCATCGCCGCTGCTGCCACGCCTTTTGAAACTTCGGCGGCAATGTATTCATTGTGGGTGGTGCTTCCCTTGATAATAGCCCCAAGACAGATGACTGCGTCGTACTTTTTGCTCTTCGCTAGCTTGCTTGCAACGTAGGGTATCTCAAAAGCGCCCGGGACCCAATAGATGCCTATATCCTTATCGTCGCCGTCGTGCCTTTTTATGGCGTCAACCGCTCCTTCAAGGAGTTTTCCCGTAATAAACTCGTTGAACCTGCTGACTACTATACCAAATTTGCAACCTTTTGCAATCAATTTCCCTTCATATACCTTTGCCATATTTCCTCCTTTAAAAGGTGATTAAAATGATTTGTAAAAAGCGATTACGCAGATTAAATAAGGCAGTTTTTGCGCGTCCGAGCATCCGCGCATCTGAGCATCCAAATGTTCTACGCCTTTAGGCCTCCAACCATCTAACCTTCCAACCCTCCATCAAAGGCTACACTATATATGCAGAAAGTGTCCCATCTTTTTCTGCTTAGTCCTCAGGTACTTCGCATTGACCGCGTTAGGCTTGATCTCTATCGGGACCCTCTCAACAACCTTCAGGCCGTAACCTTCAAGCCCGACTATCTTTCTCGGGTTATTTGTCAGCAGGCGCAGGTTCTTAATTCCAAGATCGCAGAGTATCTGCGCCCCAATCCCATAATCGCGCAGGTCAGGCTTGAACCCGAGTTTTACATTGGCCTCGACGGTATCATAACCCTGGTCCTGCAGGGCATAGGCTTTTAGTTTATTGATTAATCCTATCCCCCTACCCTCCTGCCTCATATATACAATCGCTCCGGCTCCTTCCTTTGAGATTATTCGCATCGCATCTTCCAGCTGGTCGCCGCAATCGCACCTATAACTTCCCAGGATGTCTCCTGTGAGGCACTCGGAATGCATTCTTACCAGCACGCTCTTCTCTTTTGAAATATCCCCGAGTACGAGCGCAATGGGAAAATCGTGGTCCGCCAGGTTCTCATATGCGATAGTGCGCCACTTTCCGTACTTATTCGGAATCACCGTTTCCACGGCTCTCTTAATGAATTTCTCGTTCTTGCGCCTGTATTCTATAAGCTCAGCAACGGATATTATCTTCAAACCATGTTTTCTGGCGTAAGGAATAAGATCAGGGAGCCTTGCCATAGTCCCGTCTTCTTTCATTATTTCGCAGATCACCCCCGCCGGATAAAGCCCTGCCATTTTCGAAAGATCGACCGAAGCCTCCGTCTGTCCCGCGCGTTTTAATACTCCTCCAATATTCGCCCTCAGGGGGAAAATGTGTCCGGGGCGGACCAGATCCGCCGGTTTAGTTTTCTTGCTAACAAGGTCTATTATGGTTTTGGCCCTGTCGGCCGCCGAGATGCCGGTAGTGGCGCCGTGCTTAGCGTCAACCGAGACGGAGAAAGCCGTCTGGTGCATTGAGGTGTTATCGCAGACCATATCGGGCAGCTCAAGTTCGTCGAGCCTCTCGCCTTCAAGCGGGACGCAGATGAGCCCCCTGCCGTATTTCGCCATGAAATTCACTTTGTCCGGAGTTATCTTCTCCGCGGCAAGGACCAGGTCACCTTCGTTCTCGCGGTCCTCGTCATCTATAACGATAACGAATTTGCCCTTCCGTATGTCTGCGACTGCCTCGGGGATTGTTGCTAATACTGTTTTCTTTGGCATAGACCGTCCTGTCCTCTAAGAGTTTGTAAGGTTTATAAGGTAAATACGAACCCTGCTTAACAGACTTTATATACCTTATAAACCTTATGAACTTTGCTTTTACCTTACAAACTTTTATAAAAGAAACCCCTTCTCTTTTAAAAACTTCTCGTCAATCTCCCTCTTATTCCCCTTCGCTTTAAGGACATATTTTACAAGCATATCCGTTTCAATATTGACAATATCGCCTTCCTTCAGCGAAATAAGCGTAGTTTCCTTCAAGGTATGGGGGATAATGTTCAAAACAAACGCGTCAGGTTTAAGTTCCATTATGGTGAGACTGACCCCGTTTACCGCAACAGACCCTTTATGAACCATATAGACGAGCAGCTCGTCCGCCACGGCTATCTCTATGGCCGCCGCCGAAGAGTTCTTTGACAGGCGCCGGACGCTTCCCGTCCCGTCCACGTGCCCCGCCACAAAATGCCCGTCGAACCTGCCGTCGGCCCTCATCGCTCTTTCCAGATTAACCTCGCTCCCGCTTTTCAGGAGCCTGAGGTTAGTCGCGGCAAGAGTGGCTTTTGTCGCTTCAACCGTGAATTTCCGGCCGCCGAAAGCTACCGCCGTCAGGCAGGCTCCGTTAACGGCTACGCTCTTTCCAATTGAGATATCAGAACTAATGAGCGGGGCGGATATCTCAATAAGGATATTATCGCCGGAAGCTTTTATCCCGTCCACGCGGCCTATTTCTTCAATTATTCCGGTAAACACTATTCCCTCCGACTGATTACAACGCTAAAATCTTCCCTCAACAAGGATGTCATCTCCCGATATCGAGTATTTCACATCCTTAAGTTTAATGGAATCCTTCATTTTCCTGATTCCGATATCTCCGGTAAGGCCCAGCCCCCTGCCGCAAAATTTTGGCGCTATAAAAATAACGGCTTTATCGGCAAGTTTTTCTTTCATTAAACCCGTGAGGATCCGGCTTCCGCCTTCTGCAAGCACCGACGAGATTCCGTAGGCAGGAAGCTTAAGCATAAGGTCTTTAAGGTCAAGCAGTCCGCCTTTCATCTTTACCGTGAGCAGGATAACGCCTTTGTTCCTGAAGGCGCGCTTTCTGCTTTCACCTGCCTTCCTGGAAACTGCTATTATCGTGCCTTCTCCCGCGATTTTCGCGGAAAGCGGGGTTTTCAAGAGCGGGTCAACAACTATCCTTACGGGATTTCGTCCCTTCACAAGACGAACCGAAAGTTCCGGGTCGTCCGCAAGCACCGTATTTACGCCTACCATTACCGCGTCATTAAGCGCCCTTAGCCCGTGGACTCTCCGCCTGCTTTCAAGGCAGGAAATCCATTTTGAATCGCCCCCGGAAGCCGCAATATTTCCGTCCAGCGTGACAGCCGCCTTTATCGTTACAAGCGGGCGGCCGGCGGATACGCATTTAATATACGGGGCATTAATCTCCCTGCAAGCAGACTCCTGCCCTGACTCGGCAACTTTCACGCCTCTTTTCCTCAAAAATTCTATCCCTTTGCCCGAGACTTTTGGGTTCGGGTCTCTCATGCCTATTACAACCTTCTTTATTCCGGCCTCGGCCAGCCGCTCCGCGCAGGGCCTGGTTTTTTTTCCGGAAAACCAGACACAGGGTTCAAGAGTAACGTAGGCAGTCGCCCCCCGGGCTCTCTTGCCTGCCTTTTTAAGCGCCATCGCCTCGGCGTGATCTTTGCCGAAGGCCGCGTGGAAACCTCTGGAGATTACTCTTCCGCCTTTAACGAGCACGCAGCCGACAAGAGGATTTGTCCTGGTACGGCCTTCTCCGAGGAGAGCCTCCTTTATGGCGAGAGCTATGTATTTGCCGTGTTTGTTGTCCATTTTCCCTGATAACAAAAAAGCCTTGCCCCTTTCAGGGCAAGGCATAAGAGATGCAAAAAGAAAAACCCTCTTCTATCCGGACTTTAACCGTCGGCACCGGAATTTCACCGGTTCAGTCCGTCACGGTGACGGAGTAGCGGGCTTTACCGCCGGTAGGGAATCTCACCCTGCCCTGAAGGTATTTATATTATATACTCTAAAATCCCGGAAGTCAAGGCGCTCCGGCCACTGCTATTTTCTTGGGCCATAAACCGGCAATGGCAGCCCCTTTTCAATTGCGCCCATATCCGGAGCCTTCCCCGCAAAACCATCGGTAATGTTCGGTATTTCCACGCCGGCGTCTATGGCAGGACATCCGTCTTTGAGTTCAAACATCGGCGCCGGAGAAATGACAGCGGGAGGCGCGACTATGTCCCAGTCCGCGGCAAAAAGATTCTCTTTCTTAACGACTATCCCGTGCTTTTCCTGGTCAATATCATCAAAGAAATCCCCTGCAGTTACTCTCATCTTGCTGGCAAAGCAGTCGTAGTCAAGATCATAGCCCTGGTTTATCGGTCCGACATCGTGATAATCAAGCGGCCCCGCCCAGCAGGAATATATATTATTCCTGGAATAGACATGGTTAATGAGCGATCCTTTTGTATTGTTCAGAAAAGTATTGTTGATGAAAATAGCGCCGTTCGAAAGATACCTGTCTTTGAAATAATTCTCCCGGAAGCCGGCAACCTGGTTCCTGATAAAGTAAACCGGGCCGCCGAGATAGGGCTGAAAACTCATGCCGTTGTGCAGGCAGGAGTAGAACCTGTTGTTGAAAATCCTCAGGTTTGGCCCGCTGTCATCGGTTTCAATACCATCGTCCGAGGAACTGAAAGAATCGTTCCCGAACACATCGCTGTTCGGCGTCTCAATAGACATCGGATCGGCCACTCGCGTAATCTTGTTGAAGCAAATAACCTGCCCAACGCCGGCATGAGTCTCAATTCCTTCACCGTCGTTGTTTCCGTCGGCGGGAATATTGTCTCCTTCGATATAATTGTCCGCGATATAATTCTCTCCCGATTTGACTTCAATGGAATAGTGATTTCCTATCAGCTTGCAGCGCATTATTGATGTCCTATCTGCGCCAGGCATAAGGTGGAGCGCGTATGGAAAGCCTTTTAGCGTTATGCCGTAGAGCATTGCTCCGGGGACGCAGAAATCCACACCCCGTTCGAGCTCTTCTGAACCGTGTTTCATTGAGCCTTCTATTATTACCTCTCCGTCGCCTGCAGCCATAATCGTGATAGGGGCAAGCACCCTGAAGTTGCCGTCGTAGGTACCGGCGTGAACCAGAAGGACATCCCGGTCTTTCGCGGCAAGTACGGCCTTCCTCAGCGCCCCCCGGGTAACAGGGTAAACATCGGTGATTTTTGAAGACTTCAAATCCGGCAGAATTGGATAGCTTCTTGTCTTAACAGAAAGAACTTCCTGAGCTCCCCCTCCATCCGGGTCTTTCAGTGACACTTTAACTTCGTATTCCGTTCCATCTTTGAGGTTAAAAATAGAGCCCGCGAGGTAGTTCAGTTTCCAGTGCTCTTCGACATAAACACTCATATGATTTTTCCAGCCGCGGGCTGTTTCCAATGAACCTTTATCGGGAGTGACCGCGCCGGCGCGGAAAAGATCCATGGCTTTCTTCCATTCAACCGTTCCTTTCTCGCGAAACTCAACCGCGCATGCCGCGTTATTATTGCTGTCTCCCTCGATATTCCACTGTATGCCGGCGCATTGCATGGTCGCGTAGATTGAAGGTTTTTCTTTCAGGACAGTTTCGTTTCCGGCGTGCAGGAACGAAGAGAGCAAAAGGGCAGGCAGAAGCAGTTTTTTCATGATTCCTCCGGGCAAAAAGACTGACTAGCGGGAAGCTTTTCCTATGATAGTGGGAACAGAACCGAGGGAGTTGTCTTCAAAGTATTTTTTCAGGTCTTTTATGATTTTTACCGGAACTAAAGGGTCATAAAAAGAAGCGGTGCCGACGGCGACCGCGGAAGCGCCGGCAAACAGGTATTCAACCGCGTCTTCGGCTGAAACTATTCCGCCCGTCCCTATGATAGGCACTCTTACCGCAGAGAAAGCTTCATAGACTGCCCTTACTCCCACTGGCTTTATGGCAGGTCCTGAGAGTCCTCCGATTATATTCGCAAGTTTTGGTTTTCCCGTGTTTATGTCAATGGCCATTCCCCTCAGAGTGTTGATAAGAGATAACCCGTCCGCGCCGGCCCTCGCCGCCGCTTTCGCTGTTTCTTTGAAGTCGCTTACTTCGGCGGAGAGTTTTACAAATACCGGAACTTTGCTCTTCCTCTTCACGGCCTTTGTTATGGCAAAAACATCCCCGAGGTCCTGGCAGAACAACCCGGAATTCTTGTGCTTTACATTCGGACAGGAGATATTCACTTCCAGAGCTGACACTCCTTTTGCTTTTCCGAGCAGCCGGGCAAGCTCCGCGTATTCGTCTTTTGAGTTCCCCGCAATATTGACAAAAACAGGCAGGTCAAATTGGCGCAGGAACGGAAGCTTCTCGTTTATAACAACTTCAACTCCGGGATTCTGCAAACCTATGGAGTTAAGCATGCCGTACGGGGTTTCCGCGGCCCTGGGCGGTTTGTTCCCGTCCCTTGGTTTAAGCGTTGTTCCTTTTACTATTATACCGCCAAGCAGGTTTAAGTCAAAGATACGCGAAAACTCTTCACCAAACCCGCAGGTCCCGGAGGCCAGCATTACCGGATTCTTCATCTTTATTCCGGCTATTTTTACATTTAGGTTCGCCAAACTATCTCCCTTGAATCAAATACAGGCCCGTCGGCGCAAATCCGTTTATACCCCGTGTCAATTCCTTCTTTAACAGCGCAGACACAGGACAGGCAAACTCCTACGCCGCAGGCCATCATTGACTCCATTGAAACCTGGCATTCTATCCCGTGTTTTTCCGAGACTTGCGCAACTGCCTTAAGCATCGGGACGGGACCGCAGGCAAAGACCGCGGAAGTGCCGCAGGAAAGGCCTGAGCATGTCTTTTCCAACCGCCCTGTAACCAGCCCTTTGAATCCCAGGCTGCCGTCTTCTGTGGTAATCTCCGGCAGGTTAAACCCTTCTTTAAAGACCAACTTTTTATTCTTTGCGCCTATGATTACGGTAGTCTTTATTCTCAAACTCTTGAGTTTCTCATGGAGGAAAGCAATCGGGGAAACACCATAGCCCCCTGCTATGAGAACGGCGTGCTTCAGCCTTTCGTTAACGGTAAACCCGTTTCCGAGAGGTCCCAGCACGCTAATGCTTTCGCCGGCCGTCTTTCTTGAGAGCAGTTCCGTTCCTTTACCTGCAGTTTTGAAGAGGATTTCAATAAACCCATTCTTTGCGGAAAGCACGCCCATCGGCCTTCTTAGCAGAGGCATTCCGCGCTCATTTACCTGCAGACTGACAAACTGCCCGGGTTTTGCCAACGCGGCAATATCCGGAGCCGAAAGCTTCATTTTGAAATAGCCTCCCTGTGTCTCTCTTACGGACAGGACAGCGGCGTCAGAAATCTTTATTTCATATTTTTGCTTTTTCACCGAGTTTTGGCACCTTAACCTTTAATTTTAACTTCTTTCTCAGGAAACTCCCGAATTTAAGCGCTGAGCTCTCTTCCCCGTGCACCACAAAAACCTTTGGCTTCTTGCTTTTGAAGTTTGAAACCCAGTTTAAGAGGCCTTTGCGGTCGGCATGGCCCGAAAAACCTCCGAGCGTGTATATTTTTGCGTTTACGGCTATCTCTTCTCCAAAGATCTTTACCGTCTTATTTCCTTTAATTATGGCATCGCCGAGTGTTCCTCTGGCCTGAAACCCGGTAAAAACAATGTTACATTCCTTTCTCCAGAGGTTATGCTTGAGGTGATGTTTTATGCGCCCGGCTTCGCACATACCGCTCGCTGATATTATTATGGCCCCGCTCTTCACTTCGTTCAAGGCCTTTGAATCGTCGGCTCTCTTCGCGAATATCAGGCTTGGAAAATCGAACGGCTCCATGCCTTTCTTCATCCTGTTTTTTGTCGTCCTGTCAAAAAATCCGGTATTTGCCCGGAAGATCTCCGTGGCGGCAATGGCAAGCGGCGAGTCAACGTAAACCGTAAAGCCTTCAAGTTTCTTCTTGTCATAGAGCATGCGAAGCTCGTAAATTATTTCCTGTGTCCGTTCTATCGCGAATGCAGGGATTATTATGTTGCCGCCGGTGTTCTTTGTCTTCTTTATTATGCCGGCAAACTCTTTAACGGTCTCCTGCCTCGACTTGTGCAGCCGGTCGCCGTAAGTTGACTCCACTACAAGGTAGTCCGTGTCCTTTAGTTTAGTCGGGTCGCTAAGGATCTCCTGCCTTTCATTCCCGACATCACCCGAGAAAACCACCCTTTTGCTCTTGTTCTTTTCGGTATAGCTTATCTCAACTATTGCCGAGCCCAGGATATGCCCGGCATCCACAAACCTCACCTTGAAACCATTGACGGGAAAAGCTTTGTTATACTCCCTTGTCTCAAAATTTTTCATGCATTCTTCGGCATCGGAAACAGTATACACCGGGTCAAGCGGCTCTTTGCCGGCGCGTACCCTTTTGCGGTTCCTCCATTCAAGTTCTATGCTTTCCACATGGGCCGCGTCGATAAACATTATTTTGCAAAGTTCCATCGTCGGTTTCGTGCAGAGGATTTTTCCCCTGAAGCCTTTTTTCACGAGCCTCGGGACCAGCCCCGAATGGTCAATGTGGGCGTGAGTCAGTATCAGATAATTAATTTCCGAAGGCTCGAACGCGAAATCCTGATAGTTCATCTCGGTCAAATCTTTAGTGCCCTGGAACATCCCGCAGTCCACCATAATCTTGTGCTTGCCGTCGGATATGAGATATTTTGAACCGGTAACTGTCCTTGCGGCGCCTAAAAAGGATATTTCTATGGACATTGACCCTCCGGCTAATTTGTTTTCTTGCGTTTTACCGATAGCTTTGTGTTTCCTTTACCCGTAAAGACCGCGACTATTATCCCCAATTCATAAAGCAATATCAAGCAGGCCGAAAGCACCAGCATAGATACCGGGGTAGGATCAGGAGTTAAAGCGGCAGAAAATATAACGATAATCATTATCGCCGCCTTTCTTGAAGCCCTCAGTTGTTTTGCCGAAACAACACCGGCCCGCGCGAGCATTCCTATCACGAGAGGAAGTTCGAAGGGTATAGAAAATATCACTATCATCAAGAGCAGGAAATTCGTGAAGCTTCCCATTGCTATCATGGGAACAGCGCCCGCTGATGCACCGTATTTTACGAAAATATCTATGGTCACCGGAATAAGCAGGAGATATGACACGATGGCGCCCGCGGCAAAAAACAAGATTGACCCGAATGCAACGTAAGCCAGCAGGATCCGGTCCCTTTTTGAGAATGCCGGAGAAATGAAAGCGTATGCCTCCCAGGCAAGGACAGGAGAAACCGCGGCTGCCCCGATAAAGGCAGCCACTTTCATGCCGGCAAAAACCGGGTCAAGAGGCTGGGTGAAGATGAGCTTAGGAGCTTCGAGCAGTCCGAACTCACCTGCTTTGGGCATAAAATGCTCGAAGAGATACTTAAGAAGCCTTGCAGCGTAGGAATCGAAGAAATTGGGAAATATAAGAGGAATAGTAAAGAAGAGCAGGAAACATCCGATAACTACCAGAAGCCTCCGGCGGAGCTCGTCCAAATGCCCGACAACCGTCTTGCGTCCGTCCATTCCCGTCCTTTGCAGCTGATAATTGCAACGATTACTGAATCCTTAAAGTTTTGAATTTCGAATTTGTTATTTTTTTAGATAGTCCTGCAAAGCGCGGACATTCAAACCCCTCTTCATCATCGCTTCAATTCCGTTCACGGCCGCCTGCGCTCCGGAAATGGTGGTTATGCACGGCACACCGTGCACTATCGCTGCTCTCCTGATCTGATAACCGTCGTTCTTTGGACCTTTGCCCGAAGGCGTATTAATGATGAGCGCAATCTCTTTGTTCTTGATTAGGTCGACTATGTTGGGCCTGCCTTCGAAAACTTTATTCACCGCCTTGACTTCAAGGCCGTTCTTTTTGAGGGTCTCGGCCGTTCCAGCGGTCGCCACAAGTTTGAAACCGAGATCCGCAAGCTGCTTGGCGACAAATATTATGTCGCGCTTATACCTGTTTATGACAGAAAGGAATACGGTGCCTTTTACGGGTAAAGCGCTCCCGGCCGCTATCTGTGACTTCGCGAAGGCCCTTCCGAAATCCGTATCTATTCCCATAACCTCGCCGGTTGATTTCATTTCCGGACCGAGTACGGAATCAACACCCGGGAATTTAACGAACGGGAAGACTGATTCCTTTACGGAAATATGTTCAAGCACCGGCTCTTTGGTTATGCCGAGCTGTTTCAGTGTTTTTCCCGCCATCACCCTTGCCGCGACCTTAGCCCAGGGTATACCGGTGGCTTTGCTGACAAAAGGCACGGTCCTGGACGCCCTTGGGTTAACTTCCAGCACGTAGACGGTCTCTCCTTTAATAGCGTACTGAATGTTCATAAGGCCTTTCACTTTGAGGTGTTTGGCAAGCAGGTAAGTGTATTGTTTTATCGTGTCTATCTGGGCTTTCCCAAGCGAGAACGGCGGGATGACACATGCCGAATCGCCGGAATGTATGCCGGCTTCTTCGATATGCTCCATGATACCGCAGATTATGGTCTGCTTGCCGTCCGAGACAGCATCAACATCCACCTCTTCAGCGTCATCCAAAAATTTATCTATAAGCACCGGGTGCTCGCCGGAAACGAGCAGGGCGTTGCTGGCAAACTGCTCCATCTGGGATTCGTCGTAAACTATCTCCATAGCTCTTCCGCCGAGCACGTAGGACGGGCGGACCAGCACAGGATATCCTATTCTATCCGCGACCTTGTAAGATTCCTTGAGCGATCTGGCCGTGCCGTTCGCCGGCTGCGGAATCTTGAGCCGGTCCAGCAGGGCGCCGAAGAGCTTTCTGTCCTCGGCGACGTTTATACTTTCCGGAGTCGTTCCTATTATTCTAACATTCTCTTTCCAGAGAGGAACTGCAAGCTTGAGAGGCGTCTGCCCGCCAAACTGAACTATCACCCCGTAAGGATTTTCGCGCTTCATTATATGCATGACATCTTCAAAGGTAAGAGGCTCAAAGTAGAGCCTGTCTGAAGTATCATAGTCCGTGCTTACGGTCTCAGGGTTACAGTTTATCATTATCACTTCATAGCCGTCGGCCTTGAGCGCGAACGCGGCGTGAACGCAGCAGTAATCAAACTCTATCCCCTGCCCTATTCTGTTGGGCCCGCCCCCGAGGATAGCAATTTTCTTGCGCTTTGTAGGAAGAGCTTCATCCTCTGTTTCATAAGTGGAATAGAGATAAGGGGTATAGGCCTCAAACTCCGCGGCGCAGGTGTCAACCATTTTATAAACAGGCACTATCCCGTTCTTTAGGCGGAACTTTCTGATATCCTGTTCTTTCTTCCCGAGCAGCAAGGCTATAGCCTTGTCGGAAAACCCTTTCTGTTTCGCGCTTCTTATTATAGCGGGTAAATTTTTCTTTTTGCCTTTGGTTGAGGAGATGATATCTTCTTCGTCAATAATATCTTTCATTTCCGAGAGGAACCACCTGTCTATACCGGTAAGTTCAAATATTCTGTCCATTGAAAAACCGGATTTAAAGGCATCTCGAAGGTAGTAGAGCCTTTCCCAGTTTGGTATCTGAAGTCTTTGTTTAATTTCTTCATGTGAATACTTTTTATCCCTGTTAAAGAGGCCGAACTTGTCTATTTCCAGAGACCTTATCGCTTTCTGGAAGGATTCCTTGAAGGTCCTGCCGATGGCCATTACTTCACCGACAGATTTCATCTGTGTTCCAAGCACCTCATCCGCCCCGGGAAATTTCTCAAAAGCCCAGCGCGGTATCTTTGTCACGACATAATCGATTGTAGGCTCAAATGCCGCCTTTGTGTATCTGGTAATATCATTGGGAATCTCGTCAAGAGTATAGCCGACCGCGAGCTTGGCTGCTATCTTTGCTATAGGGAAACCCGTCGCTTTTGAGGCCAGAGCAGAGCTTCTTGAAACGCGCGGGTTCATCTCTACGACAACTATGCCGCCGTTTTTCGGATTGACAGCGAATTGCACGTTGGAACCGCCGGTATCAACGCCTATCTCCCTCATGATGGCAATGGAAGCATCGCGGAGTTTTTGATATTCCTTGTCGGTAAGCGTCTGGGCGGGCGCGACCGTAATACTGTCGCCTGTGTGCACTCCCATTGGATCAAAGTTCTCAATAGAACATATAATGACAACGTTATCTTTCAGGTCTCTCATGACCTCCAGCTCGTATTCTTTCCAGCCGATTACCGACTGCTCAAGCAGGACCTGCCCTATCATGCTCGCTTCTATCCCTATTTTTGACTTATCGCGGAGCTCATCAAGATTGTAGGCAATACTCCCGCCCGTGCCTCCAAGCGTAAACGAAGGCCTTATGATAAGAGGGAATCCGAGCTCTTTTGAAATGTTAACAGCCTCTTCAACGCTGCAAGCCGGATGGCTAGCCGGCACTGAAAGTCCTATCTTTTGCATTGCTTCTTTAAAAAGTATCCTGTCTTCCGCCTTCTTAATGGCCGGAAGCTTGGCTCCTATCAGTTCAACGCCGAATTTCGCTAGAACGCCGCTCTCAGCAAGCTCAACCGCTACATTCAGGCCGGTCTGCCCTCCTATGGTGGGCAGTATCGCATCAGGCCTCTCCGCCTCGATTATTTTGGCGACCATCTCCGCGGTAACAGGCTCTATGTAGGTCCTGTCCGCAAATTCCGGATCTGTCATGATTGTGGCAGGATTGCTGTTCACAAGAATTACGGTATAACCCTCTTCCTTTAGCGCTTTACACGCCTGAGTGCCGGAATAGTCGAATTCGCAAGCCTGACCGATGACTATCGGACCGGAGCCTATCAGGAGGATTTTCTTTATATCAGTTCTCTTTGGCATTTTTTCCCTTTTTAAAAAGCCGCGCCCGCCAAAAAGCGGACGCGGCCTGAAGTCTTTTCAATCAAAGCCGCTATTTCTCTTTAGTTGTATCCGCCGCAGGCTCTGCAGCCTTCTTTTTTTTGTCTTCTACAGGCTTTTTTAGTACGGTCCTCAAATACATCTTATCAGCGTCTATGTATTGCAGAGGACTCGCCTCAAACATAGTTTTGTGCGTGTTACCGCAAAAGAAATAGGTTCTGCCTTCATACCTTGCATCCGGAAAAGTATTTCTCCCGCGCCCTCTTATCTTGTCCTGCTTGCCGCAAACCTGGCACGTTACTATATCTTTAGAATATTTCCACTGGTTTTTGTCAAACTCTTTTTTCCTTGCCTCGTCAATGAAATAATATCTTACACCGTGATACTCGGAAGAAGGCGTCTTTTCCGTAACTTTAATGCTTGTTCCTGTGACCGCGCAAACTGTTTCGGTAAGTATAGTCGAATCCGCCTCGGCGGGAACCGGCATTTTTTTTACTGCCTCTGGTTTTACCGCCGGAACAGCTGCAGGAGCAGCCTGGGCCGGAACTGCAGGAACTGCAGGAACTGCCGGAGCTGCCGGAACTACCTGCGCCGGAGCCATGGGAGCGGGCTTCGCCGGAGTGGCAGGAATAGCCTGCACCGGAGCTGCAGGAACAGCTTGCGCCGGAGCTGCAGGAGCCGCCTGTGCCGGAGCTGCAGGAGCCGCCTGTGCCGGAGCTGCAGGAACAGACTGCGCCGGAGCTATAGGAACAGACTGCGCCGGAGTTGCAGGAATAGCCTGCACCGGAGCTGCAGGAACAGCTTGCGCCGGAGCTGCAGGAGCCGCCTGTGCCGGAGCTGCAGGAACAGTTACCTCCACTTTTTTTTCTTGAATAACGGCTTTAGGGGCGGATTTTTTTTCAGGCGCCGGCTCGTCCTCATCAAAAGCCTGGCCAAAAACTCCGACGGAAAGGAAAAGAACACCTAGGATTGTTACTATTAACCTCATAAAGGATACCTCCTGAGGATTAAACTTAACTTCGTAATTATGCCACACATGGCTGGAAAAGTCAACAAATTCATGTTTTTTGAATAACCTTGATAATTCAATTTGCTAATGTTATTATTGAAACTCTAAAATGCCGGAGTGGTGGAATTGGTAGACGCAGAGGACTCAAAATCCTCCGACTTCACGGTCATGAGAGTTCGATTCTCTCCTCCGGCATATGATACGATTGCTGATTACTAATTGCTTATTGCTAATTCACCTCTTCCCAGGGTTCAACGTCAAAAAGGACGGCAATGAAAACGGAATTCATAGACATTACTTTACCGGTAAAGCCGGGCATGCTCAGATGGCCAGGGGACGCATTGGTTCGTGTAAGGAAAATCAAAGAAATGAATAAGGGCGCCGGAAACAACCTTAGCTCGATTTCTCTTGGCTCGCATGCCGGCACGCACATGGACGCTCCTCTTCATTTCTTTGCGAACGGGAAAAGCCTGGATAAGATGCCTATAGAGGCGGTTATCGGACCGGCAAGAGTTGTTGAAATTAAGGATGAAGAATGCGTGAAAGTCAGTGAACTGGCGCGATTCAATTTCCGCAAGGGCGAGCGGATACTTATTAAAACCAGGAACTCATGTTTTATTAAGGAGCGCAGCTTTAGGAAAAACTTCGTTTACATCTCTCTTCCGGCCGCGAAATACATTGTGTCACGAGGTGTTATGACAGTTGGTGTAGATTATCTTTCCGTTGGAGGGTTCAAAAAAGACGGTCCCGAGGTGCACAGAACCCTTCTTGGAGCCGGAATTTGGATCATCGAAGGACTGGACTTAACCAAGGTCAGATCCGGGAAATATAACCTTTTTTGCCTGCCACTGAAAACCACAGGACTTGAAGGCGCTCCGGCAAGGGTTGTGGTAAGAAAACAAAAAGGGTTATAAAGTTTATAGGTTTATATGCCGCGCTCCGCGTGTCATATTTTAACAGGTAGGATATTCTTCATGCCAGACTCCGTCTGGCATAGCAAAAATAGGTTAGTAAAGTAAGAGCCTAACAACTATTTTGAATCGAACATAAACGAAACCGAGAAAGTATGCGTGGTTCCGAGGTCTCCGAAGGGCACATAGGCGTAGTCTACGCTGATGTTTCCGATTACCAAACCTGCTCCCGCGGTCAGTCCAACCACATCGCTGTTCTTTAATGTGTATCCAACTCTTAATGCTCCGGACATGGAACTGTCCAGCCTGAGTTTGTATTCCGCTCCCACAGCTGCGTACAGGCTTGAATCTGAAGGCGCTACTGCATCTACCGCCAACAGCAAGTCTTTCATTACATTCCCAGATATACCCGCTTTTACAGATAGCGGCACTGTGAATGCGTCCGAGACAAACTTTCCTCCGAATCCCAGGTTGTAAATACCGATTGCTCCTGTTGCCTGAATATCTCCAAGTTTTAGCGGCTGCATAACTCCCGCGTCAATACAAAACGCGCTGGCCGTAGACACGATGCTCAACGATGCGTACTTTACCGTTACTCCCAGACTTAAATCATTCAGTTTAGCAGCATAGCTTGCCTCTATCACAAGATCCGCCGGGTTGAAGGTTCCTGTGGTGAGTCCCGTCGTGTCGGTCTGCGGGATGCTCCCGTAGTTCAAGTACTTCACCCCAATACCTACCCTGTCATTTCCCATCGGCATCGCAACCGAGACCCATTCGTAGCTCGTATCTCCAAACCAGATGGAGTGCATGAAGGTTGCTGTGGGTTTCGTCAGGGTGTTTAATCCTGCCGGATTCCAAAACACAGCCGTTGAATCATCAGCTATTGAAGTAAACGCTTCTCCCATTCCTTGCGCTCTCGCTCCCGCAGGCAGGTTCAATACTGCAGCTCCCGTCGTTCCGTTGTCGCTACTACTGAAGGCCAGCGCTGCAGTTGCCATCAATGTTCCGGCTACGATAATAATTAGTTTTTTCATCTCTGCACCGCCAGTTTAAACATCCGCTGCGTCCCGCCGCCTTTTATCAACACCACATACACTCCGCTTGCCACCTTCTGACCGGAATTATTAGTTCCGTCCCAGGTAGTTATGCCGCTTCCGGCTACAACATTAATCGACTTTACCTTGATTCCCGTTATCGTATACATAGATATCGTGCAATCGCTTATCAGGTTCGCAAATGTAAAGACCCCGTTATTGGGGTTATACGGATTCGGGTAAAGATTGACATTCTGAAGGTTTGCAGATGCCTTCATCATCAGGATTGCAAAGGTCGTAAAGTGCCGAAGCGTTGCCTCCACCCTTCTTTCCGCAGGGTAAACCGTGGAATGCAATATTACCCACCGGTTGTTGATTGTGTCATAATACCCTATCTGGAAGCCGGTCTCCTCATACGCCGCGGCTTCCGCGGCCGTATAATACAGATTGATGGTGATATCCTGCTGCGGAGTGAATCCCACCGGGCCTGTAATCTCTACTCCCACAACACAGGGGGTAAGCCCATCCCTGTCAGGCGCAGGAATAGACGCCGTCGGCTTAATGGTCAAGGTTACTGTTCCCGTAAAAGTTCCCGCAGGCACCTCCACGTCTATCTGCCCGTGACCTAAATCCGCCGCCTGGACGGTTACGGTGGTGGTAGAGCTCTGGGAAACTGTAACCGTCGTTGCGGAGCTGGTCACTACAAACTGCAGGCCGCTTGAGGCGTTTGTTCCTCCCGCAGCTGTTACAAGCAAATCATAAGTTCCCGCGGCTATGCCTGTGGGAATGACCACATTGTTTATCGCGGTATCGGCAGTTACGCTAAAGGAGGATATTCCCGCGCCGCCAAGAGTTATTGCAGTTACGGTATTACTGTTGATTCCTCCAAAGAAACCGGAGCCGGTCACATTCAGGGTCACTATGGTAAGGTTGGAGCTTGTGGTTAAGCTTAGGCTGCTGACCGTGGGAGCCGGCGTTGTGACGGTGAATCTGTCTGAGGCTGATGTTATGCTGATTCCGCCAAGCGCTGTGACCGTAATATCGTAAACTCCAACTGCTTTGCCTAACGGTATTACCACTCCCGTTATCGTGCTGTCGTTTATTGCGGGGCCTGAGGGAATAACCTGGCTTCCAAGTTTGACTGAGGAAACTGTATTGCTGTTCACTCCTCCGAAGAATCCGCTGCCGGTTATACTGATAGTTGTTGCTCCAAGATTGGAGCCCGTGTTTACGCTTAAATTGCTGATGACCGGTACAGGCGAAATGACTGTTATGGCCGTTGTGGCCGCAGCGCTCTCGTTGCCTATCGCGTCAAGCGCAGTCACGCTGAAGTTGTTTACCCCGAGCACAAGATTAACAGTCTTCTGCCAGGCGGTTGAAGAAACTATGCTCACGCCTGTCGTGCTGCCGTTAACTTTCATTGAGGCAGCGTCAGTTGCTTTTGTTCCGCTGAGCAACTGTGTAGTTATACTTGTCGGTGAAGTTACTGCGCTTATAATCGGTACTGACGGCGGTATCGTATCTAACAAGATTGCGGTTGTTGCAGTCGTGCTTGAGTTTCCTGCCGCGTCAAGCGCCGTTACGCTGAAGCTATTATTCCCTTCTGACAAGTTGACTGACGCCTGCCAGGTCGTTGACGACAGGATACTTACTCCGGTCGTTCCGCCATTAACTTTGATGACCGCCGCATCCGTCACCTTCGTTCCGGTTAGCATCTGTGTAGTTACATTTGTAGGCGATGTAACCGCATTGATTACCGGAACCGCAGGAGGTATGGTATCCAGCGTAATTGCCGTTGTTGCCGCTGTGCTTGAGTTTCCGACAGCGTCAAGCGCTGTCACGCTGAAGTTATTGACTCCCTCGTTCAGATTAACTGCGGCCTGCCAGTTCGTGCTTGAGAGTATGCTTACTCCGGTTGTGCCGCCGTTAACTTTGATGACCGCCGCATCCGTCACCTTCGTTCCGGTTAGCACCTGCGTAGTCACATTTGTCGGTGAGGTAACCGCATTGATGACAAGTACTGCGGGAGGTATCGTGTCAAGCGTGATTGCCGTTGTTGCAGCCGTACTTTCGTTACCTACAGCGTCAACCGCTGTTACGCTGAAGTTATTTACTCCCTCGTTCAGGTTAACTGCTGCCTGCCAGGTCGTTGACGACAGGATGCTAACTCCGGTTGTTCCGCCGTTAACTTTGATGACCGCCGCATCCGTCACCTTGGTTCCGGTTAACATTTGGGTAGTCACATTTGTCGGCGATGTCACCGCGTTGATGGCAGGTACCGCAGGCGGTATCGTATCTAACAAGATTGCGGTTGTCGCTGCAGTGCTTGAATTTCCAACCGCGTCAACTGCCGTCACGCTGAAGCTGTTTGCTCCCTCGTTCAGGTTGACAGACGCCTGCCAGGTTGTTGACGACAGGATGCTTACTCCCGTCGTTCCGCCGTTAACTTTGATAACCGCTGCGTCTGATGCCTTTGTTCCTGTGAGAAGTTGTGAAGTCACATTTGTAGGAGATGTCACCGCGTTGATTACCGGTACCGCAGGCGGTATCGTATCCAGCGTGATGGCCGTTGTAGTTGCTGCGCTCTCATCGCCGACCGCGTCAAGCGCCGTCACGCTGAAGCTGTTGTTCCCTTCTGTCAAATTGACTGACACCTGCCAGGTTGTTGACGAGAGTATGCTGACTCCCGTCGCGCTCCCGTTTACTTTTATTGCATTTGCGATTGTCGCTTTCGTTCCCGTCAGGAGCTGGGTAGTTATATTCGTGGGAGAGGTCACCGCGCTAATGGTTGGCGCCGCCACAGTTGTGGTTACTGTGAATCTGTCGTTAGATGAGGTGGCGCTTATTCCCCCTGACGTCGTTACCGTAATATCGTATGTTCCTATTGTTAATCCCGCAGGGATGATCACACCGGTTATCGCGCTGTCATTTGAAGCTGTGTATGCCGTAAGGGCAGTTGTCCCGAGTGTAACCCCTGAAACTATGCTGCTGCTTCCTCCCCCGAAAAATCCGGAACCGGTGATATTCAGCGATGTTGATACAAGGTTTGATCCGCTGTTCGTACTGATACCGCTCACAACAGGCACTGGCGTCAGCGAAGTTACTGTGTACTTATCCGCCGAAGTGGTCGCACTTGTTCCGCCGAGAGCTGTTACAGTTACATCGTAGGTTCCCGCCGACAAGCCGGAAGGTATTACTACTCCCGGTAGCGTGCTGTCATTTGAAACTCCGCTATACGCCAATGTTGTCGTGCCCAGCATTACCGCAGATACAGTGTTGCTTCCGACTCCTCCAAAGAACCCGCTTCCGGATACCGTTATCGTCACATTGGAAGTATTCGCTCCGTTATTTGCGCTAAGAGCCGTTACGGTCGGCGCGGGCGTTGTCACCGTGTATTTATCCGCCGAAGTGGTTGCGCTTATGCCTCCGGGGGTTGTTACCGTGACATCATACGTTCCAAGACCAAGCCCCGCCGGGATTATTACTCCGGGTATTGTGCTGTCGCTGGACGCTGGGCTGAAGGGAAGGCTTCCGGTCCCGAGCTTTACCGCTGAAACCACGCTGCTTCCAGCGCCCCCGAAGAAGCCGTAACCGGATACCGTTATCGTCGCGGGACTAATATTTGCTCCGTTATTCACGCTCAATCCCGAAACAACGGGCGCCAGGGCAGTTACCGTATATATGGAAGTCGCTGTCGCGCTGTTTGACATCCCTCCCAGCATTCCTACCGCCGAGATTGTGGCCGAGGTTGACTGCGTGAACGGGCCTGAATACACGGTCGAGCCGCCGTTCGGCGTTGTTCCGTCCTTGGTGTAGTATATTGTGGCGCTGCTGGTCGCCGTGGAAATGGTTATTGTGACCGCGCCGGTGTAGGTTCCGGACGCAGGGGTAATTACCGGCGTTGCTACAGGAGAAGCCCCGATAACTCCAAACTTCTGTGAACTCGCAGAGTTTGTTCCGATATGCGTCGTTACCTTTATGTTGTATGAACCGCCGGCTATGCCCGCAGGAACAACTGCTCCGCTGATGGAAGTGTCCGTTATAAGAGCGCCGATAATAGCAAGCTGTGTGTTTCCCGCATCGTCAAACGCAACGGAAGTAACATCCGCGCTCCCCACGCTTCCGTAGAAACCGCTTCCGGTAATGGTCACGGTTGTCACTGCCGCTTGCGCCGCGCTGACAGGCGTTACTCCCGTTACAACCGGCGCGTCCTTAGACTCGTAGAACCCCGCGTCCCACTTTACATCTCTCGTTGCGCCAAAGTAGTCCGTCGTGAAAACAGAAGACAGGTCTGCCCCGAGGAATTTCGCGGGAGACAACCGAGTCAGTTTATAATCACCGGGCGTGGCACCGTTGTTGTTAACCAGAGCAGGATCGCCATATATAGAATTTGTGTCTCCACCAAGCCCGCTCGCTTTCCATGAAGCAATATTTGCATAAACAGTACCGGCCCACGAAACCAGCCCTCCTGTCCCGCTCACTCCAGATGGTATATAGTAGCAGTTGTTATTTATCGTGGTATTTGAGACAGAAGTTGGGGTAAGGGTGATCAGCTGTTGATTGGAAAGGACCGGCTTGTAGCAAACGATATTATTTAGAAGCGTTGAGCCCGCGTTTGTGCTGGTGCTGGTATTGAGTAAAGCGCCGTTGATTATAGTGTTATTATATATTTTAAAGGGAGTGATGTTCGTATACGAATATATCGGCCCCCTGGACTGGCTGATAAACAAATTATTATAAATAGCGCAATTGGTCGCGGTGGAGGCGCTCCAATATATCCCGTCAGACCTGCTCGGATAATTATTGTAGAACATATTATTCCTTATTATATAATTATCCGCGGTCGGCTGTGTGACATAAAGATGAGTCCCTGCGCTGGAGGCCGTTTGCGGGATAACCTGATTGAAAAGTTTGTTCCCGTCAATCACCATCATTGTGGCTTGCATCTGAATCCCGGTATTATCAAAAATATTATTAATAATAGTCGTATACGAAGTATTAACTTTTGCGCCTGTGTTTATGCCCCAGGCTGGAAGCGCTCCGGACTTAAAATAGCAATTTGTCACAACGGACCCGCCGGTAAACAGGTTGGAGAAATTAATCCCGTAACTCAAACAATCGGTAATCGTCAGGCTGTCATAGGTTGTATTGGTGGCATTCGCCCCGAGGCCTATTCCGTTAGCGGCATTCTTTATTGATAGATTTGAGAATGTAATAAAACTTTGCGCCCCGGTAATGGTTATACAAACCGGTCTGGTATTTTGCCCGTCTATGACCGCGGTCTCGCCTAAGGCGCCTGCAATTGTCAGCGGGTGAGTCCCGCCTGCAACGCCAAAAGTCTTGTTTAGTGTAACGGTTTCCGGATAAGTTCCGGCATGAATCCTCACAAGGACGGGTTTCCCCATATCAGCCGCGTAGGCGCCGTCAAGGCTCATTTGGTTTATTGCGGAGGTGATAGTATTAAACGGATATCCGCCCGGCCCGACTTCGTAGACAGACTGAAGCAAATTGGCGGCGGGCCTGTAAAAGAGTCCGCCTGCTGAAGTGCTGTTTGTTCCTCCGCCGTTGGTAACCTGGGCGTAACATGTTACAGCCGAGCTGCTCGTTCCGGCATTCGCGACAAAACCCAGAGGTATCACGGCTACAATGGTTGCGTCGTCCGTCGCTGTGAAAGACGAAGGCGCGAGCAGTATGGTGGCAATCGCCGGAGACGTTACTACAAGCCTCAGAGCAGAAATATTTGGGGAGCCCGTGCCTCCGAAGAATCCGCTGCCTGCAATGGTAACTGTCGCAGGCGCTGTACTCCCGCCTGTGTTCGGAGTTACGGCCGATACCGCCGGACCAGAAACGGCGGAAGTAAGCATAAAACCTGTGGAAGCGTTCACTGGGCTTGTGTTGCTCAGCGCCGTGGTCATCGTTCCCGTGCTGTTCTTTATCCTCAGATTATAGGAACCCTGCTCAAAACCCGCGGGAATGATAATATTGGAAATACTGCTGTCTGATGCGACGCTGTAGGACGACATAACAATAGTGGAGAGAGTTCCCGACGCCTTCTCGAGAGTTACGGAAACAATATCTGCCGAGTTTGAACCGGCAAAGAATCCAGTGCCGCTGACAGAGACCGTGACCAGGGCGGAGCTTGAACCATTGTTGGGTGTTATTGAAGCCACCGAGGGCGCAGGAGTTGAAACAGTGAATTTAGTTGAAGATACCGCGTTTGCCGTTGACCAGGTTGACACCAATACATTATAGATTCCCGCCCGGACACCCGCAGGGAAGATCGCGTTGGTAATCGCGGCTGTTCCCACGCCTCCGAAGACCGTCGTAACCGTCGGAGAAGTTGTGTCAAAAGCGATCCCCGTGACTATTACGCCCGAAGTATAGCTCGCGACCGCGAAATTGGTGCCTGTAATAGTGCTTATGGTGATAGACGAAGTGTTGACTGCGGTTAAGGGGCTTAACGCGGTAACCGTCGGCAGCATTATGACCGTGACCACCGAAGATGAGTTTATCTGGCTTGTCACATTTGAAGTGGAAACAACTCTCGCGTTATAAGTGCCGAAGGTCATGCCGGAAGGCGCCAGTATGTTATTGATAAGCGTATCGCTTACGACTGAGAAGGAAGTTATCGCGTAATTGCAGAGGCTTGCGGCAAGTGTCGTCGAGGGTGTTCCGACCGTGTTTGAGGTCCTCTCAAGCCTGAGGCTTGAAACCCCTCCCAGGAAACCGCCGCCCGTTACGGAGATAAAATTAGCTGAGGAATTTGTGATAGCGCTCGGAGAAACACCGGAAACCCCGAGTATCAGCGTGAATAAACCCGCGGATGATGTTACGCTTGTTCCTCCGAGAGCCGTGACCTGCGTATAATATGAGCCGAGCGGAATGCCGGGAGGAATTATCACACCGGGCAGAGCAGTATCGCTTGAAGCAGGACCGAACGTCAGGCTGTTCGTTCCCAGCTTTACGGAAGAAACCGTACTGCTCCCTATTCCGCCGAAGAAGCCAACGCCGGAAACTGTCAAGGTGACTGTGCCGGAGCCGATTGAAGAGCTAAGGGCTGTTAAGACCGGCAGGGGAGTTGTTACAGAATACCTGTCTGAAACAGAAGTCGGGCTTGACCCTCCCCCCGTTGTAACCACAAAATCATAAGTGCCGGTCATAAGGCCCGGAGGAACAATAACGCTTGCTATGGAACTGTCATTTACCACGCTGTAGGAAGAAATACTGTTCGGACCGAGCGCCACCGAGTAGACATTGCCGCTTCCCGTGCCTCCGAAGAAGCCGCTTCCACTGACAGTAATAGTAGCAGGAGAAAGGTTTGACCCTGCGGCGGAACTCAACCCGCTTACGGTAGGAGCCGCTGCCGAAATAGCGTATTTATCAACCGAGGAGGTCTGGCTTGCCGCGCCTCCGGACGTTACGATCAGGTCATATGTACCTGCAGGAGTTCCCGCCGGAAGGATCGCCCCTGTAATGCTTGAATCGCTTACAACAGAATAGCCGTAAAGAGTAGCCGGTCCGATATTTACGGCATTTACGGAATTGACCCCGATGCCGCCGAAGAATCCCGACCCGGTAATGTTCAGCGTTGCCGGAGCAAGATTGGAACTTGCGTTCAGGCTAAGTCCGTTGACGGAGGGAACTATGCGGAAAACCTCATATTTGCCGCTAGAGGAAGTGACGCTGGTTCCTCCGAGCGCCGTAACCGTCAGGTCGTAGGTACCAAGTGCAATACCCGGCGGAATTACTACCCCTGGTATTACGCTGTCGCTTGACGCGGGGCCGTAAGACAGGGATAGCGTTCCAAGCATTACCGATGAGACCGTACTGCTCCCAACGCTTCCGAAGAACCCGGAACCTGAAACATTTAGAGTAACCGTCACATAAGTTGACCCGGCGGACACGCTCAGACTGTTGACGGCAGGAACAGGCGCGGTGGTTGTTGCCAAATATTGATCTGCAATGGAAGTGAGGCTCGTCCCGCCTAGCGCGGTCACGGAAATGTCATAAGTTCCTTTCTGGATTCCGTACGGGATGACTACTCCCGGAATTAAGCTGTCGCTCGTTGCCGCTCCGAAAACAAGACTCATTGTTCCAAGGTTTACAGCCATGACAGTGCTGCTTCCAAGCCCGCCGAAGAAGTTTGAACCGTTTATGCCGATGGTTACGGGGCCGAGGTTTGAACCGGTTGGCGGGACCAGAGATGTGACAACAGGCAGTGGAGCTGTCGTGGTTACCGCGTATTTGCCTCCGGCTGAAGTAACGCCTGTTCCTCCAAGAGTTGTCACCGAAATATCATAGGTCCCGATCCGGAGAACTCCGGGAATCACGACGCCGGGCAGGGTACTGTCATCCGAGGCCGGGCTGAAGGCGATTGAAAGCGTGCCGAGCTTCACTCCCGTCACAATGCTGCTGCCCGCGCCTCCGAAGAAACCGGTTCCGTTTACGTATATCGTTGTCGGAGCGCTATTCATGCCGCTAGAGGGATTAAGCGAAACAACGGCAGGAACCGGCGGGATTATAAAGAGGTTTGAATTTGAGACAGCGCTTGTTCCGGCAGACGTGCTTATCTGCAGGTGGTAGACTCCGCGCGGCGTTCCCGCAGGGACCACCACTCCGTTCATTGCCTTGTAGCTTACTACAGAGTACGAACTGAGCGTCACTGTCGTTCCTGTTGTGCCGGTAAGCTGCACGCAAGTCACCGAATTGCTTCCGGTTCCCGCGTTGAAGCCTTCTCCGTTTACTGTCAGGGTTGCCGCTCCGCCGTTTACCGCCATACCCGGCGAGATGTCAATTATCCTTGGCACCGGCGGAGTCAGAATGAACTGTGTGAAGGCGGTCATCGCGCTGATGCCCGTGCCGTTCACGATGCGGAGGTCGTAAGTGCCCAGAGCTGCTCCGCGCGGAAGCACTGCCCCGGTGATTATGCTGTCGTTCAGGACTGAGTATCCTGACAGCGTGATAACGGTTGATCCGTTCAATAACACCGTGGAAACATTATTACTTCCGGTCCCTCCGAAGAAATTGTACCCGCTGATGCTGAAAGTTGCGGCGTTTGAATTGGTGGCAGAAGCCGGCATAACAGAGTTTATCACCGGCACCGGGCCGGTTGAGATCGTCGTAAAGGTATTGTCCGCCGAAGCCGTTAGGTTGCCCGCGGCGTCCTGCGAAATAACCCGGTAATGATATACGGTAGCCGGCAGCAGCCCGCTTAAGGCAACTGAATGGGCCGTAACGCTTGTAGTATTAATATCGGTCTTGATATCGTAAGGCGAGGCTGAAAGCCCATATTCAGCCTGTGTATTTGAGGGTTTGTTCGTGTTCCATACAATGGACCCTGCCGAAGTGGTTACCGAAACCGCCTTTACCGCCGACAACACGGGAGGATTCAAGTCTCCCCCCTGCGGCTGGGCCATTGAAGGTTTTCTTAAATAGGAAGTTGAATAACCGCCCGCATTTGTCAGCTGAATCACATTGCTGCCGTCAGAATTCATTGTGTAGAAATAGTTGGGGCTCGTGAGGAAGACTATTTTTGCACCGTCCGCGGAATAAGAAGGATAATAATCCGTTTCGCCGGAAATGCTGTGCAGCAGCGTGACATTTGCTCCGTCGGCGTTCATTCTGTAGATTGCCTGTATCCCCCCGTTCCTGTTGCTGGTGAAGATTATCCTGGTGCCGTCCGGAGACCAGGAAGCATCCCTGTCTTCAGCAGGATTATTTGACAGGTTTGTCACCCTGGTACCGTCGCTGTTCATCACCCAGACTTCACCGTTGCCTGAGGCGGCGGAATAATACAGGAGTTTTGCGCCGTTGGGCGAAGGTTTGGGAAGAGCAAGCGTCCAATCGGAACCGGTTGTCAATTTCAGCAGGTTGGTTCCGTCTGAATTGATTCTGTAAAGGCCTATTGTGGAGGCACCGTCATCCCACCTGAAATACATATAATTCCCGTTCGGGCTGAAAACCGGAGTATTTATGGTCCCGGTAGCAGCCGTATAAACTTTTTTCTCACCGGTTCCGTCCGCGTTTATAATATAAATATACGGGCCGTAGGCATTTATGTCCGCCCTTACAAAGACTATCCTTGTTCCGTCCGCGGAGAATGACGGGTCATAATCATACGCCGAGTTATTTGTGAGGCGGACAAAATTACTGCCGTCCAAATTTATTTTATAGATCTCGGATTCCAGGTCTGACTCATAATAGTTATTCGGCTTGCGGTCGAAAACCACCTGATTGGTCTGCGGGGCAGGCGTAGTGGTGAATGTCGCGTCAACGGACATGCCGAGCCCTCCGCTCCCGTTGTCGGACTTCACCCTGTAATGATAGCCGCTTCCCGCCGAAAGGCCTGTCACCACGACAGTATGAGTAGTCACAAGATTGTTGTCGATCAGCGTCAAAAAGCCGTAGCCGCTCGAAGGCCCGTACTCCACCTGGGATTTTGCGGCCAGGTCTGTTGTCCAACTTATTGTCGCCGCTGTCATTGCCGTGGACGCGGCAATATTTGAGTTATTCGGCGCGCCGGCATTCTGCACGGTGTATTTTACTTTCAGCTGGGGACGAAGAGCGGTGCTGCCGTTGTTTTCCGTGTTTAGGGTCAAGTCGGCCCCGTTATTAAAATAAATGAGCCAGCCCTGGTTCGGGGCGCTTCCGGTTCTGAAGGATTCCACTGCGGCGGTAACATTATGGTTGTACCAGCCGGTTGCGGAATAGTACTGCGAGCCGCCCGTTTCAGCCGCCAGGCAGGAATTTTCCAGATTGTTGCTTACCGAACTTGTGGAAGTGTTTGTCCAGTAAACGCAATCCGAAAGAAGCGTCGCGGACCTTCTGTAGGCTTTGGTGGCTCCGCTAACGATGCAATTTCCCCCGTAAGTTGAATAATAGAACGGGCAGATTGCCCAGCCTGAGGGGAACCCGCCTCCGAGATTGTCAGGGTCAATTATTTGTCTCGCGGCCACGGTATCTGCGGTGCTTTTCGTGGAACAGCAGAGGGCCAGCGTCGCGCCGGTAATCGTCCCCCAGTTGTAGGTATTGCCAAGGTCAAACCTCAGCAGCCACTCTCTCTTGGATTTGTCATTCGCCCCGCCGATTCTGTATGTAGCCCCGTAACCGACACCGGTATTCCAATTGTATGTATTTGGATCCCAGGAAGCGGTTCCCGTGCCTGCTACGCCGTTATAGGTGCCTGAAGGCGAAACTCCCTGCTGGTAAATAACAGTTGCGGTAATTGCCGGCTGCCCGAGACCAAGCGAGGGCGTTACGCTTACCTCGCTTGAGTTAGCGCTTGTGGAATTCGCAATAGTCTTTACGGCATAGAAGTAGGTTGTGGAGTTTGCCGTCCCTGTGTCCCTGTAGTAAGTCGTCTGTCCCAGGCGTGTTACCGAGGTTGTGTAGACTCCCGACGCGGTTCCTCTTGAGATGATATATCCGGAGACCAGCGGATTAAGGACAGGATCCCACGTAAGATTTACTATGGAATCTCCGGGTACTGCCGCGACATTCGCAGGCGGAGAAAGCGGCGCGGGCGTCGCGGTAGCCTCACTGCTCTTTGTACCCTCGCTCAGGCTGTCAAACGCGGATATCATATAGTAATAGGGCGTGCCGTTCGCAAGTCCGTTGTCCGTGTAAGAGGTGACTTTACCAACCGAAGCGATAAGAGATTTGCTGCCGGTCCCAGGGGCAAAACTTCTATATATCTTGTAACCCTGGAGATCTGTTTCCGTGTTCGCAGTCCAGGTCAATATTATTGAAGAGTCCGAGGAGGTCGCGCCGAGGCCTGACGGAGCAGCGGGCGAAACAGCTCCCGTCGTGGTAAATGTCTGGTCGGCCGAGGCCTGCGGGTTTCCGGCAGGGTCAGTTGATCTCACACGGAAGTGATAGGTAGTTCCCGCCTGCAGCCCGGTAATGGTTTCTGTATGGCGGCAGGACATCCATTTGTCGTAGAGTGTCGTGTTGCCGTAGGCGGAGGTCAAACCCCAGTCAACTATAGCGTCAGCGGGTTCGTCGGTTTCCCAGTAAATTGTCTCCTGCGTGTCCGTGTAGCCCGTTACCCCTGAAGCCGCTATATTTGTTATGGCCGGCGGAGTTGTATCAACCTGCGGATTCTGCGGCAGCCTGTAAATAGGGTCTCCGAAAAACGCCTGAGTCCAATTTAAGTCCGGCATTGACATAAAACAGGCTTCGGCAAAAGTGTAACCCTGAAGGAATGCCTGGTCAAAAACACTGTTATAACTGTAGCCGGTGAGATAGGGTTCTGCTGTCGCTCCAAGCGTTGCAGTGAATCCTTGAAGCAGCATGCGGTTTGTGTACCAGGCGCCGGTCTGCTCCATATTGACCTGCCTGATCTGGTTTGCGGTATATGAGGAGGAATGGAATCCTACCGCTCCAACCATCGGAGCAAAACAATCGGCATTGACCCCCGTATAATTGCCGTTATATAAAATCATATTGGGACAATATGTCAGCGAAGGAAATTGACCGAAGAGCCCGCCGTTGGTGTCATAAACATTTTTATATCCAAAAGCATTAAACAATCCCTGGCATTGCACAAGGTTCCACGGAGCGCTGCTGGCCAGGCCTGCATTATCCACATAGGCAACCCCGCTAGCCGGCAAACCATATTTTTCCGCGTATACCGCCTTATCAACCATCGCAAGACAGATTTCCGTCGTAGGGCCGTCCAGATGGGTAATCAGGTAGAATGTGTTTGAACCGGAACATACCGGGGAACTGAACCTGTATTCTTTCTGCAAATATGGATTTGAAGAAAAACTGCCGTAAGGATCGCAGAGATAGGAGTCGATTGCGTTGCTGTCCACCCTATATGGAAGCCCCTTCGCGATTACAATATACCTGACCGTGTTTTTCAGCGCGCTGCCGTTCGCGTTGAGAGCCGCCAATAGTTGATTTTTTATGGCGAGGTAATCGGCGCCCGTGGAAACAACATTGTCAACCTGGTAGGCGGAATAATCGCTGATACCGGTGACCGTGACCACATTTCCCGCCGGAATGTTCCTTTTCTTCGCATAATAATTCGCAATAGTCAAAGATGTCGGACTGTTGGCATTGGCCATGATGAGCACCTGGCTCGGGTCTATTGTTGTGTAGTTCGCCGGGACGACAGGCGTCGTGAAATCAGGCCCTGCGCCGGAGCCCCAGGCGTTTGAATACCTCAGCCTGTAATGATAGGTGTTTCCGGCGGCAAGTCCGCTCAGCCTGACGGCAAAACCCTGAGAAGAAGTAATCGCGGTAGTCTGCATGCCGTAAGAGGTTGTAGTCCCGTATTCGACAGTGCAGGTAAAAACGCTTCCGTTGCAGCCGCCCGGCAAACCATAGAGCATCTCGCAGTTTGTCAGATACTTAATGGAGGCCTTTGAGGTGTCCCAGCCGTCAAACATAAATCGCTTGTCGCTGCCCGCGTAGGCATTGTGGCTTGAGTATTCCCCGTACATAGACTCAAACCCACCCGGGATGCTGAGGTAATTGCCTTTGGTCTGGCCGCTTCCCCCGGTTGAACAGGGCTGGAAGGCATAAGCGTAGGAACCCAGGGAAGCCGAAATCGCGACTGAGTGGTTCGTCACCAGCGCCGAATCCGTGACACTGCTCTCGGCAGACCAGGCAAAAGTTGACATTTCCACAAAATTTTTATAATTAAGCTGGCTTGAGGACGGAATATCGGTATTCCAGGTAACGGTCAAAGTCGAAGAATTGCCGGTGGACCATTGCACATTGGAAATAGTGGGGGCAACATTAGGGATAACAGTGCCAGTAGCCACATTTGTGACGCCGTTGTCCACGATTACTGAACCTGACAAATTTTTGATGCCGGTCGCTTTTATGGAAAAGGTTGTTCCCGAGGTCAAGGTAAGCCCGCTGATAGTCACCGTGTTTGTGGCGCCATTTAAGGTTATTACAGCCCCGGAAAGAGAGACCGGCGTGCCGAGAGGGCACTGAAGGCTATAATTGGCTTTATTGACCGCATCAGTTGAATTCAAGCCCGTGTTGAATAACAGCAAAACAGCGGCGGTTGTCGCCTGCCCGTTAACAATGGCCGGCGGCGCATTATAGCCTCTCGCCCCGTATACTATTCCGTTCCCGCTCCTGTAATCCACCCATGACATCAGGGAATCACCTGCTCCGTCAGGCGCTAAAACACCGGAATCCCTGCTCCCTGCATCGTTGCAGATAGTGGCTCCTGCCTGGCCCCAGAGCAGATTCCCGGAGGCGTCTATTTTTTGCCCCTGGGCTGTGAGACCATCACTAAAAGATATTACCGCCCCGCCCGCGCCGTCAGAGACAAGACCGGCATACCACTGATTCTTCCCGTTGTTTGAAACCGCGACGCCTCCCGCAGGCCAGCCAGTGGCAACGGCGCCGTTCACATCAAGTTTCAGCACATAAAGACTCGTAAAAGCGCCGCCGGTATCCCAACAAATAATCGTTTCTCCGGGCAGGCCCTGAAGCAATAGCGGGTCTTGCTGGTTTCCTGACGCGGTGCAGACCGCGCTTCCTCCCGAAGCCCACTTCACGTCGCCTGCTGAATCAACCTTCTGCGCGTAAACATCCCACCCTGTGGTTAGCGGAGTGTAAACGCTCCAGGCTAATACTCCCCCTCCGCTGCCGTCTCCGAGCAGGTTGGACCCGTACACTTGATTTGAACTGGTAACAACTGTGGTATTGACAGACCAGGTTGCCGCTCCGGAAGCCGGGCCTAAATGCTGCATCAGGTATATGTAGCCCCCTGAATATATCTTCCAGGTTACCACCGCTCCGCCGGCCCCGTCGCTTTTTATCCGTCCTTCGCTCGGGGTGCCAGTATTGCTGATAGTTACCCCGCCTGCCGTCCAGAGCGCGTTGCCCCCGGAATCTAATCTTTGGGCGCTCACCGTGTGCAGGGCATAGTCGCTCCAGCACAGCAGGACCCCGCCGCTGCCGTCGCTCGCTATCCAAGGATCGTTTATGCCGTTTGACGCGCCGCTTACCGCTATCCCGTCCGCCGCCCATTTTACATTTCCGGAAGCATCAATCCTCTGCGCGTAAATGGCCGTGCTTGCTCCGCGGCTATCCTGCCAGGCAATAATAGCCCCCCCCGCCCCGTCTGTTACGATCACGGGCGCGTACTGATTTGCAGTCGCGCCGCAGACAACTGTTCCATCGGCGCCCCAGCCGGAAACAAGACTGCCGTTTGCATCGCGCCTTTGCGCGTAGATATCATAATTTGTGGAGCCGTTCCGCTGATCCTCCCAGACAATTATGCTCCCGCCCGCCCCGTCGCTTATCATCTGCGGGTTTGACTGGTCGGATGTAACTGTTGAGGTTAGCGGAAAGGCGGTTGACGGCCAATTGGCGTGGGATATCCCGGCTAGGGCAGAGAATATCAAACAAAGGAGAGAAAACCTCTTCATCATAAGCTCCGCATTGTACTGCAATTTCTATAATTTAGCATAATTCCCTGCAAGCCGTTAAGTAAATATTATCACATTGCCAGACAATATTATCAATGAAAAAGGCCTCCGTTTCCGGAGGCCTTTTAGTTTCTTTTGGATACCCTTACTTTACAGGTATATCAACTACTTTCTTGAACGGCTCGCCGCACTTGGGGCAGAAGCCCGGCAGGCCGGAGGTGATATTATCCGGCACGCAGGTATAGATCACCCTGAATTTTTTGAGCTTTACGCCTTTGTCAATCGGGCAGTTCCCCGCCTTGCTGGTCGAATAGCCGCAGACCGGGCATTTGAAAGTAAAGCTCTTTGTCTGTTTGATCAGATCCTGTTTACAGATCGGGCATTTGCCGGGCGCGAGTGATTCTATCTTTTCGTGCTTCTCGCAGCAATACCGCTCCTCTGTTACACAGTCCTTGTCTTTCATCACAGTTTTGTCCGCTGCCTTTACTGCAGGAACAGCTGTTGAAACCGCCGCCGGGGCGGTTCCTGTTGCCGGCGCCGGAGTCTTTGCCGTCTCCGCGGAAAGAACAAACCCGAACAAAGAAACAATAACCACGACCATAAATGTTCTCATAATTTCCTCCCTTTACTTCCTGTCAGTTAAAGCCCTGCGTATCTCCCTGTTCACTTCTCTTTTTTTGATAGTCTCTCGCTTGTCAAAATCCTTCTTGCTGCGCCCCAGCCCTATCTCCGCTTTTACCACATTTCCTTTCAGATAGATACGGAGAGGAACCAGCGTAAGATTTCCTTCCGTCAGCCTTCCCATCAGGCGGTTAATCTCGCGCCTGTGAAGCAGGAGTTTCCGTTTCCTTTCCGGGTCAACATTGTTATAACTGCCGAATGAATACGGGCTTATATGAACATTATATAGGTAGAGTTCTCCATTGTCAATGCGGGCAAATCCGTCTTTGATATTTACCTTGCCGTCCCGCGCTGACTTCACTTCTGTTCCCGTAAGAGCCAGCCCCGCCTCATACCTTTCCAGTATTGAGTAATCAAAGGTCGCCTTCCTGTTGGCAGAGATCAGTTTCTCAATTATTTTTTCTTCGGTCACGCAAACCTCGTAAGAGCCGCCACGCTTTGCAGCACATAATCAGGATGAAACTTTGTTGGTATCTTTTTCAGGTCTTTCCTTGTGGTAATCCCGGTCAACACAAGCGCTGTCTTAACCCCGGCATTCCTTCCGAAGAGAATGTCGGTTTCATACCTGTCCCCTACTACAAGTGTTTCTTTGGTGCCATAACCGGTATTCTCAAGCAGCTTTTCAAGCATATATGTGCCGGGCTTCCCGACCACAAGAGCCTCTTTCCCTGACGCGGCTTCAACCGAAGCGACTATGCTCCCGCAGCCCGGGAATACCGTGTTGTTTGCTCCGGGGTAGGTAGCGTCTTTGTTTGTAGCCAGCAGGTTGGCTCCGCCCAGGATGAATTGCTGGGCCGCGAGCAATTTTTTAAAACTGAACTGCCTGTCAAGACCCACAACGACAAAATCGATTCCTTTCACGGAGTGATTCTCACCGATTATGAGGGTGCCGGTTTTTCTGATTTCATCCCTCAGCCCTTTCGAGCCTATTACAAATACCTTTTTTGCCTTCTTCTTCCTGAGAAATTCGCCTGCAGCATAGGCCGCACACATTATCTCTTCAAGTTTGACATTGAAACCCATTCCGCGGAGCTTCTTTTTGTACTGCTCCCTTGAAAGCAGCGCGTTATTGGTAGCATAAGTTACCTTGTGCCCTTTGTCCTGCAGGTACGCAAGTGTTTCCACAGCTCCTTTTACTACCTGGGACTCCCTGTAAATACAACCGTCAAGATCAAGAACAAAGAGCATTATCTGCCTCCGGCCTTCAGCCTTAGCTGTTCCACATATTCGTACGGGATAAGGATTGTTCCGAGGAGCATCTTGTTCTTGCTCATACCGTGACAATCCGAACCGCCTGTCATCACCAGGCCGTTCGCCTGGGCCATGTTCCTGTACCTTTCCACAGCGGCGGTATTATGCTCTGTGTGATAGACTTCTATTCCGTCAAGGCCCATCGGTATCATACTCTTAACCAATTCGTCGTTATTGAGCACCACCGGATGCGCCAGCACGGCAACTCCGCCGGCGGCCTTTATCATCTTAATAACCTCAAGCGGACTCATTTTGTGCTTGCCAACATAAGCAGGTCCGTTTTGGCCGATGTAGCGTCTGAACGCGTCTCCGATGGTTGAGACATGCTTCGCGTCTTTCAGAGCGCGGGCGATGTGAAGCCTGCCCACGGAAGTGTAGGATTCCGTCAGCTTAAGCACATCCTCGAGTTCAAGGTTCACATTCTGCCCCTTAAGTTTCTGGATTATGAGTTTTGCCCTTTCGAGCCTTGATTCCCGGAGCATCTTTAGAGTCGCGGCAAAAGCCGGGTCCTTGTGATTGATAAAATACCCGAGGATGTGTATCTCTGCCTGGCCTTCTTCAGCGGACAGCTCTATGCCTGGAATGACTTCTATGCCTGCTTCCTTCCCGAGCAGAAGCGCCCGGTCAAGAGAATCAACCGTATCGTGATCGGTTATGCCGACCGCCGAAAGGCCGACAAGCTTGGCGTTTAGTATTACCTCGTCCGGGCTGAAAGTTGAATCCGAAGCATTGGTGTGCACGTGCAAATCAGCGTAACCGTTTTTTATGGTCATTTTATCCCCGCAATTTTATGGACCTGCGGCGTTACCCTAAGGTCCTTTAGAATCCCTTTTAAAAGCGCCGGGCCGAACTTTTTCAACGCCCCTTTTATCCCGAGCGCCGGGTCCGGCTGGATACAGGCAGTTATTCCGGGCGAAACCTTCTTCAGCATCCGAAGAGCGAAGATAAGTTCCTTCTCTGCCGTAGAACCGGTTACAACTATCTTCACGAAAGCTTTTTTCCCGGAAAGCCTCAGAAACTCGCGGTGTTCTTTCCAGACCGCCTTTCTTCCTGTAGCGGAAGGCAGCTTGATATCCGCCGAGATAATATTCGTATATTTCAACACCTGCTTCAGCGCCGCAGGATGCGCCGCGTTCGTTTCAAGATAGGTCTTGTATCCTGCCTTCTTCAACTCCTTCAAGAGCCCGAGCATAAACTCAGGCTGTTCCAGAGGCTCGCCGCCTGTTATGCTTACAGAATGGACCGGACCAAACGCTTTTACCGCGCGAATCACGGCCGCAACCGAAACCGGATTTATTGCCTTCTTCCCGGCGAAGTCAGCCTTCTTTACCCGTTTTCCGGCGTGCTTCGTGTCGCAGTAAGCGCACCCGAAAGAACAGCCGGATAACCTTACAAAAGCCTGCCTCACACCGATATACGGGCCTTCACCCTGCAGGGAAACAAAGACCTCGCTAATCCACCCTTTACTCAAAATAGGCCGCACAAGACCGCTCGGTCTCCCAGACGGAAACACGCGCAATCTTGACTCCCTTTAGTTTTGCTTTCTTTTTAAGTTCCAGGTAAATATGCCTTGCGATGTTCTCCGCCGATGGATTTATCTTTTTAAAAGGCGCAAGTTCATCGAGAACTTTATGGTCAAGGGTCTCAGTTATTTCTTTCAATGCCGCTTTTACATCGCCGAAATCAACGGCGAGTCCGATGCTATTTAGTTTCTTAGCTGCAACCACCGCCTCAAGTTTGTAATTGTGGCCGTGCATATTCTCGCACTTGCCTTTGTATCCGCGAAGATAATGGGCCGACTCAAACCCTCCGAGCACCTTAACTTCAAACATTTTCCCTCCGCGAATACCGTATTAAAACTATTATTCGACTTATTACCGTTGATGACACAAACCCAACACGGTTTAGTTCCTGCCTTACGTTATAAACTTCATGAACTTTACAAGCTTTATAACTTTTTTAGCTCTTTAATCAACTCTTCCACCAACTTATCTTCCCTCACCCTCTTTATCACCTTCCCGTTCTTAAACAACATTCCCATTCCTTTGCCGCAAGCTATCCCAAGATCAGCTCCAGACGCCTCGCCGGGCCCGTTTACAACGCAGCCCATTACAGCTATTCTTACCGGTTTTTCCAGACCAGCCACAAGTTTTTCCACCTTTTCTGCTAGAGCGAAAAGATTTACACCGCACCTGCCGCAGGTAGGGCAGACTATAAGGTCGACCCCTTTCTCCCTGAGCTTAAGCGTCCTTAATATGCCGTAACCCACCCGTATCTCTTCAAGAGGATCCCCCGCCAGAGAGACGCGAATTGTATCTCCGATGCCGGAGTGCAGCAGCACCCCTATGCCGACAGAAGATTTTATCGTGCCTCCGGAAATCGTCCCTGCCTCAGTTACGCCAACGTGGAACGGGTAATCGCACTCTTTTGCCATCCGCGAATAGGCCTCGATTGTGGCAAGAGTGTCGGAAGCCTTTAGCGAAAGTACAATGTCCTCAAACTTGTTCCTCTCAAAAAACCTTATAAAAGAAACCGCTTTCTTCACCATCTTCTTCGCCGTCTCAGCCGCGCTGTCTTTTCTCTGTTTCCCTGAATACTTTTCAAGAGAACCGGCGTTTACTCCAATCCTTATCGGGATACGCGCCGATTTTGCGGCAGCTATTATTTCCTTAACCTTCAAATCGCTTCCGATATTGCCAGGGTTTATGCGTATTTTGTCGGCTCCGGCTTCAATAGCGAGCACTGCCAACTTGCTGTTGAAATGAATGTCAGCGACGAGCGGTATTTTTATGCCGTCCTTTATCTGTTTTATCTTTCCAGCGGCTTCTTCGTCCAAAACAGCGCATCTGATGATTTCGCAACCTGCGGACTGCAGCTTTTTTATTTGCGCGATTGTAGCCGCTGTGTCCCTGGTGTCTGTCTTGGTCATCGACTGAACCGAGACAGGAGCTGTGCCGCCTATTGTTATGTTTCCGGCCTTTACCGGCCTTGTTACGCGTCTCATCTGTTAATGGTCCTCAATATCATATTGAATATATCCAGAGAGAAAACTCCGATTATCATTACCAGAACCACAGCCCAGCCGGCGTACATCAGGGCCATCTGGGTTTTTAAAGGAACCGGTTTCCTGATTATGCCTTCCGCAATATATATAAGAATCAGCCCGCCGTCAAGTACGGGAACAGGAAGAATAAGATTTAGTGCGCCGACTATAGTACTGAGAAGCGCCGTGAGGAATAGGAGCTGGGTTATGCCCTTTTCCGCCGCGTCTCCGGCCATCTGAAACATCATGATAGGCCCTCCGACAGAATCCCTCACCGACTGTTTGCCTTTAGCCATAAGCCAGAGAGCCTTTACCTGAAGCAGGGTCAACGAGACCGGTTTATCAATTGCCATGAGAAATGAATCTTTGACGCCGTACGCCTTCTTATAGAACATCAACGGTTTTGCCGAGATCCCTATCATAAACCTCTTGGATATAATATTGTCCTTCACGGGAGTTACCGTCCTAAACTGCTGCTTGCCCGCGCGGTCGACAAGGAATACTATATCTTTTCCCCCGCAAGTACCTACAACATCATAAATATCCGCGAATTGAGTAATTTGCTTATTGTTTGCTTTGAGTATAAGATCGCCGTTCTTGATGCCTGCTTTATAGGCAGGGGTTCCGACACTGACTTCGATAACCGCCGGCATGAACATTACCAGCCCGAAAGGCTTATCCGGGAACAGCTCCACTTTCAGGTCTTTTTGCTTACCTGCCCGTTCGACAGTTGCCGTGAATTTTTTCTTTTCGCCTATCTCATCGTACAGTTTGTGCGTGAGTTCCGCCGGTTTGCCGTCAACAAGAACGACTTTGTCTCCTTTCATAAAACCGGCTTTTTCGGCTATTGAGTTTTTCTCCACAGAGCCCACCACAGAAGGGCTGGTCCCGTACTGCACGCCGGTTACGAAGACAAAAAAGAATATAACTACTCCAAGAACCAGGTTTATGAAAGACCCGGCGAAGGTTATGAATATTTTAGACCACCACGGCTGACCAAGAAATTCGTATTTCTCGAAAGTATCCTTGCGGCGGAGTTCGTTATTGACCTCTTCCGCAGGTTCGTCGCCGGCCATCTTCACATAACCGCCCAGCGGGAACCAGGAAATCATGTACTCAGTGTCACCTTTTTTAAAACCGGCAAGTTTTCCGCCCCAGCCCAGAGAGAACTTAAGCACCCTGACGCCCATTATTTTAGCGGCCAGAAAATGCCCGGCTTCGTGCACGAAAACTACCACCCCAAAAGCGAAGAACGCGGCAACATAGGGCAGCGCTCCCGCGGCAAGAGCCAAAACATCCCGTAGTAAATTACCTGTCATTTGCTATCTCCTTTTCAGCGGCTGACCTGGCCCAGTCACCGGCAGAAAGTATCTCCGTGAGCTTCGGGTTCTTGATAGTCTTATGGGCAGTCATAACCTTTTTTATTATTTTTGGAATATCCAGAAAGCCGGCAGATTTAGAAAGAAACGCGTTAACAACCGTCTCGGCGGAGGCCGCGAGCACCGCCGGCATAGTACCTCCCTTCACAAGCGCCGCGTAGGCGAAACTCAGGCATTCGAACCTTGCGATATCCGGCCTCGAAAAAGTAAGCGGGCCGCAAGACGAGAGGTTCAGCCTCGGAAGATTGTTGTTTATTCTCTCAGGCCAGCTCAAGGCGTACTGTATCGGAAGCTTCATATCCGTGATGCCGAGCTGAGCCATCATTGAACCGTCCGAGAACTCGACCAGCGAATGAACAATGGATTGAGGGTGCACCAGCACGTCAATCCTATCCGGAGGCATGTTGAAAAGATGATGCGCCTCTATTACCTCAAACCCTTTGTTCATCAGGGTCGCTGAGTCAACCGTAACTTTACTTCCCATATCCCAGGTGGGGTGCGCGAGAGCGTCCTCAACCGTAACCTTTTCAAGTTCCTTTTTGGAGAGGTCCCTGAAAGGCCCGCCTGAAGCCGTGAGTATCAGCCTCCTCACGCTTGCCTGCGATTCGCCGTTCAAACACTGAAAGATAGCCGAGTGCTCGCTGTCAACGGGAAGTATCTTCACGCCTTTTGCGCGGGCAAGCTTCATTACATAATCGCCTGCCGTAACGATAGATTCTTTGTTAGCGAGCGCCACACTCTTTCCCCGCTTTATTGATTCAAGCACCGGCACCAGGCCGGCGGAACCTACGACAGCGACAAGGACCAGCTCGGCCTGTGTTTCGCGGACAAGTTTTATAATCCCGGATATTCCTGCGTAGACTTCAGGCTTGTACTTGCCGCCGAATGAGGACGCGAGCACCCCTGCTTTCCCTTCATCTTTTATGCAGAGTAGGGACGGCTTGAATTTCGAGGCCTGCTCTTTCAAGAGGGCAGCGTTCCCCCAGGCAGAAAGCGCGACAACCTCAAAGCGCGCAGGGAAAGCCGCAGCGACCTTGAGAGCGTTAACGCCTATGGAACCGGTTGAGCCGAGTATTGCTATCTTTTTTCTTGTCATATAAAATATTTCATGAGCAGTATGAAAACCGGCGCCGCCAACAGGAAAGAATCCAGTTTGTCAAGCAGACCGCCGTGCCCTGGTATTATATTTGAGGAATCTTTTACGCCGGCAAACCTTTTGATAAGAGATTCGGTAAGATCTCCCGCCTGCGCGCTAAGTCCCAGAATCACTGCAAAGAGCACAGCCCTCCCGGTATCAATCCCTATGAACCGGGCGCCAGTAGCCAGCTTTAGAGCAAGTGCCGCTATGGCAACCACGGCTAACCCACCCAAAAGGCCTTCAATTGATTTCTTTGGGCTGACCGGCTTGAGAAGCTTGTGCCTTCCGATTGCCGTACCTATAAAATAGGCGGCGCTGTCGTAGATCCAGACTACGCCGAAGAGGAAAAGCGCGTAGTAAGGGTCAAGGTGAATAACCTGAAGCAGTTGAACGCCAAGAACTATGATGTAAAAGCCGCCTAGAACGGTAAAAGCCATTGAGAGCATCCCGTTTTTAATATCCTTGTTGAAGATAGGCGGAACCAGCACCAGCGCGGCATATATTATCATAAGCGCAAATACCTTAAGGATGTCAAAGGCCGGCGGGTTTCTGTTAAGAAATTCGTAAATACAGATGGCAAGGAAGAGCAGGTTGGCCCAGAGCATTGTCTCAATTCCTGTCTTTTTCAGCATAAGATGGTATTCTATCAGCGCTCCTGCAAGGGCGCCTATTATTATGATGTCATAAACGACGGGGCTCTGAAAGACCGAGAATAAGAAAACAGGAAGGAATACAAGAAATACCGCTATACGAACAAACCTTTCCATCAGATCCCCCCGAAACGCCGGTCGCGTTTCCTGTATGCTTCCAGCGCCTCGTGCAGGCTGGATGCCGTGAAATCCGGCCAGAGCGTCTGTGTTACATAAAACTCGGAATAGGCTATCTGCCAGAGCAGGAAATTTGAGACTCTCATCTCTCCGCTGGTGCGGATGAGCAGGTCCGGGTCCGGCATGCCGCCCGTGTAAAGATAATCGGAAATCAGGTCTTCATTTACTGCCTGCGCCGCGCTTTCGGGAGTAATTCCCGCGCCTGAAGAGAGAACATCCGAGACCACCTTCCTTACCGCGTCGATAATCTCAATCCTTCCGCCGTAATTCAGCGCTAAATTCAGGACCATCCCTTTGTTCCGTGAGGTTTCTTTCATCGCCTTCACGAGTTCTTTTTGCACAAAAGCCGGCAACTCTTTGTACCGGCCTATAACATTGAACCTTATGTTATTCTTCATCATGGTTCTTTTTTCTTTGAGCAGGAAGAGCTTAAGCAGCCGCATAAGAAAACTGACTTCTTTCTCCGGCCTTGACCAGTTCTCTGAAGAAAAGGCGTAGAGCGTAAGATACTTCACGCCGATACGCCTGCATTCGGTAACTATATCTTTAACTACATTGACGCCGCGCCTGTGCCCTTCGATCCGCGGCAAACCGCGGTTCACGGCCCAACGGCCGTTGCCGTCCATTATTATCGCTATGTGGGCCGGGATCTTAGGTTTGATTTTCGGGCCTGCCTTAAACTTCCATTATTTCCTTTTCTTTGTTCACGAGGAACTTATCAACATCGGCAATATATCTGTCCAGCATCTTCTGAACCGCGTCCTTGTTCCTTTTACAGTCATCTTCTGACATCTCCGCGGATTTCTTTGCCTTGTCCAGCTCGTCATTGGCGTCGCGCCTGATGTTTCTAAGGGAAACTTTGCCTTCCTCGCCGAGTTTTCTCGCGTATTTCGAAAGCTCTTTCCTTCTCTCTTCCGTTAACGAGGGCACATTGATGCGGATTAGCTTTCCGTCGTTCACCGGGGTTAGCCCAAGGTCGGATTTCATAATGGCTTTCTCTATGTTCTGGAGCGCAGAAGGGTCAAAAGCTTTTATCTCTATGGTCCTGGCCTGTACTGACACATTTGCAACCTGCTTGAGAGGAACATCCGCGCCGAAATATTCCACCTTTATATTGTCAAATATAGCGGTTGACGCGCGTCCCGTACGGATGGTCGCAAGCTCTACGCTGACATGCTCTGCGGCCTTTTTCATTTTGTCTTCTGTCACTTTGATATTGAAAGGCATATTGTCCCTCCTTAATACAGTTGACTCGTTTTAAGAAACGATTGTTCCTATCTTTTCGCCGGATATTGCCCTGGAGAAACTGCCGGAAGCTCCGGAATCGAACACTATGATAGGGATGTTATTTTCCATGCAGAGGGTCACGGCAGTCGCATCCATGACCTTAAGTTTGTTCTTTATTACTTCCATGTAGCTTATTTCGTTGAATTTCTTGGCGGCTTTGTCCTTTTTGGGATCCGAAGTAAAGATACCGTCAACCTTGGTGGCTTTAAGCAGGACATCTGCTCCGATCTCTATCGCCCGCAGCGCAGCCGCGGTATCCGTCGTAAAGTAAGGATTTCCGGTGCCGGCCGCGAAAATAACCAGCCTGCCCTTTTCCATATGCCTTATCGCCCTTCTTCTGATGTAGGGTTCGGCGACTTTTTCTATCTCCAGGGCGGTAAGAACTCTGGTAAAGACACCCTGCTTCTCGAGCGCGTCCTGGAGCGCGAGCGCGTTAATTACAGTGGCCAGCATGCCCATGTAGTCGGCCGAGACCCTGTCCATGCTCTTGGCGTAGGACCCTCGGAAAATATTCCCGCCGCCGATAACTACCGCAAGCTCGATGTGCATCTGCTCTTTTGTTCTTTTTATTTCCGTCGCAAGTTCTTTGAGTATGGTCGGGTTTAATCCCTGCTGGGCCTCGCCCGACAGCGCTTCACCGCTTATTTTCAGAAGCACCCTTTTATATTTTGCCTTGCGCATCTTGCCCTCCGGAGACCTGGCGTTTTAGCTCTCGGATACAAAAACCGCGGGCTTTTGGCCCGCGGCTCTTATTATTTTTCTCCGACCTTGAACCTGGAGAATCTCTTGATTACGATATTCTCCCCGGTCTTGGCTATTTTAGCCGTGACCAGGTCTTTTATGCACTGCTTGTCATCCTTTATGAAAGCCTGCTCGACAAGGCAGACATCCTTGTAGAATTTCTCTACTTTTCCGTCAACAATCTTTTCGGCTATCTTTTCCGGCTTGCCGGACTTTATGGCCTCTTCTTTGAAGATAGACCTTTCTTTCTCAAGCACTTCCGGAGCGATATCTTCGCGTTTCACATAGAGCGGGTTCATCGCGCAGATCTGCATAGCTATATCCTTGCAGAGTTCCTTAAAATCATCGGTCCTGGCGACAAAATCAGTCTCGCAATTGACTTCGACCATCGCGCCTACCGTGCCTTCCATGTGAATGTAGGAGTAAACCAAGCCTGAGGCAGCGACCCTTACCGATTTCTTCTGGGCGGTAGCAAGCCCTTTTTTCCTTAAGAATTCAACGGCCTTTTCAAGATCGCCCTTTGAATCATCAAGCGCCTCTTTGCAGGCCAGCATGCCCGCGCCGGTTTTTTCCCTGAGTTCCTGGATCTCCTTCGTGCTTGCCATTATTCTACTCCTCCCTTGCCGGGTTTCTTCTTAAGGCCCGTCTTGTCATCCTGGAATTTTTCTATTACAGTTTCCATCTCTTCATCTATGTCAGCGGGGAGTTCTTTCGCTTCCGCAGCCGCGTCAGCCGCTGCTTTCTCGGCCAGAAGCGCTTCTTCCGCCACGCCTCTCTTGCCTTCAAGAACAGATTCGGAGATGAGGTAAGTCACAAGTTTTATAGCGCGGATTGCGTCATCGTTGCCGGGAATTACATAGTCAACTTCATCAGGATCGGAATTGGTGTCTGCTATGCCTATTACTGGTATCTCAAGCCTCTTCGACTCAAGGATTGCCGTGTGTTCTTTCTTGGTGTCGACCACATAGACCGCGGCAGGCAGCCTGTCCATGTTGCGGATGCCGCCGAGCACCTTGGAAAGCTTCGCCATCTCTTTCTCAAAGCCAAGGACTTCCTTTTTGGTGAACTTGGAGAAAGTGTCGTTCGCTTTCATCTTCTCAAGATCTTCAAGCCTCTTGATACTCTTCTTGATGGTTTTGAAATTTGTGAGCATCCCGCCGAGCCACCTGTAAGAGACATAGAACATCCCTGCTCTCTTGGCTTCCTCGGTGATAATCTCCTGGGCCTGGCTCTTAGTGCCGACGAAAAGAACATAGCCTCCCTTTGCCGCAGCGTCTTTAACAAAATCGCAGGCTTCCTTGAGTTTCTTTACGGTTTTCTGGAGGTCGATAATATAAATACCGTTCCTCTTACCGTAAATGAATTTGGCCATCTTGGGGTTCCAGCGTTTGGTCTGGTGTCCGAAGTGAACACCAGCTTCGAGCAACTGCTTGATTGAAATGACCGGCATAACAAACCTCCTTAAGGTTTTTACCTCCGCTCATTCGGCCCGCATTCCCGGGCGCCGGTTGGCTCCGCGGGACCTGTGCGTGCATTTATGAAGAGCGTGTGAATTCCCGGCCGAATTACCGGGTCTGCGCCTTGGCGGCGCGTTAGTATATGAATTATATAGGAATTTAAAGCAAATTTCAATATATTTGTGAGGAGCCGGCTGCAAAAACCGTAATTTCCGCCTTTAATACAAGGGTTTCAGGACAATTTCCACTTCTTGAATTCCTGTATTACGCGGTTGACCAGCTTAAAAGTCTCGAACGGCCTTAACTGCGATGTATCCGCTTCATATCCACCGTTTACAAAGGCGTTTACGTGCGGCATATAGCTCAGGTAACCCGTTGAATTATAGAGTATATATGTTTTCTTGAACGGGGAATTCCATTTAATCTCAAGGCCGGGCTCCGCCAGCAGCTCCCCCGGAACACCCGCGAAACAAACATCTCCTATTCTGAGAAAAACTACTTCCGCGGTTTCAGTTTTCTTTTTCTCAAACAGCGGCATCATGTGCTTCTTATTCGACGTGTTAATTGCCATCGTAACTTTTATGGACCTGGTCTCAACAACAGGGTTCTTTATCCTGCAGCGGGTTTCCCTGAGCACCCGGGAAAGGCTCCCTGAAACTTTCAAACCAAGACGCCGTCCGAGGCTCTCCATCTTTTTGAAACCGCCTTCGTAGTCATACGGGTGCAGGTCCCCGCAGGCTCCGGTCGTAAAAACGCAAAAACCTCCGAGATTTCGCTCCACGGTTCTTCTTAACGCTCCGGGGTAATCCGAAGTTATCTTCAGCGACTTGCCTCCGCGCCTCTGGGACGCGAGCGGATGGGCGGAATAATTCACTATGTTCGCGAAGTTTTTTCCGGTTCTTCTGCTGATGAAGAAAATAATCCCGAGTTCAGGGTCTGTCACTCCGTCGGCAACGGGTTTCAAATATTTTTCGTCCGGCAGATAAGCAAACCTGTTGCCGGCAAGCAAAACCCTCCTGTTAATATTCTCATAGACATTTACCGAATGACGGTAGACATCTACGGGTTCCATACCGAAAAAAACACCTTCTAAGACTTCGAGCGTCCTCCCGATAAGCCATTCAGAATACTTTTCATCTCTTAAAGATTTTCTGGAACCCGAGCGCGAGTGCGGCCCTGAATGAGTATGCGTACAGGCAACAATAATACCGGACTCTTTTATACCCGCCTTCTTCGCGGCCCGCTTCCGAAGCTCAAGAATGAGAGGCCTGTCCATGCCGATAAGGTCGTAACTGAGCAGCAGGGACTTCCTTCTGCCGTCATTGAAGGCTATGCCTGAAAGCAGCAGATCATCATACACGCCATTGGAAACATTGTCCGGCCCGTATCCCCCGAGCAGGGCGCCGACCTCAGGCGTTATTTTGTTCCTGAAAGTTTTAATTCTCAGCATGATTTCTTCCTTTTTACGGCGGCGGCCCCCGCTCTCGCGATATCGACATCTTTTAACCCGTACTTTGAGAGCAGTTCTTCAGGCTCGCCTGACTCTCCGAAAGAATCTTCAACAGCGACAAATTCCACCGGAACAGGGAATGAACATGAAAGCGCTTCCGCGACAGCCGACCCCAGCCCGCCGTTCCTTTGGTGCTCCTCGGCAGTAACTATGCATCCGCACTTTTTTGCCGCGTCCTCAACAGCTTGTTTATCAAGAGGTTTTATCGTTGCCATATTAATTACCGCCGCATCCACTCCGGACTTTTCAAGTAACGCAGCCGCCCGGAGCGCTTCCGGAACCATTATCCCGCAGGCAATAATTGCCAGATCCTTCCCCTCTCTGAGCGTCACTGCTTTCCCGATGGCAAAAGGGGTTTCTTCTTTTGTTATGATTTCCGAGGCCGTTCTCGCCGTCCTGATATAAACCGGCCCGATGTGCTCCGCGGCCGCGCGAACAACCTTCTTCACTTCAAGAGCGTCTGCCGGGCAGATGACCGTCATGTTCGGGAGCGCCCTCATAAGCGCCAGGTCTTCAAGACATTGCGCGGTAGCCCCGTCGGACCCGACCGAGATGCCGGCATGCGAGCCTATAAGTTTCACATTGGATTTATTGTAACAGACGGTTATGCGTATCTGATCATAAGCGCGGTTAGTCAGGAATACCGCAAAGGAACAGACAAAAGGGATAAAACCTTCCTTAGCCATGCCCGCCGCAGTTCCGACCATGTCCTGCTCCGAGATGCCGAGGTTGAAAAACCTGAGGGGAAATTCCTTTTTGAAGCCGGCGGCCTTTGTAGAATCCTCCAGGTCGCCTGAAAGGACTACAACCCGTGATTCTCTTTTCCCGAGTTCAACCAACTCTTCTCCGAACCCGTCCCTGATAGCCCTTAATTCCATTTTTCAAGCTCCAGAAGCGCCGCCGCCAGTTCCATATCGTTTGGGGCCTTGCCGTGCCAATGAGAGTTAAGTTCCATGAACGAGACGCCTTTCCCCTTAATGGTATTTGCCTTGATAAAATACGGAATGCCCGGCTCTTTTCCGAAAGCGCTAAGCGCCCGAAGTATCTGCGCCATATCATGTCCGTCTATTTCTTCAACTTTCCAGCCGAATTCCCTCAACTTTCCTGCCGTTGGTTCTATATTTTTAATCTGCGCGACAAGACCGTTCTGCTGGACTCTATTAGCGTCCAGGATAACGCAAAGATTGTCCAGCTTGTGATGCGCCGAGGTAAGGAAAGCCTCCCAGACCTGGCCCTCCTGCATTTCTCCGTCTCCCAGCATGCAGTAGATTCCGTGTTTCTCGCCTTTAAGTTTGGCGGCAAGCGCCATGCCGTTCGCGAAAGAGAGCCCCTGTCCCAGGCTGCCGGTAGATAGTTCAACTCCGGGAACACCGGCATAAACATGCCCCTGAAGCAGAGCCCCCAGCTTCCTGAACCTGTCAAGTTCCGCCTTCGGGAAAAATCCCTTTTCGGCAAGCACGGTATACAGGGCCGGACTTGCGTGGCCTTTTGACATAATAAATCTATCGCGGGCAGGACTCTGCGGTTGATCAGGGAAAACATTTACTTTTGAGAAATAAAGCGCCGTGAGGAGGTCAATGCAGGAAAGCGAACCGCCCGGATGGCCGGCGCCCGCCTTGTTTATCATCTTCAATATCTCTATCCGGAACTTCCCGGCTCTTTGCTCCAGTTCCTTTATGTCGTTTTTATCCGGCTGCATGCTTGTCATATTATACAACACTTTCGACGCCCTTTCAAAACAAGTTGACAAATCCGCGCGGCTGGAATAAACTTGAATTGAATTAACGGAGGGAACTTATGGTTGAGAGCGCAGCGAAAGATTCCTTTGATGAAATGCAAAAACCGGGAGCAGACTTCTCCGAAGCGTCGGCTTTCAGGACCCAGGCATTTAAGTATCTCTCGGAAAGATCGAGAACATTCGGCTTTATCGCCGGCTTTCTCTCTCTTGCTGCCGTCGCTTTTCTTGATTACGCAACCGGCAATGAAATTGTGATGGTCTTGCTCTATCTTATCCCAATCATATTGACTTCCTGGCTTTTAAGCAGGAGGGCAGCTTTGATCTTCCCTGTTTTATGCGGTCTTTCCCTGATTAGCATAGACCTGCTCAACGGTCATGTTTACAAGAATAGCCTGGTGCTTGTCTGGAACGGAGCCACAATACTCGCAACCTTCATTATCATTACACTTGTATTCCAGGCGCTGAAACAGGCGTATCTGGATGAAAGAAAACTTGCGCGTTACGATATCATGACCGGCATCCCGAACAGGAAGATGTTCTACGAGGAACTCGACAAAGAAGCCTACAGGACAGGCAGGTACGGAAGGCCTTTCACGGTAGCCTACATAGACATGGATAATTTCAAGCGCATAAACGACACGCTCGGGCACAACAGCGGGGATGAACTCCTCCGGTTCGTAGCGAATTCCATCCGTAGAAACATCCGTATTTCAGATATAGTCGCGCGGATGGGAGGGGATGAATTCATCCTGCTTTTGCCGGAAACCAATCAGGAGAGGGCAAGACTGGTTATTTCCAAACTGCTCAGGCATCTGAACTCCGCCATTAACAAAGAAATCTGGCCTGTTTCTTTCAGTATAGGCGTTTTAAGCTGTGAATCCGGTTCCTGTAACGCCAGGGAAATGATTAAGAAAGCGGATGAACTGATGTATGAAGTAAAAAGGACCGGCAAGAACAGCGCGAAATTCGGGAAGTTCGGGAAATACTGACGCTTTGCCGGGCTTCTGCTTAGGGATTTAAGTTTTCCAGTTCATGTGACAGGTTAAGCCACTCTTCCTGCAGTTTCTTGGCTTTCTCTTCGTCAAGTTTAAGCTGTTTTACCTGCTCCGGATGGCCGGGGTCTTTGTAAAACTCCGGGCTCTCCATCTCTTTTATCATCTCAGCGTTCTTGGCGTGAAGCACGGTCATCTCCAGGTTTATCTCTTCTATTCTCGCGGCAAGTTCTTTCTTCTTGTGCGCGACCATAGACGGATTCACCCTTTTTTTCTTTTCCTGAGGCGCGGGTTTTACCGCAGGCTTCTCTTTCGGAGCAGTTGTTCTTTCTTTTAAGGGAATCCCGACGGTCTCTCCCATGAGCTTCTTTTTCTCGACATAATAATCATACCCGCCCGCGAAAGGAATAAGGCGGCCATTATTCACCTCTACAATTTTATTGGAGATTGAGCGGATAAAATGCACGTCGTGGCTGATGAAACAGATAGTACCTGTGTAGTCATTGAGGGCCTTTATAAGGATGTCCCTTGACGGAATATCCAAATGATTCGTCGGCTCGTCCATCAGTATGAAGTTTGGGGGGTTTATCAGCACTTTTGCAAGGACCAACCGGCTTTTTTCCCCGCCGCTTAAGACTTTCACTTCCTTAAAAACATCGTCGCCGCGGAACATAAACATGCCCAGCATCTTCCTAAGCGACAGTTCTGCCGCCATCGGCGCCGCGGAATCAAGTTCCTGGAGCACCGTATTATCAGGATTAAGCACATCAAGCCGGTACTGCGGGTAGTAAACCGCGTTCACGTTGAAACCCAGTCGCCGCTTTCCGCTCTCGAACGGCAAAACTCCCGCCATTATTTTGAGCAGCGTGGATTTGCCGGCTCCGTTAACTCCGACAAGCGCTATACGGTCGCCCCTCTCAATAGACAGGTCAACCCCGGTGTATATCTTTGTGCTGCCGTAGGATTTGTGCAAATTCTCCAGCGCTATGACTTCCCGCCCGCTCTTTATTGGCTGGGGGAAAGCGAAATTTAGCGTCTTTTTTTCCTTCTCGACAACTATTTCTTCCATCTTGTCGAGGTGCTTTATTTTGCTCTGCACGGATTTTGCTTTTGAAGCGGTCGCGCGGAATCTGTTAATGAACTCCTGCAGGCGCTCCTTCTCTTTCTGCTGCTGGCCGGACTGCTTCTCCAGGATGTCGCGTTTCTTCTGTTTTTCCTCAAGGAAGAAGTTATAATTTCCTTTGTAGCTGACAAGTTTACCGCTGTCTATTTCGAGTATGCGCGTAGATACGTTGTCGACAAAATCCCTGTCGTGCGAAGTAAAAATCAGGATTCCTTTGTAGGACAGTATAAAGTTCTGCATCCAGAGCAGGGAGTAAAGATCAAGATGGTTAGTAGGTTCGTCCAGGAGCATTATATCAGGCGGGTTTACCAGCAGCCTGGCGAGAGCTATCCTCATCAGCCAGCCGCCGCTAAATTCTTCCGTATTGCGGGTGAAATCCTTCTCCTTGAAACCGAGCCCGTAAAGCACGCGTTTAGCCTTGTGTTCCACATTATAGCCGTCAAGCGCCTCAAACCTGTGGCTCAGCGCGCTGTACTCGTCGTAGAAGTTGGCTGCGTCGTCGCCGCCCATCTTGTGCTCGAGCTCGCGCATCTTCGCTTCAATCGCGCGTATCTCTTCGCTTGAACCGGCCACCTCTTCAATTACTGTTTTGCCGCGTATGGAATCTATCTCTTGAGGAAGAAATCCTATCCTTGCTCCGGTCTCAACGACGCGCTCGCCTGAATCGCAGTGTTCTTCGCCGGTGATTATCTTAAAGAAAGTAGTTTTTCCGGAACCGTTCGGGCCGACCAAAGAAACGCGCTCTCCGTCGTTGAAATAGGCTTCCGCCTCCTCAAGTATCACCCTTTCTCCGAAATTTTTTGTGAGTTTTGTAATCTGAAGCATTTTTCTCCCATGAAAACACAGGGGACAATCCGGCCCGGATATTACAAGGCAAGGACAGTCCCCGGCAAAAGCGGCCTTATGCAGCTGATATTTCCGACTGTTTCAGGTTCTGTAATGCGCGTTGATTTTTATGTAGCCTTCCGTAAGATCACACGTCCAGACTTTCGCGCTCTTTTTCCCGGCTCCCAGATCTACCGTTATTCTCACTTCCTTTTCGGCAAGAGCCAAGTGCGCTTTTTTTTCGCTGAAACCTTTAAGTTCGGTTCCCCCGCTGACTACCTTAAGCCCGCCGAAGAATATCTTTATTCTTTCTTCACGAAATTTAACGCCGGAATTCCCGACCGCCGAAAGCACTCTTCCCCAGTTCGGGTCTCCCCCGTAAGCAGCCGTTTTCACGAGCAAGGATTTCGCTATCGCCATCGCCGCGGCACGGGCTGTCTTTTCATCCGCGGCGCCTTTTACCTCTATTTCCAGGAATTTTGAAGCGCCTTCGCCGTCCCGAACAATCTGTTTAGCCAGCGAGACCATCACGGAAGAAAGAGCTTTCAGGAACGCGTTGTACCCGCTGCCGCTCGACTTTACGGGCTTGTTCCCTGCCATACCGTTCGCGAGACACAGCGCCGTGTCATTCGTGCTGGTGTCTCCGTCCACGGTAATAGAGTTGAAACTCTCTTTAACACAAGCCCTTAAGGCTGCATCAAGCATCTGCTTTGAAATGGAAACATCGGTAAGAATAAAACACAACATAGTCGCAAGGTCAGGATGAATCATCCCGGAACCCTTTGCCATGCCGAAGATACCGCATTTACGGCCGCCTAGTTTCAGCCCCGCACCGGCCGTTTTAATAAAAGTGTCCGTGGTCATTATTCCGCGAGCCGCTTCCTCGAGACCTTCCGGACGAAGCCTCCGCGCGGCGGCCTTTACGCCCGCGATTATTTTCGCTACCGGAAGTTTTACCCCTATAACGCCGGTCGAACAGACAAAAACATCCCCAAGCCTCACCGGAAGTTCGGCGGCGACGGCTGACGCCGTCTTTTCCGCGTTCTTATAACCCTCTCTGCCGGTAGCAGCGTTTGCATTCCCGGAGTTAGCGACTACGGCAGAAATACAGCCGTTCTTTGAGTTCTTCATGCTAAGGAGCACAGGAGCGGCTTTAACGCTGTTTTTTGTGAAGACCGCTGAAGCTACTGCAGGAACCTCAGAATAAATCAGCGAAAGATCCGGCCGCCCGCTTTTTTTTATCCCGCAGGAGACTGATGCCGCCTTAAAACCCTTTACGGAAATACTCATGGCATCATCCCGAGGTCAAGCAGACCGGATGATTCCGGAAGTCCGAGCATCAAATTCATATTCTGGACCGCCTGGCCTGATGCGCCTTTGACAAGGTTGTCTATCGCCGAAACTACTATGAGTTTCTTAAGCCGCGTGTTAACCTTCAGGCCTATTTCACAGAAATTGCTTCCTGCAACATTTTTAACCTCAGGCAAAACGCCTTCCGAAAGGACCTTGACAAACTGCTTGCCGGCATAAAAAGCCTTGTAGACGGCCAGTACCTTTTCAGTGGAAATATTCTTCAGCAGGTCAAAAGCCACCGTTGTTATTATGCCGCGGTTATATGGACCGAGGTGCGGCGTAAAAGATACCGTCGCCTTCACATTCTTGCGCAGTTTTGAAAGCTCCTGCTCCATTTCCGGAGTGTGCTGATGATCGACCAGCTTATAAGCCTTTATGTTGGCGTGCTGTTCAGAGAAATGATACGCGGTTTTCATCTTCCGGCCGGCCCCTGAGACTCCGGAAACGGAGTTTATAATAATGCCGGCTGTTTTCACAAGCCCGGCGGAAACGGCCGGAGCGCATGCAAGTATCGCTCCTGTCGGGTAGCATCCCGGATTTGCGGTAAATGCCGCCCCGCGTATCTTATGCGAGTATAATTCCGGCAGGCCGTAAACGCTCTCCTTAAGCAGGCCGGGAAAAGGATGTTTAACTCCGTAATATTTTTCGTAAAGCTTTGGCGCCTTAAGCCGGAAATCAGCCGAAAGATCTATAAGCTTCTTCCCGTATTTGAGAAGTTTCGCCGCGGCGACAGCGGACTTTGTGTGCGGCAGGCAGAGAAATATTACATCACAGTTTTCGCCTGCTTTCTTCAAGTCCGCCTTTTCCAGAATTTTATCCATGTTAAAATACGGCAGGGCTTGTTTTACGGACATACCCGCGTAGCTTTCCGAAGTCAGCATATTAATTTCGGCATAAGGATGCGCTTTGAGAATACGGATCAGCTCCATTCCCGTGAACCCGGTCGCGCCTATTACCGCAATTTTATATTTCATTATTTCTCCTGGCGGGTTTCTATGACCGCTGCTGCCCTCAGTTTGGCCACAAATTCATTGCGTTTCTTTATGAACCTCTCCTGGAAGAGAATGGCCTTGAGTTTTTCCCGCAATTCAACCTTCTGCCCCTGAAAATCCACTTTATCGTCCAGCGAGAGAACTTTCCCAGCGTCAATCTTTGTGACTTTGAACAGATAAAAACCATCCGACAATTTCACAGGATCGCTTACTTCCCCTTCCTTCATGGCAAAGACGACAGCGGCTATTTCCGGGTTAAGATCTTCTTTCATCATAGTTGCCGCTTCGCCTTCCATTTCAGTTCCCGCTTTATATTTTGCCTCTAATTCCGCCGCGTCGGACCTTGCCTTCGCTTCATCCGCGCCCATTGGCACTTTTGCTCTCTTGAAAGTCACCTTATTCTCGGTAAACTGGCTTTTGTTTTTCTCGTAAAGCTCTTGATAGTCTTTTGGATCAAGTTTGACCTCTCTTCTCACGCTGTCATTTAAAAGCTTTTCAGAGAGCAGGTTATCCTTAATCCTGGCTGACAGCTCTTCGGAAGTCATTCCCTCCTGCACAAGCAGGCGGGCCAGGTTTTCACGGCCGCCGTTCTGCGACTTTATCTGGTCCAGCGCGCCGTCGAGCTCGCCTTTGCTTACCTCGTAATTCAGCTTCTTTGCTTCCTGGACTAAAAGCCGCGAAGCAATAAGGTCGTTAAGGATATCTTTCTTCATTTTCACGGCCTGCTCGCCGGAAATATCCGGCTTCATTTTCACGGCTTGAGAGAAGATACCCTCCAGCTCAACAGCGGTGATTATCTCTTCGTTTACAACCGCGATGACACGGTCAACCGGCGTTTCTGCCGCGTAAAGCGCGGCGCCAAGCGCCAGAATAAACAGTATTGACCTCTTCATTTAATCTCCTCCAGGTATATTTTATTTAATTTTACGTTAGTGCTGCCGCCGAGCTCTTTCAGTCTTGACGCCAGAATCTTCTCGGCCTTCGAGCGGCGAATCCTGTCTTCAATCAAAGGCTTAACCTCTTCAAGGCTTGCCACCCCTTTTTTTCTCTTTTCTTTAACCAGAAAAACGTGGAACCCGTAATCGCTCTTTATGACCCGGCTCAATTTACCGGGTTCAGTCCGAAATACGGCCTGCGACATCTCAGGCGGCAGATCGTCCGGAGAAACGAAACCAAGATCGCCGCCATTCTCCCTATCCGGAGAATTTGAGCGGGCTTTCGCTATTTTTTCAAAATCAGCCCCGCTTTCAAGATCTTTCCGGATGTTTTCCGCGGCCTCCGCATTATCAGAGACTATTTGATACGCGTGAACCTGCTCGCCCCGGGAAAATTCCTTGAGATGCGCGCCAAAGTAGGCCTTGATCTCATCATCTCCGGGACTTACCCCTTCCGCAAACGCTGAAAGAGTCTTCTCAAAAACAGACTGATCAGCCGCATACTGCTTCCAATCTTTTTGGCTTATTCCCAATCTCTTCAAAACTTCGGGGAAACCGCTACCTGAGTCACCGGCATCAAAATCCTTGTATGCAGCAGAAACCTCGGCCTCAGTCGCCGAAATATTCCTTTTTTTTGCCTCGACGAGCACTATTTTTCGCTCAATGAACCTGTTAAGCAATTCCGTTTTTGAAACGCTGCCGGAAGTTCCGTCACCGGACTTCAAGGCATAGACCTTCTGAAAAAGCTTGAATTCGCTCTCCAGCGCCTGTTCTCCGTTAATGGTCGCTATCACTCTGTCTTCAGCGTGCTCCTTTTTGCAGGAAGCCGAGAGTAGTGCAACCGCGAAGATAATGACAAGCAGAATGCAATCCCTTAAGCTGACGCTTTGGGTTTCTGCCGAGATGTGACTTTCTCTGTTATTCATGCCGAATTTCCGCCGGAGGCGAGACTTCGCCGGCAGTATTTCTGCCTGGCGGACCCTCGGGCTAAGGCCCGGGGCTTCTTCGCAATTGTAAACAATCACTTTACCTTCAAATTATACCAGAATCGGTCTCTTTATTTAAGCGAAAACACGCAATCTGAGAACCGTTGAGAGATTTTTCCTGTCATCTTCCGGACGGCTCCTTGGAGTTTCCATTATAAAAGGGAGATCTCTGAGCTTTGGGTTTTTCAATAACAGGGACACCCCTGCCTTTCCTATCTCGCCCATCCCGAGATGTTCGTGGCGGTCTATCCCGGAACCAAGAACCGCTTTGGAATCGTTGAAATGTATTGCCCGTAAATTTAACAGGCCTATCTCCGAATCAATCTCTTTCAGCAGCGAATTCAACCCTGCAGCCGACCTGACATCATATCCGGCTCCAAAAGCGTGCGCCGTATCCAGGCAGATACCCGTCCTGCTGTTATCATCTACCAGCTTTAAGATAGCCCCTAAGTCTCTGAAACTGCCGCCGATGGAAGGCCGAAGCCGCGATGTATTCTCAAGCAAAAGCACCGGACTATTCCTGCAGAGCCTGAATGCCTCATTAATTGACCAGGCAACAGTCCTTATACCCTCTTCAGGAGGACATCCTTTGCAGCTTCCGACGTGGGTATTCAAGCAGTCCGCGCCGAGAAGCTCGGCGCGCTCGAGCTCTGCCGCAAGCGCCTTGACAGATTTTCCCCGCAGTTCTTCGTCCTGGGATGCCAGGTTCAAAAGATAGCAGGTGTGTATCATAACAAATTTTATGCCTGCCTCTTTGCGCTTCGCCCGAAACTCCAGCGCTTCCGCTCTGTCTAATGGTTTTGCCGACCAGCCGCGCGGGTTTTTTGAGAATATCTGCATGGAGTTTATTCCCAGGGAAGCCGCATAAGCAACGGCGGCCGTGAAGCCTCCGGCAATAGACACATGAAACCCGACAAGAAGATCTCTGTTTTTTTTCATATTTTTCTCTTCCTGAAGCTGTATTTGCCGGACAGGCTTCTGTACTTAACCTTCAGCAGGTCAATAAAAATATTCCATGCGTGTTTTGCCGCTGAAAGAGTGGTCCTGCGGTCGTCAATCCATTTAACCGGAACCTCTTTTATCCTGTAACCGAGCCCTCTGGCTATTGCCAGCGCCTCAACATCAAAGACAAATCCGTTTATCTGTGACCGGCTGAAGATCTCCCGGGCAGCGGCAGCCGTGAAGCATTTAAAACCGCATTGCGTGTCTTTTATACGCGGAAGGATTATCATCCTCCTGATATTGTGAAAAAACCAGCCGGCAAGCCGGCGCAGCGGCGGCTGAAAAACAGAGATCTTTGCGCCCTTCACTCTCCGCGAGGCAATTACCACGTCAAACCCTTCGGAAAAGAAGGGCAGCAGCCTCTCGGCTTCCCCGATTGGCGTTGACATATCAGCATCGGCAAAGAGCATGTATTCACCCGCGGCCGCAAGCATTCCCCGCTTTACCGCGCCGCCTTTCCCAAGGTTTTTTTCGTTCGTAAGCAGGCGCACATGCGGATTGTTTGCGGAGAATTTCAGGACCAACTCGCCGGTCCGGTCCCGCGCGCCGTCCTCTATGACTATAACTTCATACTTCAGGCCGGTATTATAGTAATGCTCATTGATTGCCTTGAGAGCGGCAATTATTCTGTCTTCTTCCCTGTAAGCGGGAATTATTATGCTAAGATACGGTTTTTCCAGGCTACCCCTCCCCAGAAACAGCAGGAAATAAGCGAAACAAAAGTGACCCAAATACCGAGAGTGAAAGAGAGCGGTTCATAACTGTACGTTACCTTGTGCAGTCCCGGTTTTACATAAACTGCCCGGAACACACCGTACGCCCTGTAGATTTCCGCTTCCTTAAAGTCGACAAATGCCTTCCAGCCGGGATACCAGGTATCTGTCAATACAGCAAAACATCCGGTATCAGACTTGACAAGCATCCGCACCCTTCTGTTCCCATATTCCGTTATCTCAACTGTGCCGGACATCACGGACGGGACATTGACTATCTCTCGCGTGTTAAACAATAGCGTTTTCTCCGGGTCAAATACCCCCCGAGCGGTTATATCCGGCCCGTTTAATTCTAAAGCCATTGGGACAAACGCCCGCGGTATAACCCTGGTGTTTTCGTATATGTTCGCCATACCGGCCCTTCCGACCTGTTTTAACACTTCATCCCTGAATACCCTGTAGGAAATTATATATTTCACATTACAGAGATCTGCGATCCGGTTTCCGGCAGTTACCATCATTTTTGAGATAAGCGGGTCAGAAATTTTTGGCCGCATGGGATCGTAGCCGTTCGCGTTGCTGACCTGCTCTTTCACATTCAGGTTCTGAAAAAGCAGGTTCTTTGTTTCCCACAAAAAAGAATTGTAGGGGATGGGTTCGATGTTCTCGCCCTCATTGAAGTACTTCCGCTGAATAAACCTGTGTGTTTCAGGTTCAATAACGTACCTGAAACAGCCGCTCTCCCTTGTCTTCATTATATCGGCCGCTTTGGAACGGCCGGTGAGCTCAGACTCTCCGCACAGGGGATTATTCCTGCTGCCGTAGAAAAAAAGATCGGTGAAAATCAGCAGGACTAAAAGCAGGGCAAAGGCGTCCCTGGCAATCATTTTCTTACGGTAAAGCGTAAAAAGAATCAGAAAACCCGCGGCAACTGCCAGGGAAACCCAGGCAGCCTGCGCTGCAAGCGCAAAAAGCCCGGGACCGGAAGGCCTGAAAATGCAGAGAATGTACAGCAGCACAACAATAAAGAAAGCAAAGAACAGATAGGGAAGCTTAGGGACAATCCCGGTTTTCCTGCGCACCGCGGTTTTCAGTAATGCATCAAAACCGAAAGCGGAAAGGACGGCAAGCGGGAGCATGGCGCCTAAGAGCGCGGTTGCCGGATATCTTATGAACCGGAAGACAGGCAGCGCATTGTAAAGGTTTGAATAAAGAGGCGCGGACGGCCCCAGCGCATAGAGAATGAAAAACAGGAATGATGCCAGGTAGAAATATGTTTCCGGTTTTTTCCTGTCAATCCCGTAAAAGAAAGCAAAGATAAAAGGCAGGAGCCCGCAATAAAGCGCGGCAGCCCAGTACTGAAGTTTACCCGTTTGAATATAGGACGAAACAGCAGGATTTCCGAAAACATCAGGGAAGATAAATCCCGCCAGATGAGAGAACGGCAGGGATAAACCCGCGGTATCGCTTAGATTGAATCCTGCGGCTCTGGTAGAGTTAAAAACGTACTCGCAAAACGGGAAGAACTGCGCTGCCGAGAAAAGCAGGGCAAGCAGGGCCGCACCAATGAGAAAAAGCGAACTTTTCAACCACTTCTTTCCGGTAATTGCGAAGTACAGCATGTATAGCGAAAGGAGCATGAAAGTGTATAGGAAGATCTGCGCGCTGCCGGCAAATATCTGCATGGCAAGCGAGAACGCAAGCGCGAGGAACCAGACAGTTTTCCCCTCCTCGTTGAACTTCTTGAAAGCCAGCACAGAAAGGGGCAGCCAGACCGAAGCCGCGAAAACGCTCATAAATTCCAGTCTGTTAGACAGATGTCCGTTAAGCGCAAAAACAAGGGAAGCCAAAAGAGCCGCCCAAACAGAAAGTTTATAGCTTCTGGCCAGCGCAAAGGTAAAGAACGCCCCAAGGAGCATGTTTAGAAAGAAAAACGTCTTAAAAGCCTGAGCATACGGCATTATATAAAATAGAGCCTTCAGAGGATAAAAAACCGCGGATTGGAGGTTTGCAAGAAAAGGCGTTCCGCACATTGAATACGGATTCCAGAGAGGAATCTCACCCGCGCGAACGGAAGCAGACGCAAATTCCTGCCACGGGTAAAATTGAAGGAAACTGTCGCGAAAAAAAGGCATTCTGCCCGTAAAGAACAAACCGGCCCAGAAAAGCGCTATAAAGATGGAAACAGTCAGGGCGGCCGGAAGAATTTCGTGCTTTTTCAAAGCTCCTTCTCCAGCCCGGCGATCTGCTCGTCCGCCTGACGGATGGTTTCACGGAGTTCTTTAAGTTCTGAAAGAAGGCGGTCTTTCTTATTCCGGAAGCTTTTAAACTCTTCTTCCTTGAGAGAACGCAATTCCTGCAGCCTCGAGGAAGCGTTGACGTCAAGCGGGTTTCGTTTAACTATTTTCTCGTAAACTCCCATAGCCTCGTCAAGCAGACCCTGTTTGAAATAGACTTCCGCCATAGTAACCGTCTCCATCCCTGGGTTTTTTTCAAGCGAGGCTTCCGGCGGCGTTGAGGCTATCGAGTTAATTTTTTTCACGGCGGCATTTGCCAGCTCCGGACTTCCGGACTGGCGGTAGATTCCTTCCAGCATCGTGTGCGCCATTATGTTGTCCGGATCTATCTCTGTTATCTTTTTCAGTTCTTCCGCTGCCTCGGCAGGCATATTCTGTTCAAGGCGTATTTTTGCAAGAAAGAGCCTGGCGCTTATATAATCAGGGTGAAAGGAAAGGCCTTTGGCGCAAGTTTCTATGGCTTCGTCATACAGCCGGTTCTTGCGGAAAAGATCTGCAAGAGGCAGGAATATGAGGCTTGCAGGATTATCGGCAAGTTTTTTGCGGTACTCTTCTATTTCTATTTCGGTGTCTCTGTCCATAGTTAGCCTATGATAACACAATAGAATTTAATATGAAAGCAGTCCAAGAACGGCTTCCGCCGTGCTTTTCGGCGTAAGCTTTGACGTGTCAAGCAGGATATCCGCGTGCTTTGCGTAAAGCGGGAAGCGTTCCCTGATCAGCGTTTCAACTTTTTCCTTCCTGTCTCCGGAGTTCAGAAGAGGCCTTAAGCGCCCCTTTCCCGTTCTTTTGAGTATCGCCTCAGGCGAAGAAAGCAGGCAGACAATCACGCCGTTTTTTTTCAGCGCCCTGACATTCGCGCCATCCTTTATGGCGCCTCCGCCCGCCGCTATCACCGCGTTCTTTTCTTTAGAAAGCCCTGAAAGCACTTTCTTTTCAAGTCTGCGGAAATACGCTTCGCCCTTCTTCTCGAATATTTCCTTTATGCTCATCCCTTCGATTTTTTCGGCAAGCTGATCTGAATCAAAAAAACAAAAAGATAGTTTCTTGGCAAGTATTTTCCCCGCAGAGGTCTTGCCGGAAGCCATTATGCCGAGCAAAACCGCATTTTTCATCCTATCATGCTCTCTATCTGCTTCAAGTAGCTGTTCATGTTCCTCTCAGCCTCCCTGATAGAATCTCCGCCGGTCTTCTCCAGCATAGCGCGCGCCAGCTCAAACGCCAGAGCGGCCTCGCCGACCACGCAGGCGGCCGGGACCGCGCAGATGTCAGAACGCTCCACCGACGCCGGAGCTTTCTTTCCGGTAGAAAGATTAAAGGACTCAAGCGGGGAATAAAGCGTCGCTATAGGCTTCATCGCGGCCCTGACGATAATATCGGAGCCGTTAGACATCCCGCCTTCAATACCTCCGGCGTTATTACTCCCGCGGACTATTTTTTTCCCGAATCTCCTGATAGCGTCATGCAGGCGCGAGCCCGGTATCAGAGCGGAAGCGAAACCCGCGCCGAACTCAACGCCTTTAACCGCCTGTATGCTAAGGATGGCTCTCGCAATCTTCCCGTCAAGTTTGGAATCCCACTGGACATGGGAACCAAGCCCGGGCGGCACATTCTCCGCAATCAATTCGAATACGCCGCCTACAGTGTCTTTTTTCTTTGCGGCCGAGTCTATCTCGGCCCTCATCCTTATCGCGGCTTTCTTATCCGGGCAGCTTACATCGGAAGCGCAAATCGCCGCAATATCCTTGGAACCAAGGCCGCGGCAGTCACAGAACGCCTGCCCGATAGAGATCACATGCCCAAACACGCGCACATTGAAACGCGCCAGTATCTGTTTTGCGACCGACCCGGCCGCGACCCTCGCCGCCGTCTCCCTGGCGCTGGCCCTCTCAAGAATATCCCTGGCGTCGCGAGTCCCGTACTTTAAGGCGCCCGCAAGGTCCGCGTGTCCGGGCCTCGGGACCAATACCTCCGGCGCGGAGTCAATCCTTTCATCTTTATTTGGTATAATAATGGTTATCGGGCTTCCGAGCGTAACACCCCTGCGGAGGCCTGAAAGAATTTCAGCCCTGTCTTTCTCAATGAGCATTCGCCCGCCCCGCCCGTAGCCTTTCTGACGCCGATTCAGTTCCGTATTTATTTGATTAACATCCAGTTTTAAACCCGCAGGGACGCCTTCAACCAGCGCTATAAGCGCTTTCCCGTGAGATTCCCCGGCTGTCCTGAAATTCAGCATAAATTCTCCTTTTAAACACATCTCACAGGATAGAAACAGTCAGACCTGATCCGCGTAATCTCTTTTTCTAATCTGTGTAATCATTTACAAAAACAGCCTGCAAGCTCACGCAGGCAGGCTGTCAGGATTCTCTTGAAAAAAAACCTATTCCAGTATACGCGGCGTGATAAGAACCACAAGGTCTCTCTTCGTGACCTTCGTATACCTGCTCTGGAAAAGCAGGGCTCCGAGCAGCGGTATGTCTCCCAGTATCGGAACTTTCGCCGTCGTTATTGTTTCATCGTCCCTAAGCATTCCGCCGATCACCAGCGTCTCTCCGTCCTTGACAAGCACGGTAGTCGAGGCAGTACGGGAATCAACAACCGGCGGCGGCCCCGGATTTACGACAGAACTTACGGTCGGTATCACCTGCAGGGTTATAAAACCATTCCTGTTAACCTGCGGAGTAACCGAAAGCGTAACGCCCGCGTCCACGGAGGAATAGCTCGCCACGCCCGTTGACTGATTGTAGGAAGAAAGGTACGGGTAGGCCTGCGATATATTCATGGTGGCAGTTGTATTATCCAACGTTGTGATTCTGGGACTGGCCTTGACATTAGCGTCATTGTTCTGAATAAGCACGTTCAGGCTGGCCCAGAAGTTGGTGCTGCCTGCCACGCCGAATTGCAATGTTCCGGCGTTTGAGGTCGTCGCCTGCGGAGGAGCAACCGTGCCGCGGAAAACCGAGTTGCCGGCGGGAGGATAAATGTCTGTCCCAATCGGGCTGTGCTGTCCTCCTCCTTCGATGTCCCACCTTATGCCGAGATTCTGTTCGGCGGTATAGTTAATATCGAGCAATTTTGCTTCTATGCTGACCTGCGCAGTCTTCGCGTCAAGTTTTTTTACCAGGTCGGCCACTTCCTCCTGTTTCTTGGAAATGTCTGTAACAATAAGCGCGTTGGTCCTGGCATCAGCCTGAATCTTTCCTTTGGAACTGAGGAACGGCTGAATGGTCCCGACCACTATAGCTGCTTTCGCAAAACTCAATCCGTAGGTCCGCGTCTCCAGAAGCGCCGATTCTGCTTCTGTGTTTATCTCAGCCGGCGTTGCAATCCTGATAATGTTGCCTTCTATCTCATAAGCGTAGCCGTTCTGCTTCAGGATTAGGTCAAGAACCTTCCTGAGCGTAACATTGCTCAGCTGAATACTTGGAATATTCCCGCTGATGCTCTTGCTGGTCACAAGATTGAAACCTGCCTCGGTGCAAAGCATGTTCAGAAGCGAAGGCAGGTCCGCGTTCAATATATTTATGTGTTCCACAATCTGGTCAATGTTTCCTTTCTTGCCGACAACATGCCCTAAAACAAGCTCTGAATCGGAGTTCTTTTTCTCGGTCTTAGCGACCTCGTCCCCTGCGACCTGGGTCATCTTATCCATTGAGGACTGGGGCTCTTCCGCGGGAGCTACTTCAGCAGGTTTTGCGGAAACAGGTTTCGTTCCCGCAGGCTTTGGCACTTCTGCTTTAACAATTGAAGGCTTAATCAGAATAACTATCCTGCCTTTTTCCGTGACAGCGGTAAAATCGGAAGGAACCGAGGTAAAAAGAGTATAACGCACTACCGTTTTATCGTACTGTTCCGATTTTATCTTTGTGACAAGCATCCCTGCCGCTTGTTTTTCCTCACCGGCAGCCGAAAGGACAGCCGGAAGCACATCCAGAATCACCGCGGCGTTTGTTTTAGAAGGACTGGCTGCAGCATCTCCCTTCTGGATGGGAACGGAAATCTTCACCTCTTTCATGTCGCCTGAGGCCGATATCTTGCCGAGCTGAGCCGTATCCTGCGCGAATAACGCGCCGGCAAGCAGCACTCCCGAGAGCCCGATAAGTTTTATGATTTTCATGATTCTCTCCTTAATATCGGCGCTTAACGCCACGAAAATTATTAAATGCTTCAGCGGTTCCCGGGTATATCCAGCAAACGCTGTTTTACACTGCCCGAGACCGGATCTGTCTGCTTAAGTTCAACTCTCCCGCTATCAAAACTTCCCTCTATGTATTTTATAACCTCAGTTTTATCTTTGTTGTAAAGTTTGCTGCCTATAAGATAATATGGCACGTTGCTGCCGTCGACAAGAACGGCGAGTTTGGTCTTGCTGAGCACGACAACGCTCTCAAGCCGGAGCGACATAATGTTGAGCTCCGAAGCAACCTGCTGCAGCTCGTTGCCGGACAGAGATTTGAACGGATCTTTGCCTGATTCCTGCGTGTAGCGAAATAGAGGCTCAATGGCTCTCTCATTTATCTCTTCTTTTGCGGTTTTATCTCCGGACTCAAGGTCGCCGGTGAGCACGAACGCCTTGAACATTGCCGAAACACTGGTGCTTCCTTTCTGATCCGTGTTCGCCGAGAACTGGCAGTCAAAACAGTTTATAAGCCTGGTAGAATAACCAAGCCCGGTCAGGAACTGGCCGAAAGCGGTGTAATCGGAGATAACGCTAAGTTTGATAGGTATCTCTGAATAAAATCCCTTTGGCCCGGGCGCGGTCTTTTGGAACTCAAGGGACATAATGGCAACATTCTTCTCTGCCGCGACTCTGCTGATTTCTTTTATTATTCCGGGCTGGTCATCGTTCTTTGCAAGCCTCTTCCTGGTGAAATTAAGATCCCGTTCAAGATCTATATTCTGCGCCTTAAGCATATCCATTTGTTTTACTTTTACCTTGGCGTCGTCAAGTTCCTGTTGTTTCTTCGCCAAGTCTTTATTGAGGACGCTTATCTGTTCGGAAAGCGGAAGGTAAAGAAAATATACATAGCAAAATATGGCGGCGCCAACGCCGAGGATTATTGCCGCCCATTTCTGCTGTTGTGGTGTCATTTTTCCGCCTTCCTACAAAACTCTGAAAGTATTTATTATGGATTCGAAATCTTCCCGTCCGGATTCAAATCCGGAGGTCGCATCCGTGCAGCTTATCACGAACCCGGTGTTGTTCTTTACAAAATAGACCCTGCGCTGTTTTATTTCTAGCTGCTTGCCGGATTCCAGCCGGGACGGGGACCTAAAGATTATGACGGTTTCGTAACACCGCAGGTTCTTTATGAAAATCTCGCGCTCTGAAATCCTGCCGTAGCCTTTTACTGTTTTCTTGAGCGATTCTTCCACCGAGAGCGCGTACAGTTTCGAGTCCTTGAATTGCTCCTTTAGCCTCTCTGAGGCAAGCGTCACATTTGGCGAAAACTTGCCGGAATTCTGCTTTCTCTCCCTCGTAATAACCGCCAGCATATTCGGCAGAGGAGTTTTGTCCGAGATATTCCAGCCTTCAGACTTTGAAAGGCTGCAGCCGAGCGTCGTGTTGACATACGTGCCGTCAAAGATTCCTGTTTTTCCTGCCTCTTTTATCCCCACAAGTCTCTGCGGCAGGACCTTATTATCTTCAATCGAGGTAAAGGTTATTCTGAAATTGTAGGCGCGCAGCCCTGCCGAAGTTGTTTCTGCCATAGTGGAAAGCGACACATTACGGTAGAACTTTGAAGAATTGAGTCTTACAAGCAGGTCTGCGATGACTTCTTTGAAAAGACTTATGCCGGAGCAGGAAAAAGTCCTTGTTCCGCCGGCCTCCCTTTTATTGTTAAGCGAGATCACCCACAGGTTATTTGGCACGCATTTGCCGAAATCATCAACAAGCAGTATCCAGAGCGCCTGCTGCTCCTGCAGTTCGTCTATTGATTTGAGCCTCTCTTCCACCGCCTTGGTCTTGGAGTTTAAGAGTTCTATATCGGCCAGTGTTTTGGCGTACTTCTTTTTCTCCAGTTCTACCCTGCTAATGTCTCCCTTGAGATTTGAGATCTGCGACATGGTGTAGACGTAAAACATCGCAAGTATCGCAATAAGCAGTATACCTCCGCCGATGGCGACAGCCAGTATACGTGCCATTCTTTTGGCCTTAAAGTAACTCTCGGGAACCAGGTTTAATTCAAGCATTATTTAGGCCTCCGCAGCGAGAGTCCCAGGCTTACCGGAGCGTACAAATATGTTTCCTGCAGTTTTAATTCTATCCGTGGGTCTTCCCTTTCAACGTCCTTGAACGCGTCAAAAAGCTCAACCGGGAGTTTCATCCTTTCGCTGATGAATTTATCAATGTTCCTCAGTTTCGCCGTGCCGCCGGACAGGACAATTTTCGTGATAGATTTTTTCTTAGAGGATGATTCATAGAAATCAAAAGCCCTCCGGACTTCAGTGATCAGTTTGTTTATAGTAGGCACCATAGCCCCGTAAATCCTTATTTTCTTGTCATCCTTACTGGGAATCCTTGTAAGCTTGGTCTCTTCGCTTTCAATAATGATGCCGCCGGTCTCCTTCTTAATCTTCTCCGCTTCCGGGAAAGTGCAGGCCAGCTCACGGGCAATATCCTTTGTCAGCAGGGCTCCGCCAAACGGGATATCCCTGGAATACATTGTCACTCCGCCTTCAATGATATTTATATTGGAATATTTGGCGCCGATGTTCAACAGCGCGACAACTTCTTCCGGCTTGACGCCATAAACGGCTTCGTAAGCGTTCTGCAGCGCAAAACAGTCAACATCTATGACGGTAATATCAAACCCGAGGCTCTTGACCAGGGAAAGGTACTGGTTCACAACCTCTTCTTTTACCGCAACAAGCAGTACTTCTATTTTCTTCTGCCCTTCTTCCACTATCTCTCCGAGCATTGAGAAATCCAGCACGCATTCATTAATATTAAAAGGAATATACTGCTCACCGTCTATTCTGATGGTGCTCTTTAACTCTTCCCTGGTCATAAAAGGAAGTTTTATGTAGCGCACTATAACCTGATCGCCGGAAACCGAGAGGCTCAAAGAAGTGCCTTTGATATTATTGTCGGAAAGCACTCTCTTTACAGCGTCAAACACCAAAACATCTTTCTGCGCCGGGTCCATTCCCTCTATAAGTTCTTCTGAAATATCGGCGACGCCAAAATTAACAAGAGTGTACTTCCCGCCCTTTTCTTTCATCTGGCAGGCTTTAACGCTGTAGGAGCCTATGTCAAGCCCTATGTGCGGCATCTGTACACCACCCCTAAAAATCAAATTGAAAACAAATGTTTTTACGGAAATATATTAATAATAGTACCAAAGACCCTCTATTTAGTCAACCACTCATGCTAATTACGAGGCAGAAGCGGCATTACAAGCCATATCAATTTATCGCCGAAGAAAAACACGGCAAGCGCGCTTGCCGCTATATAGGGCCCGAACGGAATCATGGACTTTCGGTTCAATATTTTCAGGCCTATTAAAACTACGCTCACCACAGCTCCAACAATAAAGGAAAGAAAAAGCATCGCGATAGCCCCTTTCCAGCCAAGAAAAGCTCCTATTGCGCCGGCAAGATAGACATCCCCTCCGCCCATTCCCTCTTTCTTGAACAAAACTATGCTTATCATGCCGATTACATAAAGAATGCCCGCTCCGGTTACGGTTCCAAGCAGCGAATTCCACGGGTTGCCCCCTGGCAATAGGCTCAGGAATAACCCAACCAGAACAAGCGGAATTGTCGTAACTTCATAAATATATTGCGTGTCGAAATCAATAAAACCAATAACAATTAAAAACCCGGTGAGCACAACACCTCTGAGAAACATATAGGAAACACCGAATTTGAGAAACAAGAGCAAAAATAGTATTCCCGTCAAAGCCTCAACCAGAGGATATCTTACGGGAATGGGCTTTCCGCAACTCCTGCACTTTCCTGCCAACAGGGCATAGCCAAGCAAAGGTATATTGTCATACCATTGAATCGGTTTCTTGCATTGAGGACAGAAGGAATTCGGAAACATCAAAGAGCGTTTTGATGGTATTCTGTATATGCATACATTAAAAAAACTGCCGAATATTAGACCGGTCAAAAATATCATGACGGATTGAAAGGCATGCTCTGTCATTTTATCCCTGTTCTGTATTGAGTTAGACTATTTAGCTTCAAACCAGTATTCACATTATAACACTAAAGGTTTTATTCGTCAACCTTAAATCAGAAATTGGTTATTCGTAGCGAAGGGCTTCAATTGGGTTAAGACCGGCGGCTCTGCTTGCGGGGTAAACACCGAAAAAAAGCCCGACAGATACAGAGAAACTGAAAGACAGGGCAACAGCGCTGAAGGAGAGTTTTGGGGTTATGTCCGGGAAGGTAGCAAATATCTTGATAATTATGATGCCAAAAACAATCCCCAGCACTCCACCCATAATGCTTATTATGAATGCTTCTGCAAGAAACTGTGAAAGAACGTGGTGCTTCTTTGCCCCAATGGCCCTTCTTACGCCTATCTCCCTGGTGCGTTCAGTTACCGAGGCAAGCATGATGTTCATAATCCCGAGCCCGCCCACAAGCAGAGAAATGAACCCTATCGCACCCAGTATCAACGACCACATATTCGTGCTTTGCTGAATCTGGGCCATCTGCTCTTCACGAGTATCAAATTTGAAGTCCTCTATATTAAAATGGCGCTTAAGCAGAATGTTCCTGACCTGCTGGATGGCGCTGTCCATACGGTCTGTATCTTTAATCTGGATATTAAGGTAGGTTACAGAGTCGTTGCCGGTGATACGGTTCTGCATTGTGGTGACCGGTATAAAAACCCAGTTATTCTTGAAATCTATCGCGTTCCTCTTTCCGAACCACATCTCATATTTCTTCATCACCCCGACTATCAGGAAGTACTGGCCTTTTATGTAAATGTACTTGCCGAGCGGTTCCGCATTCTTGAAGAGTTCAGAAACCACCCGAGACCCTAATACGGCAACCCTCGCGTTCCTGCGCAGGTCAAACCCGGTGATCCCTCTCCCGCGTCCAACTTCATATTTGTTGATCGTGAAGAAATCCGGAGTGCCGCCGTAAACATAACACCGGTAGGCGCGCCGTTGATATTCCAGTCTCGTCCACAGTTCAACCTCGGGTGAAACCACTGAGAGCGTATCGGCCTTCTCCTTGAGCGCCGCGGCGTCACCGGTGGTGCGGCCCTTCGAGCGGTTCAGTTTCAGCCTGTCGGTCTGCGGGATTTCCTGGTTCAGCACGGCTACTTTTTCCAGCCCGCCGACTTCCTTCATCCAGTTCAAACTGTTCTGCTTGCCGCCGTCAACTATGGAAAAGAGGCTGATGAGAGACCCTGTGCCGAGAACTATTCCGAGCATGGTCAGGAATGAACGGAGCTTGTGAGAAAACAGCTCCTTCAGGCCGAGTTTTAGTACGGTAAAAGGCGAGATGAGTTTCAGAAACTCCTCCCCACAGTGCCGCCCGGCATTCTTCTTGCCTTGGAACGGTCGCTTACTTTAAGGGAGGCGCCTAAACCGGCTGGTTTCGAGAGAGCGACTTTATCTTTCTCCGCGGCCCCTTCTAGTATCTCAATATTAGTTTCATCATAGAGGCCGGTCTTCACGCTCTTTCTTTCATACTGATCATTCCCGGTGCAGACATAGAGCACCTGCTCGTTCACGCCGGTCTCATCGTCCTTTTCTTCAAAAACCGCCTCTATCGGAAGAATAAGGACATTCTTTCTTTCATCAAGTTTTATCTCCACGACGGTCTTCATGCCCGGACGCAGTTCCGGGACTTTGGTTATGACCTCTACTTCGGTATTGAACACATTTATCTTGCCGTCCGAGCTCAGTTTTGCCATAGGAGAGATTCTTGTTACTTTGCCCTCTATCTGCTTGTCGGAGAAAGCTTCAACCCGTATCTTGGCGGGCAGTCCTACCTTCACCTTTCCGATATCAACTTCGTTTATGTCCACACGGACAAGCATTCTGCTCATTTCCGCTATCGTCATCATTATGGAGCCGCCGGAATATTCGGACAGGCCGGAAGTCACCATATCGCCTTCTTCTACCGACTTGTCTATAATTACCCCTGAAGCCGTCGACCGTACCTCTGACGATTGGTACTGCTCCGCCTCCCTTCCCGGTTGGATTACCGCGAGAAGCTGGCCTCTTTTCACAGTATACCCGTCATCTACCAGGAGTTTCTTTACTGTGCCGGTCACGTTGGATTTTACCTTTACGGAGCTTAAGGGCTCTAACTTGCCCACCTCGGAGAGTTTTTCGGTAATATCGCCTCTCTTTACTTCTTTAAGTTTGATTTCAACCGGAGCCCCGTTCGCCTGCAAGGGTTTATTCTCCCGGTTGCAGCCGCAGAACAAAAGAGCCAGACTGCAGGCGCAAAAAACCGCTGTCTTCATTCTCATTTTACCCCTTTAAAACAGTTTTACTCCCATCGCTTTCAGAAGGTCCGCGGTCTGGGATTTATAATCGTAGATTGACTGGTACCAGTTTATCTGAGCCGAGCTGTAGTTAACTTCCGCGTCAACAAGCTCAAGGAAAGAAGCCGTCCCTTCCCTGTACTTGCTCCGCGTTATTTCCATGCTCTCTTTGGAGAGCCCCACCTGCTGCTCGTAAACGGGCACGTTCTTATAGATTCGGTCCAGGTCGTTCCATTCAAGGAAGACTTCTTTGTTTATAAAACGCCTTAGTGAAGCCTCCTGAATGTCAAATATTTTCAATTCTATTTTTGCATTTTCCGCTTTAAGCGAATTAACCCCGCCGTCAAAGATCGGGTAGCTCAAGGACAGGGATATTCCCCAGCCGGAGTTCTGGTCAAGCGCGCCTCTGTGAGTCCAGAGGCTGCTGTCTCTCGCGTATTTATCAAGGTATAAACCGTATGAAGCGTCCAAACTTACATAGGGGAGCAGGTCCCGTTCAACAAGACCGAGATTAACAACGCTCCCTTCTTTCTCTTTTGCCAGGATGAGCCAGTCAGGCCTGTTGTTAAAAGCGGAGAGAAGCGCCTGACCGGCACTCTTTTCGTATTTGACAAATTTGAGGTCATCCTCAGGAAGCGTTTCGGCATCGGGAGCAAGACCGAGCAGGTAGTTTAGCGCCGCCCTTGCCGCAAGCACCGAATTATTTCCGCTTATCACCGCTATGTTGCTGTTTGCCAGCTGCACCTGAGCGTCAAGGAAATAGCTCTTAGATTTTATGCCCGCCCGGTACAAACTTTCTGTGAGTTTCAGGTTTTCCTGCCGCTGTTTCAGGAGTATTTCGGAGACCATAAGCGATTTCTGCGCCTTAAGCACTTCATAGAAAGCCTTGATGCTATTCCACGCGGCATCCTGTTTCGCGCTTGCCAGTTTAAGTTCCGCTTCTTCCTGCTTTTTAATGTAATAGGACAGTTTGTCTGAATCTTTCCACATATTAAACAGGTTGTAGCCCGCCTGCAAAGTAGCCGTATAGTTGTCGGGATAAAAGGTTAAGAGATTTACCGGATTGCCGTTCGCGTCATATCCTGCAAGCGCAGCATTGAAGCTGAATCCGACGGACGGATAGAAGGGGGCGCGGTAGATACCCGCGTCATTTACGGCTTTGCGGAGGTCCTGCGCAGATTGTGAAACAGCGGTTGAGGAAGTAATGGATTTATCAACACAATCTTTTAGTGAAATTATGCCGGCATGGGGATTGCAAAGGAGAAAAATCAGCAACAGTAATGCGCAGAAGGCTTTTCTCATGGCTTTAATCTTACTATATAATACCCGTCAAGTCAACCGCCTGAAATTAAACAGGGACCCTGGAGGGCCCCTGCTGTTTTTCTTCTGAGTATTACTTGTACAGCACTTTGGCGCATTCGACCGTGTTCTTAATAAGCATCGTAACGGTCAAAGGCCCGACACCGCCGGGCACCGGAGATATCATTCCGGCGACTTCTTTCGCTTTGTCGAACTCTACATCTCCTACGGTCTTCATCTTTGGCTTGCCGGTCTTCTCGTCTACCAGTTGTTTTCCGTCCGGCCCGATGTTCGGCACTCTGTTTATGCCGATGTCAATTACGATGGCGCCGGGTTTAATCCATTCGCCCTTGACCAGCCCTGCCTTGCCTACCGCGACAAAGACTATGTCGGCCCTCTTTACATGCGAAGGAGTGTCTTTCGTTGCAATGTGGCAGACCGTGGGCGTAGCGGATTCCGTCAGAGACTGTAACATAAGGAGAAGTATAGGCTTGCCGACTATTTCAGAATGACCTACTATCACCACTTCCTTGCCTTTAAGTTCCACGCCTGTACTCTTTAAAAGTTCCACCGCGCCCATTGCCGTGCAAGGCGCCACTACCTGCTTTCCGAATACAAGCAACCCCATATTGTGGGGATTTAGGCCTTCTACATCTTTGGAGGGAGAGATCTTTACCTGGACATTCCGCGCGTTAATTCCCTGCGGAAGCGGCATCTGGAGGATTATCCCGGTTACCGACTTGTCGTTATTGAGCTCGTCAACAAATTTGAGAAGTTCCGCCTCCGTGGTTGCCACAGGGAGCTCCTTCAGACTGTAAATAAGCCCCATCTCTTCACAGGCTTTCTTCTGCTGGTTGGTATAAACCTTTGAAGAAGGATTCTCGCCGACCTGGACAGCAACGAGCTGGAGAGGATGGCCTTTCGCTTTGAAAGCCTCTATCTCCGATTTCAAACCTTCCTTTATCTTCTTCGCAACAGCTTCACCGTCTATTATTATTGCGGGCATTATTAGTCCTCCTATTGCATTATTTTGAAAATCCCCTGTAACAACTCAGATATTATACTTTTTGGGAGCCCCCGAATCAATAGCATTTTTCCGGCAAAAAAAAAGAGCCCGATGAAAACAGGGCTCCCTTTTTATTCAACGCAAGTTATATTTTTTAGATATAGCACTCGCAAGCCACTTCGAAATACGCCTTGGGATGCAGGCAGGTGGGACACTGTTCCGGCGCGTTCTCTCCGGTATGAATATGGCCGCAATTCATGCACTTCCACTGAACCTTGCCGCTTCTTTTGTAGACTTTTCCTTTTTCGACGTTTTCAAGCAGCGCTCTGTACCTCTTCTCGTGATGCGCTTCCACAGCCGCTATCAGCTTGAACGCGGCCGCGACATCATTGAACCCTTCCTGCTCGGCTATTTTTGCCGCTTCCGGATATATTACCTTGGTCTCTTCGTGCTCGCCTTCGGCAGAAGCCTTGAGGTTTTCCGCGGTGGTGCCCACTTTTCCCGCGGGAAACTTTGCCGTTATTTCAAGCGCGCCGCCTTCCAGAAAATTAAAAAATCTTTTTGCGTGTTCTTTTTCGTTCTCAGCGGTTTCCAGAAATATTGCCGATATCTGCTCGTACCCTTCCTTCTTCGCCTTGGACGCGAAAAATGTATACCTGTTCCTCGCCTGCGACTCTCCCGCAAATGAAGCCAGCAGGTTTTTCTCTGTTTTCGATCCTTTCAAACTTGCCATTGGTTTCCTCCTTTAATTCTTTCAATTATTATGTTCGCCCTGCAGCGCTGAGACCTGCCGCACGGTACACGGTACACGGTAAACGGTAAACGGCCCTTACTATGCTTTCCACAATCCGTGCAGCGTGCAATATTCTCTCGCGGAAACGGCAGAAGCTTTAACGCAGAATACGGCTTCGGGAGCCTGACCGGGTTTAAGAAATTCCCTATAGGCCTTTCCGTCGGCTACCAATTCTATCCACTGGATATAATGCTTGTCTTCCATCGGATGAGCGACGCTTCCTACTTTTACCTTGTAGCCTTCCGCGGTTTTTTCAATTACAGGGATGTGCTTCTCTTTCGCGGCTTCAACGCTGTTCTCGACAAGCAGGTCCATGTTCTTGCCGCAGCATACAAGCGTGCCCCCCGAAGCGTTAACTACCTCAACAATATTACCGCACAGACTGCATTTATATATCCCCAACTGTTTTGCCGCCATAAGTTCCTCCTTTTAACACTGCTGACATTTTGATAATTGAAACTTTTCCGCATTTTAGGCGCCCAGTTTCTTTCCAATCCTGTAGGCTTCGTCGAGGCAGTCCGGCCTCTTGTGAATATCCCCTTTCGCGTCAACTTTCTTGCAGAAGAGCTCTTCTTCGTATCCTGCGTTTACCGTGGAAAAGAAATTCTTGATTACGCCCTTGGCATTCAGGAAATACTCGTCACGCTCCTGGCCCTGCGTTGATAGGAAAGCGCCCTTCTTCCTCATAAGCTGTTCCACGCTGTGATGAAGGTACCTGCCCATCCAGTAACACTGAAACCTGTCTATCATGGCTTTCGTCTGGGACGAAACACTGCCGAAAAAAACCGGGGAAGCAACAATAATTACATCAGTTTCAAAGACTTTCGGGAACACGCCCTGCATGTCATCTTCTATCTTGCAATTTCCGTCAGTTCTCGCGTCAGGACATTCCTGGCAGCCGCGAAAACTCAGTTTATTAAGAAATATCTTTTCCGTTGTTGCCCCGGCCGATACGGCTCCTTCAAGCGCCCTGTCGAGCAGGATATCGCAATTGCCTCGCGGCCTCGGGCTTCCGTTAATGCCGAGTACTTTCATCTTACGCCTTCTCGAACATATCTTTGCCCACCATGCAGACCGGGCATACCCAATCATCGGGAAGATCTTCAAACGCGGTCCCTGCCTCTATGCCGTGTTCCGGATCGCCCTTGGCGGGGTCATAAACATAGTCACAGGCGGTGCATTTATATTTATCCAATTTTCACCTCAGGCTTGACATAAGTCGGCGCGCTCGCGGGAGATTTTCCCTTTTTCACCAGACGATAGTACTCGTAGGTAAGCGGCTCTTTTGAAGCGTCAAGCACTTCATCGTTAATCACTTTCCCCACAAAGATACAGTGCGTACCTACATCCGTGAGGCTTATGACCTCGCATTCAAACCAGCCGACGGCCCAGTCAAGAGCAACCGGAGCGCCTGTCACACCCTGCTTGGATTTAACCGTTGCGAATTTGTCAATATCGCGTCCGGATTTGAAACCCCATGTGCCGATAAAAGTCATAGGGGCGTCTTTATCAAGGATGGAAACGGAAAACACTTTACTTGCCGCAATGTAATCGCAGGTTAAGTTGGTTTTATTTATGCATACAGCCACCGTTTGCGGCTCGGAAGTTACCTGGAAAACGGTATTGACTATCTGCCCGTTGAACTTGCCGTTATTTCTTGAAGCGACCAGGTAAACACCATAGTTAATTTTCTGCACTGCCCTCATATTTCTGCTCTCCATTCCCCCTCCGGCCCGGCTCTCTTATTATAACACCGGCTATGGAGAATTGACAAATACGTTAAATTATAACTTTACCGCGTTCCGCGTAATATGCCCTAAATCATATTGAGCGTTACTGTTTTACCGGCACCTTATAGTCGGCAGCGAGGTCGCACTTGACCGAAAGCTCGCCTTCCGCGGTCTGCGTAGCCGTGTAGTCTTCCGTAAGGCCAATCTCATACTTCTTTTCGTCTATAGTATATTTTTTCCCTGCCTCGGCAATTTTCCCCTTTACTTCCTTCACCGCCTCGGCCCGCGCCGACTGTTTTAGTTTATCCAGCGTTTCATCCTTGAAGAAAAAATTTATAAATTCCGAGGAAGAGGCGTCTTCAGCCTTGTCTATTTTCAGCTTTGAAACTCCCTTAGAGAGCTGTATCTTAGATCCTGAACTGCTGTTGGCATCGGTCATGATTGTGCTGCTCGCCACTTCGGAACCGTCGCCCTTGTCTATCGCGGCTATTGCGGTAGCCCCGTAACTCACCGCCCTGTCAACGATCTCAAAAACCTCGCCAATCTTCCGGTCAACCAGCCCGTTCATGATCACCGTCTTGCTGATGAGATATTTGTACGCGGTCTGCTTTATGGGATTGCCGTTTGAATCCTTGACTACCAGCGAGGTGGGAGTGCCAAGCGTCTGTTCTTTCATTTGCGCCGCCGGCTGAAAAACTTTAAAATCCTCTTTCTTCATGCGGTAAAGCGCCGTGAGTCTTCCTATAATAAAACTTATCTTTCCGTCAACATCGTTCTGGGCGGAGCGGAGAGAAGTCATTGAGCCGGAAGAAACTGCCAGTTTCACATACACCCCGTCCGGTTTGCCTGTCGCAATTCCGGAACCGCTTATTTTAAACGCAGAGAGCGTGCCGTCCGCGGATTTTTTCACATCCGACATGGTTTGATCCTCGGCGGCCTTGTTAAGAAAATCCTGGGCTCCCGCGAAAAGCACTAACCCGAGCAGAACTGAAAGCAGCAGCAAGACGCGCTTCATATTCCTCTCCTTTAAAACAATTTCATTAGGCACGGCTGCCGGTTGCGGCCGGCTAAATTTGGCCGACTTACCGGCTCATAAAAATTAAACATTAAATCTTATTGAAAGTATATCCCCGTCTTCAACAGTGTAATCCTTGCCTTTCAGATAAACCTTTCCTGTTTCCTGTAATTTTTTCTCATCGCCGCCGGCATCAACCAGATCGCGGTATTTCATAACCTCGGCGCGGATAAACCCCTTCTCAAGATCCGAGTGTATGGCTCCGGCGGCCTGCGGGGCCGAGGAACCTCTTGGAATGGTCCATTGTTTAACTTCATCCGTTCCTACGCCAAAGAACGAAATAAGATTCAGCGCCTCTATGCAGGTGCGTTTAAGCGTATCAACCGCGGGCTCTTTTATGCCGAGTTCCGCGAGGAAGGTATTCCTGTCATCCGCGGATTCAAAAGCCGCTATCTCAGATTCTACCTTTACCGATACCTGCATCCAGAAGATGCGCTGTTTTTCGTGTTCTTTTTTATAGGACTCAAGCTTCGAGGTATTCTTCAAATCCGCTTCCGAAGCATTGAGGACAACTATAAGCTCTTTCAGCGTGAGCAGAGGATACGAAACCAGGTATTTCATATCATCAGGCGTAAGCGTCAAAAGCCGGAGCGGCAGTTCGGCTTCAAGCTGGGCCTTCATCTTAGCAAGGACATCCCGCTCTTTCATCATCTTCTCTTCGCTGGTCCGTTTCAAAGTCTGGTTCAGGCGGTCAAGCCTCTTGTCAATAAAAGCCAGGTCGTTGAAGATGAGTTCTGAATTGATCTCGTCGATGTCCCTTTTTGAGTCAACTGACCCGTTTATGTGATAGACAGCTTCATCCTGAAAATCCCGGACAATGTGACAGAGCACATCGGCTCCATCAAGAGCCTTCAGCACCTCTTCCTTCGCGAACGAACCCTTTTCAAGTTTCGGAATAAACTCCACGTTTAGGCGTGCCCGCGCCTCGCTTTCCGGATTGTACAGCTCAACGAGCTTTTCGAATCTCGGGTCTATTATTTCCGCGAGCCCGGAAACCGGTTTGTTCCCGGCCAGTTCATTTTCCGTAAGCTTGTGTTTCGTGATAAGCTCAAACAAAGTCTTCTTCCCTGTCTGAGGCAGTCCTATTATACCTATCTTCATTTCTCTCCTTTTGCTTGCCCTCTATTTGCCGAGTTTTACGAGCAATTTCTCGGTCTCATCCGCTATTTTCCCACGGTATTCATCCTGTTTGAGGTAATCTACCCCCGGCGTATCCTTCTTGTGGTTGTAGGGAATGTATCCCATTATTAAATTTATCATATTGGACGCTTCTTTTGTATCTATTCCTTTTGCTTCCGCCTCTTTCATGACTTCTGATAGCGTGTAAAGGTACCTGTAGTCATCCGCTCCTTCGCGTATCCTCTCAAACCTTACGCTCGGGTGGGCTTTTTTATTGTAGTAATAGACCAGCCCCTGCTCGCGCGGATACATTACTCCCGGATCCAGGCACCACGGGCGCACGCCCTTGAATCCGAACTTCCACATGTAAAAACCGTGCCCCATCCTCTGGTCAATTCCGATGAAGGTCATCAAAGAAGGTTTTACGCGCAGGCTCTTCTCCCATCCAGGAAACATCTCGCCGTTAAACCCCGTCCAGTCCAGGGTGGGAAGACCCGCATGCAGCGCAAACTCTTCGTGCCTGTTGAATGTGGCCAACGTCTCAACCCCCGCAGCCTTAATATCCGCATAATACTCTTCTATGCTCTTCATAAGAAAAGTGAAATCCGCCGACCCACCCTCTCCGAATGTCGTGCCGAGCTCGGTAGAGAGGTAAAAAACGGTCCTTAGCCATTTGTTCTTCTCCGCATTAGCCTTGACTTTGGCGACCAGCGCGGCCGTTTTCGCGTAGGACTCGCTGTTAAACATGTTCAGCCCATGTCCGTTCGGCCCGTAACTGTTGTCCAGATTCAGCCCCCCCTGGCAATGCGTGTTGGTGTGAATAAATATTCCGGGCATTCCTGCCTTCTTTGCCAGCTCCATGTAGCGGTTAGCCTTGGTAAAATCGTCGCCTTCTGGAGCGAGCGCGTTGGTTACCTCGCCTGTGTAATTGTGCTCTCTGATGCAGCGGAACTCTTCGGCCTGGCGCTCAAAATCCCACGAACCCGACATTATCCCGAGCCAGTTCATCCTGTCGGGAGGAGGATTCTTGAGTTCATAAGGCAGGACTCTTACCTGAACGTTAATTTCCGCGGCGGGTTTCCCTTCAGGAGAGAAATTTATCATGCCCGAGTAAAACCCGGCGGGAGTACCTGCCGGAGGATGAACATTTATCCACACCGCTTTCGGAACCAACGGAGCAAGAGAAGGAATATTATCCGCGCGTTCCAGGATTTCCCCTTTCACAGTCACAAAGGTTGTGCCAACCGGGCGCATGAGCACATTGTTTATCTCAAAGGATTCCGCGGGCAGGAGCGCGCCTTCCGGGTTTTTAAACACCCCGCAGGTTATCTTGCAATTCTTAAGGGTTTCAAAAGGATAGACGCCGATGACAAACGGTTCGTACTCTCCCGGCGCCACAAACAAGTTTATTCTCTTGACCTCAAACTCCTCCTTTGAAGGAATAAAAGAGGCTGAAACATCAAGCAGGTAATTCCTGGAGAAGAGCGCAAACCCTGAGTCGGAAGCCGGCGCGGTATTTTCCTCTGCTAAATTAACTTTTCCAATCTTGGTTTCAAGTTTGAGGCTGGTATACTTATCCCCCGTGTATCCGTCCTGCAGCAGAGCGGCGGAAGATCTTGAAGTGACAAAATCACCGTCGCAAAGCAGCGCCGTAGGTATCAAAACGAACAACAATACGATTTTTTTCATCATAGCTCCAGTCTTTCAAGCGCCCTCTTTCCCCGCATCATTGGCAGCGCGAAGGCCGCCGCCTGAACCAGCAGGAAGACAAAAACCGCCAGGCAGGCCCAAAGCAGGCTTTCAGTCCCGGCGAAGAAGGAAATACCGCGCGTGTAATACATATGCATCGGATAGGCCAGCAGGAATTCTGAGATGCCGATATAACCGATGGCGAATATCATATAGAGGATGCCGCCGTAACTTGTGGCTATCTCTGCCGTGTTCGCCGCATCGAACTTTGGGAATATCGCGCCGAGACCTATACCCATAGCGGTGAGGCAGACGCTGAAGAAAACGCCCATGACCGCGGAGATTATGCACGTAAAAAGATCAATCTTCACGAAAATTGCGGACAAGAAAACCAGCACCTCGGAGAGCGCAAGCAAGGGCCAGAAGTTAATCCAGAATTTCTCTTTTAAGAATTCTCCGGGAGTCATCGGCGCCATGCGCACCACCCAAAAACTCCTGCCTTCAATACTGATGGAAGAAAAAACAAATCTGGCCGCAATAGACGCGATTACAAAACCCGCGAACCCCATTATGACCAGGAAGAGCACATCCTTGATTATGATGGAATAGCCCGCCGGAAGTTTCGAAAGATCAATCATCGAAATATTTGCCACGTAAATAATATTTATGGCGACAATTATCATAAGCTGCGGCCACTGAGTGGAATCCCTTACGAAGACGAGGACATCCTTTATCACCATCTCCCTGACCGCAGGGCCCAGCCTTCCCAGGTATTTCCTGTAATCTATCCTGTCAAAGAATTTCTTACGGTAGCGCATCAATTGGTTTTCCGCCGAGTTCCACCAGCCGCGCAGGAAAATATTTCCTGAGACTGAAAGCATCAGCGCGAAAGTCGCGCCGGCTGCGGCCGTAAGAAAACCAAGATATTTGAGCGCGTTATAATATGCGCCGGAAAGGAAACCGAAGACCGCTTGCGAGGCCCAGAAACTCGGAAGATACGGAGCCGAGGGCGCCTGAAGCGACGCGATAAATTCCTTAAAGAGCATCTGTTCGTTCGGATTAGTGAGCTTCTCCGGCTGGAGCAGGCGTATGAAAACGAGCAGGGCGCAGACGACAGCCACGCTTAAAAACACAAAGAAATCCCGTATCCTTTTGGCAGGGAATACTTTCATCATAAATACGGTGAGCGTCACGCCAAGCGAAGAAGCTATGAGCAGGAAAAGACCCAGGGCGGCAAAACTTGCAAGAAAACCCGGAAGGCCTGACTTCAAAACCGCTGCGTACGCGGCAAAGATAGGCAAGCCCATGAAAAAGACCATCCAGGAACTGTTAACCGTGACCTTGGCGTACCTGGAAAGAAAAAGCGCGCGCCTATTCACCGGCAGAGACAACTGCAAAGACATATCGTCGGACAGATAATAAGTAGCAATAGCGATAATAATATTGGAAAAGAGCAGCAGGAACAGGAAAGTGAGGAAGACCATCGCCAGCAGTTTTTCAATAAGAACACTTCCGACTCCGGGGATATTCATAAAAGCCGCAAGCACCCGGCCCAAGCCTCTGTAGGCTCCGAAAAGAAAAAGGGCGCCTATAACAGCCAGAACTGCCCCTCTGCCCGCTCCCCTTCTCCCGGCCTTAAGAAAAGAGTTCTTAACGGTCCGTGAGGTTATCCGAAGCAGCGCAAGAAGGTCAGCGGTCATTTTTCCCCGCTGATATAATTTAGTACTCCGGTAAGATCCGGCGCTCCGGTTAGGCTGAGGAAGATATCCTCAAGGTTTGAACTTCCGCTCTTCGAGGAAGCGCGCAGTTCTTCCATGCTACCCTTAGCAATCATCCTGCCGTTCTGAATTATGCCTATCGTGTTGCAGAGGCTCTCGACTATCTCAAGGCTATGAGTGGAGATAAAGAGCGTCTTTCCGGCCTTCTTCAGGTCCAGGAACATTTCTCTTACTATTTTTGCGCTCTTAGGGTCAAGCCCTACCATAGGCTCGTCTATGATATAAATTGCGGGATCGTGGAGTATGTTGGAAGCCATAACGAGTTTCTGTTTCATTCCGTGTGAGTAGCTCTCGATTAGCTCATCCCCCCACTTGTCTATCTCGAAAAGCTCAAGCAGCTCCGCCGCTTTTTTATCCGCGCTTTTTTTGTCAAGTCTGAAAACGCCGGAGATGAAACCAAGGAACTCTTTACCGGTAAGCTTTTCGTAGATGTACGGGCGGTCCGGGATAAAACCTATTATTTTTTTAACAGAGACGGGGTCTTTCTGTATATCAAAACCGCCGATTAGAGCTTCGCCGGAAGTTGGTTTCAGAAGGCCGGTCATTATCTTTATTGTTGTGGTCTTGCCGGCGCCGTTTGGGCCGAGAAACCCGAAGATCTCGCCTTTTTTGACGGTTATGGAAAGATTATCCACTGCGGTGAACTTGCCGTACTTTTTGACGAGGTGTTTTAACTCTATCATCTTAATATTTTAACACCGCCATAAGGGCAATTCAAGGCTATTAGGTCCCTCGATTACGGACAAGAAACCGCTATTTTTCGAACTTGGCCTTGGCGGCGTTGTGCTGTTCGAGCGTTTCGCTGAACTCGTGAGTGCCGTCTCCTTTTGAAACAAAAAACATAAACTTGGTCTCCGCGGGATTTAGCGCGGCAAGGATTGAAGGCAGGCCGGGATTGCAGATTGGAGCCGGCGGAAGCCCGTAATATTTATAGGTGTTATAGCGGGATTCAACCTCAAGGTCGTTTAAGCTCAGCCGCGTCTTCCCTTTTACCCGGTCGCCGAGGGCGAAAGAAACTGTGGCGCAGGATTCAAGCCTCATCCTGGCTTTCAGGCGGTTCGTAAAAACCCCGGCAATCAGGGCTCTTTCAGATGGTTTCTCGGCCTCCTTTTCCACTATCGAGGCAAGCTTGAGCACATCATAAAAACCCGGTTTCTTCGCCTCACATTTTTTATAAACGCCGTTCTTTTCCATCACTGCTTTGAAATTGGCGTACATCATTCCGATGATTTCTTCTTCTTTCATGTTTACGTTAAAAAGATAAGTCTCAGGGAAAAGATACCCCTCAAAGGTATTACCTTCCAGTTTTTTCCTCCTGACGAGCTCGGCATCGGCGCACTTCTTCAGGAATGCCGTGTCCGAGGTTACGTGCTGGGCGGCCAGGAGCCTCGCTATCTGTTTTGTAGAGTAACCCTCCGGCACGGTAATCTTGTACTGCTTGACCTTGCCGGAAGCCAGCATTGATATAATTTTCCAGTTGTTCATGGAAGGCGAGAGTTCATAATCTCCTGCTTTAAATTTCGCCTTGCGGAGCGACCTAGTCAATTTAAATGAAAAGACATCGCCGATGATACCGTCCTTCTTCAAAAGCTCCGCGACCTTGCCTGCCGGCATTCCCCGGTCAATACTCACAAGTGTAGGCGTATGGCCTAGCCGGTGAGGGACAAACAGCACCCAGAAAATAACCGCAAAAACCGCCAGCGCGGCAATTGCCGTCTTTTTCAGGTACGGCGGAATTCCGCCTGTTTTACTTTTTGTCATTTTCCTTCCTCTCGTTCAGGTAGCCCTGGAGTATGTTGGCTGCGGCAAGTTTGTCAATTACCTCGTCGCGTCTTTTTCTGCTTACATCCGCCGCAATCAGGTCTTCCTTGGCGGAGAATGTTGTAAATCGCTCGTCATAAGTTTCAACCGGAACGGCGACGGCCGCTTTAAGTTCTTCCAGCCATTTCAAAACCTGCTTTGCCTTAAACGCTATCTCGCCCCGGTTATTATAGGGCATGCCGACAACAATAATCTGCACTTCGTACTCTTTCACAACGGCAAGGATGTCGCGGAGAGCCGTGGAACGCGGAACCGTCTTTAAGGCGTGCGCGAGCATGCAGGCTTCATCAGTCACGGCAAGTCCTACTCTTTTATCGCCGTAATCAACCCCGAGTATTCTCATAGCTTACCGGAACGGAATATTGAGATGACCAGCCACAAACCGAAGATTGCGGCTATGACAAATCCCACTATACCGTACACCGGCACCTCATAAATCTTTGGTCCGGCTCCCGAATGAATTACCAGCGCCGAACCCATCACCAGCGCCCCGATAATAAGCCCGAAAGTTATGCGGTTTGACGCGCGGTCTATTTCGCTGATCAAAGGTTCCAGCCCGACATGCTCAAATTCCATCTTGAGCGTCCCCTTTTTTACAAGCCTTATGATATTTAGTATCTCGGAGGGCAGCGACCTGAACAAATTGTAAAAAGCTGCCGTTTGTTTCTCCAGCTCGCGCAACAGCTTCTTTGCGCTGAGGTTGGTCCCTATGTATTTCCTCGCGTGCGGTTTTGCGCTCGAGACAAAGTCAAAATCCGGGACAAGGTCGCGGATTATACGTTCCACGGCGTACATCGTCTTTGCAAGCAGGGTGAATTCCTTTTCGAACTTCACACCGTAACTCCTCGCGAGTTCCGCGAGTTCCGAGAGCGCCATGCCGATATCTATCTTTTCAAGCGGAAACCCTTTGTATCGTTCCAAAAGCACTATAGCTTCCTTCTGGAATTCCGGATTTTCCTCGTACTCGCTGACCAATCCTACATTCGCAAGCTTTTCAGCCGAGAACTCGTCGTCCGCGAATGAAAGGAGCATAAAAGCGAGTCTCTTCAGCATGTACTCGTCAAGCCTGCCCGCCAAACCAAAATCCAGGAGCCCCACGGTCCCATCCTTCTTTATCAGAATGTTGCCGGGGTGCGGGTCAGCATGGAAGAAGGCAAGCTCAAAGATCATAGTATAGTAAATATCAATGATTCGTTCCGCTACTTTCCTCTTTTCGGCAGCCGGAGCCTTGGAGCGAATGTAAGACGATATCTTCATCCCGTCTATATGCTCCATGACTATAACTTTTTTGCCGGAAAAATCAAAATATATTTTTGGAATGTGGACCGACTTATTCCCTGCAAAAGCCCTTCTGAACCTGTCGGCGTTGCTGACTTCATAGGTAAAGTCCAGCTCTTTCTTTATAGCCTTGGCAAACTCGTCTACAATACCAACAGGATTATAGACCTTGAGCTCAGGCGCGTGTTTTTCGATTAGCCTGGCAAGATAAAAGAGAATGTCTATGTCTCTCTCCACTTCGTTTTCAATATTCGGCCTCTGAACTTTAACCACCACGCGATCTTTAGTGTCCTTAATTACCGCGGAATGCACCTGCGCGATGGAGGCCGAAGCCCGCGGCTTCTCATCAATGCTTGAAAAGACGGATAGAATGGGTTGCCTGTATTCGGCTTCGAGTATTTTTTTAACTTCGGCAAACGGAAAAGGTTTTACGGAATCCTGCAGTTTTGAAAGCTCCCTCGTGAACTTTAACGGAAGCATATCCGTGCGCATGCTCATCAGCTGCCCGAACTTCACAAAGGTAGGCCCGAGCTCCTCGCACGCCTTCTCGACTTCCTGCTCTACCAGATGATGACCGGTATCTTTGAAGATCCTGCTATTCAAATGCAGAAGATGCCCGAGGTTAAGCTTGTGCACCAGGTAGCCGAGACTATGCCTGGCGAGAACATTAACAATCTCGCCAAGCCGGCGGACATTATTTCCTGTTCTGCCAATCGTAAAAATAGACATTTTCCTGAAAAACCCCCGAGAAAACTGTATGCGTTCGTTTACCGTTTACCGCGTACCGTTTACCGTTTCAAGAATGTTTTTCGGCAATCAGAGTGCGAAGCACACAACAAACGGTCAACGGTAAACCGGAAACGGTACACGGAACTTGCTAACGTCTCTTCCCTGTTTTTTTCGCTTTCAGTTTCTTTTCAAGAGCGGCAAGATCTTCTACCGTGACAATATGCAGCTTTTTCAGGGCTTTTGTCAGTTCTGCTTCCGCAGATTTCGCCACTTCCGCCTGTCTCTTCTTTGCTTTTGCAGCAAAATCTTTATACATCTTCCTGGCTTTCGCCTCAGGGATCACGCCTTTCTTCATAACTTCCTTCAGCAACTTCTGCCCTTTTTCTTCCGCCACCGCTGCCAAACCGAAACCGGCAGTCACCAGGTCCTTCAATGTTTTGTTCATAAATCCCCCTTGGCGCTACTCGCGCCTTGCGAGCACAATTCACTTATTCTTCCTTATTTAGTATAACCAATCGTCAATACAATGTCTATGACCGCGGGGCTCCAAAACAAAAGAGGCGCGCCACTGAGAGACACGCCCCTTTGGATTTGCACTCTGCTAGATTATCTGCTCGGCTTTCTTTACAAGCGCGTCAAGGTCCTCAACTTTCTTGCAGCCGCCCTGCGCCATATCCGGCCTGCCGCCGCCGCTTCCGCCCGTAAGCTTTGCTATCTCTTTGATTATATTCCCGGCGTTTACCTTATCTGTCAGGTCCTTTGTTACCATGCAAAGGTACGAGGTCTTCTCTTCGTTTGACGCGAAAAGGACAATGACGCCGCTTTGGAGTTTGTCCCGGAGCTTGTCTCCGATGTCCCTCATATCCTTTGCTTCTACGCCCTCAAGCTTGGCGATTACCGCCTTCATTCCCTTTATCTCTTTCGCGCTTCCTGCCAGGTCAGTTGTTTTCACAGCGCCTTCACCGCGCTTGAGCCTGACTATCTCTTTCTCAAGCGTCTTAATCTCCTCCGACATCTTTCCGACGCGCTCGATAAGTTTTGCGGGATCAATCTTCAGGTTGTTGGCGAGCTCCGTAACTATCCTTTCCTTGTCCTTTATCAATTTAAACGCGCCGACGCCCGAAACCGCTTCAATTCTCCTGATTCCCGAGGCGACGCTGCTCTCTGAGACTATCTTCACGACTCCGATCTTGCCAATGTTATTCACATGCGTGCCGCCGCAGAACTCCTTGCTCACGCCTTCTATGCAGACAACTCTTACTTTATCTCCGTACTTCTCTCCGAAAAAGGCCAGCGCGCCGGTCTTTTTGGCTTCCGACGCATCCATTTCGTCCATCGTGACATTTAGACTATCGAGTATCCTTTCATTGACAGCGTTCTCAATTTTGTCAAGTTCATCCTTAGTTACGGACTTAAAATGCGTGAAGTCAAATCTGAAGTAGTCAGGCCCGACAAAAGAACCTGACTGGCGCACGTGATCGCCGAGCACAGCACGCAGAGCCGCCTGAAGCAGGTGGGTCGCGGTGTGGTTTCTCATTATCGCTTTGCGCCTCTTAATATCAACCGAGGCAAGAACAGCATCCCCGGGTGAAGCAACCCCCCGAAGGATCTTCACCCTGTGAACAAAAACCTTCTGCTGGAACTTCTCCGTGTTTATTACTTCCGCTTCAAACTTATCCCCCAAAATCCGCCCGACATCCCCCATCTGCCCTCCGGACTCTCCGTAAAATGGCGTCCTGTCGAGCACAATCAGAACTTCGTCGTCTTTCTTGGCGGATTTGATGGCTGCGGAAGCCGCTATAATCCCAAGGATATTTGCTTTGCCTGAGTATCTCTCTTCTCCGGAATAACCGGTGAACACAGTCTTTGGGAACTCAGAGAGCATGCCGGGCAGTTCCTTCTCGCCCGAGCCTTTCCATGCGCCCCTTGCCCGCTCCTGCTGTTCCGCCAGCGCGGCTTCAAACCCCTTTTCGTCAACCTTGAGGTTTCTCTCGGCGGCAATTTCTTTTGTAAGCTCAAGAGGGAAACCGTAGGTGTCATGCAGCTTGAAGACCTCAGCTCCGGGTATCACTCCCTTGCACTTCGCCATAACTTCTTCCAGCAGGTTGATTCCCTGGTTCAGCGTTTCGCGGAACCTGTCTTCTTCCTGCTTGATGACATCCGATATCTGCACCCTGCGCTCGCCCAGTTCAGGGTAGGCCTCTTTCATAATATCAACGACCGTCCCGGAAAGTTTGTAGAGGAACGAATTGTCCTCTCCGAGCAGCTTGCCGTACCTGACCGCGCGCCTGATGATGCGGCGCAGTACATATCCGCGCCCTTCATTAAGAGGGTGAATGCCGTCGCTTATGAGAAATGTTGAAGCTCGGACATGGTCCGTGATAATCTTCAGCCAAACATCCTTCTTGGCGTCTTTTTTGTATTCCGAACCGGTAAGTTTCGCTGCTTCCAGGACTATCGGTTTTATTATATCTATGTCATAATTATTTTTTGTATTTTGCAATATCGAAGCCAGCCTTTCCAGCCCCATCCCGGTGTCAACGCCGCGCCTTGCCAGCGGCAGCATCTTCCCGTCCGGCCGGGCGTCGAAGCTCGGGAAAACATTATTCCAGAACTCTTCAAACCTGTCGCAGTCGCAGCCAGGCTTGCAATCCGGCTTTCCGCAGCCGAACTCCTCCCCGAAATCAATGTAGATCTCGCTGCAGGGTCCGCAAGGCCCGGTGCCGCCTACCGGCCCCCAGAAATTATCCTTTTTGCCGAGCTTTACAATTCTTTCCTTCGGCAGGCCGATATGCTTGTGCCAGATTTCTCCGGCCTCGTCATCATTTTCAAATATTGTTACCCATAGGAGCTCTTTGGGAAGTTTTAAGACATTGACGGAAAAATCCCAGGCGTATTCAATCGCTTCTTTCTTGAAATAATCTCCGAAGGAGAAGTTGCCGAGCATTTCAAAAAACGTGTGGTGGCGCGGCGTCAGTCCAACCCTTTCCAGGTCAGGCGTCCTGAAACATTTCTGGCAGCTGGTTGCGGTGTTGTAGGGTATAGGCCCCTTCGTGACATAAAGCGGTTTAAACTGGACCATCCCGGCGGAGGAAAATAGCAGCGTCGGGTCATTTGACGGGATGAGCGAATCGCTCGCAACCACCGTATGTCCTTTGCTCTTGAAATATTCCATGTATAACTTTCTTATCTCGTTCGTCTTCATTTTTATCCTTTACCAGCCTGATTTTAATCAAGATCACAAAAGAAAATGGCTTTTATTGATTACACCGATAAAGTCACTTGATGTCACCGATAAACCGTCTTGCTCTATCAGTGTCATCGTTTTAACATCGGTGTCATCAAACTTCTCTCTACGAAATTTGCATGTATTTTAGCAGTTTACCCTAAAACTCTCAACCTTCATCGTATACTGCTCCGCTCAGCACTTTCTTTACCACCTTTATAATCACATCCATATTATATCCCTTTCTCGCAAGAAAGCCCTGAAGCCGCCTTGCAGCTGCCTGTTTCTCAAGTTTTTGCAGGCTCCTCATCCTCTTTGAGGCGAGTTCCAGAGCCATCTCGTACTCGTCAACGCCTTCGTAGGCTTTCTCAACCGCGCTCTCTATTATCTCTCTGTCCACACCCTTGCGCATAAGCTTAATCCGGACCAGCCTTTTCCCGACGCGGTTAAAGGTCTTGCTGTCCGCCGCGAAGGCCCTGGCATAGCGCCTGTCATTGAGCCAGCCTTCGTCCTCAAATTCCTTAATGACAGCCGCAATTATTTCCGGCTCGTAAAGCTTGCGTTTCAGGCGGTCAACTATTTCCTTTTTTGTGTAAGACTTCTTGGAGAGCAGCATATAGACATAATTGCGGGCTTTGGTCTTAGGGTCTCGCATTGTAATTTAGGTCCTTGGAAATGAACTCGGCGAGCGCTTCTTCCCACGGCTTCATCGTATCGCCTATGGTCGCCTCCAGCCTATTATTCAGCAGGGCCGAAAAGAGCGGCCGGGGCGCGGCTGAAACAAGCGTTTCAGATTTTATCGGAGTGATAGAAGCTTTAAGCCCGGCCAGAGAACAGATCTTCTTCGCCCAGTCATAGCGGGAGCACCAGCCTTTATTCACCGTGTGGTAAATTCCGGGCTCTCCGCCGTCAATGAGCCGTTCTATTATTCTCGCCAGTTCAAGAGAATACGTAGGCGAACCTATCATATCTTCCGGGACGGTAATGGGCAGGTTTTTTTCTGCCCGCTCCAGTATCTTTTTGACAAAATTGGTCTTGTTCTTTCCGTAAAGAAGAGCCGTCCTCGCCACAATTGAGTTTTTCGCGATGGCCCTGACCTTCTTCTCCCCTTCAAGTTTTGACTTGCCGTAAATTCCGAGAGGATTGACAGCGTCAGTTTCAGAATACGGTTTTCCGTCAAGCCCGTCAAAAACATAATCGGTGCTGACATGTACCAGCTTGCAGCCGGGCAGTTCATTGACGCAGAACGCGATGTTTCCCGGCCCGCCGGCGTTCACGCTAAACGCGAGCTCCGAATTTGTTTCGCAGCCATCCACATCGGTATAAGCGGAAGCGTTCACGACGGCTTCGGGTTTGAAATCCCTGAAGATCTTCCGGATGGACATAAGATCGGTAATATCGGCTTGAGCAGTCCTTTGACCTTCTATTTTAAGATCTGAAAGCAGAAGCTCGCGGGGCGAAAAGACCTTTGCCAGGTCATATCCGAGCATTCCTGATGCGCCTATTATCAGAACTCTCATAGAACTCCGCTTTTGGAAAAGTTACTTTATTTCGTTTATGCCGAAGGAAACCCCGCCATTCATGGCGGGAATGTCCGCCAAAGGCGGATCCGCCTCCGGCGGAAATTCGGCATGAAAGATATTTTTACCAACCGAAACAAAATACTCTCGGCCTTCAGGCCGAAGTATTCTATTTTTTCCACCACCACTTGTTTTCAAGATACCACTGGACGGTCTTTTCCATAGCCGTTTCAAAATCATACTTTGGCTTAAAGCCCAGCTTTGCGGATTTCGCGGACGCAATGGAATACCTGAAGTCGTGCCCGAGCCGGTCTTTTACGTATCTTATCAGCGACTCCGGTCTGTCAATGAGTTTCAGTATGAGTTTAGTGATATAAATATTCTGCTTCTCGTTACCGCCGCCGAGGTTATAGACCTCTCCGGGCTTGCCTTTATGCAGCGCAAGATCCACGCCCGCGCAGTTGTCTTCCACATAGATCCAATCGCGGACATTCATGCCGGTTCCATATACCGGGACCTTCAGTTCCTCGAACGCGTTGGTGATAAAAAGCGGAATGAGTTTTTCCGGATATTGGAACGGCCCGAAGTTATTTGAACTTCTAGTAATTATTACCGGCATGCCGTAGGTGGTAAAATATGAGAGCGCAAGCAGATCTCCGGCGGCCTTGCTGGAAGAATACGGGCTGCTCGGGGAAAGCTTGTCGGTTTCTTTGAAAGAACCCGTTTTCCTGCTGCCATAAACCTCATCCGTGCTTATCTGCAGGAACTTCTTTACCCCTGCCTTCCTTGCCGCTTCCAGCATCGTGTAGACGCCAAAGTAATTTGTGCGGATAAAAGCTTCCGGGTCGTCGATTGACCTGTCAACATGCGATTCCGCCGCGAAATTCACCACCAGATCAACGCCTTTCATAACTTTCGCCGCAAGTTTCGCGTCGCAGATGTCGCCCTTTACAAAGGAGTAGTTTTTGTTTTCTGCCGGTTCCCTGAGATTGTCAGGGTTCCCCGCGTAGGTCAGTTTATCAAGGTTTATTACCTTATAGGAAGGATGCTTTTTGAGGACATACCTGATGTAATTACTGCCAATGAAACCGGCTCCGCCTGTAACAAGAAGTTTCATCCGTCCTGCCTCGCCCAGTTATATTTAATTTTCTTGGTGTGCGCCGGAAGGCGGTATTCGTCGGGTTTCTTGTAGTTGTAAAGTTCCGTCGGACAGTTGATTATCATGCTCTCGGACTCGCTTATACACTTGAAGCCGTGAAATACGTTGTTGGGTATCTGAAGGAGAACGGGATTATGAACTCCTATGCAGAATTCGTTTATCTCGCCCCTAGTGGAAGAGTTCTTCCTGTCGTCAAAGAGCACGACCTTTGCCATCCCTTTAACACAGCAGAAATTATCAGTCTGTATTTTGTGGTAATGCCAGGCCTTAACGACTCCCGGGTAGGTCGTTGTGATATACATTTGCCCGAATTTTTTGAATTCAGGGTCATCCGATCGCATTATCTCCATCAATCTTCCCCTCTCATCCGGGAAGACTTTAAGTTTTTTTACTTTCACTCCGTTTATCATATTGCCAACCTCCGCGCCTTACGTTATAAACGCTGCAAACCTTGTTTTGTTCTTGCCTTTGCTTTTACCTTATAAACTTTTACAAACCTTACGAACCTTATAAACTTTTTTATGTTTATTTCTTATTCGCGCCATAGAGCGAAACCATCTTGTTCGTCTCAAACCAGCCTTCAATCGACGAACCCGCATCCGCCCACCACCCGTCAAGTATATCATAACCCAGCTTGCCTTTCTTGAGGTACATATTATTAAGGTCTGTTATCTCCAGCTCGCCCCGCCGTGAGGGTTTGAGCTTGCGTATCATCTCAAAAGCTTCGCCGTCATACATGTAGATGCCTACCACCGCGAAATTTGACGGCGGGTTCTTCGGTTTTTCTATTATGCGCTTAATTTTGCTGCCTGAGAACTCCGGCACGCCGTAATGCCTCGGCTCGCTCACTTCCTTAAGAAGAATCATTCCGCCGCTTTTCATCTTCGCGAACTTCTCAACCGACTTTTTTATGCTTCCGCCTATGATGTTGTCTCCGAGCATCACGACCACCTTGTCATTCTTGGCAAAATGCTCGCAGAGCGAGAGCGCCTCCGCTATCCCTCCCTCGCCTTTCTGGTACGCGTAGTTCATATGCTTAAGGCCAAAATCCTTTCCGTTGCCAAGAAGCCTGAGAAAATCCCCGGCGTTATTGCCTCCTGTTACAACCATTATATCGTCTATACCGGCGTTGACCAGAGTCTGCATCGGGTAAAATATCATCGGCTTATCGTAAACCGGCAGCAGATGTTTGTTCGTTATGTTCGTGAGCGGTGAAAGCCTAGTACCCAGCCCTCCCGCCAGAATAACTCCTTTCATAAATGCCTCCGGGTTGCTGATTTCATTTCGCAATAACCGTCTTCGTCCTGTATTTTTGTTCGCCGAAAGGAACAAACCATTTCTCAAAATTATATCCGATGCCTATCGGCGCCGGTTTTATTCCGTGAACCCTCTTATCAATCGCTACAAGCGCGTCAGGCACATAAAGGAAGGCGTAGGGCTCATCTTCCGCGATGAGCTTGTGGATCCGGCCGTAGATTTCTTTCCTCTTGTTCTGGTCAAAAGTTTCCCGGCCCTCTATCAACAGCCGGTCAACTTCCGGGTTTGAGTAGGAAACAAAATTATACTCTCCTTCCTTTGTTTTTGACGAGTGAAAAATATCATAAGAGTCAGGATCAGGCGTCAGGCTCCAACCCAGCACCACAGCGTCAAACTTTTTTTTGTTCACATATTCATTTATGAAAACCGGCCAGGCCAGCACCCTAAGTTCAACCTTTATGCCGAGTTTTTTCAGCTGTGACTGGATGATGGTAGCGATACTCTCGCGCTCTTTATTGCCCTGGTTCGTCATCAGCATAAAACTGAATTTTTTTCCGTTCTTTTCCAGCATGCCGTCCTTCCCGGGAAGCCAGCCGGCCTCAAAAAGCAGCTTCTTTGAAAGCTCAAGATTCAGGGAATAACCTTTAACGGATCTGTCGCAGGCCCAGGATTCCGGCGGGAAAGGCCCGGTGGCTTCAACCCCGTACCCAAAGAGCACAAAATCTATTATCTCCTTCCTGTTTATGGCGTGCGAAACCGCCTGTCTCACCTTCCTGTCCGAAAAGAACGGGGAAGCGTTATTAAAGCCCATATATGTGTAGGCCATAGCCCTGTATCTGTACTTGTTGAATTTTGCTTCAAACTCAGGCGCAGTCGCCTGTTTCTTGAACATATCCGGCGTAAGAGCCATTTCGTCAAGGCCGCCTGACTTGAGCTCCATAAACTGCACGGATTGGTCAGGGATGATTCTGTACACATAATTGTCAATGTAAGCCCTGCCGTCGAAATATCCGGGGAAAGACGAGAGTTTTATCTCACGCTGGCGTTTCCAGTCCTTAAAAATATAGGGCCCGGTGCCTACCGGAGAATAATTCGCCGGAGCGGTATTCACATCAAGCCCCTTGTAGACATGTTCAGGAAGAATTCCCATCCCCCAGCTTTCAAGCGCCGGCGCGAAGGGTTTGCCGTAGGTAACTCGCACTGTATATTTGTCAAGCATCTCAAATTTCTTCAGAAGCTCGAAAGAACTTTTGTAGGGGCTCTTTGTCAGCGGATCAGTAAGTTTCCTGTAGGTGAACTCAACATCGGCGGCGGTAAATTCAACTCCATCCTGCCACTTGACATTTTTTCTCAATTTAAAGGTAACGACCAGGCCGTCTTTGGAAACAACCCACGATTCCGCGAGGTCGCCTGTAAGTTTCAGGTCTTTGTCATACTTGACCAGCCCGTTATAGACCTTCGAGATAATCTCATTGCTCGCGCTGTCTCCGGAGAGGATGGGGTTAAGTATTGAAGCGTCGCCGATAGAACCGCCGACAAAGGTGTCGCCGTAAGCGGGTTTCTCCGCGCCAAAAAAAGAAGGCGCACCGCTTCCTTCCCGGTACGCCTTCATATCTCTATTAAGTTTTACTATCAAACCCGCAAAACCCGCTGCAATTACCGCTGCGGCAACCGTCACGGCTATTGCGGTGCTTCTTTTCATCCTGCCTTACTTGCCCTTCGGCGTTGACTGTGCCGGCGCTGCCGGTACCGCTGAAGGAGCGGCAGGAGCAGAAGTCCCTTTAGAGGGTGCCGCCGCATTGCCGGCCTGTCCCGCGGGAGCCGCCTGTCCGGCTTGAGCATTCTGCTGGTTCGAAGCGCCAGGCATTGAAGCTCTTGTTTTGTCCTCTGTCGCCATCTCTCTCTGCAAAGCCCCGCCTGCGGAACCAAGTTTGGTAGGCAGGGTCGCAAGAAGTATAGACGTAAGCATAAAGGCTATCGCCAGTCCGGTGGTAATTTTCCCTAGCGCCGACTGCCCGCCGGTCGCTCCGAAAAGCGCCTGGCTAGAACCTCCGCCGAATACCGAAGAGAGGTCCCCTCCTTTGCCTGACTGCAGGAGCACTATCAATATCAGCAGCACGCAAATTATTACATGAAGTATTGTCAATATCCCGATTATCATCTTTCCTCCGGCCGCCTGAGACGGCTTTAAGCTGTTACTTCTTTTCGAACTTTACGAGTTTAACGAAAGAATCGGCTTCCAGCGCGGCTCCGCCGACCAGCGCGCCGTCGATATCCGGCTCGCTCATAAGAATTGAAACATTATCCGGTTTAACGCTGCCGCCGTACTGTATGCGCACCGCGTCCGCCGTTTTCTGGCTATAGAGCTTCGCGATGAGGTCCCTGATAAACTTGTGGACTTCCTGCGCCTGCTCTTTCGTCGCAGTCTTGCCGGTGCCAATTGCCCAGACCGGCTCGTACGCAATGACCATCTTGAGCATTTCGTCTTCTGTAAAACCCTTGAGTCCGCCGGTGAGCTGTCTCTTTATAACTTCACTGGTGACATTCTTTTCCCTTTCTTCAAGCGTTTCCCCGCAACAGAGTATCGGAAGCATCTCTTCTCCGAGGACGGCCCTTATTTTCCTGTTGATCAGCTCGTCTGATTCCTTGAATATCTGCCTTCTCTCGGAATGCCCGAGAATGACATAAGTGCAGCCTGCTTCCTTGAGCATCGAGGGTGAAACTTCGCCGGTGAACGCGCCTTTCTTTTCAAAATAACAGTTCTGCGCTCCGACTTTGATGTTTGAACCCTTGAGGAACTGATAGACCTGGTAGACGGCCGTGAACGGAGGGCAGACAACCACCTCTACATCGCTCACATCCGCGAGTTTAAAACGGAGGTCTTTTACGAGTTCAAGCGCCTCCGTAACGTTCTTGTTCATTTTCCAGTTCCCTGCGATTATCGGCTTTCTCATTTACTGTTTCTCCTTTCTACCATTTTTTTCATTTGCGCTATATGATCGGGGGTAGTCCCGCAGCATCCGCCTACAATGTTCGCTCCTGCCTCAATCAGCTCATCCACATGGGAAGCCATTATCTCAGGCGACCCGTCGTAAATCACAACTCCTTCTTTCATGACCGGAAGCCCTGCGTTCGGTTCGGCGATAATAAACCTGTTCGTGTGTTTCTTTATCGCCTTTACTATTTCAATCATTGAATCAATGCCGTAGCCGCAGTTCGCGCCGATTATATCGGCCCCCGCGTCTTCCAGCTGTTTCGCCATTGTTTCGGTGTCAACGCCCATTACAGTCCTGACATCGCCGTTGTTAATATTGAAGGTCATCAGCGCCAGTATCGGCAGTTTCGTCCTGCTCTTCGCCGCTCTCACGGCAAGCACCGTCTCTTCTATCGCTATCATAGTTTCTACTATTATGAAGTCCGCTCCTGCACCCGCCAATATCTCGGACTGCTCGGCAAAAGTCTCAAACGCCTTCTCTTCGGTCATAAAGCCGTACGGCTCAAGCATCTGTCCCGTGGGTCCGATATCCCCGCCCACGTAGACCGGGCCTTTTGCCGCGGCTTTCTTAGCGTTCTTTATGCCGGCGGCGTTTATCTCTTTCAGCTTGTCGTCAAGGTTGAACTTCTCCAGCTTCATGCGGTTAGCGCCGAAAGTATTGCTGAGTATCATATCCGCGCCCGCGTCAATGTATTTTTTATGTATACCGGTTACTATCTCCGGTTTGGTGAGGTTCCAGTACTCCGGACATTCCCCGGCCGAAAGCCCTTCCGCCTGCAGCATGGTTCCCATCGCGCCATCGCACATCAGGACCCTGCCCTGGACGGAATCCAGCAGGTGCTTTTTCTTCATTTTTTCTTCCTGAGTTCCTTGAGAAGCTCGGGAAGACACTTCTCCACCTGCTGCCACATCTCCTGCTCGGAGATACCGGTAGTGCGGCCTTTGACATATTCTTCGTCTACCCAAGCCTTGATGAATTTTACTGCGTGATGGTGCTTGTCAACTTTGCCGTCACCCACAAGTTCCAGGCGGCTGTTGAGCCAGTATGCTATTCCCGCTACGCCTGATTTGTCGGTGATACCGACATCAACATGGCGTTTGAGGATTTTGTTCGTGTCAAATATATTATAGATTTCTTCGTCTTTCATCATGCCGTCGGCATGGATTCCTGCCTTAGTCACGTTGAAATTAGCCCCGACAAAAGGCTGGTTCTCAGGAATCTTGTATCCGATTTCCTTTTCAAAATATCTGGCGACATCCGTTATGACAGTCGTGTCCATCCCGTTGTCAACTCCCCTTATGCCGATATACTCAAGCATCATCGCTTCGACTGGGGTGTTGCCGGTGCGCTCGCCGATGCCCATCAGAGCCCCGTTCGCGGCGCAGCAGCCGTAGAACCAGGCCGTCGCGGCGTTTATCACACCTTTGTAGAAATCATTGTGCCCGTGCCACTCAAGCCACTCGCTCGGAACACCTGCGTGCTTGTGCAGTCCGTAGCAGATGCCCTTCACGCTTCTCGGCATTGACGCGCCGGGATAGGTGACCCCGTAGCCGAGAGTGTCGCAAGCCCGTATCTTTACGGGAATCTTCGCCTCGCGGGAAAGCTTCATCAACTCCTGCGCGAAAGGAACAACAAAGCCGTAGAAATCGGCCCTTGTGATATCTTCAAAATGGCAGCGCGGAGAAATCCCGAACTCCAGCGCTGACTTTGCGATGGCAAGATAATCTTCCAGAGCTTGCTTGCGTGTCTTTTTTAATTTCAGGAAGATGTGGTAGTCCGAGACCGAGGTAAGAATACCCGTCTCTTTCAGCCCCATCTCTTTCACGAGCTTGAAGTCTTCCTTTACGGCGCGAATCCAGCCTGTGATTTCCGGGTAGCGCAAACCTAGGTCGCGGCACTTGTCAACGGCTTCGCGGTCTTTCTTTGTGTAAAGAAAGAACTCCGTCTGGCGTATCATACCGTTCTTGCCTGATAGCTGGCTTAACATCTTGTAGAGGTCAACTATCTGCTTCACGGTAAATGGCGGAAGGCTCTGTTGTCCGTCCCGAAAGGTTGTATCTGTAATCCAGATATCTTCAGGCGGTTCCATCGGGACTATCCTGTGGTTAAAAGGCACCTTCGGCACTTCGCCGTAGGAGAAGATGTTCCTGTAGAGGTTTGGGGTCTCCACATTCTGCAGGTCGTACTTGTAGTCGTCCTGCTCCAGCGTCCTTTTTTCCTTATTATACCTGAGCATATCACTCCTAACAGTATTGAGGTTTAACCCATATCAGAGATTTACCGAATTGTTATAATATCAAATTTTAGCGGGGTTTTAAAGCACTTTTTAAGTAAGAAAAGTACATGCAGGAAATGCGCATTTACCAAATTCGAATAACAGCACAAAAAGCAAATTCTAAATGCTAAATTCTAAACAGAAGCAACACGATTCTGCGGTTATTGCTATTTGCCTTATTGCTTTTTGTTTAGAATTTAGAGCTTTATACTTGCTTTTTTGGCTCTTGCGCATCTGCGCGTCCGCTCTTCCGCGCATCATTACTGCCTTACTGAGCATCCGAGCCTCTGACCATGAACCACTCGTTTCACTCGGGTTCATGGCACGCCCTCCGACCTTCGCCGGTCATCTTTTTCCTTTCGGGGTGAATACCGGCTCAGCAGTTCTGAAAATACCTCCCGTGTCGGCTTTAATGTCAATCACCGTGCAGTACATCCTGCCGTCAGCCGGATTATAAGAAAGCCAGCTTGCCCTGCAATGCGCCGGAATGCCGTCTGTAAAAGCGCTCCAGGTACTCCCGCCGTCAGTCGACCTGGCAAAAACAGGCGTCTTTAGCCAGTCAACGCCGTTACCCGCATACAAGTACCCGTTCGGATCCTTTCTTAAAGCGCCCAGACCTTTCGAAGAACAACCTGAATCGTAAACCAGCTGCCATGTCGCGCCGCGGTCGTTGGTCCTGTAAACACCCTGTATCATCTGATAGAACACATCTCCCTTGTCGTTGAACGCGATGTGCATCGCATCTGCTATCTGTGATTTTAGCCCTGTCTTGGTCGGCACGCGCTTCCAGGTGCGGCCCATGTCAGTTGAAAGAAAGACGCTGTTGCCGTCAACTTCAGAACCCATCCAGCAATCGCCGGTAACCGGATTATATCCAAAACAGAACTCTGCCTGCCCGTGACCGATGCCTTCTCCGGCAAGCGAGCAGGAAACTCCGTGATCCGAGGAATAATACGGCCCCTCTCCCCAGCAAACGCCGAACAAAATATCTCCGTTGGGGAGAAAACCGGCGCCGTCAATGGCAGTGCGCGGATGCCCCCCCTTGAAGCCTTCGATCTTTTTCCAGTTCCTGCCGCCGTCAACGGAACGGTAATAATAGGATACATTCTTTTTGGGAACGGTGCAGTCTATCTGGGACGCAATCAGGTATCCCGTATTCGGGTCGGCCTGGATGGTTGAAGCGTGCCATTTATTGCCGGGATTTACGGCAAGGCCTGAGCCGTTAATGGAGGTCCAGGTCTTTCCGAAATCTTTGGAAACAAAAAAACCTGCTTCGGAGGAACAGGTGTAGAGATTACCCGAGACGTCGCATTCAATGCATCTTGTTTTCTTAACGCCGCCGGGAGCAGTCACAGGCTCCCAAATGTTCGCCTTAGCGAACGAAGCCGTAAACACAAGCAGCAAGACAAGTATCGCTCTAGGAATCACCATAATATTTTTCATTCAGCTCCGGGATATAGTTAAGACCTTAAGCTTCTGCCCTTCTGTCTTCTGTCTTCTTCCTCCATCCACGCAGGCCCTTAAGCATCTAACCATCCAACCGTCCAACCATCCGCCCTTCTGTCCTCTGCCTTACTGCGCATCTGCGCGTCCGCTCTTCCGCGCATCAAGACTGTCTTCCGTTCTTGCGCATCCGCTCATCTGCGCATCTGCGCCTCATCTTTCATACTTTCCCGTCACCACTTCCCCCTTCATGTCACTCTTAACGCCGTTCACGAGGATATACCCGCCGGTATCTCCTTCAAAGAGCACCTCGTTGCCGTCAATACTCACGCCTATGCTGTTTCCCTTCCGAATAAGAACCGGCTTCTTTTCTCCTGCGGTTGAGAGCACATTCAGAAAAACATCATCGGCCCTCGCGGTCCCGGGTTTTATCTCAACCCTCCAAAGATCAGCCGCGGGAGTCAGCGCGCTTTTCTTTTCAGGAAAATCCTTGCCCCCATAGGTATAGCCTTCTACTTTGCCGATAACCGCCTTCTCCGGCAGGAGCGCGTAGCAGTTCAGCGTCCCTTCTCCGCTCTTCACCGTAAACTCTGACGCTTTTATCTCCGGCTCCTCCTTGCAGTGCAGCAGCCAGGTCTTCGCGTAATCCTTGTTCAGCGCTTCTATTTTGTCATAGATTACAAAAACTCCGGGACGCAGAAAGACTATCCTTCTGATATATTTGCCGACCTTTTTTTGGCTGTACGCCTTTGTGCAGTCTCCCGTAAGATACATAAAGCCCGCGGTGTTTTCATAAGCGGTTATCTTGCCGCGGGAGAAAGTTTCCTTTTTGGCTTCCCATTCAGGCAGCGTCCCGACCACAGTCTCCCATTTCTTGGCCTGGCCGCCGTCATTCTCAAGTTCCTTCACGCCGCGGTAATTCTTCCATTCCTCTCCCGGCATGAATACGAGCATGCAGTTGTGAGCGACAGTGCGCGTCAGCCAGTTTACCGCGTGTGGAGAACTCCAGGCAATATATTCCCCGCTCTCAGTCGCCAGCTGTTCTTTGCAGAAAATCTCAAAGTTCCCGGCCTCAAAATGCTGGTGCTGGTTCCAGTAGTCGGAACATTCAAACCTGAACCAGGTTGCGTCATCACCCCAACCGTCCCTTGCGTAGACCTTCCCGATGTCCTTCGTAATGTGAGCCAGAGGGAAGTCAGACAGGCCTTTGGGGGCGTCAGCAGGCCCTCCGTAAAGAAAAACAAAAGCCCTCGACATCAGGTTAGAACCCGCGCGGTTCTTGCCCGCCGTGTATTTTGAAAGTTCCGAGCCCCCGAAGTATCTCGCGATAACATTTCTCATATGGCGCGGGTATTCCCTGGCGCCGCTGTAGATATTTGCCCCGTCGCCTTCCATAGGGTAATTCTCGGCGCCGTAATCGGCGAATCCCGGATACGGCTGGAGCAGTTCGAAGGCAAGACGCTGATAAAAGAATTTTTGGCATTTCTTGAACCCGTCATAACCCTCTGCCATCCGCGCCAGTTCAAGCGCCTGAGTCAGGTGCCAGACAGAATGCCTCTGGTACCAGCCGCACTCCGTCCAGCCCCCTCCCGCCCCGTATTTATTGAGGACGGGAATGAGCTTGCTCTCGTAAAGGTCTAAAATGGCTTTGTCCCTGAAAGTTTTTGCTTTCGGGTTGTCATTCCAGGTCGCGTAGGCAATCCTGAGATAGGTGAGTATTTTCGACATGGTGGAATTGTGAAAAGCGTTCTCGTCATCCCGGTAAGTGTCGTAAGTGGCGTTCATCCATTCAATTATTTTTTTCCGGTTTGAGTCGCCAAGCTCTTTGTAGAAGAAGTCATAGACAAAGGCCGCGTTGGTGAGTTCTATCCAGGTGTCCTGATGCTTGTTGGAAGGGCCTTTGTTTACTGTGTTCATCGTTTCAGCGATGGTCTTGTCTGTTTTTAGCTTGTCCAGCCCCTCTACCGCCTGAGTGATACAGCGGAATTCAAGTTCTTTCGCGTTCCGTATCTCGCTGTAAACACCCGGATTTTCTTTCGCCAGCGCTTTCAACCGCTCCTGAGAACCATATAGAATAGGATGCTTTCCGAGATCCTTAGCCCACGCCCCGGTCGCCACAACCGGATTTCCGGCCGGAATTTCCTGGGCAAAGAGCGGTCCGCTGAGAAGGCAGGCAAACACGAGAAACTTAAGAACACTCTTAAATTTCAAAGGCATTGAACCCCCTGTTAATTGCTTTCGGTCAAACCTGAGCGATACCGCAGGCAGGTCTTCCGAAAGGCAAAAGTTTCACGCCTGTAATCCGCAGGTCACTGCGTCCGCAGTTGTACTTTAGGCCTTGTTGATTGATACAACAACGATATCGGCATAGTCAGCGTCCGCAGCAAAAAAATATTTCGGCCGGTAAACGAAGTCCCTACTTTTCCGCTGCCTCGAGTTCTATTATCTTATTGGCGACTTCCCTTTTGAACGCCTCGAGCTTTTCAAACGTTATTACATCCTGCTTTAAAGCTGCGAGCTTGGTCCTGGTATCGGGTATAAGCGCGCCAAAGGACTCGAGCAGTTTTTTTGCAGCTCCTGCTTTCCCGGCGAGTTCAGGATTGGACTTCGCTTTTTCTATGAGTTGTTCAAGCGTCACAACATACCGCCGGTCATCAATCCCCTTTCTCATTGCTTCATAATTCACGGACGGCATAATGTCCTCGGTGTCATTTTCGCAAGGCCCGGTCAGGCACCAGTCCGGATCTCCTCCGTCAAGATCATTTAAGGGGTCTCCGCTGGCGGAATTGAAGGACCACATTTTCAAAGCGGAATAATTGTTCTTCCAGGGGAAGAGCCCCGGCTCCAACCTGGCGTGCAGAATGCTACCGCTGTCTATCCAGACATTGAGACTGAGTCTCTTTCCATTTCCCGCGAGAAAAGCCCTGTCCAGTTCCGGCCAGAGGGCGTAACTCCAGTTCACATCGGTATATTGCGCGTAAAGCTTGTAAATATCCGGGCCGTTAAGAGTTTCCACGACTGTAACTCCCTCAATAGTCTTCAGCCACTTGATGAGCGGAGTCAGCTCCCGGCGCCGTTCTTCGCTGTTGCCGGGTTCATCGATTCCAAAATAAAATATTTCCACTTTTTCGCCGTACTTATCCTTAACCTGCTTGTTAAAGCGCTCTATCATCTTGCGCCCTTCGGAAACAAAGACAGGAGAATGCAATTTTGTTTTCAGCGCGTCAGCTATCGCGTGTGAAAGCGGCTGTGCATAGATTAAAAAACTGCCATTCAGTCCTTTATTTAACGCAAGATCGGCATCTTCTTCAAACCCCTTAAAATCTATTCCCTCCGCGGACACCTGCAGGTTCCTTAAACCTATATCGTAGCCGTAGACCCCGTGCTCTTTAAGGCTTTTTACGAAATTATCGTTCCTGATATTCGGGTCATCAAAAAACCACATATTGAAATTCTTCGGGGACGCGAGTTTGATCGGAAGGACTTCTATTTCGACCGGCACGCTTGCCGCCGCGCTGTTCGCCGGAACAAACTCTATCGTGCCCTTATAAAGACCCGGCTTGGCGTCCTCAGGAATCTTTACGGTTATCCACCACTCGCGCGTCGGACCGGCCTTTACCGCGCCCCAGAGTGTTTTCTCCCCGGCAAGAATATCCATAGTATCCTTCTTTTCCATAAGCCAGGGGTTCATGCGGAAGATATGCGGGCCGGTTCTTTTCGGCATATGCCAGACAGTCCGCGCTTCAAAGTTCTCAGGACCTATATTGTCCTTCCCGGAAGAAAGGCCGGAAGAGGAAACCTTTGCCGAGCGGAGGTCTTTCAAAGGATAAACCGAGAAGGTAAGAGGGATATACTCTCCGGGGCTGCCAAAGGACACGCACTTCAGTCCATCCTTTTCGGTGGGCACAGAGTTATGGAATATCATTTCGGAATAATTCCTGGAGAAGAGGATGTAACCCCTTTCATTCTCCACAGAGGTTGCCGCTCTTATGTTGTCTTTCTCCTCGCGGACATCCTCAACAAATTTGCCGGTTTTGATAATTATCCTTGTGGTTGTGTCCCGGTCTTTTCTTTTCTTGTCTATCTCTTCCTGTGACACGGAAGCAGAATAGGAAAAACCAGCAAAGGCGAGCAGAAGCGCGCAGATCAATACTTTTTTCATTTTTGCTCCTTTTTGAAAAGCGATACTTTTAATTTACCGGCGTCTACAAGAACCTTTTCCCCGGAATATAGCTCGGCTTCAATTATACGCGAATCTTTTCTCCAGCAGGCTTCCTTAAACGAGTCCCCGGACATTACCATCTTACCCTCATATTCCTCGTCTTCCGCGTATTGTTTAAGATACCCGACCCAAAGAGGATTAGGAGCGCCGCCGTCCAGGCTGGCGTAGATCCCAAAAATAGTATTACCATCTGAAGATATACCTGCCGAGATATAATACATAATCTTGTCCTGCGGCCCGAGGCTGTATTGTTTTATTTCCTTGTCTGCCGTATTCAACAGAAAGAGCCGTCCTCTTTTTATGAAGAAAACTTTGGAGAATTCGGCGTCCGCGGTCACGCTCTTGATAAAATCCTCTTCCGTGCCGTCATAAAGAACCGCGACCTTCCCGGTTGTATTATCCTTAAGTTCTATTTTGGACCCGCTCGCAATAATGGTTTTTCCCACGCCGGCTGGCTCCTTCGCCGCCACCGGCAGCGCCAAAACAACAAAACAACAAAGAATCAGGAAAAGCTGTTTACTCATTCTCATTCTCCAAGCGGAAGATTGATTTTTATTTTGTTCCTTTACGAAAGAGCGTATTTTTCCGGCTCTTCTTAAGAAGCGCCGCTTCCATATCGATTCCTCTTATTGGCGGAACGGCACCGCGGGCAAACCCTCACTATTATACAGATTACACTCCGGATTGTCACCCCAGCCGTAGCGCACCGCGGCCGGACTTGAGACCAGCCATCAGAGCATCCGACCCTCTTCCATCCGCTTCCACCCCCAATCATTTAGTTGTCTTAAATATCCCTTCAGCGGTTCCGGCATACAAAGAGTCCTTATCATCCATCGCAAGCGTGCGGACCTCATGTGAAACCAGGCCGCTGTTCATCTCCTTCCATTCTTTTGCATCTGTTGAATAGTATACACCCTTATTGGATGCCGCAAAAACCTTTGTCTTTGCCCTGTTAAGTAACAAATCAGAGACAACAACTCTTTTCGCCGGAAAAACCGGCTGGGCCCATTTGCCTCCGCCGAGATATTCAAAGAGTATGCCTCCCACACCCGCAAGAACTGTGCCCGCCGGTGTAGCCCCGACCGAAGTCGTATTACCTCCCCCGTTTGGCGGCCGACCTATCACCGTAAAACTCTGTCCGTTGTCGGAAGATATTTGCAGGTAGTTCTTCTCGGTGCCGGCAAGTATCTCCCCGCCGGGAGCCGTGTAGAGGTCTATTACCTGATCCATCAGAGGGGGCTTGCATGGAAGAAAAGTGTCCCCGTTATCGCTTGAAACGAATATCCCTTCACTTGTCTTCACGCCGGCCAAAATATTTTTATTCGCGGCAAGCGCGAGGGTTCTTACAAGAAGGTTTGTTTTAAGGTTGGATTTTGTCCAGGACTTGCCGTTTCCTTTCAAACGGTAGGCAGTTCCGTTTCCGGTCGCGGCGACCGGCTCACTGAGGCCGTTAATTATGAGAGCAGTGATATTGATATCTTCCAGGCCGGCGTTAGCGTTCTCCCAGCTTTTGGCACCCGCAGGCAGACAGAAGATTCCGCTCCCGTTTGAACAGGCGTAAACATCGCCCTTTGGGGTTATGGCTATTCCTGACGCCAGCACCGGCACTTTAAGCCCGGCGCTTGCTTTCCTGAAAGTTACCCCTCCGTCATCCGACCGGTAAACTCCGTTTGCCGCGACAAATATCGCGTCCCCGGAAGCAATAATCGCCCGGACTTCGCTTAAGCCCGAAAGCCCGGCGGTTACACCGGTCCAGCTAAGCCCTTTGTCCGAAGAAACATACAGCCCTCCATACCCGGTCTTTTTCCCGCTGCCCGCAAAGACTTTTTTCCCGCTGACCAAGACAGCGTTTATCTGCTCGTTTTTAATTCCGGAGTTCTCCCATAATCTGCCGTTATTAACGGAGCGGTAAATCCCACCCCCTCCGCCCCACGCGCCGAACCTTTCCCCCGCGTAAACTATTCCGCCCGTTTCATCCACGGCGATGCTCGCGACCTGAGGATAAGGCGGCTTGGTTGCGGGAGTCCAGCTCGTTCCGTTGTCCGCCGAGCTCACTACGCTGTTTGCGCCGAGGCCAAAACCCGCCGCCCAAATCTTGCCGGAAGCGCTTGCGGTAATGCTGTTCCATAACTGGCGGTTTACTTCTCCCGGGCATTCCCAGCGGGTTGCTCTGGTCGGCAGCCGCCAGATAAACCCGTACCATTCTCCGGCAAAAAGATCTCCTTTTTCATTAAAAACCAAAGAGGAGATCCAGGGAACATCCCAGGGATAGACTTTAGGAAGGTTGTAATTAATTTCCTGCCAGGAACCGGAGCCTTTGGAGAGTTTGAAAACGCCTGTGTTGGTTCCCGCAAAAACATCGCCTGATACAGGGCTTGACGCAATGGAGGTCAGATGAAGATTCAACAGGCCGGCGTTTACGGCGCTCCAGCTCTCTCCGCGGTCGGCTGATTTAAAAACGCCGCCGCCCGCCGTGCCCGCCCAGATTGTTCCGTTACTGCCGGCTGACAGGCCTGTCACCTGTCCGTCATAGAGCCCGGGAAGCGGTGCCCAATCCTGCGCGCCCGAGATTCCTACTATAAGAAATATGAGGAATATTGTTTTTTTTATCACAGCGCCTCACCGGCCGCTCCGACCGCTCCGCGGATTGCTGGTTGCTGATTGCTAATTACTGATTAAAAACTCACAGGTTCTGGAGCGTATCGCCCTCCGTCCTCTCCAGCCATCCATGCAGGCTCTTAAGCATCCGAGCATCTGACTCGCTGAGCCTCAGACCTTCTGTCCTACGCCTTACTGCGCATCTGCGCGTCCGCTCTTCCGCGCATCCAACTTACTGCTTCAGCAAATCCCCCATTTCCTTGGACATTTGGGCGTTGAAATCACGCATAAAACCCATCATGAACTTGATAGAGATGATTAGCAGGACAATTCCTATCCAGAACGAGATCCAGACCCAGAACTTAGCCTTCTTTGAACTGATTTTAGCCTTTTGATGCTCGCCCGCATTGAAGAAGGCGTTTACCCTCAGACCATATATAAAGGAAACAATACCGGTTGGAATCAGAGACAGCAGCATGAGTACGGAGAGCCAGATATAGGTCTTGGGTTTTGAGGGTTTTACGGCGGGAGCCAACAGGTCGCTTCCGCAATGCCGGCACTTGATTGCTTCATTCTGAATCTCTTCCGCGCAATACGGGCATTTCTTCATTTGGGTTCCGGAGTTGAACAGCTGTTCCATTATTCTACCACAATTTTCTCCGGTCAAACAACTGTGGCACTTATTAACAGCCGCCCGCTTTGAATATGCCGCTTCTCCTTTTTATTTACCGGGAGGCCATTTGTGTTCTCTTACCGCCTCGCACATCGCGATATAGCCTTCCGCGGGAACGTAATCCGGAATAGAATTGCCGCAGCCTATCGCCAGCCCCCGCGCGTTTGACGCCGAATCTATTACTTCATGGACATATTTTTTGATCCTGTCGGCGCTTTCAAGGCAGATAATGTTCATATCAACGCCGCCAAAGAGCCCGATTCTGTCTCCGTAAGTATCTGCCCATTTCGAGAAAGGAGCTATGGCGTCCTCATTTGAGTGCTTTGAGTCTATACGCGCTATCGATATTATTTCGTCCATAACCTCAAATATGCAACCGCAGGAATGAAGCAGGAAAGGTTTGTTATGCTTGTGAACAAGGCTTACTATTTTTTTGTACTCCGGTATGACGAGTTCTCTGATATCCGCGGGATCAAGCAGAGGCCCGCTTTTGAATCCCAAATCGTCCCCGAACCTGCAAACCGCGAACGAATCAGAGTGCTTTTCAAGAAACTCGGACCAGATCTTAGAGAGCATCTCGCCGGTTCTCGAAAACAACGCCTTGTACGTTTCAGGGTCATCCGCCTTCAGGTAAACGAGGTCCGTATAAGGAACGAAATCCTGAACGCATTCAAAAATCCCGTTTCCTACTCCGCCGACGGCTTTCATACCGGCGGGCAAAGTTTCTTTAAGCGCTTCATAAAACACAGCCGACTTTTCACGGAACTTCCTAACCGGCTCATTCCAGTCGTAACTCTGCAGGTCCCGCATATTCCGGATAAGCGGCTTGCCTTTCCCTATAAGCCCCTTCCCGCCCTGAATAAACTCCGTGACGCAGCATTCAAAAGGATAGATATCATACCCCAGTTTTATTGAGCAGGCGAAAGCGTTGCGGAGGAACTCCTTGATGTCTTGCTTGTCTCCTGAGATAAGGCCGGCAAACTTCTTATTAATAATATTTTCCTGTACTCGGGCGCTTATTGAGTGGTCATAGATAGGGAGGCGCATCGGCCTTTTATTTCCGGCGGCGTCAAGAATATTTCTGTAATCCGGCGCAAACACTTTTGGCATATGGCCTACTCCCGGGGACGGTATCGCCTCCCGCGTGTATTATTCAAACATTTATGGATTTATGCTATTTCATATTATCTATCGCAATAATCAACGCGGCCAGCTTCTCCCTCATTTTGTCAAGTTTTTCGCCGCCGTATTTCTTAAGCGTTTCCTCTCCGACGGTATCGGCTTCCCTGACATCTCCGTTATCGTTTCCAAAAGCGAAAGATTTTATGCTTTCGAGGTAGCGCGACGCGGCTACTACTTCCGGCGCGGTCTTGTTTGAGGCGCTTTCCGTTCTTTTCAACAGCGTGTAGATATATCTGAAATCATTCACGCCCTCGGAACTTCTCAGCCATCTCAAGGTCGGAATATAGGGGCCTTCCTTGGAAAGTATCACGGCGTAGTTTACGGGGAACTGCGCCATAGTATTGAACCTGTCACCGCTGAAATACCAGAACTGGACGTTTCCTTTCGCGCTGAACTGGAATACCTGAAGCCCGAATTGATACCGGCCATAGCCGTCATTATACAAATAGACCATATTGCCGTTTTTCAGAGTTTCTCTCGTGAGCTTCTCCGAGAGGGATATTCCGTGGGTCATAATCATAGGAGTCTTTGAACCCTGCTGCCAGTAAAGCGCGCGTTTGGTGTTGTCCTCAAACCTCGGGCCGCCGTCGTCCCTTTCGTAGGAAGGAAGAGCCGGCAATCCCGCCGCCGCGTGAAGAGGAAAGAGGTTCTCAAGATCCCAATAGGTCCTGGCGCGGGGCCTGGCGTTATCGGTGTCAATTTCCCTCGGCTCATCTATCATTATTTGTATTTCCGGCCAGCCTCCTTTCTGCATCCTCTCTTTTATTTGAACCAGCATATCTTTGTAAGCCTTGTTAAAGCGCTGATCATAGTATTTGCAGCCCATCGCGTCCACGATATCGTTCGGCAGCCCGGTCATTTCAATTATCCATCTCTTGTGCCCGTATTTTTTAAGCAGCTGCGCGTTCTTCTCTATATTGGTGAAATCAATTTCCACTCCGGCCGGCGTAAACTTTAGCGCGGAGTTTATTTTGCCGTGCATTATATTCATTCCGCGCTCTTTCAGCTCCATAAGAATCTTCTCTAAAGTATTTACATCCTTTGAGCCGAAATCATAATAATTGAATGAGCCAAAATAGTACTCATCCGGGAAGGTTTCGAACTTCACGGGCAGGACGTTGAGTTCAAGCCCCATTTCCGAAGCCTTCTTGCCGCCTGACAGGGAAATTGCGCCCTTGTACTTGCCGGGTACAGCGCCCTCCGGGACGGAGATTATCAAATAGAACAGGCGGGGCGTCTCTTTAAGGCAAACTGCCTCGTCTGAAGGCACCGCGTATTTTCCCTTGCATATCCAGCTTATTCCCTCGCGGTCATAATCGTATTTCACGGCGTTAACCGAAATACTCTGCCCGGAAATAACTTTTCCTTCAGGCCCGGTCAAATCACCGGCCATTGCCTTTATTTTAGATATATCTTCAAGCGGATAAACCCCCAGAGCCGCTATCCTTTTCTCGCCGGGAACAGCCGCGCAGGTTATGGCCCCCTTCAGCATATTTATTGAAGGAACAAAATTGGGGTAAATATCATCATTGATATTCATTTCAAAAAGGCCGTAACCCCTTTCCTTATCTCCCGGCGAAGGAATGAACTTCCCGGATAATTCCTTGAAAATTTCATATGCTTTTCCGGTGCGCTTCATTAGTTTCAACGTGGTCACCGAGTCTTTCGGCATATCAACCCTGTAAATATCCATGGCCTTCTTCTCAAGGTCTTCCTGCCCGAAAAGGGCCGCCGCAAAACACACTGCAAGCAAGACAAGAATATTCTTTTTCATTACGCCTCCGCAAATTGCCTGATTATATGCTACGGAACCTCGGGAGATACTGCTTCTGCGCCGCCAGCAGCTCCTTCCCCAGCCTCGCGGCCTGGTCCACTGAGTTCACGGCCCCGTCAAGCACCAGTGCCTGTATGAACTTATCCCTGCTGCCCTCTATTGCCGCCTCAACAATGACCTCGGCCCATTGAAACCTTGTCGAAAGCGTTCCGGCAACTCCCGCGGGCAGGGCCTTTTGCATTATGGGTTTTATTCCGGAGGAATCCACCGAAACCGGAGCCTCTATGACCGCCTCTTTAGGCAAATTGGAGACCTGTCCGGCGTTGGGCAGGTTCGCGGAAAACACAGACATCTTATTCTGCCTGATATTCCTGATGATATCAACAACAACCTCTCCGCCTCCCGAATTCTCCATGAACTTTTCCGGAAGCGGCTTTCTTGAGAAAGCTATCTTTCCGTGTTCGGCGAACTCCCTGTCGCCCCATTTAATGGTGTCTTCGAAACTGTAAGCGTCGACGCCCAGGGTTTTTCCGAAATACGCCCTTTTTCCCGAGAAGAGCCTTCCGAAATATTCGCAAAGATGCCTGTCCCCCGGCACCGGGTAAGCCTTAAAGAGCTTGAAGAGCTGCCAGGCAAAGGGGTTCAAATTGTCCAGATTCAAGTCGCTCTTCTTCGCGGTGCCTGCTTCTTCGAATTTTTTCCCGAGCTCGGGGCTTAACTTCGCCATTTCAAGGCGTTTAGCGCCGATTAATTCAAGTTTGGGGAACATATCCTCCCCTCTCAGGGTCATCCCGGTAATCCAGCACATATGGTTGATCCCTACGGCCGAGTATTTTAACTCGGCGGCATTCACGCCGAGGAGCGGCGCAAGCCGGTTCACGGCGTTGTGTATCCCGTGGCAGAGCCCCACAATAGGAACCCCTGTCGCTTTCCTGACCGCCCTGCAGATAACCGACATCGGATTCGCGTAATTGAAAAACAAAGCGCGGGGGCAGATATCCGCCGCGTCCCGCGCTATATCTATCATCGCTCCGGCCATGCGCAGGGCCCTTGAAGTCCCGCCGGGCATTACGGTGTCCCCTACCGGCTGGTATATGCCGTATTTTCTCGGAATGAAAACGTCCTTCTCCCAGGCGCGCCTGCCGCCTACGCCTATGGTGGTGATAACAACCGTTGCGCCTCTTAAGGCCTTCTTCCTCTCTGTTGTCGCGGAAAGCCTGACGGCGGATTTATTCCCGGCTATCATCTTCTTCCCGAGTTCATACGTCAGCTTCAGGGCTTTGGGATCAATATCAACAAGGCAGAGTTCCAGCGGCTCTCCGTTCCTTATGAAATCAGCTAAAAGCCCGCGCGTAAAGACAACGCTCCCCGCCCCTATCAGAACTATTTTCTCGCTCATAAGGCCCCTTTCATTACGCGCATTTTATGCGGCTGCGTTGAATTTCCTATTTATTATCCTTTTTCTCATTTTCTTTTGCGGGTTTGGCATCCGCTTTGCTGTTGATTTTATCGAGCTCATCGGAAGTGAGCAGCTGGAAACTTCCGAAATATATGGGGGCTTCTATGTTTCCCCCAAGATTCCACTGAATTAATTTCTTCTTAAAATCAAAGGCTTTCCCGTCGTTTGAACAGGCGCCGTTCAGTTCAACTTCGATGGCGCCTTTTCCGGGGCGCAGCACTACATTCTGGTCAAGCCTGGTCTGATAGGTGTCGCCGGTATGCTTCAACAAAAGAGTCAGCGAGACCGGCTTCTTGGCGGTATTGAAGTATTCCACCCAAAAATAGTCGTATCCGTCCCAAACGCCTTTTCTTGGATTATATTCTCCGACAATACCCAGGGTGGGATATTTTTCGGCTTCTACCTTAAGAGAAACTCCGCCTTTTGAGAAGGTGTGTTCTTCCGACAGATTGCATATAAATTTCGCTATATCACTCGGCAGTTCGCCCTTCTCAATATTAACAACGGTCAATTTCTTTGCGGAAACAAAAAAAGCCACAAAAACCAGCGCGAGCATTATTGCCACAGACCTTCTCATACTTTCCTCCGGCCGGCCTTGCCATAAACAAAACCGTAAAGGGGCATAAATTATCTTGCCTCTGCTGCCAGTATGTTTTATAATTTGACCGGTGTCAATTTAGCGCTGTTGTATAAAATGATCCGAGAATTGCATTTTTTCACGGGGTTAAAATGGCAAGAAATCAGGATTTGGATTTGGAGCTTATTAACAGGCCAAAATATTCCCTTTCCGCCGAGAACCCCGTACGGCTCAGCCTGAACTGCCACAAAGAGAAAATAACCGCGCGTTTCGACATGCACTTTGAGATGGAACTCGGCATCGTGGTCTCCGGAAGAATGAAAAGATTTTATCAGAACCGCGAAGTGACCTTAAATCCGGGAGATGTTTGGGCCTGCGGGATGTGGGAACCTCACGGATTCAGCATTTTGAAACTGCCCTGCAAAGTAATCGTGCTTACAGTCTACCCGCAACTGATTCTCGGGACGCATTTCGAGGAGTTAAAGGATTTCAAACCTGCTTCTTTCTTCGCTTCGCCTTCCGATAAAAAGCTCCGGCTGAAAAAAGAAGAACGGATTAGAACGCTGGAACTGGCGAAACGCCTCGAACGGGCCCATAATTGCAAAGGCCGGGAAAGGACGGCCCTGCTCCGTGTATGCCTGTACGAACTGCTGCTCCTCATGTACGCGGCGCGGTCCGCTGGTAAACAAAACCTTGACGCCGCCGATTCCGGCTCGATAACGCTCGTAACCGGCGCTATACAGCTGGTATTGGATTCAAAGAAGCTCGTTACCGAAGAGAAAGCCGCGAGAAAATGCGGTTTAGGCAAGAACAGATTTAACGCGCTCTTCAAGAGCGCCACGGGCATGAGTTTTTATAAGTTTGGGCTGAAGTACAGGCTTAGCAATGTCGCCGGCCGCCTGCTGAGAACCAACGACCCGCTGAAAGCGATAGCGGCTGACTGGGGCTTCTTTGACGCGAGCCATTTGCACCGGCTCTTCGTGCAGAATTACGGCTGTTCCCCGGGAGGGTACAAGAAACTTCATTCCAGGCAGGTTCTTCGGGTTCCTGCTTTGCCGGACTAACAGCCGCAGCGCCCTTTCTCTTCCAAAACTTACGCGCCCCTTCCGCTCATTTTTTCTTTTTTTTCCCGGGCTTCAACGGCACATTCTTGTGAATATCAAAAAGCGGCTGCATGCTCGCGAAGCTTACGGGCTCAGGAGCCGGCTTGGCCTCAATCTTTGGCTTGGCCACCTTCTTTTTCATAGCACACCGCCTCTATGAGGGTTTGTTTTCCTTACACGCATTATATACCAATATTTCAAATCTGAAAAGAAGCGATTTCTGCGGCAAAGAGGTTTATTGGCTTGCTCTTTTGTGTTTCCCGCAGACTAATTTGGCAGGTAAACCTTAGGTCTGAATGATTTCCGGCTGACCTCTCTTGCCTCTTCCAAAGATTTAAGCCTGCCCGACGCAAGCGCCTGAATGAGGATATTCCCGGCGGACGAGGCTTCCGCCGGCCCGGCATAAACGGGAAGTCCTGTTGTTTTCGCGGTGAGCTCGCAGAGCAGAGAGTTATTCGCTCCGCCGCCTATGATGTGAATCCGCCCGGGTCTTTTGCCCCGGAGCAGTGTTATCTCCTCAAGCGCCTTCTTATAAGAAAGCGCCAGGCTCTCAAGAACAACGCGGACAAGTTCTCCTTCACTCTTTGGAACTTTCTGCCCGGTTTTCTTGCAATACGCGCGTATCTCTTCCGGCATATCGCAGGGAGTAAGAAACGGCTGGTGATTTGTATCTATGACGGCAACCGCCTCCCCTGACTTTCTTGCCAGGTCGGACAGTTCCGCGAAGTTTCTCTTTCTTCCGTTCTTTGCGAGATTACGCGCGATCTCCTGTATCATCCATAGGCCGTTAATATTTTTAAGTATTCTGAAGGTTCCTTCCGCCCCGCCCTCGTTTGTATAGTTAAGTTTGGAAGAAATAACGCTAATGCAGGGCTTCTTTGCCTCGTAGCCGATAAGAGACCAGCTCCCGCTGCTGATATAAGCGAAATCCTCCCCGCTTGCCGGAATAGCCGCTACTGCAGAGGCCGTATCATGAGAGGCGACATTTATCACCGGAATGCTGTAATTTATTCCGGCCTTTTTGGCGATTTCAGGAAGAATGTCCTCAAGAACATTCCCCGGACGCACAACGCGCGGCATGAGAGAAATATCAACTCCGATACTTTTGAATATCTCGGGCGAAAAACTTTTCTCGCGCGGGTTATACAACTGCGAGGTAGTAGCAATAGTAAACTCCGCGGCCTGCTTTCCAGTGAGAAAGTAATTCATAAGATCCGGAATGAAAAGCAGTGATTTTGCCCTCTTAAGAACTCTGTCGCCTGCTTTTGCGAGGGCAAAAAGCTGAAAGACAGTATTAATCCTCATTATCTGTATGCCGGTGAGTTTGTAGAGGCGTTCCTTGGGAAGTTTCTTGAAGAGCTTTTCCGGAATTCCCCCGGTCATTGCATCACGGTAGCAGATTGAATCCGAAAGGAGCTTTCCTTTTGCATCCAGAAGACCAAAGTCAACGCCCCAGGTATCAATGGCGATGGAATCTATCTTTTTTCCGGTTTTTGCGCAAAGGGCCAGGCCTTTTTTTATCTGCTCAAACTGGCCGTGGGTGTCCCAGCAGAGACGACCGTTCTTCCTAAAGGGCTTGTTTGAAAATCTGTGAATCTCGGCGAGTTTCAGGCGCCCCGAAGAAGAGAGTTCTCCCAGAACCGCTCTGCCCCTTCCGGCGCCAAGGTCAAAAGCCAGGTATCGGTTTACGCTCATTTTGCCTCAGGAATTCCCGAAAGCCCCGTCAATCTCTTTGAGCTGCGCGCTGCTCAGCCCTTCCGGCTCTTCCCCGGCCATTTTACAAAGGAAATAAATATCCGCGGCTTTCGCTATCGTATCGATAAAATCAAAAGACTCGAAAATATCAACTCCGGTTGAGACCACTCCGTGTTTCTCCCATACTGTGACGCTCTTGCCTTGTAAGGAACCGATAGTCGCCTCCGCAAGGTCAAGGGAGCCGGGACACCTGTACGGAGCAAAACCGGTTCCCTGAGGCAGGACCACCCGGACTTCAGGATGCATGCCGAAGAGGACAGTGTTCAATTTTGCTTCATTCTTGAACTCTTTCATCTGTGAAAGAGCGATTAGATTGTTTGGATGGGTATGGATGACCGCCCTTTTCGGAGAGTCGGAAGCGCGGAGCATACCGTGAACCATAAGATGAGAGGGGAACTCCGAGGTTGCCTTCTTCGCCGCCTCCTTCTTCGCGCTTAAGACATAGTACCCGCTCAAATCCTTTGCGACCAGCACAACAAGCAGGGTGTTTTCCCTGTCTTTCGCAATGTCGCGAAGCCTCGCGCCGGTTATGGTTGTTATAAACATCCGTCCGGCAAGATTTTTCCCGCACTTTTGCAGCGGGTATTTCCTGTAGCGGCTAAATTCCTTCGGAGCCGCTACTTCGCCGGTGATATCAATTGAAAGATTTCCGGCGTTCCGCTCGGCCCAGCCTTTCTGCCAGAGGTATTGCGTGACTTCGGAGATGTCTTTCCAATAACGCTTTAGTACTTTATCGGTTCTGAATGAATACTGCTTTGACATGACCACTCCTTTTGCAAGAACCTGCATGATTACACAGATTACAAAAATAGATTGCGCAGATTAATGCGTCTGCGAGAGATATTACTAGCGCTTTGATAAGACGCTTTTTTCGTACGCTTCCACCTCTTTCAGCCAGTCCATTCCTTCCGGAACATTGTTTTGGCGGCAGAACTCGTCCCAGACAGCTCCGGCAGGCAGCGTCTTTATCTCCTCTGAAAGCGCAAGGCGGGCCGTGAAGTTCCCGTCCGCTTCGAAGGCACAAAGTTTTGCGTGCGGCTCAAGCAGGGCAAAAAGCAGGGCTTTTCTGGCGGCGCGAAGTCCCGTCACCCAGGCAGCCACCCTGTTTATGCTGGCGTCAAAATAATCAAGGGCGAGGTAAACCCGTTCCGTATAACCGCCGCGGACTATCTCTCTCGCGAGAGAGATAAGCTCGTCGTTTAAAACAGCCACATGGTCGCTGTCCCATCTGACCCCGCGGCTGATGTGTATAAGGACGCTGTCTAGATTCACAAGCAGGGCCGAGATTTTGTCGGCAACGGATTCTGTCTGGTGAAAATGGCCCATGTCCAGCGTAGGCAGAAGGCCTTTTTTCGCGGCATAGCTGAGATAAAAATCGTAGGAACCTGTCACATAACTCTCGGAACCGATTCCGAAGAGCTTGCCTTCAACAGCGTCAAGGATATCGCGTTTCGGAAGCTTCAAGACGTAGATTTTATCCAAGGATTTCTTAAGGCGCTCCCTGGGGCTTTTCCTGTCTGCCGGTTCGTCCTTATAGCCGTCAGGTATCCAGAGGTTATTTATGGAAGTTTTTTTAAGCGTTTTGCCCATGCCCGCCGCAATCTTTCTGGAGGAGAGCGCGTGTTCTATCCAGAAGTTCCTGATACCTTCGTCCGCCGAGGAAAGCGTAAATCCTGAGGCAGCTTTTGGGTGTGAGAAGAATGTTGGATTAAAATCCAGGGCAATACCTTTGCGTTTTGCCCAGTCAATCCACCTGCCGAAATGCTCAAGCTTCAGTTCATTCCTCTCAACCGGCATCCCGTTGGTCTCGGCGTACTTTGCGTGGATATTCACGCGGTGTTTTCCCGCGGATATTTTTAGCGCGAATCCCGCGTCAGCCCGGAGTTCTTCCCCATTCCTCGCCCTTCCCGGGTAATTTCCTGTCGCTAAAATGCCGCCGCTTAAAACTCCGCCTGATTCTTCAGTTCCGGAAACATCATCTCCCTGCCAGCAATGAAGCGAAAGCTGAATAGCAGCGAGTTTCTTTATGGCAAGGTCGGTGTTTACGCCGTAGGAGGCGTATACGTCGCGTGCGTTCTTATATAGCGCACTTTTATTCATATAACTCCTTGGAAAAAAAATTGAACAAAACCTGAGCTTCAAATCCTTCAAGGCTGACCTTTAGATGGATCCTTCGCTTCGCTCATTATTATGCGGAGATAGGTCCTTCGCTTCGCTCAGGACTTCGCCTGCGGCTCAGGATGACACTTTTCTTACGCAGGGTTAAAAGGTTGCTGAGATTCCGGCCATCGGAGCAACGCCAAGCTTCAAACCGACAATGCCGGTGTCTTTCTCGGCGAGAAAGATATAGAGCTCCCCGCCGATGTTGAGATTGACATTCGAAGTAACGGCTAATTTCAGACCCGCGCCGAGGTCAATCGCGGCTGTGACCGTCTTTCCCTCCAACCCGGCATAGATATACGAGGGCAGAGTGGATACAATGCTCGTCTTGAAATCCTGGTAGAACGCGCCTACGCCACCCGATACATAGAACATATCCGTGAGGTGATGGTAATAGTCCAGTTTTACGAGCACAACTGTGGAACTGACAGACTCAGCTGCCGTGTTCAAACCGCTTGTGTAGGAGTTTATCTGCTTGTTAGTCGTAAACGAGCCGATAGTGACCTTTATGCCCGGGTGAAACTGCGTGAATTCGCCGAAGGAAATATCCGCCTGCCAGCCGTAGCCGTCAAAAACTATGTTGCTATTCCAGGGGGCAAACGCTCCGGAGGTAAAGAGCGCCGTGCCGTAAACGGAACTGAAAGAATAGTAGCCGTAGGAGAATCCCGCGCCGATTTTCTTGAAGGCGTCCAGGTTCAGGGGTTGTTCATTGCCGGGAAGAGCGGGAGCGTCACCTGCGGATGAAGACGGGTAATCATCCGTATCAATTTCTTCAAACTTAATCTCGTTCCCGTACTCATCAAAGTATTTTTTGACCTTGCGGGTTATCTCTTTCTTTACTTCTACAGGAGGCTTGCCCTGTTCTTGTATCACCATCGTCCGGAATACTCCCGTCCCCTCTTCCACCCAGACCGCTTTGATATGCCTGTGGTGCGCGTCAAGCTGGGAAGCGGCAAAAAGCACCAACAACGCGGCCGAAACGGACAGAATGTTTAGTTTCATTATTCCTCCGGGAAACTTTAGGCCTTTCCAAAGTATGCAATAATTCCGGTCAATATGAATCTTACGGCAATAGCCGCAAGCAGGATGTACATAACCTTCGCGAACACTTTTGAGCCGAGGTCACCGATAATCTTGTAGATTGGAGCGGATAAACGGAGCGTAGCCCAGAGCAGGAGCGAGTTAATGGCGATGATGAGCGCGGCGATAAACCACGGCTGGCGCTGAAATATTAGGAGTGAGGTGACGATGGAGCCCGGCCCGACCAGAAGCGGAAAGGCCAACGGAACTGCGGAGAGCTCTGCCGTGGAAACGCCGTGATGCTCGTTCTTTCCCTGATTCTTAATGATGCTGATGACGGATATGCAGAGAAGGACAATTCCACCGGCTATTTTGAGGTCGTTGAGCGTGATTTTAAACACTTTCTCAAGTATTACCTGGCCAAAAAATGAGAAGGCTAACAGTATTGCGGCGCCGGTCAGTGCCGTCGTTGTCGCGGCATGATGCCTCGTCTTTGAATCGTGGTTCTTGGTTATCTCAAGAAAGAATGGAATACCCGAAATGGGGTTTACGATTGCGAAAAGAGTTACAGTATCTTCTATTATACTTCTCCAGTCCATGCCGGCTCCTTTACCTCAGCCCTTTATATAGGCGCTTATCCCGGCAGCGAGGAACTTAACCGCTATAGCGCCGAGAAAAACATACATAACTTTTGAGATAACCTTAATTCCAAGCTCTCCCAATAACTTTCCAAAAACCTTCATAAACCGCAGGACCAGCCAGGAAAGCAGAATAGCTGTTATGAATATAAATATGGAGTTTGCAATTCCCTGGCGCTGGACGATAAGCACACCGGTAACCAGAGCGCCCGGTCCGACCAAAAGCGGAAAAGCCAGCGGCACCGCGCCTAGATTCTTAAGTTTCAGGCTGCCCAATTCATTCTTTGAGAATCTTTCAAAGACTATGCTTTTGATGGATATAACAAGCAGGATAAGCCCGGCCGCCGACATTAGGTCATTTAGTGAGATCTTAAAAATGTCCTGAAGCAGTTTTTGCCCTATCAGGGAGAAAAAAGCCAGCAGCATCAAAGCCGCTACCGCTCCCAGATTCACCATTGCCGACCTTTCCCTGTCCTTCATTTTTGCCGACATTTCCATCACGACCGCGAGGCATCCTATCGGATTCAAGATGGCAAAAAGCGTCAGGATGTCCTGCAATATTTCCATTTGCATATCAGACCCCCGGCTTAAAGATGGCAGTAAGCAGTATCTTCATTGCCTTCGAAGCAAGAACTATATACATTATTTTTGAAATTATAGTGAGATTTGCCGCCCCAAGCCTGCTAAAAAGCGGCGACAGAAAGACAAGAATCAGCCATACGGCCGAGAATACGGCAGCGATCACCGCTGTTAATACGAAGAATCCCGACTTCTGCATTATAAGAATACCGGTAACGAATGAAACTGTTGCGACAAGCATCGGAAACGCCATCGGGACAGCGACAATATCCGCCAGCTTCCCTCCCTTCTTTTTACCTGCCGGGCCTGCCACTATATTTTTTACCGCGAGGACAAGAAGAACCAGCCCTCCCATTATTCTTAATTCAGTGATGCCTACGTGAAAAACATTATCCAGCAGCTGCTGGCCGGCGAGTGAGACGGCAAAAACCAGAATCGCGGCTATGAGAACAGCGTAAGTGAAAGCCTGCCTTCTGCGTACGGAGCTAAAAGCGCTCGTGAGATCCATCATTATCGGCAGGTTCCCGAAAGGATTCACTATTATAAAGAGCATAACCGCATCCTGCAAGAGGTCATTCGTATTCATTGTCTAATTCTATCATTACTGCGGGGTTTTTCAAGTGGAAATACCCTGTTATCTTCGTTATAATGGGACTTCTTTAGGAGGACAAATGGCATATAACATAACATTGATAAAGGGCGACGGAATCGGGCCGGAACTGGCCCTGGCGGCAAAGATGTGCGTGGAAGCGACCGGAGTCAGGGTAGTCTGGGATGAGGTTGAAGCCGGCATAGATGTTATGGCGAAAGAGGGCACTCCCCTCCCCGAAAGGACCATTGAATCAGTCCGCAGGAACAAACTGGCGCTCAAGGCGCCTGTAACCACGCCGGTCGGCACGGGATTTCGAAGCGTGAATGTGGCGCTCAGGCAGGTGCTCGGCCTTTACGCTTGCGTGCGCCCCTGTAAATCCTACGAGGGCGTTCGTTCCAAGTACAGGAATATTGACCTCGTTATAGTGCGCGAGAATACCGAGGACCTTTACGCCGGTATAGAGTTCAAACAGGGCGAAGAAAAAACGAAGAAACTGATAAACGAGATTTCAGCGCTCGGCGGCAAGAAGATACTGCCGGATTCCGGCATCAGCATCAAACCTATTTCAATCCAGGGCACCGAAAAAATAGTTACTTACGCTTTTGAATACGCGCGCAAGCATAAAAGGAAGAAGGTCAGCGCCGTTCACAAGGCAAATATTATGAAATTCACCGACGGACTCTTCCTGGAAGTCGCGCGCAATGTTGCAAAGAAATACCCTGAAATTGAATTCGGCGATGTAATCGTTGACAATATGTGCATGCAGCTGGTGCAGAAACCGGAACTCTATGATGTTCTTGTCCTTCCCAACCTCTACGGCGATATTATCTCGGACCTTTGCGCGGGGCTTGTGGGCGGACTGGGCGTGGCGCCGGGCGCGAATATCGGACCAGATTCGGCTGTATTCGAGGCCACCCACGGCAGCGCTCCCAAATACAAGGGCTTAAACAAGGTAAATCCTACCGCGCTAATCCTCTCTTCCGTGCTAATGCTTGAACATATGGGAGAACTTGAAGCGGCGCGCAGGCTGGAATCGGCGGTCGCGGCCGTAATAAAAGAAGGCAAGCACGTGACCTATGATATGAAGCCGGACAGGAATGATCCTTCGGCGGTGGGGACCAGGGAGATGGCTGAGGAAATAGCATCAAAAACAAATTCTAAATTCTAAATTCGAAATTCGAAACAAGAACAATATCAAAAACAAGTGTAAAAGGCAAATTCGAAACACTAAGCACTAAATTCGGAACAAGAACAAACAGGCAAATTCGAAGTCCGACTGAAGGAACTTCAGGCGAGATCTCGCCTATTTGCTTGAAAATAGGCGGACACTAAGCACCACATGAACAATCACCAAATATCAGATCACAAGCACCAAATAAACACCAAAAGTAAAAAAAAAGAACAAGCAATTATAAAGTCTGCTTGTAGTTTGTGTTTTTTATTATTATTTGTGATTTGGTGCTTGGAATTTGTGATTTAGTCTTAAGTGATTTGAGATTTGAACTTAGGTGTTTTTGTCCATTTATTTTTTCCCTAATTCGGCGATGAACTCTCTCAATTTTTCAAAATGGCCTTCATGTTTTGACCATCTCTCCACTTCTTTGAGGTCAAAAATGCCGCTCTTTGCGGCCTGCACAGACTGCTCCAGAGAGACCCGGTCTTTCCGGAGAAAGAATTCCGCCAGGTCGACCTTGATGCAATCCGTACGGCTAAGTATTTGTATGTTCCCCGTAGCAACCCTGGGAACACCGGACTTCCTGGAGTGAGAAACTTTGCCCAAAGCAGCGGCAAGCGGCTGAAATTCCAGGACCAACCCGCATTCATATTTTTCAAAATACGCGCCCGGAGCCTTCTTAAAACCGATTGGTTCAAGAGCTTCCTCAATATCTTCTATTTTAGCATTGACGGCAAAAACCGGTTCACCGGAGGCATATTTGCCTTTGGAGTAAATAGAAACACAAGAGCCGCCTGCAAGCACAGCGTCTATCCCGGCATTTTGCAGAGTTCCTAAAACCAGGCTTGCAAGGTTTTTGATTTCGTTCCTTTCCTCTATATTCTTCATTAAAGTTTGCCTGTCCTTTTCTGCCGGTTACGCTTCCTAAAATACCTTTCCAAATCTTTCTCCGGAAGCGCTTCATAAGCCTTCTTCAATAGCGCCTTCAGTTCATCAAGGAAAGGGTATTTTGGGTTGAATTGATACAATCTGATTTTTCCCCTGAGAGTTCCCGAGATTACGCTGCCGGCTTCTAGCCGAATCAGCTGCTGCCTGATGCCGTTTGGCGGCTCTCCATAATTGGCGGCTATTTCCCGTATATAACCGCTCTCATAAACATAAAGATAAAACAGCACTTTTTCGACTGTTTTGTTGCCGAATATAACTTCAAGCATTCCGCCTCCGCTCATAATTATTTTTTATGTCCATATGGACATATTTTATGTACATTACAATATTATCACTGCTTAACCCTGATGTCAAGAACAGATATACCTGGAATTCGAGGAGGGAGTTTAAATGAAAAGAAAAATAAGAGACGCCTAATGTTTTCTGCAGCCTATAGTAATTGTGATTGTTTCTTCAGTCGCGCTGGTAATGGAACTGGGCGTCTTCAGGTACATATACAATTTCTCTCCGGCATTAGCCCGGATATTGCTGCCGTTTCTTGCGCCTTCAAAAGTTCCTGAACCCGAGCTTGAGGTTGACCACTGCGGCGCAATCGTGACAAGGTCCGCCGCCGAAAAGTCAGCGGGCCCCGGCGCGCTGTTCCCGTTAAACAAAGCCATCACCGTGCAGACATCAATACCTACGGGAGTCCCGAAAGACCATTTCGTGCCCGTGGTAACTACACTGAAATCTTCCGAAACGTTCCCCTCATTTTTTACCAGCACGCAATTGGTCGCGTCCATTATGCATTCGGTGTCTCCCCTCACGGTCCCGAGCGCCCACCCCTCATACAGGGCTGTATCGTCCCCGGATCTTAGTGTTACTCCAAGAATTTCCGGCAAGATTGTATAGACGCAGGATGACACTGCGCTGTCCGCCCAACCTCCTTTAAAGGCAGCGGCTTTGACCGTGACCGAGGCACTCCATGTAAAAGCGGAAACATATTCTGTTGATGTGATTACAGGGGCCGTTCCGTCCATTGTGAACCTTATGGTCGCTTCGGAAGTACCCGTAGAAATAGTGATTGTTACCGAACCTGTATAATTCCCTGCCGCGGGCGTTATAACCGGTATTTCCGCCTGTGGAGAGGGCGCGGAAATTTTTGTCACAAATCCGTCCTGCGCTCCGCCGTTCGTCCCCTGGAAAGCATTTGAAACCGGAAAATCGGTTGAGTTGCTCCAACCGGCCGTATATATATTTCTTACGCTGTCAAGCCCGATGCCGTTTGCCTGTTGATCGGTTGTTCCTCCCAAATATGTTGAGAACAACCTCGCGTCCCCGGCAGGCCCGAGCTCCGTTACAAAAACCATTCCCGTTCCGACGTTCACCCCTACTATGGGATTGACCATGGGAAAATCCGTGGAAGTTGTATGCCCGGCCACATATGCGTTGCCCGCGGCGTCAACTTTTATGGCATAGGCCCGATCATCCGTGGAGCCTCCCAAATAAGTGGAATATACTCCGCCGGGATATCCTGCGATATTCATATTCAGTTTAAAGACAAAAGCGTCTGGGGCTGTGCTTATTGTCAATTGTCCGACCCGGTTTGTAAACAGAACTTCTATGGTCGGAAAATCGGCGGAACCCGTATAACCCGTAATATAAACATTGTCAGCGCCATCCAGCGCTATACCGAAGGCATCGTCGTCATTGCTTCCTCCGACATACGTTGAATAAAGCAGAGTTGACCCGTCCGGACTGATCTTTGAAATAAAAGCATCCCCCGGCCCGGTAATTGTCGCTTTAAAAGCGGTAGCAGTTACTATGGGAAAGGCGTCCGTAGCATGGCCTGTTACATAGGCATTACCCGCGCTGTCAATTGTAATTGCTCTCCCGATATCCGCGGTCGTCCCCCCGAGGTAAGTGGAATACACTAGACCGCCTGACGCGGAGAATTTTGAAACAAAAGCATCCTGAGCACCGCCTGCGGTTGATTGGAACGCCGACTTTGCCGGAAAAGGGGCGGAATCCGCGGTGGTATACCCTGTCACATAGGCGTTTCCGGCAGAGTCCGATGATATTCCGTTACCCGCATCCTCGCCGGGACAGCCGAGGTAAGTTGAATAAATCAGAGCCGTGCCTGTTGCGTTGAGGGCCGCCACAAAAGCATCGGTACCGCCCGCATTAGCCGTTTGATAGGGGTTTAAGACCGGAAAATTCGTCGAAGTCGTAGATCCCGTGATGTGCGCTATCCCGAAACCGTCAATGGCTAGGCTGTTTGCGATATCAATGCCGTTGCCGCCAAGATAAGTTGACCAAAGAATATTTCCGGCGGAATCAAACTTGCTTACAAAAGCGTCTGTTCCACCCGCGTTGCTGGGCTGAAAGCTGCTTCCCGACACGCCGGGAAAATTGGATGACGCCGCAAATCCGGCCAGATAAACATTTCCGGAGCCGTCCACCGCTACAGCTTTCACCCCATCTATGGAAGAACCTCCCAGGTAAGTTGAATATATTATGGAAGGATTCGCCGCAATCACGCCGGTTGAAAGGGCGAAAATTAAAAGGACCAAAATGCAGTGTCTTTTCCAATTATTCCCCTTCGTCTTATACTCTCCTGCATGCGCAAATACCTGCACAGCCTGCCGCACCGCCATGATTTATGTATTTATGAATTTGCAGTGCCGCTGAAATGAAATTCTTTCTCCTTGAATAATTTACTGCAGGCGTCAACAACAATTGAGTCGTAGAGTTTGCCTCTTTGGTTATTTATCTCCTCCAACGCTTTCTCGACTCCCAGCGCGGCCCTGTAAGGCCTGAAACTTGACATCGCTTCAACCGTATCCGCGACTGCGATAATCTTAGCCTCTTTAAGCATTTGGCTGCCATTTAACCCCCGCGGATATCCCGTTCCGTCAATCCTTTCATGATGCTGATAAACAATCTCTGCGATAGGCCAGGGGAAATCAATATTCTTCAGGATATCAAAAGAGGATTGTACATGCGTTTTTATCAGATCAAATTCGGTTTTTGATATTTTACCGGGTTTGGTAAGAATTTCCGAAGGGACATGAATTTTCCCCAAATCGTGCACGATTGCGGCTGTTTTTATTATTCTTATTATGTCTGAAGAATATCCCATCTCCAAAGCAATCGCCGCTGACAACTCGGCGACCCTCTGCTGGTGCCCCGCGGTATAAGGGTCCTTTGCTTCCACTGTCGAAGCCAGCGCGTCCACCGCGGAAAACAGCGCTTTTTCGACATCATCAAGGTTAAGCTTTAGCGCCGCTTCCGCGTTCTTCAGCCCGGTAATATCCTGGAACACACCCTGAATAACTTTTTTCCCGGAAATTTCCATAACAGTTGCGGTTATGGTCACTGAAACCTGAGAACCGTTTTTCCTTACAATTATTCCCTCCTCCAGAGGGATGCCGGTGTTTTCTATATGGCGCTGAAAACTCTTTGTGTAATACTCTGCTTTATCCTTGGGGCGAAGCTCTGACCGGTTTAGGCCGATAAGTTCTTTTTTGGACCTTCCAAAGAGTATTTCCGCTTGTTTATTTGCCTCAATCAATATACCGGTCTCGGTGTCAGCTATAATGATCGCGCTGTTTGTATTTTCAAAGAGCGCTTTATATTTCTTCTCATTTTCTTTTGTTTTTTCTTCCATTTGCCGGCGTTCAATTATCCGCCCTATAATATTGCAGATATTCTCAAGATACCTGACCAGTTCAAGAGTCAATCTGCCTTTTTTCTTGTCACTGATTTGAAGCAGGCCGATTATCTTTTCCCCGCCGCGGATCGGCGTGATAGCAACGGAAAGAAAACCTTCGTGCAGGCAGCGATCCCTGCCGGTTTCCATTGGGCCTTCTCCCGCCTTGCGGCCGGGAAGCGAAAGAGTTTTGTTAACCCAATAGCTGCCTCCTGCCGTAAAAAACGGGTTTTCCGCTTGCGCCTTTCCTGCGACTACAAGCCCGCAGACACATTCCGGGCAGATACTTCCATCCTCATTTCTGCATAACCCGCCCGGCTTACCCTTGTTAAGCGGAGAAAAACCAATTTGTGAATACAACGGAAAATCACCCCCTGCTTCCAGCCGTATTTTCACGGAATCAAATCCGGTCTCATTTTTTATCGCAGAAACAACGCTATCCAAGACCTTGCGCGGTTCAATATCGGCATTAAGCAGCGTCAGGATATCATTTCTGAATTTCTCCCACCGCTGCACCGCTTTTCTCGCTGTGATATTTATGAGTGTGAGCAGATACGAAGGCTGTCCTTTCCATTGGGTTTTTACGCAATTCATTTCCAGCGTTTCAGACTTTCCTTCACCCGTTATTTCTATCTCGCTGAAATTGCCGCCCTCAATAGGATAGCCAAAAATAGATTTATCGTTTCCTTCTTTTAAGCTAAACAATATTTTTGCGGCATTGTTTGCAAACCTGATAAGTTTATCGCCGCCAACGACCAAAATAGCGGTGTTGTTGACTTCAACGATGTTTTGAAAATTGGCAATGCTCTCTTTCAGCAGAATCTCCATTTTTTTCCGCGCTAAAGCATATCGCGTGGTTTTTTCAATAAGGACCGCGTTCAGGTCTTTTTTTAGCACGTAATCCTGCACCCCGCGGTGCATGCTTATTGCTTCAAAAGACTCGTTGGCGCTTTCTGTAAGGACAATAACCGGTATTTCCGCTGCCCTGGCCAGCACTTCCCTTATTGTGTCATTCCCGGAAGAATCAGGCAGGTTAAGGTCCAGCAATATTACGTCCACTTTATTCCCGCCAAGAAGTTCAAACCCTTCAGACAACCGTGAAGCTGCAAGCAAATCAACTGCGATGTTCTTTGCTTCTTTAAACAGCTCTTTTACCAGGCGCGCCTGGGCAGCATTATCTTCAATAAGCAATACTGTAATACGCTCTCTTTCTTCAATACCCATATAGCCCGCCTTTTGCTCTATTCTATTTCTTTGGAATTTCCACTATGGTGAACCAAAAACCTTCAATAGCCTGCACCACTTCTATAAACTTACCGAGATCCAGCGGTTTGGTGATATAGCAGTTGGCGTAATTGTCGTAGCATTTAATAATATCTTCTTCCGATTTTGAGCTGGTCATTACCACAACCGGTATGCGCTTCAAATCAGGATCATTCTTTATATCCGCCAGCACTTCCCTGCCGTCTTTCCTAGGAAGATTCAGGTCAAGAATGATAATGTCAGGCCGCGCCGCATCTTTGTATTTGCCTGATTTCCGCAGAAAGTCAGTTGCGGCGACGCCGTCATTTACCACATCCAAACCAATATCTATTTTGCTTTCTTTGATAGCTTCCTTTGTCAAACGGACATCCGCCTCACTGTCTTCCACCAGCAAAATCCTTGCTCGTTTAACGCTTACTTTGTCGCTCATAAACTTTCCTCCTTTATTTCGTTATGCTTAGAAATTCCCGCCAGGCAGCGGTCTTTATTCTGCTTTCTTAAAAACCGGCAGCGTGAAATTAAAAGCAGTGCCTTTACCCGGTTCCGATTCAATCCAGATCCTGCCTTTATGCCTCTCAACTATTTTCTTGCATACTGCCAGGCCTATACCGTTCCCCGCGTATTCCTTTCTCAAATGCAGCCGGCTAAATATCTGGAATACTTTTTCAAAATATTGTTTTTCAATGCCTATCCCTTCATCCTTAACCGTAAAAACCCAATCGTCGCCCTGCCTCAGGCAGGAGACGTGTACTCTGGGTATTTTCCCGGGTTCGTTGAATTTTAGAGCATTACCTATAAGATTCAATAAAAGTTGTTCAAACTGTATCGAGTCCACAAGTACATCAGGCAATATACCGTTTGTTATCTGCGCCTTGCTGCTCTGTATCACTATCTCGAGGTCCTTCAGCGCTTTCTTTAAAATAACCTCGCCGGGAACAAGTTCAAAAGGCATTGCTTTTGTGCTTAACCTTGAATAAGTCAGTAGATCATTAATAAGCAGCTGCATCCTCTTTGCCCCGTCCACGGCATAAAAAATAAAATCGTTCGCATCCTTATCCAGCTTATCTTTATATCTTTTTTCAAGCAGTTGAACATAACTTGCAACCATACGCAGAGGTTCCTGCAGGTCGTGCGAGGCAATGTAGGCAAATTGCTCAAGTTCCTTGTTTGAACGTTCGAGTTCAACCATTGCCTGATTCATCAACCCCTTGGTTTCAAAAAGTTGTTTATTTAGTGCCTGCAGTTCTTTATTGGCTGCCTTTATCCTGTCGCTCGCCAGCAGTTTCTTGTTGACCTCTGCCAATTGCCGGTTGGAAGTTTCCAAAGCCAGCAACGCTTTTATTCTTTTGGTAATATCCTGGCCCTGGGCAATGGTTGCCACAGGAGTGCTTCCGTCTTTTTCGAACAGGGTTGATGAATTCCAGAGCACAACGCTGGACTTCCCGTCAATATGCGCGATTTCAATTTCCACCGCCTCCATACGGTTGCCGGTCGATGATTCCCTTATAATTTCCATTGATCTTTTCGCCAAAGCTCCCGGAAAAAGCATGTTCATCGTTTTGCCAATCATTGTTTTTGAAGTTCTTCCGGTCAGTTTCTCGAAAGCACGGTTAAACCTGGTGATAATATATTGCGGATTCCAGACTATAATCGGCGCGCTGGCATACTCCATGAGATTGTCAAGATAGGCAGCTGTTTCGCGTAGGGTTTGGTTGGCCACGCTCAATTTTTCATTGGCTTTCCTGATTTTTCCGGCGGCATCCAGCTCCAGCTCCAGCTTCTTCCTTTCCGTGATATCTTCTATTGCAAGAAGAATAAGACTGTCCTGCCCTCCTTCTCGTCTTAATCCCCGCGCGTTCAGGATCATATATTTTTTTCCGATAGTCTTAAACTCGTGTTCCACCTCATAATCCGCAAAATTCTTCTTCTTGGGCAAAATGTCCGTCAAAAGCTTCTTCAGAGCGGGTATATTCCATTGCCCGTTGCCCAATTTGTAAATCAGTTCTCCCACAGTTTCTTTTTCCTTCACCTTGAAGGTATTGTAGAAAGACCGGCTGGCTGATGTAACCCTCAGGTGTTTGTCCAACACCAGGAGAGGCTCGCGAATGGCGCCGATAATTGAAGCAAAACCGTCCCTATCTTTCACGGCCTTAGCGGCTGATTTCATCCCGCCTCCTCTGATTCCCTTGTAAAACAAACATCCCTGTTCATATTGATTATGCGTTTTTGCCTCGAGTGATTCAATTGAACCCGGGTATAACTTAAACAATGCAATTGAATTGAGAAAATTAGCCGTTTTTGCTATATTATATTAAGCAAATCAAATCCCACCCAAGAGCGGAGTAAACATGAAAAGAGCCAAAGTATCGGTAATCGGTGCCGGGCAGGTAGGCGGCATAGTAGCGTTTCAGCTGGCGCAGAAAGAGCTGGCCGATGTGGTATTGGTTGACATAGTGGAGGGAATGCCCCAGGGAAAGGCGCTGGATATGAGCCAAACCTCGGGAGTGGAGCATTTTGACGCGAAGGTGACAGGAACAAACAATTACGCCGACATAAAAGACAGCGATATCGTGGTCATAACAGCCGGTGTTGCAAGAAAACCGGGAATGACCCGCGAGGACCTGCTGAAGATAAACGCGGATATAGTGAAGAAGGCCGCAGAGTCAGTAAAACTTTACGCTCCCGAAGCCATTATTATTTCCGTGACCAATCCGCTGGACATAATGACACAGTTGGTCTACAAGACCACCGGCTTCAAGAAGAACAAGGTGCTCGGAATGGCCGGCGTGCTGGATTCGGCCAGGTTTGCCTTGTTCATAGCCGAAGAACTCAAAGTATCTATAAAGGACATTTTTCCGATGCTGCTCGGCAGCCACGGAGACACGATGGTCCCCCTTCCCCGCTACACCACGGTCTCCGGCATTCCTCTTACCGAACTTCTTCCGGCCGAAAAGATAGCGAAGCTCTCGGAAAGGGCCAGGAACGGCGGCGCGGAAATAGTTGCTCTGCTTAAGACCGGAAGCGCCTATTTTGCTCCCGGAAGCTCGGCCGTCTCAATGGTTGAGAGCATTCTGAAGGACCAGAAACGCATCCTCCCTTCCTGCGTTTATCTTGAAGGCGAGTACGGAATTAAGGGCGTCTTCATCGGAGTGCCGGTAAAAATAGGAAAAGACGGGGTTGAGCAGATCGTGGAACTTAAACTGAACGCCGAAGAACTCGCCCTGCTGAAAAAATCGGCGGAAGCAGTGGCCAAAGGCGTTACGGAGCTGGGGCTATAATAATTTTTGATGTCACCGATTAGAAGATGTTGATGACACCGATAAACCTTCTCACATCGGTGCTTTCATCGGTGTAATCAAACTGATTTTAATTTTCTCTGAAGGTGGTTATGATAAACTCTAAAACCATATCGCGTACGGTAAAAGACCTCTGCATTGAAGCCAATCTGAAACTGCGCCCTGATGTGGTAAAAGCGCTTAAGAGTTCTCTTCGAAAAGAAACTTCGTCCAAGGGCAGAAACCTCCTTTCAATTCTCCTTGAGAACTGCTCCATTGCGAAGAATGAGAGAATCCCCCTCTGCCAGGATACCGGAATGACAGTGGTCTTCGCTGATGTCGGGCAGGACGCAAGGATACAGGGAGACCTGACATCGGCGATTAATAAAGGCGTCGCGGCGGGCTACAAGCAAGGATTTCTGCGCAAATCAATAGTCGCGGACCCCCTCATCAGGAAAAACACCGAAACAAACACTCCCGCAATGATCTATTACGATATCGTACCCGGCAAGAAACTCAAGCTTACCGTGCTTCCCAAGGGTTTCGGCTCTGAGAATAAATCAAAACTCTATATGCTTAACCCGACCGCCGGTTATGACGCGGTCGTGAACTCCATACTAAAAGCCGTTAAAGAAGCCGGGCCGGACGCCTGCCCCCCCTATGTAGTCGGGGTGGGAATCGGCGGGGACGCGGCAAAGGCCTGCTACCTGGCGAAAAAAGCGCTTACCAAGCCGGTAAACTTCCTTTCCGATAAACCTCATTTCAGGAAGATGGCGAAAGAACTGCTCGCGAAAGGCAACAAACTTAATATCGGTCCGCTCGGGGCAGGGGGAAATACAACTCTGCTCGGAGTAAACATACTTTCTATGCCGACACACATCGCGGGACTGCCGGTGGCGGTGAATATTAGTTGTCATTCTTTGCGCTCCGCGCATAAAAGTTTATAAAGTTTATAAGGTTTGTAAGGTTTATAAAGTTTTTCAAGTAAACATATTATACTTGAGGCGCATGAAAACCATACAATTGCCCATAGATGAGAAGACCATCAAAACCCTTAAAGCCGGGGAAATGGCGCTATTGTCGGGAAAACTTATAACGGGAAGAGACCAGGCGCACCTCAGATTTACCGAGGCGCTGAATAAACACAAGAAACTTCCGGTAGCCATCAAGGGACAAACCATCTATTATGTCGGGCCGACGCCTGCAAAATCCGGCGAAGTTATAGGTTCCTGCGGGCCGACGACCAGCAGAAGAATGGACGCCTTCTCCCCTCTCCTTATCAAGAACGGCTTGAAAACCATGATAGGCAAGGGCGGCAGGAGCAAAGAAGTCATCAAAGCTATAAAAAAACATAAGGGCGTCTATTTTATAACCATCGGCGGCGCCGGCGCGTATCTCGCCAAGCGCGTAAAGTCGGCAAGAATAATTGCCTATCCGGAACTCGGGCCCGAAGCGGTATCTGAACTTGAAATCCGTGACTTCCCCGTCATAACAGCGATAGACAGCAGAGGAAAAAGCATTTTTTAACAGGCACGCCTGGAGAGGAACACATGAAGATTCCCTGGAACCGCGTCAAGATAGTCGCAACAGCGGGCCCCGCGAGCAACAACTATGAGACCCTGAAAGCAATGATCTGCTCCGGCCTTGATATTGTCCGGATTAACTTCTCTCACGGAAAAATATCCGAATACAAAAAAACCATCTCACTGGTCCGGAGAATAGAAAAGGAGCTCGCGCGCCCGATAGGAATTCTCGCGGATATGCCGGGGCCTAAACTTAGGGTAAGAGGCCTTCCCGGCGGAAATCCGATAAACGCGAAGAACAACGCCTTATTAACAATTACCTCGAAAAAAATCACCGCTCAAAACGAGTTCAACATCTCCCACCCGGTAATAATAAAGGCGCTGGTTCCTGGCGCGCTGATATTTATCTCGGACGGGAAAATACGGATAAAAGTTTTGAAAGCGGGCAAGCGTTCCGCGCTCTGCAAAGTTGTTGCAGGCGGAGAAATAAAACAAGGCGCCGGGCTCAACTTCCCCGACATTGACCTGCCGATACCGTCGGTTACATCTGACGACTATGGAAATATCAGGTTTTGCGCCGAGCACAGCGTTGATTTTATCGGTCTCTCCTTCGTAAAAGACGCCCGGGATGTAAAAAGGGTTAAGGCCTTCATCGGCGGATTCAAACATAAGCCCTTTATAATCTCCAAAATTGAGCGGCGGTTCGCCATTGATAACTTAAAAGGCATCATAGAGGCTACCGACGGGGTGATGGTTGCGCGCGGGGACCTTGGCGTGGAGATGCCGATAGAGCGCATTTCCAACCTGCAGAAGGAAATAATACGCAGGTGCAACGCCGCCGGGAAACCGGTAATAACCGCGACACAGATGCTGGAGTCCATGATTGATAACCCGTCGCCGACGAGGGCCGAGGTTTCCGATGTCGCAAACGCCATTTTTGACGGCACGGACGCTATAATGCTCTCAGGCGAGACCGCGATAGGGAAATATCCCGTTGATTCGGTGGTTATGATGGAAAAGATAGCCGTCCAGGTGGAAAAGAAATATGATTTTGATGTTCAAAGCAGAGCGTCCGGCAAGCGTGACATCACGGACATAATCAGCCAGAGCGTCGCGGATATCGCGCTTGATTATTCGGTAAAAGCAATTGTCATTCCCACTCTCACCGGCAAGACCGCGAGGGTCGTATCCCGGCACCGCCCATCAGCGATGATCATCGCGCTGGCATCCGGGCGTGATGTGCAGAGGCAGCTTACTCTCTCCTGGGGAGTTTACCCGGTGCTTTCCGCAAAACAGCATCCGTCTGTAGTAATGAATACGGTTTCAAGGTTCATTAAAACCTCGAAACTCTTTAATAAAGGAGACAAGGTGATAATAGCGGCGGGGACGATAGATAAGGGAGGGGAACTCAGCAATATTATAAAAATAGCACAGGTCTAAAAGTTTTTAAGGTTCATAAGGTTTATAAGGTAAGCGCAAAAGCAAAACACCGGTAAAGACCGGGGTTTTGCGTTACTATTGACTGCTAAAAGTTATTCGCCGGCGCGAAACGGGGAGACAGGCATTTCAGCCTGGTTGAAGAGGTTTACATCGGGGCAGTTAGCCCATCCGTACTTGACATAGGCCGGCGAAGAAACCTTGTCGCAGGTAAGTATGACCGAATCCCCGGAGACCTTAGCTTCCGCCGCATAATAAATCTTGTTCTTTCCGGCTAAGGCAAAACCGCTCGGTTTCTCACCCTTGACTACCAGCCCGTTCTCCGCGTACTTGAATTTTACTGTCAGCGAGCCGCCTGAAATCTTCATTGAATCATAAATGGGGCTGCAGTAATCAGGGATTACCTTCTTGTATTTGACCACAAGCGCTGCTTTGGCAAGCCGTTCGCCTATCGGCAGCTTGTCCACAGGATGAGCCGTATTCGTATCCTCATTGTCTATCGCCGATACCATCGCCGTATTCGGCAATGAAAGCACCGCCATCTGGGCTTCGCGCGCCTCTGCGTACTGGCTTGCCCTGTTTAAGTCCGGGGTCTTCTGACCGACGCTTGCAAGCTGGACAAACAGGAACGGAAGATCGGCTATGCCGAACTCCTTCCTTAAAGTTTTTATCAAGGCGATATTTTCTTTTGCAAAATCCGGCCCCTGGCTGTTGAAATAAACATCCTTTGCCACATTTGATTCACCCTGGTACCAAAGCACCCCCGCCACGGCCATGTTGATAAGCGGAGAAACCCTGCAGTGATAAATACCGCCGAACGCAAGTTCCGGAGAAATAATGGAGTTTGGGGGATACTTGTTCCTTTTCCCCCCGGGAGCACTTTGCCAGACGGCATACTTTTTATCAAAATCCGCTTTTGACGCGGCATACGTTTTTCCTGCTGCCGCAATCTTTTCTTCCCAGCCCGGCAGGTCAGGATTGCCCGAAAAAGCCTTGCGCGGTATCCACTGCTCTACCGTCGTACCGCCGCAGCCTTCATCTATCAGGCCCACGGGAACTTTCAACTCTTTGTTCAAATACCTGCCAAAAAAATATCCGATTGCCGTGCAATCGCCCGCGTACTTGGGCTCGAAAGCCACCCATTGGCTGATATTCTGGAAATCTTCCTGCGGCTTGTCGGCGCTCGGGCCGCGCGTGAGAAAAAACCTTATAGAAGGGTTATTCGCATTCTTTACTTCTTCCGGGCCGCCCTTTGCAAGCCTTAACACCCAGGCCATATTGCTCTGGCCGGCGCAAACCCAGAGCTCTCCTACCAGAATATTCTTGACCTTTATGGTGTTGGAAGCAGAAACGGTAAGTTCCAGGAGCCTGTCACCTCCCTTCATCGCGGGAAGCTCGCACTGCCAGGAACCCGAATCTCCCGTGGTTGCGCTCGCCGTATTTCCGTCAAGGGAAACGCTGACGTTCTCTCCCTTATCGGCCCAGCCCCACACTTTGAACTTTACGCCCTGCTGTATCAGCATGTTGTCGCTGAGCAGTCTGGGGAGCCTGACTTTAGCTTCGAGAGGAAACAGAACAGAAAAAAGAAGAAAAGGAAGAAGAACTAAAAGAAGTTTGCGCATGCTACCTCCCAAAAGGTCAGAACAGCTTTATTCTTTTTACGGGTATCTTTTTTACCGTGATTTCATCTGCTTCAACTATCAGCGCAAGCAGTTTAAAGATATTGCTCGGGCCTGGCCGGTTCAGTTTTACTCCTATGTAGAGTTTTCCGTCCTTCGCTTCCATTTTATCAACCGTTTCCGGCAGTTTTGTTCCCTCCCTTACCTTGAAACCGGCGATATCAGCTTCATAAACGGCGTAGGAGAACTCGCTCTTGATAACAGCCGGTATCTTTTCTGCCGAGAGGATGCGGATTCCTTCCGGAGAAGCTTTCTTGAGCGCCGTTTCAACGGAGGCCCTGTCAAAACTCCCGTAAAGTTCAAAATCAAAACTTTCAGCTTCGCTTGAAACTCCGACTGAAAGAGCCGGAGAAAACGCGGTCTTTACATGCGGGTTGAACCCGTCAGAAAAGGCCACGGGTAAACCTGTCCGCATAAGTATATGGTGGACAGTATTCAAAGCGTCAAGATGCGAGATGAACTTCGCCCTCTCCGTCTTTGCATATTTCACCCGTATCTTTAGAGCTGAGCCGGACGGAGCCCTCGTAATTCTAGGCTCCTCAATTCCACCGGGAACCGAAACTGACGCGCACTCCTTCTCCAGCCCGCAGGAATTACAGGCTTCTTTGGCGCAATAGGGTGTTGTCTCGGCCCGCTTGGCCTTTTCGTTCTCTTCTTTCAGGAATTCCTTCCTGACGCCTGTGTCAATTATATCCCACGGCAGTACTTCCTCATAAGACCTTTCCCGGTTCGCGTAGAAGGCCGGATCAAGACCGTTCTCCTTGAAGGCTTCCGCGTAACGGGAAGCCGAGAAGAGTTCGTGCCAGGCGTCAAACCTCGCCCCTTTATTGTATGCCGAGATCAGCACCGCAGACAACCGCCTGTCGCCGCGGGCGAAAACCCCTTCAAGCGCCGAAAGGTCCACGCTGTGCCACTTTATCCACTTTGGATTTACGACTTTGCGGAGAACATCTATCTTCTGTTTAAAAACCTGTTCGGTGTCCTGGGCCATCCACTGGAAAGGTGTGTGGGCTTTCGGAACAAAGAAAGCGACATTTACCGTGAGGCCTCTGAATCTTTTGTTCTGCGAGCGTCCCAGCAGGTTTATCTTTTTCGCAAGATCCCCTATCGCCAGGATATCAGCTTCGGTTTCACCGGGAAGGCCAAGCATAAAGTACATCTTAATGTTTTCCCATCCGCCCGCGAACGCCTTCTCCGCCGCGGAAAGCACTTCAGCCTCGGAGATGGGTTTGTTAATGGCAGCGCGGAGTTTCTCGGTAGCCGCCTCAAGCGCGAAAGTCAGGGTGGATCTTCTCACTTTAGAAAGCTTTGCCGCTATGCTAGCCGAGAACGCGTCAATCCTGGAAGATGGCAGCGATATGGAAACATGCTTGCCGGAGAACTCGCTTTCGACTGCCGAGGCAAGCGGTTCAATGCCGGAGTGGTCGGTGGAAGAAAGCGAGGAGAGCGATATCTCGTTGTAGCCGGTATCCGCCTGGGACTCACGGGTAAGTTCCATAAGTTTGTTGACGCTTCTCTCTCTCACCGGCCTGGTTGACATGCCGCTCACGCAGAACCTGCAGCCGCGGACGCAGCCCCTCATAATCTCAAGCGTTACGCGGTCCTGCACGACATTCATATAGGGAACAACAGGCGCAACAGGAAAGTAAGCCTTATCAAGATCCCTCACCCATGCTTTCCTTACGGAAGCAGGCGCGGCTTTCTCGTTTTTGACATAGCTTTCTACCGCGCCGGAAGCAGCGTACTCCGGAGTGTAAAAAGACGGAACATACACGCCTTCAATGGAGCAGGCAAGTTTCAGGAACTCTTTTCTTGAGAGTTTCTCCTTTTTCTTCCTCGCAAGCAGCGCGGCAAGAGAAACTATGCTGTCCTCTCCTTCCCCTATCACGAAAATATCAAAGAAATCGGCAAGCGGCTCTGGATTAAACGCAGAAGGGCCGCCGCCCAGAATTACCGGATCCTCTTCCTTTCTTTTTGAGGCAAGCAGCTCAAGGCCTGAAAGGTCCAGGAGCTGGAGCACATTGGTAAAGGTCATCTCGTATTGGAGAGTTATGCCGAGGCAGTCGAATTCTTTTGCGGGAGTGAAGGATTCTAGTGAATATAGCGGCGCTCCCTGCTCGCGCATGAGCTTTTCCATATCCGGCCAGGGCGAAAACGCCCGTTCCGCGAGACAGTTTGGAAGACCGTTTAAAATTCCATAAAGTATCTTTAACCCGAGGTAGGACATCCCTATCTCGTAGACCTCAGGAAAAGCCAGCAGGAACTTCACCTCAGCGGAAGCGTGGTCTTTCACTGAGGAGTTGTACTCCCCGCCGGAATATCTCACCGGTTTCTGAACAAAGGGCAGTATGTCTCTGTATAATTTTTCTTTTAGCGTCATATCAGCTCGAGGACCTCTTTATTGAAGAATGCACATTCAATAGTATTCCAATCAGCGCCATTGTGAAAAGCAGAGAAGAACCTCCGTAACTCAGCAGCGGAAGAGGAACTCCGACGACCGGAAGAATCCCTATGGTCATTCCAATGTTCATAAACAGCTGGGCTGTCAGAAGGCTCACGACGCCGGAAGCAAGGAGCATTCCCGCCTTATCCTTGGCGTGCATTGCGATCTTTAACCCTTCAAGTATCAGCATAAGATAAGCCAGAAGGAGAATAAACACCAGAAGAAATCCCATCTCCTCTCCGACCACGGCAAAGATGAAATCCGTGTGGTGCTCCGGAACAAAGTTTAGCTGGCTCTGCGTGCCTTTCATAAACCCTTTCCCGAAAATGCTGCCAGATCCTACCGCAATCTTTGATTGTATTATGGAATAGCCGTTCCCGAGCGGATCACTCTCAGGATTTAAAAACGAGAGCAGGCGGTTCTTTTGGTAGCTCTTCATCAGAGTAAAATAATACACGGGCGCGAATATGGCCATCAGGGTTATCAGATAACCGAGATACCGGATGCTCACACCTCCGATGTATAGCAGGCAGAAAAAGAGAGGTATAAACACCAAACCGGTCCCGAGGTCCGGCTGAATGATGATCAATACAAGCGGAATGGCGGTCATTATGCCGATTTTTATCAGGCCTTCAAGAACTTCTGCTTTTCCCTTGTTATCAATAATGAACCTGGAAAGCGCCAGAGGCATAGTAAACTTCGCAAGTTCGGACGGCTGGAAAGTGAACGGGCCGATGTGGAACCATCTCATACTCCCGCGAAAGAAAAGCAGGAGTATCAGGAGAACCACCGTGAACCAATAGAGTTTGTCGGCTATCTCTATCCAGGTGGAATAGTTAATGTAACTGACGACAAACATCACGCCAAGACCCAGCACGGCCCACAGGATCTGCCTTAAATAGAAAGCCTTGTAAAGAGCGCGATACTCCACGCTGTTCGTGGCCGAATAAATCATCAGCACGCTGAAAGCGAGCAGTATCACCACGCAGGAGAGTATGACAATATTAAAAGTCTTTGCTGGCGCTCTTGGCATACTTCTCCTTTTTAATTTTAAAATAGGCTTCTATAACTGATTTCACGACAGGCGCGGCGTCTGTTCCGCCGCCTCCTCCGGAACCTTCAAAAAAAGCAATAGCCGATATCTCAGGGTTATTGAAAGGGGCAAACCCAATGAAGGATGCGTGCGAAGGCCCGTGAGGGTTCTCAATGGTAGCCGTTTTCCCCGCGATCGCGAAATTTGACTTAGCGTTCCGTCCTGTTCCGCCGAGGTTAACCGACTGCCAGAGCCCCTTCTTAACAGTCACGAGATCCTCGTTCCTGATGGTTATGCTTTTTACCGCGGAGGGCAGGACCACTTTCTCTCCGACAGATCTCACTATGTGCGGGCGGTAAAGCGTTCCGTTATTTATCAGAATATTATAGGAATCAAGCATCTGGAGCGGGGTCGCAAGCAGGTAGCTCTGCCCGATCGCGAGCTGGATTGTATTGCCGGGAAACCAGTGTGAATTATGCAGCCTTTCTTTCCAGGCGGCATCAGGGACTATGCCCTTCCGCTCACCGTCAAGATCAAGACCGGATTCAGAACCGAAACCGAAGAGCCGGCTATAGGCCGCGAGTTTTTCGACTTTTACCAAAAGGCCGGTCTGGTAGAAAAAGATGTCGCAGGACTGCCCGATCGCGTCCACAATGTTCAGGCTTCCGTGTCCTTCCAGTTTCCAGCAGTTATAGTTCCAGTCGGAATACCAGAAGATGCCGTGGCAGACGAAAAGGTCCTTCTCCGTAAGCAGGCGCTCTTCTAGGGCCGCCGTAGCCGTTACAATTTTGAAAGTCGAACCGGGCGAATAGAGCCCCGAGACGGCCCGGTTAAGAAATGGCATCTCCTGGCTGTTTATAAGGCCTGACCATTCCTGTTTGTCCAGCTTGCCGCTGAAAATGTTGGGATTGAAACCCGGGTGGCTTACCATTGCGTAGATCTCGCCGTTTCTCGGATTCATTGCGATGACACAGCCCTTGCGCCCGCGGATAAGTTCTTCGCACATATTCTGCAATTTGGCGTCAATGGTAAGCGTCAGGTCCGTGCCTTTTACGAAAGGTTTGCTGCCGGCCGGCTTAATCTGGCGCCCCGCAGAGTCCACGACTATCTCCCTGGAACCGTTCACGCCGCGCAGAATCTCGTCATAGTGCTTCTCCACGCCGGCCCTGCCGATAGAATCGCCGATGGAATACTTATTGTTGGACACTTCCTCCATGTTTGATTCGCCGACATAGCCGAGCACATGGCAGCTGTAGTCCTTCCCTGTATAATTGCGTTTGGGTTCTGTATCAACCCTGACACCCGGCAGATTGCTCTCTTCCAGCTGTGAGACCACTTGAGAGGAAACATCTCCTTTTATCTTTACCGCCTCAAATACCCTGTATTGCTGCTTTTCAAGTTTAGCGAGGAGGTCCTCCTCGCTCAGATCAAGCAGTTTGGCCAGGTCTGAAACAACCTTGTCCTTGTTTTTTAAGTCGGCGGGAACAACAGAAACCGTAAAGGAAGGAACATTGTTGACCAGTATTTCGCCGTTCCTGTCAGAGATTAGCCCGCGGCAGGCGCGGTCCGGAATAACACGGGTGCTGTTGCTCTGGGCAAGCCCCCTGTAATAACCGCCCCGTATTACCTGAAGCCAGAAGAGCCGCAGAAAGATTATGCCGAAGAGGCCTATAATTACGGCGAGGATAACACCGAACTTTTTGCTGTCTTCTCTGTCCTGCTGGCGCTTAAATACCATAGGCCTTCCTGGTTTTTACGAAATAGCCTTTCAATACGGACCCGGTCCCAAGCAGCACGAACATCAAAAGGCCTGTGTAGAGCGCTGAGGGAACAGTGTAGAAAAAGAAATGTGTAAAGATGTTGGCGCCGCCGTAATAGAAATTAAGCAGGATAAGAGAGGCAAGCCCGTCTATGAGCGTGACCAGCGCGGCAATGCCTGCTTTTGAAAGATAGTTGTCGCCGTAGGTCTGCTTTAAAAGAAGCCCCGCAAAAAAAGCGTTAACCGCCTGGACCGTCAGGCCCAGCCCGAAATAGCCGCTGCTGACGAAGTCCTGCATAAGACCGAGCGGCAGGCCGTACCGTATCATGGAATCAACCGCGCCTTTCTTGGAAGATGTGAACACGAGCGCGATAACGAGAAAGTTTGGAGCAGCTCCGAACACGGCAAGCTCCCGGCCGAGGCTGGTCTGCAAAAGGAAACACAGAAAAAGAAGCAGGAAGTCTTTTAGCATCAATATTTCACCACTACAAGAACTTCTTCAAGTTTCAACACATTCACGGAGGGCCTGATGTCGACATCATAACTCATGCCGTCTGCTGTCTGCGAAACCGCCGTCACTTCGCCAACTTTTACGCCCTTGGGGTAAATCTTCCCGTCCCCTGAAGTGACAATGGCGTCACCGGGTTTTATGTCGTCGTTTATTGACAGAAATTTCATTTCGCAGAGGTCCCTGCCTTTGCCCTTCACAGAACCCGCGCATCTCGTCCGCTGGGCAATGCAGCTGACACTGCTCCTGATATCGGTAAGCAGAAGGACCTTCGAGTAATTGTTTGAAACGCTGAGGACTTTGCCGACGAGTCCGGAAGGCGCGACAACAGACATCTCTTTCACGATGCCGTCGTCGGAGCCGAGGTCAATGGTGAACGAAGAAAAATAACTGTCAGGATCATAGCCGATAACCGAGGCAGGTTTGAGTTTAAAACCCGAATTGCGGACGTAATTGAGAAGTTTTCTAAGCCGTTCGTTCTCGTTCACGGCCTCAAGCAGTTCCGTGTTCTGCGCGTTCAAAAGAGCAAGTTCTTTGTTCAGCCTTTCGTTGTCACTTTTCAGGCTGAAGAAAAAGAGGAGGTTTTCGGAGAAGTTAACGGCTGATCTGCCCGCGCCTGAAACAAGCCTCTGCCAGGGGGCCACGGCCTCGGTGACAAAACCGCCGGACTGCCCGCCGCCGCTTTTGAGAATCAGAGTTATTGTAACAAAAACGATGACGGCAAGCGCCAGCGCCACATAGACTCTGTTCTTCCAGAGGAATTTACGCAACATTGGGTCAGCAGCCTTCCGTTAGAAATACTCTTTCTCGAAAACGGCGACCGCTTCCAGAAGCCCGGTGTCGTCATCGAGAAGTTTGCCCACTCCCTGCACAACGCAGGTCACGGGATCTTCCGACAGGTTAATTGGAACTCCGGTCTCATACCTGAGGCGTTCCGCAAACCCTTTAAGGAGAGAAGTGCCTCCGGCAAGAATTATTCCTTTATCCACTATATCAGCCGAGAGTTCGGGAGGAGTGCGCTCCAAGGTGCCTTTTATTGCTTCTATTATCTGGGAGACAGGGTCCTTGATGGCTTCCCTGACCTCTTCCGAAGTTATCTCCAGAGTTCTCGGAAGGCCGGTAACTATATCCCTGCCCCTGACGCTTATCTTGAGCTCTTCTTTAAGCGGAAAAGCCGAACCTATCTCCATCTTAATATCTTCCGCGGTCCTCTCCCCGATAAGCACGTTGTAGGAACTCTTTAAATACTGGGAGATGGCTTCTGACAATTTGTCGCCGCCGACACGGACGGAGGTGTTGCAGACTATGCCTTTGAGAGATATGACGGCAACTTCTGTGGTGCCGCCGCCGATATCGGCTATCATGTTTGCTGACGGAGTGTCTATGGGAAGTCCCGCTCCGATTGCCGCTGCCATGGGTTCCTCAACCAGGTACACCCTTCTAGCCCCGGCCTGCTCGGCGGAATCCCGAACCGCTCTCTTCTCAACCTCAGTGACGCCGGAAGGAATGCCGATGACTATCCGCGGCCGCACGGGAGTTCTTTTATTGTGAACCTTATTAATGAAATGCTTGAGCATCTTTTCGGTTACTTCAAAATCGGCTATAACACCGTCCTTCATAGGCCTAATTGCCACTATGTTAGTAGGAGTGCGCCCAAGCATGGTCTTGGCTTCCCTGCCGACGGCGAGAATCTCGTTCGTTTCTTTTCTGAGCGCGACCAGCGAGGGCTCGTTAAGAACAATACCTCTCCCTTTCACATAGACAAGGGTGGTGGCGGTGCCGAGGTCTATTGCCATATCGTTGGAAAAGAAACCAAAGATCCAGTCTAAGAGCATTTGTTCCTCCGTTCTCAGATATTAATGTTGAAATCTAAAGCTTAATATTTTGAGCAGCAGTATGCCGTTACTTCTTTTTCTATAAACTGCGCCTCGAGGAGGAGCGCTTCTGATTCCGCCCTCACAGACTTTTTATAAACTTCATCCTTGGAGTAAACAAGGTTAATGCGCACATTTACAAAGGCGGCCTTCAGCGCGGCCAGCGCGAAAATAGCCGCCACTTCTACGTCGCTCAAAAGCATGGCGTTTCCCTTCAAGTAAAGCGGCCTGCAGACCTCAAGCACTTTTGCAGAAGCCTTCATGACCTTAAGCGGAGTTGCCGCAGCCTGTTTCGTGAGTTCTTCCCTTCGCGCTTCCTTTTCAAAATCCGTAAGCGCCGATATTTTCAGTTTTTTTACCCCGGCGGAATACGCGGAGTAACCGTCAACGTCCGACTGGAGCAGTCCAAGAAGTTCAATCCTGAGCTCCTCGGAAACCTTAAGCAAATTTTTAATCTCTTCTTCCACGCCTTTAAAACGTTCGTTGCCGGCCGTAAAATTGCAGACCATTGAGTTCAGAGCGGCGGCAAGCGAACCGACAAGCGCGGCTGCTGCTCCTCCGCCCGGCGCCGGAAGCCTCGCGGCGAGGTCATCGCTGAATTTATTCAGCGTCTCAGACGAATAGTTCATGTGTCAACCGTTCCGCGGAATATTTCCAGGCAAAAGAAGGCATCCTTTCGGAATCCGCCGCTTCTACCAGTATAACACCCGCGCCGGCAAGCAGCCTGAGAGATTTAATCGCGAGCAGGCCGTCCCTGTCCGTTCTGTGATAATAAGGGCTTCTGGCTATGCAGACCGGAAGGCCCGCATGGCCGTTCAGCTCAAGCTGTTCCAGTTCTTTCTCCGCCTTGGACGAATAGGAGACCCTTGCCATGCCGTAAATCTCTTTGACGATCAGCTTTACCTTTTCTTTTATTGTGTGGTCAAGTTCGTAGGCCGGTTTATAATAACTCTTCTGGGTGCGTATAACTTCAAGCACGCTCTTTACCAGCTCCAGGTTCTGTTTCACGCCGCTGCCGTTCGTGGAGGAGAACACAACCTTAACGCCCAAGTCAGAACAGTGCCTGTCAATTATCTTTATTTCGTCCTGGGTAGCGTCTCTTTTGTCGTTCACATTAACGAGGACGGGAATACCGAACTTCTTCGCGGATTCAATGTTCCTGAGGAGTTCCGGCACGCCTTTTTCGAGCGATTCCAGATTCTTGCCGAAAGCGGAATTAAGATCCGCGCCGCCGTAGTAATTAAGTTCGGGTATGAAAGTGTTCAGGACTATCATATCCGGCTTTATGCCGGAATCTCTTGCCGTTACATCGAGGAACTTCTCAAGGCTTGAATCAACCGAGCCGTCAAGCCTGGCAACCACAAATTCCGAAAGACTTTGGGCGGTCTTAATGGCCGTGATGTTGCCCGGAGGCAGCATTCTGCTGGACGGAGAAACATAGACAAAAGCAGGGTCTCCCCTCCTGGACTGCATAAGCGTGGGCTTAAGCGTGTCCTTGAGCAGGTAAGAGACTGCATCCTCAAGCTCTATATCCTTTATGGTTAACTGGCTGCCATCCTTATTGAAGCCTACGATCACCCGCTCAACCCTTGCTTTGAGGTCTTCGAAGGAGACGGACAGTGAAGCAACCGCAGCAAGCTCGGAATGGAGAATATATTCAAATTTCTCTTCCTTAACATGCCTGTTTTGTTTGTTGTTATACATTCCGGTTATTACATTGCGGAGAGGTTCGTCCACAAAAGCCGAGGCGCGGTTCCAGTTAATGACTGCGCTGCCGGCTTCGGAATTTGGATCGGCAACAGCAATATTGCTGAGGAACGCAGAGATAAGGTTGTGCGCCTGGAAAATATTGAAAAAATCAACGTTCTTGAGGAATACATCTTCTACGGGAAATATTTCCGGATGTCCTTCGTGGCGCATGACTTGGTCTGGCGTGAAAGACGGAAGACAAAGCGCTGTTTTCTTGCGGAGCAAAACCAGGGATTCAACCAGCCTGTCGCAGATGTTGCAGCCGTTCCCGTTTATGCCTTTGACCGAAGGAGTAGAGGTTATAAGGATCAGCTTGCCGCCGTCCTTTATGCTCTTTCCGGCCGCCGAGAAAGTGAGTTTTGCCGAATATTTGCCTATATTCTCCAACTCTTTCTTTCTCAGGCCTATTTTTGCCGCCACTTCTGCTGCAGATTTGAGTTTCGTTTCGATAATTTTTGCTTTTTTCATGGTCAATTAGTCTATCATTATTGACCAAAATAGTCAATGAAATCAATAGAAAACACCTTGATTAGTTAGAAATACGGCTGATTTTCAGCGTTTTGATATTAGCCTGCGGCTAACATGCGGTCAATAGCCTTTTTTGCCCTAACTCTAATGGCCTCAGTGACTTTTACCTCTGTCTTCATATCCTGCAACGCCCATAGCACTTTCTCGAGTGTGTTTTTTTTCATATTTGGACACAAGGCCGTTTCTGAAGCCGCTATGAAATTCTTCTCCGGAACGAGTTTTTTCAGCCTGTATAGCATCCCTATCTCTGTTGCTAATACGATATCGGCTGCCTTTGCTTTCTTACTGTAGGTAATAAAACCCTCGGTTGAACAGACCACATCGGCAAGCGCGCAGACTTCCTGCCTGCACTCGGGATGAGCCATGACCAATGCTCCCGGATATTCCTTCTTCTTTTGCAGTATATGCTCGGGAAGTATTTTGGCATGCGTCGGGCAGTACCCGTCCCAGAGGATAAGTTTTTTGCCGGTCTTTTTCGCTGTATAAGCCCCCAGGTACTTGTCTGGAACAAAGAGGATCGTATCCTCTTTTACGGAGTTCACCACCTGCACCGAGTTTGCAGAGGTGCAGCAATAATCACTCTCGGCCTTAACCTCAGCGCTGCTGTTCACGTAGGTCACGACCGGCGCGCCGGGGTGTTCTTTTTTGAAGGCGCGGAGCTGATCAGCCGTTATCATGTCGGCCATGGGGCAGCCGGAGGAAGCGTCCGGAATAAGGACCTTCTTTTTAGGGCAGAGAATCGCTGCCGTTTCTGCCATGAAATGGACTCCACAAAAAACTACAACCTCAGCCTTTGTCCTGGCGGCTTCGCGGGAGAGCCCCAGGGAATCTCCAAGTATATCCCCGATATCCTGGACCTCCGGAAGCTGGTAATTATGCACAAGAATAACCGCATTGCGGTCCTTCTTCAGCTTACCTATGTCGGCAATTAATTGAGCGTTTCCCACAAGAACCCCCGGGCAGACCAAATTCTAAATTCTAAACCCTAAATTCCAAACAAGAACAAAAAGTGAAAAACTCAAAATCAAAAAGCAACATCTTGGTTCTCGCGCTTTTCCTGTTTGTCTAGAATTTAGTGCTTAGAATTTGCATTTTGCCTTTCTATTACTCCGCCTCCCACCACCTTTCTTCCCTGATAAAAAACTGCTATCTGTCCGGGGGTTACCGCCCACTGCGGCTTCATGAATTCCACTATTCCCTTCCTGCCTTTTATGGCGAGCGTTGCCGGCTGTTCTTTGTGCTTATACCTTATCTTTGCCCTTATCTTCGATACCCGGTCTTTACGGGCGGATGCGTTCATTACCAGTTCTTTAACGGTGAAGCGCTTTGAAAATCCGAGTTCTTTGGGCCCGGCTGTAAGCCGGTTTTTTTTCGAATCAATTCCAAGGACATATAAAGGTTCTTTCGAAGAAAGGCCGAGGCCTCTCCTCTGCCCTATAGTGTAATTCATTATGCCGTTGTGTTTTCCGAGTATTGCGCCGGCAGGGTTCACTATATCTCCCGGCCTTGCTTTTACTTTGAAATTGCGGGAAATAAAACCCGCGTAGTCGTTGTCCTCAACGAAACAAATCTCCTGACTTTCCTCTTTGTCGGCAACCAGAAGCCCCAACGTTCTCGCCTTCTCCCTGACTTCCGTCTTTGTCAGGGTCCCGAGCGGAAAGATTATTTTCTCCAGCAGCCGCGGAGTTAACGAGTAGAGCACGTAGGTCTGGTCTTTATTGCCGTCTTTTGCTTTTGACAGGAATAACCCGCGACGCCCTTTTCCTTTTGCTATCTTCGCGTAATGCCCGGTCGCCACAAATGCGCAGCCAAGCTCCCTTGCCTTTTTCATTAGCAGGCCGAACTTCAGGTGCCGGTTGCATTCCACGCAGGGATTGGGAGTCCTCCCCGCAAGATATTCCGAAGCGAATTTCTTTATAACTTTCTCGAAAAATTCCTCTTTGACGTTCATCACATAATGAGGAATCCCCAGTTTCGCGGCTACACGGCGCGCGTCCTCGATGGACGAAAGCGAACAGCAGCCGTCAGCCCGGTCCTCGCGGCCGGCCCAAACTTTCATCGTAACTCCGACCGGGGTAAAACCTTTTTCCATAAGCAAAGCGGCGGCCACCGAACTGTCGACGCCGCCGCTCATTGCAACGAGAACTCTGGTTCCCGTTTTACTTTTTTTCTTCATCACTGTCACAAGCCGCGTGCTCGTGATCTTCTTCCTTGAATTCAATGCCCAGCCCTTTGCCAGTGGTTTTTGTCAGATAGTCATCAATTGCTTTTTTCAAAGCTTGTTCGGCGAGCACCGAACAGTGCATCTTCACTTTGGGAAGGCCGCCGAGCGCTTCTGCAACCGCCGCGTTCGTGAGTTTCAGCGCGTCCTCAAGTTTTTTACCCTTAATCAACTCTGTTGAAATGCTTGAAGTGGCAATCGCCGCCCCGCAGCCAAAGGTCTTGAACTTGGCGTCGGTAATAATTCCGTCCTTCACTTTGATGTAGAGCTCCATAATGTCGCCGCAAACTGGGTTTCCCACGTGGCCAACGCCGTCGGGATTCTCCATCTCGCCCACATTTCTGGGGTTCCTGAAGTGGTCCATCACTTTAGAACTATAATTTTCCATAATGTTCACCTCTGCCTTATAATACTAAATAATATGTAATATTGGCAATGACTTTTGTCATACAACAGACACCAAGAATGCCTTGCATGATAACACCAATAAACCTTGGTTACAACACTCCCAGATCATGGCCGACTTTTTCAAGGTTACTCTTCCTTCTGCTAAGAGACGGATGCGTGGAAAGCAGGTTTACGAAGAAATTCTCCTTGAACGGGTTGACTATAAAGAGGCTTGCCGTTGCGGGAACACCGCCGGTTAGCGGAGCTTCCTTTGACCAGGCGCTGAGTTTTTCAAGGGCGCTAATGAGGCTTTGCGGGCGGTTGGTCACGCGCGCAGAATTCTCATCGGCCATATATTCCCTGGTGCGGCTGACCGCAAGCTGAATCAGCGGAGCGGCAATAAGCGCCAGCAGGTAAAGAACAATGATCGTTACCGGGTTCGGCCCGTCATCATCACGCCCGCCCGTAAAGAACGCCGCTATTCTTGCAAACTCGGCAAGAAACGTAATTGCGGTAGCCATCGCAACAGCTATCATCATAACCAGGGTGTCCCTGTGCTTGACATGGGATAGCTCGTGCGCGAGCACTCCTTCGAGCTCCTGCTTGTCCAGCGCCTCAAGCAGTTCAGGAGAGACAGCCACGGCGGAATGTTTTGGGTCCCTGCCGGTCGCAAAGGCATTCGGCACTCCCATGTTGATTACATAGAGCTTAGGCATCGGAAGTTCCATCCTGCCCGAAAGTTCCCTTACTATATGATAATATGCCGGATAATCTGAAGCGGTTACAGGTTTGGCGCCGTACATCTTAAGGATTATTTTGTCAGAGAACCAGTAGGTGAAAAAATTGAGAAGCAGCGCGACGCCGAACGCGATTAGCATTCCCGTCTTTCCCCCGGCCGCGCCGCCGACGAAAATGAGCAGCGCAAACATCGCGACAAAGAGCAAAGCTGTTTTCAAATAATTCATCTGCAATTCTCCTTCTTGAAACGGTCAAAAACCTCCGCTTCAATTTTATGCCCTCGCGCAAAATCGGCCGCCGGCATAAGCCTTTTCCCTTCAGGCTTCAATTCCAAAAGCCGCAGAACTCCGGAACCGGTGCCGACCGGGACCCCTCCTCCGGAAACAGCGCCGATACGGCCGGGTTCGAGTTTTATCTTTTCAATGGAGAGGGCACTCTTTAGTATTTTTATGTTGTGCCCTCCCAGACAGGCTGAAGCGCCCGGCAGCGGCGAAAGCCCGCGCACTAAATTATTAATCTCTTCCGCCTGTTTTTCCCAGTCAATATGACTGTCCTGCTTAGTAATCTTTGGAGCCTGAGTAGCCTTTGAGTGATCCTGAGGGCGGCGCGGCGCTCTGCCCTTTTCTATCAAAACCACGGCTTCAAGGATAAGTTTCGCGGACAGCTCGGCAAGCCTTGCACCGAGGCTTCCCGCGTTGTCTTCAGGGCGGATATCCACTGTTTCGCTGAGCATTACATCTCCGCTGTCAAGTTTATACTCTATGAATTGGACAGTAACGCCAGTCTCCGCTTCGCCATTCATTATCGCTCTATTTATGGGAGCGGCGCCTCTAAGCTTTGGGAGCAGGGAAAAATGCGAATTAATGGAACCGTATTTCGCGGCTTTTATCAGCCGTTCCGGCATTATCTGCCCGAATGAAACGACTATTATAAGATCAAAGGCGCTTTTTTCCGTTTCAAAGAGAAAGACTTCTTCTTTAACTGACACAGGCTGAAGGACCTTAAGTTTGTTTGAGAGTGCGAACTCTTTTACGGCGGAAGGCTTTACATGAAGCCCCCGACCCCTTGGTTTGTCAATCCTGGTAACCACGGTAATATCGTGCGCTTTCTCCGCGCAAAGCGCGGCAAGCGTGGGGACGGCTATTTCGGGGGTGCCGAAAAATAAAACTTTCAATTAACCTCTTTACGTTTATAACGTTTATAACGTTCTTAACGTTCATAACGTAATGCGGACAAAGAATATATTATTTTTTTGATAATTTCTTTAGTTCTTCTAACTGTTTTTTGAGCAACATTTTTTTGGTAGTTCCGAGATGGTCTATGAAAAGAACTCCGTTTAAGTGGTCTATTTCGTGCTGCACCGCCCTGCCAAGAATTCCGTCGGCTTCAAACTCGAACCTTTTTCCGTCAAGCCCTGTAGCCGAGAAGCCTACTTTTTCTGGCCGCTCCACCTCCGCGGAAATATCCGGGAAACTCAGGCAGCCCTCTTCCAGCTTAACTTCGCCTTTCGAACCAATAAGCTCCGGGTTTATAAGGGTGAAACAATGACCTTTGGTCTCTCCCCTGTTGGTATCAATGACTACCAGCCGGTCAAGAGCTCCGACCTGGTTTGCGGCAAGGCCCACCCCGCGGGCTTTCTTCATTACTTCAAACATGCGCGCGGAAAGATCCCGTATCCTGTCGTCTATCTTTACGACCTGTAAGGCTTTTTTTCTTAGAATCGAATCGCCGAATATTATTACACCCTTGTTCGTCATGGCTCAATTGTAGCAGTCACCCCTCAATAATTCAAGTATTGACTATGTTTTTGGCTTAAGTTATAATTTTGATGATTGTCAGCGTCCAAAGGACTGTAAATGAAGATACAGAACCTGCTGCTTTTGTGTGTTGAAAAACACGCTTCAGACCTGATTCTCACTGCAAATACCCCCCCCATCATCCGCAAAGACGGCGAAGTTATAAGAACGGATTTCGAACCGCTAACCCCTGAGAAAGTGCAGGAACTTGTCAAATCACTGCTCACGCCGGAACAGGTTAAAGAGTTTGCCCAGAAGAAAGACCTTGACCTTTCGATGGAGATAAAAGGCGTAAGTCGTTTCAGGATAAATGTTTACTACCAGAAAGGCACTATGGCTGCCGCTCTCAGGATAGTTCCGCTTCACGTGCCGACGATAGAGGGGCTTAACCTCCCGCCAATTCTTAAAAAACTCGCGCTCCTTCCCCGCGGGCTCATACTGGTTACCGGCCCAGCGGGCAGCGGAAAATCCTCAACGCTCGCCGCGATGATACAATTCATAAACTCAAACAAACGCTGCCACATTATCACCATTGAAGACCCCATAGAATACATGCACGAAAATGACCTGAGCATCGTGGAACAACGCGAACTCAACATTGACACGGATTCTTTCGCAGACGCGCTGAAACATGTAGTCCGGCAAAGCCCTGATGTCATCCTCGTCGGCGAGATGAGGGATCTGGATACCATCTCTACCGCGATTACCGCGGCAGAGACCGGGCACCTGGTGCTCGCCACGCTCCACACTATTGACGCGCCGCAGACAGTCCACCGCATTATAGATGTCTTCCCGGGAAACCAGCAGGAGCAGATTCGGACCCAGTTCGCCGGGTCGCTTGCCGCCATAATTTCACAGCAGCTTCTCCCTGCCGCCGGCGGAAAAGGACGCGTTCCCGCAGTTGAAATTCTCATCAATACTCCCGGCATCAGGTCACAGATCATGCACAACGACATCCAGCAGATTCCGCTGCACATCCACACGGGAAGGGATGTAGGCATGATTACCATGAACCAATCTCTGAAACACCTGGTTGAGGACGGAAAGATAAAGCTTGAAACAGCCGCCGGCAGGGCTTCCTCCCCTTTGGAATTCACGGAGATGTTCACAATAGAAAAGAAAATACGCGTCAGGTCATTTTTCTCGGCGTTTTCAAGCCTCACACGCATTCTGCTTAAACGCAGATACCTGCTCTACAGGGCCGTAAAAAGAGCCATCAAGGCTCATAAAGAAGACCAGATAAGGATGAGGGGCCACCGCTGAATAAGGCAGGCCTGTGTCTCCCGCAGAATCCAAACCGCATTTTAACAGGAGGATAGATGAGCATAATTCCGGCAACAAGCAAAGCATACCTGAAAATGCTGACAGAGGACTGCCTGCCTTTCTGGGAGAAACACTCTTTGGACAGAAAGAACGGCGGTTACTTTACCTGCCTTGAGCGGGACGGTTCGGTCTATGATACGGATAAATTCATGTGGCTGCAGGGAAGGCAGGTCTGGACCTTCTCTATGCTTTTCAACCGTCTTGGAAAAAACAGAAAATGGCTGGATATCGCCTCGCACGGATATCGTTTTATCAGGAAACACGGCAGGGCTCCGGACGGAAACTTCTTCTTCTCTCTTGACAGAACCGGCAAGCCGCTCATCCAGCCTTATAATATTTTCTCCGACTGTTTTGCCTGCATGGCTATGAGCCAGTACTCGCTTGCTTCTGGAGACGCCACCGCAAAGGCGATGTCCTATGATATCTACAAGCGCATACTGTCGCGCAGGAATAACCCGAAAGGGAAATGGACAAAAGCCTACCCCGGGACCAGGCCGCTAAAGGGTTTCGCCCTTCCGATGATACTGAGCAACCTGTCTCTTGAACTGGACTGGATGCTTGACGACAAGGAAATTGACTCTACTCTCGATGCCTGCGTCAGTGAAGTTATGGAAGTCTTTTACAAGAAGGACCGCGGCATTATTTTCGAGCATGTAAACCCTGACGGTTCTCTCTCAGACAGTTTCGAGGGCAGGACAATAAACCCCGGGCACGGCATAGAAGCCATGTGGTTCCTGATGGACATCGCGGCGCGCAGAAAAGATCCCAACCTTGCGGAAAAGTGCAGCGACATAGCCTTAAACATCCTGAAATTCGGCTGGGACAAGAAGCACGGCGGCATCTTCTATTTCCTTGACGCCCAGGGGCATCCGCCCCAGCAGCTGGAATGGGACCAGAAACTCTGGTGGGTCCATCTTGAAACTCTCATATCACTGATCAAAGGCTACAGGATGACCGGCAGGAAAGAGCTTCTGAACAACTTCATGAAACTGCATGAGTATAGCTGGAAACACTTCCATGACCCAAAGTTTGGAGAGTGGTTCGGTTACCTGAACAGAAGAGGAGAAGTGCTTCTCCCGCTAAAAGGCGGAAAATGGAAAGGCTGTTTCCACCTGCCGAGGGCGCTCTTCATAATCCAGAAGGAACTGAAATTGCTCGGAATGTGATTCCGCCGGTTAAAGCAGTATCTTCCTGTTCTTCCTGGCCGATTCCTCGCAGGCAAACGCGGCTTGCATGGTTTTGTAGGAATCAAGCGCCGTGAACAATTCCTTCTTCCCCTTCCCGACTCTTTCAATAAAATCCTTGTCCTGATAATCAAAAGATTCGTAAAGCTGTGCCGCGCTGTACTCCTTGAATATCTTCTTTGAAACCAGCTTTGACTTCCAGGCCCCGTCTTTTTGTTTAACGAGCTTGCAGGTCGTAAGAGATTTATCCCAGTAATTGTAACTAAGGCTGCCCTTGGTGCCGATAAAATCAAACCTGAGAGAATGCCCGTATTTCGGATATTCGCTGTCTTTCAACCCTTCTTTTGCGGCAGCCAGTCCGGTAATGAAGCTGATATGCGCCACCGCCCCGCTCTTAAAAGCGAAGGTCGCGTAGCAGTTGTCCATAACTTCATAATGCGGCGCCGTGTTCGGCCCGTGATACACTTCTACAGATTTCATATCTCCGAGGAAATGCCTGAAAGTATCTATCTGGTGGCAGAGTTTCTCTATAAAGAGCCCGCCCGAGAGTTTCTGGCTCACCTTCCAATCGTTCTCTTTTTGTCCGGGCGTTTGCAGGAAATGGATATGTTTTATTTCCCCGACGGCCCCGCTGTCGATTATCTTTTTAATTTCAAGCATTATCGGGCAGGTTTTTAATTCAAACCCGATTGTGAGGAATCCTTTGTATTTTTTTACGGCCTCAGCCATGGCCTTTGAATCGGAAAGCGTGTTGGCCATCGGCTTTTCGCAAAGGACCTTAAGACCGGCCTTTAAAGCTTCCACAGTCAACTGCCTATGTGTCCAGTTTGGGGTGGATATTATTACCGCATCCATTTTTGCATTTTTAATCATTTCAGTAAGGGAGGGATACATCGGAACCCCGTACCACTTTTGGCCCTGCTCCCTGCCGGCGGGACTGACATCGCAGCCTGCCACTACCTGAGCGTTCTTGTTCTTCATGCACTGAACGCCGTGTCCTCTCGCGTTGCGCATAATTCCGACCAATCCAATGCGGACTTTTTTCATTTCTTTTCTCCTATTAGACCTGGATTTAATTATTTTTGTTTAGAGGGCGAATTTCTGGCCGAGGTAGAACTCTTTAGCCTTCTTGTCGTTCACAAGCTCCTGCGCGGTCCCGGACATCAGTATCTTTCCGGAATAGATTATGTATGCCCTGTCCGTGATTGAAAGTGTTTCCCTCACATTATGGTCTGTAATAAGTATCCCTAGACCTCTTTTCTTCAACTGCAGTATGACCTGCTGAATTTCCGCGACCGTGATCGGATCAATCCCTACAAAAGGCTCGTCTAACAGCAGGAATTTAGGGCGGGTCACAAGCGCGCGGGTTATCTCCACTCTCCTTCTTTCGCCGCCGGAAAGAGTGTACGCCATATGCTTGGCAAGATGAGCTATGCCGAATTCGTTCAGCAGTTCCTTAAGGCGCGACGCCCGCTCCGCGTTTGAGATATCGAGAGTTTCAAGAATGGCATAAATATTTTCTTCTACCGTCATCTTTCTGAATATAGAGGGATCCTGGGGCAGATAACCGATGCCAAGCCTGGCGCGTTCATAGGTGGGAAGGTCAGTTATGTCTTTGGTGTCCAAAAGGACTCTTCCGAGGTTGGGTTTAATAAGCCCGACCACCATATAGAAGGTTGTTGATTTACCGGCCCCGTTTGGCCCAAGCAACCCAACCACCTCGCCCTGGTTAACCAGGAGGTCCACGTTGTCAACAACAACGCGTTTTTTGTATTTTTTTGACAACCCTGAGGTCGTAAGCACGCTCATTTTTTTTCTGCCTCCGTATTCTTCACGAAGAATCTTGCCCTAACCCCGGAATCGGCTATCAACAGGCGTTTTTTGAAATAGATTGTGAAGATGTCTCCGTGAAACTCATCGTCCTGTTTCTTTACGAACGGAGCGCCTTCCAGAATAACCTTCTCTTCCGCCTGGTAAAGGTCAGCTTTCCCGCATCTTACCGTGATATCTTCTCTTTCCACTTTCACATTGCCCGCGGCGGAAGCCATTCCGGCGCCATTCTGAAGCCTCATCGTATCGGAATGGACGCGCGTAGTTATACGTTCCGTTCCGACGGTCTCAAGCGAGGCATTGCCCGTTACTTCAAGTTCTCTCTTTGATTTGATGTATTTAGCTCTTTCTCCGGTCACCGTACTGCCGTTCTTTTCGACAAAGCGCACATCCTTTTCAGCCGAGAGGACATCATCTCCCGGTTTTAGGCTAACTTTTTGGGCGCGCAGAGTATCTTCTTGATGGGTCACAAGCACATTCCCGCTGTATGTCATTATCTGGGTCTTATTATCTGCTGACCAGCTGTCGGAAGTAATGGTTATCGGATTTTTATCGGACACACTAATTTCCTGCGAGCCGGCCGGAACGGCAAAAATCAGCAGGGCTATGGAGAACAGGCCGGCCGGTCTCATTTTCTTGCCTTATTCTCCTTCAGCGTCTCAATATTTGTAATGCGCGTAGTGACTTTTCGGATAATTACATTTTCGAGCGCCATATCTGTCTTCAGCCCTATGCCTGTCATGATATTTCCGCCCTTGGTCACCTTAACTGCTTTATCGGTGTAGACGCCTCCACCCTTATTTACCCAGTTCAACTGCTCGGTCTCAAGCAGTGAACCCTCGGAAGACTTAAGAAGAACATGACCGGAAGCCTGTATATCGTTCGTGGTAGTGTTCAGCAAACCTTCGTCGCTGATAAGGTTTGAAGCCTCTCTTCCCAGCCTGAAATATTTTGCCTTGACCTTGTAGAACTTGATAAGGCTTTCGCTCTGGAAGATATTGGCCTCCTCGGCGGCAATCTGAAAAGTAAGTTTTCCTTCGTTGGTTTGGGTGAGTTTGAGGCCCTTCATGGTTACTACACCCTTGGGAATATCGAGAGCAACCGGTTTTGCCCTGTTGGAACAGCCGGAAAAAACCAAGATTACGAGCAAAGGGATGACAAGCATAATACTTTTCATTATTGCAAGATTAACACAAAGAACATGCGTTTTCAAGGAAAGAGAAGCCAATGAAAAGGGGCCGGGAGCTGCCTCCCGACCCCTAAATTTGAAAAGCCGCGCAAGTTTTTAATACTTCGAAAGAGCTTCCAGCTGTTTCGCTATCTTATACCGCAGCATTTTAAGCAGGTCTGCCGGATTCTTCACAACAGCCGTTTCCCCCGCTTCGTAACCTGTCTGTAAGCCGGTTGCAGGGTAATCAGGTATTTTGTTCCTGACTTCCTCCACGACAGCCTTCGCCGCAGAAACATCCCTGGCCGCAGCCGTGTTCCCTGCAAGTTCTGCTATCTTCTTTTCAAGCGCCGTAATGTATCTGTAATCGTCTATGCCCTCACGGATGTAAACAAGTTTTACTCCGGGCGTCATGCCTTTTTCGGTGGCATAGGCAGCCGAGGTATTCGGTTCACCCGGGTATTCGGCGTTCTTCTTAATTGGAGAATAAATATTCCTGTCTTTGGAATAGGCAGGCAATACCCACTGAAGATTCCCGGACGCGCCTGCCTTCCAGGGGCAGAAACCCCAGGCAAGCGAGCTGTAGCCGTTATTATAGGTAATTAGCTCTTTGCCCAGACTCTTTGCCAGAGCGATATGATCCTTGAAGCCTTTTGTCAGGTGCGGCTGGTCGCGGTCCAGAAGCGGTATCATTTCTGCATCAAGCTTGCTGGGTCCGGCGCAGGTCACGACAGTTTTTACCCCCGGGACGGATTTTATTATCTCGAGGTACTTGATTGTATCTTCATAGGAAATGTTAATTCCGGGACGGCACATCGCCTTATCCCTGGGTTCATCATAGACATTAATTACGCAGGGGCCAAGCTTGTTGTCGTCGTAAAATTTCTTTACTTTCTCCACCCAGTCTTTCGCGAGTTTGTTAAATCCCGGAGAGAACAAACCCAGTTTCTGCACTGCTGAGATGCCTCCAAAACTGCTTATATTCACTTCCATAAGCTTCCAGCCGCTTTCGAGTACCGCCTTGGCGAATTTCAGGTATACGCCATCCGGATCGATTGTAATATTGCCGTCTTTGTAAACGGTAGGCATGTGAATACCGGTTCCCGTGGTGAGGCCGTAATCTTTCAAATCATTGATCTCCCTGCGCATTATCGACGGGTCTTCATTGCCGTACCAGAACCCGAATAATCCCACACCCTTCTCTAGAGTTACCGGGATAACTTCAAGTTTTACCTTAATCTCGCTCGGCCTGGAGTTGGGAGCCGCTATCATAACGGAACCATTATATATTCCGCCCTTGGCCGTTTCCGGGACCTTCACTGTGACCCAAAACTGGTAAGTGATGCCTGATTTAAGGTCAACAGAGGTGAAAGTCTCCATTATTTCAGGGGCCATAAGGTAAGTCTGTTTTACATTCCCTCCCCCCGCAAGATACCTAACCCACCTTACCTCAAAAGCCGAAGCCGGAATACTGCCGGCCGGCCCGGAAAAATCAGAAACAGCGGCTTTGACGCCTTTCAAGTCTATCAGCGGTATCACCCCTATCTGAACGCTTTCGCACTGCCCCAAGGAAGCGAACATCTCCGCGGAATCACGCAGATCTCCCTTGCCCGGAACTGAGTTATAGTTTATAGGATTGAGACAGTTTCTGGTAAACGCCTGAAAACCGGACTCTCTTTCAGCCAAAGTCGGCGCGGGAGCAGTCCCTTCGGAGTCGTAATCCACCAGGATTAGGCTGCCGACGCGCTTAAGTATTTTGACCGTGGTCTTTACCGTGGGGTCTTTGCAGTAATCCAGCTGTTCATTGAGCAGGAAACTCGCGTTCTCCATTGAATCCGCAAAAAGCAATCCGGAAAAAAGGAACAAAAACAGGAACTTTTTCATTCTTGCCTCCGTTTGAGTATTGCGCCGCTTCGGGCGCTATAATTTTAACAGATCGTGCAGGTGCACTATCCCGAGCAGCTGCCTGGGTTTTCCTACAACCAGCAGGGTGCTGATGGATTTTTCTTCGGTCATCCTGATTGCCTCGCTTACAAGCGCGTCTTTGCTTATTGTCTTCGGATTAGGATTCATAACTTCCCTGGCCCGGCGTTTCAGGATATTTTTATCTGACTTCAGGCGGTTGCGAAGGTCCTGGTCGGTGATTATCCCTGCCAGTTTCCCGGAGTGGTCGAGTACTGCCGTGCAGCCCATTTTCTTTCCGGTAATTTCAACTATTGCCGTTTCCATGCTGTCGCTTCCATTGACAACCGGAATCTCAGTCCCCTTCCTCATTATTTCTTCCACCGCTGTCAGTTTTCTGCCAAGGCTTCCGGCCGGATGGAGAAAGGCGTAATCCTTTTCCTTGAACCCCCTCTTGACGAGCAGAGCCACAGCTAAAGCGTCGCTCATAGCAAGCTGTGCTGTAGTCGAAGCGGTTGGCGCCAACCCAAGAGGGCAAGCCTCTTCCTTTACCGCAACTTTCAAAGTTATATCGCTGTTTTTTGCAAGCGTGGAATTCGCCACGCCTGTCAGTGAAATTAGTTTTGCGCCTATTCGTTTTATCGCCGGAATTATCTCAAGGACTTCTTCAGTCTCTCCGCTGTTTGAAATCATAACAACTACATCCCGGGACATTACCGTGCCAAGATCTCCGTGCACGCCTTCCGCGGGATGCAGAAAAAGCGCCGGAGTTCCGGTGGAAGCAAAAGTTGAGGCCGCTTTTCTGGCAATGATTCCGGCCTTACCCATTCCGGTTACAATGACTCTTCCTTTGCAGGAATAGAGAAGATTAACCGCCTTAACAAAATCACTGTTAATCGAGGAGACAAGTGTCTTAACAGCCTCGCTCTCAATCCTGAGAACTCTCTTCGCTTCCTTTATCAGCCTTGCATTATTTACCATTGACCGCCTCTTCCGTTTTTGCGCATCCGCGCACCGCTCCGCGGATTGCTAATTTCTGATTACTGATTGCTAATTAAAGACTCACGGATTCTGAACATATCGGTCTTCTGTCCTCAGTCCTCAGTCTTCTGTTTTCTGTCTTCTGTCCTCAGTCTTCTGTCTTCTTCCTTCCGTCCTCCGTCTTCCGTCCACTGACCTTAATCACTTCCTTCAGGAAACCAGCGCATGTATTGCAACCGCTTTCTTCAAAAGCTTTCCCATTTCCTTAAGCGGAAATACCGAAGAAGCGTCACAGAGCGCTTTGGAAGGCTGCGGGTGGGTCTCTATGAAGAGTCCGTCCGTGCCCGCGGCTACGCCCGCATTTACAAGCGGCGCAACAAACCGCGGCTGGCCGCCTCTTGAATCCGCGCTGGTAAAACCGGGTATCCTGATTGCATGGGTGGCATCAAAAGCCACCGGATAACCGAGTTCTTTCATAAGAAGGAAAGAACGCATATCCACAACCAGATTATTGTATCCAAAAACCGAACCGCGCTCGGTGAGCATGACCTTGTCATTGCCCGTGGTCTTTACTTTTTCCGCTATCTTTTTCATATCCCAGGGAGCAAGGAACTGCCCCTTTTTTATATTTACTATTTTTCCGGTCTCGCCGGCCCTGAGGGTAAGGTCTGTCTGCTGGCAGAGATACGCAGGTATCTGGATTATGTCGGCAACCGCCGCAATGGCGTCTATGTCATGCTTGCAATGAAAGTCCGTGACAACAGGAACATCCGCTTTCTCTTTTATCTTTCCGAGAATCCTAAGCCCCTCAGCAAGCCCGGGCCCCCTGAAGTTTTCCACGGCAGTCCGGTTCGCTTTGTCGTACGAGGCTTTGAAAATATAAGTTATTCCGAGAGCTGCAGCCTGCTTTTTAACTTCTTTGGCAATCTCCAGGCACTGGCCTTCAGATTCTATCACACAGGGCCCTGCCATCAGGAAAAGGCCTTTGCCTGAAAATATTTTCTTCTGAAGTTCCTTCTGGCTAAGCATGCTTTGCCTTCTTGCCCTTCTCGTGCCCGTTCTTTTCTATGGAGGCCTTAACAAAATCGCGGAATAGCGGGTGCGGGCAGAGCGGGCGCGATTTGAATTCGGGATGAAACTGCACTCCGACAAACCAGGGGTGGTCAGCAACCTCGACTATCTCAACCAACTTTCCATCCTTGGTGGTCCCGGCAACGCGCAGCCCTTTCTTCGTGAGTTTTTCCTTGTAATCGTTGTTAAACTCAAATCTATGCCGGTGCCTTTCCGAGATCAACTCTTTTCCATAGGCGGCTTCCGCGTGTGTCCCCTTTACGAGCTTGCAATCCCAAGCGCCGAGCCGCATAGTGCCGCCCTTGTTCTCAACCCCGTGCTGGCTCTCCAGCAGTGAGATGACCGGATGCGCCGTCTTTTCATCAAATTCAGTACTATTGGCCTTGTCAAGACCGCAGACATTGCGCGAGAACTCTATGACCGCGCACTGCATTCCCAGACAGATGCCGAAGAAAGGAATCTTGTTTACCCTGGCGTACCTGATAGCTTCTATTTTTCCTTCAATACCGCGCGACCCGAACCCGCCCGGCACAAGCACGCCGGAAATACCTTCAAGCGCCTTCTTCGCGCCGTTCTTGATCACATCATCGGCGTCAATCCATGTTAAGTGGACTTTTGCGTTGTTGGGTACGCCTGCATGCACGAAGGATTCCGTGATGCTTTTATATGCTTCCTTAAGCTCTATATATTTGCCTACTATGCCGATATTTACCGTCTTCGCCGGGAACTTTATCCTCTCTACGACTTTTTCCCACGCTGAAACATCCTGCTTTCCGAACCTGAGGTTCAAGAGCTTCATTACTATGATATCCAGCCCTTCTTCCTTAAAGAGCAGGGGAACTTCATAAACGCTCTGGGCGTCCTGGCACTGGATAACGCCTTCCTCGTCGACATTGCAGAACATTGATATTTTGGCCCTCAGTTCCTTAGAGATGGGATGCTGGGTGCGGCAGATAAGAATGTCCGGTTGAATACCGATATTCCTCAGCTGCGCGACGCTGTGCTGGGTCGGTTTTGTCTTGAGCTCTCCTGCCGTTTCTATATAAGGGAGGAGGGTCACATGCACATAAATAACATTATCGCGCCCTACGTCCTTCCTGAACTGCCTGATGGCCTCCAGGAAAGGCAGGCTTTCTATATCGCCGACCGTGCCTCCTATCTCCACTATGGTCACATCGTACTTGTTGTCCTTGTTAACCTTGAGAATTCTTTCTTTTATTTCATTTGTTATATGGGGAACAACCTGAATGGTCTTTCCGAGATAATCGCCTTTCCTCTCGCGAGAGATAACTGAATAGTAAATCTGGCCGGTTGTCACATTGTTGTCTTTTCCCATGCAGGCGCTGCTGAACCTCTCGTAATGCCCAAGATCAAGATCAGTCTCGGCGCCGTCATCGGTCACAAAAACTTCGCCGTGCTGGTAAGGATTCATGGTGCCGGGATCAACATTGATGTAGGGATCAAACTTCTGGTGGGTTACCTTGAGCCCTCTTGTTTCGAGGAGACAGCCGATGGAGGAACTGGTGATGCCTTTTCCGAGAGATGAAACAACTCCGCCTGTTACAAATATGTATTTGGACATCAAAGCCTCCATTAGAAGCAAATTCGAAGCACTAAATTCTAAATTCGAAACAAAAATCAAGAATCAATAAAGACAAACAAGCTTCATTAATACAACGTCTTACCTGCCAACCTTCTGACCTTCTAACCCTCTAACCTTCCAACCGTCCTCAGTTCTTACTGCGCATCCGCGCATCTGCGCCTCTGCACTTCTGCGCACCCGCGCATCTGCGCGTCTGAGCATCAAGCGATCAGCTTCACTACCTTTGCCAAATCTTCCTTCGTGTCCACCGGGACGGTGTCAAACCTGGTTTCCACAGCTTTTATCTTATAACCGTTCTCGATGACCCTTAACTGTTCCAACTTCTCAATTTTTTCCAGCCTGCTCTGATGCAGCTTAACGTACTTGAGCAGAAAATCTTTCTTGTACACATATACGCCGATGTGTTTGTAAAAATAATCGAACTCTTCCGCTCTCGCGAGCGAGGGTATGTTAGACCTTGAGAAATACATCGCGTAGCCGTTAATATCCACTGTTACTTTAACGATATTGGTATCTTCCGCGAGCTTTTTGTCCTTTACTTTACAGACCAGAGTGCTCATCAAAAGTCCCGGCGAGGAATAAAAAGGAGCAACCGCCTTGTCCAGCATATCCGGCCGTATCAGCGGCTCATCGCCCTGTATATTAACGACTATATCGGCCTTAAGCCCCTTGACTGCTTCAGCTATCCTGTCGGTGCCGCTCTTGTGCCTGGAGGAAGTCATCACCGCGTTGCCGCCGAAATCCCTTACCGCGGAATATATCTTCGGATGGTCGGTCGCGACAAACACTTCGCTTAAAGTCTCGGCCTTCTTGGCCGCTTTCCAGACCCACCAGATCATCGGCTTTCCCTTTATATCGGCGAGGATCTTTTCCGGAAACCTTGTGGAATGCAGCCTGGCCGGGATAACCCCGATTATTCTCATTATTTTAGAACCTCTCCGGTCTTGCTGCTCCAGAAAAGCAGGTCAAGCTCGTTAAAATCAACGCCGATTTTTTTCGCGAACATTTTCATTTTTTCTTCGGTTTCGAGATACTTTTGCTTGGTATTCATGGGCTCAACTTCTTTAATTATACCATATTCAAACAGGCAATTTAAAATATGTTTATCAAGGATCGCGTAGCCTTTAAACCCGATATTCCGCAGGAAATGGCTTGCCTCTTTGTAGCCTATTCCTTTAATATCCTTGCCCTTGGCGAAAAAATCACGCAGGGCGTCTCTGTCCGAACCGAAGGATTCTATCAGGTCGTGCATCTTGAGCCCGTAACCGCACCGCAAGTACTCACGGGTGTGGACAAGATATTTCGGGCGGACTCGCCAAAAACGGTACCTGCCCTTTATCCTGCGGCTGAGTTCTTCCGGGCTTGCGGTAAGCAGCACCGGCCGTATCAGATCAATGCAGGTAAACCCCATTTTTGCCGAAGCGTTGGCGGTGAAGATGCAAAAACAGAGTTCTTCCAGGATACGGCGGTCATTTTCCGCGTAAACGAGCTCAAATTCCTTGAGCCTGCCCTTTATGACCTTCTTTTCTTTATCGTAGAAACACAGCAGTTCTTTTAGCGTCATTTTACGAGTTCTCCTTTCAGGCTGAACGGGCCGGCCGAAGTAACGGCAACCCTGACAAAACCTTTCAACTCTTTCCCAGCCGGGAAAAAAACCTGTTTTTCAGAGAGAGTCTTCCCGCATACCTTTCCGGCGGCAAAAGTTTCGCTGTCAATTAACACTTCGTGCTCGGATCCGACCAGCGGTTTATTCTTTGCCAGGCCAGTCTTCCGCTGAAGCGACATTAAACGCGCAAGGCGGTCTTCTTTGACTTTCTTTGGCACTGAATCGCCCAGTTTTGAAGCGGCTGTTCCTTTGCGGGGCGAGTATTTAAACATATACGCGGAATCAAAGCCCGCCCGTTCAAAAGTTTCAAGAGTTCCGTTGAAATCTTCCTCGGTTTCTCCGGGAAACCCGACTATTATGTCTGTCGTGAGGGAAATCCCCTCAAGCTTCCGCACCTTTTCGGCTATCCCCAGGTAGTGCAAAACATCGTAACCGCGGTTCATGAGTTTGAGAATCCGGTCCGAACCGGACTGGAGCGGCAAGTGGAAGTTCCTCATTATTTTTTTTGAACTCTCAACGGTTTGAAGAAGTTCTTCAGAAAAGTCCCTTGGATGCGCTGTCTTAAAGCCGACCCTAAACTCCCCTTCCAGCGAGGCGACCTTTGCCAGCAGTCCCGCAAAATCGCCTGCGTTTTTTTTATCTTTGCCATAAGTGTTTACATTCTGGGCTATCAGGTTTATCTCTCTGCAGCCGATCTTTATCAGTTTCGCGGCGGTCTCAATAATATCTTCCTGCGGCCTGCTTTCTTCCCTTCCCCGCGCCAGCGGCACCACGCAGTAGGAACAGAAAGAGTTGCAGCCCTTGCTTATTGTTACCCAGGCCTTTTCCCCGGAAGAGCGGTCTATCGCTGAATCCTTATGCCATTCAACTTTCGCATCACCCGTGTAATCCTTTCGTTTGCCGTTTTTCAGGAAATCCTTCAGAATGTTTCCTATATCCCTGATTTTTGACGGGCCAACCACAAGATCGATGCCGTTCATCCTCTTCAAAGCGCCCGCTCCGTCCTGTTCGGCAACGCAGCCGCACATAACTACCGTCTGCTCGCGCTTTTTGTCCTTTTTCAGGATGCTGCCGAGGTAACTGTAGGCCTTCTCGGCCGCAAGCTCCCTGACCGCGCAGGTGTTCGCCAGTACGATATCCGCCTCACCGGCCGAAGGCGCCGGCTCAAAACCTTCTTTTTTCAGCAGTCCTGAGATGAGTTCGGAGTCGTATTCGTTCATCTGACAACCCATGGTATGTATATAAAAGCGCAAGGACATAAGAACTCCCGGACAATTACTGACTTCTAATTGCTGATTGCTAATTTGAGAATATATTCAACTAAAGACCATTAACATTGTAAAACTCCGGCACTTCAACCTGGAATTAGAATTCGCTTTTGCAGTTAATCAGCAATTAGCAATCAGTAATTAGTAATCGCCTTTAACGAAAGAACGTCCTTGAGGTATGTACATACCAAAAGGACGTTCTTTGATTTTGCATAAATACTTCCCTTGAAAAGGTTCCGAAAAACCAGTCTAACGTTTGGAGAACTGGAATCTCTTCCTCGCGCCTGCCTGGCCGTATTTCTTTCTTTCGACCATTCTCGGGTCCCTCTTCATCAAACCTGCTTTCGAAAGCACCGGTCTAACATCGGGATTGTTCACTACAAGAGCCCTGGCAATACCGTGACGGAGCGCGTCTGCCTGTCCGGCAACGCCGCCGCCCGTTATCGTAGCCTTTACGTTCATCTTTCCTACGACGCCCGCGGCTTCAAGTGGCTTTAGCACAAGAACCTGAAGGGTAAGGTTAGGAAAGTATTTTTTGTAATCCTTCCCGTTGACCAGTATCCTGCCGTCTCCGGCTTTTAACGCTACTTTCGCGGTGGCAGTCTTTCTCCTGCCCACGCTGATATATCTGTTTTTTTTCGCTGATTCCGCCAATTTAAGACCCTCCTTAAATTATCCTGCTGATTAGAATTTTACTTCTTTTACCGCTGTACCGACATAGTCATGTTTCTCGCCTTTAAAGGTTTTGAGCTTCTTGAGCATCTGATGTCCGAGTATGCTCTTGGGGAGCATTCCCTTTACCGCAAGCTTCAATACCTCATCGGATTTTTTCTGCATCATGATCCTGTAAGGCGTGTACCTTGAACCTTCAGGGTAGCCGGAATGCGTGTAGTCTATTTTCTGGTCAAGTTTCTTGCCGGTAAGCACCATTTTGTCGGTGTTGATGGCAACAATAAAATCCCCGGTATCGTTTGTCGGGGTATAAGTTGCTTTGTTCTTTCCCATGAGCATCATCGCTATCTTTGAAGCGGCCCTGCCCAGGACCTTTCCCGAAACATCCGCGACATACCAGGTTCTCGCGGCGTCTTTTGATTTTACGAACGTCGTTTTCAATTCTCCTCCTTGTAAATACTTTTCATATTAACCGCGCAGGGATTGTTTTGCGTTTCTCGGCCACTCAGTCCGGGGTCGCCGAAATACGCTACCAAATCCTTCCGCGAAAAACTTCTGCAGACGAAACCGGCCGCCAGTAGGCCGGTAAAACCGCCTAAACAAACTCGACAAAAACTTCATTTGAAACGAATAAGCCTTCGCGGGTGAGCTTTACATATCCGTCTTCTTGCTCAATCAACCCGAGGCCTGCAAGTTTTTCAACCTGCTTTTCGAATAAAAATAAAAAATCCTTGCCGAACCGCGTCTTCCACCCGGCAAGGTTTATACCGCGCAATAACCTCAAGCCAAGAAATACGGTTTCTTTTAACTGTGCTTCTTCGGTAAGATTTTCCTCAAATAATATAGCAGAATCATTTCGTTTTATCAACTCTATATATTTCAGGAGGTCGCTTTCGTTTGACATCCTGCGGGGACCGCATTTTGAGGCCGCGCCGGCCCCAAAACCCAGATAATCATTATAATTCCAGTAGATTTGATTATGTTTAGATTCCCGGCCCGGCAGGGAATAATTTGAGAGCTCATAATGCGAATATTTGACGGAAAGCCTGTCTTTTAGCAGGTAATACATATCAGCCGCGAGGTCGCCTGAAAGCTCCAGAAGTTCCCCCTTCTCCTTCCGCCGGTACATGCCGGTTCCTTCGTCAATAGAGAGGCAATAGGTAGATATGTGCTCCGGAGCCAGCGAAAGGAGCTTTTCGGCTTCTCTTTCTATATCGCGCAGCGACTGTCCCGGAATTCCGAAGATAAGATCGAGCCCGATGTTTTCAATCCCGGCAGCCCTGGCTTCCCGCAGGCAGCTTTCCGTCTCTGAATTATTATGGAACCTTCCAAGATATTTTAGAGTCGCATTATCCGAAGACTGCATGCCAAGGCTTATCCTGTTCACGCCGGCATCTTTTATTTTTCTGAAAAACTCCGTTCCCGCGGTTCCGGGATTGACCTCCACGGTTATTTCAGTCTCGGGAGGAACTGAATATTTCTTTCTGACGGCCAGAAGGGTTTTCGCAAGAAGTTCCGCCCCCGCGAAAGAAGGAGTCCCTCCTCCGAAATAGACCGAGGCCGCTTCTCCCCCTGCCGAGCGCCCTATCTCCAGAGCCAGCGCTTCAAAGTACTCCTTAATCAGCGGGCTGTTTTTTTTCGCGGGAATTGAATTGAAACTGCAGTAGGAACATTTGCCGGCGCAGAAAGGTATATGAATGTAAAGGCCCGCGCTCATTTTATCGCCCCCCACCTGCGAAACGGCCAGTAAATGCAGAGCGGATTTCCTATTAAGCCCTCCGAACTGACCGGCCCCCAGTACCGGCTGTCAAAACTTTCATCACGGTTGTCGCCAAGCATAAACCAGCAGTTCTGCGGCACCCGGTAGGGCCCAAAACTTCCTGAGGCGGAAGGAGAGCCTGAATGAACGGCATAAGGCTCCGCCTGTTCAATGCCGTTGACAAAAAGCCTGCCTGTTTTTATCTCTACTATATCTCCCGGCAGTCCCATGCAGCGCTTGATAAAAATTGCTTCGTTATCTTTTGGAAACCGGAAAACAACCGGCCAGCCTCTTTCGGGCGTGAAAAATGACAGTATTTTTTTACCGGTGAATGGTATTCTGAAACCGTAGACGGGTTTAAAAACAAGAATGCGGTCTCCCGCTTTAAGCAAAGGTTCCATTGAACCGGAGGGTATACGGAAGGCCTGCAGGATGAACGCCGAGATGAAGACAGCTATTAAAAGACAGGCAGCGGATTGTACCGCCAAAATTTTCAGTTTGCCGATATTCTCGCGAGACATTTTAGTCCGTAATCTTGAGAATGGCAAGGAAGGCTTCCTGAGGAAGGTCAACCCTTCCGACCTTCTTCATCCGTTTCTTTCCTTCCTTCTGCTTTTCCAGGAGTTTTCTCTTCCTTGTAATATCGCCGCCGTAACATTTTGCGATAACATTCTTCCGGAGCGGCGCTATGGTCTCTCTTGCGACTATCTTATTTCCTATGGAGGCCTGTATTGCGACCTCAAACATCTGCCGCGGGATTATTTCGCGAAGCTTAGTGACCAGCTCACGCCCCTTGTAATAGGCCTTGTCCTTGTGAACCACAAAGGAGAGCGCGTCAACAGGGTCTCCCGCGACAAGGATGTCCATCTTGACCAGGTCTGATTCCCTGAAATCCAGGTACTCGTAGTCAAACGAAGCGTAGCCCTTCGAAAGGCTCTTCAGCCGGTCATAGAAATCAAAAACAACTTCCGAGAGAGGAAGTTCATAGCTTATGAGCACCCTGTTGGCCGTAACATACTGCGTGTTCTTATAAATGCCCCTCTTTCCCTGGCAGAGCTCCATTATAGGGCCGATGAACTCCGGAGGCATTATGATCTGCGCTTTTATGAAAGGTTCAAGAATCTTTTGAATGGAACCCGGGTCAGGGAGTTTCGCGGGATTGTCGACCTCTAACTCTTCACCCGCATTGTTGATTACCCGAAACCGCACGTTAGGAGAGGTCGCGATCATATCAATGTTATATTCGCGCTCAAGCCTCTCCTGGATTATTTCCATATGCAAAAGGCCGAGGAACCCGCACCTGTAGCCGAACCCCAGTGCTGAGGAAGATTCGGGTTCATAGAGCAGGGCCGCGTCATTCAACTTAAGGCGGTCCAGCGCGTCTTTGAGCATGGCGTATTCGTTGGGAATAACCGGGTAGAAACCGCAGAATACCATGGGCTTGACTTCTTTGTAGCCCGGCAGCGGTTCCGCCGCGGGATTGGTCGCTAAGGTTACGGTGTCTCCTACTTTCACTTCGGATACGTTTTTAATGTTGGCTATCAGATAGCCTACCTCGCCGGCCGAGATGGATTCCGCTGACTGCATCTCCGGCGTGAAAACCCCGACTTCAAGAACTTCAAACTCATTTGCGGTCCTCATCATGAGAATTCTGTCGCCTTTCTTTATCACTCCCTCTTTGACCCTGAAGAAAACAATAACGCCGCGGTAAACATCATACACGGAATCAAAAACGAGCGCCCTAAGCGGCGCAGCCTGATCCGATTTTGGCGGAGGCACTTTCTTGATGACGGCTTCCAGTATCTCCTGGATACCTATGCCTTCCTTGGCGCTTGCCAGTATGGATTCTTCCGGGAGGAATCCAAGTTCAATAAGCTGTTCTTTGGCCTTCTCGGGCTGGGCAGACGGCAGGTCTATCTTGTTTATGACCGGAATAATGACAAGGTTGGCGTCAAGCGCAAGGTGCAGATTTGCGAGGGTCTGGGCCTCGACGCCCTGAGAGGCGTCCACGACAAGCAGCGCGCCTTCGGCCGCATAGAGAGTTTTTGAAACCTCATAGGTAAAATCAACGTGGCCCGGAGTGTCTATTAGATTAAAGACATAATCAGACCCGTCTTTCGCGCGGTAGTTAAGCCTTACAGCCTTGGCCTTTATGGTAATACCCCTCTCGCGCTCCAGGTCCATCGAATCAAGCAGCTGTGCCTTCATATTACGGGAGGCGACAGCGTGTGTTTGTTCAAGTATCCTGTCCGCGAGTGTGGATTTGCCGTGGTCAATGTGGGCTATTATGCAGAAATTTCTTACTCTTGAAGCGTCCATAGTGCATTAGAATATCACAAACAGGCGTTTTGTTCAATGAAAGGTTGACCGCTGCCGCTCCGCGGATTACTGATTACTGATTGCTAATTGCTGATTAAGAACTCCGGAGGTGAATTACTGGTTGTTAATTAGGAACTCTGGGATTGTGAGACTATCGACCTATGCTTTCAAATCTTCCGCGAATCATACTTTTTGGCTTTTGCGCATCCGCGCATCTGCCCTTCTGCGCATCTGCTCTTTGCTGGCCTTTAAGCATCCGACCCTGTACCGCTCACTTCGTTCTGGTACAGAGCATGCCTTATGCCCTTCTAATCTCTTTCCTCGCCGGGCAAGCTTAGCGGAGATCCGAACCTGACTATCAGACTGATCCTGTGCGTCGCCCCTATATCCTCAAGGCCAGGCGCGAACGCGTAGTCAATCTCGTACTGCGTGCCGTTTGAATTCATTCTGTATCCGGCGCCGAATGTGAGCGACTCAAGATCGTAATTAAATTTGTAGCCTGTTCTTAAGAATATCTGCCTGTTTATACCGTATTCAACTCCAATATTTGCCTTGATGGCTGAGTCTATCGGGAGAACTCCGTCAAGCGCCAAAATAGCCGCGTGTCCTTCTGAAAATCCCGGTATCCTGTAGCCTGCGCCGATTCTCATAGTGAGCGGCATCCCGGCATTCTCGCCTAAGACTGTCCCGATATTTGCAATGCTTGCGCCGACCAAGAGGTTTTTTGCCAGGACATAAATACCGCCGATATCCGCTCCGACAGCCATTGCCGAAGTGCCGTCAATACCGTCACCGACAAATTTCAGTGTGGCGCCGAGGTATATGGGCTGACTTTCCAGGATGAATTTGCTCGCGTAACTGACCTGCGCCGAATAGGCGGAGTAATTGAAGGTGCCGTCGAGGGTGTAATTGCTTCCGGTAGAGTTTTCCACTGTCTTGTCGATGGAGCCGCTGTTTATGAAAGTTCCGCCCACAGCAAAAACCCCTACATTTTTCATTGGAATAACGGCGCCTGCTGATTCATAAGAAATGCCCTGCCAGTAAACCAGGTGCATCAAACCTATCTCATATTTTCTTACAAAAGCAAGCCCAGCCGGATTCCAGTAAATCGCGTCAACGTTGTCGGTAATAGCCACCTGAGCTTCGCCCATGCCTTCCGCTCTCGCTCCCATCCCTATGCGCATGTAATTCACGCCGGTAGTGCCGGGGCCTCCGGCAAAAACCGAAACTGATACTGCTAAAATGATAAGGAACAGAACCCATCTATTCATTTTGCCTCTTTAACGTTAAATGCCTTTTAATTAAAATTATAGCAAAACACAGCCGAAAGTCAAGATTAACCTTCTGTAATACTTCTCACAAAGAAATAAAATCATTTTATTGCGCCGTCCGGAAGGACGCGCTATACCACAAAACTCGATTTGTCCAACCCGCTGTGTTCGCTGTACTTCTTCTTCTTTATGTCCCCGATAAAATCATCTATGACTTTTTGTTTATCCTGCATATTCATGAAAATCACGCCGATGTTGTGCTTTTCGCTTATGGCCTCGCAACGGACAACCCCTCCCTGAACCCATTCCAGCTTCGCGCCGTCCGGAAGCTTGAAATCCAGCACAACGGGCTCGTTAATATCAAAGGGACCGTCAGAAATAATGCCCAGGCCGCCGCTGCTGATGTTATGGATTATCCCCTTAAAGACCTTATCCCTGGATGCCGTCGCGAATTCTATCGGAAGCAGTACATGGACTCTTTGATGCTTGCGTTTCTCCTGCAGTATCTCGTAGAGCTTGCGAAGCGTCACGAGAGCTCCGTTCTTCACTATGTCATCGGCGCAGTCCTGGCAATAATCTTTGTTTACCAGCTTGACCCTGCAATCGCGGCAGACTGCTGTTCCGCAAACAGTACAGCGGCTCGTAACATCGCATTCCGGGTGCTTTTCGCATTTTTTCACAGCATTTTCCTCGCCAAATCTTCGGCTTTTTTTACGGTCGCCGAGGACTGCTTTCTAAGAGCGTCCCGAGCCGCCTTGGCTATTGCAGAATTAGAATCTTTGGCAAATTTTTCAAGAATATTTTTCGTCTCGACAGGTTTAAAATTTGCAAGAGCGAAAAGCGCGGCCGCCCTTACCGATACGGACTTCGCTTTTTGAAGTTTCAAAACGCCGCCGGAACTCCCGGCAACGGCCGCCAGAACCGGGATTGCCGATATTTCTTTCATAACCCCCAGCGCGCCGCAGGCCGCTTCCTGCACGGAAGCTTCGAACCCCTCTTTTGAAAATATTGACTCCGGGACAATGTAGCTTATAAGGGACGGCACGGAATCGACAAGCGTGCATCTTCCGGCAATCTTAATGGCTTCCTTTTTCACGCCGGAATCATAATCATTCAAGGCCGAAAGCACCAGCTCGTTCGTTGCGGCGCAGGGTATCCGGGAAAGCGTCGCAAGTATTTCTTTCCTTATAGTCGGGCTGTAGTGGTTCATCGCGCCCTTCAGTTCAGCCACTACTATATCATAATATTCCACGCCGTCCAGCACCTCTATTATCCTTCTTGCCTCTTCAACCGGCATATCGGCAGAGATAGAACTCACCATGACTTTAACGGCTTCCGCCCCGATGTTCTTAACTATAAAAGCGATTATCCTGCGCAGGTGTATGTCTTCAACGTTCTTGATGACATTGAGCAGCGCGTAAACGCCGAACTCCTCAAGGCTAAGCAATACCGCGTAGGCGTCTTGCTTCTTTCCGGTATCACCCGAGCGCAAGTCCTGGATAAGTATATTGATGAGGCCGCTCTCGGCCAGCCGTTTCAGTATGGTATCGGCATGCTGCCAGCGTTTCTCGAATCCTTCATCTTTGGCAAACCTGTGGGATCTGAACATCTTGACTATCTGTTTAGGCTTTTCGTACTCGCCCTCGTTAAGACTGCGGTTTGCCGCTTCTTCGAGAACATCAGCCAGCTCGACGTAGACAGCGTCCGAAGACTCTTTGTCTTCAGTGGCGATGAACTTTTCTTCAACCCTGTTAATTATGGCGCGGTCGCTTAAGCTATTTATCGTGTTGTTTAGCTGTTTGAAAGTTCTGACCGAATCAAGCCTGACCCCGGCCTCCGTATCGTCAAGGTTCTCCGCGAGCCTGTCGACCACCTCACCCGCAAGGTCAAGCCGGTTTATGGAATCAAGCTCCTTGAGCATGCCCTGGACCTCTGATCTCCGGCCCTCTACGATAAGATCCTTTCTGCTGCCGCCTATCGCCTCCCGCGCCTTTTCGGCGGCGGAGAATTTTCTTGTCACGGGCTGTCCGGCAGGCCCTTGCCGCATCTGCCCTCCGGCGGGCCCCGCGCCGGCATTAGATGCAGCCTGCGTTCCCGCATTTCCTTCAATTCCCGCGCTTCCTTCATTTCCTCCGGAAGATTCCGGCTGCGCGTCAGACTGCGGCGCGTTCCCGTCTCCATCGCCCTGAACAACGAATACTTTTTCATTTGCTTCTATATTACGGACCATACCCGTCTTTAATGCCCCTGCAATATCCGGCTTATGGCCTTTTCTTTTTATGCCCATCGCGGCAAGCAGAGTGTTGACCTCTTCGGGAGTAACGCCGTATTTGAAGGTAAGGCTCTTCAGGTTGTTGTGGAGAAGATTTTCAATGAAGGCCTCGGCCCCTTTATCAACACCCTTTAGAGCCTTCCCTTCTAAGAGCAGATTCTGTTCGGATTCGGAAATCGTAAGAGTCTTTGCTGAGGACAGATAATCATTCAGGTTGCTTCCGATGGTCTTGATGCTGTCTTTGACAAGCTGGTTTTCGGGAGAATAGAGCTGGATATTGCTGATAGTAATCCTGAGCAGGCGGATTATCTGTATTGCTTTCTTTTGAGTCTCATCCGGTTTCTGGATTTCGGGCATTTATACCCCCGGCAAGCAGATCGCGCAAGTACTTTTCTCGTCTCGTGGCTTTTCCACGGTGGGCCGCCAAAACTTTGCTTTGGCGAGCCTCACCATTTTCGCCGAAGGCGAAAATGGTGGGCGGTACTGGGCTCGAACCAGTGACCCTCAGCTTGTCGAGCTGATACTCTAACCAACTGAGCTAACCGCCCTTGTCCTAAGCAATATCCATGCTCTATACATGGTCATGCTTAACTGACTCTGTGCTATCCCTGCAACCCCCGCAAACCCCATCATCTAAATCAGTCAATAATTATATCATTTTCATTTGCTTCTTGCAAACGCCTTTTACTCGCCAAGGTATTCCTACTTAAGACTGAGCATTATTATCCCGCCAGCTCCCAGGGCTACGCCGAGCCACTTTTTAGGCGTGAAAGGCTCTTTCAGGATAATAAAGGAGTATAGGGAAAACAGCACAACGCTTCCGGATATGGCTATCGGGTAAACTATCTTTGACAGATTAAAAGGCATTAGACAATCCAAACCCGCAAGCAGGGCCCTCGCCCCGATAACGCCGGATGCGGCAAGAACAAGGCCGATAAGGACTGTACTCTTATCCAACCTTTCCCCCGCGCGGGCCGAGAGTATGACCATCAGGATGCTTGAAGAAATATATAGTATGGGAACGCGCAATCCCGCATTGTCGCTCCAGTTCTGCCAGTGCGACGGCGCCGAAAACAGAATCTGGCTTAAGCCGATAAGACAAAAACACCCAAGAACCAGCAGGAATTGCTTTCCCGGGTTCCCGGATTGCCCGCCCGGCTGATTCGCGGCGCCGGAGGCCGTAAGCACCAGGGCAAGGAATACCGAGAAGAGTCCCAGAACCTGGAGAAGATTAATGCTCTCCCCCCAAAACACCGTCGCAAAAACAAACTGCACGACCACAGCAGATTGTGCCAAAGCCCAAACAAGAGAACTGTGCCCGTATTTCATCGCTTTTATCATAAGGAGCATGGACACCGAGTTCGCGATACCGCTGACGGTTATTATGACTATAAGTTCAGGCAGCCTTTCTATTCCTCCGCGCAAAAGGACATTCCAGTCAACAAAGAACAATGACAAGACAGTTCCCAGGATCATCCCGCAAGTATAAAAGGAATAGAGCTTGAGATTTTTTTTTGCGGCGTGGTCAAATACCACCGCGATCATCGCCCAGAGAAAAGCCGTAAAAAGCGAAAATACAAAACCTTTTATCATTTGTCCTCGATTAGACCGGGTTTGTGCGGAAGCCGCTTTGACAGCGCATAGAAATTATACCATTTTTGAGGACGGTCACAAACATTTTCAACAGCGTAAATACTGACGCAAAGCCCCTTTCGGGCCGGCACTTGACTAAAAGGCGGCTTTCCTGTATATTCAAGTATCTTCCGCGACTGGCGCAGGTGGGCCACCACCGGGGAGCGGAAGACGGGAAGGACTTTCTTCCCGCAATATCAATCTTCAGCCGTTCGCCTGGGCTGTCCGAAATCCGGAGGCCTAAATGCAAAAAAAATACACCTCTTTCAAGACCGGCCGTTGGTTCTACAAAATAGACCTGCAGGACTTCATAACCGTAAACTACACCCCTTACGAGGGCAGAGCCGATTTCCTTTCAGGCCCGACGCGGAGAACCTCAGAACTCTGGTCGCGGGTCGAAAAACTCATTGCCGAGGAAAAAAAACGCGGCGGCGTACTGGACATAGACACAAAAACCGCAAGCTCCATCACCTCTCATTCCCCCGGTTATATAAACAGGAAAAAGGAACTCATCTTCGGTCTTCAGACAGATGCTCCTCTTAAGCGCGCCGTTAAACCCGTCGGCGGCGTAAGGCTCGTCGAGAGGGCTTGTGAAGCTCACGGTTTCAAGCTTGATAAAAACCTCGCGGAAATATACACGAAGTACAGAAGGTCGCACAATGACGCCGTCTTCTCCGTCTATACGGAAAAGATGAAGCAGCTGCGCCGGCTCGGAATCATCACCGGACTTCCTGACAACTATGCGCGCGGCAGGATTATCGGCGATTACAGGCGGGTTCCGCTCTACGGACTGGAAAGGCTGATTAAGTACAAACAGGACGACCTGGGCAGTATGGATTCCGCGATGGAAACAAAAGATGTCAGAAGCCGTGAAGAAGTATCGCTGCAGATACAGGCGCTTAAGGATCTTGCGGCGCTCGGCAAATCTTACGGCTTCGACCTGACACGCCCCGCAAAAAACGCGCGCGAAGCGGTCCAGTGGCTGTACCTGGCATACCTCGCGGCCGCAAAGGAATCAGACGGGGCCGCTATGTCCATCGGCGGCATCTCGGCCTTCCTTGATTGCTACATAGAAAGAGACCTCAAGAGAAAAAAACTGAACGAACAAGGCGCGCAGGAACTTATCGACGACCTGACAATTAAACTCCGCCTCATTCGCCAGCTGCGCGCGCCGGAATACGAAGAAATATTTGCCGGAGATCCTGTTTGGATAACCCTTGTACTCGGCGGCATGGGCAGCGACGGGCGCGCCAAAGTTACAAAGACAGATTTCCGTTTCCTAAACACCTTAAACAATCTGGGGCCGGCGCCGGAACCGAACCTTACGGTGCTTTACTCCCCCCGCCTTCCTGAAGGCTGGAAAAAATTCGCCGCGGAAGTATCCATAAGGACTTCCTCTATACAATATGAGAACGACGACCTTATGAGGCCTGTCGCGGGCGATGACTACGGGATTTCCTGCTGTGTGTCTCTGATAAAATCAGGGAGCCAGATGCAGTTTTTCGGGGCAAGATGCAACCTGCCAAAAGCAATGCTCCTCGCATTAAACGGCGGCAGGGATGAGATAAACGGCGAGTTGGTAGTGCCCGACATTCGCCTGCTTTCAGGCAGGCACATAGATTACGACGCTTTTCTCGCCAATTTCATGAAAGTAATTTCCTGGCTGGCTGAACAGTACGTGAAGACCATGAATGTCATCCACTGGTGCCACGACAAATATTACTATGAGGCGGCCCAGATGGCCCTGCTGGATACTAATGTCGACCGGCTGATGGCCTTCGGAATCGCCGGCTTTTCCGTCGTAGTTGATTCTCTCTGCGCCATCCGCTACGCGAAAGTCTCCGCCATCCGCGGGAAGGACGGCCTGACCAAAGACTTCCTTATCAAGGGTGAATACCCCGCTTTCGGGAATGACGAAGAGCGCGCGGACGAACGCGGCAGGGACCTGGTCATAACTTTCATAAGCGAGTTCAGAAAGCATCCCGTGTACAGGAGAGCAACGCCGACGCTTTCAATTCTGACCATAACCAGCAACGTGCTTTACGGAAAAAAGACCGGAGCTACCCCGGACGGCAGGAAAGCCGGCGAGCCGTTCGCCCCCGGAGCAAACCCTATGTTCGGGCGCGAGAAAAAGGGCGTGCTGGCAAGCTTGAATTCCGTCTCAAAACTTCCTTATTACGCGTGCATGGACGGGATCTCAAATACTTTCTCCATAGTCCCTTCCGCCCTCGGCGCTGACGGTGAAACCAGGACAACCAATCTGATAAGCATCCTCGACGGCTATTTTACCAAAGGCGGGCACCACATAAATGTTAATGTGCTTGACCAGGCGATGCTGCGGGATGCCATGAAAAACCCGCAGAAGTATCCGCAGCTTACCATCAGGGTCTCCGGCTACGCGGTTCATTTTACGAAACTTTCAAGGGAACATCAGGAAGAAATATTAAGAAGGACTTTTCATGAAGGATACTAATAAAAACTGCGGCCTGAAGGCCGTAGTTTTTGTTTCGGTTGGTAAAGAACGTTATAAACACACTGAGGCAGTATGCTCAAAGGAACTATTCATTCAGTTGAAACCCTGGGCACCCGCGACGGCCCCGGGCTTCGCTGCGTCTTCTTCCTTTCCGGCTGTAACTTCCGCTGCAAATTCTGCCAGAATCCGGACACCTGGACAAAGAAATGGTCAGGGGAGGTCACGCTTGAGGAGGCAAAGGAGCATCTTTTGCGCCTTTTCCCCTACCTTTCAAAAAAGGGCGGCGGAGTCACGGTGTCGGGAGGCGAGCCGTCGCTTCAGGCGGATTTCGTGACCAGACTTTTCAAGCTGGCCCATTCACTGAAGCTCTCAACTGTCCTGGACACGAACGGCAGCTGTCCTCCGGCAAAGACAGCCAAACTTTTGAGCGAGACCGACATTGTGCTGCTGGATATCAAGGCAAGCACTGACAAACTTCACCGCAAAATAACAGGCAAGCCGCTGAAACCGGTCCTGAAATTTCTCCTGGAGGCGGGTAAATCCGGAGCAAGGCTGGTATTGCGGCGCGTTCTCCTGCCGGGCATAAATGACTCGGCTCTGGAACTTAATCTTTTGGCCTCTTTCGCCGCGATGCTTCCGCAAAAGCCGGAAATAGAACTCATCCCCTACCACCGGCTCGGCGAGCATAAATGGAAGGAACTGGGAAAAGTATATCCTTTCAGGAAACTCAGAACTCCCTCCGAAAAGGAATGGCAGCGCGCGGCAAAACTACTGCGAAATAATGGCTTAAAAGTATTCAAGGGTTAAGTTTCTCTTTCTCTTCCTTAAGCGCTTCTTCTCTCAACCCGCCTTTCCTCTTTCCAAAGAGCACCAGCACGGCAGGGACAACGACAAGCGTCAATAGCGTTGAAGTGATGACCCCTCCGATGATTACATATCCCATGCTCGCCCTGGATTTTGAAGCTTCATTGAGGCCTATCGCCAGCGGCAGTGTTCCCGCGACCAGCGTAACCGAAGTCATAATAATCGGGCGAAGCCTTGTCTTTCCGGCAATAATTATTGCATCTTTTAACTCCATCCCCTGCTCTAAAAGCTGGTTAGTGTAATCCACAAGCAGTATGGAATTCTTTGTCGCGACTCCGAGCAGCATTATTATGGCGATAATAGAGAACATATTGAGCGACTGGCCGCCTATCCAGAGCGCCAGCAGGGCGCCGCTTACGGCGAGCGGAAGCGGCAAAAGCAGGCTGAAAGGCGTGATGAACGAATTATAGAGCGAGGAAAGAACCAGATATATAAATATGACTGCAAGGGAGGCAGCCAGCGCCATATTCTGCGCCATATCGGAGTACTGCTCGGCGGCAGACATATAGCCGCTTGACACGCCGGGCGGGATGAGGCGCTTTTCTTTGCAGACCTTATCGGTAAACGCCTGAAGGTCTCCGACTCCGTAGCCCGTCGCCACGTCGGCTCCTATATTTACCGCGCGAAGCCCGTTTCGCCTTGAGATAAATGACGGGCCGGTCGCTTCCTCCATCCTTGAGACCTGCGAGAGGCTGACCAGCCGGTAATTCATGTTCGGTATGGAGGTTGTCGCGAAATTCTTTTTCAAATCCCTGTCGGAATCCTGCAGGCGGATTCTGATATCCCACTCTTCCCCTTTCTCTCTGAATTTCGCCGGGGTGGTTCCTTCTATCTGGGCCCTAAGTTCCGCGCCGGCCATAGAGGTTGAAACGCCGACCTGCTTTGCTTTCACATCGTCATAAATGACGCGCATCTCCGGCTTTCCTGACCTGTAGTCAATGTCAAGTTCGGAGAACCCGGGGAATTTTCTCAGCTCGGAGATTACGGCGTCCGAGGTCTTAAGCAAAAGATCCTGATCCATCGAGGTCAGGTTTAATTCAAAAGGTTTCTGCCCTCCGAACATCACGTCGTAATCCGTGACTGAAAGATGATAACCCTGAAAATCAGCCAGTTTTTTCCTGAGAGTTTCCTTGAAAGCGCTGCTCCGGATTTTTCTTTCGCCCCAGGGGCGAAGCTTAACGTAGAACTCCACGGTATTGGAAGCTCCTTCGCCGTTGCCTACAATGAAGGTTGAGACGGAGATTTCCGGGTCGGCAAGGATTATGGAATACGCCTTGTTGCCTATCTCTTCCGTCTTGTCAAGCGAAGTGCCTGGCGGCGTTTCCATCTTCAGCATAAACTCGCCGTTGTCGGAAGGCGGCAGGAAAGTCTTCGGCAGGTAACCCGCCACGAACACGCTCCCGCCGAACAATAAAACGCAAAGAGCCAGAATGAGCCAGGGCATTCTTATCGTGCCCTTCATCAATTTCTCATAAACCCGGACCAGCCAATCCTGGAAACGCTCAAAAGCGCGCACCGGAGGATCCGTCAACGCTCTCCACATTCTAGGTATCAAAGAATTGCTCTTCTTTTCACCGGCAAACTTGGCCGAAAGCATCGGCCCCATGGTAAGAGAGTCCATAAGACTGATGAGCATGACAAAGACCACTGTAAGCCCGAACTGCCTCAGGAACATTCCTATAATGCCGCCGACAAAAGCTATAGGCCCGAAGACCGAGATGATGGCAAAGGTCGTAGCGATAACCGCCATCGCGACTTCGTTTGTGCCTTCAATGGCGGCCTGCACAGGCGGCTTTCCTAGTTTTTGGATGTGCCTGAAAATATTCTCGCGGACGACTATGGCGTCATCAACGAGCAGCCCCACCACAAGACTCAAGGCCAGCAGGGTAAGCATATTTATGCTGAAACCGAATACGAGTATGAAAACAAAGGCGCAAATGAGCGAATTCGGGAGCGCGATGCCGGTGATAAAGGTTGACCTCAAACTTCCAAGGAAAAGAAATACGACAAGCACTGTAAGCAGGATGCCGATAACTATGGATTCCCCGACATCCCAGATATTAGCGGTTATGGCGCGCGAGCCATCCCTGATGGCCACCAGGTTCACTTCCGGATACCTCGTTTTTAACTCAGCCTTAATTTGTTCAACCCTTTTTCTGACATCGGACGCGACAGCGACGGTATTTGAACCGCTCTGCCTGTAGACATCCACGGCAACAGCGCGCTTTCCGTTTACATAGGCACGGCTCAGCTCATCGGCGAAAGTGTCATTGACAACGCCAAGATCGGAGAGTTTTACAGGTACATCGTTGCCCGCGAATTTTACGACCACGTTCTTTATATCTTCGAGCGTGTTGAACTCGCCGAGAGAACGGTAAATATATTCTTTCCCCGCGTCAGCAGAATCCGCTTTTTTCCCGAGAGGGATGTTCTGTCCTGCCATACCTATGGCCTGCGAGACTCCTATGACCGGCATTTTATATGCTTTGATCTTTCCGCGGTCCAGCAGGACCTGTATTTCCCTCTTGGAGCCGCCGAGCACAAGCACCTGGCTGACCTTGCTGACCTGCTCGAGTTTTGGCCTGACAAAGGTATCTGCTATCCCGTAAATGGCGTTGACGGAAACGCCCTCGTTACCCTGCAGGGCAAGGCGGAGAATCGGCTGGTCGGAGAAATCAAACCGCCTGATGATTGGTTCCTCGGCTTCTTTCGGAAGTTTCCCTTTCGCAACGGCCACTTTGGCCCGCATTGACTGCTCGGCTTCGGCAGGCACGGAATCAAGTGAAAACTCGACGAACATTGAAAGATAACTGTCGCCGCAGTAGGAATTCACGTTCTTGACTCCGGAAATAGTTCTAACTTCATCCTCTATTGGTTTGGCTACCAGCGTTTCCATCTCGGCGGGTCCGGCGCCCGGGTAAACCACAAAAACCTGGATATACGGAATCTTCACATCCGGGAATTGGTCGACCGGCAGCCTGTATATGCTGAGCAACCCGATGACTATCATCAGCAGAAAAGCGCAGACAATAAGCACCGACCGTTTTATGGAAAAAGACGCTATATCCATTATTCTTCCTTCCCGAAGAGCTTAAGTCTTGACGCTATCTCAAGCAGTCCTTCCCTCGCGGAAAGCACGCCAAGTTTTGATTTACCCCAGTCCTGTTCAAACAAAATTACCTGGTAAGTGACCGTGTTTCCTTTCTTCAGTTTCTCCCTTTCCGCATCCGCCTGTTTCTTCTGCAGGCCTTCAAGTTCGTTGGCAAGCGCCAGGCGGGCGTTCACTTCCTTAAGCCGTCTCTGTAATTCGTCCCATTCAATTTTTGCTTCAAGTTCCTTTTGCTTCAGCCCTGCTTCGGCTGACCGGACTTCACCCTGATATCCTGAAGCCAGCGTGTCTCTGGCAGCGAGGTCAAACGGAAACTTAAGGTTGACGCCGACGCCGTAAACATAATGATCCGTGGTAAGACTCCCTGAAATTGAGTTCCCGAGAGCCGGGTCCTGCCCGTTAAGCGACGCGCCGCCCGCGACTGACAACTCGGGCTTTAGCGCCTCCGCTTTAAGTTTGGCCTGTTCCCTTAACGCCTTAACCTTCAGTTTTAAAGCGAGCAAATCATAGCGCGCCGGCATTTCGGCGGGCAATTTACCGGGACGGAGAGCTTTCTCCTCGGGAGCGCTGAGAGTTTCCTTTACTTCAGTCGAGTTTTTCCCCCGCAGGGCGTTAAACCCCCTGGCAGCCGCTTTCTCGTCATCCTCGGCTCCCACAAGGGAGAGTTCTCTATACTTTAGGTCGGAATCGGCCTGCACAATGTCGTCCTTGTCCATAAGGTTCAGGTCTATCTTTTCCTGCATCCACTCGTGTAGTTTTTTTGAGCGCTCAAGCAGTTCTCTGTTTACCTTGACGGCTTCGCGCGCGAGCGAGAGTTTCCAGTAGGCCTTCTCTGTTTCGGAGCGGAGCTCTCTTTTTGAATGAAGCCGGTCATAAATATCCGCTTTATTTTTATTTTCAAGCGCGTTTGACTGCGCCTTTACTTCGCTGCCGAAGGAATTCCTAAGCAGGTCAAGCTTGAACTCAAGAACCAAAGCCGAGGTGTAGTAATTCGGCATAGTGATAAAGCTGAGAGGCGGCAGAGGCGGAATGACGATGGGAGTTATCCCGCTCAGGGAAGTATAGGAGGTCTGGAAATGGAACTTGCCGGAAAGGCCAAAATCCGTGCGCCCTTCAACGCCAAGGTCAAGGGAGGTCTGCGCCTGGGTATCCCCGTAAAGCACGGAAAGCTGCGACGGGCTTTTATTAACGCCTGTATTGGCGGCTGCAAAGCCCCAAGCGCCGGTAAGCACGGCCTTTTCGTTGAGCAGGCTTTTTGCCGCGTCAATGCTTTCGCTGACCGACCGGTAGGCCGGGCTTCCTTCCTCCATCTGTTTCAGGTACACGCCAAGCGAAAGGTCCGCCGCGAAAATTGACGGCGAAAGAGCCAGCAGGCAGGCCGCTATGACTGTTTTTATTTTCATTTCTTAGCCTTTCTTTCCAGTTCCCGGAAGAAGCAGCCGGTCAGGTGTTCTATATATTTGTCCTGGCTTCCCTTGTTTTTGAAATCGTATTTCGCGAATCCCTTATAGAACTCCGGAAACATCGCGGGGAATATTACCGCCGAGGTCATCTGCATTATCAAAAGCTGGAGCTGCTCCTTTTCCTTGCCCACGAGCGCCTCAACCCTTTCCCGAAGCTTATGCAGGAACGCGCTTAGGTGCTTAAAATACTCGCCGCTGTGATCCTGCTTGATGAAAGATTCAAAGAAGTACGCTTTTGTCATTCCCGGGCTTTTTACCATATCGGAGAGACAGAGATTCATGAACTCTTTGAGCAATAAATGCGGGTCCTGCCTGCCCTTTTCCAGCACCTTAAGCCAATCTCTATCTGCAAGCCCTATCGTGTAACCCAGAACTTCCCTGATCAGCCCTTTCTTTGAGCCGAAATAGTAATTTATAGCCGCGATATTCACGCCCGCTTTTTTGGCAACGCCTCTTACGGTGAGCGCGCCCATTCCGTGCTCTTCAATATTCTCAATAGCCGCGGTGATTATCTTCTCCCGTTCCGATATTTTCGATTTTGCCACACAACCCCCGGTAAAACACTTGTTTCAAACACGTGTTTGAATTTTAGCGCGTGGGATTCTTTTTGTCAAGTTATTTCCGCTTCTATCTTTTAGCCAGGTAAACCGGTTTTTTGGGGGTATTCCCGCCGACAACGAAACCATCGGGCGTGAAAGCAAGGGTTTGCGCCAAAGTGTTCGCAGGCAGTTCTTTCACCCTTTCCCAGTAACCCCGCTCTCCCGCTGAAACGAGCGCGAAATTAAGCAGGTCTTCCGGGTAAATCAGCATCCAGGCAGCGCCGCGCTTTTCAAAATAGGGCTTCTTTATGATATTAGCGCCGGAGATCTGAAGGGGCATAGAATACGCAAACCTGTCCTCATAGGCAATGTACGGGCTTTTGAGTTCGGGATAGACCTTCTGAATATCCTTTGCCAGCAGTTTATGCATATTCGCGGCGTATTCATGGTCCTTTTGCTCCAATTGAATAAAGACGGCGCCTGCGATCAGCACCAAGGCAGAAAGAACCATCGCCGCTGTTTTCGCGAGAGTGTTTCGCTTTTCAAACAGGGAAACGAACCACATTGAAATGTAGATATAAAAACCGGCAAGCGGAAGGTATTTGTATCTCCCGAACTGGTAGTAATTCTCTGTCGGGACCGTAAATATCCCTATTATTCCGCAGAGCATCAGGAGCAGGCAAAACCTCGCCCCCCTCTTCTTCGCTTTGCCTATCAGAACCGCGAGGACTATAAGGCCGACCAGGCCGCCAAAATTGAAGATGTCAGGCTTGTTTAGCAGAAAAAATTGCACGTTAAGAAGAATGTTGAAGTACTCAAGGAAGTATTTGCCTATCCTCAGAAAATTGACCTGGTCCGGCCGGAAATACTGCTCAACCGGATGAACGGTCCGCACAAAAAGATATACCATCCCATAAACGGAGGAGATAAGGATATATGGAAGAAGTATTCTAAAGGCTTTTCCGGCCTTCATTTTTTTACCGTCTTTCCTTTCGCAGATCAGCCAGGCGGCCAGCACTAGGGGAACGATTACCCCGTTATACATTGAGAGCGCGGCAAGCAGAGCGAAGAGGACGGATAATATGTAGAAAAGCCGTTTTCCCTCCCTCCTCCAGAGAATAAACAGGATCAGAGAGAGCATTATGGATGTAAAAACGAGCAGATGGCAGAGGGCGGAAATCCACAGGACTGTTTCACAACTTTGCGCGCTGATGGCAAAGAAGGCCATCGCCAGAAGCGCGGCGGATTTTTTTCCGGTGATTAGATGCGCCGCGTAACCGAGCAAAACGGTATTGAGGAGATGAAATACCAGGTTTGTGAGGTTAAACCAGAACGGGTCCGCGCGAAAAAGCGCTGTATTCGCCGAGAAGACCAGGCTCGGCACAATCCAGTTAAATTTGTCAAAGAGGCTGCTGCCGCCGGACATTACCCGCGCGAAGTAAGAAAAGGCGCCAAATTCATCATAGACAAAGAAGCTCGCGAGGGTCCTTGAATAAACGGCAGCCGCTCCGAGCAGGATAAGAACGGAAAACAAGACGACGCTCCTGTCGGACATCCCTGTCTTTTTTGGGCCCAAGCTCCCTCCAAAATCATTTAATGAAAACGGAGCACACAGCCTGCGCCGCGTGCTCCGCGAAATTCACGCTTTAGCTTTCAACGGCTATTTTATCAATATCCTGACATCCGCCACCCTGCAGCCTTCGCCGAGCGCGTAAACAATAATCGGGTTCATATCTAGCTCGCTGATCTCCTCAAAATCAACCAGTAGCTGGGACAATCTCTGCATGCATTCCGCGACGGCGTTGATATCGGCAGGCGGTTTTCCGCGTATGCCTTCCAGCACCTTGTACATCTTCACGGACTTTATCATCTTCATTGCGTCCGAGGGTTTAAGCGGGGCAAATCCGAAAGTTACGTCTTTGAGCGCTTCAACATAAATACCGCCGAGTCCGAACATTACCACCGGGCCGAACATCGCGTCCCTGTTTGCGCCGACTATGAGCTCTTCGCCTTTCTTCGCCATCTCCTGGACATTCACGCCCCAGACCTTCGCGTCCGGCTTGAACGCTTTTACATTGGACATCATCGTGTCGTACGCGGCTTCCACTTCAGCGTCGCTCTTCAGATTTATCACAACGCCCTTCACGTCAAACTTGTGGACTATATCCGGCGAGACTATCTTCATCGCTATCGGGTAACCTATCTCTCTTGCGAACTTCAGCGCTTCCTTTTTATCCCTTCCCAATTTTGACTTAAGGGTCGGGAAGCCGTAGGCGTTGAGCACTTCAAGCGATTCAAGTTCGGGCATAAAGGTGCGCCCTTCTTTCTTCACTTTCTCAATGATGCTCTTAACTTTTTCCTTGTCGACTTTGTAGGTTTTCACCTCCGATTTCGGCTGGTTAATAAACTCGCCAAACTTGTACATCCTCGCGAGAGTTTCCGCCGCTTCTTCAGGGAACCTGTAGGTGGGTATCTTGTGCTTCTTCAGGATATCTATGCCCTTGGAAACATCCACTATGCCCATGAAACAGGCAAGCACGGGTTTCGCGCTGGCTTTGGAGGTCAGGACAACGCTTTCCGCTATCTCTTCCACGTCCGTTACAGACTGCGGAGTGAGGAGGACTATCACGCTGTCAACATTCTTGTCGTTTAGCACGTGGGTCATCGCGCCTTCGTACCTGTCGTGCTGGGCGTCGCCGATAACATCTATCGGATTATTGAAATTGGAAGTTTTGGGCAGGAATTTCTTCAGCTCGATTACCGTTGAATCTTCAAGCTTTGCGAGTTTCAAACCGTACTTGATGACTGCGTCGGTCGTCATAATGCCGGGGCCGCCCGCGTTGGTGACTATGCAAACCTTGTCGCCCTTGGGCACAGGCATGGATTCAAAAGCTATTGCCATGTCCAGCAGTTCTTCCACCTTTTCCGCCCTGATTATGCCTGCCTGGGCAAAAAGCGCTTCGTACATTAAATCAGAACCTGCCAGCGCGCCTGTATGCGAAGAAGCGGCTTTTGCTCCTTCAGCGGTGCGCCCGGATTTCAAGGCGATAATGGGTTTAACATTCTGGTTCTCAATGCTTACCTGCTTGGCTTTCTCTATGAAAGCTCTCGGGTTTGCCAAATCTTCCACATACATAATGATGACTTTTGTCATCGGGTCGTCTTTAAGATAGAGCAGAAGATCAAGCTCCTTTACGCCTGCCTTATTGCCCATCGAAACGAATTTCGAAAAACCTATGCCGAGCCCCTTGGCGTAATCAAGGATTGCCGTGCCAAGCGCTCCGGACTGGGTGATAAACGCGATGTTGCCCGCTCCCGGCATGAATTTGCCGAAGGCCGCGTTCATCGCGACATTAGGTTCCGGGTTAATTACGCCCAGGCAGTTGGGGCCTATAAGCGCCATGTCGTATTTTTTTACTATCTCTATAACTTTGTTTTCCAGGGCAACGCCGTCGCCGCCAACTTCTTTGAATCCGGCAGAAATTATTATTATTCCTTTCACGCCTCTCTGCCCGCATTCCTCAAGCACCGACGGGACATAATCAGGCGGAATGACAATTATCGCCATATCAACCGGATCCGGTATGGCGGAAACGGTGGGATAACACTTCACTCCCAGGATGTTATCGGCTTTGGGGTTTACGGGATAGAGCACTCCGTTGAAACCGCCGCCGATAAGGTTTGTGAAGATGGTGCGCGAAAGAGTCCCCTCTTTCGTTGAAGCGCCGACGACCGCGATGGACTTCGGGTAGAAAATTTTCTGAATATCCATAAATGTCTCCTTCAAAACATTGAATTATCATTGTGTAGGACCAAAATGCAAATTCTAAACTCTAAATTCTAAACAAAAACCAAGCACATACATTTGGCCTTCTTTCTTTTTTGCCTTTTGCCCTTTTGCTTATTGTTTAGTATTTAGGATTTAGTGCTTGCTCTTTAAAGCTTCTACCTGTTCCAATTTTACTTTGAAGCATTTGACCGCTGCGGTCGCAATCACTTCCCCGTTCTCCAGCGCCGCTTCGCCTTTCACGCTAATGAGATTCTTCACTTCCTTCTCTATCCACGAAGAAAAAATTATCTTCTGTCCGATAAGAGCGGGCTTCTTGAGGCGCACGGTCAACTCGGCGGTAACAACGGGAGTGTCATACATTCTCCACGGAAGGTTTACCGTAACTTCGTCAAGAACAAGAGAAATCATTCCGCCGTGAACCACTCCGGCGTAACCCTGGAACTTCTTTGGGAAGGCGTATTCCGTGAAGAGCTTGCCGTCTTTTTCGTGGAAATGCAGTTTAAGCCCGTCGTGGTTTTTGTTGCCGCAGGCGAAACAAAAATGATCGTCTTCCCAACCCATAAAAGCTCCAGAAGGTGATTACCATGATTTAAGAAACGGATGTAACCGGCAAAAACAAGACCATTAAGAATATCACTTTTGAAATGTTTTTTCAAATACTGATTGGCGTATTGTGATTGGTTTACAGGGTAAAGGTTAACAATCGGAGTGAAAATAGACAATAGAGCATTAGACCGCAATCGAGCTTGTCTAATTTCGACTCTCTAATCTCGATTGCTCTACCATTTTTCAGCCGGAGGCTGAAAAATGGTGGGCAGGGATGGATTTGAACCATCGAAGGACTAAGTCCGACAGATTTACAGTCTGTTGCGATTGGCCGCTCCGCAACCTGCCCATAAAGACAATTACTGATTGCTGATTACTGATTGCTAATTAAAAGCAAGATCAAAGTCAAAGGCAAAGTCAAAAGCAAATCAAAATCAACTTCAAATTCAACTTCAACTTCAAGTTCAACTTCTGATTCAGATTTGTTTTGGGGTATATTGCTTCATATACTTAATGAAACCGCCAAGCTGTTTGCCAAGGGTTCCCATAGTATCGTAACCCTTATTGAAATCGTCTTTTTCCAGAAGCCCCAGGGATTCAGCCAGATACAACTGGCTCTTTACCTCTCCAAGGGAACCTTTCGCAATCCTTAGAAACCGGATAAAATCACCGTTGTTGTCGTATTCAAAACCTTCGGCGATATTTGAACTTATTGAACAAACCGCGCGTCTAATCTGGTCTTTTAAAGAGAATTCGTTGTTCCACTTGCGACAGCCGGTTATGTCATATATGACTTTCGCCGCCCGAATCGATGCCTCCCAAACCGGCATCTCCTCAAACGACTTGTACTTCATCTCCCCCGCTCTTGTTCTGTCTTTTGTTTTAATTAGAAATTAGTAATCAGCAATTAGTAATCGCTCTTGGAGCGGGACTGCTTGTTGGCAAAATATATACGTTTCCTCTCAACAAGCGTACCTGCCGTGCCGAGAACCTACAACAGTCCAGTTTGTCTAGACCAATATTTAGTATGAGTTAAGGTGTAAGAGCAACCCATTAAACTGCCACTTTGACTAAGTCAGCGAAGCCGGCGAGAAAAACTTTCTCCGGTGTCGAGTAGCCAAGGCTCTGGTGAAACCGCTTCTTGTTGTAGAACTCAAAGTACTTCTTGAGGCCTTCCCGTGCTTCCAATATCGTTTCGTAGTTATGCAGATATACGTTCTCGTATTTTACGGTCCTCCACAGCCGTTCTACAAAGATATTGTCCAGACAGCGGCCCCTGCCGTCCATACTTATCGATATTCTTCTTTTCTTGAGTTCCTCAATAAACTCTTGAGACGTAAACTGGGTGCCTTGATCCGTGTTGAAGATTTCCGGCGTCCCATACTTCAAGGCTTCTCGTAACGCATCCACACAGAAATCAGCGTTCAGCGTGTTCGACAGCCTGTAACTTAGTACATACCGGCTATGCCAGTCTATTACAGCGCATAAGTATACAAAACCATGCCCTAACCGGATATATGTTATGTCCGTGCTCCAAACCTGGTTTACCCGAGTTATTTCTGTCTCACTCAACAGATATGGATAGACTTCATGCTCCGGGTGCGGCTTGCTTGTGTCTGGCTCTGGATACACCGCATACAGGCCCATTTCCCGAAGTAATGTCCTCACGTGACATTTGCCGACATCAATTCCCTGCTCTCTCATGGCATTAGTCATCTTGATAACCCCGTAGAAAGGGGTTTCTGTCTGTTGCTGATCCAAAAGCCTCATCAGCTCCAGGTCTCTTTCGCTCACAGGTACTGGCTCGTAGTACAGTGTTGACCTGTTTAAATCGAGCAATTCGCATTGCTCTCTTACGCTGAACACTTCGTCTTCTGTGTCAATGAGCGCGATCTTTCGTTCTATCTCAAAATGTCTAACTTTTTTTTTAGCCAGTCGTTCTCTACCTGGAGTTTACCGATATTCTTGAAAAGCTTGTCTTTTTCTTCTTCCATTAGATTGGCTTTGTCTTTGTTCTCTTTCGTGAAGACTTCCGCCGCTCCCAAGAAGAGATCCTGCTTCCACTTGCTTATCTGATTTGGATGAACCCCATATTCAGAGCTAAGCTCTGCGATAGTCTTTTCGCCCCTCAATGCCTCTATTGCCACTTTTGCTTTCAATGGTGCTTCGAATTTCTTGCGCATTTGGCCTCCTTTTAGGCTTAAACACTTTTACCACGTTTTACACCTTATTTCTTGCCTAAAAGTGGTCCAGATTTGTTAGACTATTATAACCAGTGGTTCGAGGCGTCTACGGCAGATAAGGGCGAAGCCCGTCGAACCGCTACATTAATTCCTTTGACTTAATTAGCAATCAGCAATCAGTAATTAGTAATCGTTCCTGGAGCGGGACTGCTTGTTGGCAAAATATATACGTTTCCTCTCAACAAGCGTATCTGCCGTGCCGAGAACCAGTGGTTCGAGGCGTCTACGGCAGATAAGGGCGAAGCCCGTCGAACCGCTATATTAATTCCTTTGACTTAATTAGCAATCAGTAATTAGTAATCGTTCTTGGAGCGGGACTGCTTTCCGGCAAACATATACGTTACCTTACGGAAAGCGTACCGTCATGCCGAGGGCCAGTGGCCCGAGGCGTTTATGACGGTAAGGGGCCTGCCCCGTCGAACCGCTACCTTAATGTAAACATATATAAGCGGGAGACGGGGTTCGAACCCGCGACATTCAGCTTGGAAGGCTGACACTCTACCACCTGAGTTACTCCCGCATACACAGTAACAGCAGAAAAGTCTACCAATAAATTATGCCCAAAAACATTTATAACTACCACTTCTTGCAGTGTACCGGAGCATTGCGACTGGTACACTGCTCCCGCATAACAGTAACAGTAGAACCGTCTACCAACAGTAAATACCCAAAAACCTTTTTAACAACCACTTCGAGTCCTGAACCAGAGCGAGAAGCGAGTGGTTCAGGGCTCCCGCAACTCTCGGAATTATAGCAAAAACCTGACTTTTTGTACATCGTTAATTAGACGGTGTCAAGCCAAAATAGAAATGTCCTATTGCCACCAAAGTAGAAATGTCCTGTTTTTATGATTTTAAGGCCAGCTCTGGTGCTTGTTTTAAGTTCATTGCTTTAATTTCTGCCCTTGCGGTATCCCTG